>OLGO01000003.1_pt1 | contig 390878 bp, 359 predicted proteins | sample 1605861 | NCBI WGS metagenome assembly OLGO01 (sample SAMN03283253) | human gut metagenome | biome: human-associated habitat; material: feces | host: Homo sapiens | place: USA | collected 2013
AACAGAAGCCTGAAAAAACGAAAAAACATATATGTGCTGGTCTGTTGGCCCATGTCGATGCCGGCAAGACCACACTTTCGGAAGCGATGCTGTATGAAGGCGGGCAGCTCCGCCGTCTCGGGCGCGTCGATCATCAGGACGCGTTTCTCGATACCGACGTGCAGGAGCGCGAGCGCGGCATCACCATTTTCTCAAAGCAGGCTGTTTTACCGCTCGAACATACCGCGTTTACGCTGCTCGATACCCCCGGTCACGTCGATTTTTCTAGCGAAATGGAGCGCACGCTTCAGGTGCTCGATTACGCTGTGCTCGTCATCAGCGGCACAGACGGTGTGCAGAGCCACACGCGTACGCTATGGCGGCTTTTGGAGCGCTATAACGTCCCCACGTTCCTCTTCATCAACAAAATGGATCTCGACGGCGCAGACCACGATAAAGTCTTAGCCGAGCTGCAAAAGCTCAGCACCGGTTGCGTCGATTTCACATCTCCCGAAGCGGAACGCGATGAAAACATCGCCGTTTGTGACGAAGACACGCTCGCCCATTACCTCGAAACGGGCGAAGTCGAATGTCCCGAGATTAAACGCCTCATCAAAAATCGCAAGCTTTTCCCGTGCTGGTTCGGCTCGGCTTTGAAGTTAGACGGCGTAAAAGAACTTTTAAACGGTCTTGAAATGTACACCGAAATGCCCGAATACCCTAAGGCTTTCGGCGCGAAGGTCTTCAAAATCGCACACGATAATCAGGGCGCACGGCTTACGTATTTGAAGGTCACAGGCGGCGCTTTGCCCGTTAAAATGGTCCTTAAAGGTGGCGCGGGCGAAAACGTATGGGCAGAAAAAGCCGACCAGCTCCGCGTCTATTCCGGTGGGAAATTCCGCCTTGCGGAGGAAGTCACCGCGGGAGGCGTGTGCACCGTAACGGGTCTCACGCACACGTATCCCGGGCAGGGACTCGGTGCGGAGGAAGACACCCCCGCGCCCGTGCTTGAAAGCTTTTTGACGTATCAGGTCTTCTTGCCGGACGGTATGGAGCCGCATACCGCCGTGCGCTGTTTGCGCGTTTTGGAGGAAGAAGACCCCCAGCTTCATGTCGTGTGGAACGAGCAATTACACGAAATTCACGTGCAGATTATGGGCGCGGTGCAGCTTGAAGTTTTGCAGCGCGTCTTAAAAGAGCGCTTTAAAATGGAGGTCACGTTCGGCACCGGCAGCATTGTCTACCGCGAGACGATCGAAGAACCCGTCGAAGGCATGGGGCATTTTGAGCCCCTGCGCCATTATGCCGAGGTGCACCTGCTCTTAGAGCCCGGCGAGCGCGGCAGCGGTATGCGTTTCGGCACTGTGTGCAGCATGGATGTGCTTGACCGCAACTGGCAGAATCTCATTTTAACGCACCTTGAGGAGCGCAGCTACCCCGGCGTGCTGACCGGCTCGCCCATCACGGATATGAAAATCACGCTTCTCATCGGCCGCGCGCATTTAAAGCACACCGAGGGCGGCGATTTTCGTCAGGCCACCTATCGCGCCGTGCGCCACGGCTTATTACAGGCGAAAAGCGTGCTTTTAGAGCCGTGGTACGATTTCCGATTAGAGGTTCCGCAGTCGCAGGTCGGCCGCGCCATTTCGGACATGCAGCGCCTTTGCGCGGAGTTCGAGCCACCGCAGACCGAGGGTGAAAACGCCGTCATCACGGGCTTTGCGCCCGTCTCCGAAATGCAGGGTTACACCTTGGAGGTCGCATCGTACACGCGCGGGCTTGGCAGCCTTATTTGTATGCCGAAGGGCTACTTGCCGTGCCATAATGCCGAAGAGGTCATCGAGCGTATCGGCTACGATGCCGAGCGTGATTTGGAGAACACCGGCGATTCCGTCTTCTGTTCGCACGGCTCCGGCTTCGTTGTGCCGTGGCGCGAGGCGGCTTCCCACATGCACCTCGAAAGTGGATGGAAGCCCGAAAATCCGGGAACAAAATCTGCCGAAACCGAAGCTCCCGTGCGTGCCGCCGCACAGCTGCCGCCTGTGTTCGACGATGAGCTGCGCGCCATTTTTGAGCGCACCTACGGCCCTATTCGCCGCCGCGATATGCAGCCGCAAAACGCCGTCCGCGCCGCAGAAAGCAGCGGAAAAGGGGAATGGAAGGTGCCGGAAAAGGTCTTCGAGCCTGAGTATCTCCTCATCGATGGTTACAATATTCTCTTTGCGTGGGACGATTTAAATAAGGTCGCCGAAAAGGACATCGACACCGCTCGACAGATTTTAATGGATAGAATCTGCAATTATCAGAGCTTCAGCCGCAGCACATGTATCCTCGTTTTCGACGCCTATCGCGTCCCGCGTGACGTGGAGGACGTTATCCGCTACCACAACATTTCCGTTGTGTTCACAAAGCAGGCGGAAACGGCAGATACCTACATTGAGCGCGCCACGTTTGAGATCAGCAAAAAGCACCGTGTGCGCGTCGCCACATCCGACGGCGCAGAGCAGATGATCGTACTCGGTCACGGCGCGCGTCGTGTTACGGCCTCCGAATTCAAGGTGGAGGTTGATGAAGCGAACAAGCGTATGCGCGAGGTCATCGCCGATTGGAACGAAAAAGAAAGCGCCCGCCACGCGCATAAGCCTTTCAAAAATTTAACGGATCAAACGCAGAGTAATCTGCGTGCGTATACAGAAAACAACAAAACACAAAGAAAGGAAAATGGAAAATGAAAGTCTTACTCTTAAACGGAAGCCCGAAGGCGAACGGCAATACTGCCGTTGCTCTGCATGAAATGGTGGATATTTTCAACAAAGAAGGCATTGAAACGGAAGTTATTCATGTCGGCAATAAAGACATCCGAGGCTGTGTGGCATGCGGGCAATGTTCTAAGCTGGGGCACTGCGTTTTTAACGATCTTGTCAACGAAGTTGCGCCGAAATTTGCGGAAGCGGACGGTCTTGTCGTCGGCAGTCCGGTGTATTATGCCTCCGCAAACGCGACACTTGTCGCGCTTTTGACGCGCCTGTTTTACAGCACTCCGTTCGATAAAACGATGAAAGTCGGCGCCGCCGTTGTGGCTGCCCGCCGCGGCGGCCTTTCCGCCACGTTTGACGAAATCAACAAATTCTTTACGATCTCCGGCATGCCCGTCGCGTCCAGTCAGTATTGGAACAGCATTCACGGCCTCGCACCAGGCGAGGCGAAAGAGGATTTGGAGGGTCTGCAAACCATGCGCACCTTGGCGAGAAATATGACTTTTTTGATGAAGAGCATTGCGCTCGGTAAGGAAAAATTCGGCCTGCCGGAAACGGAACAGCGCATCGGAATGAACTTTATTCGGTAAAAAATACTGCTAAAGCAGCAAAGAAGCACAGTTAAGCGACAAAGAGCATCTTTGTTGATTTTTCAATATCTTCTATTAAAAATATAAATTTATCCGCAAAATGGCAAAAATCTCCCATGGCAAAAAGCCAAGGGAGATTTTGTTTATAGATCAACTTTTAATATATTCGGGTTTATTTCCAGTCGCCTGTTCCGGCTTCGACGTAGCGGGACTTCTCAAATACGGAGATCATCAAGGTCGGATCGGTCGTGCCGAGATCGGAATATGTAAGCCCCAGCGCCGTGCCACTGCTTTTATCCTGCCACTCGAGATATTGAGTGCCGGTACCGTTGTCGTCTTGAACGGCAGGTGCGCCGAAGGTTTCGGTGAAGCGTTTGCTTGCGGCTTCAAAATGCTCTTCTGCCGTACCGCGCGCAAGCTGTTCGTGGAACGTCACCGAAAACAGCTTGCCGTTTTCGTCAAACTGCGCATCAAATTTGCCGGAGCAGTCTGCGGACTGCACGATGCCCTCCGATAAATAATTCGTATATGCGAAAGGCGCTGTCGCGGGACTTTCGCTGACCATTGTCAGCTTAGAGCCGATCGCGGATTCAAGCTCCGTCGTGTCGATGCCGAACGGCGCAGTGGAATACGCATAGCCGGTCTTGGAATCAAATCGGAAAGCGTCTGTCTCTTTCACGGTTGTCTTAGACGAACAGCCGACAAATGTGAGCATCAAAACAAGGGACAAAGCCAATGCGAGCTTTTTCATAAAACGACCTCCTCTGAATTAGTGTTATGAATTTGATTTAAAGTTTTACTAAAAGATATCACCTCCGAGTATAGTTTTTGGTAGTATATTACACTTGCATGATATCATGTATAAGAGGGTTTGTCAATATATATTTAAAAGTTGTTAGAAAAAAAATATAACAAAAAATCTCCCTCTGTGCCGAAACACAAAGGGAGACTGTTTATAATGCTTTGATTTTAGAGCAAGATCGAATTAGAGAATGATGCTCTTGCCGGTCATTTCTTCCGGCTGCGGCAGATCCATGATCTTCAGCATGGTGGGTGCGATGTCCGCGAGAACGCCGCCCTCACGCAGCTTGCACGGATAACCGACAACGCAGAACGGAACCGGGTTTGTGGTGTGTGCGGTAAACGGTTCACCGTCGTCATCGACCATCTTGTCTGCATTGCCGTGGTCGGCGGTGATGAGCAGCACGCCGCCCATCTCGTCGATGGCTGCTGCGACCTTGCCGACGCAGGTATCGACAGCCTCAACGGCAGCCTTTGCAGCCTCGAACACGCCGGTGTGGCCGACCATGTCGCAGTTTGCAAAGTTCAGAATGATCATATCGTACTTGCCGGACTTGACGGCCTCAACCATCTTATCCGTGACTTCGTAAGCGCTCATTTCCGGCTGGAGGTCATACGTTGCGACCTTCGGGGACTTGACAAGGATGCGGTCCTCACCCGGATACTGCTTCTCGACGCCGCCGTTGAAGAAGAATGTGACATGCGCATACTTCTCGGTTTCGGCAATGCGGAGCTGCTTGAGGCCCTTATCGGAGACGTACTCGCCGAGGGTGTTTTTAAGGCTCTGCGGCTTGAATGCGATCTCAACGTTCGGCATCGTGGCGTCATACTGCGTCATGCAGACGTAGGTGAGCGGGAAGAAGCCATTCTTGCGGGTGAAGCCGGTGAAATCCGGGTCTACGAATGTGCGGGTGATCTCTCTTGCACGGTCCGGGCGGAAATTGAAGAACACGACGGAATCGCCGGATGCGACCGGAGCGCTGCCCTTGATGACGCACGGCACGACGAACTCGTCCGTGACTTCGTTTTCATAGGATTTCGATACAGCGCAAACCGGGCACGCGAACTCTTCGCCTTCGCGGCAAACCATGGCGTTGTAAGCCTTTTCTACGCGCTCCCAACGGTTGTCGCGGTCCATCGCATAGTAGCGGCCCATGACCGTTGCAACCTTGCCGACGCCGATTTCCTTCATCTTCTCCATGAGCTCCTTGACGAAGTCCTTGCCGGAGGAAGGCGGAACATCGCGGCCATCGAGCAGGGCGTGAACATAGACGTTTTCAACGCCCATCTTTTTTGCCATTTCCAGCAGACCGTAGAGATGCTGGTTGTGGCTGTGCACGCCGCCGTTGGAAAGCAGGCCGATGAGGTGCAGCGCGGTGCCGTTTTCTTTTGCGTTATTCATGGCGTGTACGAGCGCTTCGTTCTCAAAGAAAGAACCGTCCTGTACCGCCTTCGTGATGCGGGTAAGCTCCTGATAAACGATGCGGCCTGCGCCGATATTGGTGTGGCCGACTTCGCTGTTGCCCATCTGGCCGTCCGGCAGACCGACGTCCATGCCGGAAGCGCCAATCTTTGTAATCGGGTTTTCAGAGAACAGCTTATCGAGGTTCGGTCTCTTAGCGGCGGCAATCGCGTTGCCCTCCGTTTTAGCAATTCCGAAACCGTCCAGAATCATGAGTACAACAGGTCTTTTCATAGTGGAGATGCCTTTCCTTTCAACTGGAAAAAATCTTTCGGTGGAAAAATCAGCCCTTGGTGGCTGCGTCTACGATGGCTGCGAAGTCGTTCGGCTTCAGGGAAGCGCCGCCGATGAGGCCGCCGTCAACGTCCGGCTGTGCAAGAAGCTCAGCTGCGTTGCCTGCGTTCATGGAGCCGCCGTACTGAACGGTGATGCCTTCTGCAGCCTTTTCGCCGTAGAGGGACTTGACGGTCGCACGGATGACAGCGCAAACTTCGTTTGCCTGCTCTGCCGTGGCGGTCTTGCCGGTGCCGATGGCCCAAACCGGCTCGTAAGCGATGATGATGCGCTTAAGCTCTTCTTCGGTTACGCCGCCGAGTGCGATCTTTGTCTGCATGGCAACGAGCTCATCGGTGATGCCCTGCTCGCGCTGCTCGAGGTACTCGCCTACGCAAACGATGACGGTGAGGCCTGCGTCAAGCGCAGCTCTTGTTCTCTTCTGAACCGTAACGTCGGTATCGCCGAAGTAGGTTCTTCTCTCGCTGTGGCCGGTGATGACGTACTCGACGCCGCAAGCCTTCAGCATTTCTGCGGAAATCTCGCCGGTGAAAGCGCCGCTGACCGCCCAGTGGCAGTTCTCTGCGCCGATCTTAATGTTGGTGCCCTTAGCCGCCTCAATAGCGGTTGCGATGTCTACATACGGCACGCAAGCGACAACGTCGCAGCCTGCGTCCTTAACGAGCGGAGCAATGGCGGTGATGAGTTCCTTTGCCTCCGCAGGGGTTTTGTTCATTTTCCAGTTGCCGGCGATAACAGCCTTTCTAACAGCCTTGTTCATGATTTTCTATTCCTTTCCGTCGGTTAAAAACCGTTTTTATTGAGACAACAATACGGGAGCAGAGACAAGCTCCGCTCCCGTTCATGCTTTTAATTATTTCTCGTTGAGGCAAGCAATGCCGGGGAGCTCAAGACCCTCGAGGAATTCGAGAGAAGCGCCGCCGCCCGTGGAGATGTGCGTCATCTTATCCGCGAAGCCGAGCTTCTCAACAGCCGCAGCGGAGTCGCCGCCGCCGATAATGGAGATTGCGTTGCTGTCTGCAACTGCCTTTGCAACCGCGATGGTGCCGTTTGCGAAGTTTTCCCACTCGGAAACGCCCATCGGGCCGTTCCAAACAACGGTGCCTGCGTTCTTCACGGCGTTTGCGAACAGCTCGCGGCTCTTCGGGCCGATATCGAGACCCATCCAGCCTTCCGGAATGTCGTCGGAATCAACGATCTTCCACTCGGAGTCTGCACTGTACTCGGTTGCAACAACGTTATCGACCGGGATGAGGAAGTTGATGCCCTTAGCCTTCGCCTTGTCCATCATTTCCTTAGCGAGCTCAACCTTGTCGTCCTCGCAGATGGAGGTGCCAATCTCGTGACCGAGAGCCTTGAAGAAGGTGTAAGCCATGCCGCCGCCGATGATGAGTGTGTCGACCTTTTCAATCAGGTTGTTGATGACGCCGATCTTATCGGAAACCTTAGCGCCGCCGAGGATCGCAACGAACGGACGCTTCGGGTTCTCGAGCGCGCCGCCCATGATGGAAATCTCCTTCTGGATGAGGTAGCCGCAGACAGCCGGGAGGTAATCTGCAACGCCTGCTGTGGAAGCATGTGCACGGTGTGCGGTGCCGAATGCATCGTTGACATAGATCTCAGCCATGGAAGCGAGTGCCTTAGCGAAATCCGGGTCGTTCTTGGTCTCTTCTGCGTGGAAGCGAACGTTCTCGAGCATGAGGACTTCGCCGTCCTTCAGAGCTGCAGCCTTAGCCTTAGCGTCCGGGCCTACAACGTCTTTTGCCATGATGACTTCCTTGCCGAGGAGCTTGGAAAGCTCTGCTGCGACAGGCGCCAGGGAGAACTTCTTCACGTCGCCCTTAGCAGCTTCGAGTGCCTTAGCGGTCGCTTCGGCCTGCTCTGCCTCCGGCATAGCGTCGATCTTCTTCTTCTCCTTCTTGTCGAGCTTTACAACGTCGTTGAAGATGTTGTGCGGGCGACCCATGTGGGAGCAGAGGATGACCTTTGCGTTGTGGTCTACGAGATACTTAATGGTGGGCAGCGCACCGACGATGCGCTTTGTGTCCGTGATGACACCGTCCTTCATCGGGACGTTGAAATCGCAGCGGACAAGAACGTGCTTACCGGCAACGTCGATGTCTTCTACGGTTTTCTTGTTGAGGTAGTTCATTTTCGTACACTCCTTTAAGAAATATATTGAGTTACGGTTATACGTTTGGTTGGCGGACAACACCGCCTACGGAATTTATTTTATACCAAACGGAAGATGATTTCAAGAGATAACGCGCAAATTGCACACTTTTTAGCGCAAATTTTTCATTTTTGCGATTTTGTACGGGTTTTTATTTCGCACCGTTCGCGTCTGCCGCGTCCCAGTCGTAGCCGCGCAGGCGACCGGCTTCGGAAAGCGCAGGAAAATCCCACTGGCGCAGGACTTCGTAAACGCCGATGGCGATGCTGTTGGAGAGGTTTAAGCTGCGCGCTTCCGAAATCATGGGGATGCGCACGCAGCGGTCTTTGTTTTTGAACAGCAGGTCTTCCGGCAGGCCGGCTGTCTCTTTGCCGAAGAAGAGGTAGCAATTATCGGGATAGTGTATATCCGTGTGCTTATGGACGGATTTTGTGGAGAAAAAGAAAAATTCGCCGCTGTTTTTTGCAAAAAATTCGTCGAGCGAGTCATAATAGGTGATGTCGAGCAAATGCCAGTAATCGAGACCGGCGCGCTTTAGCTTTTTGTCGTCGATCTTAAAGCCCATGGGGCCCACAAGGTGCAGCCTTGCGCCCGTGGCGGCGCAGGTGCGCGCGACGTTGCCGGCGTTTTGGGGGATCTCCGGCTCGACCATAACGATATTCAAAACCATTGCTGTCAAAGTCCTTTCGGGAAGAATGATGTATGTTTTTGTAAAAAGGGGGAAACTAAACGTGACGGCTGTTTTGTATGTTTTAAAAGCCGCAATCTGGATCTGGAGGTTTGATGCCATGTATAAGCAGAGCATGAACGTTGTGAAGGGCGTGGGTCTCGGTATTGCCGCAGGCGCTGCCGTGGCTGCCGTTTCGTCCGCGATGATGAACGGCGGGAAGAAATCCGCCAAGGCGCGCACAAAAGAGATGCGCCGCAGCACCGCCAAGGCCGTGCACACGGTGGGGCAGCTCATTGACGGCGTAGAGAACATGTTGAAGTAACTACCCGCGGTCGCAGTGGCAGCCCAAAACGCCGCTGTGGCCGAATACATAGATGTTGCATGGCGTGCGGCGCTCGCCGGCGGCTGCGGCGCATTTGAGCGTCAGGGAGCCGGAAGCGGGCTGCTCGTAGCACCGTTGCAGCCGGTTGCAGCACCCGCCCGCGATGTCGCGCCAGCAACATGCCCCGGCGTTTGTGCAGTGCTTGATGCACTCCATATCGATGTAGCGCTGGGAAATTTCGCCGCCCGCGTGGTAATCACCGTTGGAGATGAGCAGGTGCGCAACGGCGAGGTCGCCGATAACGTTTGAAAAGTGGCTTTCTGTGCCGTGGTGCGGCGCTTTGACGATGTAGTAGCCGTCAAACAGCTTCCCGGAGATGCGGCGCAGCACTTCATCGGACACGTCGCCGGTCATTAGAATATCGAGGTTCGACGGGCCGCGGCTTCGGCGGTTGTGAAAGACGAGGGAGAGGTCGTTCTGCGTTTCGGTGTAGACGTTGCGCACGACGGATTGATTTAAAATGTCCTGAATATCCGGCGCGGCGGGGGAATGGGCGAGGTTGCTGCGCATATCCTCCATGCGACCTAAGAGGTCGCGGAGAGAATCAAGCAGGATGCGCCGTCTGCCGGGCGTGGCGCGGTCGGACGGCGCGAAGGCCGTTTGACACTGCATGTAGAGCCTAACGAACGCGTCCTTCGTCTCCAAAAACTCCGTTTCGCGCCCGGTGTGAAACGGGGAAGAGAGGCAGATATTGAGGTTTTCGACGGCTTCCGTCAGGATGGCGTCGAACGGGAAGGGCTCGTTACGCGCGGGGGAGAGCACCTCGTAAAACGCGCCGTCAAATGTGAAGATGTCGTCGCCGCCGAGCGTGAAAATGCGGTCTGCGCCGACAGAATCCTTGAGCGCGTCGAAAATACGCAGGCAGGTGGTGTTCACCTGTGCGAAGTCACTTTGCGGCACGGCGAAAAAATGCGCGAACACGGCGAACTCCAAAACGGGATTTACGCCGCGCTTATCGCACGGGAGGGCGGGGAGGTATACGCGGTCAAAGTAGCCGGGATCCTTTTTGACTTGCTTTAAAAAGCCGCTCATGTGGTCGCGGTGGTAGTGCGTGAGCAGAAACTGGCGCTGAGCAGCGGGAACGTAACGGCTGAAAATTTCGTTAAAACGGCGGTCAATCTCCTCTTCACCGCGGCGGGCGTAGCGGCTGACGGAGCCGCAGTCCACCATTAAAATCTGCCGGTTTTGCCCAACGAGGACGGTGCAGTCGCCGTATTCCACGTCGTGCAGTTCAACGCGGTCCATTACGCTTTGTCCTCGTTCTGCACGTGGCGGTACAAAATGCCGTTTTCATAGCGGTCATCTTTCCACTCGCCGGTGTAGACGACATTGCCGTTTTTGTCGAACGCCGTGCCGTGACCCTGCCGTTTACCGTTCTGCCAGCCACCGGAATAAATCAAGTTGCCGTCTGCATCGAACAGGGTAGCTTGACCCGCTTTTTCGTTGTTTTCATATTTTTCGACGAACACGCAGTGTGTTTCGGGGTCGACGGAGACACCTGCGCCCTGCTTTTGGCCGTCGATGATTTGGCCGTTGTAAATTAAATCGCCGTTTTTATTGAAAATCGTTGCCATGCCTTGCGGCTTACCGTTTTGCCAGTGGGAAATGTGCAGCGCGTGGTCGCTTTCGCGGAACGAAACGCCGAAGCCTTCGCGCCGATCGTCTTTGAAGTCGCCGATGTAGGAGACGGCGCCGCTGCGGTAGTGGTGCACGCCGAACCCCTCGCGCAGGTCGTTTTTGTACTCGCCTTCATAGAGCGTGATGCCGTTGTTGTTCACGGTGCGGCCGAAGCCCTCACGTTTGCCGTCTTCGGAAAGGTCGCCTGTGTAACGGAGCGGCGTGCCGCCTCTGATGAGCGTGATGCCGGCTTTGGGGTCGTCCTCTCTTTCAGTTTCCTTTGCAGGCAGGAGCTTATCAAGCAGAGCACGTGCCTGCCGGAGTTCTTCCGGCGTGATGTCGGGGGCGGAGTCTGTTTTTGGCGTTTCTACGGGAGCAGGTTCTTCCGGGACTTCTTCGGGTTCTTCTGCGGGAGTGTCCTCAATGGGGGCTTCTTCGACTTCTTTCGTCTCGGGTTCTGTTTCGGGCTGCAGCTCGGCTTCGGGTGCTCCGGAGGCAGCTTCTTCGGAAGCGGGTTCCTCGGGGGCAGCTTCTTCGAGAACGGGTTCCTCTTCGGTAGGTTCTGCGGCTTTTTCGGCGGGGTCGCTCAGGAAATCGACAAGTGCGGGCTCGGTGAGGTTCCCGAAAACGGGCAGTTCAGACTCCGGCTCGGTCGTTTCGGGCACGTCGCCGTCTTTGACCTCCCAACCCATGGAGAGCATGACGGAGGCGTTTTTATTCTGCTTCAGAAATTTGATGCGGCGCTGCTGCTCTTCACGCGGGCAGTAGGCGTATTCGCCGCGCTCATCGGCGACGAGCAGAAGGCGGTCGCCGAACTGGGCGTTTTGCAAACTCTGCTCGGCGGTTTGGAACGCATACGGCACGGGGAACAGCACGGTTTCTTTCGTTTTGCCGGTGGAATCGTTATAATCGAAGCGGATGACGGCGTCGCGGTGGTCGTCCGGCTTAAAGGTAATGCGCGCGCGGCGGTCGTCATCGGGAGAGAAATACTCCGTGCGCATCCACTGCATTTCACCGTCGTAGTACACGCGGGCGCGCAATGCGCCGTAGGCGTTATAAAACGCGATGCCGCGCTGACCGCCGTTTGTGAATGCGGCTTCGAGCGTATTTTTGCCTGCGCGTTTTTTCCATTTTATAGTGCGGCGGGAGAGCTTGCCGTGCACCTCGCCGGAAAGTCCGTCGAAAATGCCGCGGGCGCGGATATGTACGGTTTTGCCGGATCCGAAATAGCTGCGGCGCGCTTCATAAAGGGCATCGTGAAACGAAGACAGCGTATCGAGCCCGGTGTAGCACACGGTGTAGACCTTACGGTTCACAAGGCTTGCGCTGAGAGAAGTGGCGTTATGTTCCGTCATCTGAACGACCTTTCTGCGGGAAACAGGCACGTTTCCCGTCTTTTCCGTTGATATAACTTCAGTATACCACGAAAGGACGTTTATTTCAATCACACGGTTCCTTCGGATTTTAACTTGCGAAATGCGTTAAAATCTGCTATGATATTGTATCATCGTTCTATACTATAATAGAGGAAAGGATCGCGCGGCATGAAAAGTGTGAAGAAAGAAGTCTCGTTCAGGCGAAAACTGATGACGGCTGTATTGAGCGTCACGCTGCCGCTGATCGCGCTGCTTTTGTTCAGCAACCTGTATTCCACGCAGGCATTTAACAGGAAAATTGCGGATTCCAACATGCGTACGATGGATTACCGGGCGGGGCGCATGGAGGAGCAGCTCGACTCTGTGAACGATTTTCTCACCGGGTTGACGGTGAGCGACGATTACCGCACGCTGTCGGGCGGTGAGAAAACCCCCTTAAAGGCGTATCTTGCAAGCTATACGCTCATTACGCAGTTGAAAACGGCGCTGCCGGCATACGGTGATGTGGGCGCGTTTTTCATTTACAGTGCGCCGAGCGATGCCGAGCGCGATATTTTTGACGATTCTATCTCCTACGCGCAGAAGGAGCGGCTGCGCGCTTTTGTGCGCGACGCGGTGGAGAACAACACGTATTCGTACAATATGCAGTGGCGGCACGCGGAGATCGGCGGCAAGGCGTATTTATTCCGCTTTTACGGCGGGCGCGGCACGTATCTTGTGGCGATGGTGCCGTTGGCGGCGCTGGCGGACGTGCGCTACATGCAGATTGATAACGACGCGGTGATGTTGTTTTCCGACAAAAACAACGAGCCGCTGACCTCTGTCGATTTTGTGGAGGGAAACGGGATCGATTTGAACGGCGACTATGAGAACTACTTTATTTCGGGCGGGAAGCAGCGGTATATGATCGTGGGCCGCGATTTGGCGGGTACGGATTGCAGGGCGATCCTTGCCGTAAACGAAAGCGGGTATTTCGGCTCGCTCGATGGCTTGCAGGCGGCGCTGCTGGTACTCTCTTTACTGGCGCTGGTGCTGATTCCGGTCATTCAGTGGCGGCTGACGAATTCCATCTCGAAGCCGGTGGAGGGGCTGCGCAGTGTTATGGAGCATATCCGCGCCGGCAATCTGGAGGCGAAGGCCGAGGGCAAGACGAACATACGCGAATTCAACGAGGTGAACGAGACGTTCAACACGATGATGACGCAGATTAAGGATTTGAAAATCGAATCTTACGAGCACGAGATTGAGACGCAGAAGGCGGAGCTGCGTTACATGCAGCTGCAGATCCGCCCGCATTTCTTCTTAAATTGCCTCAAAAGCTTATATGCGTTGGCGGAAGCGGGCAAATATGACCGCATTCAAAAAATGATTTTGGAGATCTCGAAGCACATACGGTATATTTTTACGGACAGTATGGAGCTTGTGCCGCTTTCGCGCGAATTAGACCACATTGAAAATTACATCGAGATGCAGCGGGGGTCTTCGCAGTACCCGCCGGTGTGCCGGTTTGACATTGACCCGCGTTTACGGGACTTGCCGATCCCGCCGCTTTCTTTGCAGAGCTTTGTGGAAAACTGCGTGAAGCATGTGTACTCGCCGGATTATGTTTTGAAAATTGAGGTGAAGGCAGCGGTGCTGCGCAGCGGCACGGACGCGTTTGCCGACCTGACGGTGACGGATAACGGCGGCGGCTTCCCCGAGGACGTGATTGCGGAGATCAATGAGCCGGACAGCCCGCTGTACGCGCAGAACCACGTGGGCATCAACAATGTGAAAAAGCGCTTGCAGCTGATTTACGGCGACCGCGCTTTATATGCGTTCTTTAATCGGGATATGGGCGAACGCATGGGCAGTGTATCTGAAATTTTGATTCCGATAGACCTCGCAATGCTGCATGCGGCGGAGGACGAGCCGGACGGAGAGGAGGCTTTCAACGGATGAACGTATTGATCGTAGATGACCAGCCGGAAGTTGTGGAGAGCATGGTGACCGGTGTAAACTGGAAAAAAATACCCGTGGAGCAGGTGTTTACGGCGTACAGCGTGAAGGAAGCGCAAAGTGTTTTTGAACGCGAGCGCATAGATGTGCTGCTGTGTGACATTGAAATGCCGCCGACGAACGGCTTTGCTTTGCTGCGTTGGGCGCAGGAGCGGTTTTCCGGCTTGGTGTGCATTTTCCTTTCTGCGCACGCGGAATTTGAATATGCACAGGAGGCCGTGAAGCTTGGCAGCTTTGACTACATTTTGCAGCCTGCGCCGTATGCGGAGATTGAGGCGGCGGTGGAGCGCGCGGCCGGAAAAGTGCGCGAAGCGGAAAACCAAAGGCGGTACAATGCTTATGCGAAGTACCGTGGCGAGGACGAAAGTGCGGAGAAGGAGCCGGACAAGACGGAGCAGACACCGATACAGCGCGCGATGACGTATATCCGGCGAAACATCGACAAGGATTTAAGCCGCGCGGAGATTGCGGACGCAATCTATTTGAACCCGGAATACCTTTCCCGCTTATTTAAAAAGGAAACGGGCGCCTCTTTAAATGATTATATTGTGACGGAGAAGATGCGCGCGGCACAGTCTTTGCTGAGTGACACAAACATCCCGGTGAGCCTCATTGCGACAAAGGTGGGGTACTCGAATTTCTCGTATTTTTCGCAGGTTTTTAAGAAATACACGGGCATGTCGCCGGTGGAATACCGTGCGGCAAAGCGGCGGTCTAAGCTGTAAAGCGCGTTTTCTTTCGGTAAACTGTTGTAAAACTGTCACAAAATGTAAAATCCGTGTAAACGGGTGAAAGACAGAAAATACATCTTGCATTTGAGAGAGGGACACCCATATGGGTTTTCCTCTTTTTTTATCGATATAGAGTATCGATATGCAGGATTGCAAAGAACATCCTGCAAAGTCTTCACAAACATGTCACATTTTGAATAGGAGATGTCACGAAATTTGCAGAAAAGATGCGGATTTTCTGTTACTATATATGTGTAATTTGACCGCGAAGGCTAAAAATAAATTTATCGCGGGTCGAAAAGTATGAAAGGAAGTAAGAAAATGGCAAAGAGACTTGTAGCAATGCTCATGGCAGCAGCGCTGACCCTCTCCCTGGCTGCTTGCGGCAATGGCGGTTCTTCCAGCTCCACCGCAGACTCCAGCACATCTTCCGAATCTTCCGCTTCTGACAGCGCTGCAGCTGATAGCAGCGATGCCTCTTCCGAAGCAGAAGATCTGAAAGAATCCGAACTCGTAACGCTCAACATCGTGACGATGTCCTCCGGTAAAGAAGAATCCGGTATCGCACAGGTTGAGGAAGCAATGGACAAGATCCTTGAAGAGAAGTTCAACGTGAACGTTAAGCTTTCCTTCCTCCCGTACAGTAGCTATGCTGACCAGATCTCCCTGATGCTTTCCTCCGGCGAAGGCGTTGACCTTCTCCCGGTTTACATGGTCAACTACACGGCTTGCGCTGATTCCGGTCAGCTCTATCCGATGGACGACCTCATCGAGGAGTACGGCCAGGGCATCATTGAGCAGCTCGGTTGGGACAACATCAACTGCGGTCGCGTAGGCGGCGAGCTGTTCGGTCTCACGCAGGGCCGTGACCTTGCAGCTTCCCAGGGCTTTGAGTACAGACTGGACCTTGCTGAGAAGTACAACCTCGACATGGATTCCGTTAAGACCCTCGAAGACCTCCACGATGTTCTCGTTACCATTAAGGAAAACGAAGAGAACTGCTGGCCGGTAGCTGTTTCCGCCGGCGAAAACATCCGTAACTGGGGTTGGGACTCTCTGGGCGACGAGATGGTTAACCTCGGTGTTCTCTCCGACATGGCTACGGACACCACCGTTGTGAACCTCTACGAGACCGAGCAGTACAAGAACCTCGTTACCACGATGTACAACTGGATGCAGGAAGGCCTCATTCAGGCTGACGCTGTGAACACCACCGAGACTGCAACCACTCTGCAGGACGCAGGCACTGCATTCGGCAGCTTCGTTAACCTGAAGCCGTACTATGCAGAAGAGAACAACGCGAACCTCCAGAACCCGATCGGCACGGTTGAGCTGATTCCGGCACTGGCTTCCACCGACCGTGTTACCATGGCTCTGTGGTCCATCGCAGGCAGCTGCGAGCATCCGGAAGCTGCTATGAAGACTCTGAACGAGCTTTACAGCAACCCGGAGCTGAGCAACCTCTACATGTACGGTATTGAGGGCGTTCACTACGAAGTAATCGAAGAAGGCGCTGTTACGAACGGTCAGGACAGAATCAACTATCCGGACGGCGTTGATGCAACGACCACCACTTACAGAAAGTCCGGTACTTGGCTGATGCCGAACCAGTTCATCGGCGACATCTGGGGCACCGATCTCCCGGCTGATTACTGGGATGCAACGAAGACCTTCAACGAAGAGTCTCAGAAGTCCGCAGCATTCGGCTTCTCCTTCGACGCAACGCAGGTTGCGAACGAGATCACCGCTTGCACGAACGTTGTTAACAAGTACCACAAGGCACTCGTTTGCGGCGCTCTTGACCCGGAGACGACTCTCCCGCAGTTCAACTCTGAGCTGAAGGATGCCGGCATCGATGCGATCATCGAAGAGAAGCAGGCACAGCTCGACGCTTGGCTGGCTGAGCAGAAGTAATTTACTTCACAATTAGACTTAAAGAAGCTGGAGCGAGATTCGTTTCAGCTTCCTTGTGAAAATCCGTGTCTTTTTCCCGAAAGGGAAAAGGGCATGGGCGTGTACAGAGAGATGACCTTTCTGTACATGCCCATGTTCTTTTGGAAAATTTCAACGGAGCAGGACGAAAACAGATTGAAAGGGGTTTCTAATTATGCCGAATAAATCTGCCGCACTGGAAAAAGAAATGAAAGTGCGCTCGGCAAAACCGAATAAGTGGCTGCGCTTTTACCGCTGCATCCCGCTGTATCTGATGTTCCTTCCGGGCGCCCTGTATCTGCTCATGGATAAGTATATCCCGATGAGCGGTCTGATCATCGCCTTCAAGAAGGTCAACTGGCGTAAGGGCATCCTTGCAAGTGACTGGGTGGGTTTCAGCAACTTCACCTACCTTTTTAAAACGAAGGACGCTTTCAACATTACGCGCAACACACTGCTTTATAACCTGTGCTTTATCGTGCTGGGCACCGTGATTGCCATTACAATCGCGATTCTCTTAAACGAGATTACGAGCAAGCTCTTCAAGCAGGTGTACCAGACCATCATCCTGATGCCGTACCTGATCTCCATCGTTGTGGTCAGCTATCTGGTGTTCGCAATGCTGAGTTCTGAATCCGGCTTTATCAACAACACGATCTTTAAGGCACTTGGCATTAATCCGATTTCCTGGTATACAGAGCCGAAGTACTGGCCGTTCATTTTGGTCATCGTACATATCTGGAAGGTGTTCGGCTACGACTGCATTCTCTATTATGCAACGCTCGTCGGCATTGACCACGGCTACTATGAGGCGGCGGTCATCGACGGCGCAAACCGCTGGCAGCAGATCGTTCACGTTACGCTGCCGAGCCTTCTGCCCACCATCATCACGCTGACACTGATGTCTATCGGCAAGATTTTCTATTCCGATTTCGGTCTGTTCTATCAGGTGCCGATGGATTCCGGCCCGCTGCTCGACATTACGAGCACGATTGATACGTACGTTTACCGCGCACTCATCACGCTGAACGATTACGGCAGATCTTCCGCAGCAGGCGTTTACCAGAGCGTTGTCGGCTTTATACTGGTCCTGTGCGCGAACCTTGCCGTTAAGAAAATCGGCGGCGAAGAGAACGCACTGTTCTAAGGAAGGGAGAGAGAAACACCATGGTCGAAAAAAACAAAGGGTTTCAGGTCGGCGCACACATTGTGATGATCATCCTTTCCCTGTGCTGCATCTTCCCGTTCCTTCTGCTCATCGTGTCCTCCATTACGGACGAGCAGGAATTGATCCGCAACGGCTACACGCTGTTCCCGAAGGCACTCAGTCTGAATGCTTACCAGTACATGTTTAAGAGCAGCAACAAGATTATCTCCGCGTACGGCATCACAATCCTCTCCACAGTTGTGGGTACGGTGTGCGGTCTTTCCATGACAATCCTCATGGCTTACCCGCTTTCCCGCCGCGACCTGCCGGGCCGCAACGGTCTTGCGTTCTACGTGTTCTTCACAATGCTGTTCTCCGGCGGTCTTGTGCCGACGTACATCATGTACACCCGTTACATCAAGGTGAGCAACACGATTTGGGCGCTCATCATTCCGTCCCTCGTGGTCAACGCGTTTTACGTGATCATGATGCGCACGTACTTCTCCACGAACATCCCGGAAGCTGTTATTGAAGCGGCGCGCATTGACGGTGCGGGCGAGTTCAGAATCCTGCTGACGATCGTTCTGCCGATGAGCGTTCCGATGGTTGCAACGATGACACTGCTTATCGGTCTTTCCTACTGGAACGATTGGAAAAACGGTCTCTACTATCTCCAGCAGAACAAGAGCCTTTACAGTATACAAGTTCTTTTGAATGACATGCTGCGAGACGTGCAGGCGCTGAAGAGCGGTATGGATGCTGCGGCTGCGGCTGAGATTACGGCGAACATGCCGAGCACGGGCATCAAGATGGCAATCGCTGTTGTCGGTGTTCTGCCGGTGCTCATCGTTTATCCGTTCTTCCAGAAGTACTTCGTTAAGGGCATCACGATCGGCGCTGTTAAGGGCTGATTTGATCAATCAGATATTCTCTTTGCCAACATAATAATAGAATGACAAAAATCACCTTCGCGGTTTTCCTCCGGCGAGGGTGATTTTGTTATGTACGGGTATTTTGTTGCGGTCGTTGTTTTATGTGTTTTCTTCGTTTAAGTCCTGTAATCTAAGGCCGGCAGTGCCGGTGACGGGCAGGGAAAAGACGATGGCTTTCGCTTTGGTCTCAAGCCCGGCTTCCTGCATAATGGCAGTCATGACGTTGTTTTTATCCGCGTGCTTTACGACGATGAGCACAAGCTCTTTTTCACTGGCGAGGGAAACGCCGAGGAACTTTTCCGCGCCCTCCATGCCGGTGCCCTTCGCGTGGATAACGGTGCCGCCGCCTGCGTTTTCGCGGCGCGCTGCGGCCATAATCTGCTCGGTATAGCCCTGGTTTGCGATGACGACCAGAAGCTCGTATTTGGTATCTTTCAAGACGCTTTCCTCTCCTTTCTGAAACGGCTGACCGTTCGTTAAAAACTCCAGCTGACGTTTGCCGCCGATACTGCTGAGCGGCATGGTGAACGCGATGCCGGTGCCGGGAATATCGATGAGCATGATGGTCTGCAGTCCCTTTTGCACGGCACCCCAGACCTTGCCGGTGACAACGGAAAGCAGCACGGCTTTTTGCGTGGCTTCAAGTCCGAAATCGTTTAGAATTTCGGACGCGGCGGTGCCTTTGCCGAGCGTGCTGAGCACGACCTCGATCCCATAGGTTTTATAAAATGACAGAAATTTCTGGCTTTGGTTGCGGTCTGTAATGGTAATCATCCAGTATAAATTGTCGCCCATAAACGCCCTCCTTTACAGTTCGATGATCGCGTTTTCATCCATATCGGCGAATGCGGCGGGTGCGGCGGTCTCCGTTTTGCGGCGCTGCATGAGCTTTGCCGCGAGGCCCATGACCTGAATGGTGATGAGCGGCGTCATGGCGACCATGGCAACGACACCGAAGGCATCTGTGACCATGTTGCCGCCGACGGCCGTGCACGCGCCCTGTGCGAGGGGGAGCAGAAACGCCGCGGTCATGGGGCCGGAAGCGACGCCGCCGGAGTCAAACGCGATGGCGGTGTAGATCTTCGGGACAAAAAACGAGATGATGAGCGCGAGCGCGTAGCCCGGGATGAGGAACCACAAAATCGAAATGCCGGTGAGGACACGGATCATGGCGAGCCCGAGCGAGATGGACACGCCGACGGAAAGCCCGATGCCCATGGCCTTGGCGGAGATGGCGCCGTCTGTGATCTCCTCGACCTGACGATTGAGAACGTACACGGCGGGCTCTGCGCGAACAATGAAATAGCCCATGATCATAGCGACGGGAATGACGACAGCGGAATATTTATAGGAAGCTAACTGCTGCCCGAGGTAATGACCGGCGGGCATGAAGCCGACATTTGCACCGGTAAGAAACAGCACAAGGCCGATGTATGTATAAACGAGGCCCATGCCGATCTGGAATAATTTGCGCTTAGAAAGCCGCAGAACAAGAAACTGCGCCGCGAGGAAAAAGAGAATGATCGGCAGGAGAGAGACGGCAATCTCGATGAGGTAGGTCGGGATGCCGGTGCGGAACAGCTCGAAAAGCTCTGAGGAATCCTGCATTTCGGGCAGGATGGGCGGCGTGTAGGTGCTTTCATTCGGATTATAGATGATGCCGAGGATCATGACGGCCAAAATGGGGCCGATGGACGAGAGCGCAACGAGGCCGAAGCTGTCGTCTGCCGCATGGCGGTCGCTGCGGATGGCCGAGATGCCGACGCCGAGCGCCATGATGAACGGCACGGTCATGGGGCCGGTCGTCACGCCGCCGGAATCGAACGCGACGGCGAGAAATTCCGGCGGGACAAAGAACGCCAGAAGAAACACAACGGCGTAGCATCCGACAAGCAGCGGCGGCAGCGCGATAGAAAACAGCATGCGCAGAAGCGACACGACGAGAAACACGCCGACACCGCATGCGACGGATAGAATGAGAATTAAATTCGGCACGGACGGCACCTGCGATGCGAGCACCTGTAAGTCCGGCTCCGAGACCGTGATGATAAAGCCGAGCAAAAACGAAAGCGTGATAACGACACCGAGCTTTTTCGTTTTTGTCATGGCGGTACCGATGCGCTCGCCCATGGGGGTCATGGCGGTCTCTGCGCCGGTGGTGAAGAACATCATGCCGACCAAAATGAGCACTGCGCCCATTAAAAAGCACAGCAGAACGCTTGGCGAGAGCGGCGCGATGGTGAACGAGAGCGCCAGCACGATGGCGATGATGGGAAGGACAGCCTGAAGCGCTTCCTTCCATTTTTCAGAGAGGATTTGTCTTAGCTTCAATCGATGCCTCACGACCTTTCTTATGTGTTGTGGGGTGGTTGAACGAAAATCATTTTTATTATAGCATAAAAACGCGTGGATGTGACGATTAAAATTGTGAATTTTTCAAAAAATTGTATAAACCTAAACCAAAACGGAAATAGAGATGAAAACGAAAAGGCTGCCCGAACAAAGTGCGGGACAGCCTTTTTGGATGAAATTATAGCTTTGAAAGGAGCGCTTCGACGTGGCTTTGTGAGAACGAGGGTTTGTCGCCCATGGGGAACGGGATATGAAGCGCCTTGTATTTGGCGGCGCAGATGTTTTTAAACGGCAGCCACTCGATTTTCTCCAAATTGGAGAACGACTCCGCGAGAGCTTTGACGGCGCGGAGGCTCTCAACCGTATCGGAAAGACCGGGCGCGACGACGTGGCGCACCCAGAGGGGAATATGCATCGATTCCGTAAGGCGCATGAAATCGACCGTGTGCTGCAAGGAGCCGCCGCAGTGGGCTTTGTACTGCGCTTCCGTGGGGAACTTGATGTCGCAAAGGACGAGGTCTGTGTGCTTGAGAACCTGCTTGGCACGGGAAAGGTCGCCGGCGCCGGCGGTATCGAGCGCGGTGTGGATGTTGTGCTCATGCAGGCGCCGGAATAATTCCGCGACGAACTCGGGCTGCAAAATCGGTTCGCCGCCCGAGACGGTGACACCTCCATTTTCGCCGAAATAGGGGCGGTAACGGAGGATTGTTTTGCAGAGATCCTCTGCTGTGTAGGGCGTGCCGCCGGTTAAGTCCCACGTTTCGGGGTTATGGCAGTAGGCACAGCGCAGCGGGCAGCCTTGCAGAAAGACGACGTAGCGCAGGCCGGGGCCGTCTACCGCGCCCATGGACTGTACGGAGCTGACGCGGCCTTCCATTAGATTGCCTCATGGAATGTGCGGGAGATGACTTCGCGCTGCTGCTCTTTGGAGAGACGGTGGAAGTTGACCGCATAGCCGGAAACGCGGATGGTGAGGTTGGGGTATTTTTCCGGGTTATGGTAGGCATCGATGAGCGTTTCGCGGTTCATGACGTTGACGTTGAGGTGATGCGCACCCTGAATGAAGTAGCCCGAAAGGAGCTGGACGAGGTTTGTGATGCGGTCTTCCTCCGTTTTGCCGAGGGCTTCCGGAATGATGGAGAACGTGTTCGAGATGCCATCGCGGCAATAATCATAAGAAAGCTTTGCGACGGAGTTGAGCTCTGCGAGCGCGCCGGATTTATCACGGCCGCTCATGGGGTTTGCGCCCGGGGCGAGCGGCTCGCCGAGTTTGCGGCCATCCGGCGTGTTGCCGGTCTTTTTGCCGTACATAACGTTGGAGGTGATGGTCAAAATGGACAGCGTATGCTGTGCGCCGCGATAGAGCGGGTATTCGCGCAGGGCATCGTAGAAGCGGCGCACCTGCTCGCAGGCGATGGAATCGACACGCGGGTCGTCATTGCCAAAGCACGGGAACTCACCCTCGGTCTCGAAGTCGGTGACGAGGCCGGTCTCGGGGTCGCGGATGCAGCGCACCTTGGCATATTTAATGGCGGAAAGGGAGTCTGCCATGCAGCTCATGCCGGCGATGCCGAACGCCATCAAACGGCGGACGTTCGTATCGTGCAGCGCCATCTGGCTCTTTTCGTAGGCGTATTTGTCGTGCATGTAGTGGATGGTGTTCATGGCATCGACGTAAGTTTTTGCGAGCCAATCGCGGTAGAAATCGAGGCGGTTGAGGAGGCCGTCGAAATCGACGTATTCGTCCGGCCAGACAGGCATTTCAGGCGCGACGCGGGTCTTTTTCACTTCGTCCATGCCGCCGTTGATGGCGAGCAGGACGAGCTTTGCAAGGTTTGCGCGTGCACCGAAGAACTGCATATCTTTGCCGACGCGCATGGCGGAGACGCAGCAGGCAATGGCGTAATCATCACCGAATGCGGGGCGCATAACGGTGTCGCTCTCGTACTGGATGGCATCGGTGTCGCAGGAGACCTTCGCGACGAAGCGCTTCCAGTTTTCCGGCAGGTGCTTTGACCACAGCACGGTGAGGTTCGGCTCCGGAGACGGGTGGAGGTTATAGAGCGTATGGAGCATGCGGTAAGAGTTTTTGGTGACGAGCGTGCGGCCGTCCTCGCCGGTGCCGCCGAGGGACTCGGTGATCCACATGGGGTCGCCGCCGAAAAGCTCGTTGTATTCGGGTGTGCGCAGGTGGCGCGCCATGCGGAGCTTTAAGACGAAATCGTCCATGATCTCCTGTGCGCCGGATTCATCGAGTACGCCTTCTTTGAGGTCACGTTCAAAATAAATGTCAAGGAATGTGGAGGTGCGGCCGAGGCTCATGGCGGCACCGTTCTGCTCTTTGATGGCGGCGAGATATGCAAAATGGAGCCACTGCACAGCCTCGCGGGCGTTTTCTGCCGGGCGGGTGATGTCGTAACCGTACATGGCGGCCATTTTCACCATGTCCTTGAGCGCGGTAATCTGGTCGGTGACTTCTTCGGAAAGGCGAATGGTATCGGCCGTGAGGGGATTTTTGCCAAGGTCGGCTTTATCTTTCTGCTTTTGGAGAATCAAACGGTTTACGCCGTAGAGCGGAACGCGGCGGTAATCGCCGATGATGCGGCCGCGGCCGTAGGCATCCGGCAGGCCGGTGATGATGCCGGCGTGGCGTGCAGCGCGTACGTCATCCGTATAGGCAGAGAACACGCCGTCGTTGTGGGTCTTGTGGTATTTAAACTCCTCTTCAATTTTATCGGAGACCTTGTAGCCGTAGGCTTCGCAGGCGGAGCGCACCATGCGCATGCCGCCGAACGGGTTGCAAGCGCGCTTTAACGGCTCATCGGTCTGGAGGCCGACGATGATCTCGTTTTCCTTATCAAGGTAGCCGGGGCCAAAAGACGTGGCGGTGATGACGGTTTCGGTATCGATGTTCAAAACGCCGCCGTTTTGCTGCTCGGCGCGGCAGAGGGCCTCGTACTTTTCGAGCATTTTTTCGGTGCGCGCGGTCGGGGGCTGCAAAAAGCTTTCGTCGCCCGTGTAGGGGGTGTAGTTTTTCTGGATGAAGTCGCGGACATCGATGCGATCCTGCCACTTACCGCCTTTAAAATCTCTCCAAGCGTTCATAGTTTCCCATTCCTTTCCGGCGTTTTGCCGTGCAAATTTCCTTGTTTTGGAAGCTGCTGACATAAAAACAGGGCAGTGCTTTCAAAACACTGCCCAGACGGTCGGCTCATTTTCATACTTTTGCTCCACGATGTCCCCATCTTGTATTCCGTCAGTTACAAAAGTACTTTAACTTGTGGTCTTATTGTACACGCAAAAGTGCGAAATGTCAACTGTGAATTTTACGTTCGATGTACTCCACCTCTTTGTCGAGCATAACGGGGGTGAGGGAAACGCCGAACAGGTGCTCGATAAGGCCGGTTTTTAATAGCTCCTCCGGCGTGCCGCTTTGCATGATTTGGCCGTTTTCCATGAGAAGCAGGCGGTCACAGAACTTGAACGCGAGGGGAAGCTCGTGCAGGACGATGCCGACGGCTTTGTTTTGCACTTTGAGCGTAGAGAGGAGCGCCATGAGCTCGAATTTATGGTGCGCATCAAGGTAAGTAGTGGGCTCATCGAGCAGGACGACGTCGGTGTTTTGCGCTAAAAGCATGGCGAGGAACACGCGCTGGCGCTCGCCGCCCGAAAGCATGGGCAGGCGGCGGTCGGCAAAGGCCGACACACCGGCAGTTTTAAGCGCGTTTTGAATGACGGTGCGGTCTTTATTGGACAGCGTGCGCGAAAAGCCGAGGTAGGGATAGCGCCCATGGGAGACGAGCGTTTTGGCGGTGATATCCGGCACGGCCCTTTGCTGCGGCAGGAACGAGACGCGCCGCGCGAGAGCTTTGGGGGCAAGGGCGGCAATGTCGGTTTCCGCGGTACCGCCGCACAGGGTGATGCTGCCGGAATCCGCTTTAATAAGGCGGCAGAGCGCGCGGAGCAGCGTCGTTTTGCCGCAGCCGTTTGGGCCGAGGATGCCGGTGACTTCGCCGCGACGGAGTTCGCCCGAGACTCCGCGGAGAATTTCGGCGTGATTTAACGTGACGCAAAGGTCAGCGAATTTTAAGGCGGTGGAAAGGTTTTGGTTCATTCGAGTTTTCCTCCTTTTTTGCGCACGATGAGGAAAAGGAAGAACGGGCCGCCGAGCAGCGACAGTACGATGCCGACGGGAATCTCATACGGGGAAAACAGCGTGCGGCTGAGGGTATCGCACAATAAGACGAACGACGCGCCGAAGAGGGCCGAAAGCGGCACTAAGATGCGGTGGCGCGCGCCGATGAAGTGGCGCAGGATATGCGGTACAATGAGCCCCACGAAGCCGAGAAGCCCCGAAAAGCTGACTGCGCCGCCTGCAAGCAGGCTGGCCGTCATGAGCAGGAGAAAGCGTGTTCCTTGCACACGCATGCCGAGCGACTGCGCGGTCTCATCGCCGAGGGAGAGAACGTCCATTTCGCCGGAAAACAGCACGGCAAGGAGCAGACCAAGCAGGATGGCAATCCACGCGGGGGTGAGATTTTTGTACGCGATGCCGGAAAATCCGCCGATGAAAAAGGAGCTGGAATTATAGATGGTATCCGGGAAAAAGGTCTTTATGGCGTTGCTGCCGGCGGTGAAAACACTGCTTAAGGCCACGCCCGCGAGGGTGATCGTTGTGCGGGAAGCACCGCTTTTTGCCGCGACGGCATAAATGAGCAGCGACGCGAAAAGAGCGCCAAGGAATGCTGCAAACGGCAAAAACGCGGTGGCTGTGGGGAAGACGGCGAGCAAAAACAGCACGGCAAAGCCCGCCCCGGCGTTGACACCGATGATGTTTGGTGCGGCAAGGGCGTTATTTAAGACATTCTGCAAGAGCACACCGGAGACCGCAAGCGCTGCGCCCGAGAGCACGGCGGCAAGGGCGCGCGGCAGGCGCACGTAGAACAGAATGCGGCTGTCGGGCGTTAAACTGCCGTTTTGCAGGGCAGAGACAGCTTCGCGAATAGAAATTTGTGCCGAGCCGACACAGAGGCTCAGCACAAAGGAGAAAACGAGCAGCAAAAGCGCTGCGGGAAATAAAATTTTCTTACGCATCTTCGTTCAAAAGGAGCTTTGCAATGTATGCGTAGCTCTCGTCCCAGCGGTTTAAGGGCTTATAGTGGAAAAGGTCTTTCGGCAGATAGATGTAGCGGCCGTTTTTCACGGCGGAGAGCTCGCTCCACGCGGGGTTATTTTCGATGTTCTCTGCCATGTAGGTCTTGGCGTTTTCTTCGCTGCCCATCGTCATGACGAGGATGTAGTCCGGGTCGGCTTCGATGACGGATTCCAAGCTGAGGTCTTCGAGCAGGCTTTCGTTATCGTCTGCGATGTTGTGCGCACAGAGCTCTTTCAAAATGGCGCCCGCAACGGTGTCTTCGCCTTTGGCCTTGACGCCGGTGGAATAAGCGCGCAAAAGCAGGACGGTAGGAGCTTTCTGTCCGGAGAGCTTTTCGGCTGTCTCCTGCTTTATAGATTCAATGCGCTTTAAAACCTGCGTGACGTTTTCGTCGTATTTTTCACCGTCCGGGTCGTTGACGGCGCAGAAATTCAGCATGATCTTTGCATAATCCATGACGTTATCCATGTGAAAATAGCCATGAGGAATCTGCATATCGGTGAGGGCGGAATCAAGCTCCGCGTGGGCGGGCAGGTCGGCGGATAAAATCACGTAATCCGGGGAGAGTGCCGCGACGCTCTCAAGATTCGGCTCCATGACGGTGCCGACGAGCGCGGTGTCGTCATCGATTTCGATGCCGTGCTCGTCTACGGCATCTTCGGTAATACCGGCGAGTTTACCGCCGGAGAGCAGCCAGCACTCGGCAAACGAGCCGTAAAGGGAGACGACACACGGGTCATCGGGGAGCTCCGTTTTGGTGCCGTAGGAATCCGTAATGACGCGCTCGGAGACGGCGGTCGTTTCGGAAGCGGCGGAGGAGCTTTCAAGGGTGGTTTCGTTTTTCGCCGGGGCGGCGCAGCCGGAAAGGAGCAGCACGGCGGAAAGCGCGAGCGCTGCGAGAAACTTGAGTTTCATAGGGTATCCTTTCGGAATTATTTTGCGAGGATCTCCTTGCGGCGGTTCAGAAGCTCATCGGAGAAGACGTCGTGCTCGAATTTTTCGATGCCGAGACGGTCAATAGCTTTGCCGAGGCGTTCTTTGGGCATGGCGTTTTCCTTGAACCAGAGCATGGTCTTCTCGAGCAGAGGCTCAATCTCCGCGCGGGTGACGAAGCGGCTGAGCGGCGTGCCCATGCGCGTTTGCTTGCCCCACGTGCCGCCGACATAAATGCGGTAAACGACCGGGCTTTCGTGGCGGACAGCCTTAAACGGACATTTGCCGGTGCAGACGCCGCAGGCGAGGCACTTTTCATCGATATGTAATTTGCCGTTTTCGACGTGTGCAGCCTTGGAGGGACATGATTTTTCTACCATACAGACCTTGCAGCCGCGGCAGGTGTCTTCGTCGAAGATTGGCACGCGGTGGCCCTCGATGCCGAAATCGTTTAAAGAAGGCTTCATGCAGCTATTCGGGCATCCGCCGATGCCGATTTTGAACTTGTGCGGCAGTTTGACATTTGCCCAGCCGACGTAGTATTTTTCGTGCAACTCTTTGGCGAGAGCCTGTGTATCGTAGTTACCGTAGACGCACGTGGTGCCCTTACATGCGGTGACGGGGCGTATTTTAGCGCCGGTGCCGCCGAAGTAGAGGCCACGCTCGGCAGCGTAATCGCAGGCGGCGTCAATCTGCTCGAAGGGGATGCCGACGATCTCGGCGGACAGGCGGGAGGTGAACGTTACCTTGCCGCTGCCGAATTTTTCGGCAATCTCGGAGATGGTGCGCAGGTCGGCAGCGGTGAAGACCGCGCCGGCGCAGACGAGACGGCCGGAGAAGCACTCTGTGCCGCGATTGATGAGGAAGCCGCGGCCCTTGACGGACGCGATCTGTTCGGGTTTTAACATGATGAACACTCCAATATTCAAGCAAAATATTCCCTGTAATTATAGCCCCTTTTCGGGGTAATGGCAAGAAATGCGGGTGATTTTTGCAAAAGAAATGAAAAAACCGGGCGAAGTATTGGATTTTCCTTTGAACTGTGTTAAAATAGCTAATAACAAATCATCTTCTGTTCCGGCGGCGTTTTGAATGCGCGCCGAAAAAAGAAAGGCGAAGTGAGCTTTTATGAAACGAAGCATCCATTATAAAAACATTTTGAAAACGGCGGTCACGGCAGCACTGTGCGCTGTGATAATCCTTGGCACCGCGGCGTGCGGCAAGGGCAGCGCCAAGGCGGAGCCCTCCCCTTCCCCGAGCGTGGAGCCTACCGCAACGCCCGTGCCGGTCGAAAAAGTGAAGGTGGCGACCATCAACGACATCGACGATTCATTGAATGTGCGCAGCGAGGCTTCGACGGATTCCGAAATTCTCGGCACGGCAGAGGCCGGCGAGGTGTTCGAGGTTGTGGCACAGGACGATACCTCCGAGTGGGTGGAAATCTCTTACTTTGGGCAGAATGCGTATGTGTTCGCGGAATTTGTGACGATCAGTGAGAAAGAGAAGACCGCACTTGCGACCGCGACGCCTTCGCCGACCCCGAATGCGGAAGACGGCACGACCGATGACAACGGGGACAGCGATGACGCGCAAAAGGACAGCGAGGCATCGCCGACACCCGCTCCCACCGCAGAGCCGACGCCGAATGCGAATAATCCTATCATCGTAAACGGCGGTAACCGAGAGAATACAAGCTCCGGCAGCACATCAGACGGCATGACGGCAGAGACCATTCGCGATACGGAAGATCCGGAGAGACGCTGAGGTAAACTATGAATGTGTTAGTTATAGGCTGCGGCCTGCTTGGGCGAAAAATCGCCCGCACCATGGACGAAATGGGTTGGGACGTTTCTGTTTTAAGCAACATTGAAAGCGACTTGGAGCTTTTGGAAAACGATTTCGAGGGCGTGACATTCCGCGGGTTCCCGATGGATATTCGCAACCTGCGCGAAGCGGGTATTGAAAGCTGCGACGCGGTGGCGGTGACAACGGCGGACGATAACCTCAATATCACGGTGGCGCAGATTGCGCGCGATTACTTCGGTATCCAAAACGTGGTGGCGCGTGTATCCGACCCCGCGCGTGAATTGATTTTTGAGCATATGGGATTGCATACCATTTGCCCCACAAACCACGCCGGCGACCGCATTGTGCGGATGCTGAGCGGAGAAAAAATGAACAAGAAAATCGAGTTCGGTCTGCATACGGTCGACTTTGACGTGCGGCCGGCGGAGCGGCATCAGATCGGCAAGAATGTGGACGAACTGCACGGCAACCCGGGCGAAGTGGTGTTCGGCATCATCCGCAAAAACGGCGCGTTCGTTTTAGCGGGGCTTGCACCCTTGAAGCTCGAGGCAGGCGACGAGATTGTGTACAGCCGCGCAATCGATTAAGGGGGAAGTGCCATGAACATTGTCATTATGGGCGGCGGCAAGGTGGGCGAAAGCCTTGCGCGCCGCATTTTGGAGGGCCGCCGCCACGAGGTGCGTATCATCGAGAGCGACCGCGCGCGCAGCTTACAGCTTGCAAACGCGCTGGACGTGGAGATCATCTGCGGCGACGGCACGAACATTGACATGCTGGAAAACGCCGGTGTACGTGATGCCGACTGCTTTATTGCAATATCCGGTGACGATGCGAATAATCTCGTTGCGTCGCAGCTTGCAAAGCAGTATTTCGGCGCGAAAAAAGTGATTGCCCGCGCAAATGACCCGCGCAATTTGGAGACGATGCGTGTGCTTGGCGTGGATTATGCGGTGAGCAGCACGGAAATCATTGCGCAGATGATTGAGCAGGAAGCGAACCTGATGGAGTTTCATCTTGTGGCATCGCTGAACAAGGGCCGCGGTCAGATTTGCTCTGTGACGCTTGGAGAGAATTCGGTTTTGCACGGCAAGTCGGTGCGTGAGGTGGTGTTCCCGAAGGGGGCGCTGCTGATTTCCATTGTGCGAAATAACAAGCTCATCATTCCGGGCGGCGACACGGTGCTGCAAGCGGGCGATGAAATTATTGCGGTATGCGAGGAACGCGCACAGAAGGCACTTATCCGCCTGATGAACAGCACGCATGCGGATGAAAAATAAGTCGATTTTTTTATGATTTATATAGCAGGAACCCCGTAGGCACGTTGTGTGTTTACGGGGTTCTGCTTTGTTCATTTAATTCTAATGATTTGCGGGGAAAATCATGCAGGGAATCCATGCAACTGGGTTTCCTACGGTTCTGGTTTTGTGGAGGCAAAAGTGTTTCGCGCTCTGCGGAGCGCGACTTGGGGCGTTGCCCCGAGACCCCATAAACTTTCTAAAGAAAGTTTAATCAAAGACTTTTAACGTTGCGGTATTATGGATTTCAGCGGCTTTATTTTACAGCTTTAAAGTGCTTTGTGACGCTGGTGCCGTCTTCGTAAACGTCTCTTGTCAAATTAAGGCCTGCGTTCATCAGCATGGCGCCGGAATAGACGGTGCCGGTCTCCTCGTCCTGATAGTACGTTTTGGGGTCGAGGCCGCGCAGGCGCTGCACGCAGTAACGGGTCTCGGGCTGACGCATGACGACGGCAGTCATCATGGCTTCCTGTTTATCCGGAGAGACGAACTCCCACGCGCAGTAGAAGTCGTTCTCGGTCGGGGAGACGAGGCGGTAGAAATCGCCCTCGCGGACAAGGCGGTGATATTTACGGTAGTCGGCGATCTGCTGCTTTACTTCGGCTTTTTCGTCATCGGTGAGCTTTCTGGGGTCTAACTCGTAGCCGAATGTGCCGCACATGGCGACGTTGCCGCGGGTTTTAAGCGAGGTGCGCGGGCGGGCTGCGACGTGTGCGCCAAACGAGGAGATAGGGTAGCACATGGACGTGCCGAACTGAATGGTGAGGCGCTCGATGGCGTCGGTGTTGTCGCTGCACCAGATCTGCGGGGAATAATACAGCATGCCGGCATCGAAACGTCCGCCGCCGCCGGAGCAGTTTTCAAAGAGGATATTCGGAAACGCTTTGACAAAACGATCCATGAGGTCGTATGTACCGAGCACGAAGCGGTGCATGACCTCCTTCTGGCGCTCCGGCGGGAGCAGCGCAGAGCCGACCTCGGTCAGATTGCGGTTGAAGTCCCATTTGACGTAATCAATCTTATTTTCGCTGAGGACTTTATACATCTGCGCGAAGATGTTATCGCGCACGTCTTTTCTCGTCATATCGAGGACGTACTGCAAGCGTGCGGGGGAGTTTTCACGGTTCGGTACGTGCAGGCACCAATCCGGGTGGGCGCGGTAGAGGTCGCTGTCCGGGGAAATCATCTCCGGCTCATACCAGATGCCGAACTTTAAGCCCTCTGCGTTGACGCGCTCGATGAGGGAACTGAGGCCGCCTTTGAGCTTCTTTTCGTTGACGTACCAGTCGCCGAGGGAGGAGTCGTCGCTTTCGCGGTGGCTAAACCAACCGTCGTCCATGACAAGCATATCGACGCCCATTTTGGCGGCTTCGTGTGCGAACGCGACAAGTTTATCATCGTCAAAATCGAAATATGCGGCCTCCCAGCTGTTGATGAGCACGGGGCGTTCCACATCGCGCCACGGACTCTTGATGAGGTGCTTCATGTAGGTGCGGTGGAAAACGCGGCTCATCTCGCCGAGACCCTTATCGGTGTAGACCATGACGGCTTCCGGCGCGGTGAAGGATTCGTTTGGCTCCAGGCGCCAGGTGAAATCGGTGGGGTTGATGCCCGCGAGAAGGCGCGTGGCGTTCAAACAATCCACTTCGGCTTCAATGGAGAAGTTGCCGCTGTAAATGAGGTTGATGCCGTAGACTTCGCCGTTTTCTTCGGTGGCGCCGTGGGCTTTCAGTGCGACGAACGGGTTGTGGTTGTGTGAGGAGGAGCCGCGCTTGCTTTGGATGGATTGAATGCCGTGGCAGAGCGGGCGCTCTGTAACGGTGCGCTCCTTTGCCCACTTGCCGTAAAGGTGCACCATGTCGTAATCCATCGTATTGAAGTCGAGGCAGGCGCTGAACACACGCTCAAGCTCCATGGCGCGGTCGGACGTATTCGTCACGACGGCGTGACGCGTCATGACGGGCAGATCTTTGTAAACGGTGTAGTAGAGCTTCACTTCGGCGTTCGTTGTTTGGTCGAGCGTGGTGACCTCGAGCGTTTCGCTGTCACCGTTTTCGTCGCGCAGAGACGGCATGCCGGGCAGCGCAGGCTTTTCGCTTAAAATGCGGTGCGAAACGTAGCGGATGTCGGTTGCGATATTGCCGTCCGCGTTGCGGATTTGGAGTGCGGAGATGCGGAAATCGCCGGTGCCGTTGCAGGAATATTCGCTCGGCTGTGTATCCGGGGAAAACTCCGTGCCGACGTAGCCTGCGGCGTCGGGCGTGAAGGAGCCGAAGTAGCCGCGGTCCAATAAATAGCGCATGTCGCAGTCCGGCAGGTATGCGCCGTAGTAGAGGTGCAGCAGGCGGCCGCTGTCATGCACGGCAAAAACGTAACTGGAGGAAGCGGTATCCAGCTTGAAAATTTTCTTTTCGGCATCAAATAAAATCGCCATAAGATCGTTCCTTTCGGGAAAACATAAGAATTCGGGCAGAGAAATATCCGTTTATAACAACAGTATATCGTTTATGCGGCTTTTACGCAATAGGCATTTGTTGCATAAAATTAGCGGTTTGTGATGCTGTGTACGGCGCGGGCTTCGGCATTTTGCTAAAGGCGGCGATGAAATTTGGTGGAATTGTGATAGAAACGGCTTTTTCGGAAAAAATAGCTTTACTTTTCTCTTGGTTTGTATTATAGTTAATGTGATGTGGAAGCGGTTACACATTGTAAAGGACTGTATGTGTTCGCTTTCGAATGTCTTTTGAAAAAATATAAAATGGAGGAAACTACAATGGCTAAAATTATTGGCAATGCACTCCCGAACATCCCGTGGCAGGATAAGCCGCAGGGCTACGATAAGCCGGTTTGGCGTTATGACCACAACCCGATCATTCCGCGTGATCTCATCCCCACTTCCAACAGCATCTTCAACTCCGCAGTTGTCCCGTTTGAGGGCAAGTTCGCTGGCGTTTTCCGCTGCGACAACCGCTCTGTTGAGATGGACATCTTCGCAGGCTTCTCCGATGACGGCATCAACTGGAAGATCAACCACGAGCCGATCGAGTTCCAGCCGGCTCCCGGCTGCGACCCGTGCGTAACCCGCAAGGAATATCGCTATGACCCGCGCGTTTGCTGGATTGAGGACCGTTACTACATCACCTGGTGCAACGGCTTCCACGGCCCGACGATCGGCGTAGGTTATACCTATGACTTTAAGACCTTCTATCAGATGGAGAACGCTTACCTGCCGTATAACCGCAACGGCGTTATGTTCCCGAAGAAGATCAACGGCAACTTCGCAATGCTGAGCCGTCCGTCCGACACCGGTCACACCCCGTTCGGCGACATCTTCTACAGCGAGAGCCCGGACATGACGTATTGGGGCAAGCACCGCTATGTCTTCGGCACGAGCAGTCACTCCGGCTGGCAGTCCAAGAAGGTCGGCCCCGGCCCGATTCCGATCGAGACCGATGAAGGCTGGCTGATGATTTATCACGGCGTTCTGAACTCCTGCAACGGCTTCGTTTATCGCTTCGGCGTAGCGCTTCTTGACCACGAGAAGCCGTGGATCGTGAAGGAAAGAGGCAACTTCTATGTCTTCGGTCCGGAAGAGAGCTATGAGCTCACCGGTGACGTGCCGAACGTTACGTTCCCGTGCGCTACCCTGACCGATGCCGACACCGGCCGCATCACCATCTACTATGGTGCTGCCGACACCGTCACCGGCATGGCCTTCACCACCGTTGACGAGCTGCTTTCCTACATGAGAAAGTACCCGCACGAAGTTTAATCGCTTTGGTTAAACGCTTTGGTTAAATTAGAATAGCTTTTTCGCAGGCGCTTCCGTTTTTCGGGAGCGCCTGTTTTTTATGGAATTGTTGTATTTTACGGTAAAATCTGGTATGATGAAGCTATGAAAAACCGCGATGGGCGGAAAACGGTTAGGAGCTGTATGAATATGAAAGAGTATGTCATTGAGAAAACGGTGGGTGCGCCGGACTGGACAAAGGTGCCGGAGCTGCAGGTGGACAATGTTTGTTGGTTGCCGGACGCGGGCGTGCGCATGGAGCAGCAGATCTGCCACGACGACGAGAAAATCTACGTGCACCAAGTGGCGCGCGAAAAGAACATCCGCGCGGAGCTGACCGATAAGCTCGGCAGCATCTGCACGGACAGCTGCATGGAGTTTTTCTTCTCCCCGGTGCCGGAGGACGGGCGGTATTTTAACATTGAACTGAACTTGAACGGCGCGATTTTCCTTGGCTTCGGCCACGGCAGAGCAGACAGCATCCGTTTGATCCCAGAAGACCACAAGAAGCTTTTTAACATCCGCACGAACAAAACGGCGGACGGGTGGGAAATCTTTTATGAAATTCCGCTCGAATTTCTGCATGTATTTTACCCCGATTACGACTTTAAAAGCGGGCGTGTGATCCGCGCGAACTGCTTTAAATGCGGCGACCTCACCGTGCAGCCGCACTATATGATGTGGAATGAGACGACGAGCGAAACGCCGGATTTCCATCGTCCGCAGGACTTTGGCCGCATGATCTTCGCGTAAACCGCGGTATTCAGCGGGATATTCATGGATTAGTCCAATATCTTTTGCCGAAGCCCGCGCAGAATTGTCGTTTTTCCAAGTTGCAAGGTGAGCGAATTTCCAGTAAAATAGTAATACTGGGTAAATGAAAAATATCGCAAAAGTTTTGCATAGCTTATGCGCCTGACGCAAAACTATCGTTTAGAGTATTGCGTCGGCAGGAAAGGATTGGTGTGCATATGCCACTGGAAAGGATCGACAGTTATTTTAACGGCGCGGTGGAGTCTTATGACGAGCGCTTAAAACGCAGCGCAGAGGATGAAGACGGCTACATTCGCCGCACGGCGGAGTTTTTCCCGAAGAAGGAGCACCTGCACATTCTGGACATCGGCATCGGCACGGGTACAGGTCTTACGGCAATTTTAGAGCAGAACCCGACGATTTATGTGGACGGCATTGACTGCGCGGATAAGATGCTCTCGGAAATTCCGAAAAATCTGCCGGAGCACAAGGAGCGCATCCGCACGATTTGTGGTGATTTCTTTAAATATGAGTTGGAGCCGGAAAGCTATGACGGTGCGGTTTCCATGATGGCGCTGCATTATTACAGCCGCGAAGAGAATTTGGAGCTGTTTCACCGCGTGTGCCGCAGCATTAAAAAGGGCGGGTTCTTTCTGTTGAGCGACAAATTCGCGCCGACGCAGATGTATGAGGACTTCTGCCGTTCCGAGTTTGAGCAGAAGCGCAAGGAGCAGCATTTGTCGGCAGACGAGCATTACTATTGCTTTACGCCGCAGTATGTGGCGGGCGAAGCGGCGCTGCTTTTCAAAGCGGGCTTTGCAGAGGTACGCGTGTGCTGGGCGAAATCCAACACGGCAGTGCTTCTTGCCACAAAATAAACAAATAACAGTTGAAAAGCCGGTCGAACTGCGTACAAATAAACGGTACGCGACTTGACCGGCTTCTTTTTTAATGCTATAATGTTTCAAAAGCAACTATTTGGGGAATGGGTGAATACTTTTGGAACTCTTTAACGCACAGCATGTTTTGCACGGCGAGCCTGTGACGGGCGAGCTGCCGTCTACGAACTCGCTTTTCAAAACGACCATCAACATGGCGTGGCCTTCGATGGTGGAATCGTTTTTGGTGGCGCTCGTCGGCTTTATCGATACCATCATGGTGAGCACGCTGGGCTCTTACGCCATTGCAGCGGTGGGCCTGACGCAGCAGCCGAAGTTCATCGGTTTGGCGCTGTTTATGTCGATGAGCACGGCCATCTCGGCGCTGGTTGCACGGCGTAGGGGCGAGCAGAACCGCGAAAGCGCGGTGCGCATTTTGAAAACATGCATTCTGGTCGCCGTGATTTTGACGGCGATTATCAGCGTTACGTTTACGGCGTTTGCAGACCCCATTATCCGCTTTGCGGGCTCGGCGGACGATACGCATGAAGCGGCGGTGGAGTATTTCCAAATCATCATGGGCGGCATCGGGTTTACGACCGTGATGATGATCGTGAACGCGGCACAGCGCGGCGCGGGCAACACAAAGATCGCGCTGCGCACGAACATGGTCTCTAACCTTGTGAACGTGGTGTTCAACTATCTTTTGATCGGCGGCAACTTCGGGTTTCCGGCGCTCGGCACGCGCGGCGCGGCGCTTGCGACCGTCATCGGCTCTGTGCTCGGCTGCGCGATGAGCTTGCATTCCATGTTCGCGAAGTCCTCGTTTGTATATATCCGCGGCGTGAAAGGCTTTTTTACCTCGAAGTTTGACGTGCGCTCACTGCTTAACGTCGGTTCCAGCGCGTTTGTGGAGCAGATTTTCCTACGCATCGGCTTTTTGCTGTTCGCCATCACCGTTGCGAACCTCGGCACCACTGCGTATGCTGCGCACCAGATTGGCATGAATATGATGAGTTTGACGTTCTCACTCGGTGATGGGCTTTCGGTGGCGTCTGTGGCGCTGATCGGCAGGAGTCTCGGCGAAGAACGGCGCGACCTTGCAAAGCTGTACGCCTCCATGTGTCAGCGAATCGGACTTTTCTGCGCGTTTGTGATGTCGATGGTTTTCCTGTTCTTCGGCAGGAATCTCTATGGCCTGTTTTCGAATGAGCAGGAAATTCTCGATATGGGTGTGATGATTATGCGCATGCTGTGCGTTATCATTTATCTCCAGATCACGCAGGTTATTTTCTTCGGTTGTCTGAGAGGCGCGGGCGATACGAAGTATACCGCGTTTGCGTCTATGATCAGCGTCGCCATTATCCGACCGGGCTTAAGCTGGCTGCTGTGCTACCCGCTGGGACTGGGACTGCTTGGCGTGTGGCTTGGGCTGTTCGGTGACCAATTTATGCGATTCTGCCTTGGGTATTTCAGAATGAAGCAGGGCAAATGGCTGAAAATTAAGATTTGACGCGTTTACGACAACGATAGCGGAGCGACGAATAAAGTCTTTGTCCGACTTTCTTCGAGAAAGTTGGTGGGGTCTTGGGGCAACGTCCTAAGTCGTCGTTCGCAAACGACGAAACACCTTTTGCCTAACCTAAAACCAGGAAGGTAGCTTGAAACATCCGGTGGACGCTTCAAGCGTAGGGAACACAGTTGCATGGGTTCCCTGAAAGGCGGTCTGCGACTGCCTTTCGAAATTCAAATAAGATAAAATAGAAGCAAAAAGTCTCCGTCTTTCTCTGAATCAAAAAGGAAAACGGAGACTTTTATATTTTAAAATAGTGATTATTCCACAACGACCGTGCAGTGCTCGGTGCCGTAGTATTCCATCGCGGAGATGACCTCCGGGGTCAGGCGCTCACCGCATACAGCAAGCGGCACCGCGGGTGGGCAGCTCACGTTGGCGTCTGCCAAAATGCGGTTTTCGCACTCGGAAAGCGGCAGCGTTTCACTCGGCGAGAAGAGCGCCTCGCGCGGGGAAAGTACACGCTCGGCATGCGGCGGCACAGGCGGCTTTGAAAGGATCGCCGGGGCGGGCAGGACGGAGAGCAGCGCGCGCTCGAGACGGGCGAAATCTGCGGGTGTGGTCTCCGGCGTGAACATCATCACAAGGTGGTCTGCGTCGGAAAACTCGCAGTAAATGTTGCGGTGCGTCAAAATTTCTGCCAGAGCTGTGCCCGTGTAGCCGAAGGACTTCGGCAGTAGGCAGAGCTTTGTGCGCTCCTCGCCGCAAAGAGCATAGCCGTGCGCACGGAGCTTTGCTTTCAGCGTGTCAAGACGCTCCGCACAGGCTTTGAGCTGTGCGGGAAAAGATGTTGCTAAAAGCGGATTCATTGTGTCGAGCGACTGCAAAATGAGGTAGGACGGGCTCGTGGACGCAAAGAGCGCCATGGCGCTTTCCGCACGCTGCGCGAACATGTCCGGCGTGTCGTGCGCAATATGCAGATACGCGCCGCCCGTTAAGACCGGCAGTGTTTTGTGTGCGGAATCACAGCAGATGTCTGCGCCGAGCTGCATGGGGTGCATGGGCTCGGGCAGAAAATGCAGGTATGCGCCGTGGGCGTTATCGACGAGCAATAATACGCCGTGCTTTTTGCAGACGGTGGACAGGGACTTGATGTCCGCGATGTTGCCGAGATAATCCGGGCTTGTGATGTACACGGCGGCAGGGTTTTCCGATACGATCACGTCTTCGAGCTGCGCGGGGGTGATGGCGCAGGAAATGACGCTTTCCGTGCCGTAGATCCAGCGAATGTCAAGGTCGAGCAGCGCTGCGGCCGTCATGAAGACCTTGTGTGCGTTACGGCCTGCCGCAATGACGGGCTTTTTGTGATTTGCGCGGGCATACAGCAGCGCAAGATACAGCATGGCGCGGATGCACAGGGACGAGCCCTCGGCGGAATAGACCGTCTTTTTGGTGCCGAATAACGCGGCGGCGTTCGCTTCGCTTTCGCGGATGATGCCCTCGGCGTGGTAGAGCACGTCTGCGCCCTCAATCTCGGTGAGGTCGAGCGGCTCGGGGCCGAGCAGCGCGGTGCCCTTGTGGCCCGGCATGTGCATGCGCAAAGCGCCGCTATATCGGTAGCGGCGCACAAATTCGCAGATTGGCGCGGTTATCATGCGTTGTTATCCAATGCCTTGGAGGCTTCGAGCATGATGGCGCATTCCATGCGTTTTTTAAAGAGCTCGCAGCCCTCTTTGTAAACGCCGCGGACGGAGCCGGTGGCGTGGTAGGCGTTTGCGGCGCAGCCGCCGGAGCAGTACAGTCTTGCCCAGCAATCGCGGCACTCGGGGTGAGCGTACACGTTGCAGGAGGCGAAATCCGCCTGAATTTCCGTGTTCGTCACGCCTGTCCAAACATCGCCGAGGCGGAATTTTTCGTCGCCGACGAACTGGTGGCAGGGGTAGAGGTCGCCCCACGGGGTGACGGCCATGTACTCTGTGCCGGAGCCGCAGCCCGAAATGCGCTTGTAAATGCATGGGCCGCCGGTGAGATCAATCATGTAGTGGTAGAACGTGAACGGTTTGCCGGCGCGGCGGCGCTCCAGCATGAGCTCAGCGAGCTTTTCGTACTGCTCCATGACGATGACGCGGTCTTCGTCGGTCAACGCGGAGGGGTCTCCCGGTGCGCAGACGACCGGTTCCATGCTCAGTTCCGTAAAGCCGAGGTCGAGCATCTGCTGAATGTCTTTGAGAAAATCCGGGTTTGCGTGCGTGAATGTGCCGCGCATGTAATACGCCTTGTTGCCGCGCGCCTTGACGAGCTTCTGGAATTTCGGAACGATGCGATCCCAACTGCCGTTGCCGGCGTAGTCTACGCGGTAGCGGTCGTGCACTTCCTTGCGGCCGTCGAGGCTCAAAACGACATTGCTCATCTCGCGGTTTGCAAAATCGATGACGTCGTCGTCGATCAAAACGCCGTTTGTCGTCAACGTGAAGCGGAAGTGCTTACCGCATTCCTTTTCGCGGGAACGGGCATATGCGACAAGCTGCTTTACGACGTCGAAATTCATCAGCGGTTCGCCGCCGAAGAAGTCGACTTCCAAATTGTGGCGCGTGCCGGAATGTTCGAGCAGGAAATCAAGCGCCTGCTTGCCGACCTCAAAGGACATGAGAGCGCGGTCGCCGTGGTACTTGCCCTGGCTTGCAAAGCAGTAGGAGCAGTTTAAATTGCAGGTGTGCGCCACGTGCAGGCACAGCGCCTTGACGACGTTGGCGCTTTTCGCTTTCAGCGCACCTGCCATCGGCTCGAACGTATCGGGGGTGAAGAGCTTACCGGCGTCGCGCAGCTCTTCAATCTGCTCGTAGCACTCGTTGATGTCGGCTTCGGTCACGTCCTCGCGGTCGCCGTATTTTTCCAGCATAGCGGCGGTAATCGCCTCGCGGCTTTCGGTCTCGAACAGGCCAATCATGTCATAGGCAACTTCATCGACAAGGTGGACGGAGCCGGAACAGATATCGAGCACGATGTTCATGCCGCCGAGTTTATAACGGTGTATCATCTAAAAAATCCTTTCGCATCTATACATGAAAAAAGCCGCCAAAAAAGGCGGCGTTTTCTGAACCTTTGAATTACTTCGCGTTCTTCTCCGTGTTCTCGCACTGCTGGTTTGCAATGCCGCAGCTCGTCTTGCAAGCAGACTGGCAGGAAGTCTGGCACTCGCCGCAGCCGCCGTTCTTTGCGCTTTCGCACAGGTTGCGGGTCTCAAGCGTCTGAATGTGTTTCATATCATTTCGCCTCCGAATTGTTACTTTATAAGCTAACTTTATTAGCCTTAAAATTCTAACACAGATAGGGCGGAATGTCAAGATGCAAAGCCGCCGGATTTCGGGAAAAAGCATGTCCCCACGCCGTTTCTGACGTGGGGACACGGAAAATAGGATATCGGAGAAATCAGTTTTAAGGAGTGTTTTGAATCAGTCACCGAAAGCCTGGGAAAGATCGGCGATGATATCATCGATGTGCTCGGTGCCGATGGAGAGGCGAATGGTGTTCGGCTGGATGCCCTGCTCTGCGAGCTCTTCTTCGTTGAGCTGCGAGTGCGTGGTGGAAGCCGGGTGAATAACAAGGGACTTCACGTCTGCGACGTTTGCGAGCAAAGAGAAAATTTTGAGTCTGTCGATGAACGCCTGTGCTTCCTTAGCGCCGCCCTTGATGTTGAACGTGAAGATGGAAGCGCCGCCGTTCGGGAAATACTTCTTATAAAGCTCGTGGTACGGGCTGTCCGGCAGAGACGGATGGTTGACGCTTTCGACCTTCGGGTGCTTGGAGAGGAAATCGACAACTTTCAGCGCGTTCTCTACATGGCGTTCAACGCGCAGAGAGAGCGTTTCAAGACCCTGCAGGAACAGGAATGCGTGCAGAGGAGCGAGCGTTGCGCCGGTATCACGCAGGAGGATTGCACGGATCTTCGTGACAAAAGCTGCCGCGCCGACGTCCTTTGTGAAGCTGATGCCGTGGTAGCTGGGGTTCGGCTCTACGAGGGACGGGAACTTGCCGCTGCCCTCCCAGTCAAACTTACCGCTGTCTACGATAACGCCGCCGATCGCCGTGCCATGACCGCCGATGAACTTTGTAGCGGAATGGACAACAATGTCTGCGCCGTACTCGAACGGACGGAGGAGGTAAGGCGTTGCGAATGTGGAGTCTACAACAAGCGGAATCTTATGTGCATGTGCGATGGCTGCGACCTTTTCAATGTCAATCAGCGTTGCGTTCGGGTTGCCGATGGTCTCGATGAAGACGGCCTTTGTCTTATCATTAATCGCGTTTTCAAAAGCGCCCTCTTCATCCGGGTCTACGAACGTTGCGGTGATGCCGTACTGCGGGAGCGTGTGCTCGAGCAGATTGTAGGTGCCGCCGTAGATGGTCTTCGCGGAAACGATGTTGTCACCTGCGCTTGCGAGGTTGAGAAACGTATAGTTGATGGCTGCTGCACCGGAAGCGACGCCAAGTGCCGCCACGCCGCCCTCAAGGGCTGCAATGCGCTGCTCAAATGCGTCCACGGTGGAGTTCGTCAGACGGCCGTAGATGTTGCCTGCATCTGCGAGCGCGAAGCGGGCTGCTGCGTGTGCGGAGTTCTTGAAGACGAAGGAAGTCGTCTGATAGATCGGCACTGCGCGGGCATCGGTAGCGGGGTCCGGGTTCTCCTGACCTGCGTGCAGCTGGATGGTTTCAAAATGGTAGTTGTTATCATATGTATAGCTCATGGTAATACCTCTTTCATAATTTCAGAATTTAATTTTTGTTTTAACGGATTTTGAGAAGTTGACGAAAAGCCGAGCTTCACATTCGTCCGTTTCTGAAATTGTGGCGAAGCATTTGCCGGAAAAGGGATCGCATCATCGGGGTGCGCCTCCTTTGAGATTTACTTCGGTTTTTATGTTTGAAGGTTTCATAACACTCAAAACATATTGACTTGGTATGTTTTGTATGATACACGTTAGATTGCAATTTGTCAACCCCTAAAATGCAAAAATTGAAGAAAACTTTCGGAAACCATACTATTATATGGGGGAAACTGCATTTTGCATTGCAAAGCGGCGGATCGTTTCAACGAATTTTAAAGGTAAAAGAAAAAGTGAAAACAGATGTTGACAAATTTACCCTGTGGTGATAGGATATAAACAAGCTCAATAACCTATAAAATAAGTAGGTTTCATAAGCTTAGTAAAACAAGGCAAAGGAGAGACGCGATATGAACCCGTTTCCGTACAGTCGGCGATGTTGCGCCGCAGCCTGAAACGATACAAGAATGCAAACTCATTTATATAAAGTATTTTAAGGAGACTTTACCATGCGTGTATATCGGAAAATCACAGACCTCATCGGCGGCACTCCGCTTCTTGAACTCACCAACTACGAAAAAGCAAATGAACTGAACGCGAAAATCTACGCGAAGCTTGAGTATTTCAACCCGGCAGGTAGCGTAAAGGACCGTATCGCAAAAGCGATGTTGGACGACGCCGAGGAAAAGGGCCTCTTGAAGCCCGGCGCAGTTATCATTGAACCGACAAGCGGCAACACGGGCATCGGCCTTGCTTCCGTTGCGGCTTCCCGCGGTTATAAGGTAATCCTTACCATGCCGGAGACGATGAGTGTGGAGCGCCGCAACCTTTTGAAGGCTTACGGTGCGGAACTTGTCCTCACCGAAGGCGCAAAGGGTATGGCGGGCGCTATCGCAAAGGCGAAGGAGCTCGCCGAGCAGACCCCAAACAGCTACATTCCGAGCCAGTTCACGAACCCGGCAAACCCGGCGGTGCACCTGAAGACGACCGGCCCGGAAATCTGGGCAGACACGGACGGCAAGGTCGATATTTTCGTTGCAGGCGTCGGCACGGGCGGCACGCTCTCCGGTGTAGGCGCGTACATCAAGTCGCAGAACCCCAATGTTAAGGTTGTCGCGGTGGAACCGGCTACCTCCCCGGTCCTCTCCGGCGGCAAGGCGGGCCCGCATAAAATTCAGGGCATCGGCGCGGGCTTTGTGCCGGATACGCTGAACACCGACATTTACGATGAGATTCTCCCCGTGCAGAACGAGGACGCGTTTGCGACCGGCCGCGCGCTGGCACGCAGCGAGGGCGTTCTGGTGGGCATCTCCTCCGGCGCGGCAGTCTTTGCGGCAGCACAGCTTGCAAAGCGCCCGGAAAACGCAGGCAAGGTCATCGTGGCGCTTCTGTCCGATACCGGCGAACGGTATCTCTCCACGCCGATGTTTGCAGACTGATACGGCATACAAGAATCCAAACACATATCTTTGGGATAGAAAAATGAATGAGGGAAGGGGCAAGGCTTTCGGGCTTTGCCCTTTTTCGCGGGTTTAAAAGAGTTTATAGAGGGCGTTTTCGCAGTAAATTACCGGCAAAAATAAAACTCTTGAAAACCTACTAAAAACATGTTATTATAGTATAAAGTTTGCGGCGGACGGTGAGCCCGCTTGTTTTATTCCGGAAACGCTATTTTACATAAAGGATGGATACCGCATTAAAATTTCCACCAAAGGGCGCTATGCGCTGCGTATGCTGCTGGATCTCGCACAGCACCAGAATGACGGCTACGTCGCGCTGAAGGACATTGCCCGCCGTCAGAATGTCTCCAAAAAATATCTGGAGCAGATCGTGCCGATGCTCAATAAATCCGATATTCTTCTTGCAAGCCGCGGTTTTCAGGGTGGATATCGTCTGGCGCAATCGCCAGATAAATATACCGTGGGCATGATTCTGCGCATCACGGAGGGCAGTCTCGCGCCCGTCGCGTGTCTCGATCACGACCCCGTTCTGTGCGACCGCAGTGCAGACTGCATCACGCTGCCTGTGTGGCAGGGGCTCAGCCGCGCCATCAACGAATATCTCGACAGCATCACCCTGCAGGATATATTGGATCAGCAGCAGGCGACTTTCGTCAACGATTACAGCATTTAAATATCGATGAAATCAAAAGCTCTCCCGAAACGAATTCGGGAGAGCTTTTGTCATACAATGTTATTATATTTGCTTGCGGACGATGGTGTATTCGTCGCCGGGGCGGTAGTACGGGCAGTTTTGAAAGCGGCCGCCGATGAACTGGGCGGTCTCGTCCTCGTCTAAGTCCATATCGCAGACATAGAAGCCGTACTCATCGTCGTACTCGTAATACAGGCAGTCTTCGCATTTTGAGGTATTTTCAAACATACTATCGCCTTACAGAACGCTTTGCAGGAACTGGCGCGTGCGGTCGTGCTTCGGATTTGTGAAGATCTCCTTCGGGGAGCCTTCCTCCAAAATCGCGCCATCATACATAAACACCACGCGGTCTGCCACTTCGCGGGCAAAGCCCATTTCGTGCGTGACAACAAGCATCGTCATGCCTTCTTCCGCAAGCTCCTTCATGACGTTCAGAACGTCGCCGACGAGCTCCGGGTCAAGGGCGCTGGTGGGCTCATCGAACAGCATCATTTTCGGCTCCATGGCGAGCGCGCGGGCGATGGCCACACGCTGCTGCTGGCCGCCGGAAAGCTTTGCGGGGTAGGAATCGAGTTTATCGCCGAGGCCGACCTGATTTAAAAGCTTCACGGCCTTTTCTTTGGCTTCCTTTTCCGGCACGCCCTTCACGTTCATCGGGGCGAGCATGACGTTTTGCAGTGCCGTTTTGTGCGGGAAGAGGTTGAAGCGCTGAAACACCATACCCATCTCAAGCAAAATAGCGGCGCGCTCTTTATGCGGCAGCTTTACCTGATTGTGGCCGTTCACGCGGTCTTCGATGAGCTTGTCGTCGATCCAGATCTTGCCGCTCGTAGGCTTTTCGAGGTGGTTTAAAGAGCGCAGATACGTCGACTTGCCGGCGCCGGACGGTCCGATGATGACGACCACTTCGCCCGGCTCTACGGTGAGGCTGACGTTTTTCAGCACATCTACGGAGCCGAAGGACTTACAGATATTTTCCGTTTTAATGATAGACATAGCCGTATTCCTCCTTATTCGTAGATGGACAGGCGCTTTTCAAGGCGATTGAAAATAACGGTGAACACGCCGGTGATGATGAGGTAGATGATCATAGCCGGGATATAAACGAGAGCGCTCGCCTTGTTGGAAGCGATAATCTTCGTCTGGTAGGTCAAATCGGTCAGCGCGATGATGGACACAAGAGAGGTATCCTTCAGCACCATGACGAACTCGTTGCAGATCGGCGGAATCATGCGGCGGTAGGCCTGCGGGATGATGACAAGGCGCATCGCCTGCGAGTGGGTGAGGCCGAGCGCCGTGGAGGCTTCAAGCTGGCCTTTATCGATGGACTGAATGGCCGCGCGGATGATCTCCGCGAGGTAGGCCGCGACGTTCAGCGAGAACGCGATCCAAGCGGCCAAAAAGCGGCTCTGAATATTGAACGCCGGAACGAGCTGCGGCAGCGTGTAATAGAGGAAAAACAGCTGCATCAGAAGCGGCGTGCCGCGGAAGAAGAAGATGTACGCGCCGCACACGGAGCGGAGTACGGTGTTTTTGGAGATCTTGCCGAGGGCAAGAAACACGGCGAGCACGAGTGCCGTCAGCACGGAGGTGACGGAAAGCGCAAGCGTTACGCCGGTGGCCTGGAGCAGCGCCGGCATCCAGCCGATGATTTGTTGAATGGCGTTCATGGTGATATCCTTTCCGATATAAATGGGGCAAGAGACCTCAAAACGGGGCCTCCTGCCGAAATTTCATTTTACGTTATTGCGCTTATGCGTCCTTCTTTGTGACGATGACGAGCTGGTTGGAGAGGTACGGCTCGGTCATTTCATACGCTTCCTGACGCTCCGGGGTGATGGAAACGCCGGCGATGATCATATCGTACTGGCCCTTATCGAGGCCTGCGAAAACGCCGTCGAAGGAGGTGTTGACAAACTCGACCTCAAGGCCGAACAGCTTACCAATCTCTTCTGCCATATCAACGTCAAAGCCCTGGTACACAAGGCCGCTGTCGTCGGTGTACTCAAGCGGCGGATAACCGGCCTCAAAGCCGATAGTCAAAACGCCGTCCTTAACGGTCTTGACCTTGCTCGGGTCAACGGTCGGTTCCTCGGTGACGTTGCGCACGCCCTCGGTGACATCGGTGCCGAAGTGCTTCATGGCGAGCTCGGAGATTTTGCCGTTATAATAAAGCGTGTTGATGGCGTTTTCGGTCTGCTCCAAAAGGTCTGTGTTGCCTTTCTTGATGCAGACGCCCATCGGTTCGCCTTCGTCGCTTTTCCAAACGCTCTGGAATTTAGAGTCGTCGTCTGCGAGGTAATACGCCGCGACAACGCTGTCTACGTACACAGCATCCGCACGGCCGAGCGAAACGTCATCAAAGCACTGCGTGATCTTTTCATACGGAAGAATCTCGACGTCAACGCCCTCTTCCTGCATTTTCTGCAGAGCGTCGTGGGCGGTGGTGCCGGTCTGCACGCTGATCTTGGCGCCGGCGAAATCGTCCGGGCTTTCGATCTTCTTTGTACTGGAGCTGCTGCATGCGGTGGCGGAGAGTGCCATTACGCCGGCGAGCACGGCAGCAAGGATTTTCTTCATTTTCATGTGTTTTGTCCTTCTTTCTCAATTTTCCCCGATAATAGCGATACAGTCGTTTCGCTGTACCAATCGATTAGAATACTTGTATTCTACCCCCAAAACCCGTTTGGGTCAATAGCGAAACTGCCAAATTAATGTATATTTATACATATATACATAGGTATTTTTCAAGATTTGTGGGTAAAATCGGCGTTTTTACTTCAACGTGACAATGACAAGCTGATTCGAGACATACGGTTCCGTAAGGTCATACGCGGCCTGACGTTCCGGCGTAATGGACACGGACGAGATGATGACGTCGTACTGCTCTTTATCAAGGCCCGCAAAAATGCCGTCCCACGCGGTGTTGACAAACTCGATGTCTACGCCCAGCACCTCGCCGAGCGCTTTTGCAAAGTCGATGTCGAAGCCCTGATATTCAAGTCCTGCGTCATCGGTGTACTCCATCGGCGGGTAGCCGACTTCCACGCCGACGGTTAAGGTGCCGTCCTTGAGTGTTTTAAGCTTAGAAAGGTCAAGCACCGGCTTTTCCGTCACATTGCGCACGCCGTCCACATCGGCGGCGGAGCCGAAGTGCTTTTCGGAAAGCTGCGCCATGGTGCCGTCATAATATAAGGTATCAATCGCACCTTCGATGAGCTCTTTCAAATCGTCGTTGCCCTTTTTAAGACATACGCCGATTGGCTCGCCGGTTTCGCTCGTCCATGTTTTCTGGTATTTCGTGTCGTCCTCCGCGAGGTAGTAACCCGCAACGACGCTGTCCACGTACACGGCATCCACGCGGCCGAGTGCGAGGTCGTCAAAGCACTGCGTCACCTTTTCGTACGGCAGCACGTTGATGTTCATGCCCTCGTCCTGCATATCCTGAATGCTTTCGTGCGCGGAGGTCGCCGTCTGCACGGAAATTTTCGCGCCCTCAAAGTCCGCCGGGCTTTCAATCTTCTTCGTACTGCCCGAACATGCCGCAAGTGAGAGCATCATAGCGCCAATTAAAAATGAAGCGCAAACCTTTCTAATTTTCATTTTACATTCACCCTTCCGCAATATACCTTTAAGTTTTGATTTGTATAATTTTGAAGATGAATGTATTTTACGCCGATTTCATTCAAAAATCAAGCGAAATAATGCACAAACTAATGTATATTTATACGTATATACATGGTGAATTTTGAAAAAGAAAAGCCTGCGTTGTGCAGGGGCTCAAAATGAGAGCTGCATAACGCAGGCTTTTAGGATTCGGTTTAGTCCATGTAACCGCCTTGCATGGGGGAGTGTGCCGTTTGCGTGAAGCGCTTTAAAACGCCGTGCGTGTAGCGGCTCTTAAACGGTGGCAGCGCTTTGCGGCGCTCGCTAAACACGCGCTGCACTTCTTCCTCGCTGCATTTTTCGCCGTTGATACCGACGACGCGCAGAATACGCTGCGGAATGTCGATCTCGATAAGGTCGTTTTCTTCGATTAAAGCGATGGGGCCGCCCTGTGCGGCTTCCGGCGAAATATGGCCGATGGCGGGACCCTTGCTTGCGCCGGAGAAGCGACCGTCCGTCAGCAGTGCAATGCTGGCAGAAAGCTCCGGGTCGCTCGAAATGGCTTCGGTGGTGTAGAACATTTCCGGCATACCGCTGCCGCGCGGGCCTTCATAGCGGATGATGACGGCGTCGCCCGGCTGAATTTGGTGCGTTAAAATGGCGTGGATGGCATCTTCCTCGCAGTTGAACGGGCGCGCCTTCAGAAGCGCCTTGTGCATCTCCTTCGGCACGGCACTGTGTTTTACGACCGCGCCGTCCGGGGCGATGTTGCCGCGCAGAATGGCAATGGCGCCGTTCGTGCCGATGGGATCATCGAACGAGCGGATGATATCCGTGCGCTTGAGACCGGTTTTCTTTAAATAGATATCACACTTCTCGTAGAAGCCGTTTTTCTTTAAATCTTCCAGATTTTCGCCGAGCGTTTTACCCGTGACGGTCATTACATCGAGATGCAGGTGGTCTTTGATTTCCTCCATGATGCGCGGTACGCCGCCTGCATAATAGAAGTACTGCGCGGGCCACGCGCCTGCGGGACGGATATTCAAAAGATAATGCGCGCCGCGGTGCATGCGGTCGAACGTATCCGCGTCGAGCGGAATGCCGAACTCATGCGCGATGGCGGGCAGGTGCATCAGCGTGTTTGTGGAGCCGGAGATTGCCGCATGTACCATGATGGCGTTTTCGAACGATTTCAGCGTGACGATATCGGACGCTTTCACGCCCTTTTTCGCGAGCGCCACGGCGGTTTTGCCGGCTTCCTCCGCCGCAACGGAAAGATCTTCGCAGGTGGCGGGCATCAGCGCCGTGCCGGGCAGCATGAGGCCGAGCGATTCCGCCATAATCTGCATGGTGGACGCGGTGCCCATGAACGAGCATGCACCGCAGGAGGGGCACGCGTGGTGCTTGTAATACGTGAACTGCTCCTCGGTGATCTCACCGCGCTCATACATGGCGCTGTATTTGCCGATCTGCTCTAGCGTTAAAAGGTCGGGACCCGCGTCCATCACACCGCCCGTCACGAACACGGCCGGAATGTTGATGCGGCCGATAGCCATGAGCAGCGCAGGCACGGATTTATCGCAGCTTGCGAGGAAAACGCCGCCGTCAAACGTTGTCGCGTTGGCGTGAATTTCCACAAGGTCGGCGATGATGTCGCGCGAGGGCAGGGAATAATTGATGCCATCGTGCCCCTGTGCCATGCCGTCGCAAATATCGGTCGCAAAGTAAAGCGCACCCTTGCCGCCCGCTTCGTATGCGCCCCGGCTTGCTTTCTGCGCCAAATTTAAAAGGTGCGCGGAGCCGGGGTGGCTCTGCCCGTAGGTGCTTTCAATTAAAATCTGCGGCTTTGTGAGGTCCTCCTCTTTCCAGCCCATGCCCATGCGCAGCGGGTCCATTTCCGGCGCAAGCTTGCGAACTTCCTGACTTTTCAACATGTTGATTCCCTCTTTGATGATAACTTTATGCGGCAGCAAATGCGCCAATCTCAAAATCGGCATAGGTGCCGTCTTTATTTTGCTTTGCGGTGCAGTCTAAAAAGTAGGAGGCACCGTTCCCGGCACGCCATTTTTCGGCGTCAAACGTCAGTGTGCTGTTTTCATCGTTTTTCTCCGTGATCTTAAATAAGCAGCCGTCTTCCCACAAAAGCTCGTCCGTTTCTAAGTAGCCCTCGTCTTGCAGCTCCTTAAACGTGAACGTGAGCGGGCGGCGCTCGGTAAGCTCGCCGAACCGCCATGCGATCGCCTGTATCTCGCCTTTCGTAAGCGACGTTTTGGTCAGATCGACGGAGACATATTCGGTGTCGCTTTGCAGCGTTTCGTCCGTGTTGAATAATTCCTGCAGCACGGATAAATACAGCGCGCACCGCCCGTCCGTTTCGCCTTCACGCACGGTAATCTTCTGCACGTTATCGGGCTCGCTCGGGTAAATGGCTTTGATATATCCGCCGTAGGTGACGTCCACCATCATGCCGGGGATGAGGTCATTCGGCGCGTCCTTTGGCCTTGCGCAGCGGTACACGCCGTCGTCTTCTCCGGCGAGCAAAAGCAGGTTGCCCGAAATATCGACAATGCGCGCAGTGAGCGTTGCGGTCTCGGCCGCGCTCGGTTCTGATGCGGTGCTTTGCGGTTCATCTACGCCGCCCGAGGATGCCGGTGAGCTTTGGCACGCGGTGAAAAGCAGCAAAAAACACAAAAGAAAAGCGAATAAATGGGCTTGTAAACGGGTCATAAGGCCAACTCCTTTCATTTTATACGTAGGAAAAGGGGGTCACGCGGTTACAAAATCATCATAGCAGATTTAGGAGTCTGTTACAAGATACAAATACTTTTTGTTTTGACTTTTGTGCTTAAACTGTCTATACTGTGTACAAGTTGATAAAAAGGGAGCGAAAGCTATGCGGCAGGTAGTTGTAAATGATTTGGTATTCGGCAGCGGCAGAATGAAAATTTGTGTGCCGGTATGCGAGAAGACAACGGAAGCGGTTTTAGACGCCGTAAAAGAGATCGAGACCACCCCGGCGGATCTCATCGAATGGCGCATCGATTATTTTGATGAGGATATGTTTGCGGCCGCGCCGGAGATTTTTAAAGCGGCTGCGCCGTTGCCCGTGCTGTGCACATTCCGCACAAAAGCGGAGGGCGGCGAAAAAGCGATAGATCCCATGGACTATTTTGCGATGAACGCGCAGCTGAGCGCCTTGGGTGCGCCGCTTGTCGATTTAGAGCTTTTCCTTTGCGAGCAGTACGATGACATTGCAAAGGCGACCGTTCAGGCTGTGCACGATATGGGTACGAAGCTTATTATCTCGAACCATGATTTTGCCAAAACGCCTGCACGCGAGGAAATCGCCGACCGCTATAAGCGCATGATGGCGTTAAATGCCGACCTGCCGAAAATCGCCGTGATGCCGCAGAATGAGCGCGATGTGATGGTGATGCTGGCGGCGATGAATGAATCCACTGCGTTCTGCGGGCCGCTCATCGGCATTTCCATGGGCGAGCTCGGCAAGGTGACGCGCGTGCGCGGCGGGGCGTTCGGCTCTGTGATGACGTTTGCGTCAAAAGGAAAAGCCTCCGCACCGGGACAAATCGATGCAGAGACTTTATCTAAAATGCTGAATGAAAATTAAATTTTAAAAGTGCTTTTCAAGCGTAAACACGGTTTTCACTTCGCCGACGGGCGTGTCGTTGTCGTTGACGGTGACGCCGTTGTTAAGCGAGACGAGCATCTTATCGGTATCGGCGTTATAGTAGCCGATCTGGCGGAAGATCTCGCGGATGATGAGCGGCCAGACCGCCTCGGTGCCGTCCTTAATCTTGAAGGAGATGCCGATGCGCTCCTTTTTAAGGCCGATGCCGTACACGCCGTTCGCGCCGCCCTTTGCGATGATGTTCGCATCATGGTTGATGAGGGAGCACAGGTAGCCCGTGCCGCGCATCATGTGCGGATATTCATGGATACGCGGGACAAAGCGGCGGGCAGCGTCCTGCAGAACGTCGTCCTGAATGGTATCGATGCACGCGAGGTTCTTATATGCCGTCGCGATGTTCTTCATCGGGTAAGCGAACACCGGCACGCCGCAGCCGTCGATGCCGATGACGACCTTTTCTTCCGGGTACTCGGAGAGCACGCTCATGGTGCGCAGCACTTCGTTCTGTCCGACGGAGCCGACCTTCCAGTAATCCTTCACGTCGCCGCCCATTTCACGCTGGGTGAGCATGAGCGCTGCGTGCTTGCCGCTGCAGTTGTGGTAGAGCTTCGACTTCGGCAGACCCTGACGGATGCGCTCTTCGTTTGCTTCCGTAGAGCCCGGCACGGTCGGCTTCATGATGAGGTCTTCCGGGTTTAAGTCGGCCTTTTTCATGATGGATTTCAAAGCGTTGACGTGGAAGCTTTCACCGAGATGCGAGCCTGCGAACAGCACGGTTTCTTCATCGGTAAAACCGTATTTTTCGTCGAGGCGATGCGCGATAACGGGCAGCGCCTGCACGGGCTTCGAAGCGGAGCGGTAGAAAACCATGGCCTCCGGGTCGCCTGCGGAGTAGATGACCTTACCCTTTTCATCTACAATGCTGATGTAGCCGTAATGCGTCAGGTCCAAAAGCCCGCCGCGGAATTCTTCTGTTAAACGAACGGTATCTGACATAATCTCGTCCCCTGTCTTTAGAATTTAACAATTTATCTTTCTTTTTACGTTCAAAGCTATTATAATCTTTTTTAGAGGATTGTAAAGGCATTTGTGTGAGAATAGTCGAAAGTGCAGAAAGCGGCGTGTTTTAAAGCGCCGCAGATAGGACAAATAAACGAAAGTTGGTATAAATATGAAAGAAAAAGTATTGTTTGAGGTTTGCTGTGGCTGTTTTGAAGACGCCGTACAGGCCGAAAAAGGCGGCGCAGACCGCATTGAACTCAATTCCGCGCTGTTTTTGGGCGGCCTTACGCCGAGCATCGGCACGGTGCAGGCCGTGAAAAATACACTGAAAATTCCCGTGATGTGCATGGTGCGCCCGCGCGAGGGCGGCTTTTGCTACACGGATTTCGATTACGAGACCTGCTGCCGCGATATGGAAGCACTGTTAAATGCAGGCGCAAACGGTATCGTCTTCGGCTTTTTGAAGCCGGACGGCACGGTTGACACCGACCGCTGCGCCGATTTTATCGGGAAAATCAAGAAAATCAACCCGAACGCCGAGATTGTGTTTCACCGCGCCATTGACGTGGTGCCGGACGTATTTAAAGCACTCGACGATCTTATTGCCCTCGGTGTAACGCGCGTTTTGACGAGCGGCCAGCGTGAAAGCGCGATAAAGGGCGCAAAGACTGTGAAAAAGATGATCGAATACGCAAGTGACCGCATCGATATTCTGCCCGGCGGCGGTATCAACACGCAGAACGTCGGGAAATTTATCAACGAGACCGGCACGCACAGTGTACATGCCTCGGCGCGCTCCCTGCGGCACGACACAAGCGTCTGCGGCAACCCGGAGATCTTTTTCGGCGGCAAATTGAACGGCGTGGGTATCCCGGAGAACGAATATAAAGTGACGGACAGCGCTTTGGTGCAAAACGTTGTCGCAGCGATCGAAGCGCGGTAAGCTTTACCCGGAGAAAGGGGATTTTAGGTGAAAAACGATATTGACAGCATTTTGGATGCGCTGTTTTCCGGCGGAAAGCTGAACGTGGGCAGCGGCACGAAAAGCCGCGCCGCAAAAGACGCCGAGGATTTTTTGAACAGCATCGAAAAAACGAATGCCAACATGCAGAGCAGCCTGAATCGGCAGATCAGCGACCTCGATAAGCTGACAAGCGACGCGCAGCGCAGCATGGACGAAATGCGCCGTCTGCTGGACGCCGAGGGCCTGACCGGCACGCCCGAAATGGAAGCGCCGAAAGCGGAGACCGCAGAAAAAAAGCCGAAGGCAAAGGGCGCGGAGGAGCCGCCGCAGGACCCCGCGCAGTCGTTCCGCGAGGCGAGGGAAGCGACGGGCAGAACGGTCATTGGGCAGGACGCATTTTTGGACAGCCTGTTCACCGCATTTCGCCGCCCGAGCGTGACGGGGCGCGAAAACGGCAAGCCCGCGGCGGTCGTCGTGATCTCCGGTAAAGAGGGCACAGGCAGGCACAGTGCGCTTGCGGCTTCGGCTGCGGCGCTCTGCAAAGAGGGCGTTTTGAAAAACGGCGAGGTCACGAATATCGACCTTTCCCGCTACCCGAACGCCGAAGACGGTAAATTACTCACACAGGATCTTTTTTCCGCACTGCACAGCGAAAACGATATTGTGCTGTTTGAAAATTTTGAGCAGTGCCACAAATCTTTGCTGCCCATGGTGGCGGCGCTGTGCGAGACGGGCGTTTTAAAATTAGCTTCGCGTTATGCTTTGCAGAAAGGCATGCTCATCGATGTCGGCACGGCGCTTGTGCCCGATGCTGTCAGCGAAATTTCCGTAAACGGGAAGTACCTCGTCTTTTTGACGAGCCAAAAGGACAGCGCGTTCACCGATGCGTTCGGTGCGGCATTTTTGTCCTCCGTCACGGATTTCTGCCGCACAGCGGAATTCACGCGCGAGAGCCTGCTCAGGATCGGCGAAGCGGCGCTCGGTGCATTAAACGACCGCACAAAGGCTAAGCTAAACTACACGTTCACGTTCGGTGAAGATGCCTCGGCGTTTTTGGCGGATAAATTCAGTCGCCGCGACGGCGTGGAGAGCATGGCGCGGCTGACGGAACGTTGCTTCCGCCTTTTGAGCGAAGAAAAGCTGCGCCGCGCGGAAAAGGACGGTGAAAAGACCGTTTCCGGCACACTCGGCGTAAAAGGCGGTGTGCTCGCGTTCACATTCCCGGATTTTGCCGTCACGGTGGAAGAAGAGAAAAAGCAGGCGGCAGACCCGAAAGCCGCCGAAGAAGTGAAATCGGAGCTTAACGAGATCATCGGACTTAGTGAAGTGAAGGACTACGTGCTGTCGCTTGAGCAGAACTATATCATTCAGCGGCTGCGCGAAGCGCGCGGCATGAAGGCCGATGTGCCCACCATGCACATGATCTTTACCGGCAATCCTGGCACGGGCAAAACGACCATCGCAAGGCTCGTTTCACGCTATTTAAAAGCCATGGGCGTACTGAGCGGCGGGCAGCTGATTGAAGTCACGCGCGCCGACCTTGTAGGCAAATACGTCGGTCACACCGCACCGCTCACGCAGCAGGTCATTCGCTCTGCGCTCGGCGGCGTGCTGTTCATCGATGAGGCATATTCGCTGTACCGCGGCGCAGACGACAGTTTCGGACTGGAAGCCATCGATACCATCGTCAAGGGGATGGAGGACCACAGAGAAGACCTTATCGTTATTTTGGCGGGCTATACAAAAGAAATGGAGGAGTTTCTCACGGCGAACTCCGGCCTACGCTCGAGATTCCCGAATATCATCGAGTTTCCGGATTATACGGCGGAGGAGCTGCTGGCCATTACAAAGTTGACTGCAAAGAAAAAAGGCTATACGATCGATGAAACATGCGAAACGCCGCTGCTTCAATATTACGAAAAGCGGCAGGCAACGGATGCCAGAACGGCGGGCAACGGACGCTTGGTGCGCAATTTGGTTGAGGACGCGATCTTAAACCAGTCTCGCAGATTGACGGGCGGAGACGTGACAAGGCTGACGGAAGCGGAGCTTGCGGCGCTTTTAAGCGAGGATTTTGACCTAAGCGAAGGATAGAAACGGTGTGAAACCGCATGAAAATGATGAAAGTGTAAACATTTATCGATTTCTCTTGCAACTTTTAAAAGAAAGATTTACAATACAAGATTGGAGAGACCGAAAGTTTCAGTAAACTTCCATTCTGTGATAAGCGAAAGACAACCGAGCGAATAAAGTTTCGCCCGCCTTTTCAAAGGCGGCAGATCCCAAGGCAGCGCCTTTGGTCGCTTTCCGCAGAAAGCGAATTGCGCGGTCCCTCCAAGAGCGTTTATCCAAACCGTAAATTATTGCGAAAGGGCATGAGAATATGACGAAAATCGATATTTTTTCCGGCTTCCTCGGCGCAGGCAAAACCACGCTGATCCGCAAGCTGATCTCCGAAGCTTTTAAGGGCGAAAAGCTCGTCCTCATCGAAAACGAGTTCGGCGAGATTGCCATTGACGGCGGCTTTTTGCAGGACGCCGGCATTGAAATCACCGAGATGAGCCAGGGCTGCATCTGCTGCAGCCTTGTGGGCGACTTCGGCAAGGCGCTGCGTCAGGTGCTGGAGACCTACCACCCGGACCGCATTTTGATCGAGCCGTCCGGCGTAGGCAAGCTGAGCGATGTGATCCGTGCCGTGCAGAACCTGCACATGGAAGACGTTACGCTGAATAGCTTCACCACCGTTGCCGATGCAAACAAGTGCAAAATGTACATGAAGAACTTCGGCGAGTTCTATAACGACCAGATCGAGCACGCAAACTCCATCATTCTGAGCCGCACGGACGGTATCAAGCCCGAAAAGCTTGAAGCCTGCGTCGCTCTGTTGCGTGAGCACAACCAGAACGCCACCATCATTACCACCCCGTGGGATCAGCTCACCGGCGCACAGATTCTCGAGACGATGGAGCACAAGAATACCCTTGAAGAGGAGCTGAAGCTCCTTGCCGAGGAGACCGAGCACGAGCATCACCATCACGACCACGAAGAGCATGATGAGCACTGCACCTGCGGCTGCCACGACCACCATGACGATGACGACGAGCACGAGCATCACCATCACGACCACGATGAGCATGATGAGCACTGCACCTGCGGCTGCCATGACCACGATCACGACCATGATGAGCACGACCACGAGCATCATCACCACCATCATCATGCCGACGAGGTGTTCACAAGCTGGGGCACCGAGACGACCCGCAAGTTCACGAAGGACGAGATCGAGCACATCCTCGAGGAGCTCGACAACAGCGAAAAGTACGGCATGATCCTGCGTGCAAAGGGCATCGTCGCAGGCCGGGACGGCGAGTGGATCCACTTCGACTATGTGCCGGAGGAGACCTCTGTGCGCAACGGCAGCGCCGGCGTCATCGGCCGCCTGTGCGTCATCGGTTCTCACATCAACGAGGCCGCGATCGAAGCGCTGTTCGCGTAATGCGGGCTGAACCTTACAGAAAGGCGGAATATTGATGGATGATATGCCGGTTTACCTGTTTACGGGCTTTCTCGAATCAGGCAAGACCTCTTTTATAGACGAAACGCTTGCGGATAAGCGTTTCAATAACGGGCAGCGTACCTTGCTGCTCGTCTGCGAGGAAGGCGAGGCGGAGTACGACGAGTCCCGCCCCTACATGAAGAACATCTATGTAGAAAACATTGAGGACGAAGACGAGCTGACGAGCGAAACGCTTGACATCCTCGCGAAAAAGCATCGCGCTTCCCGTGTGCTCATCGAGTACAACGGCATGTGGCAGTTGAAAACGCTGTACGACAACATGCCGGAAAACTGGGCGGTCTATCAGGAATTTATGTTCGCGGATGCGACGACGTTCCTCACTTATAACGCCAATATGCGCGGCCTTGTTGTGGATAAGCTCTCCGGCTGCGAGTTGGTCGTGTTCAACCGCTTCACGAAGGACATGGACAAAATGGCGTTCCACAAGATTGTGCGCGGCATCAGCCGCCGCCCGGACATCGCCTACGAGTACACGAACGGCGACGTCGAATACGACGAGATCGAAGATCCGCTGCCGTTTGACATCAACGCGCCGGTCGTAAAGATTGAAGACGGCGATTACGCGCTGTGGTACCGTGACCTTTCCGAAGATCCGAAGAAGTACGACGGCAAGGTCGTCGAGTATAAGGGCCTTGCAGCCGTGAACCCGCGCATGAAGCCGGGCATGTTCTTCTTCGGTCGCCAGCTGATGACCTGCTGCGTGGAGGATATCCAGTTTGCGGGTCTGCTCACGCTGTGCGACGCGGACAAAATGCCGGAAAACGGAAAGTGGTACACCATGCGCCTTTCCGTTGCGTATAAGTGGCACAAGCTCTACGGCCGCAAGGGTCCGGTTCTGACGCTTCAGAACATCGAGCCTGCCGAAGCGCCCGCGCAGCCCGTTGCGACGTTCTATTAAGCTTAAATTCATTGCCCGTTGGCTTTTCAAAAGTCGGCGGGTAATTTTTTTATTTATTTTTCTGTATACGGTGTCGAAAGTGCGCGATTTATGGTATACTAAAAATTACTTAAATATATGAAATGAAAATGGTGATAACTTTGCATACATATCAGCTTGTTTTGCCCTGCCTTTTGGGTGTTGAGGGTCTTGTAGCGGAGGAGCTCCGCGATATGGGCGCGGAAAATGTCGCGCCGGAAAACGGACGTGTGCTGTGCGCAGGCTCCCCGGAGATGATCGCCCGCGCGAATATCCGCTCCCGCTTTGCGGAGCGTGTGCTCGTTCTGCTCGGTACATTTGAAGCGAAAAGCTTTGAAAGCCTGTTTCGCGGCGTGAAGGCCCTGCCGTGGACGGAGTGGATCGGCCGCGACGACGCATTTCCGGTCAAGGGGCGGTGCTTATCAAGTCAGCTCATGAGCGTGCCGGACTGTCAGGCCATTATCAAAAAAGCCGTGGTGGAAAGCCTCAAGGAGGCGTATAAGCTGGAGCATTTCCCGGAGACGGGCGCGAACTACCAGATTCAGTTTTTAATTATGAAAGACAAGGTCAGCATTATGCTGGATACGAGCGGCGCGGGGCTGCACAAGCGCGGTTACCGCAAAAATTCCAACGAAGCGCCCATCAAAGAGACGCTTGCGGCGGTCATGGCAAAGCTTTCCCGTGTGCGCACGGACGGCACGCTCATCGACCCTTTCTGCGGTTCGGGTACGATTTTAATCGAGGGCGCCATGCTTGCCATGCACATTGCGCCCGGCCTGCGCCGCCACTTTGCGGCGGAAAAATGGAAAGCCGTCCCCGGAAATATCTGGGACAACGAGCGCATTGCCGCAAAGGCACTTGAACGTCGCGATGAGGGCTTTTTGGCGTTCGGCTATGACATTGACCCCGAAGCCGTGCGCCTGACGCTTGAAAACGCGAAGAAAGCGGGCGTTGCGCAGTATATCTCCGCAGAAGTGCGCGACATCAAGGATTTCAGCAACGACGGCCCGTTCGGCTGCGTCATCTGCAACCCGCCGTACGGCGAGCGGCTTTTAGACGTAAAAACGGCGGAGGACATCTACAAAACGATGGGGCGCGTCTTCACGCCGAAGCGCGGCTGGAGCTATGCTGCCATCAGTCCGGACGAGCGGTTTGAGACATGCTTCGGCAAAAAAGCCGACCGCCGCCGCAAGCTCTACAACGGCATGATCCGCTGCCAGTATTACATGTATTTTAAGGCATAAAAAATGCTTTAGGGGAGGGTACATATGCGGAATGTTTATATCATCAACCCAAAAGCCGGCAAGCACGACCATACCGTGCAGTTTATGGAGCGCATCCGCGCCGTGCATGCCGCGCACGGAGAAGAGCCGGAAATTTACCTCACACAGCGCGCGGGCCATGGCGAGGAGCTGGCAAGAGCGGCCGCCGAAAAGGGCGATGCGGTGCGCATTTGGGCCGTCGGTGGCGACGGCACGGTGCTGGAGGTCGTGCGCGGTGCGGAGTTTCACAAAAACGTCGCCGTGGGCGTATATCCGTGCGGCAGCGGCAACGACTTCGTGCGCTCATTCGGCAAGCGCGAAGTGTTTTTGAATCCGGAAAATCAGCTGGCGGGCAAGACTGTGTCCATCGATATGATCCGCACGCAGCACGGCGATGCCGTGAACATCTGCTCTGTGGGTTTTGACGCCAAGGTGGCGGCGGAGATGAATTATTATAAGCACCTGCCGTTCGTTTCGGGCGAGCTTGCGTATACCATTTCGCTTGCAAAGTGCTTTTTGGGACATCTTGCGGACAAAATGACCGTAACGTTTTACTATGCGGACGGCACAAAAGAGATCGTTACGGGCGAATTTCTGTTCACGCTTGCGGGCAACGGTCGCTGGTATGGCGGCGGGTACTGCGGCGCGCCGAACTCGGTGATGGACGACGGTCTGCTCGATTTTGTGATGATCCGAAAGCCCGCCTATTCCCGCATTCCGGGCCTTGTGCCGAAGTATAAGCGCGGTGAGCATTTAAGCAACCCGGCGTTTTCCGACCTGCTCGTTTACCGCCGCGGCGTGAAGATCGAAATTCAAAGCGAAAATGAAGTCGTCAGCAATATGGACGGCTTGTGCATCAGGGTGAAAAGCGAGGAATACAACATTCTGCCGCACGCACTGAATTTCATTTTGCCGCGCGGCGCGGCATTGCCGAAGGAGCCGAAAAATGCGCGGTGATACACTCGGAAAAGCGGAAATCTTAACGCCGCGCCTGCGCCTTAGACGCTTTTCCATGCAGGACATGAGCGGCTTTCTGCTGTTTGCTGCCGATGCGGATACCATGCTGCGGGCGGGCTCCAAGCCGGTTTCTACACCGGCGGAGGCGGAGAGTGAATTGAGGCGCGCCGCAGACGACCCGTATGCCTTTGCCATCACCCTGCGCGAAACGGGCGAAGTGATGGGCAAGATCAAGTATCAGCGCGATTACTGCCGCTATAATACGGACAGTATTTCGATTGGCTACGAGCTTTCGCGCCGCTACCGCCATAACGGCTACATGACGGAAGCGCTGCGCGCCATGGTGCAGAACGCGTTTGAAGTGATGAACGTCGAGGTCGTCGCCATCAGCCACTTTGTGGGTAACGAGCCGTCAAGAAAGGTCATTGAGCGTGCGGGATTCATCTTTGAGGGCGTTATGCCGTGCGGCTTTAAGCGGTTTGACGGCGAAATTTTTGACAATGTGTGTTACTCCATCCTGCGTTCGGAGTACGATACGGGGCTCATTTCGTCCGTGCAACGCATGCGGTAAAGTTTACAAATAAATGTGCATGCCCATATTCCGTCAGAAAATTGTGGAAATACCGCTTTTTTCTATTGCCAATGTACAAAAGCAGTGCTAAAATTGAATAAACTCAAAAACTGTGACTTTGTTGTGTCTTGCACCGGCAAAGTCTGTTTTTTAACGCGAAAGAAAGGAAGGAATAAAGATGGAACAGTCTTTTCCGAAGCGCCCGTTCCGCACGCACGGCGGCGCGCATGTGCCGCACCACAAGAACACGGCGCATACCGAAACGCACGTGATGCCGCCGCCCGATGAGATCACGCTGCCCATGACGCAGCACATCGGCGCACCGTGTGTGCCCTGTGTGAAAAAGGGCGACCACGTGTATGTCGGCACCAAGGTCGCGGACAGCGACGCATACGTTTCCGTGCCGATCCATTCCTCGGTTTCCGGCACCGTAAAGGAGATCAAAAAAGTCATTATGCCCGGCGGGCAGGCGGTGGACGCCGTCATCATCACGTCAGACGGGTTAATGGAGCACGACCCTGCGGTATGTCCCCCGCCGGAGATCAAAACGAAGCAGCAGCTGGCCGATGCGGCGCGCGCTTCGGGTCTCGTCGGTCTCGGCGGCGCAGGCTTCCCGGCGCACGTGAAATTAAACGTCCCACCGGACAAAAAAATCGATACGCTCATCGTCAATGTTGCGGAGTGTGAGCCCTATATTACCTCCGACCACCGCGAGGCGCTCGAAAACGGCAAAAACGTGCTTGCCGGTATTTATAAGATCAAAGAGATTTTAGACGTGCACCGCGTCATCATCGCGATTGAAGACAATAAGCCCGACGCCATCGAAGCGCTGACGCGCATTGCGGATGACCCGAAAATGGACCCGAACGACGAAGTGCGCGTGTTAAAGCTGCATGCAAGCTACCCGCAGGGCGCGGAAAAGGTGCTGGTGCAGGCGGCAACGGGCAGAAAAGTCCCGGCGGGCGGTCTGCCGGCAGACGTGGGTTGCCTTGTCATGAACATCGGCTCCGTCTCGTTCCTTGCAAGCTACATGCGCACCGGCATGCCGCTGACGATGAAGCGCGTCACGGTGGACGGCAGCGCCGTGCAGAACCCGCAGAATGTCATTGTGCCCATCGGCACAAAAATTCGCGAGGTCATGGAATTCTGCGGCGGCTATAAGGAAGAACCGCAGAAGCTCATCATGGGCGGCCCGATGATGGGCGTTGCCGTGACAACCGACGAGCTGCCGGTCTTAAAGCAGAATAACGGGTTACTCGCGTTCGGTGCGGAAGAAGCGCGTCTTTTGGAGCCGACCGACTGCATCCGCTGCGGCCGCTGCGTTGCAGCATGTCCCATGAACCTTGTGCCCGCAAAGCTTGAAAAATACGCGGAGCGCAAGGACGTGGAAATGCTGAAAAAACTCGACATCATGACGTGCATGGAATGCGGCTGCTGCGCATTCTCCTGTCCGGCGAAACGCCGCATCGTGCAAGCCATTCGCCTCGGCAAATACTATGTAAAGAAGGAGGCGGCTAAAAAGTGAACAAATTCATCGTTTCCTCCTCGCCGCACTTTCAGTCGAAAGACACCACCCAGACCTTGATGCTGGACGTCATTTTGGCGCTGACTCCGGCGATGATTGCGTCCGTCATCATTTTCGGTTTCCGCGCGGCGGTTATTATCCTGACAACGGTCGCGTCATGCATTTTGAGCGAATACATATCCCGCCGCGTCATGAAGCGCCGCCAGACGGTCGGTGACCTTTCCTGCGTTGTGACGGGCGTTTTGCTCGCGATGAACCTGCCCGTTTCCATCAGCCCCATCATTGCGGCGTTCGGCGGCGTCATCGCCATTGTTGTCGTAAAGCAGATGTTCGGCGGCATCGGACAGAACTTCGTGAACCCCGCGCTGACGGCGCGTATCATTCTGATGAACTCGTTCCCGGCGAAAATGACCGCGTGGACGGCGCCGATGGACCACAGCTTCTCCGATGCCATGACGACCGCAACGCCGCTCGGCGTTCTCTCCGAGGGCACGGGTGCGGCGCTGCCGAGCTACCTCGATATGTTTCTCGGCAACACGGGCGGCTGCCTCGGCGAGACCTGTGCACTCGCACTCATTCTCGGCGGCATTTACCTTGTTGCACGCCGCGTTATCAGCCCGGTTATCCCGGTCACGTACCTTGCAACGGCAGCGGTGCTTTCCGCACTGCTCGGCCGCGACCCGCTGATGGATATTCTTTCCGGCGGCCTCTTGCTCGGCGCGATTTTCATGGCGACCGATTACACCACAAGCCCCATCAACTTCAGCGCACGCGTCATCTATGCCGTCGGCTGCGGCGTGCTGACGATTTTAATCCGCCAGTTCGCGTCTCTGCCGGAGGGCGTATCGTACTCCATCGTACTGATGAATATTTTAGTGCCGCTCATTGAGCGCGTTGCGAAGCCGCAGACGTTCGGCAAAATGAAGACAAAGAAAGCGGGTGACGCAAAATGAAGATCACCGCGAAAGATATTTTAAAACCGGCGCTCATTCTGTTTGTCATCTGCCTTGTCGTCACGGCGCTTCTGGCGGGCACAAACCTGCTGACGAAGGATAAAATCGCCGAGCAGTCCGCACTGGAAGCGGAGCAGTCGAGAAAAGTTGTTTTGAGCGACGCGGACAGCTTTGAAGAAGCGGACGGCTATTACATCGGCAAAGCGAATAACGAAACGGTCGGCTACGTTTTCCAGACGGAGGCGAAGGGCTACGGCGGTGCGGTGAAGGTTATGACCGGAATCAGCGCCGACGGGCAGATCACCGGCGTTGTCATTCTGGAGCACAGCGAAACACCGGGTCTTGGCGCGAACGCGGAAAAGGCTTCCTTTACGGATCAGTTTAAGCAGACTGCGCCGGAAAAGGGCATCACGCTTGTGAAGAATAAGGCGCCGTCGGACGGCGAGATCGAAGCCATGACCGGCGCGTCCATCACGAGCCGCGCGGTGACGAACGCCGTCAACGAAGCCATCACAAAGTACAACACGGTAAAGGAGGGCGCATAACATGGCAAAAAGCCTCAAAGAAGAATTTACAAAAGGCATTATCAAAGAGAACCCCGTGCTGCGCCTGATGCTCGGCACCTGCGCGACGCTCGCCGTCACAACGGCAGCCTCGAACGCCATCGGCATGGGCCTTGCGACGACATTCGTACTCGTATGTTCCAACGCCGTTATTTCTCTTCTCAAAAAAATCATCCCGGATAAAGTCCGCATCCCGGCGTATATCACCATTGTTGCGGGTTTTGTTACCATTGTGCAGCTGCTCATCAAGGCCTACGTGCCGGCGCTTAACAAGTCGCTCGGCGTGTTCCTGCCGCTCATCGTTGTCAACTGCATCATTTTGGGCCGTGCGGAAATGTTCGCCAGCAAAAATCCCGTGCTGCCGAGCATCGTAGACGGTCTTGGTATGGGCGTGGGCTTCACCGCCGCGCTGCTCGCCATGGGCATCATCCGTGAATTGCTCGGCGCGGGTACCGTGTTCGGCATTCCGATCCTTTCGAATTTTATGGATCCCATCATCATTTTCCTGCTCCCGCCGGGCGGCTTCTTCGTGTTCGGTATTCTCATCGCCATTGCGGGCAAGCTTTCCGCGGAGGGCAAAGCACCGGAGACCATGGGCTGCGCTGCATGCCCGTTGGCGGCTTCCTGCTCCAAGGTTCAGGAAAAATGTGAAAAGGAGGGCGGCAAAGCATGAGTCTTAAATTTTTAGTCGGCATTTTCCTTGCCGCAATCCTCACGGAGAACTATATTCTCAATAAGTTTCTCGGCATCTGTCCGTTCCTCGGCGTTTCCAAAAAGCTCAATACGGCGTTCGGCATGAGCTGCGCCGTAACGGTTGTCATGGTTATCGCGACGGCGGTCACATGGCCGGTGTATACGTATGTACTTGTCCCGCTGAACCTCGATTATTTGCAGACCGTGGTGTTCATCCTCATCATCGCGGCGCTCGTGCAGCTTTTGGAGACCGTGATGCACAAGTATATGCCGCCGCTGTATAACGCGCTCGGCATTTACCTGCCGCTCATCACGACGAACTGCGCCGTGCTGGGCGTGACGATGCTCGTGCTCGAAAAAGGCGCGGAAAACCCGAGCTTCGGCTATTTGGCATCGCTTGTCAACGCGTTCGGCGCAGGCATCGGTTTCATGGTTGCAATGGTTATTTTCGCCGGTGTGCGTGAGCGCCTCGAGCTGTGCGACGTGCCGAATTTCCTCAAAGGTCTGCCGATCACGCTGATCGCCGCATCGCTTGTGGCGGTTTCGTTCCTCGGCTTTAACGGCATTATAGACCGTCTGCTCGCCTGAGCAAAACGAAAGGGGTTTCTATATGGATAAAATTTTGATCCCGGTTCTGATCGTCGCGGGCATCGGTCTTCTGGCAGGTATTATTCTGGCGGTTGCCTCCGTCATCATGGCCGTGCCGAAGGACGAGAAAGCGGAAGCGATTTTAGAGGTGCTTCCGGGCGCGAACTGCGGCGCGTGCGGTTTTTCCGGCTGCTCCGGCTATGCGGCGGCGCTCTCTAAGGGCGAAGCGCAGCCCGGGCTGTGTTCTCCCGGCGGCGAAGCGTGCGCCAAAGCGTGCGCAGAGCTGCTTGGCACGGGCGACGTTGCCGTCGAGAAAAAGACGGCGCTTGTCCACTGCATGGGCAGCTATGACTGCACCAGCGACAAAATGCGCTACGACGGCATCGATAGCTGCGCCGCATCTACCCTGCTCGCCGGCGGTATCTCCAGCTGCCGCTACGGCTGCATGGGCATGGGCGACTGCGCCGCCGTGTGCGAATACGGCGCAATCAACGTCTGCAACGGCATGGCGTCAATCGACCCCGCAAAGTGCCGCGGCTGCGCAAAATGCACCGCTGCATGTCCGAAGGGGCTCATCAGCTTTGTGCCGCTGAAAAAGCAGGCGGTCGTGCGCTGCTCCAACTGTGATAAGGGCGCAGAGACGATGAAGGTTTGCAAGGTGGGCTGTATCGGCTGCGGCAAGTGCATGAAGGCGTGCGAAGTGGGCGCCGTAAAGGTGACGAACTTCTGCGCGAAGGTTGACCCCGCAAAGTGCATCGGCTGCGGCAAATGTGCCGAGGTCTGCCCGAGACACGTCATCACCATGCTGGACACATAATTTTTAAAACAAACCGAGCCTCGGCTGTACGCCGGGGCTTTTTTGTTGTCAAAATTTGCAATCCGCTCTTTACAAATCTCTGAAAATCCGTTATACTATACAAAACACGGTTCACCAAAGTTTTTTCTGCGGTGCGCCGCAAAACAGCTTTTTCGTTCTGAGCACAAGGCATCGCCGCGTGTAAGCCGAAAATGGATAGAGGTATATTCCGCAGATAGATTCTGCGCTTTTGTGCTTCCTGCATTTTCGGCAGGGAGCATTTTTGTTTTGCTTGTTTTATAAAAACGGGAGGTGTTTTATGCAGACACGCGTAGCCGTGATGAGCATTATTTTAGAAGATAACGCCCACGCGGAAGAAATCAACGACATTCTGCACCTGTACGGTCGGTACATCATCGGACGTATGGGGCTGCCGTACAGACAGAAAAATATCAACATCATCTGTGTGGCGGTGGATGCCCCACAGGATGTCATCAGCGCCATGGCGGGGAAGCTCGGGCGCGTGCGCGGCGCCAACATCAAAACGGCGTATTCCAATTTCACGAGCACAGAGCCGGAAATCAAAACGGAGTGATCCGAAAAAATGACTAACGGGAAAGTGAACTGACCCGAAAGAAAGGAAATTATCAAACTATGTACGATCCGAAATCCTTAAAAGCAGAGGAATTTATCTGCCACGAAGAAATTGAAGACACTTTAAAATACGCGGACGAGAACAAAGATAACATGCCGCTCATCCGCGAAATTCTCGATAAAGCCCGTCTGTGTAAGGGACTTTCACACCGCGAAGCATCCGTTCTGCTCGCCTGCGAAGACCCGGAGATTCTGGACGAAATCTATAAGCTTGCTAACGAGATCAAGCACAAGTTTTATGGCAACCGCATTGTCATGTTCGCGCCGCTGTACCTTTCCAACTACTGCGTGAACGGCTGCATCTACTGCCCGTATCACCGCCAGAACCATCACATCCCGCGCCGCAAGCTGACGCAGGAGGAGGTCGCAAAGGAAGTCATTGCGCTGCAGGACATGGGTCATAAGCGCCTTGCCATTGAAGCCGGCGAAGACCCGGTGAATAACCCCATCGAGTACATTCTCGACTGCATCAAGACCATTTACAGCATTCAGCATAAGAACGGCGCCATCCGCCGCGTAAACGTCAATATCGCCGCGACGACCGTGGAAAACTACCGTAAATTAAAGGAAGCCGGCATCGGCACGTACATCCTGTTCCAGGAGACCTACCACAAGGAAAGCTACGAAAAGCTGCATCCCACGGGTCCGAAGCATAACTACGCCTACCACACCGAGGCGATGGACCGCGCCATGGAGGGCGGTATCGATGACGTGGGTCTCGGCGTTCTGTACGGCCTTGAAATGTACCGTTACGAGTTCTGTGGCCAGCTGATGCACGCGGAGCACCTTGAAGCTGTGCACGGCGTAGGCCCGCATACCATCAGTGTGCCGCGCCTTAAAAAAGCCGACGACATTGACCCGACGAAGTTCGATAACGGCATCAGCGACGAAACATTCGCGAAAATCTGCGCACTTATTCGTATCGCCGTGCCGTACACCGGCATGATTATCTCCACGCGTGAGAGTCAGAAGGTGCGCGAGCAGGTTATCAATCTCGGCGTTTCGCAGATCAGCGGCGCATCCCGTACCTCCGTCGGCGGCTATGCCGAAGAGGAGCGTCCCACCGACACCGAGCAGTTCGACGTTTCCGATCAGCGCTCCCTTGACGAGGTCGTCCGCTGGCTGATGGAGACCGACCACATTCCGTCCTTCTGCACGGCATGCTACCGCGAGGGCCGCACTGGCGACCGCTTCATGAGCCTGTGTAAGAGCGGACAGATCCAGAACTGCTGCCACCCGAACGCACTCATCACCTTAAAAGAATTCCTCGAGGACTACGCTTCCCCGGAGACGAAGGCCATCGGCGAAAAGATGATCGCGCAGGAGCTTGAAAATATCCCGAACGAGAAGACCCGCAGCATCGCAAAGGACTATATTGAAAAGGTCGCCCACGGCGAGCGCGACTTCCGTTTCTAAAACTTTCGGTTATTCTTTAAAAGGCAGGCGACTTCTATGGCAGACCTCAACCAGACCCCCTCGGCAAACCGTGTGCACATCGCATTTTTCGGCAAGCGCAACGCCGGTAAATCCAGCGTGGTGAACGCCGTTACGGGGCAGAATATCTCCATTGTGTCCGATGTCAAGGGCACCACGACCGACCCCGTGCAGAAAGCCATGGAGCTTTTGCCGCTTGGCCCGGTCGTCATTATCGACACGCCCGGCATGGACGACGAGGGCACCGTGGGCGAGCTGCGCGTGCAGCGCGCCCGGCAGGTACTCAATAAAGCTGATATTGCGGTGCTCGTCATCGACGGCACGGTCGGCAAAAGTGCGGAAGACCTCGCACTGCAAAAGCTCATCGAGAAAAAAGGCGTGCCGTATATCATCGTATTGAATAAAGCCGACCTCGGCGGCTTCAAAGATGAAAATGACAACGAAATCGCGGTCAGCGCGAAGACGGGCGAGCATATTTTTGAGCTCAAGGAAAAGCTTGCCGCCATCGCTGCAAAGGGGCAGAACACCAAAGTTATTTTGGGTGACTTACTTGAGCGCGGCGACCACGTGGTGCTCGTCACGCCCATCGATTCCTCCGCGCCGAAAGGCCGCATGATTTTGCCGCAGGTGCAGGCCATCCGCGACATTCTGGACGCGGGTGCAACATGCTCTGTCACGCAGGTGGAAGAGCTTGCGGGCGTGCTGAACGGCCTCAAAACGCCGCCGAAGCTCGTTGTTACGGACAGCCAGGCATTCGGCAAAGTAAAGCAGATCGTGCCCGAGCGCATTAAGCTCACGTCATTCTCCATCTTATTTGCGCGCTACAAGGGCGTTTTAGAGACGGCCGTGCGCGGCGCTGCAGCTATTGAGAATCTGAAAGCGGGCGACCGCATTTTGATCTCCGAAGGCTGCACGCACCACCGCCAGTGCGGCGATATCGGCACCGTGAAGCTGCCCGCGTGGATCCGCAAACACACCGGCAAGGACTTTGAATTCGAGTTTACCTCCGGCGGCGGATTTCCCGAAGATCTTTCGCCGTATGCCCTTATTGTGCACTGCGGCGGCTGTATGCTGAATGAACGCGAAATGCAGTTCAGACAGTCTTCCGCCGAAGAAAAAGGTGTGCCGTACACGAACTACGGCATTCTCATTGCATATATCAATGGCATTTTAAAGCGGAGCTTAGCCCCGTTTGACGAATATGCCTCCATGATTTAAGCTGTCATTTGCAAAAGACAGTCCCGGCTTTCAAACGAGCGCGGGGCTGTTTTTTGTCGTTTTGTGAGTGGTTTTGTATGAAAAAAGCGGACATCAGAGGACATCGGAAGACAAAATTATTACGGAACTGTTAAAAGTCAAAAAAATCGCGTTTTTCCTATTGACTTTTCTTGACCAAGTGATTAGAATAGGTTTAGCACTCGGGGATAAGGAGTGCTAAAGCGTAAGCGGCGCAGCTCCCCGAGACCTAAACTTGTATTTCTTTACCGACCGGGCCGCACCCCGGCGGGTTTCGCGGCGCACCCCGCTGTACGCGAAAAATTTATTTATGAACTGCGGGGAGAAAGGATACGGCGCATTAGGCGCCGAGGTGGAAGTTATGACCATTAAGCCTTTGACAGACAGAGTACTCATTCAGGCCGAGAAAGCGGAGGAGACCACAAAGAGCGGCATCGTGCTGACAAGCGCGGCACAGGAGAAGCCGCAAATCTCCCGTGTTATCGCAGTAGGCCCCGGCGGCATGGTAGACGGCAAGGAAGTTGTTATGCAGCTTAAGGCCGGCGACCGCGTCATCACCGGCAAGTACACCGGCACGGAAGTGAAGATCGACGGCGAGGAATATACCATCGTTCGTCAGTCCGATGTTCTGGCAGTCGTTGAGTAATTTGAGTTTCAGTCTTTATTTTTGATATTTGGAATTGTGAGGTAATTTACTATGGCAAAGCAGATCATTTACGGCGAAGAAGCCAGAAAAGCATTGCTCGGCGGTATCAACAAGCTTGCAGATACCGTTAAGATCACCCTTGGCCCGAAGGGCAGAAACGTTGTGCTCGATAAGAAGTTCGGCGCACCGCTCATCACGAACGACGGCGTGACAATCGCTAAGGAAGTTGAGCTTGAAGATCCGTTTGAGAACATGGGCGCACAGCTCGTGAAGGAAGTTGCAACCAAGACGAACGACGTTGCAGGCGACGGCACCACGACCGCAACGCTGCTTGCACAGGCACTCATCCGTGAGGGTATGAAGAACGTTACCGCAGGCGCAAACCCGATGGTTCTGAGAAAGGGCATTCAGAAGGCGACCGAGACCGCTGTTGAGGCGATTGAGAAGAACGCCAAGAAGGTCTCCGGCACGAAGGACATTGCACGTGTTGCGGCTGTTTCCTCTGCAAGTGAGCAGATCGGCAACCTCATCGCCGACGCGATGGAAAAGGTCACGTCCGACGGCGTTATCACCGTTGAAGAATCCAAGACGGCTGAGACGTACAGCGAGGTCGTAGAAGGCATGATGTTCGACCGCGGCTACATTACGCCGTACATGGTCACCGATACTGACAAGATGGTCGCTGTCATCGACGACGCGTACATCCTCATCACCGATAAGAAGATCTCCAACATTCAGGAGATTCTGCCGCTGCTCGAGCAGATCGTACAGTCCGGCAAGAAGCTCGTCATCATCGCGGAGGACATTGAGGGCGAGGCGCTGACCACCTTGATCCTCAACAAGCTCCGCGGCACGTTCACCTGCGTGGGCGTTAAGGCTCCGGGCTTCGGCGACAGAAGAAAAGAAATGCTCACCGATATCGCAACGCTTACCGGCGGCCAGGTCATCTCCAGCGAGCTTGGCCTTGAGCTGAAGGATACCACCGTTGATCAGCTCGGCCGTGCACGTCAGGTCAAGATCGACAAGGAAAACACCATCATTGTTGACGGTGCAGGCGACAGCGAGGCTATCAAGAGCCGTGTCAGCCAGATCAGAAGCCAGATCGAGACCACCACGTCCGATTTCGACCGTGAGAAGCTGCAGGAGCGCCTTGCAAAGCTCGCAGGCGGCGTAGCAGTTATCAAGGTCGGTGCGGCTACCGAGGTCGAAATGAAAGAACAGAAGATGCGCATTGAGGACGCTCTGGCTGCAACGAAGGCTGCTGTTGAAGAGGGCATCGTCGCAGGCGGCGGCACCGCACTCATCGATGCGATTCCGGCTGTTAAAGCCTATGTCGATTCCGTTGACGGCGACGAGAAGACCGGCGCTGCCATCGTTCTGAAGGCGCTTGAGGAGCCGGTTCGCCAGATTGCTGCGAACGCAGGTTTGGAGGGCTCCATCATCATTGAGCACCTGAAGGCAAAGAACACCGTCGGTTACGGCTACAATGCTCTGACCGATACCTACGGCGACATGATCGACGAAGGCATCGTTGACCCGACGAAGGTCACCCGTTCCGCTCTGCAGAACGCTTCCTCCGTGGCTTCCACCGTTCTGACCACCGAGTCCCTCGTGGCAGACATCAAGGAGCCGGCTGCACCCGCAGCTCCGGCAGCACCGGACATGGGCGGCATGTACTAATGAAGAGCGCTTAAACCGCATGAAAACGTCATAAAACGTTGATCCCCCGCACAGGAAATTCCCTGTGCGGGGGATTTTTGTAGGAAAACACAAGTTTGTGCGATGAAATATGGGATTCCGCCGATTGACAATGCGGTGCGGTTTTGATACTATTACAGTAGATAAATATTTAACAATACCGAGGCGGGTACGATTTCGGTACGTTCAAAAAAGCCTTGGTACGGCGGCTTTTTAAGCCGAAAAAAGGAAAGGTGATCGTATGAAAAAGTATGTAAGCTTGGTGTTGTGTCTGCTGCTTGCGGCGCTGCTTTTTACGGGCTGCGCGGGCGGAAACGGCGGGTCTTCCGGCGGAGGAAAGACATCGGACGCGGCGGTGAATGAAGCGCTGCTCGGATGCTTCGGAAAGTCTGCGGATGAAGCCGTGAAGGCGCTGGGACTGAAGGACGACCAAAAGGCCTGCGACTACGGCTACACGCTGGACTACGCGTGGGGCGGGCAAACGATGGAAACGAATTTTGCCACAAACTACGGTGGTGCGGGTGTGTTCGGCTATGCGGAAGCGCAGAAGACGTTTGAAAACAGCGATGCGGGCACGGCAGAAATTAAAGCGTTTGTGGAGAAATTCACGGCGCAGTTTAACGACCCGTATGCCGTGACGCGCTACACGCAGGCGGAAAAGACGAAAGAAACGTATGACGCGGCGCAGCTTGAAACGTATTTGAAAGACGTGGCGGGCGGCGAAAGCGGCAGCGGCGTGCAGTTCCGGTTCAGCCTTGTGGGTGAAAACGACCGCATGAGCGACGACGGCGATTATATTGAAGTTTCCGTACAGAACACAGGCGACGGGCTGCGCGTGAAGCTCAGCATGGAGCATGTGAATCGATAAGGATATTGAAGCCGCGCTCGGCAGAATCGGGCGCGGTATTTTATAATCTGTGTAAAATATTTTTCCGGGGAAGAAAACCTCTTGCATATTTTATGAAAATCCGATATGATGAGGATAGGGAGCGCGGGCGCCTGAACGGATCGGGCGCGTGTATGCGGCTTCCGCTTTGAGAAAGGGGGAATGATTTTGGAAACCATGATCTGGGTGGCGGTCATTGTGATTGCTGCAATACTGGAGGGCATGAGCGCGCAGCTTATTTCCATCTGGTTTGTGGGCGGCGGCATCGCCGGCATGATCGCGCAGCTGTGCGGCGCGCCGGTTTGGCTGCAAGTGCTGATTGCCGCTGTGGTGACGCTCGTTCTGCTTTTGGCAACGCGTCCGCTCGTGAAAAAGTTCCTGCAAAACAAGGAAACGCACACGAACGCCGACCGCGTGGTGGGGCAGACCGCCGTTGTGACGGAGGATATCGATAACCTTGCGGCGCATGGACGCGTGGAAGTGCTCGGCAACGACTGGGCAGCACGCAGCACAGAAAATGTCCGTATTCAAAAAGGCACAAAGGTGCAGGTGGTGCGCATTGAGGGCGTAAAGCTTATCGTGACACCGGTTGTATCTTAAATTGAAACTGGAGGTAAAAACATGGATTTTGAACTGTACATCAACTGGGGCGTTGTGGGCATTATCGTTCTCATCGCTCTGGTCATCGCACTGCTTGCGGCGAACATTAAGGTGGTGCCGCAGGCGCACGCATTCGTCATTGAAAGACTCGGCGCGTACCACGCCACGTGGAGCACGGGCCTGCATTTGAAAATTCTGTTTATCGACCGCATTGCGAAGAAGGTCTCGCTGAAAGAGCAGGTCATCGATTTCCCGCCGCAACCCGTTATCACGAAGGATAACGTCACGATGCAGATCGATACGGTGGTGTATTTCCAGATCACGGACTCGAAGCTGTATGCTTACGGCGTGGAGCGCCCGATCTCCGCGATTGAGAACCTTTCCGCAACGACGCTGAGAAATATCATCGGTGATATGGAGCTTGACCACACGCTGACCTCGCGCGATGTTATCAACTCGAAAATTCGCGTCATTCTGGATGAAGCGACCGATGCGTGGGGCATTAAGGTTAACCGCGTGGAGCTGAAAAACATCATTCCGCCGAAGGAAATTCAGGATTCGATGGAGAAGCAGATGAAGGCGGAGCGCGAGCGCCGTGCGAAGATTTTGGACGCAGAGGGCGAAAAACGCAGCGCTATCCTCATCGCGGAAGGCCAGAAGGAATCTGCCGTCCTGCGCGCGGAGGCTGTGCGTGAGACGAAAATCAGAGAAGCACAGGGTGAAGCGGAGGCAATCCTCTCCGTGCAACGTGCGTTGGCGGATTCCATTAAGCTTCTCAACGAAGCCGATCCGAATAAAGCTGTGCTGACCTTGAAGAGCTTTGAAGCGCTTGAGAAAGTAGCGGACGGCAAGGCGACGAAGATTATCATTCCGTCCGAGATTCAGGGTATGGCAGGTTTAGCCGCAAGCGCGAAGGAGATTTTTGCGACGGAAACGCCGAAGGAGTAAAATAGAGTTTGCGGCGAGCAAGACGTAAAAGTCTTTCGTCAAGTTTTCTTCGGAAAACTTACGGGTTCTTAGGGCAGCGCCTTGAGTCGCCATTCGCAAATGGCGAAATACTTTTGCCGCTAATACAATTTATCCTCTCCCGGCGCAGCCGGGAGAGGATTTTTTCTATTGAACTTGCGTTTTATGCGTTTTCAAGGTGATTTGCGCGACTTGTGTATATAAAAGCTCTCTGTATATCTCCCTCAGTCAGCTTCGCTGACAGCTCCCTCGTCAGAGGGAACTTGGAAAGCTGCCTTTTTTGACGAATAGAGGGAGATGATGTACGTAGGTAAAGTGAAAATGCCCTTTTGCATTTCAAGGTGTGTTGCTATGTATTTGATATATGGTGAGACGGAAGCGGAGAAAGGGGACATATCGAGGTATACAACGCATGTCCACGAGCAGGGGAGAATTTTGGATTTTTTTCTAAAAACGGCAAAAACTATTGAAAAAACGCGTTAAATCCCGTAAAATGATAAAGGCAACAACGTATAAAGTACGCCTACGGCTTGGCACGCAATTTGCTTGCATTTTTTCCGCCATGCCGACCGTAACCCCCCTTGCCGGGCGTCAGCCTGCCTGCGGGTGTTCCGTGCAGCCTGACGAAAAATCTGACGGCGCAGCTTGTGCACCAACGTTATACATTGCTGCCTTAAAGGTCTGCTTAATGGATTGATTTATCAGTCGCTTGAGACAGACTAAGGACAGAAAATTCAAGGCTGCAAGTGCCGGAGGTGCGATATGGCTGAACTGATGTGCATTTTTACTGTATCTGCATGGGCGTTTTGCGGTCAATTTTAGAAGCATAGGTTGTGTTTTTTGAGCACAGCCTATTTTCTTTTTTTCGCGGTGCTTTCTTTTACGCCGCAAAACTTGAAAGGATCGGTGATTTTCAATGAGCAAAAAAGTTGCAGTGATTATGGGCAGTGACAGTGATTTTCCGGTGGTTTCCCCGGCGATTCGCAGATTGAAGCAGTTCGGCATCCCGGTGGAGGCGCGCGTGATGAGCGCACACCGCACGCCGGAGGCCGCGGCGGAATTCTCTAAGAACGCGGAAAAGGACGGCTTTGGCGTTATCATTGCGGCGGCAGGCAAGGCTGCGCATCTTGCGGGCGTGCTGGCCGCGCACACGACGCTGCCGGTCATCGGCATTCCGGTAAAGTCTTCCACGCTCGACGGCCTTGACGCACTGCTTGCAACCGTGCAGATGCCCTCCGGCATTCCGGTGGCGACGGTGGCGATTGACGGCGCGGACAATGCTGCGATTTTGGCGGCGCAGATGCTGGCGCTTTCCGACGAGAGCATCGCAAAGCAGCTGCACCAGATGAAGGTGGATATGGAGCAGGGTGTTGCGAAAAAGAACGAAGCCTTGCAGCAGAAAGTTGCCGAGCTATAATTCGGGAGGGATAAACGATGACAAAATCGATTTTGAGAAAGTACGCAAAGCTCATCGTTCAGATGGGCGTGAACATCAAAAAGGGTCAGGGCGCTGTAATCTTGGCGGATACGGCGCAGTTTGAGATCGCACTGATGGTGGCGGAGGAAGCCTACCGCGCCGGTGCGAAGTGGGTGGACATCCGCTGGACGAACCAGGACCTTGACAAGATGCGCTATAAGAAAGAAAGCGTAAAGGTGCTTTCCGCTACGCAGGAGTGGGAAAAGGCGCGTATGCAGTATGAGCTTGACGAGCTGCCGGTGCGCATTTGGATCGACTCTGACGACCCGGACGGCCTGAAGGGCGTGAACGTTGAGAAAATGCAGAAGGCGAACCTTGCCCGTATGAAAGTGAGAAAGCCGTACCGCGACGCGATGGAAAACAAGTACCAGTGGACGATTGTCGCCGTGCCGAGTGCAAAGTGGGCGAAGAAGGTGTTCCCGAACGACCGCACGAGCGTGGCGGTGAAGAAGCTGTGGGACGCAATCCTTCAGACGGTGCGTGTTTCTAAGGATAACGACCCGGTTGAAGCGTGGAAAGCACACAACGCTTCCCTCAAAGCACGCTATGAGAAGCTGAACGCATGTCACTTTGAGAGCCTGCACTATTTTAGCGAGAACGGCACCGATTTCACCTGCGGCCTGATCCCGGACGCACAGTGGATGGGCGGCGGCGAAACGCTGCTGGACGGTACATTCTTCAACCCGAATATGCCGACCGAAGAGATTTTCACCTCCCCGATGAAGGGCAAGGCAGAGGGTACGGTCGTTTCTACGATGCCGCTGTCTTACCAAGGCAATTTGATTGAAAACTTCTCCATTACGTTTAAGGGCGGCCGCGCGGTCTCCTGCAAGGCGGAAAAGAACCAGGAGCTTTTGGAGCACATGATTGCGATGGACGAGGGCGCGGCGCAGATCGGCGAGCTGGCGCTTATCCCGAACGACTCTCCCATCTCGAACCTCGGCATTCTGTTCTACAACACGCTGTTTGACGAGAACGCTTCCTGCCACATTGCGCTTGGCTTGGGCTTCCCGAATGTCATCAAGGATTACGACAAGTATACGCTTGATGAGATTCACGACAAGGGCGTGAACGATTCCGTCATCCACGTGGACTTCATGGTGGGCGACGCGACGATGAACATTGACGGCATCACGCCGGACGGCGAGGTTATCCCGGTGTTCAGAAACGGCAACTGGGCAGAGAAATTCATGTAATTCATTTTATAGATAATTTAAAGAAAGAGAGAAGTTAAAGAATGAAAAGTTACAGCGATAGCTACAAGGCAGCGGGCGTTGACGTTACCGCAGGCTACAAGTCCGTAGAGCTGATGAAAGAGCACGTAAAGCGTACAAGCATTCCGGGCGTGGTTTCCGGCATCGGCGGTTTCGGCGGTCTTTTCCAGCCGGACATGACCGGTATGAAAGAACCTGTGCTTGTTTCCGGCACAGACGGCGTGGGCACGAAGCTCGTGGCGGCCATGCTGCTCGATAAGCATGACACCATCGGCATTGACTGCGTTGCCATGTGCGTGAACGACGTCGTATGCTGCGGCGCAAAACCGCTCTTTTTCCTCGATTACATCGCCTGCGGCAAGAACGTGCCGGAGAAGATTGCAGAGATCGTAAAGGGTGTTGCGGAGGGCTGCGTGCAGTCCGGCTGCGCGCTCATCGGCGGCGAGACCGCAGAGCACCCGGGCGTGATGCCGGAGGACGACTATGACCTCGCGGGCTTTACGGTGGGCATTGTAGATAAGGATAAGATCATTGACGGCTCCAAGATGCAGGCGGGCGACGTGCTTGTTGGCGTGGCATCCTCCGGCGTACATTCGAACGGCTTCTCTCTGGTGAGAAAGGTGTTCGGTCTGAATAAAGAAAAGCTTGAAACGTATTACGAAGAACTCGGCTGCACGTTGGGCGAGGCACTTCTGACCCCGACGCGCCTGTATGTAAAGCCTGCGCTGGCGGCCATTGAAGCGGCAGACGTGAAGGCAATCTCCCACATTACGGGCGGCGGCTTCTACGAGAACATTCCGCGTATGATGAAGAAGGGCCTCACCGCTAAGGTGGACCGTTCCGCAGTGCCGGTGCTGCCGATCTTCGACCTCATCGCGAAGACGGGCAACATTCCGGAGCGCGACATGTTCAATACGTTCAACATGGGCGTCGGCATGTGCATGGCGGTCTCCAAGGAGACGGCGGACGCGGCCATTAAGGCGCTGAATGATGCGGGCGAAAAGGCGTTTGTCATCGGTGAAGTGGTTGAGGGCGACGAGGGGGTCATCCTGTGCTGAACATCGCAGTCCTCGTTTCCGGCGGCGGAACGAATTTGCAGGCGCTGATCGACGCGGAGAAAGCCGGTAAAATCGAAAACGGCAAAATTTCCGTGGTTGTGGCGAGCAAGCCGGGCGTTTATGCTTTGGAGCGCGCGAAAAACGCGGGCATTGAGGGCATTGTGCTGGCGCGCAGCGACTATGAAAACGTGGACGCGTACAGCGAAGCGCTCGAAAACTTGCTGAAAGAAAAGCACACGGACTTAATTGTTCTGGCGGGCTTTATGACCATTACGAACGAGAAGTTCACGAAGGCGTTTGAAAATAAGATCATCAACGTGCACCCGGCGCTCATTCCGTCGTTCTGCGGCAAGGGCTATTACGGTCTGCACGTGCACGAGGCGGCTTTGGCACGCGGCGTGAAGGTCTCCGGCGCGACAGTACACTTTGTAAACGAGGTGTGCGACGGCGGCCCGATCATCTTACAGAAAGCGGTGCCGGTGGAGCAGGGCGACACGCCCGAGACGCTGCAGCGCCGCATTATGGAGCAGGCGGAGTGGAAGATTCTGCCGCAGGCAGTGTCTTTGTTCTGCGCGGGTAAGCTTTCCGTGAACGGCTCTATCGTTACGATTAAAGAATAATTTACCCCTTTACATAGAAAGGAAACGGATACATGGAAATTCTGGATATTAAAAAGGAACTTGCAGGCAACGCATACCCGGGCCGCGGCATCGTCATCGGCAAAAGCGCGGACGGCGTGCATGCGGTCATCGCGTATTTCATTATGGGCCGCAGCGTGAACTCCCGCAACCGCGTGTTTGTGGAGCAGGGCGACGGCATCCGCACGGAAGCGTTTGATCCCGCAAAGCTTTCTGACCCGTCCCTTGTCATTTATGCGCCGGTGCGCGTTTTGGCTAACAAGACCATTGTGACGAACGGAGACCAGACGGATACCGTGTTTACATACCTCAAGGCGGGCAAGAGCTTCAAAAAAGCGTTAAAGACCCGCAAGTTTGAGCCGGACGCCCCGAACTTTACGCCGAGAATTTCCGGCCTTGTAAAGCTGAAGGACGGCGACTTTACCTATAAGCTTTCCATTTTGAAGAGCTGCGAGGGCAACCCGGACGCGCCGCAGAGTTTTTTCTTCGACTATACGCCGGTGGACGGCCTCGGCCACTTCATCCACACGTATAAGTGTGACGGCGCACCGCGTATCCCGTCCTTTGAGGGCGAGCCGAAGCCGGTGAAGATTGAGGGCGACATTGACACGTTTACGAATGACCTGTGGACGAACCTGAACGAAGACAACAAGGTCTCCTTGTTCACGCGCTTCATCAATTTGAAGACGGGCAAGATTGAGACCCGCATCGTCAACAAGAATAAGTGATTTTTCGGAGGGGAAACTATGAAAGAACTGGAACTGAAATACGGCTGCAACCCGAACCAGAAGCCGGCGAAAATTTTTACGAACGACGGTCGCGACCTGCCGATTCGCGTTTTGAACGGCAGACCGGGCTATATCAATCTTTTGGATGCGTTCAACTCCTGGCAGCTTGTAAAAGAGCTGAAAGCGGCAACCGGCATGCCGGCGGCGGCTTCCTTTAAGCACGTGAGCCCGGCGGGCGCAGCTGTGGCAAAGCCGATGAGCGACACGCTGAAAAAGATTTATTTTGTGGACGATCTGGAGCTTTCGCCCATCGCGACGGCATATGCAAGAGCCCGCGGCGCAGACAGAATGTCCTCCTACGGCGACTGGGCAGCGCTTTCCGACGTATGCGATAAGGAAACCGCAACGCTGTTGGCACGTGAAGTTTCCGACGGCATCATTGCACCGGGCTACACGGACGAAGCGCTTGCGATTTTAAAGACAAAACGTAAGGGCACGTACAATGTCGTCGAGATCGACCCGGATTACAAGCCGGAGCCGATTGAGCACAAGGATGTTTTCGGCATCACGTTTGAGCAGGGCAGAAACGAACTGAAAATCGACGCGGACATGCTGACAAATCTTGTGACGGAAAACAAAGAGATTCCGGAGGACGCAAAGCTTGACTTAGTGCTCTCCCTCATCACGTTGAAATACACGCAGTCGAACTCCGTCTGCTATGCGAAGGACGGACAGGCCATCGGCATCGGCGCCGGCCAGCAGAGCCGCATCCACTGCACGCGTCTTGCGGGCAACAAGGCGGACATCTGGTATCTGCGTCAGCACGAGAAGGTGCTGAATCTGCCGTTTAAGGAGGGCATCCGCCGTCCTGACCGCGACAACACCATTGACGTGTACATCAGTGAGGAGCATGACGACGTGCTGCGCGACGGTGTTTGGCAGCAGTTTTTCACCGAGAAGCCGGAGGTGTTCACCCGCGAGGAGAAAGCGGCTTGGCTTGCGACGTTTAAGGGCGTTTCCGTGGGCAGCGACGCGTTCTTCCCGTTCGGCGACAACATTGAGCGCGCGCACAAGAGCGGCGTAGAATTTATTGCGCAGCCGGGCGGCTCTATCCGCGACGACAACGTCATCGATACGTGCAACAAGTATGGCATCGCCATGGCATTCTCGGGCATCCGTCTGTTCCACCATTGATCCGAAAGGCGAGGTGCTTTTATTATGAATATTCTGGTTATCGGCAGCGGCGGACGTGAGCATGCAATCATCCGCAAGCTGAAAGAGAGCCCTAAAACGGAAAAGCTGTGGTGTGCACCGGGCAACGGCGGCATTGCGGCAGACGCCGAGTGCGTGGCCATTAACGCAATGGACATTGACGGCGTTGTGGATTTCGCGAAGAAAAACGCAGTTGACCTTGTGTTTGTTGCGCCGGATGACCCGCTTGCGGCCGGTATGGTAGATGCGCTCGAAAAAGAGGGCATCCGTGCATTTGGTCCGCGCGCGAACGCGGCCATCATCGAGAGCAGCAAGGTGTTCTCGAAAAATCTGATGAAGAAATACGGTATTCCGACGGCGGATTACGCGGTGTTCTCCGACCCGAAAGAAGTCGTGGAGTACGTGGAAAAGCGCGGCAAGTTCCCGGTTGTCATTAAGGCAGACGGCTTGGCGCTTGGCAAGGGCGTTATCATCGCGCAAAACTTTGACGAGGCGAAGGATGCCGTGCACACCATTATGGAAGACAAGGTGTTCGGCGCTTCCGGCAACAACGTTGTTGTGGAGGAATTCCTGACCGGCCCGGAGGTTTCCGTGTTGGCATTTACGGACGGCAAGACGCTGCGCCCGATGGTGTCCTCTAAAGACCACAAGCGTGCACTGGACGGCGACAAGGGCCTGAACACCGGCGGCATGGGTACCATCAGCCCGAACCCGTATTACACGAACGAAATTGCGGACGAGTGTATGAAAACCATCTTCCTGCCGACCGTCAAAGCGATGCAGGCAGAGGGCAGACCGTTTAAGGGCTGTTTGTACTTCGGCCTGATGCTGACCCCGGACGGCCCGAAGGTCATTGAGTACAACGCGCGCTTCGGCGACCCGGAGACGCAGGTCGTGCTGCCGCGCCTCAAGACCGATTTTGTGGACGTCATCAACGCGGTCATCGACGAGAAGCTCGACGAGTTTGAGATTGAATGGATTCCGGAAGCGTGCGCGTGCGTCGTGATGGCGAGCGGCGGCTACCCGCAGTCTTACCCGAAGGGACTGGAAATCACCGGCCTTGACGAAAACGGTCAGGCGGAAGGCGTGACGGTGTACCATGCCGGCACGAAGCTTGAAAACGGTAAGCTGCTGACGAACGGCGGCCGCGTGCTTGGCGTGACCGCGACGGCTAAAACGCTGGACGAAGCGCTCGAAAAGGCGTATGCAGCGGTGGAGAAAATCCATTTTGACGGCGCGCATTACCGCCATGACATCGGCAGAACGAAATAAGATAAAATGAGAAAGCAGCCCTGTTCCGACGTGAACGGGGCTGTTTTTGCGCAGCAAAAAACTCCGCTTGCTCATCAGCAAACGGAGTTTTCGTTTATCGCTTTGAATTTACCTTATTCCAGCTCGAATGCGCCGGTGTAGAGGCGGTAGTAGGTGCCTTTCTGCGCGATGAGGTCGCGGTGGCTGCCACGTTCGATGATGTGGCCGTGGTCGAGCACCATGATGACGTCGGAGTTCTGGACCGTCGATAGGCGGTGCGCGATGACGAACACGGTGCGGCCTTTCATCAAGGCGTCCATGCCGGACTGCACGATGGCTTCCGTGCGGGTATCGATGGAGGACGTCGCTTCGTCAAGAATCATGACGGGCGGGTCTGCAACGGCGGCGCGGGCGATGGAAATGAGCTGGCGCTGGCCCTGTGAGAGGCCGCTGCCGTCGCCGGAAAGTACGGTGTCATAGCCCTGCGGCAGCATACGAATGAAGCCGTCGGCGTTTGCGAGCTTTGCGGCGGCGATGCACTCTTCGTCGGTGGCATCGAGCTTACCGTAGCGGATATTCTCCATAACGGTGCCGGTGAACAGGTTGACGTCCTGCAAAACCACGCCGAGGGAACGGCGGAGATCTGGCTTCTTGATCTTCGTGATGTTGATGCCGTCATAACGGATCTTTCCGTCAGAAATGTCATAGAAGCGGTTGATGAGGTTTGTGATGGTCGTTTTGCCTGCGCCCGTTGCGCCGACGAACGCGACCTTCTGGCCGGGCTCTGCGTAAAGCGTGATGTCATGCAGGACGGTTTTCTCCGGGGTATAACCAAAATCGACGTCCTCAAGCTCTACGTGACCGGTGAGCTCCGTATAGGTGACCGTGCCGTCCTTATGCGGATGCTTCCATGCCCAAAGGCCGGTGTGCTTGTCGGTTTCGGTGAGCACGCCGTTTTTCTTTTCGGCGTTGACGAGCGTGACGTAGCCCTCGTCCTTTTCGCTCTTGGCATCGAGCAGAGAGAAGATGCGGGAAGCGCCTGCCATAGCCATGATGATGGACGAGATCTGCTGCGTGACCTGGCTGATCGGCATAACGAAGCTGCGGGAGAGCTGCAGGAACGACGCGATGCCGCCGAGCGTCATGACACCCATGCCGGTGAGGGTCAGGTTCGGTACGCCTGCAAGTGCGAGACCGCCGCCAAGCACGGCGATGAGCACGTAAAGGAAGTAGCCGAGTGCGTTCATGATGGGGCCGAGGATATTGGCAAACTTATTCGCTTCGGAAGCGTTTGTGAAGAGGTCGTCGTTTCGTTTGTCGAACTCGACCTTTGTTTTGTCTTCGTGGCAGAAGACCTTGATAACCTTCTGGCCGTTAATCATTTCTTCGATGTAGCCGTTCACATTGCCGAGGGATTGCTGCTGGCGAACAAAATAGCTGCCGCTTTTTGCGGTGACCTTGCCGACGATCTTAAACATGACAAAGAGGAACGCGACCAGAAACAGGGTGAGCCAAACGCTGAGCGTTAACATAGAACAGAACACGGAAACGACCGTGAAGATGGAAGAAAGCGTCTGCGGAATGCTCTGGGAAATCATCTGGCGCAGGGTGTCCGTATCGTTTGTGTAGAAGCTCATAATGTCGCCGTGGGTGTGCGTATCAAAGAACTTGATGGGCAGCGTCTGCATGTGCTCGAACATCTCGTCACGAATTTTCTTTAACGTGCCCTGTGAAACAACTGCCATGGTGCGGTTGTAGAACAGCGTAGAGAACGCGCCGATGACGTAAATGACTGCCATTTGGAGCAGCGCATACAGAAGACCGCTAAAGTTCGGATTGGATTCGAGCAGGAGCGGGGAGATGTAATCATCAATGAGGGACTTTAAAAACAGGGAGGACATGACGCTTGCGAAAGCGCTCACCGCAATGCAGATGAACACGAACACAAGGTGCAGCCTGTACGGTTTCATATAGGAAAGCAGGCGGAACAAGGTCTTCTTATCGAGCTGCTTCATGCTTTCTTTCATGGAGAGTCTGGGACCATTAGGACGCGGTGGCATTGTCAGGATCTCCTTTCGTCTGGGATTCATAAACTTCGCGGTAGATCGGGCTTGTTTGCATGAGCTCGTCATGCGTGCCGCAGCTGACGATCTTGCCGTCATCTAAGACAAGGATCATATCGGCTCCCTGTACGGAGGCGATGCGCTGGGCGATGATGATTTTTGTCGTGTTCGGGATCTCCTTTGCGAACGCGCCGCGGATAAGTGCATCCGTGCGGGTATCGACCGCGCTGGTGGAGTCGTCCAGAATGAGAATCTTCGGCTTTTTTAGCAGCGCACGCGCGATGCAGAGGCGCTGCTTCTGGCCGCCGGAGACATTCGTGCCGCCCTGCTCGATGTAGGTATCGTAGCCTTTAGGAAAGGTTTGAATGAAGTCATCGGCCTGTGCGAGCTGACAGGCATGGCGGATCTCCTCGTCGGTGGCATTTTCATCGCCCCAGCGCAGGTTATCCTTGATGGTGCCGGAGAACAGGACGTTCTTTTGCAGCACCATGGCGACGTCGCCGCGGAGGGTATCCAGGTCGTATTTGCGGACGTCGATGCCGCCGACCTTGACCGCGCCGAGGTCAACATCGTACAGGCGCGGGATGAGCTGTACGAAGCTCGACTTGGAGGAGCCGGTGCCGCCGATGACGCCGACCGTGGCGCCTGCCGGAATGTGCAGGTTAATATCGGAAAGCACGGGTTTGCCCTCTGTGCCGTGACGATAGCTGAACTGGACATGCTCGAAATCAATGCTGCCGTCCGGAACGCTCTTTACGGCATTTTCGGGGGTGGTGATGTCCGGGGTCTCGTTGAGCAGCTCAACGACACGCTCGCCGGAGGTACGGGACATGGTGAGCATGACGAAGATCATAGAGAGGCCCATGAGGCTCATGAGAATCTGCGTGGCGTAAGACAGCAGGCTTAGAAGCTCGCCGGTGGAAAGACCGGTCGCTGCGTCACCGCCGCAAGCAACAATGGTGCGTGCGCCGAACCAGGAGAGCAGGAGCACCGCCGCATACATGCAAAGCTGCATTAAGGGGGCGTTCCATGCGAGCTGCTGCTCGGCTTTTTTGAAGTCCTTATAGATATTTTCGGAAATGCCGGTGAACTTCTTATTTTCGTGATCTTCTCGGACAAAGGACTTTACCACGCGGATGCCGTGCAGGTTCTCCTGCACAACGCTGTTCAGCTTATCATAAGTTCTGAACACGCGCTCGAAGATCGGGTGCGTTCTCGTCATGATGAAGTACAGGCCGAGAACGAGCACCGGGATGATGGCAAGGAAGATAAGCGAGAGCTTGGCGTCGATGCCGAATGCCGCGACAAGCGAGAAAATCGCCATAAGCGGGCTGCGTACCGCCATGCGGATGATCATTTGGTAAGTGTTTTGCAGATTCGTGACGTCTGTTGTCAGACGCGTGACGATACTTGCGGTGGAAAACTTATCGATGTTTGAGAATGAATAATTCTGCACCTTGTAGAACATGTCGTGGCGCAGGTTGCGGGCAAAGCCACTGGAGGCAATAGCTGCGAATTTACCGGAAATGGCACCGCAGAAAAGCTGACCCAGTGCGGAGAGCAACAGGACAATGCCCATTTTGACGATGTACCCCATATCGCCCATGTCAATGCCGTAATCGATGAGATTCGCCATCAAAAGCGGGATGATGACCTCGAAGACGACCTCACCGCTGATGGTGACCATGGCCAATATGGAATTCTTTTTCTGTTCGCGGATGCTTTCTATCAGTTTTTTAACCATCTGCACCGCTCCTTTCTTTCTTTTGCTGCTTTTCGGCAAAGGCAGCATCTACATTTATTTTTGCGCGCCGTAAATAAGTGAGCATGGTCTCTTTTTCATTTTGCGTGAAGCCTTTCGTTAAAACGGCTTCCATTGCTTCGTGGTCGGCGCGGATATCGGCCAAAAGGTTTTCTGACTTTTCCGTCAGGGTCAGACGACGCAGGCGGGCGTCCGTTTCGCCGGTGTGGCGCTCCACAAAACCGTTTCGCACAAGCATATCCACCACTTTGGAGGCGGTGGAACGCGTAATGCCGAAGCGGCGCTCAATATCGCGCAAATACACGGGCCCGTCTTTGTGATCGGCGATGAACTGGATGACCCATGTGTTTGTGCCGGTGAGGTTTTCGTGTTCCTTTTTATGGGAATACGTATCAATATACCGGCGCATGGTGGTATCCAGCACATGCAATGCATGGCCGATGGGCTCTTTTTCGTGATCGTGCATTGTTACCATCCTTTCATCTGTTTTCGCGGGGAGAAGGCCCCGCCGTACAGCAGAATCGAATCTGCTCCTATGTAAACAATCATGCGCTTAATTGTTTACTCTGGCATATATTATAATCACTTGAAAGTTTGTTGTCAACAGGAAATTAAAAATCTTTTTTGCGGGGTGTTTTCATCTTAGGCGGAATGTGCTAAAATAAAACACAGTGAACCGATGTGCCGCAAATTCGGACGGCGAATGAATCGATGAAAGGAAAGCCCCGAGGGCGTGGGCGGTGTATGATATATGAATAAGAAAGTGAAATTGGCGTTTGTTTTGGCAGGAATCGGCATCTTTGCGGCGGCTGCGCTGCGCTGCGTGCAGATGCTCTGCTTTTTTGATTATGACACGGGCTTTGTGACGGACAGCGGACTGTTGACGTATATTTACTGCGGTGCGGCGATCGGCGTATCGCTTCTCTGCATGCTTTTGTGCCGTGTGGACAAAAAGCTTTGCGCGCGCATAGGGACGAAAAGAAATGCGGCGGCGGGTGCTTCTGCGCTTCTGATGTGTGTATTTTTGTTTTTGTGTGCGGCAGCGCTTCTGCGGGACTTTTACTTATACCGCAACAATCAGCCGACCTACTTTGTGCAGGCTTCGCATGTGACGACGCATTTGCCGTTTGCGGTCTTAACGTTGCTTTTCTCGATCGTTTCTCTCATTTTTGCCATTATATGGCTGACGGGTGAGGGCTTCCCGAGCGGCACGGGCGGGCTTTGGGCCATCGGTTCCGTTTGGGGCATTTCGTATATGATCGTGACGTTCATGACGTATTCCGCTGTGGCGACGACGGAGGAGAATATCTTTACCGTGGGTGGCGGTGCGATGATGCTGCTGTTCCTGCTTTCCGAAGGCAAGCTGCTCTCCGGCGCGGGCGGCAAAAAGGCGCTGCGCAGCACGTATGTGTTCGGCCTGCCGGCGGCGGTGCTTTGGATGACGTATGTGATCTCGAACACGGTGCTCATTATTGCGGGGCGCGGGTATGCGACGGAAATGCCGTATGTGATCCAGCTTGCGATGCTGTGCCTTTCTGTTCACAGCCTTTGCCTGCTGCTTACGGTGAGCGGGCAGCGCGTTTCTGCGAAAGCGGAGAGCAATTTAGAAGAAAATGCTTTAAAAGACACGGGAAACGCGTGAATTTTCTGAAAATTACGGAAAAAGTTTGCATTTTTAGCAGTTAGCCCTTGTAAAATCCTGCGAAATGCTATAAAATAGAATTGCAAATTATGCATCCACAATTATCAGGAGGTATACAATCATGGCAGTTAAAGTTGCAATCAATGGTTTCGGCCGTATCGGCCGTCTGGCGTTCAGACAGATGTTCGGCGCTGAGGGTTATGAGGTCGTTGCGATCAACGATCTGACGAAGCCCTCCATGCTGGCTCACCTGCTCAAGTATGACACCGCACAGGGCGGTTACTGCGGCAAGATCGGCGAAGCTCTCCACACGGTTTCCGCTGACGACGAGGCTAACACCATCACAGTTGACGGCAAGACCCTGAAGATCTACGCTGAGAAGGACGCTAAGGACCTTCCGTGGGGCGAGATCGGTGTTGACGTTGTTCTCGAGTGCACCGGCTTCTACACCTCTAAGGCTAAGAGCCAGGCTCACATCGACGCAGGCGCAAAGAAGGTCGTTATTTCCGCTCCGGCAGGCAACGATCTCCCGACGATCGTTTACAGCGTAAACGAGAAGACCCTGACGGCTGATGACACCATCATCTCCGCTGCTTCCTGCACCACGAACTGCCTCGCTCCGATGGCGAAGGCACTGAACGATTATGCTCCGATCCAGAGCGGCATCATGAGCACGATCCATGCTTACACCGGCGACCAGATGATCCTCGACGGCCCGCACAGAAAGGGTGACCTCCGCCGTGCACGTGCCGGCGCTGCTAACATCGTTCCGAACTCCACGGGCGCTGCAAAGGCTATCGGCCTTGTTATCCCGGAGCTGAACGGTAAGCTCATCGGTTCCGCACAGCGTGTTCCGGTTCCGACCGGTTCCACCACCATCCTCACCGCTGTTGTTAAGGGCGCTGACGTAACCGTCGACGGCATCAACGCAGCTATGAAGGCAGCTTCCTCTGAGAGCTTCGGCTACAACTGCGATCCGATCGTTTCTTCCGATGTTATCGGCATGAGATTCGGTTCCCTGTTCGATGCTACCCAGACGATGGTCTCCAAGATTGCTGACGACCTCTATGAGGTTCAGGTCGTTTCTTGGTACGACAACGAGAACTCCTACACCAGCCAGATGGTCAGAACCATCAAGTACTTCGCTGAGATCTAATTTCGGCTTAGGCGCTGGAAAAATCAGGTGTTTTGACGCTGCATCATGCAGCAAAAGACTGAATTGATTTTCGCACCCTTTCTTCCGTGGTTCATGGAGGAAAGGGTGTTTTTTATCCGAAGTACGTACACACGGCAAAGAAAGGCAGGGAAAATATGAGAGAACTGCACACAGAAAGACTTTTACTGCGCACGCCGCAGGAGAGAGATGCGGCGGAGATCATGGCCATACGCAACAGCGCTTTCGTAATGAAAAACAACGTAATGAAAGTGCTTGATAAAGAGCAGATGGTTCATTTGATTCATAGGGAAATCGATTATGAAAACACATGGTATATTGAGCGAAAAGAGGACGGCGCTTTGCTTGGTATGATTGCGGCGGAGGAGGACGGCGTTCGGTTCGATGTGCGCTCGAGATGTCTTTCGTATTATCTCGGGGAGCAATATACGCGGCAGGGCTATATGAAAGAAGCACTGCGGGCTGTGCTGCATGAACTATTCACCGAAGAAGATCTGGAAGTTGTAGCAGCGCGTGTTTTCACGGGGAATATTGCTTCGGAAAAGTTGCTGAGATCCTTGGGGTTTGTGTATGAAGGGTGTATTCGCCGCTGCGTGCGTACGTCAGAAAGCGAAATCCACGACGACATGCAGTTTTCGCTACTGCGGGAGGAATATTTCGAGGCGGAAAAATAATTTTACAAAAAAGCTTGACTTAGAGTATACTTTAAGTTGTAAGATATAGGAAGCAAAATGCTTGGAATTTTTTACATAAGGAGTATGAGTAAAATGTCTGGAAAGAAATTAGGCTTCGGCCTCATGCGTCTGCCGTCTCTGGACCCGAACGACCCGGGCAAGATCGACATTGAGCAGGTCAAGAAAATGGTGGATACGTTCATCGAGCGCGGCTTCACGTATTTTGACACGGCGTGGATGTACTGCGCATTCAAGAGCGAAAACGCCGTGAAGGAAGCACTTGTTTCCCGCCATCCGCGCGACAGCTTCACGCTGACGACAAAGCTGCATTCGTCATTCGTGAATTCGTTTGAAGACCGCGACCGCATTTTTAATGAGCAGATGGAAAAGACGGGCGTAACGTATTTTGATTACTACCTCATCCACGACATCAACTGCCATAGCATTGAGACGTACAATAAGTTCGATTGCTTCGGCTGGATCCGCGACAAGAAAGAAAAGGGCCTTGTAAAGCACATCGGCTTCTCGTTCCACGACGGCCCGGAGCTGTTGGACGAAGTGCTGACCGCGCACCCCGAGTTTGAGTTTGTGCAGTTACAGCTCAACTACCTCGACTGGGAAAGCGCCGGTGTGCAGTCCAGAAAATGCTATGAAGTTGCCGAAAAGCATGGCGTGCCGGTATTCGTTATGGAGCCGGTGAAGGGCGGCACACTCGCAAACGTGCCGGAAGAAGTGACGAAGCTGTTTAAGAGCTATAATCCAGAAGCTTCCGTACCGTCTTGGGCAATTCGTTTCGCAGCGAGCCTGCCGAACGTGAAGATCGTGCTTTCCGGCATGAGCGATATGGACCAGCTTTTGGACAACACATCGTACATGCAGGATCTTAAGCCGCTGAACGATGAGGAAAAAGCGCTCATCAAAAAGGCGACGGACATCATCAACGCGAGCATCGATATTCCGTGTACGGGCTGTTCGTACTGCACGGACGGCTGCCCGATGCAGATTGCAATCCCGAAGTATTTCTCGCTGTACAACGCTGATATGCAGGAGCTGCGCGGCAGGGGAATCTCTCCGGACGAGGGCTGGACGCCGCAGAGCGAGTATTACGAGAACGTCGCAAAGCACTTCGGCAAAGCGAGCGCGTGCATTCAGTGCGGCCAGTGCGAGGGTGTATGTCCGCAGCATTTGCCGATCATCGAGTACTTGCAGACGGTTGCAAAGCATTTTGAGAGAGAGTAAACACAAGGCTTTCTATAACGATAGTTAAAAGTTTCGCCCGCCTATTGAAAAAGGCGGGCGAAACTTTTACGTTGCAAACTATGCTTTACAGCGGCAGATATGGCAATATGAGTTCACACACAAGCACGGTGGCGCTGGCGATAATGGCGACGGTGAGCAGGCTTTTACCGCGGAATGCTAAAATCAAAGCGGCGGCAAAGCCAAGCGCGGCGCTGATGGCGCTGCCGGTGGCAGTGAGAATTGCCGGGAAGGTCATGGCGGAAAGCGTGGCGTACGGTACATAATAGAGAAACGAGCGCAGTGTGCGGTTCGTGATCTTGCGGCGGATGAGCGTCAGCGGCAGCATACGGATAAGATACGTAACGGCCGCCATGACGAGTATGTAAAGGAAAACCTCAACTCTCATGCGGCATCTCCTTTTCCGGTTCTGCGGGCTCATCCGGGATGGGGAACAGCAGCGCTGCGCCGCCTGCGATGATAAGCGTGATGACAATGATGCGGAAGCCCGAGGAAATGTTGCACAGCACCGGCAGATACGTGAACAGTGCAGAAAGCACCATGGAAAGGACGACCACACCGGCAACGACGCGGTTCTCCTTTGCAGGCGGCAGGATGATGGCAATGAACATACCGTAGATCGCGATGCCGAGCGCGTTCGTCAAAACGGCCGGCAGAATGTTGCCCGCCGCCGCGCCGAGTGCCGTGCCGAGCACCCAGCCCGGAATGGCGACGGCGATGAGCCCATAGCTGTAAAACGGGGAGAGAGGCTCCCTTTGGCTGACGCTGACGGCGAAGATCTCATCCGTCATGCCGTAGGCGATGCCGAGGCGGTGCCCAAGGGGCAGGCTCGGCGAGAGCTTTTGCGAGAGCGCGCACGACATGAGAAAATACCGCAGGTTGATGATGAGCTGCGTGAATGCGAGCTCGATGAGCGACGCGCCCGATGCGATGATGGCGAGTGCTGCGAATTGCCCGGCGGAGGTGACGTTTAGGGCGGAGAGCACGGAGGCTTCAAACACCGAAAGTCCGATGCCTGCGGCCTGAATGCCAAACGCGAACGAAACGGCAAAGTACCCGAAGCAAATGGGCATGCCGTCTTTGAGTCCGCTTGAAAAATACTGTTTTCTGGTCATGATGACCTTCTCCTTCTTTGCTGCCGCACCCAAATGCGGCAAAATTTGCAAAATACAACCGTTTCCAAAAGAAAAGCACAGAAAAGGTGTGTAAAGTATGAAAAAAGGCGGTTTTCACCGCCTTGAAATGGGCATAAAAAACCCCGCCCGACCGTAACGTGCTCTCAATAACCTGCTACGTAATAAGCAGGTGGGTGCCCTCCCGCAGGTTTCGCGCTCCCTTCTTCCGGTATCCGGTCAAGCCGGGCCGGGAGGTCTGCAGTCCGCCTGCGGAGCCGAGCTCCCTAAAAGTTGAGTGTAGGGTTATTTTGCACGGTCCGCGCATCGGGCAGGTGTCTTTACATGATCTTGAACGGGGAAAGAAGATTACTCCTCTTCTTCCTCCATAGCCTGTGCATAGCGGGTCTCGAAAATTTCGGCGAGCTTATCCAGCAGGTCGTCGTCTTCGATCTCGCAAAGCTGCTCTTCGCCGTTCTCGTCTTCTACGACTTCAAAGATGTAGTACTCATCTGCGTCTGCAACTTCGCTTTGGGCGTCGCGCAGAGTGGGGACAAGTGCCATAAAGTAGCCGTCATCGTTCTCGAGTTCGTCGATGATCTCAAATTCGTGCTCCGTGCCTTCATCGTCGATGAGGGTGATGAGCTCTGCTTCGTATTCCTGGTTGTTGTCTATACTCATGGGAAAAGCCTTCTTTCTCAGTATATTCGCCGTTCTGTGATTTATGCGGCGGAGCAGAAAAGCTGTGGAAAACAAGCCTGTTGCTTTTGCCTGCAAGAATAATTGTATCGTGAATGCGGAAGAATGTCAAGCTTCATTTTGCGAAAGCAGAATATACAAATAAAAAATAAAATCTTCAAAAAAACTGTTGACAAAGTATACGGATGGTGCTAATATATAGGTGAAAAGAGAAAGAACTCCAGAACGCAAAGTAGATCGGGAAAACCGTAAGAGGTTTTCTTGGTGGAGGCTCAAAAAAGTCTCGGTAAAAGATCGAAGCGGTTCAGCGCGCGGAAAGTATTCCGAAGGGGAGAGAAAGGCGCGGAGGAAACTCTTGAGGCAGTATTTGCAAAGGCGGAGCTTCAAATGTTCTTCGGCTTCCGGGAAATGTGATGAAAGAGATAAGTAGGCTTTTAAGAATGTGCCGGTACAAAGGGACAAAAAGCCGAAGCGGAGAAACGGGAACATAAATAAAGAAGCAGCCGTACGTTTTGAACATGTGGAAACAGGCAAAACGTGAAAAGAGGCAAAGCTGCATGAGCCGCAAAGGCAAATCTATTGAAAGAAAGCGGGTGAGGCCAATGGCTACTGAACCTCAGCAGCAGAAGATCCGTGGTGCGTTGCGCCTCGGATCCCTGAAGTAGACTGAATATTTGCACACGAGTGTTTCAAGCTTTATGAAAGCGCGGGATCGCAAAAGCGAGTCCCAAAAGGTTTTCGTGGTACAGCAAAGATAAGTAGGTCGAAATTAACATATAGAATTATACATGGGCTGTACAAAGTGTACGGACGTGTGTAAGGACAGGCGGAAAACGCCAAAGAAAAAATCAAATACAGTTTTTGAGAATATACATGGAGTTGTGTCCAATGCACAAATGATAAACTCTGAAAGACCGACGACATTCTGAAAGTAATGCAGAGTGCAGGTATAAAAAGAGACCGATGGTTTCAAGCAGAGGAAAGTCCGATGTATTAGTATCAGTTTAGATTAACATGAGATGTGTGCGCTGAGCGTACACCGCACAAGATGTGCAATAAAAATTAAAGAACGAGAGGCTTTTTCGGGATGCCGAAAGAGCCTCTTTTGTTTTGTGCGATAGGGGTATGTCATGCAAGGAGCGCGGTTTGCGTGTTTTTTGGTTTAAGTAGGAGAACGGGAACACGTATTTGATTCTGATAAAGTGTTCGACTGCGTGTCGCTTTGCGGTAGAAAACTCTTTCGCGCCGCACGGAATTGTATTTTTCGGGAGAATGTGCTATACTAACGATGTTCGCAAGACGGTGTGCAGAAAAGCTGCACTTCACCAGGAAAAGGAGCGGTGACTTATGAGCGAAAACATGGAAAAGGTCTATGACGTAATCGTGGTGGGTTCCGGCCCTGCGGGGCTTACGGCGGCGCTGTACTGCGCCCGCGCGGGCTACGAGACGCTGGTGCTGGAAAAATATATCCCCGGCGGTCAAATGGTGACCTCGAATGAAATTGAAAATTACCCCGGCTTCCCGGAGGCGGTGGACGGGTTTACGCTGACGATGAACATGAAAAAGCAAGCGGAGCGCTTTGGCGCGAAGCAGACCTACGGCAACGTGACGGCACTGCGGTTAGACGATGATGCGAAAATTCTGGAGACGGAAGACGGCACGGTTTACCGCGCGAAAAGCGTCGTTTTGGCACCCGGTGCGGCACCGAGGACGCTCGGCTTGCCGAACGAAGACGCTTTGCGCGGCAAGGGCGTTTCCTATTGCGCGACATGCGACGGTGCGTTTTATAAAGATAAGACGGTTGCGGTCATTGGCGGCGGTGACACGGCGGCGGGCGATGCGGCGTTTCTCTCCGCGATGTGCAAAAAGGTATATCTCATCCACAGAAGAGACCGCCTGCGCGCTTCAAAGAGCTATGAGAAGAAGCTCGATAAGCCAAATATCGAGATCGTTTTCGATACGGTGACGGATGAGATCCTCGAAAAAGACGGAAAAGTCGGCGGGCTGCGTCTGCGCAATGTAAAGACGAACGAGGTGTGCGAGATTGCGGTGAACGGCGTGTTTGTGGCGGTGGGCAATGTGCCGGCGACGGACTTTGTACGCGATATTCTTGACCTTGACGAAAACGGGTATTTTATGGCGGGCGAGAGCACGAAGACGAACGTTCCGGGTGTGTTTGCTGCGGGCGACTGTCGTAAAAAGACGCTGCGGCAAATCGTGACGGCGGCTGCGGACGGCGCGGTGGCGGCGCACGGTGTGGAAGAATATTTATCATAAGAAAGAAAAGGGCGCTTTGCCCGAAACATAAAGGATAGAAAATATGGGAAAAATCAAAGAATTGCTTATAAAATACAAAGAGCTGGTTTTGTACGTGGTGTTCGGCGTGCTTACGACGGTCGTGAGCTATGTTTCTTACTGGATTTTTACGGATTTTCTGCACATCCCGTACATGGTATCGACAGCGCTTTCGTGGGTACTTTCAGTTACCTTTGCGTATGTGACGAACCGCAAGTGGGTGTTTGAGAGCCGCGCGCACGGCTTTGTGCCGATTTTGACGGAGGCGGCGAAATTTTTTGCGAGCCGTATTGCGTCCGGCTTTATGGAAATGGGCATGATGTTCATCGGTGTGGATCTGCTGCACGTGAATGATAAGATTGTGAAGCTCGTCGCGAACGTTTTTGTGATCCTTGCAAATTATATTTTAAGCAAACTGGTCGTTTTTCGTAAGAAAAAGTAAATTGACGAAACGAGGTTATGGGAATATAATTTATAAGATAAAGACATCCGGCCTTTGGCCGAGACGGAGGCTTTTATGGCGAAAAGAAAACAACGCCGCGATGAGTTTCAGGATATTTCCAGTTACTCCTCAAAGCAGGCGTATAAGAAAAATCAAAAAAAGAAAAAACGGACGGGCCTTAAGGTCTTTTTGAGCTTCATCTGCGTTATTTTGGTGCTGGTGGGCGGCGTGATGATCTACGCTTCCACGGTGCTTTTGGGCGACCTGAAGACGACGACCATCACGAAAGACAAGACGGAGCTCGGTATTTCCGAAGAAACAAAATCGGAAGCGGGCATTACGAATATTGCGCTGTTCGGTGTGGATGCCCGCGATTATGACGGCGGTACCTTTGCCGGGCGCAGCGACGCCATTATGGTGATGTCGATCGATAACGTGCACCATAAGGTTAAGCTGACGTCCATCATGCGCGATGTGCGCGTGTATATGGGCGACGGCAGCCCGTATGACTCCGGTTACGATAAGCTGAACCATGCCTATATGTACGGTGGCCCGGAGCAGGCCATCCGCACGATCAACCAGAACTTCGGTCTCGATATTCAGGACTACGTGACCGTGAATTTTGCCTCCATGGCGAAGATTGTGGATGCGTTCGGCGGCGTGAATATTGATTTGACGGAAGAAGAAGTTGAGCAGGTCAATATCAACATGCGTGATCTCGCTGCAACTTCTCCAGATTCTATGGCAGGCGATGTTTCTACATACGCGCCGCTTTCGGCGGGCGAGGGCGTGCTCTTGAACGGCGACGAAGCTGTGGCTTACGGGCGTATTCGTGCCATCGGCAACGATAACGGCCGTGTGGAACGCCAGCAGGAGGTGCTTTCTGCGCTCTTGAGCAAGGCAAGTTCTATTTCCAAGCTTGAATACCCGAGCATCATTCAACAGCTTGCGCCGCTTTGCGAGACTTCTTTGACGTTTGATAAGATGATCGGTCTGGCGCAGATTGCGCTGACGGGCTTTGACATTGAGCGCCTTTCCATCCCAAGTGATGTGGAGGGCTATGCCTCCGATTATTGCGAGGGCGGCGGTTGGATGTGGACGTATGACACCGATGTTGCGGCACAGCATATCCACGAATTTATTTACGAGGATGAAAACTGACCCCTGACGGTCGCGTGACCGAACCTGTACATATGGCGGTATGATGCCGCAGACGAGAAAGGACAATTTAGCTATGAAAAAACCGATTTTAGTTGTTATGGCGGCCGGTATGGGCAGCCGTTACGGCGGCCTGAAGCAGATCGATCCCGTTGGCAAAAACGGCGAGATTATCATGGATTTTTCTGTTTTTGATGCCGTGCAGGCGGGCTTTTCCAAGGTAATCTTCATCATCAAGGAGCAGCTTTTTGAGGACTTTAAAGAGGTCATCGGCGACCGCGTATCGAAGTACGTGCAGGTCGAGTATGTTTTCCAGAAGTTGGATGACCTGCCGGAGGGCTTTACGGTGCCGGAAGGCCGCGAGAAGCCGTGGGGCACGGGCCACGCCGTTTTGGCGGCACGCGACCACATTGATGCGCCGTTTGTCGTCATCAACGCGGACGATTTCTACGGCGGCGAGGCGTTTAAGAAGATCGGCGCGTTCCTCCGGAACGTGAAGGAAGACAGTGAAAAGGCACATTGGGCGATGGTGGGTTACCATCTGAAAAACACGCTGACCGAAAACGGCCATGTGGCACGCGGCGTATGCGTGGAGAAAGACGGTGTGTTGGATACCATCGTGGAGCGCACGCACATTGAAAAGCGCGAGGACGGCCCGGCTTACACTGAGGACGACGGCGCAACATGGCACGCGCTCGATGAGGACACGACCGTTTCCATGAACCTGTGGGGCTTTACGCCGGACTTTGTAGACGCATTGAAGAAGGATTTCGTCTCGTTCCTCGAGAACGATGTGCCGAAGAACCCGCTGAAAGCGGAATACTTCCTGCCGTTTGTCGTCAATGACCAGATTCGCGACGGCAAGGCAGACGTGACGGTTTTAAAATCGGCGGACAAGTGGTTCGGCGTGACGTATAAGGCCGATAAGCCCGTCGTAATGGCGGCGCTTGCCGAGATGATGCAAAACGGCACATATCCCGACCCGCTTTGGAAGTAATTTCAAACCGAAATAAGATACAAAAGGGGCGCTGCGGCGCTCCTTTTTGCGTATATTGTGCGCTTTTTTCGCGAAATGTGTGTTTTGCCCCTTGCGAAACGCATGAAAAAAAGCTATAATGAAGAAAATCAGTAAAATGGCTTTTTGCGGGATGCGGGCGGCGCTTTTTCGCTGCGGCTCTCTTCTGCGCGAAGTCTGCCAAATAAAACTGGAACCGAAAGGAGTACCACTTATGAATTATTCCAAAGAAGTGGAAGAGATGTGTATTGTAGCCAAGGGCCCGAAGCACGGTCCGGCTCCCATCCCGGAAGAGGGCAAGTGGGTACAGGCAAAGGAAGTTAAGGACATTTCCGGTTACACCCACGGTGTAGGCTGGTGTGCACCGCAGCAGGGCGCTTGCAAGCTCTCCCTGAACGTTAAGGACGGCATCATTGAGGAAGCGCTCGTTGAGACCGTCGGCTGCTCCGGCATGACACACTCCGCTGCAATGGCAGCAGAGATCCTCCCGGGCAAGACCGTTATGGAAGCTCTGAACACGGACCTTGTATGTGATGCGATTAACACCGCTATGCGCGAGCTGTTCCTCCAGATCGTTTATGGCCGTTCCCAGTCTGCTTTCTCCGAGGGCGGTCTTGTTATCGGCGCAGGCATGGAAGACCTTGGTAAGGGCGCACGCTCCATGGTCGGTACCATGTACGGCACAAAGGCAAAGGGCGTTCGTTATCTTGAGATGACCGAAGGCTACTGCACCAGAATGGCACTCGACGCTGACGACCAGGTTATCGGCTACGAGTTCGTTTCCCTCGGCAAGATGACCGACTTCATCAAGGCCGGCATGGAGCCGAACGAGGCGTACAAGAAGTCTATGGGTACATACGGCAGATTCAATGAGGCCGTTAAGTACATCGACCCGCGCAAGGAATAAGGAGGGCACGAGAAATGGCTACATTTGAAGGTTATGAGAGACGTGAGGCGAAAATCCTCTCCGTCCTGAAAGAATACGGCATCAATTCCATTGATGAGTGCAAGACCATCTGCGAAGAGAAGGGCATCGACCCGTACACCATCGTACAGGAAACACAGCCGATCTGCTTTGAGAACGCAAAGTGGGCTTACACCGTAGGCTGCGCGATTGCTATCAAGATGGGCTGCACGAAGGCTGCTGACGCTGCTGCCGCTATCGGCATCGGCCTGCAGGCATTCTGCATCCCGGGCTCTGTTGCTGAAAACCGTAAGGTCGGCCTCGGCCACGGCAATCTGGGCAAAATGCTCCTTTCCGAGGAGACCGAGTGCTTCGCATTCCTCGCTGGCCACGAGTCCTTCGCGGCTGCTGAGGGTGCTATCAAGATCGCTCTGAACGCAAACAAGGTCAGAACGAAGCCGCTGCGCGTTATCCTCAACGGTCTCGGCAAGGACGCTGCGTTCATCATCTCCAGAATCAACGGCTTTACGTATGTTGAGACCGAGTTCGATCCGTACGCAGAAGAAGTTAAGGTTGTCAGCGAAAAGGCTTATTCCAACGGCCCGCGTGCGGACGTTAAGTGCTACGGCGCAGATAACGTTCCGGAAGGCGTTGCAATCATGAAGCTCGAGAACGTCGGCGTTTCCATCACCGGTAACTCCACGAACCCGACCAGATTCCAGCACCCGGTTGCAGGTACCTACAAGAAGTGGTGCAATGAGAACGGCGTGAAGTATTTCTCCGTTGCTTCCGGCGGCGGCACAGGCCGTACGCTGCATCCGGATAACATGGCTGCCGGTCCTTCCTCTTACGGCATGACCGATACCATGGGCCGTATGCACTCCGATGCACAGTTCGCAGGTTCCTCCTCTGTTCCGGCACACGTTGAGATGATGGGTCTCATCGGCATGGGCAACAACCCGATGGTCGGTGCAACCGTTGCTTGCGCTGTTGCTGTTGAAGAGGCTTCCAAGTAAGAGTTGCTTCTGAAAATCGCATATTAAAGCATAAAAAATGCTCCCGGTCGCGTGACCGGGAGCATTTTTGCATCTTCAGGGGATTTTATTCATGCTGCTTATCAAAATAGTGGAGAAGGTCGAAAATTAAATTGGCTTCTTCTTCGGTATAATCATCCAAAGTGACGGTCAGGCGGGATTCTGTTCCGAGAATACTATCTGCGGAAACGTGAAAAAGCTTACATAAAGCAACGATATACTGCGTTGTGGGGGTGGAGAGTCCCATTTCCCATGCGTTTACACTGGAACGGGTCACGTCGAGCTTTTTGGCGAGCTGAGCTTGTGAATACCCCGCAAGCTCGCGCAGCTCTTTGATCTTTTCGGAAATCATGGTATCACCTCATGTGTATTATAAAATTCACATCGTGATAATAAATTATCCAAACATGTATAGTTTTATTGACAAAATGGAATTTCATTTGTATAATGAAAATACTAAAGGAGGGGCTTTACCATGAAAAGAGTATCAATCGTATTATTGGGCATTCTTTTGTGTGTGCTGCTTGCGGGATGCAAATGTGAACACGAATGGGCGGAAGCGACATGTACAGAACCGAAAACTTGCACGAAGTGTAAGGAAACCGAAGGCGAACCGCTTGGGCACAACTGGAAAGCAGCGACCTGTGAAGAACCGGAAACTTGCACGCGGTGCGGTGAACAGCAAGGTGAATTGGCAGATCATAAATGGAAAGAAGCAACCTGCGAAGAGCCGGAAACCTGTACAGTATGCGGAAAAACACAGGGTACTGCAAAGGGACATACTTGGAAAGCTGCAACCTGCACAGTTCCGAAAACCTGCTCGGTGTGCGGAAAGACAGAGGGCGAAGCATTGGGACATACGCCGGGTGAAGTTGAAATGGGAGAGCCGGATTATGTTCTTGCCACAGTTTGGCTTAACACAAAGTGTACAGTGTGCGGTGAAATTGAAGATAGAGAGCTTAAAGGACTCAAATATCTTTATGAAGATGGAAAATTTATTCCTTCGATAGATGAATTTACAGAGCGGTTAGGAAAGTTATATCCATATGTTAAGGATTGTGATTATACGACGCAAGTAGTTGTTACAGACGATGATGTTTTGGGCAGCATAATTGCGGATGGAAACAGAGATCGAATAGGGACAATCCTATTTTTCAATAATAAGATAATTGACGCATCATCTCGCTCAAGAAGAAGTACATTTTCAGGACTGTTGTGTGAATTTAGCACAGAGAATATGGATGAAATCGTATCTGCTATACTTGGTATCATTATGGCAGTTGATCCAAGCCTTGAGGAATCGGATGCGGCTGATGTTGCAAGAAAAATGGTTATATCTATGGTATCTTCTGACCCGCATTATGAAGACGGAATCGGATATGTATTTGGCAATGCTGACGGTGGAAACTATCGTTTGGTCGTATCTCTTGAGAATTGATGAAATTGTGATGTTATAGAAAAACTAGATATTAAATGCCCCGGTTATACTGAAGCTGTGAGAACAGTCGATATACCGGGGTTTGCTTTATAAGATCTGGTCGTCGTCGCTGGGAATGTAGAGGAGGATGTCTTCCACTTTGCAGCTTAAGATGCGGCAGAGGTCGTTGATTGTGGTGGTGTTGAGCGGCTTATTATGGCGCAGCTTATCGATGGTGGAGCTGGAGATGTGATGATTTTTGATGAGCGTATAGGTGGATTCTCCCGAGCTGTGCAAGTGGAGACGGAGCGGCTTTCCGCTTGCCTGAAAACAGCGTTTGACAACGACCCTGAACTTTGCTAAACTGAATTTATCCATTTGGTGAAGCGAGGGGCGCTTATGAACACATTTGAAAAGCTCGAAAGGTTGACGGAGCTTGCAAAAAAGGACGAGACTTTGCGCAAAGCTCTGCTTAAAACGCGCGAAAACAAGGAGCCGATTCTCTCATTTTGCGCGCTGGCGCGGGAAGCGGGCGTGGAGCTTTACCCCGGCGAGCTTTTGGCTGTGGGCGAGGAATACTCCGACAACCAGTGCAAGAGCACAAACGGCGGCAACCCTACGCCGTATGACTCTTTTAACGATGCCTATGAGATTTTCTTAGCGTCTGTTGGAATATGAAGAAAAGGTTTGAAAACTGAAAAAATAAGCCGTGCTGTTACCCCCCCTATTAGGGCGACAGCACGGCTTTCTATATCTGCCGATCTGTGAAAAAGTCAGGTTATGGTCATCATGCGTTTATGTGGTGACAGGCTTTGCGTGCGCCATACGGTACTTCGCGATGAAGTAGTTCACGAGCGCGGTTAGGCCCGCCGAAACGGTGCACACGGCGCATGTGATGAGGAACACGAGCAGAAGGCCCGTTACGATGACCCACAGCACATTGCCGACATCGGGTGTCGTGTTATTCAGACTGAACGCGGAGATGAGCTGCGCCGCGAGCAGGATGAGAAATGCGCCGATGAAGCTGAACTGCATGGTGCCGCGGCAAAGGAACCAGCGCGGAATGGCGAGCACGAAAAACGCAAAGATGAACGCGACGAGCACGCCCCACAGCGTATACTGTGCATCGGGCGTGAGCGCGCCGTTTTCGGCCGGGTGCGCGAAGGTGCCGAGGGCGACCTGCACATGTGCGGCAAAGGTCAAGAGCAGAATGATCGTGCCGACCACACCGCCAAAGATCATGACGCCGCTCCAAAAGCCGTCCACCGGGGCAAAAATACGCTCCTTTAAGTGCGGCTTGCCGTCTTTTTTGTCGATTTTGTACGTGCCGTAGAATGCTTCGGAAAATGTCATAGGGACGCTCCTTTCAAAAAACATCAGTCTTCGTGTGTTTCTTCTTCGGGGGTTCTCCGGGGGTCATTTTTCACGATCAGCAGGCGGGAAAGACGCTGGTCTTCAATTTCAAGTACGGTAATGGTGAGCCCGCAGACCTGTACGCTGGGGTGCTCGTTTTCTTTTGGAATGCGGCCTAAAAGGTCGGTGACAAGGCCGGCGATGGTATCGTAATCGCCCTCCGGCAGCTCAGTGTCGGTAAGGTCAGAAATCTCGTCGATGGAGGTGGTGCCGTCCACGGTGAACTCGTTTTCGCTGACACGGAAGATCTCTTCCTGCTCGTTGTCGTATTCGTCCTGAATGTTGCCGAAAATGGACTCCATGAGGTCTTCGAGTGTGACAAGACCCGCCGTGCCGCCGTATTCATCGACGATGATGGCGATCTGCAGGCGGCGCTCCTTGAGCTCTTTAAAGAGCTGGCTGCACTTTTTCGTTTCCGGAATGAAATACGCCGGGCGAACCATGTCTTTTAAATGGATGAAATCCGGTACGGGCTGGTTGACGTAGGGCAGAAAATCCTTAACATAGCAGATGCCGACGATGGTATCGATGTCTTCGCGGTAGACAGGGAGACGGGAGAAGCCGTTTTCCACCGCAAGTACGGCGGCTTGTGCAATGGTGCTCTCCTCATCGATGGCGCAGATGTCCGTACGGTGTGTCATGATCTCGGTGACGGTGGTGTCATTGAAATCGAAAATGTTCGTGATCATGTCGCGCTCATTTTCTTCGATAACGCCTTTTTCCTCGCCTTCGCCGACCATGTGGAGGATTTCTTCTTCGGTGACGGTTTCATCAAGCGCTTTGGGGTCGTTGCCCAAAAGACGCATGAGACCGTCCGAAATGAGGTTGCACAAGAGGACAAACGGATGCATGACGGCGCTGAGGGCGCACAGCATGGGGCAGAGTTTGTATGTATGCTGCATGCCGTGTGCAGCCTTGTGCGCTACGAATTTTTTCGGAGCGAGGTCTGCTGCCGTTAGATAAAGACCTGCGCACAGCAATGTGCAAAGCAGTGCCGAAAGCACGGCAGCGGCAGCCGTGGGGAGCGCGGCGCGGATGAATACGTTGTAAAGGCGCGGCGCAAAGCCGGTGACCGCAACAGCGAGAGCAAAGAAGCCCATAAGCATCATGCCCGATTGCAGGGGCGAAATGATGCCTGCGCTGCGTTCGAGATACTCGAGCAGCTTTTTGGCGCGCGGTTCGCCGGACTCCGCATCTTTTTTGATACGGGATTCGTTAGCCGTTTCCGCAGCGGATTCGCACATGGCGAAAAGCGCGCCGAGCACGAAAAAGAGCAGAAACAGCAACAGGGCGAGGGGGAGGGGTAAGACGGACGAGGACGGCAGTAAATTGCCGTAAGGGTCGTCGTTCATAGTGAAAAAAGCATCCTTTCTGAAAGTTTGGGAGCAGTGAAATGGTTTTGAATGTGCTTTCGTGAAGGCGGGAGAATAAAGTTTGCGAGTTCTTAGGGAAGCGCCCTAAATCGCTTTCCGCAAAAGTCAAAGAAAAACGCAATATGAAAAAGCGAGTTTTCTTTTCAAAAGCGTCACGTAATGTTTAGCTAAAACTAACTGCTCACCGATATATAATTATTAAAATTTTACCGCAAAAAAACGCTGTTGTCAATATTTTATGCCGGAGGCGCGCCGAATCCCGGACAAAGCGGAGGGAGAACGACGAAAAGGGCGAAAGGCGAAGCGGAGAAAAATAAAAAATGCCGAAAATCTCTGTTAATTCAGAAGAAATTTCAAAAAATCCTCGTTTTTTCCTTTACATATAGGCGAAAAAATGATAAAATTTGTTTTGAACGACGACAGGTGCTTACGGGAGAGTTCTGCAAACGGCAGGGCGGTGAACGGGGTACTGCGCCGTCAGGTAAATCCATTGATAATCCTTAAAGGAGGAATTAGTTAAATGGCAAGAAAAATGAAGACCATGGATGGCAACAACGCCGCCGCGCATGTTTCTTATGCGTTTACCGACGTTGCTGCGATCTATCCGATCACGCCGTCTTCCGTTATGGCTGATGAGACCGATAAGTATGCTGCCGCCGGCAGAAAGAATCTTTTCGGCCGTGAAGTACGCGTAACGGAGATGCAGTCTGAGGCCGGCGCTGCTGGTGCAGTTCACGGTTCTCTGGCGGCTGGTGCTCTTACCACCACCTACACCGCTTCTCAGGGCCTGCTCCTGATGATCCCGAACATGTACAAGATGGCCGGCGAGCTGCTGCCGAGCGTTATCCACGTTTCCGCTCGCTGCGTTGCTACCCACGCTCTGAACATCTTCGGTGACCATTCCGACGTCTATGCATGCCGCCAGACCGGTTATGCAATGCTGTGCTCCAACAGCCCGCAGGAAGTTATGGACCTCGGCGCTGTGGCTCACCTTTCCGCTATCCACGGCAAGGTTCCGTTCCTGCACTTCTTCGACGGCTTCCGTACCTCTCATGAGATTCAGAAGATCGAAGTATGGGACTACAAGGATCTCGGCGAGATGCTCGACTGGGATGCCGTAAACGAGTTCAGAAGACACGCTCTGAATCCTGAGCACCCGGTTCTCCGCGGCCAGGCACAGAACGGCGATATCTTCTTCCAGGCTCGTGAGGCTTGCAACAAGTACTACGATGCGATTCCGGAGACCGTTGTCGATTACATGAACAAGGTCAACGAGAAGATCGGCACCGATTACAAGCCCTTCAACTACTATGGCGCTCCGGATGCGGAGAAGGTCATCATCGCTATGGGCTCTGTCTGTGAGACCATCGAAGAAGTGATCGATTACCTCGTAGCAGCCGGCGAGAAGGTTGGCCTTGTTAAGGTTCACCTTTACAGACCGTTCGTTGCAAAGTACCTGCTTGACGTGCTTCCGGAAACCGTTAAGACGATCTCCGTGCTCGACAGAACGAAGGAGCCGGGCTCCATCGGCGAGCCGCTGTACCTTGACGTTCTGGCTGCTATCAACGGCACGCAGTTCGGCTGTGCTAAGGTTCTCACCGGTCGTTACGGCCTCGGCTCCAAGGATACGAAGCCGGCTGACATCATCGCTGTTTACCGCAACATGGAAAAGGGCGACGATGCGAAGAAGAAGTTCACCATCGGCATCGTGGACGATGTTACGCACCTGTCCCTCGAAGCAAACGAGCACCCGGATACCGCACCGGCAGGCACGAAGTCCTGCAAGTTCTGGGGCCTCGGTTCTGACGGTACCGTCGGCGCAAACAAGAACTCCATCAAGATCATCGGCGACCACACCGATATGTACGCACAGGGTTACTTTGACTACGACTCCAAGAAGTCCGGCGGTCTGACAATGTCCCACCTGCGTTTCGGTCATACGCCGATCAAGTCCACCTATTACATCTCCCAGGCTGACTTTGTTGCATGTCACAACCCGGCTTACCTCGGCACCTATGACATGGTCGAAGACCTGAAGAAGGGCGGCAGCTTCCTGCTGAACTGCCAGTGGACGCCGGAAGAGCTTGACGAGAAGCTCCCGGGCAAGGTTAAGAAATACATTGCTGATAACGATATCAACTTCTACACGATCGACGGCTTCAAGATCGGCAAGGAGATCGGCCTTGGCACCAGAATCAATACGGTTCTCCAGTCCGCATTCTTCTCCATCGCGAAGATCATCCCGGAGGAAGACGCAATCCGCTACATGAAGGATGCGGCTACGAAGTCCTACTCCAAGAAGGGTGACGCCATCGTTAAGATGAACCATGACGCTATTGAACGCGGCGCTAACGGCTACGTGAAGATTGATGTTCCGGCTTCCTGGAAGGACGCTGTGGACGATTCCACGAAGCACGTTGCAACCGGCGACCGTCCGGAGCTCGTGGACTATGTAAACAACGTGGTTATCCCGGTTAACACCTTCCACGGTAAGGATCTGCCGGTTTCCACCTTTGAAAAGTATGCAGACGGCACCTCCCCGCAGGGCACCGCTGCTTACGAGAAGCGCGGCGTTGCAGTTGACGTTCCGACCTGGATCCCGGAAAACTGCATCCAGTGCAACTTCTGCTCTATGGTCTGCCCGCACGCGGTTATCCGTCCGGTGCCGATGACAGATGCAGAGCTCGCGGCGGCTCCGGCTGCTGTGAAGAGCAAGGCCATGACCGGTATGCCGGGCATGAACTTTGTCATGACGATTTCCACCCTGGACTGCACGGGCTGCGGCTCTTGCGTACAGGTTTGCCCGGGCATGAAGGGCAACAAGGCTCTCGCAATGTCCCCGATCGACAACGAGCGCCCGGGTCAGGAAGTATTCGATTACGGCGTTAAGCTGGATCCGAAGCCGGAAGTTCTTGCTAAGTTCAAGGACACCACGGTCAAGGGCAGCCAGTTCAAGCAGCCGCTCCTCGAGTTCTCCGGCGCATGCGGTGGCTGCGGTGAAACTCCGTACGCTAAGCTCGTTACCCAGCTGTTCGGCGACAAGATGTACATTGCAAATGCTACCGGCTGCTCCTCCATCTGGGGCGGTTCCGCACCGGCAACGCCGTACACCGTCAACAAGCAGGGTCACGGCCCGGCATGGCAGAACTCCCTGTTTGAAGACAACGCTGAGTTCGGCCTTGGCATGACGCTTGCACAGAACGCAATTCGCGGCCGTCTGGAGCAGCTCACGAATGAGCTCGTTGCAGAAGAAGGCACAAGCGAAGAGCTGAAGGCAGCAGCTGAGAAGTGGGTTGAGACCATGGCTGACCGCGCTGAAAACGGTCCGGCGGCTGAGGCTTACATCACGGCTCTTGAGGCTTCCTCCTCCGAGAAGGCAGCCGAGATTCTGAAGGATAAGGATTATCTCGCTAAGAAGTCCATGTGGATCTTCGGCGGCGACGGCTGGGCATACGACATCGGCTTCGGTGGCGTTGACCACGCTCTGGCTTCCGGTGAAGACATCAACATTCTGGTCTTCGATACCGAGGTTTACTCCAACACAGGCGGACAGGCTTCCAAGTCTACTCCGGTCGGTTCTGTTGCACAGTTCGCGGCTGCAGGTAAGTCTGTGAAGAAGAAGGATCTGGCTTCCATCATGATGAGCTACGGCTATGTTTATGTTGCGCAGGTCGCTATGGGCGCCGACATGAACCAGTGCCTGAAGGCTATGCATGAGGCTGAGAGCTATCATGGCCCGTCCATCGTTATCGCTTACGCACCGTGCATCAACCACGGCATCAAGGGCGGCATGGGCGTTTCCATGAACGAAGAGAAGAAGGCAGTTGCAGCAGGCTACTGGCATACCTTCCGCTTCGACCCGCGCCGTGCTGACAACGGTGAGAACCCGTTCCAGCTCGACAGCAAGAAGCCGTCTGCTTCTTACCGTGACTTCATCATGGGCGAGGTTCGTTACAACAGCCTTACCCGTGCATTCCCGCAGAGAGCCGAGCAGCTCTTCGAGAAGGCTGAGAAGTACGCAGAAGAGAAGTACGAGAAGTTCGCACACATGGCATCTGAGGAGGAATAATTCCGCAAGGAATTTTCTGCCTGTACTGAACCGTACAAAAGCGGCGTAAACCGCTGAAATAAAGAGACCCCCGATTTGCATCAATGCAGATCGGGGGTCTTGCTATATCATAAAACCTTTAATAGAGTATGGCAATGAAGTGGAATTGGGTAATAGGGTAAATTATACTCGACAAATGTTTGAAAAATTGATATAATATGAATAAGATTTCTATGGTACGGAGACAGTGGATTTTCTCGATTACCTCCTTATTGTAAGCGGCTCTTTATATCGGTAAAACTGTACAGTCGGCTCCGCGTTTGCGGCGCAAGATATTGTAGCCTAAACTTATGCTGAAGCTCCTGTATACCGACTGCCACATGATGCTTTTACAGTTTCTCATCGTGAATTATGTAATTCCGGCATAAATACAGCTGATTCTTTATGTTTTCACTAATAAAATTTAGTAAAAGCTTAATTTTGTAGGAATAAAAGAAAAAATTGTTTGTTTTCAATATTCTTCAGACATGATATTCTATAATCACTTCCATAAAGGAAAAGCTATTATTTTAAGGAGGAGTAAAAGTGGCTGTGCGTTACAATCCCAATCCTGCAAGAATTACGGAGCCGTTGTATAAAGTTGAGGAACTGGAAAAATCTCCTTTGTACACTGTGCTTTGCGGCGGAAAGGAGCTGACGGTTTACCACACGGATAGTTTTGATTATGTAATTCCGGTTGTGGACGACGATTCTCCGCTAAGTTTTCAGGTAAAAGTATCCAAAGATTTCCAAAAGGCGGTTTTCCGTCCGGCCAAGACCAATGTTCAGGCTCAGATTTCCGGCCGAGAGTTGAGCTTCCAGCTGGAAAAGCCCAGTAAAGTCACCTTGGAGTTAGATGGCAATTTGAAGACACCGCTCTTCATCTTGTGCACAAAGCGTGTCCCGAAGCCCGAAAAAGTGGATCATCTTTTTGAGAGTGGGAAAGTTTACAATGTTGGCACGTTAGAGGTCAAAGCGGAAGAAACGGTTTTCTTGGAAGAGGGCAGCGTTGTCTGTGGTTGCGTGAATGCTTTTTTCGCCCACGGCATGAGAATTTTAGGAAACGGCATTCTGAATGGTTGTGTATGGCATCCGAAAGAAGAAAATGGTGGCGGCAGACCAATGATTCGAATGGTGTTTTGCGATGATGTGAAGATTCAAGGCATCACCATGGTGGACGGTGGTTCGTGGCACCTGGTTCCTGGCGCTTGCCGGAATGTGGAGATTGAGGATGTAAACATCATGTCTCGAGTTTGCACGGGTGACGGCATCGATATTGTAGGCTGCGAAGACGTAACCATGCGTAATTCCTTTATTCGCGCTTCGGATGACTGCGTGTGCATCAAAGCTGCAAGTTATCCCGACCCTGCTGCCAATAGGAATGTGAAAAATATTCTGGTAGAACACTGCGTTTTGTGGAATGCAGAACCCGGTAACGCCGTGGAAATCGGATATGAAGTGCGCTGCGATGAGATTAGCGACATCACATTCCGAGATCTGGACATCGTCCATTGCGAGTATGAGGGTAATCAGTCTGGCGGCGTGCTGACCATCCACAATGCAGATCGCGCTCACATTCATGACATTGTGTATGAAGATATTCGCGTTGAAGAAGCTCAGGAAAAGTTTGTCGACATCAAGGTATTGGATTCCAAGTACTCATTGGATCGAAAACGCGGAAGTGTCGAAAATATATATTTCCGTAACGTGGAAATTCTGAATGGTAATTTCCCTGTTTCTATTATTCGCGGTTTTGAGATGCATACGGAAATGAGTCGCCCCCGAAATATCTATTTTGACAATGTAGTGGTTTTAGGCAAAAAAGTCGAATCTCCCAGCGACTTGCATATGGTGGTGGAACTCTCTGATGATATTTTGTTTAATGGTACGGCACACGCAAAAAGAAATCCATTCTAATTGATATGCAGGAGTCCCGATAACCAGGAAAGAAAGACAGAGCCTTTTAGGTGCTGTCTTTCTTTTATAAAGAGACCTGCTTGGCTGGGCAAGTGGTTCTGGTTTCATAGGGTATCTCAAGGAAAAAGCGGCTCATGATGAATGAATATCGGGATGCACGGCAGAGCAATAACAATTGATTCCATGTGTTGATGAGCGTTTGAATTCTTTTTCAAAACAAAAAGAGGTATAATTAGAGAAAAGCTCAACATATAATGCAGCACAAGTATCACAGACAAGGGTGTGTTACGATGAAGCAGAATGTTGAGGACAGAGCCGCCATGCTGGGGGAGTATATCGTAGAGAACAAAGCTACTGTGCGCCGTGCTGCGAAGCAGTTCGGCGTGAGTAAATCCACCGTACATAAGGACGTTGCCGAGCGGCTGCGCAGCGTGGATATGGGGCTTTACAAAGAGGTGAGCAGCGTACTGGCGGTGAATAAAGCCCAGCGGCATATCCGCGGCGGTATGGCGACAAAGCGCAAATACGAGGCACAGAAGAAATGAGAAAAGCCCTCCGCAAACAAATACGGAGGGCTTAAATTCTATGCGGCTTTAAATAGCTGGGTTAGCTTTTTACAGGTACTTCCTGCGGGGCCTTTTTGTGGCGGCTTTCCGGTAGTGTATACTTGCTTGTGAAGCGGTTGTAATAGCCGGTGAAGCGCGGGTCGCCGGAGGTTTTGATCTCGTTTAAGTAACCGTGTGTGTCCATGGTGGAATCCTTGATCTGGATCAGGCATACCGCAATGTTAGAGCAGTGATCGGAAACGCGCTCGAAATTGTTGAGGATGTCTGAGAGCACGAAGCCGAGCTCAATGGTGCACTTGCCTTCCTGTAAGCGGCGGATGTGACGGTTTTTCAGTTCAACTTTCAATGAATCGATGACCTGTTCGAGCGGCTCTACTTCGTAGGAAAGCTGTAAGTTGTTCTCGACAAACGCGTCTGTCGTGATGTTCAAAATCTCGATGATGGCACCTGTGAAGACCTCAAGCTCTTGCTGGGCCTTTTCGGAGAATTTCAGATCTTTATCGTGGATCTCGCGTGCAACGCGCAGGAGATTCACCGCGTGGTCGCCGATACGCTCGAAATCGCCGATGGTATGCAACAGCTGCGAAACATCGTTGCTGTCGGACGTGGAGAGGTTTTTACTGGAAATTTTGACGAGGTAAGAACCGAGCTTATCTTCGTACTGGTCGATGGTTTCTTCGTTTTTCTCGATTTTTTCTGCTGTGGCAGAATCAAAATGCGAGAGCAGACCGATGGCATCCAAAATGGTGTCGCGCACAAGGTCTGCCATTTTTGTGGTGGCATTGCGGCACTCCGCAATCGCGAAGGACGGAGAGAGCAGCAGACGCTCATCGAGCAAAACCGCGTGCGGGTCCTGCTTGCCGGGCTTCAGGCGCTTATCACGCACGGTGATAACGGCGAGCTTTTCAAGCTGATTGCAGAAGGGCAGCAGAATGAACGTGGTGATGAGGTTGAATGCGGAATGCACGACCGCGATCATAAACGAGGAGATCGGCTGGTCGGTGAATGTGAAATGGAAAATGCTGTTTGCAATATAAAAGCCGGAAAGACAGATGACGGTGCCGAGCACGTTAAAGTAGATATGCACGGCGGTCACGCGCTTTGCGCTTTTTGTGGTGCCGATGGAGGAAAGCAGCGCCGTGATACATGTACCGATGTTCTGGCCCATAATGACCGGCAGCGCCATGCTGAACGAAATGCTGCCCGTCATGGCGAGAGACTGCAGAATGCCGAGCGAAGCAGCGGAGCTCTGGATGAGTGCCGTGATGCCTGCGCCGACTAAAATGGCGATGATGGGGTTATCGAGAATCGTTAAGACCTCTTTAAACTGCGGCAAATCCGCAAGCGGTTTTACCGCGCCGCTCATCATGGTCATGCCGGTCATCAAAATGGCGAAGCCGACACATACGGAGCCGATGTCCTTTTTCTTGCTGCTCTTGGTGAACATGATGAGAATGATGCCGATGAGCGCCACGATGGGCGAAAAGCTCTCCGGCTTTAAAAGCTGTACGAAAACGTTGTCGCTCGTGATGCCGGAAAGGCTTAAGATCCACGCAGTGACGGTAGTACCGATATTTGAGCCCATGATGACGCCGATGGTTTGCCCAAGCTCCATGATGCCGGAGTTGACGAGGCCGACCAGCATGACCGTCATAGCAGAGGAGGACTGGATCGCAATGGTGATGCCCATGCCGAGCAAAAGGGCCTTGAAGCGGTTTGAGGTCATGGAACGTAAAATACGTTCGAGCTTGCCGCCGACCATTTTTTCAAGGCTGGAGGAAAGCAAATGCATGCCGTAGAGGAAGAACGCAAGTCCGCCAAAGAGTGTAATAACGGAGAAAATGTCCATTTGTGGTTGCAGCTCCTTTGTGTGCGCAAAACGCTCGCTTTTCAAATTTTTTTCTTTTTTCTTACTTAATCTTTACATACAAGCTTATTCTAACATAGGTGACGGCGGGAATTCAATGCTTTTTTGATAAAAAACGTCGAAAGAGAAAATTATCTTGCCTTGACCCGCGGCGAGCATCGCGGTATACTGTATTTATATTTTAGGCGCGTTTTAGGCAAACGCATTTGAATACTTGAAAAATAAGGTGGGAAACGTGATGAAAACGGCGGCAATTTTGGTGGCGGCGGGCAGCTCTGCACGTATGAAAAGCGGCGGCGCTTCGAAAACGATGATGGAAATCGGCGGCAAGTCGGTTCTGAGCCGTACACTGCGCGCATTTGAGAATGCTGCGTGCATCTCAAAGATCGTTATTGTGGCGCGTGCGTGCGATTTCGATGCAATCCAAAAAGCGTCGGCGTTCGTCACAAAGCCGCTCACGATTACCGAGGGCGGCAAGGAGCGGCAGGATTCCGTTTCAAACGGTGCAGCGCTTTGCGGTGATGCAGAGTATATCGCCGTGCACGATGCGGCGCGACCGTTTATCACGCCGGAGGAAATCGAAACCGTGTGCGCGGACGCAGAAAAATACGGCGCGGCGACGCTGGCGGTGCCGGTGAAAGACACCATCAAGGTTGCTGCGGCGGACGGCACGGTGTGCGCTACGCCGGAGAGAAGCACTTTGCGCGCCATTCAGACGCCGCAGGTATTCCGCCTTTCTTTGTATAAAGAAGCGCTGTGCCTTGCAAAAAACGCCGGAAAGCAATATACGGACGATTGCCAGCTTATTGAAGCGGCGGGCGGCAAGGTATATTTGACCCCGGGCGACTACAAAAACATCAAGATCACAACGCCGGAGGATCTGCTTGTGGCAGAGGCTTTTGCGGCGGAAAAGTAAAGGAGTGTTACTATGCGGATTGGTCACGGTTATGACGTACATAAGCTTGTAGAAAACAGAAAGCTCATTTTGGGCGGCGTGCATATCCCGAATGAAAAGGGTCTTTTGGGGCATTCCGATGCGGACGTGCTCGCGCATGCCATAGCGGATGCTTTGCTCGGCGCGGCGACGCTCGGAGACATCGGCGTGCTTTTCCCGGACGATGACCCGCAGTACGCCGGTGCGGACAGCTTAAAGCTGCTCGCAGTGGCGGTGGCGGCGGTACGCCGCAAGGGCTTTGGGATTGAAAATATCGATGCGACGATTTTGGCACAGCGTCCGAAGCTGCGCCCGTACATCGATGAGATGCGCCGCAACATTGCATCCGCCTGCAACCTCGACCTCGATTGCGTGAGCATCAAGGCGACGACGGAGGAAGGCCTCGGCTTTACCGGCCGCGGCGAGGGTATTGCAGCGCATGCGGTGTGCCTGCTGAAATAAATTTGCAGTATTTTTGAGAGCTTCGCTTCGGCGGGGCTCTTTTTTGCACCAATTCCCGGCTTGTCTCATATTCTGTTTTGAAGGCTTGGAGGTGCTTGCAATGGAAAACAAAAGAGACACGGGCGGGAAGCGGCTTATTGTCGTCAGCAGCGTGACCTATGCGCTGAAAAGCCGTGATCTGCTTTTTCAAAGAGGGATAAAAGCCTACATTGAGCGGCTGCCGCGCACCCGAGAAAGCGGCTGCGGCTATGGTGTATATGTTCCGCAGCGCACGGACGAAGCGGAGCGCATTTTGCGGGATGCAGGCGTGAAAGTGTTCTACCGTGCGGAACGGGGCGAAAAGAAATGATCTATCTCGATAACAGCGCGACGACGTACCCAAAGCCGCTTTCGGTGCGCCGCAAAATGGCGCAGGCGCTGGAGCAGTTCGGCGCGAACCCCGGCCGCGGCGGGTTTAAAATGAGCTTGCAGACGGCGCAGGCGGTCTACGATGTGCGGCAGAAGGCGGCGAGCTTTTTCGGTGCGGCGGGCCCGGAGTGCATCTCGTTTCAGCCGAGCTGCACACAGTCGCTGAATATCGTTATCCACTCGTTAAAGCGTGGCGACCATGTGCTTGTGACCGATTTGGAGCACAATGCGGTTTTGCGGCCGCTGAAAGCCATGGAGGCGCACGGTGTTTCGTTTACCGTTGTGCCCGTGACGCCCGGCGACAACGACGCGACGCTCGACGCGTTCCGTCATGAGATGCGCGAGAACACAAGGTTGTTTGTCTGCACGCAGGCCTCGAATGTATTCGGCATCCGCGTGCCTGTGGAGCGGCTGGCGGCGCTTGCGCATATATACGGCGCGGAAATCTGCGTGGACGCGGCGCAGTCCGGCGGGGTGATTCCCATTCATGCGGAGCGCGACGGCATCGACTACCTTTGCTGTGCAGGACACAAGGGGTTATACGGTCCGATGGGCACGGGTATGCTCATTACGAAAAACGGAGAAAAGCTGGAAAGCCTGATACAGGGCGGCACGGGTACGCGCGCGTTGGAGCTGGACCAGCCGCGGGAAATGCCGGAGTACCTTGAAAGCGGCACGCAGAATGTGCCGGGCATCCTCGCACTCGGCGCGGGCATGGATTTTGTGCGCACGAACGGGGAATACATGCTGCGGGAGAGGGAAATGCGCCACATTCGCCGCGTATACGAGGCATTCAAAAACATGCCGCATGTTGTTTTATACACCGCAATGCCGGACACGATGTACTTTGTGCCGGTGCTCGGCTTTAACGTGCGCGGCATGCAGAGTGAAGAAGTGGGCGAGGTACTTGCAAAGCGGAACATTGCCGTGCGCTGTGGGTTCCACTGTGCGCCGCTCGTACACCGCAAAATGGGAACGGACGGTGAAACGCCCGGCGGCGCGGTGCGCGTTTCGCCGGGTGCGTTCACGACCGACAGGGACATTACGGAGCTGATTCGCACGGTCTATTCGCTCCGGGCTGAAAGTGCGGCGCGAAAAGTCGAATAAAAATGAACAAAGTGTAAATAAAAATTGAAAAATACAGAAAAGAACAGGAAAAAACATACAATTCCCCCTTTTCATCCCCACCTCTTTGTGTTAAACTATATACAGTACGCATTTAGGTTTTGTAAAAAGTAAATCGTATGGAGCGGATGTGCACCGTGTGCATGTACCGCCGAATCCTGTGCAAAGAGGTGAATGCTTTGAATAAGGTTTTTGAAGCCATTGCTTCCTGGTGGGAGTGGATGGTGAGCATTGCCATGAATTTTCAATTTAAAGATGCCGTTGATATTATCATCGTTGCATTTTTGATCTACGGTGTGGTCAAGCTTGTGCGCGAAACGCGCGCGGGGCAGCTTGTAAAGGGACTTTTTCTGCTTGTCATTCTGTTTATTATTTCTTCGTATTTTAATCTGGTGATGGTCAGCCGCGTGCTGGCGTATTTCTTCCAGTTCGCTTTCGTCGCAATCCTCATCGTGTTTCAGCCGGAAATCCGCAAGGCGCTCGAGCAAGTGGGCCGCAACAACGTCGGACAATCTATTGCGGCTGTGGTAACAGGCCGTGACCGCAGCTATGACCGCGCGCAGATCCGCAAGGCAATCAACGCCGTGGTAGACGGCGTGGGCATTTTACAGCAGCTCAAAATGGGCGCGCTTATCGTATTCGAGCGCAAAACGAAGCTTGGCGACATCATTGAGACCGGCACGCAGATTAACTGCGAGCCTTCCGGCCAGATTGTGGGCAATATTTTCTTCAATAAGGCGCCTTTGCATGACGGCGCCATGATCATTCGCGACGGCATGATTCATGCGGCGGGCTGTATTCTGCCGCTGACGAAAAACACATCGGTCTCTGCAGAGCTCGGCACGCGTCACCGCGCGGCGCTCGGTGTCAGTGAGGAATCGGATGCCGTGGTCGTGGTGGTTTCGGAAGAAATGGGGCAGATCTCCGTGGCTGTAAACGGCGTTTTGGCGCGCCGCTTTACGCGCGATACGTTGCGTGATGTTTTGGAGGGATACCTCATTCCGCAGGAAGAAGCTTCCACCGTGCGCCGTAAGTTCGGCGTGCTGAAAAGCAAAAGGACGGTGAAGAAGTGATGGCAAAAATGTCTAAGAAACCCAGAAACGAAGTAAAACAACGCTTACGCGTGTTTGAAAACAACACAATTTTGCTTATCTTTTCATTCCTTGCCGCGGCGGCCGTCTGGTTTGCCATGATGGCGAGCAGCTCCGAAAGCCGTGCGACCGTAATCCGCAACGTGCCGATTAACGTTGAAATTTCCGATACGGCGCAGGAAGCCGGTGTACGCGTGTTCAGTATGAGCAGCAGCGCGACGGATGTGAGTATTACGGGCAACTCACTCATTACAAGTAAGGTGACGAGTGAGGACATCGGCGTTACGGCGACGCTGGATCCTTCCGTCAGCATGCTGACGGGCAGCAGCTTGCAACAGACGACGCTTTCTCTGCGCGCAGCAAAAAAGGGCAACACCCTCGCCGAATACGAGGTGGAAAGCGTTTCGCCGTCCGAGATCACAGTGGTGTATGATAAATATAAAGAAACGCAGCTCACTTTGGAAACAAATTTTCAGTACACTACGGCGGAAAATTACTATGCGCCTTCTACGCCCACACTTTCTACGGAGCTTATCACGGTCTCCGGCCCGGAAAGCAGCGTGAACAAGGTGGCGCGTGCCGTGTTGGAATATAAGTTCGGCGAAGAGCTCACGCAGTCGAAGTCGCTTTCCTGCAAAGTGACGTTGTACGACGCGAACGGCAATGTACTTGACCCAACGGAGCTCTATTTGAAGCTGAGCGACGACACGGTGGAGGTCTCCATTCCGGTGACGAGCCGACAGACGGTCAAGCTGGAAGCGGATGTGCGCAATATTCCGGACAGCTTTGCCTCGAACCGCATCACGATCGACCCGGCAGAAATTGAAATTGCCGGCGACGGTGAAACGATCTCAAAGTACACGACCCTGACGCTCTCCACGCCGATCAACTTCCTGGACGTTACGCCGGAAAACAACACGTTCACGGTGGCTATCCCGGTGCCGAGCGGTGTGACAAATGTGACGCGAGTGGAAAACGCGACCGTTACATTCAACCTGAACGGTTACAAGGAAACGTCTGTGCTGACGAGCAACATCAGCGTCACCAACGTGCCGGAGGGTATGGAAGCAGAGCTTTCTACAAAGACGCTCACGCTGAAGATCATCGGCACGGCGGCGCAGATCTCGAAGCTGACGGGAGATTCCGTTTTCTGTACGGTGGATCTTTCCACGGTGACAGACCCGAGCGGCAGCATGGAAGCGCCGGTGACGGTGACGATTAACAATGCGGATTCCTGCTGGGCGACCGGCAGCTACACGGCGCATGTGACGCTTTCGCCGAAAACCGAATCTTCCACCAGTGATGCTTCGAACTAAATAAGCAAAATGAAAACCCGCCGAGCTGAAAAGTTTCGGCGGGTTTGTGTTTTATGGGGAGAGTACATTCAGCGTAGCGCGATCATGTCGCCGGTGAAGTGCGAAAGCCAGTCTTTTACGGCGAACGGTACGCCGGTGGCCTTTAAAATAACAATCACCAAAATGATGGCGATGAGAATAAGCAGCACCTTAAGCGCAAATTGCGGGTTGCCGTGTTGGTGCTCGTCTTCGTGCTCCGGCACATGGTGTTCTTTAGTGGTCTGCTTGGCGGTTTCGGGTTTCCGTGTTTTTTCTTCCATAACGGCACCTCTTCTCTGCAAAGATACAGAATCTTTCATTTCCATTTTATCACATGCCTTTCCTGTTTTCTATAATTTATCGACTTTTTTCTTCGGGAAAAATCAACAAAAATTCGGGAAATAATTTTGCGTTGAGCGCGTATAAAACAAGACACTTTGGTGTCTTGTTCAAAAAACCCATACAGCCGGGCTTCCTAAAACTTTCTTGAAGAAAGTTTAATCAAAGACTTTGTTCGTCGCTTTGCCGACAGATGGAGAATGTGTTTTTCTTTTTCTACAAACAGTTTCGCAGATAATTGTGAAATTCTGTTGAATAACCGGCAAAAAAATGCTAAAATATTCTTTTAGAAATGAAACGAATTTACATAGGACACGGTTGCCGCGCAGTAGTTGGGGTTGCGCGGAAAATCGGGCTTTTGATTTAAAGGGTGAAGCAAAATGATCTTGCGAAAATGGGAGGTGCGTCCTCTCGATAAGGAACGCGCGGCGGCGTTTGCACAGACGTATGGCGTGCCGTTCTTCCTCGCGATGCTGATGAATATTCGCGGTCTTGACGATGCCGCGCATCTGCGGGAATTTCTTGGCGAGGGCGAGCCGCTCTCTGACCCGTTTCTTTTAAAAGATATGGACAAAGCTGCGGCGCGTATTACCCGCGCGGTGGACAACATGGAAAAAATCGCGGTTTACGGGGATTACGATGCCGACGGCGTGACTTCGACCGCCATGCTGTATTCGTACCTTGAAACGCGTGGTGCGGACGTAATCTTCTACATACCGCAGCGCGAGGGCGAAGGCTACGGCATGAACATCGGCGCCGTGGAATACTTAAAAGAGCAAGGTGTGTCGCTCATTGTCACGGTCGACAACGGCATTTCCTCCGTGCAGGAGGTAGCGCGTGCGAACGAGCTTGGCATTGATGTGGTCGTCACCGATCATCACCGCCCGCAGGAGATATTGCCCGATGCCGTGGCGGTCGTGGACGCATACCGACCGGATGACACAAGCCCCTATAAGCATTTTTCCGGTGTAGGCATCGCGTTTAAATTGCTTATGGCGCTGGAGGACGGCGCGGGCGACGTGGAAGATCTGTTAGAAGCATACAGCGATCTCGCGGCCATCGGTACCATCGGCGATATTGTGCCGCTGACGGGCGAAAACCGCACGCTGATCCGCGCGGGTCTTGAGCGTCTTTCACAGAGCGACCGCCCGGGCGTGCAGGCACTTTTGGAAAACGCAGGCATTGCAGGCAAGGCATTGACGAGCACAAATGTGGCGTTTACACTTGTGCCGCGCATCAACGCGACGGGCCGTATGAGCGCGCCGGAACGCGCCGTGCGCTTGCTTATCAGCGGCTATGAAGAGGAAGCCGAGGTACTGAGTGAGGAAATCTGCGCCGATAACGAGGAACGCCGCCGTGTGGAAGCAGAGATTGCCGAAGCGGCGTTTGCGGATATCGAAGCGAAAGGATACACGAAAGACCGCGTGGTCGTGGTGGACGGTGAAAACTGGCACCATGGTGTTATCGGCATTGTGGCGTCCCGTGTGACGGAGCGCTGCGGCAAGCCGTGCATGATCATTTCGCGCGGCGAAACAGAGGCGAAGGGCAGCGGCAGAAGCATTGAGGGTTTCTCGCTGTTTGAAGCCATCTGCGCGTGCGGCGACTTACTCATCAAATTCGGCGGACATCCCATGGCGGCGGGTATCACGTTGAAGCCCGAAAACATCGAAGCGTTCCGCAAGCGCATCAATCAGTATGCGGCGGAGCACTTCCCGCAGATGCCCACGCAGACGGTCACACTGGACTGCAAGCTGAACCCGGCGGCGCTTTCGGTTTCCATGGCGCAAAGCCTGACGCAGTTGGAGCCGTTTGGAAACGGCAACCCGCAGCCGGTGTTCGGTTTATTCAACATGGAGCTTTCCAATGTCACACCGGTCGGCGGCGGGGGGCATCTGCGCCTGACCTTAGAAAAGAACGGCGCGGTCATCACGGCGATGCGTTTTAATACAAAGCCCGAGGAGCTGCCGTACCACATCGGCGATAAGATCGACCTTGCGGTGCAGCTGGAGGCGCGTGAATTTCGCGGCCAGCCGTCGCTGACTGTCATCGTGCGCGATATGAAGTTTGCAGCGTTCAATACGGAAAAGAATATAGCGTCGCTTGCGAGCTTTGAAAAGTGGCAGCGCGGCGAGGTGCTTTCCGCGGAGGATAAAAACAGATTATACCCCGACCGCGCGTGCTTAGCGGCCATTTACCGCGCACTGCGCACGGTGAACGGTAAAGAGACGGACCAGGTTCGGTTTGTTTCGCAGTTTGGAAAAGATATGACACTGGGACTCTTTAAAACGGCGCTTCTTGTATTTGAGGAGCGCGGCTTGGTACACAGCGAAATTGCAGACGATACATTTACGGCAACGCTCATCGAAACGAGCGGCAAAACAGATATTACACGTTCCCCGGTGCTTTTGGCACTGCAATAAGGGAACGGAAGGAGTGAAAAACGATGGCAGAAGCAGCAAAAACGTATGCGGACCTTGTGTCACTGATCGAAAAAAGCGAAAAAGAATATGACCTCGCGTTGATCGAAAAAGCGTATAAGTTCGCGGAGGCAGCGCATCAGGGACAGGTGCGGCGCTCCGGCGAGCCATACATCATCCACCCCATTGCGGTGGCGTATAAGCTTGTGGAATTCGGCATGGATACCCCGTCCGTCGTGGCAGGTCTGCTGCATGACGTCATTGAGGACACGCCGGTCACGTATGACGACATTGTGAAAGCGTTCGGTAAGGAGATTGCAAACCTGACGGACGGCGTGACAAAGCTCGGCAAGATCCCGTTTTCCTCCCGTGAAGAGCAGCAGGCGGAAAACCTGCGCAAAATGCTCATTGCGATGAGCGAGGACATCCGCGTAATCATTATTAAATTTGCGGACCGCATGCACAATTTAGCGACGCTCGAATACGTGGCGCCGCAGAAGCAGCGCGACAAGGCGCTGGAATGTCTTGAGGTGTACGCACCCATTGCGCACCGTCTCGGTATGCGCAAGGTTAAGGAATACATGGAGGACGTTTCTTTAAAGTACCTTGACCCTGTGGCGTATAAGGAGATTGAAGATAACCTTGAGGCGCGCAGCACAAAGCGCAAGCAGTTTATTGAGACAACGAAAGAAATGATCCGCAGTCGTGTGGAGCCGCTTATCCCGGGCGTATATATTGAAGGGCGCGTAAAAAGCGTCAACGGCATTTATCGCAAGATGTTCATTCAGGGTAAGAGCTTTGACGAAATTTACGACGTGTTCGCCCTGCGCGTAATCGTCGATACCATCAACGATTGCTATAATGTGCTCGGTATCATCCATGATATGTTCACCCCGCTGCCGAACCGCTTTAAGGACTACATTTCCACGCCGAAGCAGAACATGTACCAGTCCTTGCACACGACGGTCATCAGCAAAGAGGGCATCCCGTTCGAGGTGCAGATTCGCACGTGGGAAATGCACCACACGGCAGAATACGGCATCGCGGCGCACTGGAAGTATAAGCTCGGCATGACGAGCGGCAACGAAAAGCCCGACTCGCTGGAGGGTCGCTTGCAGTGGATCCGCAACATGCTCGATAACCAGTCCGAAAGTGAAGATATCACTGACCTTGTGCGCTCCATCAAGACCGATCTTGCGCCGGAAGAGGTGTTCGTCTTCACCCCGAAAGGCGACGTTATCAACCTGCCGATGGGCTCTACGGTTATTGATTTTGCGTATGCCATTCATTCCGCCGTCGGCAACCGCATGATTGGTGCAAAGGTTGACCAGAAGATCGTGCCGCTCGATTACAAGGTAAAAACGGGCGAGATCATTGAGATTTTGACGACGAAGGAGGTCGGTCGCGGCCCGAACCGCGACTGGCTTTCCATCGTGCGTACAAGCGAAGCACGCAATAAGATCCGCGCGTGGTTCAAGAAAGAAAAGCGTGATGAGAACATCGTAGAGGGCAAGGCAGAGCTGGAGCGCGAATTTAAGCGCAACGGCATCGTGATGAGCGACGAGCTGATGCAGTTCATGCTGGAAAGCGCCGGCCGCCGCCACAGCTGCGTCACGCCCGATGATTTTTACGCGGCCGTCGGCTACGGCGGCATTCAGCTTTGGAAGCTCCTGCCGCGCGTAAAAGAGGAATACCAGAAGACCCACAAGCCTGCACCCGAACCGCAGCAGGAGATTGCGCAGCAGACCCCGCCACCGAACCTCAACAAGAAAGCGGCAGGCGGCGTGCTCGTAGAGGGTATGGACAACTGTCTCATCAAGTTCTCCCGCTGCTGCAACCCGCTGCCGGGCGATGAGATCGTCGGCTTCATCACGCGCGGTTTCGGCGTTTCCATCCACAAACGCAGCTGCTCGAACGTGCCGAAGGATTTCTCGCAGGCGCCGGAGCCGGAGCGCTGGGTGCGTGCGTACTGGGCGGGTGAAGTCAAGGAAGAGTTCAAGTCTACGCTGCATATTGTGGCGACCGACCGTTCCGGCCTGCTCGCAGACGTGACCCAGCAGCTTTTCAACATGCACATTTTCATTCACTCGCTCAACTCCCGCGAGATCAAAAACTCGGAGAATGCCGTCATTTCGGCAACGATTACCATCAACGGCCTTTCGCACCTGCAGACCGTTATTGACCGCCTGCAGAAGATTAAGGGCGTAATCTCTATTGACCGCAGCTAAAGGTAAACAAAGATATGAAATATAAATGTATAACGGGCGGGCCTATTTCGGAAAATTGCTACCTGCTCATCGACGAAAAAACGAATCAGGCGGCGGTCGTTGACCCCGGCTTTTTGAACGACGTACTGTTAAATGAAATCAAAAAATATACGGTGCAGAGAATTTTGCTGACACACGGCCATTTTGACCACATTTGGGAGGCTGACCGCCTGCACGAGATGCTCGGTGTGCCGGTGTGCGCCTATGAGACGGAAGCGGCGTTTGCAGCGGACGATAAGCAAAACGGCTCGCTACTCATGATGTATGAGTCCATCACCTGCAAGGTGCACGAGGCTTTCAAAGACGGTGAAACATTTCAGATCGGCGAAGTGCCGGTCACGGTGCTGCACACGCCCGGCCACACCGCGGGCGGCGTGAGTTACATTACGCCGGACGCCGTGTTTACGGGCGATACGCTGATGGGTTACTCCGTCGGGCGGTGCGACCTGCCAACCGGCAACAGTGCCGAGCTGCGTGAGTCTCTGAAAAAGCTTGCGGCGCTGCCCGGAAATCCCGATATCTGCGGCGGCCACGGCCCCGTGACGACGCTGGAAGACGAAAAGCGCCGAAATCCGTATTTATAAAGGAAAATGTATGGTTTTATATATTATCGATCACCCTTATCACTATGAGGCGGAAAACCTCTGCCGCGTGTTTTACCCGTTTGACAAAGTCACGGTACAGCACGAATTTATGCCGAGCGATGAAAACCGCACGGTGTACACCGCCGAAGAAAACGGTGAATATATCGTGCGCATTGAAGATGCAGACGGCAAAACGGAGCGCAAAGCAAAAGTAGGCGCAGAGACCGAATACGGCATGGTGTCTTTATTATTTGATGCATTTTGCGCCCACACGGGCAAAATGCCGCGCTGGGGCATGCTGACGGGCATTCACCCCATTAAGCTCCTGCGCCAGTTGACCGAACAGCACGGCGAAGCGGAAGCGGCAAGGCTGTTCCGCGAAAAGTATTTCGTCTCAAACGAAAAAACGGCACTTGCGGTGCGCACCCTGCGCGCACAAAAGCCCATTACGGATAAAGTGCGTGAAAACGACTACTCTTTGTACATTTCCGTGCCGTTCTGCCCCACGCGCTGCGCGTACTGCTCATTCGTTTCGCAGAGCGTGGAAAAGGCCAAGAAACAGATCCCGGAATATCACCGCCTGCTTTTGGAAGAGCTGAAAGAGACGGCGAAAGTCGCCGATGCTTTGGGCTTAAACCTGCGCGCTGTGTATGTCGGGGGCGGCACACCCACGACGTTCTCCGCAGAGCAGCTTTCCGAGATGATCCGCGTTGTGAAAGATTCGTTCGACATGTCGCAGTGCGAGGAACTTACGGTGGAGGCCGGCCGCCCGGATACCATTGACCGTGCAAAGCTGGATGCGCTGCTTAAAAGCGGCGTTTCGCGTATCAGCATCAACCCGCAAACCTTGCAGGACAACGTGCTCGAAAACATCGGCCGCCGCCACACGGCGCAGCAGACTGTGGATGCGTTTCACCTCGCGCGGGAAGCGGGCTTTACGAATATCAATATGGACCTCATTGTCGGCTTGCCGGGTGACACGTATGAGACGTTCTGTGACACAATCGAAAAGGTCATTGCGCTTGACCCTGAGAACGTGACGGTGCACGCGCTCGCATTGAAGCGCTCCTCGTTCATCACGCAGAGCGGTGAGATCAACAAGGCCCACGCCGATGCCGCGCTCGCCGACCGCATGATGGCTTATGCCGAAAAGCGGCTGACAGAGCGGGGGCTTGAGCCGTATTATCTCTATCGCCAAAGCCGCATGGCGGGCAATTTGGAGAATACGGGCTGGGCAAAGCCGGGCACCGAGTGTGCATATAATATTTTCACGATGGATGAGACCGAAACGGTGCTGGCGTGCGGCGCAGGCGGCGTGACGAAGCTTAAGAACCCGTATTCCGAAGATCTTTCACGAATTTTTAACTTCAAATATTCGTATGAATATATCAGCCGTTACCCGGAGATTCTCGAACGAAAGGAGGGCATCGCGAAGCAATATGAGCAATTTCGCAAGCGGTTACATTAAATATATCAATCACTTAGAGCAGATTAACGACGCGGCGCTTTTGAACCCGCAGGTCATGATCGATGAGGTGGAGGATTCCTATCACGAGCACATCGAAAACATTGCGCGCAACATTGTGACGCATTACAAAACCGCGAAGGTGTGCATGCTGGCGGGGCCGTCCTCCAGCGGCAAGACGACCACGGCGCATTTATTGCAGCGCGAGCTCGGCAAGCTCGGTGTGCACGCCGAGATTGTCTCGCTTGACGATTTTTACCTTGGCCCGGACGAAACGCCCGTGCTGCCGAACGGCGAAAAGGACTATGAGACCGTGGATGCGCTCGACATTGCGCTTATTCAGGATTGTTTGAATTCCGTCATTCACAGCGGCTCCTGCCTTTTGCCGGAGTACGATTTTACAACGAAGACCCGAACGTTGGCGGCAAGAAAGCTCGATGTCAGCGACCGCGGGTTTGTTATCATGGAGGGTCTGCACGCACTGAACCCCATTTTTACGCGTGATCTGCCGGTGGGCAGCACCATAAAGCTGTATGTCAGCGTGAAGCAGCAGATCAAGGACATCAACGGCGAGGTCATTTCGCCGATGGATATTCGCCTTGTGCGCCGCATCTCGCGTGATATCCGTTCCCGCGATACCATGCCGGAGCGCACCATCGCCATGTGGGATAATGTGGTGGCGGGCGAAGATAAATACATCCGCCCGTACCGCCTTTCCGCGGACTACACGGTGAACTCCATTCATATCTATGAACCGTGTGTGCTGCGCAGGCTTGTCATTCCGCTTCTGCGCGAAATCCCGGAGGATAACCCGTGTTACCGTAAGGCGCGCGATTTAGATGCCCGTCTGATGCGCTTTGAGCCCATTGATGCCGAGCTGGTGCCTGCAAACTCCATGCTGCGTGAATTTTTGGGTCCGAAAGTAGAAAACGGTACGAATTAAGGTTATTGTCAGGAAAAATTTAACCTTTGTTTACAAAATTGCCGGTTTGTCATTTGCTTTTTGACACAAATTGCGCTATAATGGGACTAAAGAAAGGTACATGAAACGGTGTGCTTCTTAAGGTTCCGTTTCCAAACCACAAAAGGAGAATTTGTTATGGGAATTTTTGATGATGTTGTTGTCAACGCAAAATCCGCTGCACAGACCGTAGGCAAAATGGCAGGCCAGTTTGTGGATATGTCCAAGCTGCGCATCAATATGGCCGAGCTGAACGGCGAGATTACGAAGCGCTATCAGGAGCTTGGCCGCTTCATTTACGAGGCCAAGAAGGCCGGTTCCGCAGACGAAGCCGAGCTTGCAGACCAGATCGCCGGTATCGATGATCTGTATGCACAGCTTTCCGCGGTTTCCGCACAGTACGCTTCCATGCAGGATAAAGTGACTTGCCCGGCATGTGGCAAGAAGATGCCGACGGATTCCATGTTCTGCAGCCACTGCGGCGCAAAGCTGGAGAACGCACCGGCAGAGCCGGAAGAAGCTGCCGAAGCAGTCGAGAAGGCCGAAGTCCCCGCAGAGCCGGAGACGACGGAAGTCACAATCGAGACAGAGAAGACAGCTGAGCCGACCGAGGAAGTCAAGACCGAGAAAACGACCGAGGAATAATTGAAAACGCGGGTCCGGCCTGCAAGGACGTAAAACCAGAAGGAAAGAGGTGCCCCCTCTTTCCTTTTCTTTCGCCGAGAAACTTTTTGAAACGGAAGGGTTTTATGGAGCAAAAACGGCCCGCGGCGCGCGTGCAGCAGGGATTTCTGCACGGCGCGTTCATTTTAATGTTCGGCGTTCTTCTGGTAAAGGCCATTGGGGCGTTGTTTAAAATCCCGTTATCGAGTATCATCACGGAAGACGGTATGGGATACTTCAGCACGGCGTACAGTTTTTTTAACGTGCTGTTCAGCCTTTCCACCGTCGGTTTTCCCGTGGCAGTGGCGCGGCTGACTGCGGCGGAGGACGCCTTAGGACATTTTCGTGACGTGCGGCAAATCAAAGCGGCAGCGCTGCCGGTGTTTTCGGTCATCGGCGTTCTCTGTGCTCTGCTGATGGCAAGTTTTGCACCGCTTTATACGCGCTTGGTGCAAAGCCCCGGCGCACTTTTCTCCATGTTGGCGCTTGCGCCGTGTGCCGCGCTGTGTAGTATTTCCTCCGTGTACCGCGGTTATTTTGAGGGCCTGCGCAATATGCTGCCTACGGCGCGTTCGCAGGTTGCGGAATCGCTCGGCAAGCTTATTTTCGGGCTTTCCGGCGCGATTTTTGTGATGCATAGGGGCACACGGGAGCTGCAAGCGAGCGGCACGGTATTCGGCTGTACCGTGAAAAGTGAAGCAGATGGCTGTCAGCTTGTCTGCGCTTTAGGTGCTGCTGCCGCAATCCTCGGCGTGACGCTCGGCGCGGTGCTGGGGCTTTTGACGCTTGTCTTCCAAAGTCGCAGGGACGGCGTCACAAAAGCGATGCTGCAACGCGCGCCGAAGCCGAAAAGCAAGCGTATTTGGGCCGGAAAATTGCTGCGCACTGCACTGCCCATTTCGCTTGGGGCAGTCGCCATGAGCTTTTCCGGACTCATTGATGCGTCATTTTTGCAGACGCGTGTCGCCTATGCCGTGCAGACAGACCCCGCAGCGTTGTTTTCCATGTACGCCGGCGCGATCCCCAAAGGGAATCTCGACGCGCCGGAAACCGTGCCGAACTACCTTTTCGGCTGCTACAATATGGCGCTGACCCTCTTTTTGCTCGTGCCAAGCGTAACGCAGTCGTTCGGGGTCAGCGCGCTGCCGAGCGTGACACGGGCATTCCAGACGGGGGATTCGCAGAAACTGAAGCGTACCGTGGAAGCGGTGCTGCGTGTTACGTGTTTGACGGCACTGCCAATGGGGGTGGGACTTTCCGTTTTGGCGCAGCCCGCCGCACTACTGATCTACGGTGCACGGCCGGGCACGGTCATCGTGGGGCGCGTGCTGACGACTTTGGGCGCGGCATCCGTTTTTGCGGCGCTGTGCGGGCCGCTGAACAGCATCTTGCAGGCGATGGGCCATGTGGAGTTGCCCGTGGTGCTGACGCTCATTGGGCTATTCGTAAAAGCCGTGCTCGATTACACACTTGCCGCTGTGCCGCGTGTGAACGTGCTTGGCGGCGCTGTCGGCACGCTCGTGTGCTATGCGCTCGCAAGTGTGTTGGCGTGCATTGCGATACGGCGTATTGCAGGCGTGAAAATAGATTTCTTTTCCACTTTTAAAAAGCCGTTTCTGGCATCCGTTTGCTGTGGCGTGGCGGCTCTCTTAACACACAAAGCATGGTGTGCGGTGCTGCCGGAATCGCGTTTTTCCGCGCTGCCTGCGGTGTTTTTGGGGGCGCTTATCTATGTTGTTTTCCTGCTGATTGCACGCGGGATCTGTGAAGAAGACATCAAAGCACTGCCAAACGGAGAAAAAATTACAAAAAGACTTGAAAAATACTTGCAAAAAGCAGGGGGATAGGGTAAAATATGAAAGCTGCGTTGAAATATGTAGGAAAATCCCGTTATACACTGGAAGATCTCAAGGAGATCATCACGATTCTGCGTGCGCCGGACGGCTGCCCGTGGGACCGCGAGCAGGATCACAAGAGCATCCGCCGCGATTTTCTTGAGGAGTGCTACGAAGCGATAGAAGCCATCGATACGGAAGACCCCGTGCTGCTGCGCGAGGAGCTTGGTGATGTGCTTTTTCAGGTGGCGTTCCACAGTGAGCTCGAGCGTGAAGCCGGTCGGTTCGACCTTGACGATGTGATCAGCGACGTTGCTGCCAAAATGGTGCAGCGTCACCCGCATGTGTTTGCCGATGTGACGGCGGACACGACCGAGCAGGTGCTGACAAACTGGGATCAGATTAAGCGCGAGACGAAAAAACAGAAGTCCGACCGCGAGGTGCTTGAAAGCGTAACGCCCGCCATGCCCGCTTTGATGCGTACCCAGAAAGTACTGAAAAAGGCGGCGAAAATGGGCGCGGATAACGGCACGACCGATGACCTGCGCGAGAGCGTTTGCAAAGCTGTAAGCGGTGCAACCGAAGAAAACGGCGCGGAATCGATTGGCAAAGCGCTTTTCAATTTAGCGGAGCTCGCACGCCGTCTCGGCGTAGATGCAGAGCAGGCGCTGTCTGAAGCCTGCCGCGCCTATATTGAGCAGTTCGGCGCAGAAGAATAAAGCAATTCACGCTCCGGCGATGGTTCGCGCCGTGGGTGATGAAGATAAATCTAAAAATTTGGAGGTTATTCATAATGAATAAAACAGAACTCATTGCTGCTGTTGCAGAAAAGGCTACCATTTCCAAGAAAGACGCGGAAAACGCTGTTTCCGCTGTTATCGCTTCCATCACAGAGTCCCTCGCAGGCGGCGAGAAGGTTCAGATCGCAGGTTTCGGCACCTTTGAAGTTCGCGAGAGAGGCGAGCGCGTTGGCCGTGACCCGAGAACGAGCGCTGAGATCGTGATCCCAGCTTCCAAGGCTCCGGCATTCAAGGCCGGCAAGGCCCTGAAGGAATCTGTCAATAAGTAATTTTGGCAAATAATTTGTGATGGAACGGATCCCGAAGTGGGTCCGTTCTTCTGTTATAGGCAGCTGCCTCCATGTATTAAAGAAAAGGAGTTTGAATATGAGACTGGATAAATACTTGAAGGTTTCCCGCATTATCAAGCGCCGCACCGTGGCAAACGAAGCCTGCGACGCCGGTCGAGTCGTCGTCAACGGCAAGATTGCCCGCGCTTCCTACGATGTGAAGGTGAACGATGTCATCGAGCTCACGCTCGGCGCGCGCACCGTGAAGGCCCGCGTCGTTTCCGTGAATGAATATGCAAAAAAAGACGAAGCGGCTATGATGTACGAGATCATCGAAGAAAAGTAAGTTTTTTTGACTGTGCTTTTAACGTGCTGAGCTGCTCTTGTGCATAAATATTCGCTGCTTGTTCGGTCTTTTTCCGAAAATCGCTGCATATAAATAGGCGATACAGCATAAAAGAGGATCGGTGATACAGTGGCACAGACGGCAAGCGCAAAAGCACATTCTTTGCACATTGAAAACCGCTCGCGTCTTACGGCAAGCGGCGTTACGCGCGTGGATTTTTTCAGCGAGACGCTCATCACGGTGCAGACGGCAGATGGAAGGTTGCACATTAAGGGCGAAGGGCTGTACATTGAAAACATGAGCGCCGAAACAGGCGAGTTGCTCGTAAAGGGCCGCGTGCTGGCGCTTTCGTACACAGACGGCGTGCGCCCGACGGGCGTTTTGAAAAGGCTTTTAAAATGAGCGGCATTCCGGCAGAAACGCTGTTGCTGTGCCTTGTGTGCGGCGTTCTTCTGGGGTTTGCGTTTGCCGTGCTGGAGTTTTTGCGCCTGCTGTTCTCTCTCGGCAAAATCGCGGCAGCGGTTACGGATGTGCTGTTTTGTCTTTTTGCCGCCGTCGTCACGTTTTTGCTGTCCCTTGCGGTCAGCGCCGGGCACGCGCGCTTTTTTCAGATCGCCTGCGAAGTCATCGGCTTTTTATGCGTGCAGGTCACGGTGACGCACGGCATTTGCCGCTTTTTGCCGTATGCAGAGCGCCGCTTGCACGGCTTTAGAAACCGAATTTTTGCAAAATGCGCGCAAGGACGGCGGAAAAAGGTGGAAGCATTGCTAAAAAGCGGGAAAAAACACAAATCATTTCTGAACAAATCGAAAAAAAGCAAAAAAAGGACTTGAATAATGACGGCGCATCATTATATAATGGAACAAGAAAAGCAGCCGAACGCTCGGCATAAGGAAAGGGGAGGAATCCCATGGAAGAAGTCAAGATTAAACGCTATAAGGGCAGCCTCCTTTTAAAGGTCGCCGTGTTCTGTTTTGCGTGCTTCATGGTCACTATGCTCGTCGGGCAGCAGATCTCCATCAGCCAGAAAAAGGACGAACTGCAGCAGTTGAAAAACGAGCTTAAGGAACAGCAGGTCGTCAATGACGAGCTGCGCTATGACCTGAATGAAGAGAACGCAGACAACACAGACTATGCGGAGAAGGTGGCACGCCGCGAACTGGACTATGTAAAGCCCGGCGAGCGTGTGTTCTACAATGTAGGCGGCAACAACTAACAAATTTGAAATCCCGGAGGAAAATTAGAGGGTATGCAGGAAACAAAGCTTGAGGTCGGAGCAATTTTTGAGGGCAAGGTAACGGGCATCACAAAGTTCGGCGCATTCGTCGATCTCGGTAACGGCAAGACCGGTATGGTGCACATTTCAGAGGTTGCCCCGGTCTTCGTAAAGGAGATTCGCGATTTCGTCACGGAAGGCCAGACCGTGAAGGTCAAGATCATCGGCATCAATGAAGACGGCAAGATCAGCCTTTCTATGAAAAAGGCAGACGAAAACGCGCAGCAGCAGCGCCCCCCGCGCCGCCGCGATGAGAACGGCAGACCCCCGCGCCAGAGCAACTATCACCGCCGCGAAGCTTCTGCCCCGGTGCAGAGCCCCGCAAGACCGGGCGATTATGAGTGGCGCGCGCGTGAAAACTCCGGCTCTTTTGAAGATATGATGTCCCGCTTTAAGCAGATGAGCGATGAGAAGATCTCGGACCTCAAGCGTGCGGAAAATAAGCGCGGCGGCGGTTATTCCCGCAAGGGCCCGCGCAACAACTAAAGTAAAGCAGAAACGGCGCTGTTCTTCGGAACGGCGCTTTTTGTTTTATGAGAAATTTAAATCGCAAACAAATTGTTTATAAATCTTGAAAATTTTATTTTTCTATTGCAATTTTTGTTCAAATGATTTATACTGTAGGTACAGAGAACGGCAGAAGCCGTAAGCTGAATAATGAAAGCCGAGTCTTTCAGAAAGGATGTGTTTTTTCCGTAGATGAAAAAAGCACATCCCTTTGTGCTTTTTGCGGGAAAAACCGGTAGACGTATGAACATCAAGATCGTTGGCAGAAAAGTGAACCTGAGAGAGAATTTTAAGGAACTGGTGCAGCGCAAGCTCTCTAAGTTTGACCGCATCTTTGATGAAGACGCGGATGCTACCGTAACCGTAACGCTGGAAAAGAATCGCCAGACCGTGGAGATTATGATTAAGCAGCGCGGCATGCTGTACCGTGCAGAAGCCACTGCGCCGGAAATGAACGAAGCGTTGGATGATGTTGTGGCGGCACTGGGCAACCAGATCCGTAGAAATAAAAAGCGCCTTGAGCGCGCACAGAAGATGCAGCCCGTGGAGCTGCCGGATACGTACTACGATATGCCGGACGAGGAAGACGAACCGGAAATCGCAAAGCGCAAGACGTTCTATGTGAAGGTCATGACGGTGGAAGAAGCCATTTTGCAGATGGAAATGCTGGGCCACACGTTCTTCATGTACCGTGACGGCGACACCGGCGAGATTGATGTGGTGTATAAGCGCCGCGACGGCAAGTACGGCGTGCTGGAGCCGGAAGGCTGATTGAAACTAAAATAGAAATTTAATTTGTCGATTATTGGCGGCGCCTCGCTTGAGGCGTCGCTTTTTTTCATTTTTTAACGGAATTTGCGATATTTGTATATATACAATATTCCGAAAATGCTTGAGAAATCGGGTGCAAAATGCTATAATGCCCGTGAAATTCGCAGACAGGCATTTAAAACGTTACGGTATATGAAAAATAAAGCATTTCGGAGGTCCATATGGAGGAGACGCGAAAGGAAAAGCAAGCGGTGCCGGAGCCCATCGACATCATCACGCTTTTGCACGATGTGCTGCGCGGTGTGAAAAAGCTGTGGTGGGCGTGCCTTTTGCTCACGGTACTGTGCGCCGCGGGCTCGTGGTACACGGCAAAGCGCGCGTATCGCCCGCTGTACCGCGCGGCGGCTTCATTCACGGTCGCCACCGGCAGCGGGGAAAGCGGCGGGTTCAGCTACGGGTTTTATTATAATACCGCCACGGCTTCGCAGCTCGCGCGCACGTTCCCGTACATACTCGAAAGCGAGCTCTTAACGGACAGCATCAAGCAGGCGCTCGGCACGGATTCTATTACAGCTTCGCTTTCGGCGAGCGCAGTGGAGGATTCCAACCTGTTCACGCTGACCGCGACGGGCGCGAATGCCGAAAGCACGTTGAATGTCCTGAACGCCGCTATGGATTGTTACCCGGAGGCCGCACGCTACGTGCTGGGCGACATTAAGCTCCATATGCTGAGCGCCCCAAGCCTGCCGACCACGCCGTATAATATATTCGACGGCAAACGTGCGGCGTTGACGGGCGCGGCGTACGGCCTGCTTTTTGGCGCAGGACTGATCCTGCTGCACGGCTGCACACGGCGCACCGTGCGGCGCGAGGAGGAGATTGCATCTAAGCTGCATCTTTTGTGTCTCGGCACGCTGCCGAAGGTCGTTTTTAAAAAGCGAAGCAAAAATAGGCGCGAAACGCTTACCCTTACGAACCCGCATGTGCCGGAGCATTACTGCGAGGCTGCGCACGGGCTTGCCATGCGCCTTGAACGTCGCATGGCGGCATCGGGCGACAAGGTGCTGCTGTTTTGCGGTACGTTGCCCGGGGAAGGCGTGCACACCACGGCGATGGCTGCCGCGCATGTGCTGGGCGAAATGGGCAAAAGCGTGGTACTGATCGATTTAGATTTAAAGCGCGGCATGGATAAACGCTCGCCGGGACTGGAAGCGTGTCTTTTTGGGCACTGCCCGGTACAGGAGGTGCTGCACCGGCGCGGTGCAGAGCCGTATCGCTACGCCGCGTGCAGCCGCGGGCTTTCACCGCGCGAGGTGCTCGCTGTTGGCGAAAATCTGCGCGGCGCGATTGCTTCTCTGCGCGAAGACGCGGACTGCGTTTTGCTCATTGCCCCGGAAAGCGCGCGCTTTGCGGAAATTCTGCCCGCGGCGGAAAGCTGCGATGCGGCGGTGTACGTCATCGAGCAGGATCGCGCATCGCGGACGAAGATCAAAGCGGGCATCGAAAAGCTCCTAAGCTGCGATGTGACCATTGCGGGCTGCGTGCTGAACGGCGTACAGGCGGGGCTTTCCGGCTACGGTTACGGCAAGTACGGTTATGGCTACGGATACGGAAAATACGGTCGCTACGGGCATTACGGCTACGGACATTACGGCACGCACCGCACACGGGAGGAGACGGTATGAGCTATATCGATCTACACGCGCATGTGCTGCCCGGCGTGGATGACGGCGCGGAAACGCTTGAAGCGTCTCTCATGATGCTGCGTATGGCATCAGAGCATGGCACGAAAGCTTTAGCCGTCACGCCGCACGGGGCGGGGGTGACGAAGACGCAGTATTTAGGAAAATTTGAGCGTCTAAAAGCGGCGGCTGCACGGGAAAGTCTGCCCGTAAAGCTCTTTTTCGGCATGGAAATGATGGCGGACGGCACGCTGTTTGACCGCCTGCAAAGCGGCGACGTGCAGCCGCTCGGCGAAAGTCGGTTCCTTTTGGTGGAGTTTGACTCGCTCGACTCGTCGGAATGGTGCGCGGCGGCGACTGAGCATATACGAAAATACGGGTATGTGCCGCTCATCGCACATCCGGAGCGGTACGTCATTTTGCAAAACGAACCTTGGCGCGCGGAGCTGTGGATAGAGCGGGGGGCCGCGCTGCAGGTGACGCGCAGCGGTATTTTCGGCGCTTTCGGGCGCAGGGCGGCAGAGACCGCGCGGGTGCTGCTGGAGCGCGATCTGGCTTTTTGCGTGGCGAGCGACGGGCACGGGGCCGCGTACCGCAGACCGATTTTGGAGGACGTGAACGCGTGGCTCACGGAGCACTTCGGTGCTGCGTATGCCGAGCAGATGCTGCATGAAAACCCACGCAGAATTCTGAGTGTCGAAGCCGGAAAGGAGAGAATCGCATGAGGGTATTTCAAATGGTAATGGCAGTGCTGTTCTGCGCCGCACTGACGTTTTACCTGTGGGTTGCCGTGCCGCGCGTACAGGCGCAGGATACATCCATGCCCGTTTTGACGGACGAAACGGACGGCGAACTTGCGCTCAGCGTCACCGCGCCGGAAAGCGCGTATTGCGCGGGGCTGCATGCCGAAGACGCGCATGACGGAGACCTGACGGATGAGATCTGCATTGCGGGTATGTCCGCGCTGTTGGACGGCGACCGTCGGCGCATAAAATACGTGGTGTTCGATGCGGACTGCCACGCGGCGACGCTCACGCGCACGGTGCGGTATACGGATTACAATCCGCCGCGCTTTGCGCTGAATGCACCGTCGACCTACCGCACGGGCGAGATGCCCGCGCTTTTGGCGCAGATCACAGCGGAGGACGTAATGGACGGCGACGTTTCCGACCGTATTCGACTGTTCACCGAAGATATTACTTTTGTGGAAAACGACATGTACACGCTGCCGGTATCCGTGACGAATTCCTACGGCGGACAGAGCGAGATGCAGCTTTATATGCAGCTGAGCGACAGCAGTCTTGAAATTCGCCTGAAGCAGGGAATCGTGTATGTGAAGGCAGGCGAAAAGTTTGAGCCGAAGGATTATTTGGAGGGCGTGTTTGACCATGCAGGCACGGCGGTAAAGGTAAAAAAGCAGACAGTGACGCAAATAGATACCGCAAAGCCCGGCTGTTACCCGGTGCAGTATGCGGCAGAGACGGAAACAGAGACCGTGCGCGCCTGCCTGACGGTGATTGTGGAGGAGGGGAAAACGTGAAGGACGAGCGCTTTTTTTGGGGTGACCTGCACCCTGTGTGCGTGCTGCGCGGGCTGCTCTATAATCTGTGGGTGCTGATTTTGGCGGTGCTCACGGCATGGCTGTGCGTGGAGGGGTATCATCTTTCTACGTATCACCCTGTGTATACCGCTTCGGCGACCGTGGCGGTAAATGTAAAGGGAGGCACGAGCGCGTATACCTCTTTAGATCTCACAGCCCGCATGGCGCAGGTGTTTGCAAGTGTGTTTCAAAGCGATACGTTCCGCGAGGCCGCGCAGTGCGACGTTGTGGCTTCCGTTTTGCCGGAGACAAACCTCATCAATGTGCAGGTGACGGCGGAAAACCCGCGCGAATCGTTTTTATCGCTGAAAAATGTGCTGGAAAACCACGCAGACCTGACGGACGAGCTGTTCTCAAACGCCGAGCTGCGCGTCATCCGCGACCCGCAGGTGCCGCTTGCCCCTTCAAACCCGGTGGACTTAAAGCCGTACCACATGCGGGCCTGTGTGGGTGCGATGCTGGCTGCATCGTTGATTGTATCGGTTTTGTTTCTGCGGCGCGATACGGTGCAAACTCCGCAGGCCGCGCGGCACAAGCTGGATGGGCGCGTGCTGGGCACCATCGGGCACGAGCGCAAGGAAAAGCGGCTGTTCGTAAAAAAGAGCCGCGGTGCGGGGCGCAAGGCTGCGGCGCTGCTGACAGACCCTTTTGTGCGGTACACCTACACGGAAGCGTATCAGGATCTCTGCGCGGCGTTGGAGCACCGCATGCGGCGGGACGGCAAAAAAGTGCTGCTGCTCACAGGCGCGGGAGAAAACGAAGGAAAATCAAGCGTAGCGGCGAATTTGGCGCTGGCGCTTTCCATGCGCGGGCGGCATGTGCTGCTGTTGGATCTCGATTTAAGAAAACCGGCATTGCACAAAATTTTCGGCCTGCGGGCGGCGGCTAAAAACGGGATCGGGCAGTATTTGCAGGCAGAGAAAGACGCGGAGCCGCCGCTTATTTTTTCGGAAAAATACGGCATTTCTCTCGGCCTTACCGCGCCTGCCGCGCACCCGGAGCGCCTTTTGCACAGCGAAAAGCTGAAAAAGCTGCTTTTGGCGGCGCGGGCGGACGAACGCTTTGACTACGTTTTGCTCGATTCCCCACCGATGCTGCTTTCCGCCGATGCCGAGGCGCTCAGTGCGCTTTCGGATCTTTCGGTGCTCGTTGTGCGGCAGGACTACACTCCGGCCGGTATATTAAACGACTGCGCCGACGCGCTCACGCAGAGCGGGACGGATTTTGCCGGATTTATCCTGAATGATTTTTACGCGGCTGTGCACCCGCAGCGGCTTTTTGCAGTGCGGACGGCTTCGTCAAAATAGTGCCTTGTAGCTAAAAATGCAGATGTTTTGTCGGCGTTTTACTGATTTTGACGGCTTTTTGTTCAAATCCGTTGACGCACAACGGGTAAAAGCGATATAATAACTCGGATAAGGCACTGCCGCGGAATGCGCGGCGCGCCGAATTTTCCCGAAACGTCAAAATCAAAGGAGTACACGATATGAGCAAATGGAAGGAACGGATCCCGGGCATTGTGATCTCTGTCATTTTGGTGGCAGTGTTCGCCGTGTTTATGGTGATCCTTCTGCAAAGCAAGATGGTGCCGACGAAGCTGCTGATCCTTGGCGGTATTGCACTTGTCCTTTTGGTGGCTTCTGCTGTTTTGTTGGTGCGCAGCATCCGAAATAAAGGTCAGTTCATCTGCGGCGCGTCGCTTTCTCTGGTACTGGCGCTGGTGCTTGGACTTGCGAGCAACTACATTTCGGTCGCGACCGGCACGCTGACGGAGATTGGCACGGTGCGCACGGAATATACGCCCGTAGCGGTCTATGTGCGCACGGATGACCCGGCTTCCGCGTTGGAAGACACAAAGGGCTATACGTTCGGCATTTTGGAATCACTTGACCGCGAAAGCACCGATTCCGCCGTCAGCCAGATCACGGAGCGCTTTGGCAGCGCAGTGACGACGAAGACGTATGCCGGCATCACACAGCTCATCGACGGCCTGCTCAACAAAGAATGCGGTGCGATCATCCTAAATACTGCATACCTCGACGTTGTGACGGAGCTCGATAAATACGCCGATGTAGAAAGCAAAATTCGCGAACTTGAAGTGCTGCACGTGGAAACGGCGGTACAGAGCGAAGCGGAAAAGGCGCAGAGCACCGGCAACAGCGATGCGGAAAATCGTATTTACACCCTGTATATCAGCGGCAGCGATACGCGTCAGGGCCTTAACACGGTCGGTCGCAGCGATGTAAACATTTTGGCGACAATCAATACGGAAACGCGCCAGATTCTGCTTGTGACGACCCCACGCGACTACTATGTGCCGCTGCCTGTTTCGGGCGGCATCCCGGATAAGCTGACACATGCGGGTATTTACGGCGTGAACGTTTCCATAGGCACGCTCGAAATGCTGTATGATACGGATATCGATTACTACTTCCGCCTCAATTTCTCCGGCTTTACCGGCATTGTGGATGCGCTCGGCGGCATTACGGTCGATAACGATGTTGCGTTTACAAAGGACAACTACACGTACCCGGTGGGCAAGGTGCAGATGGACGGCAAAATGGCGCTGACCTTTGCCCGCGAGCGCTATTCGTTTGTGGATGGCGATATTCAGCGCGGTAAAAACCAGCTGAAGGTTATTTCCGCCATCATCGATAAGGCACTTTCCCCGGATATTCTGGTGCGCTACAACTCCATTATGGACAGCATCAAGGACTGCTTCGAGATGGATGTGCCGTATGACGACATCGCGGCGCTCGTGCGCCGTCAGCTTTCCGATAACGGCTCTTGGAACGTTGTCCAATGCAGCGTGACCGGCACGGGCGATTCGCAGATCCCGTACTCCATGAGCGATTACGCCTACGTCATGCGTCCGGATTATAACACCGTAAATAAGGCAAAAGAGCTGATGCAGGCTGTTAAGGACGGCAAAACGCTCTCGAAGACCGATACGAACATTACGGATGCGGACCGCACAAGATATGCTTCTATGCCGGGCGACCCCGCAGCCTCGTACACGAGCAGCGGAAGCGGTACCCAGAGCAGCTCCGGCAACAACTACAGCTACTCCGACAGCAACGATTACAGCTATTCGGGCGGCTCCGATAATTCCGGCTACGAAGAGCCTTCTGTGCCCTCCGAACCCTCCGGCGGCGAAACGTCGTCTGAACCTGCGGGCGGTGACGAGACACCGTCCGAGCCTTCCGGCGGCGAAGAGATTCCCTCCGAACCCTCCGGCGGCGACGAGACACCCGCAGAGCCGGATCCCGGCACAAACGGCGGCGAAACAGGCGAAACAATCGCAGAGCCTGCGGCCTAAATGAAATTTCATACCATGTAAACTTTTTCCCCCGAAGCCCTTGCGGTTTTTGGGGGAATTCTTTATAATTATTATGAGGTGTTTTGGCTATTCAGTATGCGACAAGGAGAAACTATGCACCGAAGAAGAAAATTGCCCGAAAACGGCGTTGTCATTGTGCTTGGCGCACGGGTGGTGGGGGCATCGAAAACCTGCCCCGCGCACCTCAGTCGCGCGTTTCAATATCGTGTGGATACTGCAGCATCGTATCTAAAAGCCTATCCGAAAGCCGTTTGTATCACGACCGGCGGGCAGGGCAAGGACGAGCCGCAAAGCGAGGGCGAAGCCGCAAAGGAAGCGCTGATTAAGTTCGGGGTTGCGCCGAAGCGCATCTTTGCGGAAGTAAACTCCAAAACGACGCTTGAAAACCTGCGTTTTGCGCGGGATATTCTGCGCGAAAATGGCTTTTCCGATACCGTTTTGCTTGCAACGCAAAGTTACCACCAGTGGCGCGCCTGCCGCATGGCAAAAATGTTGGGACTTACACCGTATCCGTTGCATGCGAAGACCAATTTGAAAAGTCTGCCGAAAAACCTGTGCCGAGAATTTCTGGCTATCCTGAAATTCCTGCTGTTTACCCGAAAGGAATGAGACGAATGGAACAAGAGCAAAAGCGCTTGCTGATCCGCGGTGCGCGCATTTTGAACCCCGCGCGCGGCGAGGATTATATCGGCAATATTTTGATCTCCGGGGACCGCATCAGCGCGGTTTCCGAAAACCTGTACGATGCGGATGCCGAAGTCATTGAAGCAAAAGGTTTAACGGCGGTGCCGGGCTTTGTGGATATGCATGTGCATCTGCGTGACCCTGGCTTTACCGATAAAGAAGATATTTACACGGGCTGCCGTGCGGCTGCGGCGGGCGGCGTGACGAGCCTTTTGTGTATGCCGAACACGAAGCCGGCGGTTGATACGCCCGAGACTGTGCGCTATATTTTGGACAAAGCCAAGACCGCCGATGCGCATGTTTACGTTGCGGCGGCGATTACAAAGGGACTGAAAGGCGAAGAGCTGTGTGACTTAGAAGCGCTGCACGATGCCGGCGCCATTGCTTTGAGCGACGACGGTCGCCCGGTCATCGATACCGCCTGCCTTGTAAAGGCATTATGCGAAGCGCCGAAGCTCCACATGCGCGTGACGGCGCACTGCGAAGATTTGTTCCTCGCGAAAAAGTGGGTCATGCATGAGGGAGAAGTTTCCGAAAAGCTCAATCTGCCCGGCGTACCTGCGGCGGCGGAGGACTGCGGCACGGCGCGCGAAATTGCGGCGGCTGCGGCGTATGACGTGCCGGTGCACATCTGCCATGTCAGCACGGCAACCTCTGCAGCGCTCATCCGTGATGCCAAAGCCCGCGGCGTAAAGGTGACGGCGGAGACCGCACCGCACTATTTGCTTTTGACCGACGAAGCGCTCGAAAAGCACGACGCGGACTACCGCATGAACCCGCCGCTGCGCAGCGAGAAGGACCGCCTTGCGATGATCGAGGCCGTAAAGGACGGCACGATCGATGTCATCGCGACCGACCACGCGCCGCACACGCCGGCGGAAAAAGCTGATTTTCTGCACGCGCCGAACGGCTCCATCGGTATGGAAACGTCGTTTGCGGCGGCATATACCGCGCTTGTAAAGACCGGCGTTTTGACGTTTACAGAGCTCATCGAAAAGATGAGCGTGCGCCCGGCGGAGCTGCTTGGCATTGAAGCCGGCGCCATCGGTGCGGGCGAAGTGGCCGATATTGCGCTGATTGACGAGCACGAAGCGTGGGTTGTGGACCCCGAAAAGCTGCACGGCAAAAGCCGCAACACGCCGTTTAAGGGCATGACGCTCACGGGCCGCGTAAAGGCGACCGTCTGTGGCGGCAGAGTTGTATTTAATGAACTGTAAAAGTTTGAGAGATTTGAAATTATAGATTTGAAATGAGAGAGGGATTACTATGTCTTTTGACCGTATGATTGAAAAAATCGTGGAAACCCAGAATCCGACCGTTGCAGGCCTTGACCCGAAGCTCGCGTACATTCCGTCCTACATTCTGGACGGTGCCGTCGCAAAGTATGGCAAAACGCTGGAGGCTGCGGCCGCCGCACTGCTCGAATACAACAAGGGCCTCATCGACGCGCTGTGCGATATTGTCCCGGCCGTAAAGCCGCAGGCGGCGTACTATGAAATGTACGGCTGGCAGGGCGTGAGAACCCTTGCGGAGACCGTCGCTTACGCGCGCGCAAAGGGTATGTTCGTCATCACGGACGGCAAGCGCAACGACATCGGCACCACGATGGAAGCCTACGCCACGGCGCACCTCGGCAAAACGGATGTGTTCGGCGAGAAAACGGAAGCCTTCGGTGCGGACGCGCTGACCGTGAATGGCTACCTCGGCACGGACGGCATCAAGCCGCTGCTCGGCGTTTGCGAAGCGGAGGATAAGGGTATTTTTGTGCTCGTGAAGACCTCCAACCCCTCCTCCGGCGAATTGCAGGATCAGAAAATGGAAAGCGGCAAGACCGTTTACGAAACCATGGGCGAATTCTGCGAGCACTGGGGTGAAACTGTCATGGGTAAATACGGCTACTCCGGCGTCGGCGCGGTCGTCGGCGCAACATACCCGGCACAGCTCGGCGAAATGCGAGAGAAAGCGCCGCACACGTTCTTCCTCGTGCCCGGTTACGGCGCACAGGGCGGCGGCGCGGATGACGTTGCCCCGGCGTTTGACAAGAACGGTCTCGGCGCCATCATCAACTCCTCCCGCGGCATTATGTGCGCATGGCAGAAGGAAAAGTGCGACGAGCATGACTATGCACAGGCGGCAAGACGCGAAGCCATTCGCATGCGCGACGAGATCTGCGCACGCATCGGCGAAATTCGCGCGAACGGATGAGTAACGCTCGGAAAGGACAAGCTATGAAATATGACGTTCAGCTCTGCGAGGTACTGCGCCGCGCGCAGACCGCAGAGAACACCTTTGATTATACGGTCTTAGCGCCGAAACTGGCAGAAGTGGCGCAGCCCGGTCAGTTTGCGCACATTTACGTGCCCGGTAAAACGCTGCGCCGCCCGATTTCCATTTGTGACATCGATAAGAAAAACGGCACGCTGCGCTTTGTGTTCCAGATTCGCGGCGCGGGTACAGAGCAGCTCTCGAAGTTTGAGGTCGGCGACAAGATGGATATTTTGGCGCCCCTCGGCCACGGCTTTACGTTCGACCCGAACGCGCACAATTTGTTCATCGGCGGCGGTATCGGTGTGCCTCCGCTTTTCGGTGCAGCAAGGCAATGCGGCAAAAACGCCACGGTGGCGGTCGGTTTCCGCAATAAGGATTTCGTAATTCTCGAAGACGACTTCCGTGCGGCAGGCTGCGACCTGCGCATTGCGACGGATGACGGCAGCTACGGCCACCACGGCCTTGTCATCGATTTAATTCAGGATGTGCACCCCGATAAAATTTTTGCCTGCGGTCCGAAGGTCATGCTGCGCGCCGTGACGGAGTTTGCAAAAGCGCACAACATTCCGTGCGAAATTTCCCTTGAGGAGCGCATGGCGTGCGGCATTGGTGCGTGCCTCGGTTGCGCGGTGGAGCTTTACGACGAAAACGGTGAAACGTATATGGGCCATGTCTGTAAGGACGGCCCGGTGTTCCCGGCGGAAAGGGTGGTATTCTGATGGCTGATTTAAAGGTTTCGGTTGCGGGTGTGGAGTTCCATAACCCGCTCATTGCGGCGTCCGGCACGTTCGGTTTCGGTCGCGAATATGCAGAGTTTTACTCGCTCTCCGCACTCGGCGGTATTTCTTCTAAGGGCATCACGTTAAAGGCGCGACCGGGCAATCCTGCGCCGCGCATTGCGGAAGCCCCCGGCGGTATGCTGAATGCCGTGGGTTTGCAAAATCCGGGTGTCGATCACTTCATCGAAAAAGATCTCCCGTGGCTGCGCGAGCAGGGCGTGACCATCATTGCGAACATTGCCGGCAACACGCCGGAGGATTACTGCGCTATGGCGGAAAAACTGAATGACACCGACGTCGACATGATCGAAATGAACATCTCCTGCCCGAACGTGAAGCAGGGCGGCGTGCAGTTCGGCACGAGCTGCGCAGGCGTTGAAGACATCACGAAAGCGGTGCGCGCGCATTGCAAAAAGCCTCTGATGGTGAAGCTTTCCCCGAATGTGACGGATATTTCCGAGATCGCGCTCGCGGCGGAAAGCGCCGGTGCGGATGCCGTCTCCATGATCAACACGCTGACCGGCATGCGTATCGACATCAACACGAAGCGTCCGATCATTCACAACAACACAGGCGGCTTCTCCGGCCCGGCGCTTTTGCCCATTGCGGTGCGCATGGTGTGGCAGACGTATCAGAAGGTGAAAATTCCGATCGTCGGTCTCGGCGGCATCAGCACGTGGCAGGACGCCGTGGAAATGCTGCTTGCAGGTGCGACGGCGCTGCAGATCGGCACTGTGCTGTTCACAGACCCGTATGCGCCCGTGAAGATTACCGAAGGGCTTACGAATTACATGGATAAAAACGGCGTGAAGACCCTTTCCGAATTGACCGGTGCGATGCGTCCGTGGTAAATGATATGGAAAAATTGCACTTATATCTTGTGCGCCACTGCGAAAGCCTCGGCAACCGCGAGAATATTTTTCAGGGTCAGCTTGACCTCGATATCAGCGCTACAGGAGAAAAGCAGTTGGCGCTTTTGGCGCTGCGGTTTCGGAACATCCCCATCGATGCTGTATATTCGAGCCCGTTAAAGCGCGCGTATAAAACGGCGGAAGCGGTAGATTTATACCACAGTTTGCCCATCATAGAACTGCCGGAGCTGATGGAAGTGGATGTTGGCGCGCTGTCCGGCATGAAGCTTGACAAAGCGTTTACGGATTATCCGGTATTTGCCGAAAAGTGGCAGAATTCCCCGCAAAACTGCATTTTTCCGGAGGGAGAGACGACAGCGGAAGTCTATGACCGCGCAAAAAAAGCGCTTGCACGCGTGAAAGCGAATTGCATGGGCAAAACAGCGGTCATCACGTCGCACGGTTTTTTGTTGCGCTGCATGGCGTGTGAGATTTTGGAGCACGATATTGAACGTTTGAGTGATATTCGTATCGGCGGCAACACCTCGGTTTCGGAATTTTATATCGGCAAAGACGGCAGCGTGGAAACGGTGCGCCTCAGCGATAAAAGCCACTTGCCGAAGGAATTGCTCGGCGACCCGAACCAGTATGTTGTCCACAAATAATATATAGCAAAAGACATAAGAAAAGCCCCTGAAGCATACCATTCTCTAAAGGGGGAGTGGGTATGCTTTGGGGGCTTTTGGAGTATTTATCGTCGATTTTGTTTTTCTTTCTGCACATCACAAGCGCCGGGTCGTTTCCAAAGGCGCTGACTGCGGCGGAGGAGAAAAAATATCTGGAGCAAATGGCGGCGGGCGACCACCACGCGCGGCAAAAACTCATCGAACACAATTTACGGCTTGTGGCGCACATTGCGAAGAAATACTATGCCGATGAAAATGACCGCGATGACCTCGTTTCCATTGGCACGGTGGGGCTCATCAAGGCTGTGGACAGCTTCGACCCGACAAAGGGCATTCGGCTTTCGAGCTACGCTTCGCGGTGCATTGAAAATGAGATTCTGATGTTCTTCCGCAGCGCGAAAAAGACAGCGCAGGACGTATCGCTGAATGACCCCATCGATACCGACAAGGACGGCAACACGCTGACATTGCTCGACACCATCGCGACGGACGACCACATTTTGGAGGACATCGACTTGCGCATGAAGGTGCGGCAGCTGTACGACGCGGTGAAGACCCGTCTTTCGCCGCGCGAGCGCGAGATCATTTTGCTGCGCTACGGGCTTACGGGCCAGCGATCGCTCGTGCAGAGAGAAGTCGCAAAAAAGCTGAACATTTCCCGCAGCTATGTCTCGCGCCTTGAGAAAAAAGCGCTGCAAAAACTGCGAAAAGCATTCGACGAATAAAAAAGGCGCGTGCATCACACGGAGTTGTGGGTACACGCGCTTGGTTTAAATAAATTTTCCGGTCACGCTGTCCGCGGCGTTTTTGATCTGTTCCGGAGTTCCGCAGGCGACAAGCCGACCGCCCGCTTCACCGCCGCCGGGACCCATATCGAGAATATAATCAGCGCTGCGGATGACGTCGAGGTCGTGCTCAATAACGATGACGGTCGCGCCGCTTTCGATGAGCGTTTGGAACACGGTGAGCAGTGTCTGCACGTCGAGCGGGTGCAGGCCGATGGTCGGCTCGTCGAACACGAACACGGAGCCGCTTTGTGCCTTGCCCATCTCACTCGCAAGCTTTAAGCGCTGCGCTTCGCCGCCCGAAAGTCCGGGCGTTTCCTCACCGAGCGTGAGGTAGCCGAGGCCGAGGCTGTTTAAGACATTTAATCTCTGCGAGACGAGCTTCCAGTCCTTGCAGGCCGAAAGCGCCGTGCACACATCCATGTCCATGATTTCGGGCAGGGTGTACGCTTCGCCGCTTTTCGTTACGCAGCGGATCTTCGATGCGTCTTTGCCGTAACGGCTGCCGCGGCAGTCCGGGCAGGGGATATTCACATCGGGCAAAAACTGCACGTCCAGGCTGATGCTGCCGGTACCGTCGCAGGTGGGGCAGCGCAGCTTGCCGGTGTTGTAGGAGAAGTCGCCGGCTTTATATTTGCTTTTTTTGGCGTCCGGCGTGCGGGCGAAAATTTTACGCAGCTCATCGTGCACATTGGCGTATGTCGCAACGGTGGAGCGCACGTTGATACCGATAGGCGTAGCGTCGATGAGCTTCACTTGGTCGATGCCTTCGGCGCTGACCGACTTCACATGCGCCGGTAGCTTTTCACCACGAATATGTGCCGAAAGCGCCGGGATAAGGCTTTCCAGAATGAGCGTCGTTTTGCCGGAGCCGGAAACGCCCGTAACAACGGTCAGGCGGCCTTTCGGAATATCCACTTCGAGCGGCTTCACCGTATGGATGCGGTCGGTGGAAAGGTGAATAGCGCCGTTTTGGAAAAGCTCGCTTTCGGCTGCTTTCTGTCGCGAGATGCCCTGCTTTCCCGCTAAAAACGGGCCAATCTGCGAGTTTTCGTTTATCTTAATGTCGTCTGTTGTGCCCTCCGCGATGACATGGCCGCCTTTTGCACCGGCTTCCGGGCCCATTTCAATGAGCCAATCGGCCTCGCTCAAAATCTGCGTGTCGTGATCGACGAGCAGAACGGAGTTGCCGTCGTCGATGAGATCGTGCATCACGCCGGTGAGGCCGACGATGTTCGCCGGGTGCAAGCCGATGGAAGGCTCATCGAGCACATATAAAACGCCGGTGGTGCGGTTGCGCACGGCACGGGCAAGCTGCATGCGCTGGCGCTCGCCTGTGGAAAGCGTGGAGGCGGCGCGGTCGAGCGTCAAGTAGCCGAGCCCTAACTCCAAAAGGCGCTTGGCATTCAATGTAAACGAATCGCATATGCTCTGCGCCATGGGACGCATTTCTTCGGGCAGCGAACCCGGCACGTCCGCGACCCAATCGGTGAGGCCGGCGAGCGTCATACGGCAGACTTCATCTAAAGAAATGCCGCGAAGCTTCGGAGCGCGAGCTTTCTCCGATAGCCGTGAGCCGCCGCAGTCCGGGCACGGTTCGGTTTTCAGAAACTTTTCCACGCGCTTCATGCCGTTTTCATCTTTGACTTTGGAGAGCGCGTTTTCCACGGTATACACGGCGTTGAAGTAGGTGAAATCCATTTCGCCTGCTGCGCCGCTCGTTTTATTCTGGTAGATCATGTGCTTTTTAATGGCAGGGCCGTGAAACACGATGTCCTTTTCTTTTTCCGTCAGCTCGCGGAACGGCACGTCGGTGCGTACGCCGAGGTCGCGGGCGATGTCCTTCATCAAAGACCACATCAGCGTCTGCCACGGGCGCACGGCGCCTTCGTCAATCGTGAGGGTGTCGTCCGGTACAAGGGTGCTTTCGTCTACAATGCGCACGATGCCGGTGCCGTCACATTTGCGGCATGCGCCTTGGCTGTTGAACGCGAGTTCCTCCGCGGACGGCGCGAAAAATTCCGCACCGCAAACGGGGCACACGCACGGCTGACCCGCCGCGACGGCCAATGTCGGCTGAATGTAGTGTCCGTTCGGGCAGCGGTGGCTTGCGAGGCGCGAATACATCAGGCGCAGGCTGTTGAGTAACTCCGTGCCCGTGCCGAATGTGCTGCGGATGCCCGGGACATTGGGGCGCTGGTGCAGTGCGAGCGCGGCCGGGACATATAGAACTTCGTCCACCTGCGCCTGTGCCGCCTGCGCCATACGGCGGCGCGTGTAGGTGGAAAGCGACTCCAAATACCGCCGTGAGCCCTCTGCATACAAAACACCGAGCGCGAGCGACGATTTGCCGGAGCCCGAAACACCCGCTACGCCAACGATCTTATGCAGCGGCACATTGACGTCAATGTTTTTGAGATTGTGCACGCGCGCACCGCGCACCTCGATGTGGTCGACAAGATTGAATTTGTGCTTTGCTTGTTCCATTTATTCTTCCTCCGCTTTGCGGTTGATCTCTTCCAAAAAGGCCTTGCCGTAGCGATGCGCCTTGCGCTCGCCCACGCCGGAGACCTGCAAAAGTTCCTGTTCGTCCGTCGGCATTTTGGCGCACATATCGCGCAAAGTGGCGTCGGTGAAAACGACGTAGGCCGGCACGCTCGCTTTTGCGGCAAGCGCGGCACGCAGCTTTTTCAGCCGTGCGAAAAGCTCCGGGTCGGCATCGCCTGCGGCCTTGTCCGGCTTCTTCGCTTTTTCCTGCGGCACGGGAATACGCATTTCAAAGCTTTTTTCCCCGAGCAAAACCGGCCGCGCGTTCTGCGTCAGCTTTAAAACCGGGTATTGCCCGTCGGTCTGGATGAGCAATTCCTGCATCAAAAGTGCGTCGATGATACGCTTAATTTCAAAAATCGGCTTTTCGCGCATGAGCCCGTAGGTGGATTGTGTTTGCAGATTCATCTGCAAAACACGCTCATTTTCGCTGCCGCGCAGAATGTCGCAGATCATGCTGATGCCGAGCCGCTGCCCGGTGCGCGCCACGCAGGAGAGCACCTGCTGTGCTTCCACGGTGGCCTCTACCAAAACGGAGCCGCCCGCGCAGCTGGAGCAATTGCCGCAGTATTCCTCGGCGGGCTCGCCGAAGTATTTTAAGATGAATGCGCGCAGGCAATCGGCCGTCGTGCAGTAATATGTCATTTTTCGCAGACGGTCGTATTCGCGCTGGATGAGTTTTTCCTGCGTTTCAAAGTCGAGGTCGGGGTTCGGGTCGCTGTTTTCGATTAAATAGCGGTTCGTGCGCACGTCCTGCGGGCTGTAAAGCAAAATACACTCGGCGGGGCTGCCGTCGCGCCCGGCACGCCCGGCTTCCTGATAATAGCTCTCGAGGTTTTTCGGCATGTTGTAGTGGATGACGAACGACACGTTGGATTTATCGATGCCCATGCCGAACGCGTTCGTCGCGACCATAATGGGCTTGCGGTCATAGACGAAATCGTCCTGGTTTTGCCTGCGTTCTTCCTCCGGCAGACCGGCGTGGTAGCGCGTGGAAGGGATGCCCTTGTCGTTTAAAAGCGCGTCCACTTCTTCCACGGTGCGGCGCGTGGAGCAGTACACAATGCCGCATTTGCCCGGGCGTTCCTCAATGAGCTTCAAAAGCGCCAGCGCCTTACTGTGCGGCATCTGCACGCCGAAATATAAATTCGGGCGGTCAAAGCCCGTCGTGATACGCACGGGGTCAATGAGGTGCAGGTGCTCCGCAATGTCCTTGCGCACGGCTTTTGTTGCCGTGGCGGTGAATGCGCCGATCGTCGGACGATTTTTCAAACTTTCAGCAAATTCCGCAATCTTTAAATAGTCCGGGCGGAAGTCCTGCCCCCACTGAGAGACGCAGTGCGCTTCATCCACGGCGATGAGAGAAATATTGAGGTTCTCTACAGCCGTGCGGAAGTTCTCGGTCGAAAGGCGTTCCGGCGCGACGTAAACGAGCTTATACAACCCCTCGGATAAATTGTGCAGTGCGCGGCTGTACTGCGCCAGGGTGAGCGAGCTGTTGAGGTATGCCGCGTGCACGCCCGCCTGCGTCAGCGATTCTACCTGATCTTTCATCAGCGAAATGAGCGGGGAGATGACAAGCGTGATGCCCGGCAGCAGGAGTGCCGGCACCTGATAGCACACGGATTTGCCTGCGCCCGTCGGCATGACGCACAGCGCATCGCGGCCCGTGAGCAGTGCGTCTACAATTTCCTCCTGACCGCGGCGAAAGGACGTGTAACCGAAATAGCGCCGCAGAATATCGAGTTTCGTTTCCATAGATCTGTTCCTTTACGGTCAAAAATACCCGCGCGTGCAAAAGCACGGCGGGCATTTAACGTTTTAAATTAAGAGAGCTTCTTCATTTCGATGGTCTTCCAGTCGCACTCCTTGTCCATCCAGCGGATGCCGACGTCTGCGTATTCGGCTTCGCCGCGCTGGTTGTCGAACGGGTCGATGCGCAGCTGTGTCTTTGGCGGGTCAAAATCCGCCTGAAGCTCGCTGTTTGCCGCCATGCGGAACGGGTCGAGATTGCCGAAGTAGAAGTCGTTGCGCTCGCTGTCGCCCATGCGGTGCGCACTGCCGCCGAAGGACGGGTCTGCAAACAGCCAGCCGTAGGGAGCAATGTAGAACTGCGCCCAGTCGTGGCAGCCGGTGTCGTCCGGCGTGACGAACAGGCCGCTCTGCCAACGGGCAGGAATACCTGCGCAGCGGCACAGCGTGATGAACAGCAGCGCCTGCACGCCGCAGTCCCCGTGCAGCCCCGCGCCGTAATAATCCGGAATGCTGCCCGGCAGCGTGAAGTATTCGCGCACATACGAATATGTACCGACCTTCGTGCAGTAGTCGTAAAATCTGCGTGCGAGCAGAAGCGGGTTCTTCTCATCGCCGGAAAGCTCTTTGCAAAGCGCACGGATGAGCGGCGTGAAGCGAATGTGCGGGTAAAGCTCCTCGGTGTCGAACGTCGGCTGCTCTGCACTGACCTGTGCGGATTCGAGGTTGTTGTATTTCACATAGGAAAGATATTTGTATTCGACCCAAAAGGTTTCGTTTTTCTCGAATTTGCCGCGGAATGAGACCGTGCGCGCGGGTGCATTTTCATCTGCAAGCTTATAAATGGGGTGGGAGGTCGCAAGAATCTCAATGTCGCGCATGTTCATCGCGTTCTTCGGTACGGGAAGATGCACGGTTAGTTCTTCTCCGGGACGGAAAACATCGTCATGCAGACGGAACTGGGCGCGCAGCTGAATGCTCCACAGCGCGTCGCCGTCTTTTTTCATGTCGCGTACATTTTGGCGCAGAAATTCCACGCGATCACTTTTGTCCTTCGGCGGCTTGCCTGCACGCGTGGCGATATCCGGGTAAACGCCCAAAAGCGTATCGTAGAACGTGCGGGAGTACGTCGTTTTGCCGTTGATGTAGATCCAGTCGATGGCACCGCGGTCACGCAATGCGTCAAGCTCTGCCTTCGTGAAATCCGGAATTTCCTTCTGCACGAGTGCCAAAGCGTCTTCTTCGCTGTATGTGTAGCCCGTCGGCAGTGCTTTCAAGACCTCACGCTCCAGTGCAAGGCGTGTTTTCATAAACGCCGGGACTTTCTCGTTTGCAAGGTATAGGTCGATAAGGTGGAACGCGCGGTCAAAATCGCCGCACCATTTTGCTTTTAAAATGTCTTCCGGCAGCGCGATTGCAAGCGTTTCAATATCTTTTTGGTTCATAACAGCAGCCTCCTTTGATGGATAAAGTTAACCGATATGCAGCACCGCGCACGCAATGCGGAAATAGATCAGCAAGGAAAGCGCGTCTACAATGGTCGTGATGAAAGGACTGGCCATGACGGCCGGGTCAAAACCGATGCGCTTTGCAAGCACCGGCAGCGAACAGCCGACAAGCTTTGCAGCGAGCACCGTTACAACAAGCGTGCTGCACACAACGATGGCGACCGGGATGGTCACACGATCAACGAGCAGCAATTTGACAAAGTTTGCGGCGGCAAGCGAAACACCGCACAAAAAAGCTACGCGCGCCTCCTTCCAGAGGATACGCCCGATGTCTTTATATTCGATCTCGCCGAGGGAAAGACCGCGGATGATGGAGACCGAAGCCTGGCTGCCCGCGTTGCCGCCCGTGTCCATCAGCATGGGGATAAAACCCGTCAGCACAATGGAAGCGGAAAGCGCATCTTCAAACGAGGTGATGATGCTGCCCGTAAATGTAGCGGAGATCATGAGAAGCAAAAGCCACGGAATACGTTTTTTCCATGTGGCAAAAACGCCCGTCTTCATGTACGGCTTATCGGTCGGCGTGATAGCCGCCATCATTTCGATATCTTCCGTTGCCTCATCCTGAATAACATCGATCGCGTCGTCAACGGTGACAATGCCCACAAGGCGCTCTTCGTTATCGACGACCGGCACGGCAAGAAAATCGTATTTGCCGAACAGGGAGGCCACTTCTTCTTTATCGGTATGGGTGGAAACGTAAATAATGTTCGTTTCCATGATATTGCGGATCAGCTCGTTTTTCGGGGCAAGCAGCAGGTCTTTCACGGTCACAATGCCTTTCAGCTTGCGGCGGCTGTCCGTGACATAGCAGGTGTACACCGTCTCTTTTTCCACGCCGATGGCACGGATGCGGTCAAACGCCTCCTCCACCGTCATGCCGCGCTTCAAATCGACGTATTCCATCGTCATGATGGAGCCTGCGCTGTCTTTGGGGTAATTTAAAATCTGGTTAATGAGTACGCGCGTTTCGGCGTCCGTGTGTCGCAGAATGCGCTTGACGAGGTTTGCGGGCATTTCTTCAATCATATCTGCAGCGTCGTCCACATACAGCTCGTTCACGACGTCGTGCAGCTCTTTATCACTGAATGCTTCAACAAGCACCGTCTGTTCGTCCGGATTCATATAAGCGAACGCGTCCGCTGCAAGCTCTTTTGGGAGCAGGCGAAACACAAGCGCCATCTTTTCACGCGGCAGGTCTTCAAAAAGTTCTGCCACGTCTGCCGGGTTCATGTCTTTCAGAAGATTGCCCAACTGGGGGAAATCTTTATTCTCCAGCAGCTCTAAAATTTTGTCCAATATATCCAACATAGTTCGTCCGTCCTTTCTCTGCAATCGTGCAAAAATCGGCAATCGGACGATACGGTTTGAACTCAGCCGTTTACAAATGTAAGGTCACATAAAAAACAAGCGGAGAAAATCGCCTGTTTTTCTGCGGGCGGCTGCATCCGTTCTCGAGGAACCGCACCGCCACTACTGCCAGCGTCCATTTTCTCCACTCCTTTGTTTTTATATTCTGAGTTGCTTTTAGGGGAGTTAAACGCAGTTTGAGTGGCGTTTAAATGTGTTTTATGCGCTCATAATGTATTCCAAATCGTGACAGTTGAGATTTAGGCAGAGTTATAGAACGCTATTACCCCTTTTAACACTCTTGTCTATAAAGTTACCCTTTTTTTGAATAATTGTCAAGCCTAACAAACGACTTTTCGGGAATTTTACGTCAGAGGTTTCGTTTGGGGTTCGCCGTCTGCCGCAAGAGATAATCAATGCTCACGTTATAGAAGTTTGCGAGTTTAATTAGAATGTCGTCCGTAAGCTGCTGCTGGCCTGTTTCGATATAACTGTATTTGCGCTGTGTAATGCCGATTGCATCTGCGACTTGCTGCTGCGTTAAATCAGAGTCCTCCCGCAGATCGCGTATTCTGTTTTCCGTCAATTTTTTCACCTGCTTTGAGTGGTATCCACTCAAAGTATATGTAGACGGATTTTATCTATTGACTTTTAGATATATTTCATCTAAAATTGGGAAAAGGGGAGAGACAGGAGAGAAAAGCAATGCTTAAACGCTGGGGACGAGTAATTTTTGCTATGCTGTTGGTATGCTTTCTTCTTACGACCTGCACCTGTGCGCATAAATGGAAGGAAGCCACCTGCACCGAGCCGAAAACCTGTGTATATTGCGGTATGACGGAAGGCGAGCCGCTTGGGCATGATTGGAAAGCTGCTACGATTAACTACCCCAAGACCTGTGTTCGCTGCGGTAAAACAGAAGGTGAAGCTTACGGTATCTATTAAAAAACCGATGCAGAGTTTCGACTGCATCGGTTTTTTTGTTGGCTTTAATTTATCGCTCCATATTGGAGTTGCGCTTTGTGATGGCTTCCCACAGGCCATTTAAGTATGCGGCGCCGAGGGCACGGTCGTAAAGGCCATAGCCGGCGCGGCCGGTCTCGCCCCAGATCATTCTGCCGTGGTCCGGGCGGATGTAACCGTTGAAACCGTTTTTGTAGAGCGCATTCAAAATGGCATACATATCGAGCGAGCCGCATGCGGAGTAGTGTGCGCGCTCCTCAAAACCGTTTTCCAGCACGGCGACATTGCGGGCGTGAACGAAATGGATGCGGCCCATCGCGGCGTATTTTGCCGCCATGTGCACCACATCGTTTTCGGCGCTGCATCCGAGCGAGCCGGTACACAGCGTGATGCCGTTGTGCGGGTCATCGACGATTTTCAGGAAGCGGTCGAGATTCTTTTCGCACGTGATAATGCGTGGCAGTCCGAAAATGCTCCAGCACGGGTCGTCCTCGTGGATGGCCATGTTCACGTCACATTCCGCAGCGACGGGAATGATGCGCTCAAGAAAATAAGTGAGGTTTGCCCAAAGGTCTTCCTCGGTCATTTTGTTGTATTCCGCCACGACGGCCCTCAGCTCCTCGCGCGTGTAGCTCGCGTCCCAGCCGGGCAGCGTGAGATCGCTGTCGCTTTTCAGCGGGTCTACGGCATCCACCTGCTCTTTATAGTAGACAAGGCTTGTAGAGCCGTCCGGCAAGCGGTGGTCAAGCTGCGTGCGCGTCCAGTCAAACACCGGCATGAAATTGTAGCAGATGCAGCGGATGCCGGCCTCGGCAAGGCGGCGGATGTTCTCGCAGTAATTTTCGATATAGCGGTCGCGCGTGGGTTTGCCGAGTTTGATGTCCTCGTGCACCGGCACACTTTCAATGACCTCAAATTGCAGGCCGTTATTTTCCGTTTGTTTTTTCAGCGCAGCAATGCTCTTGCGGCTCCAAACTTCACCGACGGGCACGTCGTATACAGCGGTGACGATGGCCTGCATGTTCGGAATCTGACGAATATTTTGGAGGGTCACGGGGTCGTCCGGGCCATACCAGCGAAATGACATTTTCATAGATATAATCAACCTTTCCGGTGTATTCACGTGTTATTCAGGTTCATCGTAGCACATCGGGTGAAAAAACTCAAGGGTCTAAATTCCTTTTGCGCCGATTTCCAATCAAACGTGGGATTTATACACAGTTTTGCGCAGGTGGTCTTTGTATCTTTCGCCGAAATCGCGGACAAGATGCAAAAATCTATAAAAACATCTTGAAACTTGCGTGTCTTTTAGTATAATAAGGTGTATAGCGCGTAGTTTAGAGAGCGCAAATAGGTTATTTACTTTAAATCGAGAGGAGTCCAATTTATTATGTCTAAAGTAGTAAGAGTAGCAGTCGTGGGCTATGGCGGCATGGGCGGCTGGCACACGAAGAGATTGCAGGAAATCCCGGGTGTTGTAGAGCTTGCAGGCGTATACGATATTAAGCCGGAGCGCAACAAGGCTGCTGAGGAAAACGGTATTCACGCATACAGCTCTTTTGAGGAGTTGCTTGCCGACAAGACCGTTGATGTTGTAACGGTCGCAATCCCGAACGATCAGCACAAGAAGGTTTGCATTCAGGTTATGGAAGCGGGCAAGGTTGCCATCAGCGAGAAGCCGGTCACGCTTTGCACCGCTGATCTCGAAGAGATGATCGCAGCCTCCAAGCGCACGGGCTCCGTCTTCACGGTTCATCAGAACCGCCGTTGGGACGAGGATTTCCGCGTTGCGGAGAAGATTGCAAAGTCCGGCCAGCTCGGTCGTGTTTTCGCCATTCAGTCCCGTGTTCACGGTTCCCGCGGTATCCCGGGCGACTGGAGAAACACGAAGGCACAGGGCGGCGGCATGGTTCTTGACTGGGGCGTGCACCTCCTTGACCAGATGAACATGATGATGGGCAAAATGCCGGTTTCCGTTTACGCAACGCTGTCCAACGTAACGAACGAAGAAGTGGACGACGGCTTCACCGCTACGTTCAAGTTTGATAACGATCTCGTGTTCACCGTAGAGGTCGGCACGAGCAACTTCATCAACCTGCCGCGTTGGTATGTCGAAGGTCTGAACGGCACGGCTGTCATCGATGACTTCCAGGTCAACGGCAAGATCGTCATCGCAACGGCGGACGAAGAGCACGATGCAGTGCCGATCGTCACCGCAGCAGGCCTCACGAAGACCATGGCGCCGAGAACGCCGGAAACGATCAGCGAGCTTCCGCTGCCGAGAATCGACTGCGACATTCACGATTATTATCGCAACATCGCAGCAGTTGTCAACGGCGAAGCAGAGCAGATCGTCACGCACGATCAGCAGCGCCAGTTGATGAAGCTGATGGAAGCGATCTTTGAGAGCGCAGAGAAGAATCAGGTCGTTTACTTCTGATTTGAATTAAGATGAATTGAGAACAGCTCCGGGCGAAAAGCTCGGAGCTGTTTTTGCATATTATAAGCTCAGTTTATTCGTCAAACACGAATTCATCTTCGCCGAAGCGTTCCGGATGATATTTCATGCTGTCTGCTTCCGTAATGGTGCGCTGTACACGGCAGGGGTTGCCGACGGCTACGCTGTTTGACGGAATGTCCTTCGTTACCACGCTGCCTGCACCGATGACACAGTTATCGCCGATGGTCACGCCCGGGCATACGACGACGTTTGCGCCGAACCAGCAATCGTTGCCGATGGTGACGGGCTTTGCGTAGCAAACGCGAATTTCACGGCCGTCCTTTGTTTTCAGCACGCGGCGTTCCTCTGCGATGATCGGGTGCATCGGCGTGACGATAGTCACATTCGGGCCGAAGTTGCAGCGGTCACCGATGGTCACGGGCGCGTCATCCTGAATGGTCAGGTTGAAGTTGCCGAAAAAGCTCTTGCCGATGTGCGTGTGCGTGCCATAGTGGATCTGGATCGGCCCCTGCACAAACGAGCCCTCGCCGAAATCGCCGAAGATCTGGTGCACGATTGCATTACGCTTTTCGGTTTCGTCTTCGAGCGTTGCATTATAGGCGCTGCAAAGGTTGTGGCAGCGCAGCTTGATGGCTTTCAAGTCCGGGTGACCGGGGCAGAAAAACTTCCCGGCAAAGATTTTTTCTTCCTCTTTCATATGAATTCCTCCCAAAATGTTTATCGTAACGGCCTTTGTCGTTTATTGTGGTTTATCGAGCACAAGCACGCCGTAAGGCTCCATGGTATACGTGCCGTCGAGCGTTTCGCGTGTAAGCAGCTCCTTCGTCGGCTTTTGCACGGTGACGGTTTGCGGCTGTGCGGTGTAGTTCAGCAAAAACGCGTAGCTGCGGCCGTTTTTCTCGTTTGTACGCACCGTGAACTCGATCTCCTCGGGCAGCTCCAGCCAGCCCGTCACAGGGCAAAGCTCTGCTTTCGGCAGCAGCTCCAAGAGCGCCGCAGCGGTCTCCTCCGCAAAAACGGAGCCACAGGCGTAGACCGTGCCTTTGCCGACGGTGTTTTTGGTCAGCGCGGGTTTGCCGTTGTAATAGTTACCGTCATACGTCGCCAGCACCTCGCAGCTTTCGAAATCCGGGCGCAGAATATCGTTGAACGTCGGCGCGGGGATTTTCTTTTCGCCGAGCGTCATGGTTTCCTTTTCGTCTGCCGGGCCGATGAACGTGAAATCTTCCACGGTGCAGCCGGTCAGCGGCGCTAAGAGCCCCGGCATCGGCATCATGGGGCACTGCCCGTCAATATCTTTATAGCCGGAGCGGCAGCCGAAGAAAAGAGTGCCGCCGTTTTCGGCGTAAGCGCGTAATATTTCCGCGCGGGCGGGCGTCATGATGGTTGGGTGCGGGTACACAGCAGCCGTGAAGTTCCCGAGCGGCCGGGACGTGCCCTCGTCGTTGATGTTGACGAACTCGAACGGGATGTGCGCGCGCTGCAAGGCTTTGAACCACCCGTCGGTGCTCTCCCGGTTCAAGGGTCCGTGCCATTTGTCCTCCATGCCGTCCCACTCATTGTCGTAGTCGCAGAGGATTGCGAACTTTGCCGTATGCTTTGTGCCTGCGATGCGCTGAATCTTCTGAATATCCTCGCTTACGCGCAAAAGCTCTTCCGTGCGGCGGTTCGGGAAATTATCATAGTTCAATAATCCGTGCCAGTACATTTCTGTGCCGAATGTGCAGGTACGCCAGCGGAAGTAGCTGACAAAATCTGCACCGTGCGCGATGGACTGGAAAGTCCACAGTCTTAACTGACCCGGCTTCGGCGCGGGCTGCAGAAGGCGGGTGTTCCAACCGCCGGGGCCGGATTGCTGCTCCATGATGCCGAAGCGGTTTGAGACGCTTCGCGTTTTTGCAAGGTTAAATGATGTTTCGCGGTCGCGCAGGGAGCGCGGAGAGAGCTTGCTGCCCTCCATCGCAAACGCGAAATTCGGGTAGCTGTCATACGTCATGAAGTCAAGCTTTTCCTTGACGAGCTTGTGGTTATCGAGCACGCCGAAAAGTCCGTTTGTCGTGATGAACTGCTCCGAACGGCGATATTTCCGGATAATATCCGCCTGTATGCCGATGTAGTTTATGGCCGCTTCGGAAATGAAACGCTTTTCCTCCAGCATCATGTGCGGATTGTTGGCGTTTGCGAGCGTGTAGCGCGAAAGGTGAACCTGCTCCCAGTCCGTGTAGGTCTGGTTCCAGAATGTCGTGCCCATGGCGCGGTTCAGGTTTTCGAGCGTGCCGTATTTCTCTTTAAGGTACTTTCGGAACGCCTCGTGGTCGCTCGGCGCGTGGTAGCTGTTTGTTTCGCAGTTGACTTCATTGTCGATCTGCCAGCCGATGATCGCAGGATGTGCGCTGTAATGCGCCGCAATGTGCTCAACGATCTTCTTTACAAAATCGAGATACACGGGGGACGTCATGTTGTGGTGCTTGCGCATACCGTGGTAGACCGGGTGGCCGTAAATATCACAGTTTAATACTTCCGGGTATTTTTCCGTCAGCCAGGCGGGCGGGGTCGCGGTGGGCGTGCAGAAGATGACCTGCATCCCGCAGTCCTTTGCCACGTTTAAAAAGCGATCCCAAAAGCTGTCGTCAAAGCGCCCTTCCTCCGGCTCGAAGAGGTTCCACGCAAATTCCGCCACGCGGATGACACCGATGCCGTAGGATTTCATGCGCAGCATATCCTCTTTCCAGAACGAAGTATCCCAGTGCTCCGGGTAGTAGCATACGCCGAGCTCTATCGTGTTGCCGTTTAACATAGTATATGCTCCTTTATCTGTGCTCGCCGATGAAGAACAGCGCTACGGTGCCGGGGCCGGAGTGTGCGCCGATGACAGGACCGATGAAGTTGATATAAATGTTCTTCACACCGAATTTTTCGCGCACGCGGTTTGCGACGTATTCGGCGTCTGCCAGGCAATCGCCGTGGCTGATGAACACGGTCTGGTCTGCGGGCTGAATGGCGGTCTCTTCCATTTTCTGCACAAGCGCATCAAGGGACTGCCGTCTGCCGCGCACCTTGCTGACCGGGATGAGGTGGCCCTCGTCATCCACATGCAAAACGGGTTTTACGCCGAGCAAAGTGCCGACGAGCGCTGCTGTGGCGGAAACGCGGCCGCCGCGCTTTAAGTGGTTGAGGTCGTCCACCGTGAACCAGTGGCAGAGCTTCAAAACGTTTTCACCGAGCCACTTATACAGCGAATCAATGTCCGTGCCGGCGCGCTTCAGCATGGCTGCGTGGTATACGAGCAAACCTTCGCCGAGGGACGCGCAGAGCGAATCGAACACATAAATTTTGCGCTCGGGATATTTTTCTTTCAATTCATCGCGCGCGATGAAGGCGCTTTGGCAGGTGCCGGATAAACCGCTGGAAAACGCAATGTACAGAACGTCTTCGCCGCCTTGCAGAACAGGCTCAAAGACCCGTGTGAATTCGTCGGCGTTGATCTGCGATGTGGTGGACATTTTGCCCTCGCGCAGCTTTGCGTAGAAGGTTTCCGTCGGCATATCCGAAAGATCTGCCTTGTCTTTATATGTTTTACCGTCGATTGTAAAGCGGAGCGGCACCACTGTGAGGCCTAACTCTTCGATCATTTTATGATCCATATCGATGGTGGAATCGGTGATGATTTTGTAACCCATAGTTATCTTTCCTTTCCGTGCCTTAAAAACGCATTTCTGCGCGGCACATCGTTATTATAGCACAGGCGAAGCGAATTTGTCTATGCGTTTTTTGTGTAAATTACCCTTTGCGGTTTCGCCGATAATCGAGATAATCCTGCAAAATGATCGTCGCCGCCACGGCGTCCACGGTTGCTTTGCGGCGCTTACCGCGCGTATTTGTTTCGTTTAAAAAGCTGTGTGCCGTGATAGTCGTGCCGCGTTCGTCGGAGAAATCAACGGGCAGCCCGGTCTTTTCCGCAAGCTCCGCACCGAAAGCGCGCGCGTTCTGCGCGCTTTCGCCCTCGCTGCCATCCATGTTGCGCGGCAGACCGACAACGATCTGCTCGGCGCGGCGCGCTTTGGCAAGCTGCGCTACACGCTCCAAAAGGCGCTCGCGGTTGTGCTCGTTCACGACCTCTACGGGACTTGCGAGCAGCTCGCTTTTATCGCATACGGCAACGCCCGTACGCGCTTTGCCGAGGTCTACACCTAATATAACCATGTTCTGTTTCCTTTCAATGTTTTGCTTTTCTTCAGTATAACACGGTTTTTAAAAATAGAAAAGCACCTGCTTTTGCGATTTCAAAAAGCAGGTGCAAAATCTGTATGTTTTTATTATCGCACATTCGTCACGGTGCCGACGGCGACGTAGTTGTCGCACACTGCGCCAAGGTCGGTGCCTTCGCTGCCGTGCCAGTTTCTGCCGGGCACGACCGTGTATTCCACCGTGCCGTCCCCGAGTGTTTTGCAGGTGAAGCTGTCCGTGTAAAAATCATCCTGCGAAACGGCGCAGCCGTGCTTTACACCTTTACAGTCTTCCGGTGCGCAGCCGGGAAAGTTGATGTTCCAAACCGTGTTTTGCGGCAGAGGTTTATCCATATATTCACCGATAAGCTCACGCAAGTAGCGGTCGGTTACGGGATGATAATCGAGGTTGGCCTGGGAAAGCGCGATGGCGTGGATTCCCCAGAAAGCGGCCTCCAGCGCAGCGCCCGCCGTGCCGGAATACTGAATATCGCCGGAAATATTGTAGCCGCTATTGATGCCGGAAAGCACAACGTCAGGCTTGCGACCGAGCAGATGGATGCCTACGCGCACACAGTCCACCGGCACGCCGCTGCATTCGTATGCCTTTACGCCGTCCATGTAACCCGGACGCTCGCGCACGTAAAGCGGCTCTAAATACGTTACGCTGTGCGATTTGCCGCTGCGCTGGCTCTCCGGTGCGACGACCCACACTTCGCCGAATGCTTTTGCTGTCTCTGCCAGCTGGCGAATGCCGCCTGCGTCAATGCCATCGTCATTCGTAATTAAGATCAATCTGCCCATGCTTGCTCCTCCGTCATGCAAAAACTTTTCGCTTGAAGTATACCATATCTATTTCGACAAGTCCAGACGGAGATTCAAAATTCCGCTATGTCATATCTGCTTATAATTATTAAAATTTTGAAAATTATATAGAAATATAGCACGGTTTTCTTGCAAAAGAAGCAAATTGCGGTATAATGTTCTTAATAGAACAAAAAGGCTGCGGTTCGGTTGCAGCCGAGGAGAAGTTGTAAAAGGACAGGCGCGTTATTCGTTTGCCCGAAGAAAGGAATCTTGCTTATGTTGAATCTTATTCCCGCGCCGCGCGGATCGGTGCACATGCAGGAGGGCAGTGTAAAGCTGCCGGAGACCGTCACCGTTTCGCTCGGTGATTTTGCACCGTGGTGCCTTGAGGCATTTGCTGCAAGACTGGACGGCCACGTGGAGACCGCCGAAAACGGGTTTATCACGCTGAAAAAGGCCGATATCGCAAAAGAGGGCTACAAGCTGACCGTCACAAAGGGCGGCATCACCGTGGAAGCGGCGGACGAAAGCGGCGCCGTGTGGGCACTGACGACTGTCACGGAGCTTACAGCAGAGGGCGAAGCGCTGCCAATCGTCACCATTGAAGACGCACCGCACTACGGTCATCGCGGCCTGTCGCTTGACTGCTCCCGTCATTTCTTTACGGCGGACGAAGTGAAGAAGGTCATCGACCAGATGACGCGTGTGAAGCTGAATGTTCTGCACTGGCATCTTGTAGATGACCAGGGCTGGCGCATCGAGTGCAAAACGCTGCCGCTGCTGCACGAAACGACCGGCACGTATTACACGCAGGAGGAAATCAGGAGCGTTATCGAATATGCCCGCTTGCGCGGCATGGAGATCATCCCGGAAATCGATATGCCGGGCCATACCAGATCGATGATTGCGGCATACCCGCATTTGAGCTGCTTTGGCGAAAAAACGGAGCTGTGCCAGTTTGGCGGCATTTTTGAGAAAATTCTCTGCCCCGGTAAGGACGAAACATTCGAGTTTATTGAAAAGCTTCTGACAGAAGTCTGCGCACTGTTCCCGGACAACCGCTTCCACATCGGCGGTGACGAAGCGCCGAAGACCGAATGGAAAAAATGCCCGCACTGCAAGGCGCGCATGGAAGCGCTTGGCCTTACCGATTATGAAGATCTGCAGGGCTACTTCACAAAGCGCGTCGTCGCTATCCTCAAAAAGCACGGCAAGCGCGCCGTCTGCTGGAACGATGTTCTGGAATCCAAAGATGTCGATACCGGAAACATCATACAGTATTGGACGGCGCAGCATGAAGCGCCGGTGCCGGCATTTATCGAGCGTGGCGGCAAGGTGATCTTCTCCAATATGTCCGCTTTGTATTTCGATTATCCGCATGGCATCAATTCGTTGAATAAGGTCTACCATTATCAGCCGGTCGTCATGGGCAAGAGCTACGCAGACAGTCCGAATATGCTCGGTTACGAAGCGGCATTGTGGTCGGAGCAGGTGGAAACGCCGGAACACCTCGAAGAATTGCTGTTCCCGCGCCTGTATGCCGTATCCGAAATCGCGTGGAACGAAGCGGGGGATTACGCAGATTTTGAACACCGCGCGGAAAAGAAAATTGAAATTGCCGCAAAGCAAGGCGTGAACTGTATGACAAAAGACGGGTGGAACCCCGAGGGTGAAGCGCGCGTGCAGAGTGCCGCGACATTCATTGCACACATGATGAACCCGGGCGGCATCGGCACACCGCATACGGATGCGGAAAGAGAAATGGTGCGTCCCGTCATAGAGAAGTTTGCGCAGATCTGGTTCCGGCCGCAGGATGTTCCCGAAATGATGAAAAACGACGACCTCGTCGGCGCAGCACTTAACTTCATGAAAATGTTTCCACCGGAAAACAATGAGACCAAAGGAGAATAAATAGAAACTAAGAAAACGGCTTTGCGGGTAAAATGCAGAGCCGTTTTGCATCTTGTTTTCGGAAAGCAAGCAAACGGGGTTTTGGCAGCTTTTCAATAGGCTTGTTCACAATTTGTTTACAAAATAATAATAAAAATGATAATTATTACTATTTACAAATCGAAAAAGGCGTGCTATAATAGTGCCAACAAGTGAGAGAGAAAGAAATCCCACAAACCTAAAGGAGGTGAAGCCGATGCCGGAAAAGTTCAGCCGAAAGCGTGAGGCGCTCTACAACGCACTGCGCGCCACAACGGTGCACCCAACCGCGGAGTGGCTCTACGCTGCGCTGCGACCCGAATATCCCGATTTAAGTCTCGGTACAGTTTACCGCAATCTTAAAAAATTCTGTGCAGAGGGCAAAGCGAGAAGCGTCGGCGTCATCAACGGGCAGGAGCATTTCGACGGCGATACTTCGGCACACAGCCATTTCGTCTGCGACTGCTGCGGGCGCGTGCTCGATATCTTTGAACCGCTTGTGGACACAGAAACACTCGAGCGCATTGAAGCGGAACACGGGTTTACAATCACAAAAGAAGACCTGCTGTTCGGCGGTGTGTGCGCCGAATGCAAAGAAAAAAGCAAAAATAAAACGGCTTAAAAGCCGCAAACTAAAATCAATTTTAGGAGGATCTTATTATGGCAAAGTTTGTATGCACCGTATGTGGTTACGTTTTTGAAGGCGAAGCAGCTCCGGAGTTCTGCCCCGTATGTAAGGCACCGGCTTCCAAGTTCACGAAGCAGGAAGAGAACATGACTTGGGCGGCTGAGCACGTTGTCGGCGTCGCACAGGGCGTCAGCGAGGATATCCTTGCTGATCTCCGCGCAAACTTCCAGGGCGAGTGCAGCGAGGTCGGCATGTACCTTGCAATGGCAAGAGTTGCACACCGCGAGGGCTACCCGGAAATCGGCCTTTACTGGGAGAAGGCCGCTTACGAAGAAGCAGAGCACGCTGCAAAGTTCGCAGAGTTGCTCGGCGAAGTTGTAACGGACAGCACGAAGAAGAACCTTGAGATGCGCGTTGAAGCCGAGAACGGTGCAACCGCCGGTAAGTTCGACCTTGCAAAGCGTGCAAAGGCCGCAAATCTCGACGCCATCCACGACACCGTCCATGAAATGGCCCGCGACGAAGCCCGCCACGGCAAGGCGTTCGCAGGTCTCCTTAAGAGATATTTCGGTGACAAGTAATAGGAGTGTGTCTTATGAAATATGAGTGTCCCTGCGGTTATGTCTATGACCCCGCACTCGGCGATCCGGAAAACGGCGTTGCACCCGGCACGGCATGGGAAGATGTCCCCGAAGATTGGGTTTGCCCCACCTGCGGTCTCGGAAAAGATGCTTTTTATCCCGCTGAATAACTAAAAAAGAAGAGGAGAGGGATTTGATCCTTCTCCTCTTTTTACTTATGTATATGTGATATGCGATTTGGTTTATTTGTTGGCTATAAAGACAATGTCGTTCCCATTCCAATAATCCGGAGTATATCGAATTTCTAATTCTTTCCAATCTTCGGGTACTTCATATCCAACTACACCTTTGAACTTTTTGCCAGCTGCGACAGTTCCATCTAACTGGTTTTTATCGCCTTTTTCGAGCAGCGCAGAAAAGCTGCCAGAGCAAGTATAATCATCACAATAGGCTTCGAAGCTGAGCATAGAAGATACAGCGATTTCTGTGTCAGAATTATTGCAGATTTCGAATTCACAAAGAACAAATACATTTCCTTCATTTGGCTGATTGTATTCAGAGCCAGTGCTTTCTGTAACATCAATGAGCGTGGTTTGAACTTTGTCCAGTTCGGCGGTTTCACCAATGTAGAATTCTGTTTTCGCTTCTTTCGCTTCGCTGGATTCATCATGCGCGAGGGATTCGGAGAATACACCCTCAGCTTTAGATACCAACTGCGGTGTGCTGGAAATTTCGTTGCATCCGGAAAGCGCTGTAATAAACAGCGTAGAAAGGATAATTACAAAACCAAAAGTTCTTTTCATGTTCTGTCCCTCTTTTTCAGTGTTTATTGTTCTTCTTTTTGCAGGGTAATCTCAATGTAGTGCATATTGTCTATATACCGCACATCAATCTCATAACCATTTGCATTTGTTCCTGTATAAGAATAATCAAGGTCTTCATTCGGGTATTTGTTTTGAAAACCCATTTGTTCGCAGGAGTCAATATATTCTAAAAAGTCATCGTGAGACATATCATATGCTTCTACACCCAAGCAATCTTCTTTGAACTGATCAGCAGAGGCAATGCGGGTATTTGGCTTTGGAATCATTTTAGTATAATCGTTATCGACCCAAACATAGAGTTCTTCTGTGTTTTCTGAAAGGGCATATCCACAATTTTCAGCTGAATAGGAGACTGTGTGTATTTTGCCGTCTTCTCCGATAAAATGAATATTTGCAGACGAAAATTCCATCAAATCACATTGATCTGTGCTGGTCGGATAAGTGTTATAATCCATGTAACAATCTGCGCCCTCAGCTGTTTCACCAGGATCAATAACAATCCAATCATATACATAAGGCTCCATATCTGGAATTTTGTCATTAGGAATAAGTTCATCCGTAAATGGGTCAATAAGTTGCAATTGTTTGGAGGTAACGCCTTCTTTCATTTTGAAATATAACTCAAGCATAACAATGGTGTAATCTGAATTATTTGTATAATCAAATACAGCTACGGGTTCATCGTATTCAACAGTGTTTCTGAAACTCCAGTCGAGTTCTTCGATTTTCGGGTAACCGTTTTCATGAGCCTCTTCATCTGTCGGGTTAGATACTTCTTCGCTTGCAGCAGAACTTGTTATGGTTGATACAGAGCTTTCAGATTTTGAAGCTGGAGCAGTGTTGCCGCACGCACACAGCAATGCCGCGAGCAGCACTGCCAAAATAGCAGATAAGGTTTTTCTCATAAATATTACCTCTCAAAATATTTTATTGTAATACAAATAAATATCATATTACGAATCTAATTGTAGCATACTATAATTCGGCTGTCAATCTATAATTAGTATAGATTGTGAGGTGGAATTTGTGAAAAATGAACCTTTGAAGATAAAAAAGCGCGGAGAGGACGGGAACAGAATCATTTCCGTGCGTATTCGGGAAGATATTTTGCAAAGTCTTGATAAAATCGCGAGCGAAAGCAACTATTCGCGCAATGAGCTTATCAACGTGATACTTGAATACGGCATCAAGAATATAGAGATTGAATAATACAGAACCCCCGAAGGAAGACCGGATAAATCTTCCTTCGGGGGTTCTGTTTGGAAAAGTCCACGCAAATTTCAGCGCCGAAAACGGAAGTTTCACGGCGCTGCTGCGGGAATATTCGTATTTTCGTGCGTGCTTTACCGCATGTGCACGTCCATCTGCGGGAACGGAATCTCCATGCCGGCTTCATCCAGCGCCTTTTTCACGTTTTCGTTGAGGTCAAAATAGAGGTCCCAGTAATTTTCCGGGGCGCACCAAACGCGCAGGACGAAATCGAGCGAGCTCGCGCTCTGCGTTTTCATGCGCGCCAGCGGGGCGGGGTCTTTCAGCGATTTCGGGTCGCTTTCGGCAACGGAAAGCAAAATTTGCTTCACCTTGTCAATGTCACAATCGTAGGAGACGGAGAATGTCAGCTCCACACGGCGCTGTCCCTCCGCGCTGTAATTCGTGATGGCGGCGTTCGTCAGCGAGCCGTTCGGCACGGTCACGCGCTTGTTGTCCGGTGTCAGCACCACGGTGTATAAAACGCTGATGGCATTCACCGTGCCGGCAATTTCCGTCGTTTCAATGTAATCGCCCACGCGGAACGGGTGAAAAAGCAAAATCATCACGCCGCCCGCAAGGTTCGTCACGGCGCCCTGAAACGCAAGGCCGATGGCAACGCCGCCCGAGGTGAACAGTGCGAGGAATGAGGCGGTCTCGATGCCAAGAACGCCGAAGCACATCAAAATGAGGATGATATACAGCACGATGCGGCTGCCGCTCGCCATGAACGAAGCGAGCCCCGGGTCCATTTTTTGATATAGTTTCGAGCGCTTGAAGCGGTTCATCAAAAATTTGATGAGCTTGCTGCCGATAAACAAAAGCAACCCGGCGGCGGCTAAGCGAATGAGAAAGTAAAACGCCTGTTCGCCGACGTTTTTCAGCCATTTTTCAAGCTCGTTCACGGTGGGAATGTCCTCAAGCGGGTCGGTGACAGCCGTGTCAAACAGCGTTAAAAATCGCGTCATAGGCACACCGTCACTTTCCGATGCGTTCCGTGTCGATGATGATGTTTACGGGGCCGTCGTTTTCCACACTTACGTGCATGTGCGCCCCGAATTCACCCGTGCATACTTTGCCGATAGGCTGGCTTTTCACTTGTTCTACAAAGTAGTTATATAATCTCAAAGCTTCACTCGGGGAAGCGGAACGGCTGAAATCCGGGCGGCGGCCGTGCTTCATGTCGGCGCTCAGCGTGATGTTCGAGACAATGAGAATATCGCCCTTGATGTCTTCGAGTGAGCGGTTCATCTTGTCGTTTTCGTCCTTAAATACGCGCAGGCCGTACACCTTCTGCACGAGAAAATCCGCCTGCGCGTCCGTGTCACCCTCCATGGCGCAGATGAAGACAACAAGGCCCTCGCCGACTTTGCGGGTCTCGCCGCCGTTTATGGTGATCTCTGCACCGTTTATACGCTGAATAACTGCTCTCATATTGTAAATTCCTTTCCGGTTGGTGGATTTTGACCGATAAAACGGGAGATTTCTTCGGTGTTTTCTCAATTATAGCAGGCTTTCGCTCTTGCTTCAAGCGGTTTTGTTTGTTATAATACTGTTGATTGAAAATCAGGTTATGTGCATGCAAAAAGACAGGGCGCAAAAGCGCCGCGATTTGAAAGGACGAATTATGCTGATCCACATAAAAAACGAAAACGAAACTGCCGCCATTGATACGCTCGGCGCCGAGCTCGTCTCCTTTATGGGCGATGACGGCTTTGAGCACATTTGGCAGGGAGATAAAACATATTGGGGCGGCCACGCGCCGGTTTTGTTTCCTATCGTCGGCGCGCTGCGCGATAACCGCACATGTATCAACGGCGAGTGGTACGAGATGAAGCGCCACGGCGTCGCGCGCCACGAGGAATTCACCGTCACAGAGCAGGGAGAGGACTACGTCACCCTGCAGCTTACGGCGAACGAGGAGACGAAAAAGCAGTACCCGTTCGATTTTGTGCTGACGGTCTCCTATTACCTCACCGGCAGCAGCATCACGACGAAATTTACCGTTAAAAATGCCGATACGAAGCCCATGCCGTTCTGTATCGGCGGTCACCCGGGCTTTAATATCCCGATTCAGTCCGATGAAGTTTTTGAAGATTACGACATCGTGTTCGAGGAAAAGGAAGACCAGAAATGTCCGACGCTCGATATGGAAAGCTGCCTGATCGATTTTGAGAAGACGAACTTCGAGCTTGACGATACGGATACCATCCCGCTGCAGCACAGCCTGTTCTATAAGGACGCGCTCGTGTTCGAGAACCTCAATTCCACCTGCGTTTCACTCAAAAGCCGCCAGTCCGGCCGCGGTGTGATGATGGAATTTTCCGGTTTCCCGATGCTCGGTATCTGGTCTGCCGCAAACGACGGCCCGTATGTTGCGCTGGAGCCGTGGACCGGTTGCGCCACCGCCGTACAGGAGGACGACGTGTTTGAAAAGAAGCACGGCATGCGCACTTTGCAGCCCGGCGAAGAAGCCGAGTACGCCTACACGGTCTTTGAAATCTAAATTACAAAAGTACGTATACTATATATAATAAAAGCATATAGAGCATGCCCCGCAAACGGATGAAAAGTCCGATTTGCGGGGTTGTTTTATTGCCTAAAAATCTCAACCAAAGTTTGTTTGTTCTCACGGAGAGAAAATCGCGAAAAAGGGTTCCATTTTAACAGAATACAGTTATAATAGTTTAAACAAGCGTATGAAGTGTTTCTGCGTAAATATTCCATGCGCCTGAGGAGGAAACCGCACGTACGGTGCGGACTGTACCAAAGGTACAACTGTACCAAGGGTACAAAGAAAGCAGGATATGCATTGAAAGGAAAGGGAACGCTATGTTTCAGCTGAAATGGGTTTGGAAAAACCTGGAAGGCTGCCGAAAGCGATATGTTTTCGCGCTGTGCTCTACCGCGGTTCTTTCTATGATGGCGCTGGTCAACTCGGTTTTGACCGCGCAGATCATGGACACCGTATTTACGCCGGTAAAAGAGGGGCAGGGCACTACGCCGGAGCTTTGGCATCGACTTGTTGTGCTCGTCTCCATTCTGATCGGTTTCACGATGTTCAGAATGTGCTTTAACTATCTTTCGGTCATGACGTACGAGACGTGCTCGCAGAAGCTGCTCTTTAAGCTGCGCCGCGATCTGTACGCAAACATGCAGGCGCAGGATAGCTCATTCTTCTCAAAAAACCGCACCGGCGATCTGATGACCCGCCTGACCGGCGACCTTGACATGGTGCGCCACACTACGTGCTATGTCATCCGCATGATCATCGACTGCGTGGTGCTGTTTCTCACCACATCCATCACATTCCTTTGTGTGGACTGGCTGTTCGCGCTTGCCATGCTGGCCGTAACGCCGATTATTTTCATCCTGACGAAGGTTTTCGCAAAGCAGGTGCATCCGCTGTATGTCGACCTGCGCGAGCGCCTTTCGCGCATGAACACCGCCGCACAGGAGAACATCGCCGGCAACCGTGTCGTTAAAGCCTTTGCTCGCGAAGACTACGAGATCGAGCAGTTTGATAAGAAAAACGAGGATTACCGCAAAGCGAACCTCAAAGCGTCGCTGCTGTGGTTCAAATTCTCGCCGTATATCGACGGTTTTTCGCAGTCGCTTTCCATCGCCGTTCTGCTCGTCGGCGGCTCGTTCCTCATCATGGGCCGCATTTCAATCGGCACGTTTGCACTCTTTAACTCGCTGTGCTGGACGCTGACGAACCCGATGAGCACGCTCGGCATGCTCATCAACGACCTGCAGCGTTTCTTTGCCTCTGCGTCGAAGATCATCGAGCTCTACTACGCGCGCTCCACCATCGTCACGCGCCAGGATGCCGTGAAGAAGGAAGGCCGCGTGCAGGGCGCCGTGAAGTTTGACCACGTAACTTTAAAGCGCAACGGCACAGAGGTTCTGCACGACATCAATCTTGACATCAAACCCGGCGAGACCATCGCCATCATGGGACCAACCGGCTGCGGCAAAACGTCGCTTATCAGCCTCATCCCGCGCTTTTCGGATGTATCCGGCGGTACCGTCTCCGTGGACGGCACGCCTGTCGGTATGTATGATCTCAAAAAGCTGCGCGGCTCCGTTGGCATCGCCACGCAGGACGTGTTCCTGTTCTCCGATACCGTAGACGGCAACATTGCCTACGGCGACCCCGAAATGTCCGAGGACGATGTGAAGCGCTTCGCAAAGATCGCCTGCGTCGATTTCGTCGATAAGCTGCCCGAAGGCTTTGATACGGTCATCGGCGAGCGCGGCACCGGCCTTTCCGGCGGTCAGAAGCAGCGTATCGCGTTGGCGCGTGCCCTTGCCATTAAGCCGTCTATTCTCATTCTGGACGACACCACCTCTGCCGTGGATATGGAGACCGAAAAATATATTCAAGACCAGCTTGCGCACCTTGATTTCGACTGTACGAAGATCATTGTCGCGCAGCGTATTTCCACCACGAAGCGCGCAGACCGCATCGTGATCCTTGATAAGGGCCGCGTTGTGGATGTCGGCACGCACGAGGAGCTCATTTCCCGCCCGGGCTATTACCGCGAGGTTTATGATCTGCAAAACGGCATTGCCGGTGAAAAGAAAGGGGGTGCTGCGTAATGGCAAGAAACCGTTTTGACGTTGACGAAACGCTGGAAACCCCATTTAATATCAAACACTTGCTGCGTGCAGGCGTGTATATCAAGCGGCACAAACAAAAAATGATCTTATCGCTCGCTTTCTCCGCCATTTCCGCCGCGTGCGCGCTTGTAGGTCCTAAGCTCATCGAGACCGCCCTGAACGTCGCCGTGCCGAACCGCGATTATAAAATGCTGTTCATTCTGGCAGGCATCATGCTCTTATCCATTCTGCTTTCCATTTTCTTTTCCGTCAAGCGCTCACGCTACATGACGGTGGTGGGGCAGGCCATCATCTACGACATCCGCAAGGATCTCTTTGAGCATTTGCAGCGGCTTTCGTTCCAGTTCTACGACGACCGCCCGCACGGCAAAATTCTGACGCGTGTCATCAACTACGTGAACTCTGTTTCCGATGCGCTCTCCAACGGCATCATCAATTTCATTCTCGAAATTTTCAACCTCATTCTCATCGCCGTGTTCATGTTCATGTGCGATGTCAGGCTCTCACTCGTCGTCATGGCGGGCATCCCGCTGTTCCTCATCATCGTGCTCGTTATCAAGCCCGCACAGCGCCGCGCTTGGCAGGATGTCTCCAATAAGAGCTCCAACCTCAATGCCTACCTGCACGAGAGCCTTGACGGTATGAAGATCACGCAGGCGTTCACGCGTGAAGAGGAAAATGCGAAGATCTACAACAAGCTTAACACCAAAATGTACAAAAGCTGGATGAAGGCGCAGTATACCTCGAACCTCGTGTGGTTTTCCGTCAACAACATCTCCACATGGGTCGTTGGCGCTATGTACCTTGTGGGCTTCTCGCTTTTGGGTCCCGCCGTGCAAATCGGTACGCTTATCGCCATTTCCGCGTATGCGTGGCGCTTCTGGCAGCCGATTTTGCAGCTTTCCAACCTCTACAATACATTCATCAACGCTGTGGCGTATCTGGAGCGTATCTTCGAGATGATCGATGAGCCTGTGCTTGTCGATGACGCGCCGGACGCAACGGAGCTGCCGCCGATTAAGGGCGACGTGACGTTCGACGACGTGACATTCTCCTACGACGGCTCCATCAACGTTCTGGAACACTTCAATCTCGATGTGAAAGCGGGCGAGTCCATCGCGCTTGTCGGTCCCACGGGTGCCGGCAAAACGACGGTCGTCAACCTCATCTCGCGTTTCTACAACATCAATTCCGGCCGGGTGCTCGTCGACGGGCACGATATTTCCAAGGTAACGCTGCACTCGCTGCGCGCGCAAATGGGCATCATGCTGCAGGACAGCTTCATTTTCTCCGGCACCATCATGGATAACATCCGCTACGGTCGCTTGGACGCCACGGATGAGGAGATCATCGCCGCTGCAAAGACCGTGCGTGCGCATGAGTTCATCAGCGAAATGCCGGATGGCTACTATACGCAGGTAAACGAGCGCGGCTCGCGCCTCTCGCAGGGCCAAAAGCAGCTTATTGCGTTTGCAAGAACTTTGCTTTCCGACCCGAAGATTCTCGTGCTGGACGAAGCCACGTCCTCCATTGATGCGAAGACCGAGCGCCTTTTGCAGGAAGGCCTGCAGGCGCTTTTAAAGGGCAGAACAAGCTTCATCATCGCGCACCGCCTGTCCACCATCAAAAATTGTGACCGCATCCTGTACATCTCGAATAAGGGCATTGCCGAAAGCGGCAGCCACGACGAGCTCATGGAACAGAAGGGCCACTACTACCAGCTTTATACCGCACAGCTGGAAGAGTAAAACAAGCGAATATAAAGCTAAAAAGTAACCAGCCTCATCGCGCCGAATCCGACCGATGAGGCTGACTTTTTATAACTGAATATCTTCCGGCTTATCGTCGTACACGCCAAGCTCGAAGTTCCGCTTGCCGGGGAGCTTTTTGGGGATCTCCATGCTGTGCAGGTCTTGGTACGACGTAAACTCCGCGTCGTTTTGCGGCGGCGTGGGCATGAGGCCGGTGCACTCTGTGGCGCTTGCGACGCTCTCCGGCGCATCAGGGTAAATCGTCACATGCTCGCCGTGGGTGAACTTCTTTTCGTTTTTCTTTTGCATTTGGCATCCCTTCCTTCTCACAGTATTGTGCGCCGAAAAGCGAAGCTTATGCAAAAGAAAAAAGCACCGGTGAAATCAATCACAGGTGCCTTTTATCTCGCTGTTCTAATTTACAATTAGAGCTTTACGACATTTGCTGCGCGGAGCTTGCCGTTCTTCGGGTCGGTCTCGGTCTCAAAGGTGACCTTCTGGCCTTCGTTCAGCGTCTTGAAGCCGTCGCCCTGAATTGCGGAGAAATGTACGAATACGTCCTCGCCGCCCTCATCGTTGGAGATGAAGCCGTAGCCCTTTTCTGCGTTAAACCATTTGACTGTACCGTTGTTCATTGTGGTACCTCCATATAAAAATAAAGATTGTGTTCGTAAACGCCATACAAAAAAACACAGGTCCTGTAAACCACCCAAAGAATGACTTACAAAGAAAACCTGTGAGACATTGACATTGTTTATTACACTATCCAAAGTATAACAGCTTTTCCGCCGAAAGTCAATCAAAATTTGTAGAGTATGCGGCCTTTTTTGTTCACATGTTTTTCAAAAAAACTTCCTCCTTTTTTCACGAAATATCAATTTCGTTTTCATATTCTTCCTCTATACTACGTAATGTACTCAGGAGGAACAAGAGAGAGCCGAATGAGTTACAAACTTCTTCATTTTTTACTTCCTTCATTTCTTTAAAACGTTCCGCACCGGGTCGATAGCCGGGCGCTGCTTCCCCTCAGCGTTTACGCGGAGCCGAAAATCGGAAACAGTTCGTTTCTTCCGATATTACCCCTATTTTTTACCCCACTGTCCTCTGCCGGGTGCTGCGAGCCCGGCAGTGCGGCAGACCAAAAACGATCGCCTTTGCGTAACGATTTCCTTCGTTGTGCAAAGGTGTTTTTAATTGCCGCAAATACTTTTCTCTCCGCGTGGAAAAGTAAAAACAGAAGGCTCGTTTGAGCTTTCTGAATTTTTCTATAAGGAGATGAGAAGATTTGAATTTTGAAAATAAACCGCAACCACACGCCCCAAAACGACGCGACATCTCGCTTTTTGAGGGCATCCGCACATTTGCGGCAAGCGTGGGCACGGCGGCTTTACTGATGCTTTCCGTGTGCGGGCTCATCGGCCTGCCGCTGCCGGAAAACGCAGCGGCGCACGCCGTTTCCGCTTCCCATATCACGGCAAAGACAGAAACGGTGCGCACCGTGCAGCTTGGCGGCGATGTTTTCGGCATAAAACTTTTTTCGGACGGCGTTATTGTTGCCGCACTTTCGGAAATTTATGCAGACGGTGGCTTAAAATGCCCTGCACGCGAAGCCGGCATTCAGCCCGGCGATTATATCCTTTCCGTAAACGGCAATAATGTAGAGACGAACGCGGCGCTTTCCGCTGTGCTTTCCGAAAACGAAACGAACACGCTCACGCTGCGGCGCGGCACGGAGACGTTCACGGCGCAGGTTACTTCCGTTTTGTGCGAGGGCTCGTACAAAGCGGGCATGTGGGTGCGGGACAGCGCTGCGGGCATCGGCACCGTGACGTTTTACACCGAAGACGGCAAAGCGTTCGGCGCGCTCGGCCACGGCATTTGCGATGCCGACACGCGCAATGTTTTGGAGATCCGCAGCGGCGAGCCGGCTGCCGTTTCCGTCTGCGGCATCGAGCGCGGCAGCAGCGGTCGGCCGGGCCGCCTGCGCGGGTATTTTACGGGCGGCAAGAGCCTTGGCACGCTGACGCAGAACACGGAGCTTGGGCTTTACGGCAAACTCTCCGCACCGCACGAGGGCGAGACCGTAGAGGTGCTGCCGCGCGGAAATGTGCATACAGGTGCCGTACAGATCGCCGCCACGATCGACGATGAGGGTATGCGGCTGTTTGATGCGGAGCTTGAGCGCGTCAGCACAGACGGCAAGCAGGAAACACGTACCCTTGTGCTGCACGTGACCGACCCGGAGCTGCTTGCCCGTACCGGCGGCATTGTGCAGGGCATGAGCGGTTGCCCCATTTTGCAGGACGGTAAGCTGGTCGGTGCGGTGACGCATGTTTTCGTAGATGATGCGACACGCGGCTATGGCATTTTTGCCGAAACGATGCTCGAAAATCTGAACGAAAATTAAGACGAGAGGGACGGTGGGCTGCGGCGCACGCGTCCCTTTTTCGCGCCGCATTGCCATGTTTCTCACAGAAGGTATGACACAATCTTACAGAATCGGTTTCCGTTCTGTTTCATACATCTTTTTGGTAAGAAACTCGCCGAGATATTGACTGTAATAAAAATATCTTATTATCTGCTGATTTTTGTCGAAACTAGAAGTGTATCAACCGAAAGCGTGATGAAAGCTAACAAAATCAAGATGCATATTTTTGTTAGGAAACAAATTAATTAAAGAAATTTCATTTACCCTCTTGAAATAGCGTGTATGATATGGTAAAATTTGTTCACAATTTAAATCACGCAGGAGGTAAGCCATGGAAAAGCAAATAAAGGTCATCATTTGTGCGGATGACGGCGAATGGAGCCGTGAAAACACCGACGCATTGGCTTCGCGGGGTGCACAGGTTGTGACCGTGAACAGGAACGGAACAGCGCTACTGACCAAAATACGGGATGAAAAACCGGATGTGGTTGTAATGGATCTCTTTATGGCGGGCGTGGATGCGCTGGGCGTTATGCACGCAGTGAAGGCCGAGGGACTGCCAAAGCCGGTATTCATCATCACGGCAGCGTATTCCTCAAACGCTTTGGAGCGGCAGGTCATGGAGGCCGGCGCAGATTATTACGCCATCCAGCCGTTCAGTAAAACAGAGATCATCGACCGTATCTTTACGTTGGCCGGTGCGGCACAGCATCCGTCAAACGGCACCAGCCGCAGCGACCTGCGCATTCAGGTCACGGAGATCCTGCATCAGATAGGCGTGCCGGCCCACATTAAGGGATACCACTATCTTCGGGATTCCATCATCATGGCCATCGAAGACCCGGAGATTATCAATGCGGTGACAAAACAGCTTTACCCGAGTGTGGCAAAGCAGTACGAGACCACGAGCTCCCGTGTGGAACGCGCCATTCGCCATGCGATCGAAGTCGCTTGGGATCGCGGTGATGTGGATGTGTTGAATTCGTATTTCGGTTACACCATTCACAATACGCGGGGCAAGCCCACGAACAGCGAGTTCATCGCCATGATTTCCGATAAACTGTGTTTGCAGATGGATAATGCGTCTTAATCGACAAAATGTGAATTTTTTACACATATTTCGTGCACCCCATTTATCAAAGCTAACACAAATTTCAGTACACAATTAAAACTGCATTTTGCAAAGCAACACCTTTTGACCGTAGCACCGAAAATCCGAGCATTTATGCTTGATCTTGTCGGCAGGTTAAGAGGTGTTGCTTTTTTGCAGCAAAATCGCGTGCCGAGGCGGGGGAGAACCCACCGACGTGCGGTTTTACATAACAAAAGCCCTCCGAGATTCCTCCCGGAGGGCTTTGCTTGTGATTCGGTTGAGCGTTGTGACGAACTATGTTATTTCGCGAAATCGACCGCTCTGCTTTCACGGATCATGTTGACCTTAATCTGACCCGGATATTCGAGGTCTTCCTCAATCTTCTTGCAGATGTCGCGGGCGAGCAGCGTCATTTTCTCATCGTTGATCACTTCGGGCTTTACCATGACGCGGATCTCGCGGCCGGCCTGAATGGCGTAGCAGCGATCCACACCGTCAAACGATGCAGCCACGGCCTCGAGCTTTTCGAGACGTTTGATATAGTTTTCGATGTTCTCGCGGCGCGCGCCGGGGCGTGCTGCCGAGATGGCATCGGCTGCCTGCACCAGGCAGGCAATGACCGTTTTCGCTTCAATGTCGCCGTGGTGTGCGGCAATTGCGTGGATAACGGCTTCGCTTTCCTTGTACTTTCTTGCAACATCCACGCCGATCTCCACATGGGAGCCTTCAATCTCGTGGTCGAGCGCTTTGCCGATATCATGCAGCAAACCTGCTCTTCTTGCAATGGTGGGGTCAAGGCCCAGTTCGGAAGCCATCATACCGGCAAGGTAAGAAACTTCCAGAGAGTGGTTGAGGACATTCTGTCCATAGCTGGTGCGGTAACGCAGCCGACCAAGCAGCTTAACAAGCTCATGGTGAATGCCGTTTACGCCGGCAGCAAGCACGGCGCGTTCGCCCTCGGCTTTAATGGTCGCATCCACTTCGCGGCGGGCTTTCTCAATCGTCTCCTCAATTCTGGTCGGGTGGATTCTGCCATCCGAGATCAGCTTTTCAAGGGCGATTCTTGCCACTTCACGTCTTACGGGCTCAAAGCTCGAAAGCGTAATGGCTTCAGGTGTGTCATCGATGATGAGATCCACGCCGGTAAGCTGTTCAATGGCGCGGATGTTACGGCCTTCGCGGCCGATGATTCTGCCCTTCATTTCATCGTTGGGCAGCGGAACGACGCTGATGGCGGCTTCGGATACGTGATCCGCCGCGCAGCGCTGAATGGCGACCGAAATGATCTCTCTTGCCAGCTTGTCGCATTCTTCCTTCGTCTGCTGTTCATACTCCATTACTTTAATGGCCTTTTCATGCACAAGATCATCCTCAAGTAACTTGAGCAAATACTCTTTTGCCTGGTCCACGGTAAAGGAAGAGATCCTCTCCAACATGTCAATCTGACTTTTCTTAACGGATTCTGCCTCTTTCAGGCGTTCCTCCGCCTTGCGCATCTTATTTTCGACCGCGTTTTCTTTGGATTCCAGATTTTCCATCTTTTTATCCAAAGATTCTTCCTTCTGGGAAACGCGGCGCTCCTGGCGCTGAATTTCTTTTCTGCGGTCATTCATCTCGCGTTCGGACTCGTTGCGCAGACGGTGAATTTCGTCCTTTCCCTCGAGCACGGCTTCCTTTTTCTTTGCGGCAGCCGTTTTAATCGCGTTGCTGATGATCCGCTTGGCTTCGTCTTCTGCCGAACCGATGGCAGCTTCCGCTTCTCTTTTTCGATGATTCACACCCGCAAAGAAAGCGACAGCACCGCACACGGCGGCTGCCAACACTGCGATCAGAACACAAACCCAAATTGGTACTTGTGGCATTGGGCACCTCCTTCGCTAAGGTTTTCGATATTCAATTACTAAATTAGGTTATGCAGGGTGCGTTATTCCCTGTGAAGGCTCCACACAAAAAGCAGCCGCATAAACTGCTCGGAACACGGCTGACTTAAAAAGTGTAAAACACTCCATGTACAATTTTATCTCTTTTCCTTGCATATGTCAACCAAAGAATTTAAGAAATAGTTACGGTTTCTTTCTGTTTTATACAAGAGCCCAGTATATAAGCCGATTTTTTTGCTTTTTAGAAGAAAAATTTTTTCTGCGGGTCTATTTATCCCGCTTTTCTTCCGCTTCTTCCATTTTGCGGACAAGCTCGCTGGGGCGCATATCAAACGCTTCCGCAATCTTGCATATCGTCGAGAAATTCGCCTGCTTTGTCCCGCGCTCGATCATCGTCAGATGCGTGCGCGCGATGCCCGCAAAGCCGCTTAAAACCTCTTGCGACATGCCTTTTGCTTTGCGCACAGACCGTATTGTTTGCCCCACAATATTATTTTCCCAAAGCAAGTGTATCACCTCTACGCAAATTGTATGCGTAAATAGACATTTTACTGTCTACGATAATAGACAATGAAGAATTTATGTGAAAAACTCTTTTCTTGGGTGTTGACATTTCAGAAAAACGGTGATAGTATGGGGACAAGAAAAGGGCTTTGATAAGGAAGTTCGGGTTCAGGTCTTTTCAAAAGAGAGCGGTTGCCACCGGCTGAAAGCACCGCGGAAAGCGAAACCGAAATACCACCTTTGAGCCGCCGCCGAACGGTTTACCGAAAAGGCGGACGTTGCCGCCGCGTTAAGGCAGAAGAACGAGCTGTGTGTTAACACAAGTGTGTTTTAACACGCAGGAACTCGGGTGGAACCGCGCAGTGTCGCCCCGAGATCCCGGTGAGGGATCCCGGGGCTTTTTATTTTATCAGAGAATTAGGAAAGGATTGAGAATCATGATCAAGGTTGACCTGAAGGGCAGCGAAAAGGAATTTGAAAGCGGCGTTTCCGTAGCGGAAGTCGCAAAAAGCATCGGCATGGGTCTTTATAAGTCCGCATGTGCCGCAAAAGTGAACGGCGAGGTGTGCGACCTGCGCACCGTGCTCAACGAAGATTGCAAGGTAGAGATTTTGACGTTTGACGATAAAGAGGGAAAAAAGGCATATTGGCACACCGCGTCCCACATCATGGCGCAGGCGGTAAACCGCCTGTACCCGGGCACAAAGTTCGCCATCGGCCCGGCTGTGGATAACGGCTTCTATTATGATATGGAGCTGCCGCAGGCCATCACCAACGACGACCTCGCAAAGATCGAAGCCGAGATGAAGAAGATCATCAAGGAAGACATCGAGATCGAACGCTTCGAGCTGCCGGTCGCGGAAGCACTGGAGCTCATGAAGGGTCAGGACTATAAAGAGGAGCTCATCCGTGAGCACGCTGCCGAGGGCGAGCACATCTCCTTCTATAAGCAGGGCGATTTCACGGACCTCTGCGCAGGCCCGCACCTCATGCGCACCGGCAATGTCAAGGCTGTAAAGCTCACCTCCATCACAGGCGCATACTGGCGCGGCGATGCAAACAACAAGATGCTGCAGCGTCTCTACGGCATCGCGTTCCCGAAGCAGAGCTTGCTGGAAGAGCACCTCACCATGCTGGAGGAAGCCAAGAAGCGCGACCACAACAAGCTCGGCCGTGAGCTGGAGCTTTTCACCACAAGCGACGTTATCGGTCAGGGCTTGCCGATCCTGCTGCCGAAGGGCGCACGCATCGTTCAGCTTCTGCAGCGCTTCGTCGAGGACGAGGAGCAGCGCCGCGGCTGGCTGCTGACAAAGACCCCGTTCATGGCAAAGAGCGACCTGTACAAGATCTCCGGTCACTGGGATCATTATAAGGATGGCATGTTCGTGCTCGGCGACGAGGAGAAGGACAAGGAAGTCTTCGCCCTGCGCCCGATGACCTGCCCGTTCCAGTATCAGGCTTATTTAAACCGCAAGCGTTCCTACCGCGACCTGCCGCTGCGCTACAACGAGACCTCCACACTGTTCCGTAATGAAGCAAGCGGCGAGATGCACGGCCTGATCCGTGTGCGCCAGTTCACCATTTCCGAAGGCCACCTCATGTGCACACCGGAGCAGCTGGAAGACGAGTTCAGAAAGTGCCTGGAGCTTGCAATCTTCATGCTGAAGACACTCGGTCTGTATGAGGACGTTTCCTACCGCTTCTCGCAATGGGACCCGAATGACCGTGCAAAGTATATCGGTACGGAAGAGCAGTGGAACGAGGCACAGGGCCTCATGGAGCGCATCCTCAACCACCTCGAGATTCCGTACGAGATCGGCATCGGCGAAGCTGCGTTCTACGGCCCGAAGCTCGATATCCAGATTAAGAACGTGTACGGCAAGGAAGATACGCTTATCACCATTCAGATTGACCAGATGCTTGCCGAGCAGTTCGGCATGGTCTACACCGATAAGGACGGCAAGCAGAAGACCCCGTGCATCATTCACCGTACCTCCATCGGCTGCTACGAGCGTACCCTCGCGTTGCTCATCGAAAAGTACGCAGGCGCGTTCCCGCTGTGGCTCGCCCCGGTACAGGTGAAGCTGCTGCCCATCGCAGACCGCCACCTCGACTATCTCTATGAAGTCAAGAAGCAGTTGGAAGACAAGGGCTTCCGCTGCGAGGTCGACGACCGCAGCGAAAAGATTGGCTACAAGATTCGCGAAGCACAGCTCGAAAAGGTGCCGTACATGGTTGTTGTCGGCGATAAGGACATCGAAAACAACACCATCTCTATCCGTAAGCGCAAAGAGGGCGACCTCGGCGCCATGACCGTAGAGCAGTTCCTTGAAAAGATTGTTCCGGATCGCGACAACAAGGTCATTGACTGATCGAATACAATATAATATAAGATAAAGAACACCGTCCGCTCGGAGCTTTTCCGAACGGGCGGTGTTTTGTTATCTATGGATCGCGTGAAAGATATACGGTTAATCCTTCAGCTCGTCCCGCGAGACGATTTTCAGCTGCGATTTCTCTGCCAGCTGCCGGTATTCCGTCGGCGTGATGCCGAAGTACTTCTTAAATAACCGGCAGAACGCAGACGATTCCGAAAAGTGGTACATTTCGGTCACTTCTTTCACGGATAACCCGCGGTGGATGTGCTCTGCGGCGGCGTTCATGCGTATACGGTTAATGTAATTGCTCGGGGTGGAACCGAAGTTATCTTGAAAATAATAGAACAGTGCGCGTTCGGAAATCGAAAGCTTTTTCGCAAGTTCCGGCACGCTGATCTTCTCCGTTGCGTGGTCGAGCAGGTATTGGGTGATTTTGTCCTTGTTGGTGAGGCCGTCGTAATTTTGCTTAAGGGTAAAAATGCAGTCCAGTATAAATCCGGAAAGAACTTGGTTCAGGCAGCACTTGGCATAGCTGCAAACGCGCTTTCTGAGAAAGTCGCTGTAATCAATCAGCTGTGTATTATAACCGACAGAGCTCAGCTTTCCGCACAAAAAGTCATTTAAAACATCGGCGCCTTCGCAGGAACAGTCGGAAACGCATTTCATTGTAAAGGGAAGCCAGAGAATCTGCATGTTGTCGCAGCAGCAGTGATTCCAAAGGATTTTATCGCTGCGGCGCACACAAATTACCCCTCCGGTAATTACATTAAAAATGTTGTTATTCAAATATAAATCGCTTTTTTCAGACGAAGCTTTGACACAGAGCATCAAAACAAACTGTTGATTTTCGAACAATTCATCCAAGTTTTCGAAATCCGGGAAGCCCCAATGCACCTTTCCGAAGGCTATAGTAAAATTGTTCAAAATGGATGCGGTTTCATGCTCGCATTTTTGTGTGTCTAAGATAGTACTTTGTGACATATGCCCACCAACTTCACCACAAAATTTACTTTTTATACCTATATTGTACACGGTTTGCATAATTTGTCAATATGCTTTGCGCAATTTGTCCTTGAATTGTTACAAATGCGTGTGTATAATATGAACAATTCCTGAAGAAGTTGTTGCGGAGATTTAGACAAATTTGGAAACCATCCGAACATCGTTCAGGGCTTTCGACGAGAAAACCGTAAAACTGCAAAAGGCAGTCGGTTTCAAAAAATTTTGGCTTTAAGCAGGCTTTGAGTTCTGCTTTTTGTAAAAATTTTTCCATCTTTTTTGGAAATGGAGCGTGATGAGATTGAAACAAGCACAAGCGAGTGAAAAGACGGTCTTACGCAAAAAGAACGCCTTTTCCAGAATGCTTGCCCAGTGGGATCTGCAGATATTGTTAGTTCCCGGCATCCTCTTAGTCCTCCTGTTCAGCTACGTACCGATGTACGGCGTGGTCATGGGCTTCCAGGATTTCCAGCTCGGTGATTTCCCGGGCTTCAGCCAGTGGGTAGGCTTCAAACACTTCCAGACCATGTTCGCCGATAAGTACTTCGGACTGGCCATGCGCAACACACTGGTCATCAGCGCCCTTAAGATGTTCATTGGCTTCCCGCTGCCGATTTTCTTCGCAGTGCTGCTGAACGAAATGAACTTCCAGCCGCTGAAAAAAACGGTTCAGACCGTCAGCTACCTGCCGCACTTCATCTCTTGGGTTGTATGTGCAACGTTGATGTTTGACCTCATGTCCACCGACGGCGGCGCCATCAATGAGTTCCTCATGTGGATCGGCGTCATTAAAGAACCGATCGGCTTCTTCACCGAAGGCAAGTACTTCTGGGGCATTACATTGTGCACGGATATCTGGAAGGAGCTTGGCTGGAACGCGATTATCTTCATCTCCGCTATCACGAGCATCAGCCAGGATATGTATGAAGCGGCTGATATCGACGGCGCAACGCGCGCACAGAAGATGTGGCATATCACAATTAAGTCCATCAAACCGACCATCATCCTGATGTTTATCTTCCAGGTCGGCGGCATCCTGAATGCAAACTTCGACCAGATCATGATGCTCACCAAGCAGATGGGCAACTCCATGTTGAAAGAATACGCAGACGTGCTCGATACCTTCATTTATCGTTTGGGTGTCAGCCAGGGTCGTTTCTCCTTCGCAGCAGCGGCCGGTCTCTTTAAGTCCATCGTCAACTTCGCACTGCTCCTTGGTTCCAACTACGTAGCAGGTAAATTCGGCGAAGCACAGCTTTTCTAAGGGGGGAACAGAGAGATGGCAAAAAATCCAAACAAAATCCGCGCCAAGCGCGTGGCCAGCGACTACGTGATCGATATCATCATGATCGTCACCATTGTTCTGGTTCTTGTCCTTACGCTGTATCCGTTCCTGAATTCCCTTGCGATTTCCTTGAACGACTCCAACGATACCACCCTTGGTGGTTTGACCATCTATCCGCGTAAGTTTACGTGGAGAAACTACGAGCTGGTTTTCACAAATGAGAAGATCTGGATGGCGTACTTCATCACCATCGCACGTACCGTCATCGGTACGGTCGGCGGCGTGCTCATTACCGGTATGCTGGCATTCGCAATTTCCAGAACGAATCTCGTAGGCAAAAAAGTTTACGCAATGCTGTGTCTTATCCCGATGTACTTCGGCGGCGGCCTCATGCCGACCTACTTCTTGATCCTCAATCTCGGTCTCAAGAACAACTTCCTCGTGTACATCATCCCGGCACTCGTCAACCTGTGGAACATGATTCTCATGCGCAGCTACTTCCAGTCTCTGCCGGAAGCGCTTGAAGAATCCGCCCTCATCGACGGCGCAAACTACATAACCATCTTCTTTAAGATTTACTTCCCGCTCTCCACACCGATCATCGCGACGATCGCCCTGTACTTCGGTGTGCAGCACTGGAACGACTGGTTCCAGGCAAACCTGTACATTACACAGGATTACCTGAAGCCGATGCAGAACGTCCTTCTCGGAATCGTCAACGAAGCGAAGTTCGCAGAACAGATGGCCTCTGCGGGCATGGGCGTCACCATCGACGCCAACATGTTGAAGGGCAAGGAGACCAACGTGCGCTCCATCACAATGGCTACGATGTTTGTTACGATCATTCCGATCATCATCGTTTACCCGTTCCTGCAGCGCTACTTCGTAAAAGGCATTATGATCGGCTCCGTTAAGGGCTAATCATAAAATAAATTGTCAATGCAAGGTGTATTGACGAAGCATTCTTTAAGGAGGCAAAGTATGAAGTCCAGAAACTCTCTCTTGAAGGCTCTGGCAGCAGTCATGGCAGCATCCATGATTCTGACAGTAGCCGGCTGCGGCGGCGGCGGAAACTCTTCCACGGCTGAAAGCAGCACATCTTCCAAAACGGAATCTTCCGCAGCGGAATCCACAGACGGCGGTGACGCAAGCTCCGAGGTAACCGGTTCCTCCGGCCCGGACGACACCACCGAGCACTACGAATTTGATGCATATTACAGCTATCAGGGTTCCGTTAAGCCCTGGGGCGAAGACGCTGCATCGAAGTACATGAACGAAAAGTTCAACATCACGGTCAACTATTCCTGCCCGGAAGCCGATGCGGATTCCAGACTGAACCTGATGATCTCCTCCGACGACCTGCCGGATGTTATCATCATGGACCGTAACGCGAGCTGGCAGAAGCTCATCAGCCTCGGCAAGCTCGTCGATATCAACACCTTGAGGTATGAAGGCTGCTCCTTTGATGAGGACATCCTCGAATCCTCCCAGAAGCTGCTGTCCGTTAACGGCGGTCTCTATGGTATCCCGAACTGGGCTCGTAAGGGCGCTACCGGCGGTAACGCGAGCTGGATGGTCAACCACGACGTTTATGAGCAGCTCGGTTCTCCGGAGCTCAAGACGCTCGAAGACCTGCACCAGTTCATGCTGGATGCTAAGGACAAGGGCGTTACGACCTCCGACGGCCAGAGCATCTTCCCGTGGCTCCCGAGACAGGACGATAACGGCTTCAACACCGTTTCCGCTATCTATCGTTCCTACGGCAACCCGAACCTTGTTGATACATACTGGTCTCAGGCGGATAACGACATTAAGCTTGCTGTCTTTGACGACAACTACGTCTCCGCTCTGAAGATTGCTAACCAGTGGTTTAGAGAAGGCCTCTTCCCGGAAACCATTTATACCGACAGCAACGATCAGTACGTAGAGAAGCTCTCCAACGGCCGTGGAGCGGTTCTGTACTATGACTTCTCTCAGGACGATATCAACCACTTCCGTACCCTCCTTCAGGAGAAAGACGGCAACACCTACGATCTCCTCGGTTGGGAGCTTAAGGATTCTCCGATCTTCCCGCCGGCTGAAGGCGTAGATTGGGTATATGGCGAAGAAAACGGCACGCCTGGTAGCAACGTCAACTGCATCACCACAAAGGCTGAAAACCCGCAGCGTATCTTCGATCTCTATTCTTGGATGCTCACGAAGGACGGCTCCATCAACATGATGTACGGTCCTGAGGGCGGCCTCTGGGAAGGCAAGGACGAAAACGGCAACCCGATCCTCAAGAAGCCGGAAGAAGAGCTTAGCTCTGACGAAAAGAACGCAGCAGGTTGCTGGTTCTGGGCTCAGCCGGCTCACGCCGATAACGTTGACTTGACGAAGTATGCAGTTAACGATGCACAGCCGGAAGAATCCAGAAGCTGGGTTATCTCCATTCAGGCTCACGTCTTCACTCCGGAAGATTCCATCCATCCGGCAGTCCCCGGCCAGAAGTTCCTGACCGACGAAAACGCCAACCTCTCTCTTGAGATCGATCCGAACGATGACCTCGGTATGGCAAGACAGGCTATCACCGATGAGTGCAAGATGCGTATCCCGCAGATCATCATGGCTTCCGACGACGCAACGTTCGATAAGCTCGTTCAGGATCTGAAAGACTTTGCTGAGTCCAATCAGGTTCATGACATTGAGAAGATCTACACCGATAAGCGTGCATCGAACATCGAGCTCCAGGGCTACACCGCATATCAGGAGTACTACGACGCACAGAAGTAATTTAACGGGTTACTTTAGTTCGTAAATTAAAACAAAACAGCGCCCCGCTTTCCATAAAAGGAAGCGGGGCGCTTTCTTGTTTCCGGTTCTTAACCGAAAATCATATCCAGCACGCCGAGATGCTCAATCAAAATCTTCACACCCATCAAAATCAGCACGATGCCGCCGACAAGCTCTGCTTTCGATTTATACTTCGCGCCGAAAATGTTGCCGATGCGAATACCGATCGCCGAAAGAATGAACGTCGTTGCGCCGATAAAGCTGATGGCCGGTACGATTTTGACCTGCAAAAACGCGAACGTTACGCCCACCGCCAGCGCGTCGATGCTCGTCGCCACCGCGAGCGGCAGCATCGTCTTAAAGCTGAACGAATCGTTGAGGTTCTCCGCTTCCTCGCGCGATTCCTTTATCATGCTCAGGCCGATCAGCACCAGCAGCACAAACGCGATCCAGTGGTCGAACTGCTGAATCATTGACTGGAACTGTATACCCAAAATGTACCCTAAAAGGGGCATCAGTGCCTGAAATCCGCCAAAATAGGCACCCACAGTCAGCATGTGTTTCGCTTTCAGCTTTTTCACCGAAAGCCCCTTACATACCGAAACCGCAAATGCGTCCATTGAAAGGCCAACTGCCAGAATTAAGAGTTCCCATAAGTTCATTTTGATCACCGTTTTCCGTTGTTTTGTTATAAAAATATACGTGCGCGGGCAATAAAAAAGACTCACCCGAAAAGCCGGAGATGCCTTTCGGATAAGTCTCGTCGTTTCATGCATAGCCGTGAGTTTCCTCAAGTGTGTCGACCATACAGCGCTTCGCGCCGACTACTCCCTTATCGCAGTGTCGCTTTGCGGCACCGATACTCATGTTTGCTTATTAAACCACAAATATGGACTTGTGTCAAGCTAAAGTCGCGGCTAACCTATAAGAACTTTTGAAAACGGCTTGGTTCAACATCTTCGCATGCAATTACTGAAAATAAAGACGTATTTTTGCGGAAATTGAGTCCTTGTTTTTCATCTTCATATCTGATATTCTGTGAAATAGAACAAAATGCCGCAGCTTTACGCGGCCGGAATACGAAGCGGCAAAGGAAAAAGCCGCACGTGCAAACGCACAGAAAGGAACGGAACATGAAAATTCAGAGAATGAAAACAAACCGTATCGTCAACCCGCTCGGTTTTGATCTGAAAACGCCGCACGTCTCGTGGACAGTCACGGATACCGAAGCGAAAAAGCAGCTTTGGGCGCGCGTGGAGGTTTCCAAAACGGAGGATTTTGCCGACGTTATCTTTGATACCGGCGCGTGCAAAACCGCGTCGTCCCTCGGTGTACCGGTGGAAATCGCCCTCGAGCCCCGCACGCGCTACTTCTGGCGCGTTACCGTTATGGGCGATAACGGTGAATTGGCCACAAGCGACACTGCGTGGTTCGAGACCGCAAAACTCGACGAGCCGTTCACGGCACAGCGTATTTCTCCGTGCCTTGCGCCGGACACCGCCCCGTACATGCGCCGCGCGTTTGAGATCACCGGCGAAGTTCTCTCTGCCCGCGCATACTTCACGGGCCTCGGCATCTACGAGCTCTATTTGAACGGCGAAAAGGCGAACGATGAGTATCTTGTCCCCGGCTGCACCGCCTACGACAGCTGGATTCAGTACCAGACCTACGACGTGACCGACCTCATTCACACCGGCGAAAACGTCATCGGCGCCATTTTGGGCAACGGCTGGGCGAAAGGCCGCTTTGGTTTTGACGGCGTCGTTGGCGATTACGAAACGAATTTCCCGGGAAAACCCTGCAATATGTACACAGAGGAATACCTGCTCTTCGGTGAGCTGCACGTCACCACCACGCAGGGCGAGACCGTCATCGTCACGGACGAAAGCTGGCAGTGCGCTCCGAACCCGCTGACGTTCGGCAACATCTACGACGGCGAGCGCTACGATGCGAACCTCGAAATCGAAAACTGGTGCGCGCCGTCCTGCACCTATGCAAATTGGCAGCCGGTGAAGCGCAACACCACGACGAACCTCGGCGCAATTTCCGCGCGCCTCTCGCTGCCCGTAAAAGCAAAGCATATCATCACCCCGAAGCAGATCACCACGCCGAAAAACGAGCTTGTGTTCGACCTCGGCCAGAACATTACGGGTTGGTTCACGTTCATGGCCGACCTGCCCGCAGGTGTCGAGCTGCGCGTGCAGACCGGCGAGCTGTTGCAGGATGACTGCTTCTACCGCGATAACCTGCGCACTGCGCTTTCCGAATACCGCTATATTTCGACGGGCAAAAAAGCCTTTATTCGACCGATTGCGACCTTCTACGGCTTCCGCTACATCAAATTCTCCGGCGTGGCAGACCTCACCGGCATCACGGATATTCAGGCGTGGGCGCTTTATTCCGACCTCGAGCAGACCGGCGAGATCACGACCGCAAACGAGAAGGTCAACCGCCTGTACTTGAACTCTGTCTGGAGCCAGCGCGATAACTTCCTCGACGTGCCGACCGACTGCCCGCAGCGCGACGAGCGCATGGGTTGGACGGGCGACGCGCAGGCGTTCTGCCCCACGGCGAACTACAACATGGATTGCGGCGCGTTCTATACGAAGTATATCCGAGACCTTTTGGAGGAACAGAAGCGCCTCGACGGCAAGGTGCCGGATGTCGCCCCGCTGCTCATCAGCCGCAAGCCGGGCGAAGCAAACCCAATGCTCGCAAACGGCGGCGGTCACTGCGGCTGGGCAGACGCCGCAGCCATCGTCCCTTGGGAAACCTACATTGCAACGGGCGACATCAGCGTGCTCAAAAACGGCTTCGAGAGCATGAAGCTGTGGGCAGATTGGATCTACCGCTACGATGAAGCGCACGGCGCAACGCGTCTGTGGCCGGGCATCGAGTTCCACTTTGCCGATTGGCTCGCACTGGACGGCCCGGAATCCGGCTTCAATCCCGAGTCTGTTCTCGGCGGCACGGACATTACATTCCTGTGCTCCGCCTACTACTATAAGAGCACCATGTGCGTTGCAAACGCCGCACGCGCGCTCGGCAAAACGACCGAGTACGATGTCTACAAAAAGCGTGCAGACGAAATTCTCGACGCCATCCGCCGCGAGTTCTACACGGCGGGCGGCAGATGCGCGGCCGCAACGCAGACCGGCAACGCCATTTCGCTTTCGTTTGGGCTTGCGCCGGAGTTCGCGCGCGAGAAGATTACCGAAACCCTGCGCGGCCTGCTCGCAATGAATAAAGGCAAGCTGAAGACCGGCTTCCTCGGCACGCCTGTGCTGTGCCGCGCGCTCTCCGATAACGGCGCGAATGCAGAAGCCTATACGCTGCTTTTGAACGAGGAAAATCCCGGCTGGCTGTATGAGGTCAACATGGGTGCCACAACGATCTGGGAGCGCTGGAACTCCGTCAATCCGGACGGTAAGATCAGCGGCATCGGCATGAACTCCATGAACCACTACGCTTACGGCGCGGTGTTCGAGTGGGTGTATAAGAACGTCTGCGGCCTGAACCCCGTGCCGGACGTGCCCGGTTATAAAAAGGCCGTCATCCGCCCGCAGCCCGATGTAAGACTCGGCGCGGCAAAAGCCAGGGTTAATACCGCCGCAGGCTACTATGAAACCGGCTGGCAGTACGAGGATAACGGCGAAGTGACGTACACCGTCGTCATCCCGTTTGACGCCGAAGCGGAAGTCTATCTGCCGAAAAAAGACGGTACCACGGAGGAAATGACGCTCACCGCGGGCACGTATACGTTTACGCTGTAAAAGTTTCAAGAATAAACAGAGAGCGTCGGCAAAAAGAGCGAAAAATCTTTTTGCCGACGCTTTATAACGAAAAAATCACCGAGGAAAAACTCGGTGATTTTTTCGTTTAAGGTGTGGATTTATAAAAAGTGGCTTGTACGCAAATTATGGGGAATTTTGCTTCTACCATTATCATACTACCGGTAAAACGCAGAGTCAATAAACCGCGCGTAAAAACCGTATGTCATTTCGGAAAAGATTTCACCGCCAAATGTCGTTTCAGTTTGTGAAATCAGCACAAAGTGTAGCATTCTATGACTTTCAGCGGTTATTCTCTTTAATCACCCGCACGCGCGCGAAAAGCTCCCGCGCGGCAGCTTCGGGATCTGCACTCTTCATGATGGCCGAAACGACCGCTATGCCGTCAATGGGACTGCCATTCAAAACATCCATGTTCCCGGCATTTAAACCGCCTATGGCCACGACCGGGATCGGCACGCTGCGGCAGACATCGTTCAGGCGCGAAACCGGCGTCAGCACGGTTTTCACCTTCGTGGTCGTCGGGAAGATCGCGCCCGTGCCGAGGTAGTCCGCGCCTTCGCGGTACGCTTTCTGCGCCTGCTCCACGGTTTTTGCCGTTGCGCCGACGATTTTATCTTCACCTAAAAGCTTTCTCGCTTCACAGACGGGCAGATCACTTTGACCTACGTGTACGCCTGCCGCATCTGCCGCCATGGCGATGTCCGCGCGGTCGTCGATGATAAGCGGCACACGGTAGCGGTCGCAAACAGCTTTTGTAAGGCGCGCAAGGCGCAGGTATTCACCGCCGCCGCGCTCTTTTTCGCGCAGCTGCACCAGCGTCACGCCGCCCGTGAGTGCCTTTTCGAGGATGGAAAGAAAGTCATCGTCCGTGCGGCCGGTGCTGTCGGTCACAAGGTATAAGGTAGGATCGAATTTCATAGAAAAACTCCTTCTTTTAAACTTCGCGCAGCTTTAATAAACGCGTGTAATCATCGTCCGAAAGCAGCGAAAGTGCGTCCAAAAGCGCAATGCGGAACGACCCGAGCCCCTCGGATTTCCGTTCGGCCAGCTCGCCGCAAATGCCCATGGTGGAAACAGCCAAAACCGCAGCCGTAAACGGATCCGTCACGGCGCTGTATGAAGCGCACAACGCGTGTACCATGCAGCCCGTGCCGGTGACGAGCGACAGGCGTGGTGTGCCGTTTTCGCACAGCTCAGTTGTTTCGCCGTTTGTGATAATGTCCGTTTTGCCGGTGACGAGCACCACGCAGTGCAGGGTAGAGGCGAGCATTTTTGCAATTTCAATCGTTTCTGCCGTGTTTGTCCGTAAAACATCGATGCCGCGACTTTCAAAATGTGCGCCCGCAATGGCGCGAATTTCCGCGTCGTTGCCCTTCAAAATTTCCGGGCAGGCCTCGCGCAGCAGCGTGTGCGTCAGGTCGCGGCGCAGGGCGCTGCACGTCACGCCCACCGCGTCAAAAGAGATCGGCACACCGGCCGTTTTCGCCGCCTTGGCACTCGTCAAAACGGAGGTGCGGCGCGCGTCTGTGATGTTGCCGATGTTTACGCCGAGCGCTCCCACTATGCACGTGATTTCCTCCACCTCGTCGGGATGCTCCGCCATGATAGGCTTTCCGCCCACGGCAAGGATCCCGTTCGCGCAGTCGTTGATCGCAATCGGATTCGTAATGCAGTGGATGAGCGGCGCCGTCTCGCGCAGATCATTTCGCGCTTTGAGCAGCGCGTTTTGCAGCTGTGGTGTCATAGACCTTCGCCCCCAAATCATGCTGGAATTTTGCAAGCAGTCCGTTGCGGCGCAGCGCCATGAGGAACACGAACGCAATGGAGCCGCCGATCAGCGTGCCGCCGATGAACGACGGAATATAAAAAGCCCATGTCAACCCCTCGCGCCCGACGATGTACGTCATCACCGGATAAGAAGCCAGCGCGCCGATAACGCCGGTGCCGAACACTTCGCCGAGCACTGCGCAAAGGATCTTGCCGCCCGAAAGGCGGTAGAATACGCCGGAAAGAAACGCGCCGAACACCGCGCCGGTTAAGGCAAGCGGCGGAATGCCCATCAGCGTCATACGAATGATGCCGATAAGCGTGGCGCACAGCAGGGAATACCATGGACCGAGGAAAACGGAGCAGACAATGTTGATGAGATGCGCCATGGGGCACATGCCCTCCACGCGCAAAATCGGCGAAATGACGACGCCAATGGCGACGAGCATTGCAAGCATGACCATTTTCAGAATGTGTTCTCTTTTCATTTTTTGTACCTCTCTAAATATAAGCGTTTCCGACCCATATTTAAAAGAGGCGCACAAATGCACATAGCGAAGCGCGCCCGAATGTAAATTCAGGCCGGGCGGTCGAAGCTCAATTGCTTCCTCTCAATCCGAAACACGGAGTCCCATCGCTATGTGAAAGCAGTCCGGCACGGCAAATCGGGCGCTCCCCCGCGTTGCCGCTTGATTAAAATCCGCCGAACGCTGAATTTTTCCTTACGCAGTATAGCATATATCGACTTTGTGCGCAACGGTTTTGCGAAATTCGCGTATAAAAATACCCTGCGAAAGAAAAACCCGCAGGGCAATTTTGCTATGTACGGTTATTTCAAAAGGCGAATACGGCCGATGAACGGCAGCTCCTTTACTTTGCCGGAAGCGGCGTTTGCGATGCCGAGGATCATCAGCACAAAGAAGATGATGCCGATAAATTGCAGCGCGGCGGAGATCATGCCCGGCACAAACGGTATAAAGCCGAGCGCGAGGTTTAAGATGTTCGTGATGATGCGCGTCAGCACCGAATAGCACGCGTAGAAAAGAAACAGCACAAGCCCCTGGTTTGCGTGGAAACGCGCAAAATACGAGTTGCGCGCAGCGAAAATGGGGATGAGTACCAAAAAGCCGAGGTAGGAAAGAATGCCCCAGCCGCGATTCTCCTGAATGTCGCGCGGGTCGTAGTCGGCGGTGAAATCCCGTGCGCCGCTTTGCAAAACGGTGTTTTCAACAGGTGCGCCGCAGTTTGGGCAGCGGCGGGCGTCGTGAGGCAGCGGTTGACGGCAGGTTTTACAATACATAAACATAACTCCTTCTAAAAATAACAGAAAGCAGCTCCGTATTCGCACAGTGCTGCCGAAAATCATTGCATAAAGTATAGCAGTTTTTTCACGGATTGCAAGCATTTGCAAAAAAAGTCGGAAAAATTCAAAAATATACTTGACAAATCGAGTCATCTCCGTTATAATAAGTCACGTTGCGAAACAAGTGACACGAAATCCGAAATGCGGACGTAGCTCATCTGGTAGAGCGCCACCTTGCCAAGGTGGAGGTAGCGAGTTCGAGCCTCGTCGTCCGCTCCAAAAAAGACCTTTGTCGATTGACAAAGGTCTTTTTTCAACGAAATAAATCCTTGTGGATTTGTGAAATTGTCCTCCGGGCAAGTGAAAGAAGATTTTCACGAATCCCACATTTTGTAAGACTTATAAAAATTTATGAATAAAGCGGCGAAGTCGGCGGGAAAGGTTGATTTTTTGGCGGTCCGGTGGTATGATGATGAGTACCGGACCGCTTTATTTATAGAAGAAAGGGTGAGCGCATGAAAAGCTCCATTACGGTCATTTGCGGGCATTACGGCTGCGGAAAGACCAATCTCGTGCTGAATTTGGCAGCAGAGGCGGCGCAGCGCGGCAGACGCAGCGTTGTTGTCGATATGGACGTCGTGAACCCGTATTTCCGCTCGTCGGATTATTCCGCGCTGCTCAAAAAACTCGGCGTGGAACTCATCGCGCCGGTGTTCGCGAACACAACGCTCGATACCCCTGTGCTGCCGCCGGAGATCTTCTCCATCTTTAATATGGAGAACGCCGATATTTTTATCGATGCGGGCGGTGACGACGTGGGCGCTACAGCGCTCGGGCAGCTGCATCGGCAAATCGAGACTGCCGGGTACGAGATGCTGTACGTCGTAAACCGGTACCGTGTGCTTTCCACAAAGCCGGAAGAAACGCTTCCGCTCCTTCGGGAGATCGAAACGGCATCGCACCTGAAAGCGACGGCGGTCGTGAACAATTCAAACCTCGCTGTGCAGACCGATATGCAAACGGTGCTTAATGCTGTGCCGTTTGCGAAAAAAGCCGCAGAATTATGTCATCTGCCGCTTCTCTATTCCACCGTGCCGGATTTTGCGGTGGAAAACACGCTGCCCGAGGGATTTAAAGCGGTAAAGCGATATGTGCGTTTCGTCTGGGAGGACGAAACCGAGTAGGATAAAGGAGGAAACCGAATGGCAAGGATCATTGTAGACGAAAAAGTATGTAAAGGCTGCTCCATGTGCATTCACGCGTGTCCGAAAAAGATCATCGCGCTCGCGAAGGATCGTTTGAACGCGAAGGGCTATCACCCCGCAGAGCTGACCGATGAGGCAGCGTGCGTGGGCTGTGCGGCATGCGCGACCATGTGCCCGGATTCGGCGATCACGGTGGAACGCTGAGAGAGGAGTTAAAAACTATGGCAGAAACAGTTTTGATGAAGGGCAACGAAGCCCTGGCCGAAGCCGCTATTCAGGCGGGATGTCATCATTTCTTCGGCTATCCCATCACACCGCAAACAGAGCTTGCGGCTTATATGGCAAAGCGTATGCCGAAGATCGGCGGTACATATTTGCAGGCTGAATCGGAGATCGCGGCGGTCAATATGGTGCTGGGTGCGGCCGCGGCCGGCGTGCGCGCCATGACGTCTTCAAGCTCGCCCGGCATCAGCCTTAAGGGCGAAGGCATTTCCTATATGGCAGGCTCCGACTTGCCGGCGCTTATCATCAACGTGCAGCGCGGCGGCCCTGGCCTCGGCGGCATTCAGCCCTCACAGTCCGATTACTGGCAGGCGACGAAAGCCCTCGGCCACGGTGACTTCCAGATTCTCGTTTTTGCGCCGTCCACGGTGCAGGAAATGGTCGACCTCGTCTCCGACGCATTCGATAAAGCCGACGAATACCGCATGCCCGCGATGATCCTTGCAGACGGCATGCTGGGCCAGATGATGGAGCCGGTGGAGCTGCCGGAGCACAAAGACAGAAAGCTTCCCGAAAAGCCGTGGGCAGCCTGCGGCCACGAAAATAAAAGAGAGCACAACATCATCAACTCCCTTTACCTTACGCCGAACGCCCTTGAAGACCTTGTGCGTGCCCGCTACGAGCGCTATAAGATCGTCGAAGAAAAAGAGCAGCGTGCGGAGGAATACCGCACGGAGGACGCAGATGTCATCGTCGTCGCTTACGGCGCATCGAGCCGTGTGGCGCGCAGCGCCGTGAATAAGGCGCGCGAAGCCGGCAAGAAGGTCGGTTTAATTCGTCCCATCACGCTGTGGCCGTTCCCGAAGGACGCCATCAAGCGCGCGGCAGACCATGCCAAAGAGCTGCTCGTTGTGGAGATGAGCATGGGCCAGATGGTAGACGATGTGCGTCTTGCGGCAGAGTGCCGTGTGCCGGTGCACTTCTACGGCCGCACCGGCGGTGTGATTCCTACCCCGAAGGAAATTCTGGGCGAGATCGATAAACTTTTGAAATAAGGCGAAAGGATAGAATCAAATGGCAGTTGTATTTAAAAAGCCGTCTACGCTAACAGACGCGCCGCTGCATTATTGCCCCGGCTGCACGCACGGCATCATTCACCGCCTTGTTGCGGAAGCGATAGAAGAGCTCGGCATCGACGGCAAAACGGTCGGCGTGGCCTCGGTCGGCTGCTCCGTTATGTGCTACGATTATTTCACCTGCGATATGGTGCAGGCGCCGCACGGCAGAGCCCAAGCGGTCGCAACGGGCATCAAGCGCGCAAAGCCGGAGGACGTTGTGTTCACCTATCAGGGAGACGGCGACCTTGCGGCCATCGGTACGGCGGAGACCGTCCACGCGGCAACGCGCGGCGAAAACATCACCGTTATCTTTGTAAACAATGCAATTTACGGCATGACAGGCGGCCAGATGGCGCCGACATCCCTGCCGAATCAGGTCACGCAGACCACCCCGTACGGCCGTGATGTCAACACGGCAGGTTACCCGGTGCGCATTTGCGAAATGCTCTCCACACTGGACGGCGTGGCGCTTGCACAGCGCGTGACCGTCGATAACGTGAAGAATGTCAATATCGCAAAAAAGGCGATCAAAAAGGCGTTCCAGAACCAGATCGAGGGTAAAGGCTACTCCATTGTAGAGGTGCTTTCCACCTGCCCGACGAACTGGGGCATGTCGCCGGTTGAGGCGCTCGATTGGCTCGAAAAGAACATGGTTCCGTACTACCCGCTCGGCGTGTATAAAGACGGCACAAAGGGGGACAGGCTGAAATGAAAGACTTGAACATCGTTTTTGCCGGTTTCGGCGGTCAGGGCATTTTGTTCGCCGGTAAAGTTGTGGCGTATGCAGGCCTCATCGAGGGCAGGGAGCTCTCTTGGCTGCCGTCCTACGGTCCGGAGATGCGCGGCGGCACCGCGAATTGCAGCATTTGTCTCTCCGATGAACCTATCGGCTCGCCGCTTGTGACGAACCCGAACGTGCTTATCGCCATGAATCGCCCGTCGCTCGATAAGTTCGTGAACGAGGTCGAGCCCGGCGGCACGATCTTACTCGACAGCAGCCTCATCGACGAGCGTGTAGAGCGCGACGACGTGACCGTTTTCTATGTCCCGGCATCAAAACTGGCGGAGGAAAACGGACTGAAAGGCCTTGCGAACATCATCTTGGTCGGCAAGCTGCGCAAGGAGCTTGCGTTCTGCACGGAAGAAACGCTCGATAAAGCGCTGCAAAAGTGCATTCCCGCAAGAAAAGCGGATATGCTCGGTTTCAATAGAAAAGCCTTGGAGATCGGCAAAGCGCAGTAAAATTGAATTTATATAAAAAGAACGGCGCAGGCTTAAAATCTGCGCCGTTCCTTTAAATTGAGAGCCAAGGAGGCGGTCTTTATGAAAATTCTGGCGTTTACGGGCGCGGGCATCAGCAAGCAGAGCAACATTCCGACATTTATGGAGCGACCCGACGTGCGCGAAAAGCTGTTCCGCACGTTCGCGGAGCATCACCACGAGGCGTATAACGAGGTCATTCGCGAATTGAAAGCGAATATGAACGGCGCGGAGCCGAACGACGCGCATTTTGCACTGGCGGAATACAAGGTGCCGGTCATCACGATGAACATTGACGGGCTGCATAAAAAAGCGGGCAGCGACGCACTGGAGCTGCACGGCGGCCTGCCGGAGGACGACGAAATGGACAAGGCGTGGGCGCTTCATAATAAGCCCGTGCTGTACGGTGACCCCGCGCCGAACTATGTGAAAGCATACGAAATGGTGGCTGAATTAAAGCCCGGCGACGTGTTCCTTGTCATCGGCTGTTCGTACCACACCGCCATCGCGTGCGACCTGCGGGACGTAGCAAAGCACGCCGGTGCAAAGGTCATTGAGATTCAGGAAGACGCCGCGCATAATGTACGGAAAGTGTTGGAAGAATTGACAAGAAAGAATTGACAAGAAAGAACTGAACAGAGATAGAAAAAGCGCGTAGGCTGTGAAACCTGCGCGCTGCTTTTATCGGTCGAAATAAACGGTTCAAATTTGTGCCGTGCGCTTCTCTGCCTGTCGTTTTTGAATCGCCTTGGCGGCAAAGTAGGTGAGGAGGGCGGCGAGGGTGCCGAGGAGGATGCCGGCGAGGACATCGGTAGGGTAGTGGACAAAAAGAAAAATGCGGGAGAACGCGATGAGCACTGCCGGAATGTACGCGAGCCAGCCGACTTTTTTGTGGCGGAGCGTCAAAATAAGCGCTGCGGCAAAGCTTGACGATGTGTGGCCTGAGGGGAACGAATAGGACGTGGGGCGCGCGATGAGCATCGGAAAATCCGTGAACACGTTGCAAGGGCGTAGGCGGCAGATGATGTTTTTCAGCGTCAGCTCGCCGAAAAGCAGCGTGACCGTCATGGCGATAAGCACCAAACCACCGGTGCGGCGCGTTTTTTTAAAGCAGAGCAAAACGAGCGAAAGGACGATCCACCCAATGCCCGCTTCGCCGAGCGATGTGATGATGGGGAAGACCGTATCGGTCACGGTGTTATGAAAGTGCGTCTGTATAAAGGCCATGACGGCGGCGTCAAGCGACGGGATGCCGGGAAAACTCATCTTAGTAAACCTCCAATGCTTTGATTGAGTTATAGTATACTGCAATTTTTCTAAAAATGCCAGTGGATTTCTATGAAAGAATTCTTTCAAAATTCTAAACGGACGCGCCCGCGCATAGAATTACCGGAAAAGGGGGCAGGAAAATGTCAAAACCCATAGCGGAAGCAAAATTCTATGCCATGACGGCGGAGGCGGCTGTGAAAACCCTTCAAAGCGACGCGGGGCGTGGACTGAGCGGATCCGAAGCGAAAAAGCGGCTCGGCGTTTACGGTGAGAATCGGCTGCAAAAGGGGAAGAAAACGAGCTTTGCAAAGAAATTTATGCTGCAGTTCGGCGATTTTATGGTGCTCATTCTGCTCATCGCGTCGGCAGTGTCGTTTGCCGTCTCGTGCATGCAGGGGGAAGCGAATCTGGCCGACCCGCTGCTGATTTTGGGCATCGTCATTGCGAACGCGTTCGTCGGCACGGTGCAGGAGGCGAAGGCAGAACGGGCGTTGGAAGCGTTGCGCACGCTTTCTGCGCCGCACGCTGATGTGCTGCGGGACGGCAAACGCGCGGTCATTTCCGCCGAAGCGCTCGTGCCGGGGGACGTCGTATATATCCGCGCGGGAGACGTGGTGCCCGCTGACCTGCGGCTTTTGGAGAGCATGCATTTGCAGGCCGAGGAAAGCGCGCTGACGGGGGAATCCGTGCCAAGCGGCAAGAGTGCGAATGCGGTATGTGACGAAACGTGCGGCGCGGCGGAGCGCAAAAACATGCTGTTTTCCGGCACGGGCATCTCTGCCGGGCAGGGCGTGGGCATTGTGACCGCAACGGGCATGCAAACCGAAATGGGTCGCATTGCGGCGATGCTCGGCGACGAAGAAACACCCGACACGCCGTTAAAGCTGCGGCTGCGGCGCACGGGCAAGCTCATCGGGCTTTTGGTGCTTGGGATATGTGCGGCGATTTTTTTGATCGGGCTTATCCAAAAGGCAGAACCGCTTGAAATGTTCATGATCTCCATCAGCCTTGCGGTGGCGGCGATACCCGAGGGCCTGCCCGCCGTGGTGACGATCGTCTTGGCGCTCGGCGTGCGGCGCATGGCGGCAAAGCGAGCCATCATTCGGCATTTGCCTGCCGTGGAGACGCTTGGCAGCTGCGAGGTCATTTGCTCCGACAAAACCGGCACGCTGACGCAGAACAAAATGACGGTAGTGCGCTGCGCGGGTGCGGCGGGCGAGCTGAACGGACAGGATAGAGACGCTTTGTTATCTGCGGCGGCGCTGTGCACGAGCGTGGAGGGCAGCGGCGAGAAGCTGCTGGGTGACCCGACCGAAACGGCGATTGTCGCGGCGGTACCGGACTGGGAGCGTCTGCAAAAGCAGCGCGTGAAAGCGGCTGAGGTGCCGTTTACGGCAGAACGCCGCCGTATGACAGTCGTACTGCGAACGGAGGGCGGATACAGGGTCATCACAAAGGGCGCGCCGGAGGCGATTTTGCCGCGCTGCACGTATGTGCTTTTAAACGGGAAGAACGTTACGTTAACACCCGAGATGCGGGCGGCACTGAGCGCAAAAAACCACGACATGGCAAACGACGCGCTGCGTGTTCTGGCGGCAGCGGAAAAGCGCGCGGAAGCTTGCCCCGAGACGGACGATGCGGCGGAAAGCGGGCTGTGCTTTTTGGGACTTATCGGGCTGGAGGATCCCCCGCGCCCGGAGGCAGCGGAGGCGGTTTCCGAGTGCAAGCGTGCGGGTATTCGCCCAGTGATGATCACCGGCGACCAAACCGCTACGGCCTCAGCCATTGCCGGGCGGCTCGGCATTGAAAATAAAGCTGTGATGACGGGTGCGGAGCTGGAAAGCCTTTCGGACGACGCGCTTTTGCAGACGGTGCAGACGTGTTCCGTGTACGCGCGGGTCTCTCCGGCGCACAAAATGCGCATTATTAAGGCGTTTCGCAGGCTGAAGCTCGTCACGGCCATGACGGGCGACGGTGTGAACGACGCGCCTGCCCTGAAAGCGGCGGACATCGGCTGCGCGATGGGCAAAAACGGCACGGAGGTCGCGAAAAACGCCGCCGACATGGTATTGACGGACGACAACTTTGCGACGATTGTTTCCGCCGTGCGGGAGGGGCGGACGGTATACGGCAATATCCGCAAGACCATCCATTTTTTGATGTCGTGCAACATCGGCGAGATCTTGGTGGTGCTTGTGTCGTTTTTGCTGCGCACGCCGACGCCGCTTTTGCCGGCGCAATTATTATGGGTGAACCTTGTGACGGACTCTTTGCCTGCGCTGGCACTGGGCAGTGACCCGCCGCAGGGCGACGTGATGCGCCGCCCGCCTACCGCGCGGGACAGCAGTGCGTTTTCAAACGGGCTCGGCTTTGCAATGGCGGCGGAGGGTATGATGATCGGCGCGCTGGCGCTTTTGGCGTTCACGGTGGGACGCGTGTTTTTTGACGCCGATCCCATGCAGCCCGCCGTGGGGCGCACGATGGCGTTTGCGGTCCTAAGCCTTTCGCAGCTCGTGCACAGCTATAATATGCGCAGCACAGGACCGGTTTTGGGACGCGGCATGTTCAAAAACCGGGGTCTGAACGTATCGTTTTTGATTTGCTCGGCATTGATGGCGGGCGTGGTCGTGTTTCCGCAAGCGGCGGCGCTGTTTGGCTCCGTACCGCTGACCTTGACACAGTGGGGCATCGTGGCAATCCTTGCTTTGCTGCCTCTGCCGATCTGCGAAATGCAGAAAAGGATACTTTCTCGCACGGCAAAAGTGAAAAATATGACTTCCGGTGTGAAAAAGCGAGTCATTTTCAACAAGTAGCCTGTTACTTTTTTAATTATTAGCCGTCATATTGACTTCCCTTTCTTTTTTCAGCTATAATAAGAAAAAATAGCCCACACGGATGTGCAGGCCATGGGGTCTGCGAAAATGAAAGGGGTCGATATAGATGAGAAAAACCAAGATCGTATGTACGCTGGGTCCTTCTACCGATGACGAGGCTGTGCTGCGCGAGCTGATTTTGAGCGGCATGAACGTGGCGCGCCTGAATATGTCGCACGGCACGCATGAGGAGCATAAGCGCCGCGCCGATATGGTGAAAAAGCTGCGAAAAGAGCTTGACGTGCCGGTCGCCATTCTGCTCGACACGAAGGGCCCGGAGATCCGCACGGGGAAGTTTGCCGAAAAGGTGATGCTGACCCACGGGCAGAAGTACACACTGACGACGAACGAGCGCCCCGGCGACGCGGAAGGCTGCTCTATCACGTTTAAGGACCTGCCGAAGGACGTACACCGCGGCTCGCATATCCTCATCGACGACGGCCTCATTGAAATGGTCGTGGAAAAGGTGACAGACACAGACATTGAGTGTCGCCTTTTGAATGACGGCCCCATCACGTCTTATAAGGGCATCAATGTGCCGGGCGTGACGCTTTCCATGCCGTATATCAGCGAAAAAGACCGCGCAGATCTTGAATTCTGCGTGAAGGAAGATTTTGAGTTTATCGCCGCCTCGTTCACGCGCTCGGCAGAGGATATTGTGATGATCCGCAACGAGCTTGAAAAGAACAACTGCCGCGACATTCGCATCATCGCGAAGATTGAGAACACGGACGGCGTGGAGAACATCGACGACATTATCCGCGTTTCGGACGGCATTATGGTGGCGCGCGGCGACCTTGGCGTCGAGATCCCGATGGAGGAGATCCCGGTGCTGCAAAAGCAGCTCATTCACAAGGCGTATGTCGCCGGCAAGCAGGTCATTACGGCGACGCAGATGCTCGACTCCATGATCAAGAATCCGCGCCCGACGCGTGCGGAGGCGACCGACGTGGCGAACGCGATCTACGACGGCACGAGCGCCATTATGCTGAGCGGCGAGACGGCTGCGGGCGCGTACCCGGTGGAGGCCGTGCGCACGATGGTCCGCATTGCGGAGCGCACCGAAAACGACATCGACTACGTGCGTCAGCTGGAGCAGTGGGATGTGCCGGTGCAAAAGGACGTGACCTCTGCCATTTCGCACGCAACGTGCACGACGGCGCACGACCTCGGTGCGGTGGCCATCATGACCGTATCGAAAACAGGCTTTACGGCGCGCATGATTTCGAAATTCCGCCCGGCGTGCCCAATCATCAGCGGCACGACCGACCGCAAGGTACTGAACCAGATGGGCCTTTCCTGGGGCGTAATCCCCGTGATGCTGGAGGAAAAGACCAGCACCGACGAGCTGTTTGAGCACATTGTTGCAGTTGCGGAGGAGCACGGGCTTGTGCAGGCGGGCGACATTGCCGTTATCACGGCGGGTATCCCGCTGGGCATTTCCGGCACGACGAACATGCTGAAGGTACACCTTGTAGGCGACGTGCTTGTCTCCGGCACGGTTGTGAACGAGCTGAGTACCTGCGGCCCGCTGTGCGTGTGCAAAACGGAGGAGGAAGCGCTGCAGAAGTTCCGCAGGGGCGATATTCTGGTGCTGCCGAAGACCACGAACGCAACGATGCCGCTGATCCGTCAGGCTTCGGGTATTGTGACGGAAATGGACGGCGTGAACTCTCACGCAGCCATCGCCGCCATGGCGCTGGATAAACCGGCCATCGTCGGCGCGGCGCACGCGACCGACCTGCTGCGCTCCGGCACAACCGTGAAGCTGGACGGCGTTAGAGGTGCGATCTTCAGCGTCAGTGCACCGAGCGCGGAAAAGTAAAACGAATAGCAACGCCGCACCTTCGCAGGAAAACGTGGGTGCGGCGTTTTAAATAGGCGGTCTTTTGACCGCCTATCAGGAAACCCATGCAACTGGGTTTCCTGCGGAGCGAACGTCCACTGGAAGTTCGCTCCTACCTTCCTGGTTTTAGGTTAGGCAAATGGGTTTCGCGCTCTGCGGAGCGCGCCTCAGGGCTTTGCCCCGAGACCCCACCAACTTTTTGAAAAAAGTTGGATCAAAAACTTTATTCGTCGCTTCGCTGTGCGTTATTTCACCGCTTTTATAATCGAACAATCGTTACCGTTTTCCACCGTGACGGTGAAGCCGACTTCTTTTAACAGTGCAGCTTCGTGTTCTTTTGTCAGCGGGATGTCGAAGTGGACGAATGTGTCGTCGGGAATGTTTTCTTCGCGGCGCTTGCGGCTCCACGTTTTGCGCAGCAGGTTTTCTTCTTCGTCACAGCAGGCGAAGTAATCGCCGTTTACAAACATGCCGCCGGGCGTGAGACAGTCATAGATGCGTTTGAAGAGCCGGCGCTTTTTCTCCGGCAGAAAGTGGTGCAGCGATTCAAACGAGATGACGGCGTCGAACGCACCGGGGAACGGCACGGCAAAGTAGCTGCCGCACAGCAGCGTGAGGTCCTTATCCCCATGCTTTTTCATGAGGACGTCGAGCATATCGGGCGAAAGGTCAATGCCGATGACGGAAATATCCGTGCGCAAATTGTAGAGCGCGTCGAGCTCCAATCCTGTGCCGCAGCCGAGGTCTAAAATGCGCTTGGCGCTTTGCGGCACGGCGCGTGCGAACTGCTTGTAGTCTTCGCCCCAGAATTTTGTCATGCGTGCTTCGTATTCCGGCAGGCGCTTGCGGAAAAACGCGCCCATTTCTTCAAGCGGGGCGCTTTCGAGCTCGCGGAGCCAATTTTTTAAGTCTTCCAAATATTTTTCTTTGTTTTGTGCATTGATGTCCATGTTTTTTCTCCAAATTCTTTAAATGAGAACACTGCGTTATTTTGCGCAGAATTTGCGGATGGCGCCGCGCAGCAGCTGCCGCAGCTCATTTTCCTCCGCAATAAGCGAACCCGCGTACAGCGCTTCGGCGATGCCGAATGTATAAAATCGCACGTCGCGATAAACGGCTTCGGCTTCCTTTACGGTGAGCCCGTACTGCACCGCCGTGCAGTCGATGGCCTCGCGGTTCCACGGGCTCGAGATGATCTGCGGCACGGTGCGGCTGCCGTATTCGTTCGATAAAAACAGGACGCCGAACAGATTGCGCCTGTCGCGGGCGAGCAGAATGTGCGCAAGGCTGATCGTGAACAGGTAGTCCGATTTATCGAGATACTGCGCGACGAAGGATTGATATGTGCCGTCTAAATATTCGATGACGGCGCGGCGGAATGTTTCCATGCTGCCGAAGTTGCGGAAAACGGGCTGCACGGAGCAATTGAGTTTAGCGGCGACACTGCGGACATTGAGTGCATCTGCGCCTTTTTCCAGTGTGATGGCGGCGCCTGCCTCAAGCAGCATTTCCGCCGTGATGCGCGGTGTTCTTGCCATAGTTTCCTCCCGGGTGTGGTTCAGCTGATGAGGATAAAATATCGAATGTTATTTCATTTGTCAAGCGCGAATTTGAAATAAAACGGAATTTATTTGAAATGGGGATATATTGCAAAGTTTTGCGGCGCATGATACAATAAATTGAAGAAAATCACCGGGAGGGTGTTCTATGAATTTTCGGGAAACGTTAAAATCGATCGGGATCATCCCTGTTATTCAGATCAACGATGCGGAAAAAGCGGTGCCGCTGGCGCTGGCGCTGAAAAAAGGCGGGCTGCCCGCGGCGGAGGTGACGTTCCGCACAGACGCGGCGGAGGAAGCCATTCGCCGTATTAAGGTAGAGGTGCCGGACGTGTGCGTGTGCGCCGGTACGGTTTTGAACGTAAAGACCGCAGAGCGCGCCGTGAAGGCGGGCGCTTCCGCGATTATCAGTCCGGGCACGAATCCGGAGGTCGTGCGCTGGTGCATTGCGCACCGTGTGCCGGTCATCCCCGGCTGCGCGACACCGACGGAGGTGGAAGCCTGCATGCGCATGGGACTCGATTTTGTGAAGCTGTTCCCGGCGGAGGTTGTGGGCGGCGTGAAAATGCTGAAGGCCCTCGGCGGCCCATACGGCAACATGAAATTCATGCCCACCGGCGGTATCCGCGCGCAGAACGCGGCGGAGTACCTTGCGCTGCCGAACGTGCTGTGCTGCGGCGGCAGCTGGATGGTGCCGGGGGGGCTCCTGGACGCCGGAGATTTTGACGCCATTGAGGCGCTGGCACGCGAAGCGGCGCAGATTGTAAAGAAATGATTTTGTAAAACGAAAAACAGGACAAAGCGCATCTGAAAACGCTTTGTCCTGTCTTCTTCATTTATGGGTGCGGTGTGGGCAAATCCCCAGCGTGTCGCGCCCGTATAAACTCCCCATTGTCCTTCATCCCTTTTGGATCGGACACTTTCGTCACTTTCTGACAAAAGGTATCTTATCACATTCGCTTCCGTTTGTAAAGCCCCTTTTTAAACATTTTGCAAAAAAGCAGCAGAAAAGTTTTTATGAGATTTAGGAAATTTTAAAGAGCGTTGTCTGTACATTTCAAAAAGAGGCTCAATGTTTGAATTTCAAAGCCTGACGCGTCAGAGAGAAGATACCGGTCATGTATTCCTCGTGGATATCCGCCTGCATACGGAAAACGGGCATGTGGTTTTCCGGGATGCTCTGCTTGCAGTAATCGATGATGTCTTTTTCGCGCACGTTCAAGGTGGCAGAGCCGGTGAGGAAGAGGATGTCCGGGTTCAAAAGCGCGATGGTGCACACGGCGGCGGTCTGCATCAGCGGTACGATATTCTCGCCGTGAATCATGCGCGAGACGGTCTCGACTTTTGTAGCGGTGGAGTTGATGAGCGGCAGACTGATGAGCTCGCCCGCATATTTTGTACTGCCGACGATGATGTGTCCGTCCACCACGGTGCCCGCACCGGCGCTGCGGTGGCTCGGCCAGTAGAGAACGGAAAGGGAGTACGGGTGGTCGCAGGGGTTGCGCACGTAAAAGCCGTAGGACGTGAAGTGCATGTCGTTTTCCGTGATGATCGTGATGCCGAGCTGTTCTTCGAGTACCTTTTTCGGGTTGAAGCCGTTTAACGCCGGGAACGCAAGGGATTCAATGGCGCCTTCGCGGTCGGTGACGCCGGAAATGCCGATGCCGACTGCGCGGATGAGCGGATCTGCCTGCACCATCTGTGTGATGAACAGCGTGAGGTCCTCCGGCAGAATGTCGTTGAGCGGACAGAATTTTTCCTGCAAGCTGTTTCCTTTTAAATCGCACACGCGCAGGGCGATGCCGCTCCTTTCCACGTCGTTATTAGCGGTATACAGGCACAAAATGTGCGCGTAGTTTGGGTTGATGGAAAAGCGGCGCGCGGGACGGCCGCCGTTCGATGCGGCAAAGGCGAGCTCCAGCACCTGTCCGTCGTCAATCATCTCGCCGAGGAGCGCCGTACAGGCCGCAAGGCTTAACCTGCATTGCTCGGCAAGCTCTTTTTTTGTGGCGAAATCCGTGCGGTACAGCGCGCTGCGCAGAGCGGCGAGGTTATTCTGTTTTAAAGCGGCAGCGCCGCCGTGTTCTGTCATAATCGATTTCCTTCATTTCTGTTGCGGGCCGAGCCCGCATATTTTCAATACGAGCATATATTAGCATATAAAATGCACGATGGCAATGGATTTATGTTCCGATAAAAAATAAGTTTCCGGGAATTCATGGATTTTTCATAGACAATGCGCGAAAACTGTGCTATACTCTAAATTACTAATGTAACGGAGTGATCATAACTTGGAGCAGAAAGCTTTTGAACTGATACAGGAAAAATTGCAGGCAGCGTTAAATGAGCAGGGCTTTGGCGAAGCTGTGGCGCTGGAGACCGACAACGGCCGCGGCGTGATGTTTACGACGGGCGAAGTGGCCTACGGCCTTTTCTACGAGACGAAGCAGCGGCGCTTTGTGCTGCGCAGCGCGACGATGAAGACCCCGAAGGAGCCGGGCGACTGGCGTCAGCTTTCCATGTGGCTGTTCGATGAAGGTGAAAACACCATGCAGGACGCGGAGAGCATCGCGAACGACTTTCTTGAGCTCGTGCAGGGCTCTAAGCGCCGCGAGCTCGTGCAGACCGCGAAGAAGCGCCGCAAGAAGGACGAAGAGAACAACGCGGATCCGCAGTTCTTTCTCAACCGCTTGGTGCCGGTGTTCCCGGAGCTGCGCGACGAAATGAACGAGGAACGCATCGTGTACGGTCAGGTGCGCACGGCACTGTTTGCTGCTGAGAAGGTTGCGCCGAAGTGCGAGAATCTTGCGAAGAACTATAAGGACAGCGAGCCCATGAAGCGCATGTGCACCATTTTCTGCGACATGTACGCCGCGGGTGATATGGATACCCGTGCAGTCATTCAGTTCGGCGTTCTGAATAATATTAAGGACGAGGCGGCCATCCGGAATATCATCGCGAACTTTACGGACGGCTGCGACCTGCAGAAGGTGTATAAGCACTCCAGAAAACTCATCGGCAAGAACATCAAGCCCGAAAAGGTAAAGAAGAAGGGCAAAAAGGTGGAGGCACGCCTGAGCAACTGAAAAACCGCATAAAATCTCAAAATAGCTCTTGACAGCAGCGCATATCCTATGCTATTATAGGTATACCTCAAGTTGGGGGCTATTTTTTTGCGCCCAAATTTTGAGGGAGGCTGGGAGAACATCCCAAATTTTTTCCGTAAAACGGGAGGTGCCGTCATGAGAGTAAAGGTCGTTTTAGCTTGCACTGAATGCAAACAGCGCAACTACAACACAAAGAAGAACAAGAAGAATGATCCCGACAGACTTGAGATGAACAAGTACTGCAGATTCTGCAAGAAGCACACGCTCCACAGAGAGACGAAGTAAAGCGAGGAACGAAGTTATGGCCGAAAAAGCAAAAAAAGAAAACGGCTTTGTTCGCTTTACGAAGAAAGCGGGAAAGTTTTTCCGCGACTGCAAGGGCGAGATCAAAAAGATCGTTTGGCCTACGCCGAAGAACGTTTTCAAAAATGTGGGTGTCGTTCTTGCGACGATCATCCTGCTTGGTCTCTTCATTTTCCTGCTGGATACCGTCTTCATGAATTTGCTGGGTCTCGTCATGCAAGTGGCGAAATAAGCAGCGCGAATGATCGCGCGTTTATTTGAGAAGCGGAGGAATCGAAATGTCGGACGAAGCAAAATGGTATGTGGTTCATACCTATTCCGGGTATGAGAACAAGGTTGCGTCAAATCTGGAGAAGACGGTGGAAAACCACTCTTTACAGAATTTGATTTTTGAGATTCGCGTACCCACCGAAAAGGTCACAGAAGTTGCCGCAAACGGCAAGACCAAGGAAGTGGAACGCAAGATTTTTCCGGGTTACGTCATTGTAAAGATGATCCTCACGGATGAATCGTGGTACGCGGTTCGCAATATCCGCGGCTGCACGGGCTTCGTCGGCCCGTCTTCCAAGCCGATTCCGCTCACGGATGAAGAAGTGGAGCGACTCGGTGTGGAGACGAGGAATGTCGAAGTCTCCTACAATGTCGGTGACAGCGTCCAGATTACCGACGGCCCGCTTGAGGGCTTTATCGGAACAGTGGAAGAGATTGATGTGGACAAGAACCACATTCGCGTCATGGTTTCGATGTTCGGACGTGAAACCCCGGTTGACCTGGAACTTGACCAGGCGGAGCCGGTGGAATAACACACGGTAAATTGCGGTAATCCGCTTTTTATTGAGGGGGATACGTCCCCCTGTGGGAGGAACGCCTGAATTTTCACGGACGTTCCGCCATCAACCACGAATTTTGGAGGTGCAAACAAATGGCTCAGAAGGTTACGGGCTTTATTAAGCTCCAGATACCTGCCGGTAAAGCTACCCCGGCACCACCGGTTGGTCCGGCTCTCGGTCAGCACGGTGTTAACATCATGGCATTTACAAAGGAATTTAACGAGCGCACCAAGGGCGACGCTGGTCTTATCATCCCGGTCGTCATCACAGTATACGCAGACCGTTCCTTTACCTTTGTAACAAAGACGCCGCCTGCAGCAGTTCTTATTAAGAAGGCTTGCGGCATCGAAACAGCTTCGGGCACACCGAACAAGACAAAGGTCGCAAAGATTACCCGCGAGCAGGTAAAGAAGATCGCCGAGCAGAAAATGCCTGATCTCAACGCTGCATCCATCGAGAGTGCTATGAGCATGATCGCCGGTACTGCACGCAGCATGGGCATCGAAGTAGTCGATTGATTTGATTTTACCCGGGTGGGAGGAAACTCTCTGAGAATCCGATATCTACCACTTTAGGAGGAACATGAATGAAACACGGTAAAAAGTATGTCGATGGCGCAAAGCTCATCGAGCGCAGCCGCCTTTATGATACGCAGGAAGCGCTTGACCTCTGTGTCAAGACTGGTACAGCAAAGTTCGACGAAACCGTTGAAGTCCACGTAAAGCTGGGCGTTGACGGCCGTCATGCAGACCAGCAGGTCCGCGGTGCTATCGTCCTGCCGCACGGCACGGGCAAAACCGTCCGCGTGCTCGCAATCTGCAAGCCGGAGAAGGAAGACGAGGCTCGTGCAGCCGGTGCTGAATTCGTCGGCGGCAATGATATGATCCAGAAGATCCAGTCCGAAGGCTGGATGGATTTTGACGTCCTCATCACGACCCCGGATATGATGGGTATGGTTGGCCGTCTCGGTAAGATCCTTGGCCCGCGCGGCCTCATGCCGAACCCGAAGGCCGGCACCGTTGCTCCGGACATTGCACGTGCAATCACCGAAGCGAAGGCCGGTAAGATCGAGTATCGTCTCGACAAGACCAACATCATCCACTGCCCGATCGGCAAGATTTCCTTCGGCACAGAGAAGCTGACGGAAAACTTCAACACGCTGCTGGAAGCCATCAACAAGGCAAAGCCGGCTGCTGCAAAGGGCCAGTACATCCGTTCCTGCGTTGTTGCTGCAACGATGGGCCCGGGCGTGAAGATCAACCCGAACAAGGTTGGCTAAGATTCGTCTGAATCTTAAATTTAAGGCTTGACAGAGTTCTTCTGCCATGCTATAATTACAAAGCTGTTTACCTAAGACAGCAGGTGCACCGGTTTTCCGGGCTGAAAGGTTTTACCGCCTGCCGAGGGAGCGGAAAAGTTACTTTGTACTTTTTATGCCTTCCTGCGGTAAGTGGGAAGGCATTTTTAGTTTTCGCACCGAGGAAAATCGTTCATTTTGGCGCTTTTCCAAATCATAACTGAAAGGCGAGGTGAATATTTTGCCCAGTAAAAGCGTTTTGGAAACAAAGCAGGCAATTGTTGCTCAGCTGAAGGATAAGGTCGCTAACAGCGTATCCGGTGTTGTCGTAGACTACAAGGGTATCACTGCAGAGGCCGACACAAAGCTCCGTAAGGAACTGCGTGAAGCCGGCGTTGAGTACACTGTCGTTAAGAATACTCTTCTCAAGCGTGCTATCGAAGGCACCGAGATCGAGGGTATGTCCGAGGTTCTCGAAGGCACAACCGCTCTGGCTGTTTCCCACGAGGATCAGATCGCTCCGGCAAGAATCCTGAACAAGTTTGCAAAGGATTCCGACGGTAAGTTCGTGATTAAGTCCGGCTACATGGACGGTAAGGTCATGTCTCCGGCAGAGATCGCTGCAATCGCAGATCTCCCGAGCAAGGAAGGTCTTGTTCAGATGCTGCTTAGCGTTCTCGTATCCGGCCCGCGTGGTCTTGCTATTGCACTTAGTGAAGTTGCAAAGGCTCAGGAAACTGCATAAGTTTGCAGGATAATTTTCAATTTAAAATTTTAGGAGGATATTACAATGGCTGATATCGCAAAGTTTGTTGAAGAAATCAAGTCCATGACCGTTCTCGAGCTCAACGAGCTGGTCAAGGCTATCGAAGAGGAGTTCGGCGTTTCCGCTGCTGCTCCGGTTATGGTCGCTGGCGCTGGCGCTGCTGCTCCGGCTGCTGAAGAGAAGACCGAGTTCGACGTTGTTCTGAAGTCTGCTGGCGCAAACAAGATCAACGTTATCAAGGTTGTTAAGGAAGCTACCGGCCTGGGCCTGAAGGAAGCTAAGGCTATGGTTGACGAGGCTCCGAAGACCATTAAGGAAGGCGTTTCCAAGGACGACGCTGAGGCTCTTAAGACGAAGCTCACCGAGGCTGGCGCTGAGGTCGAACTGAAGTAATTTAACTTCACCTTATAATTGTCTGATTCAAGATCCGCAAATGCAGTTCGCTGTGTTTGCGGGTCTTTTTTCTTTTCGGTTATATGGTTTTCTGAAATATAATTTGGCATCTTTGTTCACAAAATAGTCATTGCTTTTTTGTTTTTATCGGTCTATAATATGTTCATTCCTTAACAGTTCAAAAATGAACAATTCAGTTTTAAACTGTTTTTTGGAAATGGACATCGTTAAGAACTTTTGGCGATGTTCAGCAGTAAGCAACAGGAGGTGCGAGGAATGAAGCAAGACGAGCAAGCGTGTACGGCCGTGCCGTTTCACGACGGACTTGCGGAGCACTTAACGCAGATCGCGCGCATCATCAATACGGAGCTGCGCAAGGTGCTGGCGGATGAAGACCTTTCCGCGGTGGAATCCGGTGTGATCATGTGCCTTTCCACAACAAAGGTCGATACGGCCGGGCGCATTGCGCGGCGCATGGGTGTTTCGCGCTCGTTGATGAGTAAGGCGGTAGACCACCTTGTGCGCGGCGGATGGATTGAAACAAAACCGGACCAAAACGACCGTCGTATGGTACATTTGGTTTTGTTGCCGAAGGCCGAGCCGGCTGTTAAGCGGTGCAGAGAGCTGAAGCATGAATATTATGAAAAAATGTGCGCCGGTGTCAGCCCGGAAGACATGCAGGTCTTCCGCCGCGTCATGGAGCAAATACGGCGAAACCTTGAAAACTTTACCGAGACGGGCAGATACCCGGAGATGAGAAAGGAGAAAACCGAATGAAATTGCTGAAAACGTACCTAAAGCCGTTTGCGGCGCTGGTGCTGGCGTGCATTCTGCTGCTTTTCGGGCAGGCGATGTGTGACTTGACATTACCGAACCTGATGAGCGACATTGTGAACACCGGCATTCAGCTTGGCGGTGTGGATGAGGCTGCACCTGCGGTTTTGAACCAACAGGCCGTTGACTTATTGGCGCTGTTTATGAACGACGCGGAGGCGGGGACGTTCAAAAACGCCTACACGCCCGTGGAGCACGGCAGCGATGAAGAGACGAAGCTTGCGAAAACCTACGAGAATATCAAGGACATGGATGCGGTCGCTTTAAGCGAAGATGCAGACATGCAGGCGGTGGGCGATGCCTACGGTAAAGCGGCGTATGCGTTCATGACGTTTCTGAAGGATTACGGCGCACAGACCGGCCAGGCGGTGGACACCGAAAGCGGCGTGCAGGACATGGATATGCGTCAGCTTTATGCTGTTATCCCCATGTTACAGCAGATGCCGAAAGAGACGTTCAGCGAAGCAATTGATTCAGCCGAAAACGCGCAGTCGATGATCGGCTCGCAGGTGGGCGCGACGTTTACAAAGTTGTTCTATAAGGAACTCGGCGTCGATTTAGACGCAAAGCAGGTGCGCTATATTGTGATAAAGGGCCTTGAGATGCTCGGCATCGCGCTGCTCGGCGTGCTGGCGGCGGTGCTCGTCGGCTTCTTCGCGTCGCGTATTTCGTCCGGCGTGGCAAAGCAGATGCGCAGCGATGTCTTCCGCAAGGTGGAAAGCTTTTCCAACACGGAGTTCGATAAATTTTCCACCGCATCGCTCATCACGCGCACGACGAACGATGTGACGCAGGTGCAGATGCTTATTTCCATGGGACTGCGTTTGATGTGCTACGCGCCGATCATGGGCGTGGGCGGCATTATTTTCGCGCTGCAAAAAAGCGTTTCGCTAAGCTGGATCATCGCGCTCGCGGTCATCGTTTTGCTGGGGCTTGTCATCGTACTTTTAAACGTAGCAATGCCGAAATTCAAGAGCTTACAGCGTTTGACGGACAGATTAAACCTCGTCAGCCGCGAGAATTTGAGCGGCATGCTCGTGGTACGCGCGTTTACAAATGAGAAATTCGAGGAGGCGCGCTTTGATAAGGCGAATGAAGATCTCACCCGCACAAACCGCTTTACCCAGCGCGTGATGAGCATTACAATGCCGATTATGATGCTCATCATGAATCTTGTCACGCTGCTCATCATGTGGGTGGGTGGGCACGCCATTGCGGAATCCACCATGCAGGTAGGCGACATGATGGCGTATATCCAGTACACAATGCAGATCATCATGTCGTTCCTGATGATTGCGATGATCTTCATTATGGTGCCGCGCGCCATGGTTTCCGCAGACCGTGTGCAGGAGGTGCTGACGACGGAGCTTTCCATTAAAGAGCCGGAAAACCCGGTTACGCTCGGTAATGAAAGCGGTGAGCTGCGTTTTGACGACGTTTCCTTCCGCTACGGCAACGCCGAGGAAGATACCTTGAGCCACATTTCGTTTACCGCCAAGCCCGGCCAAACGACGGCGTTTATCGGCGCGACGGGTGCGGGAAAATCGACGCTCATCAACCTCATCCCGCGTTTTTACGATGCCACCGGCGGCGCAGTTTACCTGAACGGCAAGGATATCCGCATGCTTTCGCAAAAGGAACTGCGCGATAATATCGGCTACGTGCCGCAGAAGGCCATGCTGTTCTCCGGCACAATCGATTCCAACATCAAGTACGGCAAGGAAGACGCCGATGTGAACGAGGTGCTGGCAGCGCTCGATTGCGCACAGGCTACGGAATTTGTCAGCGAATTGCCGAACGGTGTGGAAAGCTCCATCGCGCAGGGCGGCAGCAACGTTTCCGGCGGCCAGAAGCAGCGCCTTGCCATTGCCCGTGCGCTCGTGAAAAAAGCGCCGGTGTATATTTTCGATGATAGCTTCTCCGCGCTCGATTTCAAAACGGATGCAAAGCTGCGCCGTGCGCTGACGAAATACACGGAAAACGCTGTCGTGCTCATCGTTGCGCAGCGCGTTTCCACCATCATGAACGCCGAGCAGATCATTGTGCTGGATGAAGGCAAAATCGTCGGCAAGGGCACGCACAAAGAGCTTTTGAAAACGTGCCCGGAATACCGCGAGATTGCGGAAAGTCAGCTTTCAAAGGAGGAATTGGCATGAGCGAACCGAAAAGAAACGCACCGCGTCCGCACGGGCCCGGCAGAGGCATGATGCCCACCGAAAAAGCCAAGGACTTCAAAGGCAGCTTTAAAAAGCTTATTTCGTATCTTTCCCCGTTTAAGTTTAAAATACTCATCGTCGTCATTTTCGCGGCGCTTTCCACCGTGTTCACGATCGTCGGCCCGAAGATTCTCGCAAAAGCGACCGATGAGCTGACAGCCGGCTTGATGCGCATCATCACCGGCGCTGCGGAGGGCATTGACTTTGGCTATATCGCGAAAGTTTTACTGTTCCTTGTGGGGCTGTATGCGTTGAGCGCGCTGTTCTCCTACATTCAGGGCTTTACGATGTCCGGCGTTTCGGCGAAGGTCTCGTACAACATGCGCCGTGCCATTATGGAGAAGATCGACCGCCTGCCCGTCTCGTATTTTCACAAAACGAGTCAGGGTGACGTGCTTTCCCGCATCACGAACGATGTTGATACGCTCAGCCAGAGTCTAAACCAGAGTATCACGCAGCTTATCACGTCTGTGTGCTCCATCATCGGCGTGCTTATTATGATGCTTTCCATCAGCTGGCAGTTGACGCTTGTCGCACTGTGCATCGTCCCGATTTCGTTGCTGCTTGTCGGACGCATTGTGAAATCCTCGCAGAAATATTTCGTCGGCCAGCAGGAATACCTCGGCGCGGTGAACGGCCACGTGGAGGAAATGTACGGCGGGCACGTCGTCGTGAAGGCGTTTAACGGCGAAGCGCGCTCCATGGAGAAATTCGAGTGCGAAAACGAAAAGCTCTATAACGCGGGCTGGAAGTCGGAGTTCCTCTCCGGCCTGATGCAGCCGATCATGGGCTTTGTGGGCAATCTCGGCTACGTTGTGGTGTGCATTTTGGGCGCATCTATGGCGGCAGGCGGCAGCATGACCATCGGCGGTATTCAGGCGTTTATCCAGTATCTGCGCAGTTTCACGCAGCCCATCACCCAGATGGCAAGCATCTCAAGTCAGGTACAGCGCACCATGGCGGCGGCAGAGCGCATTTTCAATTTCCTTGATGAACCCGAGATCGTCGAAAAAACACCGAAATACACCGTGGAAAACAGCAATATCCGCGGCGACATTCGCTTTGACCACGTTTGCTTCGGCTACGAAGACACCGACGAGACTGTCATCCACGATTTCTCCGCCGATGTGAAAGCGGGCCAGAAGATCGCTATTGTCGGCCCGACGGGTGCAGGCAAAACGACTATGGTAAAGCTTCTCATGCGCTTCCACGACCTTAAATCCGGCAGGATCTACCTTGACGGCAAGGACATCACGGAGTTTGCCCGCGGCGACCTCAGAAAAGAATTCGGCATGGTTCTGCAGGACACATGGCTTTACAGCGGCACCATCATGGAGAACATCCGTTACGGCCGCTTGGACGCGACGGACGAGGAGGTCATTCAGGCGGCAAAAGCGGCGCAGGTTGACCACTTTGTGCGCACACTGCCGGACGGCTACAACACGATCCTCAATGAAGAAGCGACGAATGTCTCGCAGGGACAAAAGCAGCTGCTCACCATCGCCCGTGCGATTTTGTCTGACAGCCGCATCATGATCCTTGACGAAGCGACAAGCTCCGTCGATACGCGCACCGAGCTTTCCATCCAGACTGCGATGGATAACCTGATGCGTGGCCGCACAAGCTTTATCATCGCGCACCGCCTCTCTACAATCCGCAATGCTGACCTCATCCTCTGCATGAAGGACGGCGACATCGTGGAGCAGGGCACGCATGAAGAATTGCTCGCAAAAAACGACTTCTACGCAAACCTCTACAACAGTCAGTTCGAGCACGCAGAGGAAAGCGCGTAAAACGCCTGTAAAACAAAACGAAGCTGTCTTCTCTGACAAAGAGAGGGCAGCTTTTTTGGTGGTTTTGAAGATTGACAAACGCCTAAAAGGACGGCTACAATAACCGCATAAAGGGGGCGTTTGTATGTTTTTGGATGAACTGAAAAAGAGGAATGTGCCGAGTTTAAAATTGCGCGCGGAGATGCTGGAGCTTTTGCAGCGGGAGGAATACGGCTGCTTGCCGAAGGCGCCGGAATCATTCGTTTGGGAAGCGGAGCCCGGCGTTGCGGATAATTTCTGCGCGGGCAAGGCGATGCTGGAAAAGCTGACGTTTCGCGTTGTGGTAAACGGCAAAGATTTCGCGTTCCCGGTGTATTTGGCTGTGCCGACCGCAGAGGGGCCGCACCCGTTTTTTGTCCACATCAACTTCAGAAGCGATGTGCCGGACCGCTACATGCCGACGGAGGAGCTCATCGACAACGGCTTTGCGGTGCTTTCGTTCGGCTATGAGGATGTGACGCGCGACGACGGCGACTTCACCTCCGGCCTTGCGGGTGTTCTGTATGAAAACGGCAAACGCGCGCCGCATGACGCGGGTAAAATCGCACTGTGGGCGTGGGCGGCGATGCGCTGCATGGATTACGCCGAGCACGACGAGCGGCTGGACTGCGCAAAGTCCGTTGTGTGCGGGCATTCGCGCCTCGGCAAAACAGCACTGCTCGCTGCTGCGCTGGATACCCGCTTCGCGTTTGGCTACTCGAACGATTCCGGCTGTGCCGGTGCGGCGCTGTTCCGCGGCAAAAAAGGCGAGCAGCTTGACGATATTTATAGGCAGTTTCCGTTCTGGTTCAGCGAATCGTTCGGGCAGTATGTCGGCAAAACGGACGCGCTGCCGTTTGACCAGCACTACCTGCTCGCGAGCATTGCGCCGCGCTATGTATATGTGGCGTCTGCGACGGGCGACGACTGGGCAGACCCCGCGTCCGAGCTTTTGAGCTGCTATGCGGCGGCAGCGGGGGACAAGGAGGCATTTCCCTATGAAGAAACGTCGGAAGACTACGATTTTAACCTGCACGCGGGCCGCATCGGCTATCACCGCCGCCCCGGTCTGCACTATTTCAGCCGCGAGGACTGGAACCGGTTTATTGCGTTTTTTGAGAGCAAAAAGTAAATTAAAAGGGCGTCGTGTTGCCGTCCTTTGGGAGACCCCCTAATTGGGTCTCCCACGAGGGAATAGTCCACTGGACTGTTCCCTCTCCCGTCCTGATTTTTTGGAAGGCAAATAGATTTCGTCGTCTGCGGACGACAACTTAGGGCGCTGCCCTAAGAACCTGCGACCTTTTTGAAAAAAGGTCGATCAAAAACTTTTTGCGTCGCTTCTCTATGAAGACGAAAAATGCATACAAAAACGGCGAAATCCTGAACAGGACTCGCCGTTTTCTTATGCTTTACTTTAATTCTTGCGGTTGAAATTGATGAGGCAGCCGGCTTTGACGATCTTCTTTTCGTCTTCCGTCATCGGGGCAATGTAAAGCTCGATTTCCTTTACTTCATCGCCGAGCACATACGCTTTAATGCTCTGCATATCGCCGTCCATGGCGTCCAAAACGTTCGGGACGAGGATATAATCACCGATCTCGAAGGCGGGTTCATTTTTCATCTGGAACGGCAGCATGCCCCAGTTCATCACGTTGGAGCGGTAGCGCTTGGTGGCGTACTCGGAGCAGATATTCGCAAGGCCGCCCAAGACGCGCTGGCAGCTTGCCGCCTGTTCGCGCGCAGAGCCGTCACCGGGCTTCACGCAGTAAATGACACTGCCGATTTCGATTGTCTTTTCATCGACGTCGGGCAGGATGTTTTTCACTTTCCCGAGTGCGTTTTTCAGAGCTTCATCGCTTTGTGCTTCGCCCGCAAGTCTCGCTTTTTCGAGTGCACGGACATCCTTTGCACGCTGCACGTAACCGGGGTCGCGGCGGGAGAGTGTGAACTCCGCAAGCCCCAGTGGGTTGGAGCGGTACGAAGACGTTTCGCCGGACGGGATCAATTCGTCGGTCGTTGTGACCTTATCCATGATCTTCGAGCAGACGCGCAGCAGAATGTTCTGCGCAAGTGCCTCCTGCTCCGGCCAATCCTTGATGTTCGGGCCGTAGATGAGCTTATCCTCCGGCTCTGCCTTGCCGAAGCCGTTGTAAATGCGGGCGCGGTAGGAGGAATCATCGTAGTTGTATTCCGGCACCTCATAGTTGTCCGCGTACTTTTCGGCGGAGGTCAAAATGCCGCCGTTTGCCGCCGTTGCCGCGATAGAACGTGCGTCCATGAGTGCGACGGCGCTCAGTTGGCCTGCGCCCGGCTTGGAGCCTTCGCGGTTCGGGAAGTTGCGTGTGGCGTGGCGGATGCTCAGCGCGTTATTCGCCGGTGTGTCGCCTGCGCCGAAGCACGGGCCGCAGAATGCGGTCTTCACGATGGCGCCCGTCGCCATGAGGTCGGAAATGGCGCCCTTTGCGAGCAGGTCCATAAACACCGGCTGTGAGGACGGGTAGACGTCCAGTGTGAATTCGCCCTGACCGCACTGCGCGCCCTTTAAGATGTGCGCCGCCGCCATGACGTTCGTATATGTGCCGCCCGCGCAGCCCGCAATGATGCCCTGCTGCACCTGCAAACCCTTTGGGGTGATCTTATCCGTCAGACTGAATTCGATATCCTTGCCTTCCGTCAAGCGCGCGGCTTCCTTTTCTACCTCGCGCAGGATGTCGCCGAGATTCGCGTTCAGCTCGTCAATCTCAAACGCGTTGCTCGGGTGGAATGGCAGCGCGATCATCGGCTTTACGGTGGAAAGGTCTACATAGACCAAGCCGTCGTAGTATGTCACGTCGGCCGGCTTTAACGCGCGGTAATCGTCCGCGCGGCCGTGCTTTGCAAGGTACGCCTTCGTGTCGTCGTCTGTGCACCAGACGGAGGTGAGACATGTGGTCTCGGTCGTCATGACGTCTACGCCGTTGCGGTAATCGGTCGTCATGCTCTTGATGCCGGGGCCGACGAACTCCATGACCTTGTTTTTTACGTAGCCGTTTTTAAACACCGCACCGATGATGGCAAGCGCGATGTCCTGCGGGCCCACGCCCGGGCGCGGCTTGCCGGTGAGGTACACCGCCACAACGCCGGGGTACGCGACATCGTACGTGTTTTCGAGCAGCTGCTTGACGAGCTCGCCGCCGCCTTCGCCGATGGCCATGGTGCCGAGCGCACCGTAGCGCGTGTGGGAATCGGAGCCGAGAATCATTTTGCCGCAGCCCGCCATGGCCTCGCGCATGTACTGGTGAATGACCGCCATGTGGGGCGGCACATAAATGCCGCCGTATTTGCGCGCGGCGGAAAGGCCGAACACGTGGTCGTCCTCGTTGATGGTGCCGCCCACGGCGCACAAGCTGTTGTGGCAGTTTGTGAGCACGTAGGGGATGGGGAACTTCTCCATGCCGGAGGCGCGCGCCGTCTGAATGATGCCGACGAACGTGATGTCGTGCGAGGCGAGCGCATCAAATTTTAAGCGCAGGTTCTGCATATCCTCTGCGGTGTTGTGCGCTTTTAAAATGGAATAGGCAATGGTACCCTGTTTTGCCGTGTCTTTTTGGTAGGTCTCGGGTGCAGCGGCTTCCGGCACGATCTCTGTGCCGTTCACAAGGTAAACGCCGCCGTCATAAAGCTTTACCATATTCATTCACCGAAGCTTCCGAAGGAGCCCGGAAGCGATCCTTTCTTTTAGCATTGCATGGCCGCGCAGAAAATCCTGCGCTTAGTTGCTTTCAGTATAGCATAATAAAGGCGGATTTGCAATTTGCATTTCTGCTTTTTCATTTTGTTCAAAAACGGTTCAGTCTTCCGCGATGACTTTTGCTGCGGCGGAGCCTGAAGCGGTCTTCCAAATGCGGATCATCGTCGGGATGCGGCTTTGCAGTTCCGAAACGTGAGAGATGATACCGACGACGCGCCCGCTTTGGCGGATACTCTCGAGCGCACGCATGGCGGTATCGAGCGTGTCGGTATCGAGCGAGCCGAAGCCCTCGTCGATGAAAATGGAATCGAGCCGCACCGCGCCCGAGTAGCTCTGCACGACGTCCGAAAGCCCGAACGCGAGGGAAAGGGATGCCAAAAACTGCTCGCCGCCCGAAAGTGTCTCTACGGAGCGGCACGTGCCGCTCATGCCGTCCAAAACCTCAATGTCAAGCCCGCCGTAGCCCGCGCCGCTTTTGCCCTGCTTGTGCTGCAAGGCGTAGCGCCCGCGGCTTAAAACGGAGAAAAAGCGGTTTGCGCTCTGGATGGTCTCGTCGAGCATCATGCCGAGCACGTACTGCAAAAGCGGCACGCGCAAGGCGTTGCTGCGGCCGGTCACGTACCCCGCAAGCTTTGCTGCGCGGCTGTACTGTACGTCGAGCGCGGCGGCTTCCTCCGTGTATTGCTGCACGGCGGCGGCGCTTTCCGCAATGGTGCGCAGGTCGGAGCCAAAGCGCCCAAGCTGCACGGAAAGCGTCTGCGTTTCGGTGCTTTTTGCGTCCAGCTCCGCTTTGCTTTGCGGGAGGTCCTTTTCCGGCGCTGCGCCGAGGGCATTTTTCGCTTCCTTTGCGGCGAACATCTGCTGTGCGGCAGCTTTTACGGCCTCGTTTGCGGCAGAAAGCGCGTTTTCCGCGGCGTGGAACGCTTCCTCAAGCGCTGCGGTTTCCTGCTCGAGCACGCGAATGCGCTTTTGTATTTCGGTCATCTCCAAGGTGATTTGTGCCGCATCGCGTACGGCGTCCATGGCGCTTAATTGGCGGCGCTTTTCTTCCAAAGCGGCGCGGCAGGCGGCAAGCGCGGCGTTGTGGCGGCTTTCGACCTGCATAAGCGCTTCGCGTTCCGCTTTGAGTGTCTCAAGTTTCTTGTGTGCGGCCGGCGCCTGCGCTGCAAGCTTTTGCGCTTCGTTGAGCGCCGTTTGCGCCGCAATGTAGGCCGCGGTGAGCGCTTCTTCGCTTTCTGTGATGCTTTTTGCGGCATCGTTTGCGGCGTTTAATTGTGCGAAAGCGACCTCGTGCCGCGCTTTTGCGGCGGCGGCCGTCTGCTCGGCGCGGCTTTGCTCTTGCCGCAGGTCTTCGAGCTTTTTGCGCAGCGCATCAAGTTCTTCTTTTGTCGTCTCACCTGCGCACGGCACGGCGAGCACGGGGTGGTGCACCGCGCCGCAAACGGGGCAGGGCGTGCCGTCCGTGAGCCCTGTGGCGAGCGCGGCGGCGCTGTTTTGGTTCCACTTGGCTTCTGCCGCCGAGAGCAGCTTATCCTGCCCCACGACGGTCAGCCGCGCGGTGCGCGCCGCGTTTTCGGCAGCTCCCCACAATTTTTTGCACTGCGCTTCGGCTTTGGTGGCGTCACTGCGCGTTTTCAGCGCGGCAAGCTGTTCGCTTAAGATGGTCTGCGTCTGTAAGAGCGACGCGAGCCGGTCTTTTGCGGCATCGGCCTTTTCGGTGAATGCTTCGCCTACCGCGATGCGCCGCAGCACCTCCGGCAGCTTTTGGCGGTCGTCCTCTGCCTGCTTTTGCACGGCGCGCTCGCGCTCCTCCTCGGCGCGCAGTTCTTTTAAAAGCTGCTCCTTTTGCAGGCTGCGTTCCTGCTCCGCACGCAGCTGTTCGCTTCGTTTTAAGAGTGTGTCTTTTTCGGCGGTCAGCTTTGTAAGTCCCGCGCGGTTCTGCTCGGCGCGCGTATACTGCGCTTTGGCGGAAGCTGCCCGCGTTTCGGCGGTTTTCAGCTGCGCTTCGGCATCGGTCTCGGCTTTTTGGCACTGCTCAAATTGCAGTGCGCGGGTGTATTGCTTTTGTGCGAGCGTCAGCGCTTCTTTCGCGGCGGCGAGCGCTTTTTCGGTCCGTGCGCATTCTAATCGAAGCGCTTCCGTTTGCACGGCGAGCGCCTCGGCGGTCTCCGCGCCATGCTTTTCGAGCAGCGATTTCAGTTTTGTCTCGCACGTTTCGCGTTTTGCGTACAGCTTTTTTTGGCGCTCCGTAAATTTCATCGCGATGCGTTCCCATAGCTCGCAGGAGAAAAGCGTTTTCAAAATGGCTGCTTTTTCGGTAGAATTCGCGCGCAGAAGCTGCATGAATTTGCCCTGCGGCAGCACGATGACCTGCGAAAATTGCTCGGCGGTGAGGGAAAGCAGGCTTTCCGCGTAGCTTGTCACATTGCGCGCCGCACCCGAAGCGGCAAGCGCCCAGCCGTCTGCCGTGCGGCGCTTGCACTCGTTTTCCTCCTCGGTGATAAAATCGTCGCTGCCGCGCTTTTTGCGGCGGTACAGCGCACGGCGGAAGCAATATTCGTCTTCGCCGAGCGCAAAATGATAGACGACCTCGGTGCGGTCGCTGTCTGCGGCGGCAAGGCAGCGCATATCTTGAAACGTGCGCCGCCCGCCCGTCGATTTATAAAAGAGCGCGATGCTCATGGCGTCGAGCAGCGTCGTTTTGCCGCCGCCCGTCTGCCCGGTGATGAGGAACAGCCCCGCTTCGTTCAGCTTTTCAAAATCGATGACGGTGTGCTCCAGATACGGCCCAAACGCCGAAAGCTCCAAACGGATCGGTCTCACGTTGCATCGCCCTCCAGTTCCTTTAGAATTTCCGCCAGCAGCGCTTCGTCCTCCGGCTGCGCTTCCTCACCGCAGACCTCCTTTAAAAAGCCGCGGAAAAGCTCCGCGCGGCTGCGGCTGTGCAGATCGGCTTCCGCCTGCGTGCCTGCGTGCTGCTTTAAAAACCACGTGCTGCGCACGCCGAGTACATTCGGGTAATAGGGGCGCAGTCGGTCGGCCGGGCGGAAAACCGGCTCGTCGTCGGTGAGCAGAATTTCCACATAGTCTTCATTGGGCGCCGTCTGCCCTTTTTCAAGCAGCGCCGCAAACGTACCCTCTATGCGCTTTACGTCGTGTAGAGGGGTTACGGGGATGCACGTTGTTTCCACCGTGTCGCCGAGCGTGACGAGCGTCATGCTCTTTTTCTGGTGCGCTTCGTCTACGGAATATTTGAGCGGAGAGCCCGCGTAGCGCGCCGTGTCGCCTGCTCTTTGCGCCGCGTGCAGGTGCCCGAGCGCCGCATAGTCAAACGGGGAGAAGACATCCGTCGGCACATCGCCCGCGCCGCCGACGAAAAGGCGGCTTTCGGAATCGGAGGTGGAGGCCCCCGCTGCAAAGCAGTGCGCGACCAAAACGTGCTTTTTCGCGGGGTCAAACGCTTTTTCCATTTTTTCTACCGCCGCGCGCATGCAGGCCCCCGCGCCGCGCAGCGTTTCATCGCCTAAAAAATCGCGCATCTGGGCGTTTTCAAAGTACGGCAGCGGGAAAATCTGTATGTTGCCGATCTCGACCGGCGTAAACGCGTCTTTAAGCTCCGTGATGATATGGATGCCGTGCCGCGCAAGCAGGCTTTTGCCCACCGCAATGCGGTCCGGGCTGTCGTGATTGCCGGAAATGATGACGGCGGGGATGCTCCGTTCGCACAGCGCATCGATGAGCTCGTCGAATAAATGAATCGCGTCGACCGAGGCAATCTGCCGGTCGTACAGATCGCCCGCAATGAGCAGCGCATCGGGCTTATATTCATCCAGCGCAGGCAAAAGCGACTGCCGCACAAAATGCCGCTGGTCATCCATTAAGCTGCGGCCGTACAAAAGCCTGCCGAAGTGCAGGTCTGCAATATGTAAAAGCTGCATAGCGTCTCCTTTTAAATTTTAAGTCTGACTTTTTTCTGAATTTGCCGGCGAGCACCTTTTCAGGGGTGCCAAACCGTGCTATAATAATAAAATAGTTAACAGTATTATATCATGTCCGTTGGAGGATAAACAGTGAGAAAACATAAATTTTTATCGATATGTGCAAGCGTTTTGCTGTCGCTTTCCGTTTTGACGACCGGCGTTTTGGCCGATACAGCCGAAAGCACCGCGAGCGAAAATTCCACAGCTTCCGATACCTCGACTTCGGAAACCGACACAACGACAAACACGGTCGTGGCCAAAAGCAGCGAAATGGGCTTCCCGTGCGATAAGCTCACAGACCCGAACAGCGCTTCTATTTATATGGTGAGCCTCGATACCGATACCGTTGTCTATACATATAATCCGGACGAGCGCCGCCCCATGGCTTCCATGACGAAGATCATGACGTATATCGTCACAGCGGAAACGGTCAGCGACCTGCAAAACACGCGCACTACGGTGCCGGAAAGCGTTGCCGAGGAGCTTGAGGGCACGGGCTCGTCTTTGGCGGAAATTCAAACGGGCGAAAGCTTTACCATCTATGAGCTTTTGAACCTGATGATGGTGCCCTCCGGCAATGATGCCGCGCTGACGCTTGCAAAATATGTGGATTCTTTGAATATCACGGCCGACGACCCGCAGTATGACGAAGACGGTGACGGCAAAATGAGCTGTGTGGAGCTGATGAACAAGAAGGCCGCGGAGCTCGGCTGCACAAACACGCATTTTGTGAACCCGCACGGCCTGTATGATGAAAACCACTACACCACCGCGCGCGAGATGGCGACCATTACGGAGTATGCGCTGACAATGCCGTATTTTACGGACGTCACCTCGCAGACGTATTACACGCAGCCGCCGACGAACATGACAAGCGAGGAACGCACCGTCACCACGACGAACCGCATGCTTTTGAGCTATGACGATGAGTATTACACTTATGCCACCGGCGTAAAGACCGGCTCCTTGAATGAATCCGGCTACTGCATTTCCGCCACGGCTACGTATGACGGGTACAGTTACCTTGTCGTTTGCATGGGCAGCCCGTATATCGACAGCGAGGGCAACCATATCGATTATCACGGCGAAATGTACGATGCCGCGACGCTGTTCCGCTGGGCATTTTTGAATATCGAAAACAAAACGCTCGTTACGGACGGCGAGCTTCTCGGCGAGGTGAGCCTCAAATACGCGTGGGACAAAGACCGCCTGCAGGTGCTGGCGCAGGGCAATCTCACCGCAACACTGCCGAGCAGTCTGGAAAGCGGCGCCATCACCACAAAGCTCGATCTGCCCGAAAGCGTGAAAGCGCCCATCAAAAAGGGCGATTACGTCGGTACCGCTACGTTCTATTATAACGGCACGGAGCTTTCCACCGTTGCGCTCGTCGCCGCGGAAAGCGTGGAGCGCAGCGAAATCGTGCAGGTTTTGCAGCAGGGGCAGGAGGTGCTCACCTCCACGTGGTTTATTGTTACGGCCACCATTTTGCTGGTCTTGGCTGCCGCGTATGCTATCCTTGCCATCCTGATGAACCGTAAAAACAAAAAAGTCCGCCGCGTAAAGAAATACAGAGATTTATAAGTACAGAACAAAACCCCGATCCGTTTCATGTGCGGAATCGGGGTTTTAACGTTCACGGAGCGAACAATTCACTTGCCGTAAGGAAAATTTCGCCATAATCTTCCTACGTTCTCACCTGCCGGCTCGGTCGGGGCTGGACGGTCGCCACCGGCGACCAGCCCCCTTCGGGTTATGAGCCGCGGGCGCATAGATGGAAAGTCGCAGGCACAAACTTGCCCAAAACAAGAAGAAACTCAGTTGTTCAAAAGAACAACTGAGTTTCTTTGGCTCGTAGCACCGAAAAAGATATCACAGGATTTTTAGGAAAATCCGCTTGTGACAACCGTTTCCGTTCATAAGGATGTATTTTCTTATGAGAGATTGGTCGCAACCTCTGTTATGGAGGCTGCGGCCTTTTCTCTTTCTATGGTAGATCACGGCCTTGACGATTCTGCGATAGCAAGCATTTCCTTTATGGTTGCAAGGTCTACAAGTCCGACACCGGTAAAGTAGATGTCAATGCCCACCCGCTTATGCCCGTTCACCGTTTCACTGTTGTGAACCTCGATTCGCTTGATGATCTTATTGACCACCTCCGGCGTGAGCGTTTCCATACTGGAGTATTCCCTGAGTCCTGCCAGCAAAAGCCGAATATCCACGCTCTCCCGTTCGAGTTCGGCCAGCTCTTTTTCCTTCGTACTGACGGATCGCAGTAGCTCGGCCTGCTCTTTTTCGTATTTTACCGCCATACGGGAATAACGCTCGTCAGATAGCTTGCCCGCAAAATTATCCTCATAGAGTTTGGCAATCAGCCGGTCGATTTCATCGATACGGTGTTTTCCGGCAGCGATGTCCGATTTGATAGATCGGATATTCCGATCTTTCCCCGCGGATCGTTGAGTTCCAATCATTTGCAGAAAGAATGATTCGTGACAGGTGACGAAATCTGCAAGATCGCTGACCGCCACTGAGACGATTTGTTCCAGCGCGACATTCCGGATATAGTGAATTGTGCATTCTCCTCGACCGGACTTGTAATTGGCACAGCGAAAAAATTCCTGATTTGCTTTCAAACTCTTAGCCGCACAAAAGTGGAGCTTTGAACCGCAGTCTGCACAAAAAACCAATCCGGAAAACAGGCTTGTTTTCCCCGTCGCAGTCGGGCGGCGCTTATTTTTGCGCAGCTCCTGCACTCGGAGCCAAGTGTTTTCGTCAATGATCGCTTCCTGTGCGTTCGGCACGATGCTCCATTCCTCCTCCGGCTTGCGAATCAGTTTGTGTACCTTGTAGCTGACGGTAGTCGTTTTCAGATTAATCATACAGCCGGTGTATTTTCGATTGCTCAAGATGGCATCAATGGTGCTGTCCTTCCATAAATACGGATCGCTCGGCATAGGGCGATTGGCGAAAGAAGAACCGACCGAATAGTAATATGCGGTAGGGGTAAGAACCTTCTCCTTTTGCAGAAACCTTGCAATTTGCTCCGGGCCTTTTCCTTCAAGGCAAAGGTGGTAAAGTCTTTGCACTACCTCGGCGGCAGCATCCCGGTCGAGGGCATAAATCAAGGCAGGGACTTCTGTAATCCCTGCCTTTTGTGCTGCGTGTAAGCGGCGGTGGCCGCTTATGACCTCATATTCATCTGTATTTTCTATCGGTCGGACGATCAGCGGCAAGAGAATACCTTGCGCCTGTATGCTTTCGATCAGCGTATTCATTTCGTCATCGTCCCTGACCTTAAACGGGTGTCCGGCAAAGGGACATAATTTTTCTGCCGGAATTGCCACCGGCTTTTTCATCGTATTTTTCATTTTATCCACCTCTTTCTTTGTATCTTACACGGGCTTTTTTCTCCAGCTCGTGCTCTTGCTTTAACAGTTCGTACAGGTGCGGAGATTTTTCTAAAATCCGCCCCACAGCGGGACAGGATGCTTTTCGGGATGAAGTAGTAGAACGGGATGCTCATTACATCATCTCTTGAATGCCTCCCTGGCTGTAATGCGCAGACTGGCTGATGGCCCCTTTTTATCCCACTCAATTTCCTATACTCGTTTTGCAAGGATAAAGAGACATGGGAGGTACAGAGATGCAGTTTTTTAAGCTGGTAGGGGCATTCGCAGCCGGGAGCGGCGGACAGGGCAGAAAGCGGACGGCTGATGAAAATGTGGATTTACTGGCCGCCAAGAGCGAGGCCTTCAACAAAGGGCTTCGGGGCCAGGCTTTTTTCTATGTGGTCAACGCCTCCGGCGGCACTTTTACGGCAATGGCCGTGCAGAAGGACTCTCGCATGAATATGAATCCTCAGTTTCCTGCGTATACGGAGGTATTGGGCGTAAAGCTGACGGATATCCACGCGGAGGAGATTTCTCTCCATGCTGCTTGTAATTTGCTGCACCGAGCCCGCCGAAATGATTATATTGAAGATGATGACGATGTTTTGGAGGCGCTGGATCTGGGCTACATGGTAAGTCGGCGCTTCAGTGACTTCTGCTTCTGGGAGGATCTCATGGACGAGGCTTGCAAGGACGAGATATACGCCAAAGCCGGACGGCTCTTTACAAAGGACTGCCTTCTCCCGGAGCTGGACCGCATTTACGCCGGGGGCGCTTCCGCAAAAATCGTTGGTCATCCCGTCCACTACTTGATACAGACTGATGACGCAGGCATCCGCCGGGAGATGATCCAGGCCTTGCTGCCATCGCTCTACGCCAATGGACGGCTGCAAAACAGGCGGTACAGCTCTGTCCGCTTTCGCGGAGAGGCGTTGCATGGGGAGTTCTCGGCTTACGACCAGTTTTATAAAAGCAACGCCGGTGGCACAGTGATCGTCCAATACAGCGCCGACTACGGTGACACAGACGAGGATACGGCTGACGGGATCCGTGATACCATTGAAAAGCTATGCAGCTACATCAAAAAATACCGTCATCAGGTGCTGACCATCCTTTGTCTGCCCCGGGAATGCACGAAGCTGAAAGAGCTTTTTTACGAAAATCTCGGCACGGTCAGTTTTGTGGAGCTGAAGGAAGAATTCCTCGAGGGTGAACAAGCCGGAGATTACTTGAAGCTGTTGGCCCGGGACAATCATGTCCGCACAGATAAAAAGCTGTTTGCTAAGCTGGAGGGAAACCGGGGGTATCTGGCGCCGGAACTGAGGACAATCTTCGATGGTTGGTATAACAACAAGCTGAAAACCACCGTGTATCCCCAGTACAAAGAGATTACCACTGTAAAAACCGAGGTGGAGAAAGCCAAACCGAAGGGCGACGCCTACAAGGAACTGATGGAAATGATTGGACTGACCGAGGCCAAGAAGGTCATTTTGCAGGCGCTGAACTACCACAAGGCGCAGAAGCTTTTTGCGGACAAAGGTATGAAAGTCGATCGCCCTGCCATGCACATGGTGTTTACCGGCAATCCCGGCACGGCCAAAACCACCGTGGCCCGGCTCTTTGCCCGGATCATGCGGGAGAACGGGCTGCTGTCCCGGGGGCATCTGGTGGAAGTAGGACGGGGCGACCTGGTGGGCAAATATGTGGGCTGGACGGCGCAGACCGTGCAGAAAAGGTTTGAGCAGGCGGAGGGCGGCGTACTGTTTATTGACGAGGCCTACTCGCTGGTGGATGGCCGCAGCGGATCTTATGGGGATGAGGCCATCAACACCATCGTGCAGGAGATGGAGAATTACCGGGACGACATGGTGGTGATCTTCGCCGGGTACCCGGATAGGATGGAGGAATTTTTGCAGAAGAATCCCGGCCTGCGCTCCCGAATTGCCTATCATGTGCCCTTTGCGGATTACAGCGTGGAGGAGCTATGCAGCATTGCAGCGCTGACCGCCCGAAAGAAGGGCTTGCATCTGGATGATCAGGCACAGGAAAAACTGGCCTCTGTTTTTGAGACAGCACGGAGACAGGCGGATTTCGGCAATGGCCGCTATGTTCGCAATATCCTCGAAAAAGCCAAAATGGCGCAGGCCACCCGGCTGCTGACTCAGGACTATGAAAGCCTCACGCAAAAGGAGATCACGACCCTGAGCGCCGAGGATATTGAAATGCCGGAGATTGCAGCCCCGGCAAGGCCGAGGATAGGCTTTTCAGCGTGACTACCCATGCCCTTTTTTCGCGCTGATTCTTGATTCGGATCAATTGGCGGTGTGCGAAAAAGAGGCCAGCCGGCTTCGTGAGCAAATCGCCGTGCGTGCGGAGTGCGGAGCCTTCACGGATTAGCGCCATGTGTGCCTATTTCGGTATTCTGTGGCCTGTTTTTGCCCCACGCCATCTTGCATTATAAGAGATACCGTGATAGAATATGGTAAAAGAGGAAGTGATCCCATACCTGTGAAACAGCCGAAAAAACTGCTGATTCTGAACATTTTGGATATCCTGCGGAAGTATTCCGACGAGGAACATCGCCTGAGTCAGAAGGACATCGCCGAGATTCTGAAAACCGAATACGATATGACCGCCGACCGCAAGGCTATCCGGCGGAACATTCTGAACCTCATGGACTGCGGCTACAACATCGAGTACAGCGAGTCCATTCGCATGGTGCCGAACCCCAAGACCGGCGTGCCGGAGGAGAGCTACCTGTGGTCAGACTTCTATCTGGAGCGGGACTTCACCGATGGTGAGCTGCGGCTGCTCATTGACAGCCTGCTGTTCTCCAAGCACATTCCTTACAGCCAGTGCAAGGAGCTGGTGGACAAGCTGGAGGGTCTGTCCAATGTGTATTTCCGCAGCCGGGTGAAGTACATTGCCCGCCTGCCGGAGGACAAAACCGACAACAAGCAGCTCTTTCTCACCATCGAGCTGCTGGACGAGGCCATCAGCCGTGGACGGAAGGTCAGCTTCAAGTACCTGGAGTATGGAACGGACAAGCGGCAGCATAGCAAGACCCGCCCCGACGGCACAGAGCGGGTGTACATCATCTCCCCCTACCAGATGGCAGCCAAGGAGGGAAAATATTACCTGATTTGTAACTATGACAAGTATGACGACATTTCCAACTACCGTCTGGACCGCATCACGGAGCTGAAGATTTTGGACGAGCCTGCCAAGCCCTTTGAGCACCTGAAATGGGCCAACGGCCGGACGCTGGATCTGGCCACTTATATGAAGGAGCACCCCTATATGTATGCCAGCGACAATGTCCGGGCGGTGTTCCGGGTGGCCAAGGCCATGGTCAGCGATGTCATCGACCTGTTCGGCACGGAGGTGACCTTCTCCGACGAGGACGACGCCGGTGTTACCGTGACGGCCTACACCAATGAGATGGCCATGGAGCAGTTTGCCCTGAATTTCGCCCCGGATGTGACGGTGCTGGAGCCCCAGCGCCTGCGGGAAAAGGTCAAAAGCGCTTTGAAAAAAGCGTTGGAGAAATATAATTGATGGAGGGATTTTAATGAAGTTTTACACACTGGATGGAAATGAGATCGATAGGACCGTATTTGTTGAAAAATACGGGACTAGCTACTACATAGACCGCCCCAGATACATTCCTCGTGTTGGCCAAAGCAGCAGGCCCATCGAGGATTATATGGATGAGCTTTTGAAAAATGGGATCAAGGAGCCTCTGGATGTCGTTCGCATTCTGGCTTGGAAGCTGGGGAAAATCAAGCATTCGGAGAGTAAAAATGGGTTTGTATATGCAAAAGACTGGAAAAATGCCGAGCGGTTTGAGGTGTACCGCTATAACCGGCCGTTTGACATCCGCAAGATTTCGGAATACATTTCAAATAATATAACGTGCCTTGAAGAAACGGCAATGATAGCCCCGCAGAAGGTGCTTTGTGAGTTAAGAAACCTGAATGTCACGGGCCTTGGGACCGTTTACTTGATTACTTTGCTGTATTTTATCTCCCGCGGGAAATACCCAATCTATGACCGGTTCGCCTGGATGGCAATTCAGGCAATTTGTGGAGATAAAAAGCCGGGCGAAGCCGTAGCGGTGACAGAACTGCCATGGAAGAATTCCCATGCATTTGAACGGGTCTTTGATACCTATATGGTTCCGTTCATGGAACAACTGGAAAGCGTCTTTGGAACAGTGTATCAGGAGTGCCGTGATGTAGACCGGGCACTTTGGGTATATGGTCATGCATTCCGAGTGAATCGGTAATTTTGAGGGGCAGCATAAAGTATGCTGCCCTATTTTTGCCCCACTCACCGTGCTACACTATTCCACGAAAGGAGCGGATGCGTATGGATAAGACTACTGCGTGGATGCTGCGGCAGGACGGGATTGCATTTTCCTGTCAATGGCACTACTACGGAAACGCCGATCCGGCGGAGGTGGAGGAGACCCTCTACGCCGCCGAATGGCTGTATGATGTTACCCCAAGTGAGGAGACCCGGCAGCTGTGCCTTGATCTGATTGCCGCCTACGGTGTGGCGCTGCGGTCCAACCGAAATCTGGTGCGAAACCTGCTGCTGGCCATCCGGGAGCAGCCCTATGTTTTCCTCAGCCGTGCTTTTGTGGAGCGGCACGCCGGGGAGCTTTTCTATGTGGACCCGGCCCGGCTGCCGGAGCTGAACGCCGCCGTAAACCGGGCGCTGAACAGCGAATTTCTCCGGGTGCGTCTGGGCGGACTGTATGACACCGTACCCGAAAACCGGGATCTCTATTTTCGAGTGTCCGGGGCGGATTTTAACTGGCTGCCGCTGATCCGGGCGTTTGCCGAAGCCCATGCCGCCGAAGCCGACACCGTCACCGTGCTGTGGGATCAGGAGAGTACAGGACACAATGAATATCTGACGGACGAGGTCGGACATACTTTGGACCATGTTCCCCTGCAAGAAAGCGTGCAGTGACCGCATTTTCTTCCAGCCCCAATAAAACGCATACGGCGGCAGGTGATATACCTGCCGCCGCTACTTATTTCTCCATCCACTTTTTGATGGCCTTGTTGGTATTGTGCCGCTGCACAGCGCCCACCGCCGCAGCGATGTTGGCGTCCCGCCGGGCTTTCTCCGCAATGGAGTTCTGCCGGTCAAGCAGGTCGTTCTGCTCCATGGCCAGGGCGTTGGCCTGCTGCTGTTCCTGCAGGCGCATTTCCTCCAGCGCCCGCTGCTGGCTCTTGTCGAAGTATTCAATCGCCTGACGCACATCGTAGTCCGAGGTGGAGATCATGTCATAGATGTACTGCAGGGCGTCCACCCGCCAGTACTGGGCCGGGACGATGCGGGTCTCCCCGTAGAGCACCGCCAGTTTCTTCTTTGCTTGGGCCAACTCCTGCTCCTCTTTTCTGATTTGTGCTTGATGCTCCGCTTCCCATGCGCTGCGGGCCGCTTGATACCGGGGCAGGAGCACGGAGTCATACTCCTCCTTCGCCTTGGTGTATGCCTCGTCAAAATCCAGCTGCTGCCGGTTTGTGGCCATACGGGCGGCCGTGCACTGCTGTTGGTATTCGGCGGAATTGCGGATTTTCTCGATGGTCGCTGCCTTCTGCTTGCGGAAAAGAGCGAAGTAATACACAGGTACCCAGACAAACAGCGTCAGTGCAAACATCCAGACGAGAAAAGCACTGTTGCTGAAAGTGGAGAGGGCCAGCGTGATCCCGGCGGGCCCCATCATCAGCAGCCAGTTGACCTTGCAGCCGTGCCGGATAGGCGGCTCGGTGTAATGGGCCTCCTGCCGAACCGGCGGCCGGGGCTCCGGTTCGGCGTAGGTCTCCGCCCGCTCCTCTGGCAGAAACTGCTCCAGCACCTGGATCTGCGTTTCCAGCTCCAGCGTCTGCTTGACGACTTCCACTTGCTTTTCGTGTTCCATAGTGTTTTCTCCTTTTCGTTTGATATGGACAGGATAGCGCACTTCATGCGCCTTTTTCGCCCTACGGCCAGTACCGCCGAAGCAGACGCTCCATATTTTCCCGTCCCACCGGATTCATTGTGTGAATACGGACAGGCAGAAATTGCCTGGTTTCTGCCAGCCAGTCCAAAAGTTTGATCCCATCGCCGCCATCGCAGGCGTAGTCGCCCAGATCGTGGTCGCAATCCACCAGCGTGATGGGTTCGATCGCACGGTGGATCAGGCGTTTTGCCTCGTTGACACTCCGGCACCATACAAAGCCCTCCGGCGCCGGGCGCATGTCATCCAGCCAGATTTTCATGGTTCCTCCCGGGACGATTCATTTTTGGGAAGAATACCAATATCTGCGAGTGCTTTCTTATTATAACAGTTCCGAAACCATGCGATGCTGTTCTCCAACATTGTTTGCTGCTGCGCCAGGCAGTAGGCGTTCAGCAGATATTCAATGTTGCAATCGCCCTTGAGAAAGTCGCTGATGGGTTTCAGCAGTTTGTGGATGCCCTTCAGCGGCCCTCGGTAGTATTCCAGATTCAAATAATTGTTGAGAGGATGATCGTGAAACACAAACGGTATGGCCTCTCCCGGATCGCCTGACACGGTGTATCCACTGCAGGTCATGTCGCTGGCATCGCCTTTGGCACGCATTCTTGCCAGTGTGCGGTCCAGGTTGCTGAGCCATTTGTCTGAGTATTCCGAAACGGGCATCTCCCGCCGAAGGGTTTCAGCGTCCCAGGTGCAGAGGTCGGTCAGCACAAAGGGCTCGTCAGGCCTTCTGTGGGAACACACGATGTCCCCGGCGTGAAATGGGGTAGGAAAGTCGAACCACATCCCCTCAAAGGCAATGGACAGATCCAAGTCACGGTCGTTAAACTCTCTGCACTCCAGCTGGCACACCTCTCCCTGCAGGGTCAGGATGCAATAATCATCCCACGTCAAATACTCACCCGGATCCATGGGGCGCTTGATAATGCGAAGGTTGAATGTGTTTTCTCGAATACCTGCGTACTGGCAGTCGGACAGGCAGTGCTCAAAATCACTGAACGGGCCGAACTCCATATCTCCGCATAATTCGCCCCGCCGGGACAGCTCACAGACATAGACGCAGCCATCCGGCTCCTTGAAGCGCCGCAGATCCCGCTCCTGCAGGTCAATATAGTCCCGCAGAAATTGGTGGAAATCCGGAATAGCCTCCAGATTCATTCGCTCCGCCATAGCGCAGTTCGGCATGGTGTCGATGATCTCCCGCCATGCGGCGATTTTTTCATTCAGTGTGGCAGACTTGCACCAATACACCAGAAAAGCCGCCTCCGGCGTGGTAAATGAATAGTTAAGCTTTTGCAGGTGCTCCCGCATATCACGGGAATCAATAAAACGATAAATGTTCAACTTCTTTTCCTCCTGTTTCTTCTGAATACTGCGATAGTGTCGGCTTCCGTCCGCCTTGAGCGACAGTTGCATCTCATCGGGCAGCGAAAAGGCATGGCGAATCCGGATATCAATTCCCGGTGTGCAGAGCGAGGGATGCAGGTAGACGACGGCTTTTCCGTGCCGCAGTTCTACCCGCCCACGGGGAAAGTAGTTGTAGGGCATCCCGCCGGTAAGGGAATGCGGAAGCGTTTTCCAGAACCGCCGATGATTGTTGCCGACTGTATCGATCTCCGCGCCGGAAACGGGAAAGCACAGCAATTCCCCGTCCACATACCAGAACAGCCCTCGTTTTGCAGTCACCCCTTCATCACCTCCGCTTATCAGGATAGAACATCCTGTGGACCTTTTTCGGTTCACCGCAGAAAAAGAAAGCCGGCATCCGCCGGCTTTTCTGCAAACACACTTATGCTCTTTTTTGATGGTCGTCATTTCTAACGGTAGATAAGCTCGTTTGAAACGATTTCCATAGCGGCATTTCGAAGATTGTTCATTTTCTGCACCCAAAGCATCTGGTTTTCTGCTTTGAGAGCTTCCGTGACCCCTTCCGCTTCGGCCATCTGTTTTACAAGCCGAAGAAAAAGTTCTTCTGCCTGCTCGTTGAGGTCTGCAAGGTAATCGTTCAGCTTGCCGATGGTCAGCAGGTTGGCATAGCGTACACGGTGATGCTCCTTGAGATAGCGGAGGTGCCGCTGCCCCCATGTCCCGATTGGCTGATCTTCCTCCGGCTCATCATCTCCAGCGATTAGGTAGTAGTCACCGACCAATTCATATTTCAGCCCTGTGCGTTCATCGGTAATGTACTTTTCCATCATCGGCGCCTCCATCCCCACAACATTGACTTCTGCGGCTTTGCCTTGGCGACTTTGATTAATATCTCATCTACGGCTTCTGTGTACCGTCCCGCCGCAATCAACTTGTTGCGGAACCGGTTCAGCCCCTCAATGATAAGCCGCCACTCCTGCCGGTTCAGTTCCACATAGTATTTCTGTTTCATACGCTGTTCCTCCTTTGATTTTCTGCAATTATTGTAGCAGGAGAATTAGCGTAAATCGAATGTACGGATATAAGAAAATCACCAAGAAAAGTCCGTAGTGGACTAATCTCGGTGATTTTCCTTGCCATTGCTACGCCTGATAACTAAGCTCTTTTAATACTTCGTTTTCAGTCCGTGGCTTTGCAGCTCAGTTTTTCTCCCATTGCCGATTCAGCTGCAGTGATAATTTGATTTACTGCCTTATCAACGAAAACCGAAGGCTTTTTCGGACTTTTTTATATTCTTTTTGCCTTCGACCATTGTGACCGGAGGTCTTTCTTGCTATTTCCATTGCGAACCGAAAAAGATATCACCTCAACTCGTCAAAGGAGATTCTGCGGTTTGATCGCTCGTCCAGACCATCCAAGTGAGCTTGCCCACTCACGAGCTTGTCCTCGCTCTTCTTCGTCCTCGCTCCGATGGATTGTTGTCAGAAAATCAATGTAACCACCGACTCCTCCAACATCATCAAAAACAGGAAGTCCATCTGCTGCAACGCAAACCGGAGCGTGGCCGTTCAGAACGGCGCGTATTACAGAACCATCTTGTCCTTCAAGGTCGTTCGCATAATAATCCTCTGTGAGTTCGATCGACACTTTCCAGCCATCGCCGTAGTCATACAGGTAATTGATCCGGTCGCTTTGTGCCTGCATTCGGACGGTCGTAAACGCTGTCAGATCGCAAAACGGGTCGTATTGTTCATCGATATTTGCAAGGATCGTTCTCCATTGGTCGAGGTTTTCCTCCATTCCGTTTTCAAGGAAGGATATCTTCTCGTCTATGGAATCCAGGAAGTATTTGTTTCTCGGAAGGAACAAGTATTCCATCAGGCTAAGTCTTTCAAGAAGGTGGTTCAGATCACCGCCCAGATCAACGCTGTTCCTGAATTCCTCGATGGTTGCCTTCTCTAAGGAAATGATCTTTTTCTGCGGCTCTTTTCCCTTATTCCTTACGAATTCAGCAAAAGAAGGCCGGACTTGGAAGGACGGAAGCTGTTCTTTCAGTTCCTGGACACGGCATTGGTTTTCCAAATAGTAGTCACCAATGCCGCCATAAAAATAGGGGCCTTTGTATTTGCTTTTCAGCCATGACTTGAAGCTGATGTTCGGCTCATAGTCATCATCCCAATACAGATCGTCCAGCTCTTCATCGGGAAACCGGAAATAGATCCCCGCCAAACTGCACCATCTTGCAAAACTTCCTCCTGTCAGTTCTTTAAATATCTGTTCCGGAAACTCATAATGATGCAGGTGGCTGTTCTGCCAGCCAAACAGTTTCTGAATGGCATAGTGCAGGGCGTGGAGGGTAATGTCCGCCGGGACAATGATATCTCTTGAGATAGATTTATCCACTTTCCCATACTTGTGCAGAATCCCCATGTCCTGTGCCGAACAACCCTCCAGATCCAATTCAAGATGCAGTTTTAAGGCGATGGGATGCTTGTCCCGTTGCCTGCTCAGGAATTCGCTCAGGTCATCTTCACGGATGTATTCTTTTGGCACATCAGAAGAAGGCTTTACTGCCTTATTGGCGGCAGTCTGCTTCCTCTCTCGGTACTTCCTGGATTGGAGAGAATAGCTACTCTTTTCTTCTGCACCGTATGCACCTTTTGTGTACGGAGAGAATGCCTGAACATTCTTTTCCGTATAGTGGAGCTTCTCCGCGATCTGTTTTGTATCAAGCCCTTGTTCCCGCAAATCTTGAATGGTTCGACTCGTTGCACTGCTCCAAAGCCCTTCCGTGATCAGCACTCGGCGTACCTTGATTACGCTCGTCCCCAATTCTTCGGCAGCCTTTTTGACAGAGCCGTTTCCCTTGTAAGAGGCAATGATCCTATCGTATAGTTCAGCGTTTTCCATATCTGCAGCCCTCCCTCATATCGTGGCAACCTAACCACTTTTGCTCTATTATACAGGGTACAGATATATCCTGTCAACCTAACCTTTTGCTGAAATCTGCTATCAGAGAGCAAGATACTGACCGCCCATTTTAAGCGCGTGCAGACTCACTCACAGGTATTTCGACGATCTGCTTGTCGAATTCGGTTTCGGTCATACACTTTTCTGCTTTCCACGATTCGGGTGGTCGGCTTGATTCCGTTCCAGGAGCTGCGCTTATCCGCATGAAATTTCCGCTGTTCCCGCTTGCTTTGTTTCTCGAGAGGTATCATTTTCATTGATATGTGCATCTCCTTTCGCTTCTTCCAAATGACGCATCATCTTTTGAACTTCCGCTTCGTACTCCGGATAACCGCAGAGAATCGTTTTATTCTTAAGCGCATCAAGGGCAGCTAAGAACTTGGCGCTATCCTTCTTCTTAACATGGCAAAGAATCACCAGAAAAGGTGACCCTTCCTTTGTATACTCCTGATCAAACCACACCCGAACTATCTGTTTGATAAATAGCTGATCCGCAAGATATTCAGGGGTGTCGAAGAACAGGAAGTAGTCATACCGCAACGATGGTTTTCTGATTTTTAAGTACATATCTTTCTTCAAAATCGTCCTCTGCGCAAATTTCCTCTTGATTTTTCGCACTTTCTCTGTTATTCTATAGTATTACACGCATGAAGGAGGCGTTTTCTATGTCTGTAAAAGCATTTCCTGTGATTGACCTTGTGGCCACGGGAGATAACATCCGTCGCTTGCGCATGGAGCGTGGCATGACCGTTCGAGACCTGCAAAACTACTTCGGTTTTGAGGAACCCCGAGCAATCTATAAGTGGCAGAAAGGTGAAAGCCTTCCCACTGTAGATAACTTGTACGCACTTGGAGCGCTCTTTGAGGTTCCTATGGAGCAAATCCTGATTCCTGCCCAAGTACAACTGCATATGTTTGGCGAGCAGCAGGCTGAGTCCTGCTGCTCAAATCATTTTTCCGGCCATTTTGGATACGGCAAGAGTCCAATGCAACTTCAACCATTTGTCCCGTTTGCTTTGTTGGCAGCATGACAAGTCATGCATTCAACGCCGCTTCTGGGATAACAGACAATGATCTGTAGTTGAGCTTGTAACAAGCAAGCATGTATTAGAATCTTTTCCATTGAGATGTAAGTGCGAAATCAAGAAAGTGCGAATAGCGAAAGAACGGTTCTCTCGTAAGGATGTACTGACGGGGTTGGAATAGAAGAGTGACTTCCAATTTTTATTGAGGCTCTTAGGTGAGCCGATCCGTACCATCCTTTCGGAAATATGCAGCATTATAGTTCATCTGCACCTGAACCGGTATCCGTATTCTCTTTATCTTGCCGCACCCAAAATAGCCGGACTGAGCCGGAGCGTTACGCCCCGGCTTTCTCCATGAAGCGTTCGAACGCATCTGCAAAGCTGTCGTTCACATCAAAGGGCAGTTCGTAGTCCACCGTGGATGTAACGAGGCACAGGTCGAGCTTCGCGGAGGTTTCATCGGAAGCCTTGTTCAGCTTGCCCAGCTCTCTGCGGATGACATTCCGGTCATAGTTGATGGTGGTAACCCGCTTCACATCGCAGCGATAGGAAATCTGATTTCCCTCAGCGTTAAACCGGTATCCGGTTCCTCCATTGGGAATGATCTGCTCAGAGTTTCGCAGATCATTCATCCGCTTAAAAGTGCGGGCAATTGACTGTCGGGCGGCATTGAGGCTGACCTCGCTGTCCATGTCGATGTCCAGCGCATCCTTTGCCTTTCGGATTGCAGCGAACAGAGCCTCTTTCTCGCCGAGCAGATACAACAGGAATTGTGCAATTCCGGTGATCTGCTCGTAATACTCCGTATCCGGAGTAATGACTATCGTCTCATCTTCGGCTTCTGCCATGACCTTGTGGCGCAGATAGGTATTCTCCACCTTTGTGACATTGGAATCACGATCCAAGATTTCCTGTGCTTCATCCATAAAGGACTGGAGCTTGTTCTGATAACGGAATGCTTCTTTCAGATTCATTTTCTTCTCCTCGTCATATTGATTTCTATCTGTTGTGATTATAAAGTTCTTTTGGCCGGATGTCATTGAACCTGTAGTTCACTCTGTCACAGCTCTGAATAGAACTCTCGCATATCATCCAGGCGTAGGCACGAGAGCCGTCCGCCCTCGAATCCTGCGCCGCAGTCAATGCCAATGGCGTTGTCGGTTTTCCAGATTCCGTTTACCACGAGATGGACATTACAAGTTTCATCGATACCATGGAGGAACTCTACAAAGCAGCGGAAGGCGATTCCAACCTGAAGCGCATCCGTGAAAACCGGGGCTTATCTCAGGCAGAGCTTGCAGAGCAGTCCGGCGTGAATCTTCGCAACATTCAGATGTATGAGCAGCGAGGAAACGATATCGACAAAGCTCAGGCACGGATACTCTACAAATTATCCCGTGTTCTCGGCTGCAATGTGGAAGACCTATTGGAAAACCCCATGATGTGATTTCATTCATGCACCTGCTTCGGCAGGTGCATGAAAAAGCAACCGAAAACATGCAGCGTAGCTACTCGAAGAAAGCTTTTCCGTGGGATAAAGCAAGATTCCATATTCCGAAAGTAATTCTGTCCATTCTTTCCGGCGTAGTCAGAAGTACGCTCATGCTGCTTCCGACAATGATGCTCCAGAGGCTGATCAACAGCGTAACAGGCGACCAGGCACAGTCTGCCAATACTGCTGTTTACGGCGTTCTCTATGTTTTGTGTCCGTTGATCGTTCTGGTTCTGTATCTATGAAACTGCCGAAAACTTCTGCATTTCCGACAACGGGAAAAAAGGGCGGAAAACGCAAAAAAGCGGGGTTTCCAACCTGAAAAATCAGACGGAAGCCTCGCTTCTACTCACAAAAAACCTCTAATTTGCCTTTTTGGGAAAAGGCATCTATGGAAAATCACTTTGAATTTTGGGCTCTAAAAGGTCCAAAACCCGCATGAATACTGACAAAAATGGGGTGGACATCTAAAATGTCCACCCCAGATGGCTCGTTGCACCGAAAAAGATATCGCTCAAACTTGAACCGATTTCCATGCGAAGGGGAGTAAATCTTTGATATGAACCTTTACCACTTTATTGCTTTCATCGTTTAATATGACCTTAATATCGGGACAGTATTCTATAAGCATTTGACGGCAGTTGCCACAAGGCGCTACCAAGCAATTCGGTGCTTTATCGTGAACCGCAACAATTGTGTCGAAATTTCTTTCGCCTGCCGAAATTGCCATACCTATTGTAATGTATTCTGCACAAGAACCGTGTATACCGTCACAGTTTACGCCGCTGTAAATTTTGCCGTTTGGACAACTGAGTGCCGCGCCTACAGTGTGGTGATAAATTCCATCATCAAAATTATTTTGTAAGGTGTTAAGAGCAACTTTTATAAGTTCTTTGTCTTTATCGGTAATTTCATAGAATTTCATCTGATAACGCCACCTTTTTCTAGACTGAGTCTGCAATCTTTTGCATAACTATCGGTTACTTTAACCCGAAAACGCTATTTATTCATCTGTAGCCTTCCTTTGCAGTATTAAGCGAGGAAATTAACATTCTTCTGATTGCACCGCATTGGTTTTGCAAAGGTTTGTATATTGATTCCTCGATATAACCGGTTTCAAAAAGAAGATCAAGCCAATATTCTGTTTCAAAACATTCCTTTTGTGCTATTTCCAGCTTTGAGATAAAATCCTTTTTGCCTTGGGCGTACTGGGCCTCATAAACATTTGCCCCCGATGCTCGTTCCGGAGCGCAAAAGCTGATTCGTTAATACCGATTCTTTCGTTTTGGTTTTAGTATCACGACAAAGAAATACAATTTTTTTTGCAAAGTCCTTTGATTTACAGCGCAAAATGCTATCTGACATTATTCATCACCTAAATGAAATATATCAGATAAAGCTCACAGTGATATTATATTCGCCCTCACACTTGCGAAGCAAATATCACTCGCCGTAAGGCGAATATAACTGAAAAAAGCAATTGCTAAGAGCAATTGCTTTTTTCATGGTTGCGGGGGCAGGATTTGAACCTACGACCTTCGGGTTATGAGCCCGACGAGCTACCGAACTGCTCCACCCCGCGATATATTCACTTCTCAAGTGCTCAATTATTATACAACAGCTAAACGAAAAAAGCAAGTGTTTTTTTAAAAAAATTTAAAAATTCGTAAAGTGCGGTATTTTATATAAAAGCGCGGTAAAGGAGGTCGAACACATGGACGATTTATAAGGCTTTGCCTATGTGCGAGATGTTAAAAATAACCCGGTGTTACCGGAATCCCATAGGGGTGAGGGAAACCACATGAACGGTGGGTGAATTTATTTCTCTTTCGCCAGCATCTCCGAGAGTCGCTTTTTCACGGTCGTGTACTTCTTTTCGGGGATGGGCAAAGTGGTGCCGTTTATAAGCGTCAAATGAAAGCGGGTGATTTCCGCCACGCGGTCGGGGTTCACAAGGTAGCTTTCGTGGCAGCGCAGAAACAGTCCCGGGTAGCGCTTATCAATCGCCGTCAGTCGCTCGGTCGATTCCCGTATGTCGTTTTGTGTGTGAATATAGGTGTGCATGCCGCTTGTCTCCAAGTAATCGATATACGCGGGGCGCAGGTACAGCATGGCCTTGTTCGCGCCCTTTAAAACGATGCGCGGCGCGCGGTCCTCGCCGGAAAGCACCGCCACGCGCACACGATCTTCTCCATAGTGCACGGGGTAAATCACATCGCGGTCATCGTAATCGAGTGCATTGGAAACGTGACACACGCGGATGAACGGCTGCCCGCTTTCCACCACCCACGAAAGCTGAACGCGCTGTTTTACACGCTGCATGCTGTTGTCCGGCCAAATGGTGTCTACGTCATAAAACAGCAGCACCTCAAGTACCTTGTTGCTGGGCGTCATGAGCGGCACGGTCACAAGGTCGTGCATCTCAAAGCGCAGGTTGTGGTGCTCTTCGGCAAACGTCTCGATGAGCGTTTCGCGCGTGCGGATAATCTGTGTATTTGCCGGGCCGATCCACAGCACGTCCGGGTGGCAGGTCGCCAGAAACGGCTCGATCTCATTATTGTAATACCGCGTTATAATGTCGGCGGAAAGCTGCAGCAAAGCTTGTGTAGTCATAGTGCACCTCGCAAAAAACGTCTTATTTATCGAAAAACAAGTTGTATTTATTAAAGTATATTGCAATACCCTGCTAAAATCAATACAATTTTTAAAAAACTATGAGACCGACAGAAATTTCTATGGGAACGCAAGCTGCTATTCTGATCTCATCTATTCCAATTTGATCAATCTGTCAAAGGCAATACCGCGCACTGTCGAAAGTTTTATGTGCGGTATTGTCCCTTTTTATCGGGAATGCAAGGCGTTTTTCCCTTTACGGAATTGACGAATGTGGCGATTCATATTATACTTGTTTTTATAGATATTTTCCCGAAAAACAAGGAGGAAACGACCCTATGGAATATACCCCCAAGCGTTTTCACTGCCCTGCCTGTGGCTTTGAGCCGGCGGAAAACGTGCCCGAAAAAGAATATGCCCACTGCCCGCGCTGCCTTACCGCCATCCATGAAGCGGACAGCGAGGGCTATGAATGCGGCGGTAAGCTACAGCCCATTTCCATTTGGGTGAAGCCCGATGACAGCTGGGAGATTTTAGGCCGGTGCAGCCTTTGCGGCGAGATTGCCTCTACGCCCGTTTCGGACGAGGACGACCCCGTTTTGCTGCTTTCCATTGCCGGGCGGCCGCTTTCCATGCCGCCGTTCCCACTGGAAAAAATAGAGGAGCTTACCCGCATGATGGGCGGCGCGGGCGACAAAGGAGGATATGACCGTGAACCGTGAAAATAAGCGCAGAAAATTCGAAAAAGGCTACTATAAAAAGCATGCGTGCTTAGACCCGTTCACGTGCAAGGTCTGCGGGCGCGAAATTCTGCCCGAGGGCGCAGGCAGCGACCACCGCAACCATTGCCCGTACTGCCTTTCGAGCGTCCATGTGGATAACGAGCCCGGCGACCGCGCATCCGCGTGCCACGGCGTCATGGAGCCCATCAGCGTGTGGGTGCGCAAAAACGGGGAGTGGGCTGTCATTCACCGCTGTACGATTTGCGGCAAAATGGGCTCTAACCGCATTGCGGCGGACGATAACCCCATGAAGCTGATGGCTTTGGCCTTGCGCCCCTACGGCAACCCGCGTCTCGACCCAAAGCGCATCAAAAACATGGTGAAAACCATGGAAGACAAAGCATAAGAGGCGATAAACGTGACCATAACCCGAGCTTCACGTTCACGTAAACGCGTACCCTGCACGCTTAAAAGGAGCCAATATGTCTCAAAATTACAGCTATTTTGCGCATAAAGAATGCGAGTATTTTCCCTGCCACAAGGGCGCGGACCCGGAAAATTTCAATTGTCTTTTCTGCTACTGCCCGCTTTACGCTTTGGGCCGCAACTGCGGCGGCGCGTTTCAATATAAAGAAAACGGCATCAAGGACTGCACGAACTGCCTTTTTCCGCACCGACGTGAAAACTACCAAAAGGTTATCGCGCGCTACAAGGATATTCTGGGCGTATTAAAACGGCTGGAAGCGGAAAACAGAACCGAAAGCGGGGAGAACGCATGACGCTTACGCAAATTCAATATGTGCTTGCCGTGGCGGAAACGGGCACCATCAGCGCGGCGGCAAAGCGGCTTTTCATCGCGCAGCCCAGCCTCACCGCGTCGATTAAGGAGCTCGAAAACGAATTGCAGGTCACGCTTTTCCGCCGCACGAACAAGGGCGTGATCTTAACGCCGGAGGGCGAAGAATTTCTCGGCTACGCGCGGCAGGTGAACAGCCAATTAGACCTCATGCGTGAGCGGTATTTCGGCGGCGCGCCCGTGCGCAGACGTTTTTGCGTTTCCACGCAGCACTATTCGTTCGCAGTGGAGGCCTTCGTGGCGCTTTTAAAGGAGCACGGCGGCGAAACGTACGATTTTCACCTGCGCGAAACGCAGACGTATGAGATCATCGAGGACGTGGCGTTATTAAAAAGCGAAGTCGGCGTTTTGTATTTAAACCCGTTCAACGAGACGGTCTTAAAAAAGACGATTAAGGCGCACGGGCTGAGATTTCACCCGCTGTTCAAAGCGGGGCCGCACGTGTTTTTGGGTGCGGAAAATCCCCTTGCAAAGCGAAAAAGCATCACACTGGAGGACTTAGCGCCTTACCCGCGCCTTTCCTATGAGCAGGGCGACCACAATGCGTTTTATTTTTCCGAGGAAATTCAGAGCACGCTTGAGTGCGCCAAAGACATCCACGTCTGTGACCGCGCAACGCTGTTCAATCTGCTCATCGGGCTGAACGGCTACACCATTTGCAGCGGCGTCATCAACGAGAGTCTAAACGGCAAAAATATCGTCGCCGTGCCGCTCAATCTCGACGATTACATGGAAATCGGCTATCTCACGCGCGAAAACGTGGAGCCGAGCTTGTTTGCGCAATATTATATTGACGCTTTAAAGAAGTTCACAATGCAATAATGCAAACCGAAAGTGGCTTGCCATAGCAAAAACCTATGGCAAACCGCTTTTTTCTTGTATTTTACAAGGCGAAAATTTGCCTGTATACTGTAAGTACAAACTCAAACAGCAGGTGATTAACATGAAAAATATCAAACTTCCGTATCGTTACGATTATGTCGGCAGCTTTCTGCGCCCGGATGATTTGAAGAAGATTCGCGCCGATTATGAAGCCGGCAAAACCACTTACGAAGCACTGAAGGAAGCCGAAGACACCGCCATTCGCGACCTTGTCGCCAAACAGAAGGCGGCGGGTTATAAGCTGCTCACCGACGGCGAATTCCGCCGCAAGACATGGTATCTCGACTTTATGTGGGGGTTTGAGGGCGTCAGCCACGCTGCGCCGAGGGGCGGCATCCCGTTCCACGATGTCCTTGCGGTCGTCGATGACACGTACCTTACGGGCAAATTAAAGCTGACGGGTACGCACCCTTTTGTGGAGCACTTCCGGTTTGTGCAGGCGCTTGAGGACGAAAACACCGTCGCAAAGCAGACCATTCCGTCTCCGGCACAGTTCTACGAGCAGATGATTTTCCCGATGAACGCGGAGACGACGAATAAAATCTACCCAAACCGCGAAGAGCTGCTCGAGGACGTTGCAAAGATCTATCGGGCGTTCATCAAGCAGCTCTACGACGCAGGCTGCCGCAACCTGCAGCTTGATGACTGCTCTTGGGGCGTTTGCGTAGACCCCGCCGCGCCGTTTGTGTTCGGCGTGGAGCCGGAAAAGATGGGCGACATCATGGATCAGCTTTTGAAGGTCAACAACCTCGCGCTTGAGGGCAAACCGGATGATCTCACCGTTGCAACCCACATTTGCCGCGGCAACTACAATTCCTCCTGGGCCAGCCGGGGCGGCTACGAGCCGGTCGCAGAGCGCCTGTTTGCGCATGAAAATGTCGATGCCTATTATCTGGAGTTCGATGACGCGCGTTCCGGCGGTTTTGAGCCGCTGCGCTTCGTCACACCGGGCAAAAAAGTCGTTTTGGGACTGATTACGTCCAAGCGCCCGGAGCTTGAGGATAAAGACGCCGTCATCGCACGCATTCACGAGGCTGCAAAGTATGTGCCGCTCGAGAACCTCTGCCTCAGCCCGCAGTGCGGCTTTGCTTCCTGCGAGGTCGGTAACAAGCTTACGGAAGAGCAGCAGTGGGCAAAGCTCGCGCTTGTAAAGGAGATCGCCGAGGAAGTCTGGGGCAAGTGATTTCTATTTCAATACACATCGATCAAACAGGATTTCAAGAACCGCGCAGCGCCGAAAACGCCCTGCGCGGTCTTTTTTGAAAAGATGTCCGCCAAAACTGCAAACAAATGTTCTAAATTGACTTGACATTTGCGGCGGAATCCTTATAATAAAAAGTAAGAGGACGACCTGCCGCACCGGGTCGTATTCGTAAAATATCGCTGTATGCCGTCGGCAGAGGAGCTTTTGCTTTTCTGACCGGCGGCTTTTTGATAGCGAAAAGGGAATGGACACGTGAAAAGGAACGCAAACGGAGGTGCAGGCGTATAAACAGGGAAGACAAGTGGGAAGATAACGCGTATTTGTTTTACAAAATGCCTAAAGTGCTTTTTGAAGACCCGGCGTATAAAAAGCTTTCGGATGGCGGCAAGCTTTTGTACTGCGTGCTTTTAAACCGCATGGGGCTTTCCAAAAAGAATGAATGGCGCGACGAAAACGGCAAGGTGTATATCTACTATACAAACCGAAAACTGCGCGAGCTTTTCGGCTGGGGACACGATAAGGTGACGGGACGCTATAAAGAGCTGGAACGCGCCGGGCTCATCCGCCGCCGCAAGGATAAGATCGGCGGGCCGGATTCGATTTATGTGCTGCCGCTGCCCGAGGTGAGCGGGTTTTCCGCACCGGGCGGTTCGGCTTTGCAGCAGCCCCCTTTGCGGGAAATCAGCGCCGACCCGTGCGACGATTTCGCAGCAAGTAAGACTGAATATAAAAAGACAGAAATAAGAGAGAACGATCTATCTGCGGATGGATATGATGCGACTTTCTTTTCTAATCGTATTAAGGGAAATATCGATTACGACATTCTCTCGGAATACAAAGTAGACAAAGCGAAGCTCGATGAGCTCATCCGGCTGATGACGGATGTTTGCTGCGGCACAGCACCCATGGTGCGCATCGGCGGCAGCGAATACCGCAGGCAGGACGTTGCAGAGCGCTTTTTGAGCCTGGATGACGCGCATATCGAGTACGTGATGGATAAGCTGGAAAGCGGCACGGCAAACGTGAAAAACATGCGCGCGTATGCGCTGACCGTGCTTTATAACGCCCCTGCGACGATGGAGCTTGACCTTGAGCGGCAGCTGCGGCATGATTTTGCCTGCAATGCTTAATTTTCATTTTTCAGCGCGAAAATGAGAAGCGGGAGAAGGACAGGGGAGAGAATATTCTCTCCCGCGCGGCGCAAAAAACTGCGCATTCTTGCAAAAATTGACACGCATAATGCTCCTTTCATCATGCACAATAAGAACAACAAACGCGAAAAAAGCAGTGCGGCGCAGCGTTAAGCGCCGCCGAAAAAAGGAGAATGAAACATGAACAGCAGCAATAAGACGATGGTACCGGAAGCACAGGACGCGATGAACCGCTTTAAGATGGAAGCCGCAAACGAAGTCGGCGTCAACCTCAAGCAGGGCTATAACGGCGACCTCACCTCCCGCCAGGCGGGCTCCGTCGGCGGCCAGATGGTCAAAAAGATGATCAAGTCCTACGAAGAAAGCATGAAGTAAAAGACATTTAGGCAAATCGGGGGCGTCCGGCAGCGGGCGTCCTCTTTTTGCGGTTTTATTCATAGTCTTCAATCAGCTTGCAGGCTTCCGAGAGCGTTTCGGCACGAATGCCGCGGGCGAGCAGGCGGCGGTCTTCCTCCGTAAGGCTGCTAAGCGGCGTTTCAATGCAGTAAAGGGGCACATCGTTTCCGTCTTTGAAAACAGCCACGCTGCCGTTATAGGCGCGCACGGTGAAGAATGTTTCGTATTCCTTAAAATTTGCTGAATTTGCGGCGCTCTCCCGGTCGGTTTCTTGACTTGCCGCATCGTTTGGGCTATAATAAACGGAAGAGTCGCTTTCTGCTTTTGCGGGGTCTGCCGCAGCTTCCCGCGCATCGCGTGCGGAAAACACGGAAAGCGTGCACAGCGCGGCGAAAAGGATAAAGATCGCCGCCCATGCGCCGTACCGCTGCCGAGCGGAGTGCACAAGGGACTCAAGACGCATTTTCATGACTATACATCCTTTCTAAGTAGGATTTGCCCTGCGGCTTTAGTATCGCCAAGGTTTGCCAATTTATGCAGACAAAGTGCGCTTTTGCCGCGCAATTTGATTTTTCAGGAGGTCAAACGTGCTGAAAAAAGACATCAATAAGTACAACACAGCGCAGCCGAGCGGAAGACCCATGGGCCGTACAGACGGCGAAACGGCCCGCGCGGCCGGCAGCACGGCACATGCGGTGCTTACCATGTTCGGCAAGCTCCTCAAGACGGTGCTTTGCATCTGCATCATCACCGGCTGCCTTGTGGGTTTGAGCGTGGCGGCCGTCATTTGGAGCTACCACGATGTGGAGATGAACGCAAGCCTTGCTTCCTTTAAACTGAAGGAATCGAGCTTTATGTATGTGACGGATTCCCTGCACATAGACAGCGTGGACAATGCGGAATGGACGCAGCGCCTGCGCTATAACGCCGAAGAGATCCGCACGCGCGTTGATTTCACGCAGATTCCGGACATTATGAAGGAAGCGATGATCTCAATCGAAGATAAGCGCTTTTACGAGCACCACGGCGTAGACTGGAAGCGTACGTTAGGCGCGGTATACGGCATGGCGACCGGCAACGATACCGCCGGCGGCTCCACCATCACGCAGCAGCTTATCAAGAACCTGACGGGTGAAAATCAGGTGAGCGTCATGCGTAAGGTGAAGGAAATCTTCATGGCGCTGAACCTTGAAAAGAAGTATACTAAGGATGAAATTCTCGAAGCATACCTGAACCTTGTCAACTACGGCAACGGCTATTACGGCGTGGAGGCCGCGGCAAAGGGCTACTTCGGCAAGGACATTTGGGACTGCAACATTGCGGAGTGCGCGACCATTGCCGCGACGACGCAAAACCCGGCCGCGCTGTGCGTGTTCTACCACCCGGAGGCGAACCGCAAGCGCCGCGAGCTTGTCATCTCCGAAATGTACGACCAAGGGCGTATCACGCGCGCGGAGTACGACGAGGCGATGGAGCAATCCGCAAACCTGAAGCTGCGCGGCGTGGACTTTGAAATGGACGACGAAGAAGAGGAGACCGATACCCAGAGCGTTTCCACCGAGGTGTGGAACTGGTACGAGGAAGAGGTGTTCAACGACACCGTTGACCTGCTTATGCAGTATGCAAACCTCGACCGCGACATGGCAATCGACCTCATTTATAACGGCGGTCTCAAGATCTACTCCGCCGAATATGTGCCGATGCAGGAGGCGTTTGAAAACTACCTGAAAAACAACTGGCAGGAGTTTACGAGCGACAACGGCATTTGGAGCGGCGTGTGCCTGATGGAGTATGACGGCAGAATCCTCTGCGTGAACACGAACCAGGCAAACGATGACAATGAGCTTTTGAAAAAGACCGGCAACCGCGTGCAGAACAACGTTTCATACTCCACGAACCAGCCGGGTTCTTCCATTAAGCCCATCAGCGTGTATGCGCCGGCGTTGGAGAACAATCTCATCACGTACGGCACCGTGCTGAAGGATGAGCCGCTGCCGAACTACTTTGATGACGGCAGCGAGGGCCCGAACAACTTTGACGGTACGTTCGCCGGCACGGTGAACGTGGATCAGGCCATTACGGAATCTCTGAACGCCCCTGTGGCGCAGCTCATCAACCAGATGTCGCCGCTTGTAAGTTACCAGTTCCTCACGCAGAACCTGCACATCACATCGCTTTCGGAGGAAGACTCCTACAACGTCGGCGGCGTGGCCATCGGCGGTTTGACGAACGGTATTTCCGTGCGCGAGATGACCGGCGCGTACCAGATCTTCGGCAACGGCGGCAAGTATTACACCCCGTACACCGTGTACCGCATTGAGGATAACGAAGGCAACGTGATCTACGATTACCAACAGAATCACAGCGAGGAGCAGGCAATCTCGTTTGATACGGCGACCATTATGAATAAGCTTCTGCATCTGCCGATCAACGGTACGGATACGGATGCATACCCCACGGCAAATATGGTGCGCCGCGACGACCTTGACCAGATCGGCAAGACCGGTACGACCGAAGACAGCAATGACGTGTGGTACATGGGCGGCACAACCGCTTTCGTGTGCGGCATCTGGAACGGCCACGAATATAAGAAAGAGATTTACGACACGGACAGCGCAAAGAAGATGTACAACGGCATCATCGACTGGATGGAAGCGAATTACTACGACTTCCTCCACAGCGGCAGCTATGTGCTGAGCGACAACGTGGTGCAGCTTTCCTACTGCCGCGACAGCGGCCTGCGCCCCGGCCCGAACTGCGTGCACATTGCAAACGGCTGGTATTCGCAGAACAACATTCCGAGGACGTGTGACGGAGGATCCGACCACATTGCAAGGACGAGCGCCACGGCAACGCCGTCGCCGAGCATAGAGCCGAGCATGGAGCCGAGCCCGTCCCCGAGCGTGGAGCCTACGGCATCGCCGACGGCGGAGGCCACGCCGACCTTGGCCCCGACCGCAACGCCGGCCCCGACGCCGGAGCCTACCCCGGAACCGACGCCGGAGCCTACCCCGGAACCGCCGGTAGAGCCTACCCCGGAACCGACGCCGGAGCCGGAAACACCGGCGGCGTAAAGCGGTTTGCAGAATGCAGACCATGATAAAGATTTAACGTGTATTATGCAGGACTCACTCATTTTAAGAGTGGGTCCTGTTGCTTTTTGTACGAGATAGATCAAAATAAGAAAAAGGGGGAAAGGAAAGAAATTTGGGTTGAATTTTGCCGAAAAGTGTGCTACACTGTTTATCAACGCAATACAAACGTACTTAGGTGGTGGACAATGGAAAACACATCGTTTCTTTTGATCGACGAATCCGTTCTGCCGGAGGTATACCAGAAGGTCATTCGCGTGAACCAGCTTCTGGAGACCGGCGAAGCCTCGAACACCTCAGAGGCGGTCAAGATGGCGGGCATCTCCCGCAGTGTATATTATAAGTATAAAAACGCCGTTTTTCCGTATACAAAAAAGGAAACGGGCTCCATTATGACGGTGCAGGTCGTGTTAAACGACAAGCCCGGTGTGCTTGTGAACCTTTTGACGGTATTCTATAAGGCGAACGCGAACATTCTGACCATTAACCAGAATATTCCGGTAAAGGGCAAAGCGTTCGTTTCGGTCTCGGCGCGAAGCGAAAACATGAGCATTGAGATTGATGAGCTTTTGAAGCGCCTTTTTGAGGTGCAGGGCGTTATTAAGATTGACAGCATCGTCGGTTAAATCCGCGTGGAAAGGAAAATGGAAATGGCAAACATAGCAGTTCTCGGCCACGGCGTGGTCGGCTCCGGTGTTTTGGAGGTGCTTACCTCTCATGCGGCGAGCATCGCGAAGCGCGCGAAGGAAGAGATCCATGTTAAATATATTCTGGACTTAAAGGAGTTCCCGGGCCTGCCGTACAGCGACCGCTTTACGAAGGATTTCAACGTCATTTTAAATGACCCCGAGGTGCAAATCGTCGTGGAAGTGATGGGCGGCCTGCACCCGGCGTATGACTTTGTGAAGGCGTGTCTGGAAAACGGCAAGAGCGTTGTGACCTCCAATAAAGAGCTTGTGGCACAAAAGGGCGCGGAGCTCCTTGCAATCGCGCAGGCGAATAACCTCAACTTCCTGTTTGAGGCGAGCGTCGGCGGCGGCATTCCGATCATCCGCCCCATCAGCCAGTGCCTTGCCGCAAACGATGTAACGGAGATTGCCGGTATTTTGAACGGCACGACGAACTTCATTTTGACGAAGATGATCCGCGAGCAGATGAACTTTGAAGACGCTTTGAAGCTTGCACAGCAGCTTGGTTATGCGGAGCGCAACCCGAGCGCCGATGTGGAGGGTCTGGACGCCTGCCGCAAGATCTGCATTTTGGCGTCTTTGGCGTTCGGCACGCACGTGTACCCGGATTCCGTTTACACAGAGGGCATTACGAAGATCACGCTGCAGGACGTCGATTTTGCAGACGTTTGGGGCGGTGTCATTAAGCTCATCGGCTCTGTGAAGAAGCTCGAAAACGGACAGGTGCATATTATGGTTTGCCCGATGTTCGTGCACCGCGGCAGCCAGCTTGCGAGCGTGGACGATGTATTCAACGGCATTATGGTGCGCGGCGACGCGACGGGCGACGTGGTGTTCTACGGCAAAGGCGCGGGCAAGCTGCCCACGGCGAGTGCCGTTGTGGCGGACGTCATCGACTGTGTGAAGCACTTTAAGGCGCGCAAGTACCTCTTCTGGGAGGATGCGAAGCCGAACTACGTGGCGGATTTCGGCAGCATGGAAACGTCTGCATTCGTGCGCGTTTCCGCCAAGGACAGCGATACGGCGCTGAACACGGCGGCGGACGTCTTCGGCAAGATTACGCCGCTGCTCGCGAAAAGACCGGTACAGGGCGAAGCGGGCTTTACGGTGGAAAACCTTACGGAGAAGGAACTCAGCGATAAGCTGGCAGCGCTGGAAGCGCGCGGCGTAAAGGTTGAAGGCCGTATTCGCATCTCCGATTATTGATAAAAGCGGAAAGGGGAAAGCTTTATGATCCGAATCGATATTCCGGCAACCAGTGCCAACCTTGGCTCCGGTTTTGACTCGCTCGGCATTGCGCTGACCATGTGCAACCGCGTGTGGATGGAAGAAGCGGACGAGCTGAAGATCACGACGACGGACAAGATCAAAGTGCCGACCGATGAGACGAACCTCATTTACTGGGCGGCGCGGCATTTGTACCAGATCTGCGGCAAAACGCTGCCGGGTCTGCATATCATTCAGGAAAACAACATTCCGATGGCGCGTGGCCTCGGCAGTTCTTCGGCGTGCATCGTGGCCGGTATTTTGGGCGCGAACCGCATGCTTGGCTCGCCGATGTCGCAGAGCGACCTCATTAACCTTGCGGCGCAGATTGAAGGGCACCCGGATAACACGAGCCCGGCAATCTCCGGCGGCCTTGTCGCTTCTGCCATGGAGGGCAAGCGCGTGTACAGCGTTTCCGTGCCGGTTTCCGGCAAGATCAGCTTTGCGGTGATGATCCCGCCGTTCGAGCTCAAAACGGAGAAAGCCCGCGGCGTGCTGCCGACGGAGTATTCTCGCGAAGACACGGTGTTTAACCTTTCGCGCTCCGCTTTAATGACGGCATCGCTGTTCTCCGGCGATCTGCAGAACCTGCGCGTGGCGGTGCAGGACAGGATCCATCAGCCGTATCGCTCGGGCCTCATCGAAAATTACGACCAGGTGTTCCGCATGAGCTACGAGCTTGGCTCGCTCGGCACGTATGTGAGCGGCGCAGGCCCGACCATCATCTCCATGATCCCCACAGAGGGCGCGGAGGAGTTTATGAGCGCGTGCGATTCACATTTACAGGACCGCGGCATCAACGGCTGGCGTGTGGAGCTTCTGCATACCGACCCGCAGGGCGCGCGCATCATCATTGAATAACGAGAATTATCCCACAGGGGTTATGGAAAGGGAAGTGTTTCTATGGCATTGATCGTTCAGAAGTTCGGCGGTTCCTCCGTTAAGGACGCCGAGCATTTGAGAAATGTCGCCGATATCGTGACCGGCACATATAAGAACGGCAACGACGTGGTCGTTGTGGTTTCTGCGCAGGGCGATACAACGGACGACCTCATTGATAAAGCAAAAGAGATCAACCGAAACCCGTCTAAGCGCGAAATGGACCAGCTTTTGACGGCGGGCGAGCAGATCTCTGCTTCGCTGCTTGCTATGACGATTGAAGATTTGGGCTACCCGGTGGTCTCTTTGCTTGGCTGGCAGGCGGGCTTTTCCACCTCTACGGCTTACGGCAGCGCGCGCATTAAGCGTGTAAATCCGGAGCGTATTAAGGCGGAGCTTTCAAAGCGCAACATCGTTGTTGTAACGGGCTTTCAGGGTGTCAACAAGTATGACGACATGACGACGCTGGGCCGCGGCGGCAGCGATACGAGCGCGGTGGCCATTGCGGCTTCCATGCACGCCGACCTGTGCCAGATCTATACGGATGTGGACGGCGTTTATACGGCAGACCCGCGCAAAATTCCGGCGGCGAGGAAGCTCGACGTCATCTCCTACGACGAGATGCTGGAGCTTGCGACGCTGGGCGCGCAGGTGCTGAATAACCGCTCGGTTGAAATGGCTAAAAAATATCATATTGAATTAGAGGTTCTTTCCAGCCTGACACGGGCTAAGGGAACGATCGTTAAGGAGGCTACCAACGTGGAAAAAATGCTCATCAGCGGTGTTGCAAAGGACGAAAACGTCGCCAGAATCTCTGTCATCGGCGTGCCGGATAAGCCGGGCCTTGCGTTCCGCATTTTCTCTAAGCTTGCACAGAAGAACGTAAACGTCGATATTATTTTGCAGTCCATCGGCAGAAACGGCACGAAGGACATCAGCTTCACCGTGGAAAAGGACAAGATGGACGCAACCATCGAGCTCATGCAGTCTTACGTAGAGACCATCGGCGCGAGCAGCGTTGTGTTCGACGACGACGTGGCAAAGGTTTCCATTGTCGGCGCGGGCATGGAGTCTCACCCGGGCGTTGCTTCCGATATGTTCGAGGCGCTGTTTGAGGCGAACGTGAACATTCAGATGATCTCGACGAGCGAGATTAAAATTTCCGTGCTCATCAAGAAGGAAGACGCGAACAAGGCGGTTGCCGCCATCCACGCGAAGTTCTTTGAGCAGATCGGGCAATGAGACCATAACGTGTAAAGCCCGCACACAATCTGCTTGCATCTTTTTCGCCATTCCGACCATAAATCCCTTGACAGGCGCCAGCCTGCCTGCGGGCTTTCTGTGCGAACTGGCAAAAAATCTGGCTGCGCATCTTGCGCACTTTCTTTACACATTACGGTCTCTAGCTGAAGTATGTGTAAGACGAAAAAAGTGAAATTGTAGGGAAATGAATTTGAAGTCACCCCTTGGCGCATACTAAGCGCCGGGGGTGATTTTATGTTTCCGAACGGTTTTGGCATGAACGGCTACTGGGGGCCGGAAAACTATGTTTTGGGCGCGGCGCTTTTCGACTGGCACAAGGATTTCGACGACCTGCCCGAGGAAGTGAAGGAATACCTCACACAGCACGAGTACGAAATTCACAGCGAAAATGACGTGGACCGCTTAGTCCGCACGTATAACCAGAAAAGGTAAAAAGAAAAGAGAAAGCGTGCGCCGGGGCAAGCTCGGTACACGTTTTCTCTTTTTCTGTACACAGTATTTGATTTTAGAGGTTGAGCACGAGCTCGATTTCATCGTCATATTTGACATTTATACAAGCTCGGTCGCGGTGTGACCGGTCTTGGCGAAATCGCACAGACCTTCTATGCCGCAGAACACCATACTCTGCACGGCGGCGTCGGTATAAAACGCCATGTGCTGCGTCATGATGACGTTCGGGAACTGGCGCAGGTAGGCCATATCGCGGTTCGAGAGGATGTCGTCGCGGCGGTTCTCGTGGTAGATGCCGTCTTCTTTATCGAAAACGTCCAGCGCGAGCGCGCCGATCTTCTGCGTTTCAATGCCGCGGATCATATCCGGAATATTCATCAGCTCGCCGCGGGCGCAGTTGATGATGGTGACGCCGTCCTTCATTTTGGCGATGGTCTCGGCGTTCACAAAGTGGCGGGTGCTGTCTAAAAGCGGCATGTGCAGCGAGATGATGTCGCACTCTTTGTAGAGCGTTTCGTTATCCACATAGGTGCAAAGTCCCTTGAGCGACGGGTTTTCGCGGATGTCGCTTGCTAAAATGCGGCAGCCGAAGCCGCTCAAATTTTTGATGACCGCCGCGCCGATTTTGCCGGTGCCGAGGATGCCGACGGTGAGGTTGCGCAGCTCGCGGCCCTGAAGACCCGCAAGGGAGTAGTCGTTGACCTGTGCGCGCCACAGGGCTGGCTTATACTTGCGCAGGCTAAGAAGCATGAGCATGACGGTGTAATCTGCCACGCCGTTCGGCGCGTAGTTGGAGTTGCACACCTTGAGGCCGAGCTCTTTTGCGGCGGTGAGATCGATGTGGTCTGCGCCGATGGTGCGTGTGGAGATGTATTTTACGCCGCGCTCCTGGACGGCGGTGAGCAGGGCGCGGTCAAAACGTGTGCGGCCGAGTATTGTGACGCCCTCGGCCCCGTTTATCGTATCGATGTTTTCGAGCGTCAGGTTATCCTCTGTTTCGGTGAGCTCCACGCCGCGCTTTTCGGCGATGAAGGCAAAGTCTTGCTGTTCGTCCCGGCGGACTTCATAAGCGGCAATTTTCATTTTTATATTCCTCTTTTCGGTAATGCGCAAGCGGGTTACAACGTCTGCTTTTGCGCGTTGATGTGCTTACACCACAGCGCTTTAGTGCAAATTTTCGTATATTAGTGTGTTACTATGTGATTATTATATATGCTGCGGTTTTTCACGTCAAGAGGGGAAAATGTTTAGAATACAGGTTGTATCTGTGCGGATTTTGTGCTAAAATGACTGTGAAATACAACGAATGAAATCAGGTGCTTTATATGACGGACTGGGAAATGAAAGTGCATAATTTTATGTGCCTCAATAAATTCGTGAAAAAGGGTGAGATCGTATTTACGGGCTCCTCGCTGTGCGAGCTGTTCCCGATCAACGAGATGCTGCAAAACGTGGAGCCGCGCATCCGCGTGTACAACCGCGGCATCGGCGGCGACGTGACGGACGGACTTTTGGAGCGCATGGATGAATCGATTTTTGACCTCGAGCCGAAAAAGGTGTTCATCAACATCGGCACAAATGACATCAGCCGCCCGGAATATAAGCGCGAGCGCCTGATGAGCCAGTACAGAAAAATTTTGATGCAAATTCAGGCGCGTCTGCCCGAGACGAAAATTTACGTGATGAGCTATTACCCCGTGAACCGCGAGCTGCCCGGCGCAGACCCGGAAGCGGTGAAGGCACAGTTCGGCGCGCGCACGAATGCGGAGCTGAAAGAAGTGAACGCCGAAGTGGAAAAAATGGCAGAGGAGCTCGGCTGCACATACATCAATGTGTTCGACTGTCTGCTGGATGAAAAGGGCAATTTGAAAGCGGAATACACCATTGAGGGTATGCACATGTACGCAAACGGCTACGCAGTAGTGCTCGAAAAGCTGATGCCGTATCTGCTGGAGGAATGAACCCTTTAGAGGAGGTTGTTTTGTATGATCAACGGTATTGAAAAGAAGAACATTTCCGTAAAAGAACTGAAAAAAGACGGGCGGTACTTAAACGCCGCGCTGTACACGCCGAAGACGGAGCCGGGCAAAACGTACCCGCTGGTTCTGTTTTTGCACGGCGCGGGCGAGCGCGGGGACGATTTAAATTTGGTGCTCGATTTCACGCCGGGCGCGGACACGTTTATGACGGACGCGTGGCAGGCGGAGCACCCGTGCTTTGTCCTCGCGCCGCAGTGCCCGGAAGAACAGTGCTGGGTGCCGTATGTTGATTTACTGGCGCAATCGCTGCTCGAGATGGCGGCGCAGTACCCGGTGGATATCTGCCGCTTGTACGTGACGGGTGTTTCCATGGGCGGCGCGGGCACGTGGGAGCTGCTCGCGCGCTACCCGCATAAAATCGCGGCGGCCATGCCGATTTGCGGCTATGCGGAGCCGTTTAAGCTGCGCGCGGCAAAAGATGTGCCTGTGTGGGCGTTCCATGCCGAAGACGACCCTGTGGTGCCGGTGACGGGCTATTACCACTCGCCGCACGGCGCGGTAGGTGTGGGCTCGCGTATGGCGATGTCCTCGCTGCGCTCCTCCGGCAACCGTGACGCGCACTACACGGAGTATCCCGCGGGCGAAATGGAAAACGTGTACCACACGCACCCGCACGGTTCTTGGACGGCGGCGTACCAAAACAAAGAAGCGCTGGAGTGGATGTTCGGTAAAACGCGCTTTGACCGCTATGAAATCGAGTTCATCTGCCCGGGCGTGTTCTATATGGAGGACTACAACAGCGACTCCATGTACCTTGTGGAGGGCAAAGAAAAGGCGCTGCTTATCGATACCGGCCTTGGCGGCGGCAACGTGAAGAAAATGGCGGAGAGCCTGACATCACTGCCCGTGGAGCTTGCCGTGACGCACGCGCATATTGACCATCTCCTGAGCGGCGATGTGTTCGAAAAATATTACATGAGCAAAAAAGACGTGCCGCTGCTGCCGCGTTTAAACGACGGTACGGGCAAGAATTTTACGGAAAAGGACGTTATCGACATCAAAGACGGCGACGTCATCGACCTTGGCGGCGATGTGAAAATTGAAGTTGCCGAGTTGGAGGGGCACACGCCGGGCAGCGTCGTGTTCATCGACCGCGCGCATAAGTGCATGTTTACCGGAGACGCATTCGGTCTTTGGATGCAGGTGCCGCTTGCACGACCGATTTCGGAGTATAAAGCCGCGGTGCTGCGTCTGAAAGAAAAATTGCAGAAGCCCGGCTATACGGAGCTTGCGTTCCTCGGCGGCCACAGGCGGCAGGAGGGCGGCGAGGATCCGCAGGACAAATATGTGCCGAACAGCTATGAGAAGATTGACGACATGCTGACGCTGTGCGACCTCATTTTGGAAAAGAAAATCGAAGCGAAGCCGTTCCCGATGAATTTCGGCGAGCCGGCATTTATCTCCACCTATAAAACCGCGTACATGGTGTTTATGGAATCGGTAAGAAAATAAAAGAATAGACGAAACCGCGCCCTCGGGAGTTTTCCGAGAGCGCGGCTTTGCTTATAAAAAATCCGCACGGTCTGAGCGTTTAACAGGGGCCGGTGCGGATTTACTCGTAATTGGATGGATTGGTTTAAAACCGGATCATTGCAAATATGGATGCGCCGACGACGGTTAAAAGGCCGCACACGGCGATGGAGAGGCCACTCATGGCTTCTTCAATCTCGCCGAACTCACGCGCACGGGAGGTGCCCATGGCGTGCGCACCGGTGCCGCAGGACACGCCGATGGCGACCGGGTGCTTGATGCGGAACAGCTTGAAGATGGCGGCCGCCGCGACGTTGCCGAAGAGACCCGTCACGATGATGGACGCGACGGTGACGGACACCATGCCGCCGAGCTCTTCCGAAAGACCCATGCCGATGGCGGTGGTGATGGACTTCGGCAGCAGTGTGACGTACTGGGTGTGGTCAAGCCCGAATGCCATGCTCAAAACAAGCACGCCGCCGAGGCACGCGAACATGCCGGCCAAAATGCCGCCGATGATGGCGACCGGGTACTTTTTGAGGTACACGAGCTTTTCATACAACGGGATGGCAAGGCAGACGGTGGTGGGCGTGAGCATGTTCTGGAAGAAAATGGCGCCCGTGCCGTCGTATGTGCCGTCGGCTTTCGGCTTGCCATACAGGTAGACGTTGTAATCGATGCCGCTGACGAGCATGAAGATGATGAGAATCACACAGGAGACGAGCAGCGGGTTCAAAATGGACGACTTAAAGCGCTTTTGAATGGCGCAGGCGAGCACATAGGTGACGCCGGTGATGAAGATGCCGAAAAACGAGGTATTCGACGCAATATCATTTAACATCGGTTTGTTCCTCCTTTTCGCATGCTTCAAGCGCTTCTGCGCGCTCTTCCTTTTCTTCTTTGGTCTGTAAACGGATGAGTCCCTGTGTGGTCAGGCCGGAGACCGCCATGGTGAGGACGGTAGTCGCGAGGGAGATGACAACGATGGGAATGAGAATGTCTTTGTAGCTGTCATAGCTCGCAATGAGACCGACAGTGGGACCGACGAACATGACGGGCATGAGGGTGATGAGCCAATCGGCCGTGGTTTTTACGTGGTCAAGCTTTACGATATGCGTGACGAGCAGGAGCAGCATGAGCAAAAGACCGTAGATGCTGCTCGGCACGGGCAGGGGAATGAGGTAGTGCAGCAGTTCACCGATAAACGAGACCGTTGCGATCAGGGAAATTTCGGAAAAGTGCTTCACGCGGTGACGGCCTCCTTTGCTTCTTTCTTTTTGGAAGCAGGCTCGGCTTCTTCAGGCAGCGGCTTTGCGGCGAACATGCTGGCAACGATAGGTCCGATGATCTGGTGGACGACCGTTGCGATGACGCAGGGCAGGATGGCCATGGTATCCGGGAACGCGGTCTTTGCGAGCGTGCAGGAAAGGCCGGAGTTCTGCAGACCAACCTCGAGCGACAGCGTGCGGACCTTCTTTTCGTTAAAGCGGAACACCTTGGCGGTGACGTAGCCCGCGAGCAGGCCGAGCACATGGTGCAGCGCAACGGCGAGCACGGTAACGAGCACGACGGTGACGCCGTGGGTTGTGAACTGGTCTCGGTTTGGGCCGACGCACAGACCCTCCACGAGGATGATGCAGGCGGTGGAAGCCTTGACAAGGAAATCCTTAAGGCCGTTTACGCGGTCGCCGAGCGCGGTGTGTACTGCGATACCGAGGAGGATCGGCAGCAGGACGACGAGCACGATGCTGATGAACATGTTCCAGAAGTTGACGTCAATCCACTGGCCGGCGAGCATGAGCGTGAGGGACGGGGTGAGCACCGGCGCAAGCAATGTGGTGCACATGGTGATGGTGATGGAGAGCGCCACGTCGCCCTTTGCAAGGAACGTCATGACGTTTGACGCGGTGCCGCCGGGCACGCAGCCGAGCAGAACGAGGCCGACGGCAATCTGTGCGCGGACGGTGGGGTCACCCACACCCGTGAGGGACAGTAGCGATGCGACAAGCCAGCCGAAGCCTGCCATGAAGACGTACTGGCTGCAAATGCCGATAAGCACATCGGTCGGCTTTTTGAAGATGTACTTGAAGTCGTCGGCTTTAAGCGTCATGCCCATACCGAACATGATGACGCACAGGAGCATGTTGACGAAGCCGAAGCTCGGAAAGTTTTCTTTCAGGAACGGGATGCCGGAAAGGTCAATCGAGATGTTCTGGCCCATCCACACAAACGGCTGCGGAACAAGCAGGGAGAAGACGACCATGGGAATCGTCAAACACAGGAGCACATTTTTGGAGAAGAAAGTTTTGAATTTCTGTAATGCGGACATAGGAAATTACCCCTTTTTGAGCGTAAAACAGGCGGCAGAGACGAACTCGTGCCGCCCTGTTTCGTTTTTTCTTACCTTTTATAGGATTCTTAAATCATTTCTTTGCGGCTTTGAAAGCACGACCCTTGGCGTTTTCGCGGCGCATGGACTCGAGGAAGTTCTCGCGCGTAACGCCCTGCGGCATGTGCGCCCACTCGGTCGTCTGCATGAATTTATCCGCCATTTTGTCGAACTCGGATTCCTGAATTTCCACGTCGTCGAAGCAGACCGGCAGGCCGATGGAATCGTTGAACTTCATCAGGCGGTCTTCTTCCTCGAACTGGCCGGCATGCTCTAAGAGGCACAGCACGCCGAGCGAAACGACCTCGCCGTGCAGGTGATGGTGGCCGTGCTCTGTGACGGTGGAGCCGTAATAGACGCAGTGGGCGAGCGTGGAGTTGTAATAATAATCATTTACGGTGGTCATCATGTTGGAGACGATGCCGGTGGAAACGATGATATCCAGCGTGACCTGGTCGAGCGCGAAGGATGCCGTTTTGTTGCGGATGGAAGTGAGCGCCTCTTTGCCGTACTGCACGAGCGGATCGGTGCAGACGCGGCTGACCTGACGGCCCATGAGCGGGGTGTGGGCGAGCGTGTCGTCTTTCGATGAGAAGATGGCTTCACACTCCTTGCTCAGCGCGTCGCCGATGCCGGCCCAAAGGAGCTGCTCCGGGGAATCTGCAATGACGGCGGAGTTGATGAAGCAGTGGTTTGTGAGCTTCGGGTAATAATACTCGCGGAAGGAGCCGTCTGTATTATAGATCACGGAGATGGCGGTGACGGAAGCGCAGTTCGACGCAACGGTCGGGAAGGTAAAGAGCGGCTTATCAAGCTTATCGGCGACATACTTGCCGGTATCGCAGGCGCGGCCGCCGCCCATGGCGAAGATCATGTCGGCTTTCTGAACGAGCGGGTTTGCGATAAGCGCATCGCCGTTTTCGTAGGTGGAATCGCCGCCGTAGGGGAGGAAGCCCAAAAGCTCGACGTCGGAGCCTTCTACGCCTTTAAGCAGAGCCGGTTTTGCTTTTTCCATAGCGGTCTCGCCGCCGAGGACAACAGCCGTTTTGCCGAAGAAGCGCGTGACATACGGCACTTCGTTGTAGCAATCCGGGCCGATGGAATAGCTCGGCAGATGTACGCTGTAATTGACATTGTAGTTTTCCATGATAAACGCTCCTTTGGATCTCCTTTTGAGATCGCTTAAATAAATTGAAATAAGAAAATGAAATAAAAACGCTTTACTGGAAGTTAGGGTGTGGAACAGTGGAGTAAAGAAGCAGTACCACGCGAAGACAGTGCACAAGATGCGTAAACAGATTTTTCGTCAGGGCGTACAGAAATTCCGCAGGCAGGCTGGCGCCTGTCAAGGGATTTATGTGCGGAATGGCGGAAAATATGCAAGCATATTGTGTGCTGAGCCGTCAGGCGTTCTTTGCGCGGTACTGCTTCAAAATAAAAAAGTCCTGAAAGTCTCTTTAAGACCTTCAGGACGTGTAAATCACGCGGTACCACCTGAATTCAGGGCGTTTGCCCTGCACTTAACGGAATCCAGCAATTCCTTCTTCTGTAACGGGAAGAACCCGTCAGCCTCTACTCGTTCTCTTTGGAAGCTGCTGCTCCGGAGGGATGATCACACGGGGTTGCCTGCGGCGCTTTCACCACCCGCCGCTCGCTTTGAGGAAGATGCCGTGCGCTTGTCTCCATCAACACTTTGTGACTATTATTCTATACGTCTTCCGGCAAAAAAACAAGCATCATAATTTGAAAGATGTTTAAACTGAAATTGCATTTATTTGTGGATTTCATCAAAAAGCACTTTGAATTTACAAGTTGCATCGCTCCTTCCTGCTTATTTGGGCCGGCAGGTATGCAAATTTTCTGCCGCGGCGCGGTTTATGACAAAGGGGCAAAAGGCGACATTTTCATGTACAATAATACAGTTTGGCCCCGAACAGACGCGTTATGCGGCTTTGAACCGAAAAAATTGCGCAGTCTGCACAAAGGCGTTTGCTGCAACTAACTTTGTGTTTGACTAAACGCCGAAAATGGGGCTGAGCGCGTCTTTTTGGGGCAAAAAGTGTTGACAAATTTTGAATGGGGCGGTATGATTAGTGACGGTTAGAGCAATCTAACCTATTTTACAGCATCTGGGTTAGCAAAAACTAATTTGTGCAGCCTAACCGTGCCGTCTCGGCGCGGAGAATTTTCAGGAAAGAGGGAAAAACTGTGATGCCGTTGTCATTTGCCACAGAGGGCGAAGAAAACATCATCAAGCAGGTAGGCGGAAAGGCGGAAGTCCGTGCTCACCTCGAAAACCTCGGCTTTGTAGCCGGCGCCGCCGTGAAGGTCATCACCTCCATGGGCGGAAATATCATTGTTAACATTAAGGACTCTCGTGTAGCAATCAGCCGCGAGATGGCCGCTAAGATCATGATATAAGGAGGAAGAACCAATGAAGACACTGAAAGAAGTCAAGATCGGCGAGACCTGCAAGGTTGTTCGTCTGCATGGCGAGGGTGCCGTAAAGCGCCGCATCATGGACATGGGCATCACGAAGGGCGTGGACGTTTTCGTCCGCAAGGTTGCGCCGCTCGGCGACCCGGTGGAAGTAACGGTTCGCGGCTATGAGCTTTCCCTGCGCAAAGCGGATGCCGAGATGATCGAGGTCGAGTAAGGCACCACCAAACAGGGCACGCCTGACGGCTTGGTACTCGATCTGCTTGCATATTTTCCGCCATGCCGGACGTAAATCCCTTGACAGGCGTCAGCCTGCCTGCGGGCTTTCCGTACAGCCTGACGAAAAATCTGACGGCGCATCTCGAGCACCATCCCCGTTTGCTGCTGCCTTTGTCAGTTTAATGTGTTAATTTTTGCTCGAAGGTTAGTAAATTCTAACCTTTGGGTTTAATCTTATCGGAAGGATATGAGTAACAGATGAAGATCAAAATTGCCCTTGCCGGCAACCCGAACTGCGGTAAAACAACGCTGTTCAACGCGCTGACCGGCTCCAACCAGTTCGTCGGCAACTGGCCGGGCGTTACGGTCGAGAAGAAGGAAGGCAAGCTGAAGAAGCACGACGACGTTGTGATCACGGACTTGCCGGGTATCTACTCCCTTTCTCCGTACACGCTGGAAGAAGTTGTTGCACGTAACTACCTCATTCAGGAGAGACCTGAAGCCATCCTTAATATTATCGATGGTACGAACCTTGAGCGCAACCTCTACCTGACCACCCAGCTCGTTGAGCTCGGTATTCCGGTCGTTGTTGCGGTCAACATGATGGACGTCGTAAATAAGAACGGCGACAAGATCGACACCAACGCACTGGGCAAGGCGCTCGGCTGCAAGGTCGTTGAGATTTCCGCTTTGAAGGGCACCGGCATTGAGGAAGCAGCAGAAGCCGCTATCCATGCAGCCCAGAACACGAAGACGGTCCCGCAGCACAGCTTCAGCGGTGTGGTTGAGCACGCGATTGCACACATTGAAGAGGTTGCCTTACATACCCTCCCCGAGGAGCAGCAGCGCTTCTTCGCGATTAAGATCTTTGAGCGCGACGAGAAAATCATTGAGCAGCTGGGCCTTACGCAGGACAATCGCAAGCACATTGAAACGGACATTGAAGCGGCTGAAAAAGAGCTTGATGACGATGCGGAAAGCATCATCACGAACGAGCGCTATGTTTACATTGCTTCCATCATCAAGCAGTGCTACAAGAAAAAGAACAACGGCGGTCTTACCGTTTCCGATAAGATCGATAAGGTCGTAACGAACCGTATTCTGGCTCTGCCGATCTTTGCGGTTGTTATGTTTATTGTTTATTACATCTCCGTTACGACGGTCGGTACGGTTGCGACAGACTGGGCGAACGACGGTGTGTTCGGCGACGGTTGGCATCTGTTCGGCATCGGCGCAGGCGAGTACGAAGACGTTTCCGGCGAGTTCGGCGATGCGGCAAATGTCATCGACGCATTCGTAACGGCTGAAGGTGCGGACGACGTTGCAGACGCCATCGACACCGAGAGCGACACGTTTGACGCGGCGGCAGCGGCTTCTGCGCTGGATACGTTTGCAGCTTCCGTTTCTGACGACGCAACAGCGGATTACACCCTCGTGGATGAAGAAACGATGGCTGACGAAGAAGTCACCTACACAGGCGCAGAGCTCAAGGAAGCGGTTGCGACTTATGAGTCCTACGGCTGCGAAGAGCCGGATCCGGCCGATTACGGCGTTTGGGTTCCGGGTCTGCCGGGTATCATCGAAAGCGGTCTGGACGCTGTAAATTGCGCAGACTGGCTGAAGGGCCTCATCCTGGACGGTATCGTAGCCGGTGTTGGCGCAGTTCTCGGCTTCGTTCCGCAGATGCTCGTTCTGTTCATCTTCCTTGCATTCCTCGAGTCTTGCGGTTACATGGCGCGTATCGCGTTCGTTATGGACCGTATCTTCCGTAAGTTCGGCCTTTCCGGCAAGTCCTTCATTCCGATCCTCATCGGTACAGGCTGCGGCGTGCCGGGCATCATGGCTTCCCGTACGATTGAAAACGAGCGTGACCGCCGTATGACCATCATGACGACCACGTTCATCCCCTGTGGCGCCAAGCTTCCGTTCATCGCAATGATCGCGGGCGCTATCTTCGGCGGCGCACCGTGGGTTGCTCCGAGCACATATTTCCTCGGCATTGCAGCGATTATCTGCTCCGGTATCATTCTGAAGAAGACGAAGATGTTTGCGGGTGATCCGGCTCCGTTCGTTATGGAGCTGCCGGCTTACCACTGGCCGACCGTCAGCAATGTGCTCCGCTCTATGTGGGAGCGCGGCTGGTCCTTCATTAAGAAGGCAGGCACCATCATCCTTCTGTCTACCATCATTGTTTGGTTCACCACCTATTTCGGTGTTGTCGACGGCGCGTTCAGAATGCTCACCGAAGACGAGATCACCAACAGCATTCTTGCTACCATCGGCAACGCGATTGCTTGGATCTTTGCACCGCTTGGCTGGGGCAACTGGCAGGCCGCTGTGGCTTCCATCACCGGTCTTGTTGCGAAGGAGAACATTGTCGGTACGCTTGGTATCCTCTATGGCGGCGGTGACGGCACGGTTTACAGCAACATGGCTTCCCACTTTACGGTGGTCAGCGGCTATGCGTTCCTTGCGTTCAACCTCCTGTGTGCACCTTGCTTTGCGGCAATCGGTGCAATCAAGCGTGAGATGAACAACGCAAAGTGGACCTGGTTCGCGATCGGTTATCAGTGCGGCTTTGCTTATCTTGTAGCGTTCGTCATCAACCAGCTCGGCAGCATTGCACTCGGCACGGCGAATGTCTTCGGCATCATCGTTTCCATCGTGCTCATCGTGCTCTTTATCTTCCTGCTGGTTCGTCCGTATAAGGAGAGCACCACGCTGTCCAACAGAGCCGTTAAGGTTAAGTAATTTTACTCCGTAATTTAAATTCGCAATTCAGGAATTATCCAAGCCGAAAGGAGAGATCGTTATGCTGACTTGGCTTTCGCAAAACATAGGAACGATAATCGTGTTACTGGTCGTTGTTCTCATCGTCGCTGCGATCGTAAAATCAATGAGGCGGGATAAGAAAAACGGCAAATCCTCCTGCGGCGGCAACTGCGCGGCCTGCCACGGCGGCTGCATGCACGCACAGAAGTAAAGACCGCGAGGCCTCCGTTAACCATAAACATGGAGGCAGCACCGATAGGCGTTCTTTGTTCGGTGTTGCCTCTACCTCCTGAAAGGCGGGCACAGCTTGGAAACAGGTTGTGCCCGCTTTGCGTATTGTAAGAAACTTTTCAGTTGAATTCCCGGTTTTGCGTGCTATAATGAAAATGCAGAGATACACACTGCATTCGGTTTGTTTTACAAAAGACGGGAGGTCTTTTTAGTGGAGAATAAAAGAATCGTCACCGTAGTGGCGGCGCTTGTGCGTGAGGGGGATAAATTTCTCATCGGACAGCGGCCGGAAGGCAAAGCCCGCGCAGGCATGTGGGAATTCATCGGCGGCAAAACGGAGCCGAATGAAACGAACGAGGAAGCCCTCATCCGCGAGTGCAGGGAAGAGATCGGCGTTACGGTAGAAGTGGGCACGCTTTTTATGGACGTGCTGCATGACTATTCGGATCTGTTCGTACACCTGTTTGTCTATAACGCGAAGATTACAGAGGGCGAGCCGCAGCGGCTTGAGCATCAGGATTTTCGCTGGATCACACCTGGGGAGATCGACGACCTTGTGTTCTGTCCCGCAGATGTGGATGTGCTCGCGAAGATCAAGGCGGAGTTTCCTGCCGGGGGAGCAAACTGATGCGCCCCACTTTGCGCACGCTGTTTTTGCACGGCGGTGATATTTTGAAATCCCCGGGTATGCAGATTGCAAAAGAGAACATGCAGCACGGGTCTGTGAGCGTGTTTGAGCACTCCGTGTGCGTGGCGCTTGTGTGCCTGTGGCTTGTGCACCGACTGCACCTAAAAGTGAACCAGCGCGCTCTTGTACGCGGCGCTTTGCTGCACGATTATTTCCTCTACGATTGGCACACGCCCGACCCCGCGCACAGGCTGCACGGGTTTCGGCACGCCGGAACGGCCCTGCGCAATGCCGACCGCGACTTTGAGCTGAATGACACGGAGCGGGACATGATCAAAAAGCACATGTTTCCGTTAAATCCCGCCCCGCCGCGGTTCAAAGAAACGGCTGTTTTGTGCCTTGCCGATAAATACTGCGCCCTGCGCGAGACCGTTTTGCAGCGGAAAAAAGCGCATAAGCGAAAATAGCAAAAACTCCCGCGGAGAAAACTTGCGGGAGCTTTTTGTATGATTGGTTTTGGGTTGAGCTTCGGAATATTTCGCTTGGTTAATCAAAAAGCACGCGAGAGAACGTCTATCTGTGTGATGATATCGCGCAGGCGGTCGCCGGCGACAATGTATTCCAGCGCGTCGTCCGGCGTATCAAAGTATTGTTCGGTATCCGGCTGGTTCCAGAGATAGGCCATGATCCGATGCTCCGGTTTCGGTTGGCAGCCGCTCATTCCGAAATGAACGCCTTTCCATTCGAATTCAATTTCATCTCCGCGCCCTATGCAGTCCTTGAATTCCGCAATAGATTCAAAACGATCGTCTTCCAGAGTGTTGCAAGCAGGAAAAATAGTGTCCATATCGTTACCTCCATATTGTTTGAATTCGGGGACATTTCCGTCCCAATAATTTTTAGTGTCGCCCCAATGAAAATGGTTGTGTTCCCAGACTAGTTCGTGGTCGTGCGGTATGGAATGGTGGCGTGGGTAACCGTGATCCGAAAAATGTCGTTCTGAAACCGCTTTGCCATCTTCACCGATTTTGGTAAGTCGAAGATTTCCATTTTTGTCTTTGGTAGTTTTAATTTCTCCCGGTTTACCTATAAATCTTTCATCGTCCGGTTTCTTAGGTTTCTATTCGCCGCCATAAGCACTGCCCATGCCTTTTTCTTCTTGCTGGGGGAATACATAACCTCTTTTTATCAGTATAGCACGGCTTTTGACAGGAGACAACTGTCCTGTGAGATATTTTGCATATTTTGAAGACTTGCTATGGTTTTGATATTTCCAAGAAGAAAGTTCATAATCTACAAAAATGATGTTGCCTTCCATTTCAGGAAATGGGGTATTGTAACAAATAATCCGTTCGGGTTCGATTTGCCGAAGCATTTCGCGATAACCTTTTAGGAAAAAGTCTTTTTGATCGGCGTGATTGCCATGCTCAGAAACCATGTAAGTGGATACCGCCACAACACTCCCCTTTGGAATGCCCTTGAAACAGAAATCAAAGGTATTTTCGTCTCCCCAACTTACGGTTGGAATAACCCGAATTCCTTTTGAAGCAAAATATGCGCCGCACCAGCGGTTTCTAAAAGTGTTATAAAGCTGCATTGAAGGGTTCATCTCTCTATAGATACTGAAATCTGGAGATAGAACGGCTCTGTAGCGTTTCAGTTTTTCTATATCATAGTCCGGTTTTTTCCATATCCGTTCAAATTTATGATCATATAAAAAGAAATGAACCATGCGGTTTAAGTGATGCTCATCTCTGATGTTGGTGCGGTCAAAGCCGATTAACAGCAGATTTTGAAAGTCTTTATCCCCGAAATTTCCTTTGGGAATAATAGGAATCTTAAATTTGTCTTTGCCATGAAACTGGTTTCTTAGCATGATTTGACTTGTGCGATATTCTCGATTCTCTTCAGTCATTTTTACATCTCCTCTATAAGTAAAATGAAGTCTTTCTACCTATAGAGGAAAACACGGCAAAAGTTTCCCTGAAAAAGGAAACTTTCGCTGCATTTTCTGCAAAAAATATTTTGATGAATAGTTTTAGAAACGAAACGGCATTCACTAACGATTTTGGAAAAGAAGAAGCTTTGAAATGTGCAAAAGCTTTTTTCAAAAGAAAAAACCACGAATCAAAAAGACTCGTGATTTTTGGAGCGGGCGAAGGGAATCGAACCCTCGTATTCAGCTTGGGAAGCTGATGTTCTACCATTAAACTACGCCCGCGTATTCATTTTGCTGTATTATCTATTTTAATATAAATTGAGGAAAAAATCAAGAGGGAAGTTTGTTTTGGGACGTTTTTTGTTTTGAAGCAAACGGTTTCGCACACGATACAAATTCCGCAGAGGAATTTCGGCAATGTTTTCTCTTGAAAAATGCGATGATTTTCGGTATGATTATATAGAGTTGTTCGTACAAGTGATACGAGTGACGGAATGAGAAAATCACACAAACGGCGGGTTTGCCGTGAAAGGACGGGTATATATGGAACGCAACGAGACTGCCGCGCTGATCCGCGGGGGCGAAGCGGTATTCGGTTTGGAGCTTGGCTCTACGCGCATTAAGGCGGTGCTCATCGGGCCGCACGGCGAGGTGCTGGCTTCCGGCAGCTATGACTGGGAAAACCGCTTGGAGCAAGGTGTGTGGACGTACCACATGGACGATGTTTGGCACGGCATTCAGGAGAGCTACAAGAACCTTGCGGCATCGGTAGAGGAGAAATACGGCGAGAAGATCACGCATTTGAAGGCGCTGGGATTTTCCGCGATGATGCACGGCTATTTGGCGTTTGACCGCGAGGGCGAGCTGCTTGTGCCGTTCCGCACATGGCGCAATACGATGACGGAGGAGGCTGCTGCCGACCTTACGTCGCGCTTTGGCTTCAACATTCCGCAGCGCTGGAGCATTGCGCATCTGCATCAGGCGATTTTAAACAACGAGCCGCATGTGAAGGACATTGCGTTCATCACAACGCTTGCGGGCTACGTGCACTGGAAGCTGACGGGTGAGAAGGTGCTCGGCATCGGCGATGCCTCCGGCATATTCCCCATTGACAGCGAGCACAACGTATACGATTCCGGCATGATGGACACATTTGATATTCTGCACAAGGAGCACAACCTGCCGTGGCGGCTGCGCGACATTCTGCCGCAGATTCGCCTTGCGGGCGAGGACGCGGGCGAGCTGACCGACGCGGGTGCGCTTTTGCTTGACCCCACCGGCACCTTAAAGCCCGGTGCGCCGTTGTGCCCGCCGGAAGGTGACGCCGGCACGGGCATGACGGCAACGAACAGCGTCCGTGTGCGCACGGGCAATATCTCCGCAGGCACGTCTGTTTTTGCGATGATCGTGCTCGAAAAGGCACTTTCTAAAGTACATACGGAGATCGACATGGTGACGACGCCGACCGGCAAGCCCGTTGCGATGGTGCATTGCAACAACTGCACGTCCGACATCAACGCGTGGGCGGGGCTGTTTAAGTCGTTTGCGGAGCTCATCGGCGCGAAGTGCTCCATGCCGCAGGCGCTTGATACGATGTTCTTTGAGGCTTTAAAGGGCGACGCCGATTGCGGCGGGCTCGTTTCATGCAACTACTTCTCCGGCGAGCCGATCACCGGCATGGAGGAGGGCAGACCGCTGTTTATGCGCCTGCCGGACAGCGCGTTTACGTTCCAGAACTTTGCGCGCACGCAGCTTTACTCCGCGATGGCGACATTGAAAATCGGCATGGATATTCTGATCGAAAAGGAGCACGCGGAGGTTGATTCGCTGCTTGGCCACGGCGGGTTCTTCAAGGCGAAGGGCGTGGGCCAGAAGCTGATGGCAGGTGCGCTGCATACGCCGGTTTCCGTGATGGAAACGGCGGGCGAGGGCGGCCCGTGGGGCATGGCGCTGCTGGCTTCTTACCTTGTGAACGCAGAGGACGGCGAAACGCTGGAGGATTACCTCGATAAGAACATTTTTGCCGAGGCAAAGAGCGAGACCGCAGAGCCCGATGAAGCCGACATGCAGGGCTTTGAGAAGTTTCTGGAGCGCTATAAGGCAACACTGCCGGTGGAGAAATCCGCAGTGGAAACGCTGAAATAAAACAGAAACGGGGAGCCGCGCAAGGTACACGCACGGCTCCCCGTTTCATTCTATATTATTCTGCGTCAAAGGACGGTAGGCTTATTCAATTTCAATGTGGCGCGCGCTGTCCGGCAGGGCCTTCTTCGGCATTTCAAGCTTCAAAACGCCGTTGTCGTAGGTCGCCTTCATGTGGTCGGCGTCTACGCTGCTCAGGTCAAACTGACGGCTGTACGAGCCAAAGGAGCGCTCGCAGCGGACGTAGTTGTTCTTGTCATCCTTTTCTTCCTGCTCTGCCTTGCGCTCAGCGTGAATGGTCAGCGTGTCGCCGTTGACATCGAGATGGATGTCCTTCTTGTCAAAGCCCGGCAGGTCGGCCTCCAGCGTGTAGCTGTCGCCGTTATCCTTGATGTCGGTCTTGAACGATGCGAGCGCGCTGTGGTCGAACCAGCTGCCGAACGGATCGTTAAAGAAATTACGCTCAAACGCGTCCATTTCACGGAACGGGTTGTAAGCACTCAGGTTGTTTCTTCTATCATTATTGTTACGATACGGTCTCATGTCAAACATAAGTCATTCTCCTCTTTGTTGTGATGTTTTCGTCTTAAAAGCTGCATGTTTTCACGTTTATCGTGTTCACTTTATGTTCCAAGGGAACCACCTCTTTGTGTTCATCTTTTCTTTTCGATTATCAGTATAGTGGTACTTTTCGCTTTTTGTGTTATGCGTTTTTTACGAAATTGTTAAACCTGCACTTTTTTCTTTAGAAAAAACATTGCATGGAAAATAACGCTGTGCTATACTGAAAAAAACGGGTGCAGCCCCGCAGAAAGGGAACAGGAGTCGATAGAACTTTTGAACAGAAAAAGTGATGAAAGTTCACAACTTATTGACAGTGTGCTCGGCGATTTCTATACTGAAAGCAATATAAAAATGATTTGCGGGAGGTGCACTATAAAGAATCACAGAAGGTACATTTAAAACGGGTAGAGCATGGTTTGGTTTAAACTCAGAAAAGGAGAGAGTGTGATGAATGAAAAAATCTCAGAAAATACGTATACACTGCATAATCAGGTGGAGATCCCCTGTGTAGGCTTTGGCACCTGGCAGGTACCGGATGGAGAGACGGCGGCTAATGCTGTGATGCATGCCATTGAGGCAGGCTATACCCATATTGATACAGCTGTGGTATATCACAATGAAATCGGAGTCGGTGCAGGAATCCGGATGTCGGGGGCAGCGCGTGAAAAGCTGTTTGTTACAAGCAAGCTCTGGAATGATGTCCGGGGATATGATGAGACTTTGAAGGAATTTGGAAACTCTTTAAAAAGGCTGAATATGGATTATCTGGATCTGTTCCTGATTCATTGGCCTCGTCCCATTGCTTTTCGGGACAATTATGAGGAGGTAAACAGGGAGACATGGAGAGCCTTTGAGCATCTGTTAAACGAAGGATATGTGCGGGCAATCGGTGTCAGCAATTTCCTTCCGAAACATTTAAAAGCATTGTTAAAGAGCGCAGAGGTCGTTCCGATGATCGATCAGATTGAATTTCATCCTGGCTGGATGCAGCCTGAGACAGTATCATTTTGTGAAGAACATGGGATTTTAGTGGAGGCCTGGAGTCCTTTGGGCTCTGGAAAACTGCTGTCTGATCCGGCTCTTGTGGCTCTTGCCGAAAAGTATAACCGGTCAACTGCACAGATCTGTCTGCGCTGGTGTCTTCAGAAAGGGAAATTGCCACTTCCAAAATCGACAACACCTTCCCGCATCGAAGAAAATCTGCGTCTGTTTGATTTTCAGATATCAAAGGAAGACTCCGATTTGATTGATGGTCTGGCCTGTGTGGGCCGTACGGGATCGGATCCGGATAATGCAAAATTTTAAAGTGATTTTTACTATTTGGTGGAAAAAGGGGGTTGTCGGGAAATAGATAACCTCAAACAGGGCTCGATAGAGTTTTTGAACAGAAAAAGTGATTAAAGTTCACGATTTATTGACAGTGTGTTCGATGGTTTCTATACTAAAGGCAGTATAAAAAACGATTTACGGGAGGTGCACTATGAAGAAGCACGACTTTGGCGCGTGGTTTCTTCTGTGCGCGCTCCTGTTTCTTTTTGCGCCGGGTGTTTCGGCCATGGCAGAAGAGACGGAGCCGCTGTTCGCATTCGCAGCACAGGCAGAAGAGGTGCGTCCCGGCGGATCGTTCGCCGTGACCTGCACACCGGCGCGCGGGGACATCGGCGCGTTCGTGCTGTTTGCGGATTTTGACGCGGAAGTCATAGCCAACGCGAAGGCCGAGTTGCCGGAAAGTGTGAAATCGCGCCACGTGTATACCTCGCAGCAGGACGGACGTTTTGCACTCGTTTACACGGCGAAGGACGGCGGCGTGCTCACGGAGCCGTTCACGCTGGTGTTCCGTACGGAGCGCGGCGCGGAATTTGATGCGGTGACGGTCAGCTTTTCCGTGACCGATGCGGCGAACGCTGTGGGGCAAGAACTAATAGATACGGTGCAGACGACGGGAAAGACGTTCACTTACGTGAAAGAGCCGGAGATCGGCGCGGCACTGCTTTCGCTCATCCCGCCGACGGGCACGCTTTCCCCGAGCTTTGACCCGGAGAGGTTCCAATATTCGCTCTCGGTGCCGTTTTCCGTCACGTCACTCGTTTTCGACGCCCAGCCGGCAGAGGACTGCTCTGTGCGCGTGAACCGCAAAAATCTCGGCGCGGGCGGCAGCACGGTCGATTTTGAATTCACCGTGACGCCCGAAAGTGGCGAAACGGCAGTGTACACCGTGGCCGTCACGCGTGAGAAAAAACCCGTGACCGTGGTGGCAGGAAAGACGGGCACGTCGTCCGCCGCAAAGGGAAAAGACGCGGCAAGCAGTGAAAAGCCTGCGGAAAGCGAAGCCGCCGAAGCCAATGTAGAAGAAGCACCGGCTGAAACAACCGTTGCGACAGGAGAAGCGCGCGACGCGGATCTGACCCAGACGGAAGTGGAGAAAAACGCCCGTGCGGTACAGACAGACCGTCTTGTTACGGCTGCCATCGTGCTGCTTGCGGTGGCGTTTGGCTTTATGCTCGCCGTTTTGTGGCAGCGTGTTTCCGAAAAGAAGGGGGAAAAGTCCGGTCCGCGCCACGGCGCATGATGCACACGCTGCGCTCCGTTTTCATACTATGAACTGCAAGCTTGTCTTGCAAGTATAGTTTGAAAGGAGACACAGCACATGGCAGATGAAAACACCATGCTGCGCGGCTGCCGCACCACCTGTACGCCGCTGCCCGAGGACCCTGTGCCCGGCATAGCCTACGTGCCGTTTCAGCAGTGGAGCGAAACCTATGAGCCGGTGCGCGCGCTCGATGACGGCACACTGTTCCCGGTTTTGAATAAACCGTTTTACGGAAGGCGGGGTGAGCCGCGGTGAACGAACAGCAGCGTTTAAGGCGGCACATTTCCGCCGTGCAGTTCGCGATGTGGGAGCTGCATTTGTATCTGGATTCGCATCCGTATTGCAAGGAGGCGGCGAAAAAGCTTGCTGCTTACCGCGAGGAATACGATAAGCTTACGGCCGAGTACGAAAAAGCGTACGGCCCCTTAAACGAGACTTCGCGCTCAACGAGCCGCTGGGCGTGGATCAGCGACCCGTGGCCGTGGGAAACGGAGGCGAACGAGTAATGTGGATTTATGAGAAGAAGCTGCAGTACCCTGTACGCATCAAAAACCCGAACCCCGCGCTCGCAAAGCTCATCATAAGCCAATACGGCGGCCCTCACGGAGAATTAGGCGCTTCCCTGCGCTACCTCAGCCAGCGCTACTCCATGCCCTACCCGGAGCTTCGGGCGATATTGACGGATATCGGTATCTCTGTTTCAGAAATGCCGCTTTTGGGGTCTAAAACGCCTTTTGAGGCCTTTGCGACGGCGTAACTCCACTTAATTGGGAGCAAATTCAGGTAAACATCGACGGTATCCTTACTTTGAACCACCATTTTGTCTAAAATCTGTGAATAAAACGCATCTTCATATTCCACACCGCTGACGATTTCATGAATGGCAGCGGTGATTTCTTTCATCACGCTTTCCTGCTGATCGGCGAGGAGGTGCTGCTGGTCTATGCCGCTGATCGTATCTTGCAGCTCGGAGATCTCCTTATCGCAGGCTTCGCGTTTAGTGATGAATTCCTGCTTGGTGATTGCACCGGATATGCATAGGTCAATCAGCTGCGTGCGCTTATCTTCGACAGTTTGAATTTGCTCTTTGAGCTTTTCAATATGCGAATAGTTGGTGTTTACGGAAAGCACGGATTGAATGACCGAAAGCAAATTAGCGGTGATTTTCTTTTCCTCTAATTGCAGGCTGCGGGTCACGAGGTACATGATATGAACGGCATCTTCATTGCGAATGCTGGGATTTGAGCAGCCAAGCGGATTTCCGGCTTTATCGGTGTGCGGGCTGCCTTGTGTAGCGGACTTGTAGCATCGCCATGCTTTGTAGCGGGTTCCGTTATTTCGATTTTTATATCTTGCCACATAGCTGGAGCCGCAGCAGCCGCACTTGATTTTGCCGGAGAACGGATAGCGGTTAGAGTGCTTTGCCTTGCCTTCCTGCGTTAGAGATTTTTCATCTAAAATGCGGTTGGCTTTCTCAAAAAGCTCTCGGGAAACGATGGGTTCGTGGTGGTCTTTGATAATGACAAATTCTTCTTCGCCGCGGTTATATTTCTTTTCGTGAGAGAGAAAATCCGGCGTGAAAGTTTTCTTTTGCACGAGGTCGCCGCAATACTTTTCGTTGCGGATCACGCGCAAAATGACGGTGTTGCTCCACTCTTTGACGCGCATAGGCGTGATGCCTGCTTCGCGAAGCTCGCGCGCGATGACGTGTGTGCCCTTGTTTTCGTTTGCAAACTTATGGAAGATAAGTCGCACGATTTTGGCGCCGTCTTCGTTGACGGTCATTTTGCCGTCTTTAACATCGTAGCCTAACATGCTTCTGCCGAACACAACGCCTTGTTCCATCTGGCGTTTTTGCCCCCATTTCACACGTTCGGACGTCTTACGGCTTTCTTCCTGCGCAATAGAGGACATAATCGCCAAGCGAAGCTCTGCATCGCCGTCTAAGGTGTTGATGTTGTCGTTCATAAAAATCACACCGACGCCGTGTTTTTTGAGGTCACGCGTGTAATAAATGCTGTCAAGCGTATTTCTTGCGAAACGGGAAATCTCCTTCGTGATGATCAAATCGAAATCGCCCTCTTTGGCGCAGGCAATCATGCGCTTGAATTCGCTGCGCTTTTTGGTGTTGGTGCCGGAGATGCCTTCGTCCGCGAAAATCTCGTAAAGCTCCCAATCGGGGTTGCGCTCAATATACTGTCTGAAATACCGCTGCTGGCTCTCAAAGGAATTTGCCTGATCTTCGTGGTCGGTGGAAACGCGGCAATAGGCAGCCACACGCTTTCGCACATCGACTATTTTTCGCTCTTGATTCATGCGTTCATATCGGTTCATATAAATCCCCCTTTTACAGTGAATGTTTCTGTGCCTATTATTATAGAAAGCGAAAATTGGTTTGTCGAATGTGCAAATTTGTTTTTACAGTTTGTTTCGGATGGCTTTCCACAATCCCGCCCCCTGAAGTTGTTAATTTTCTCGATCACATTAGAGAATTCTGTTGGCAGTTAAATATTCGTGTAAAAATCGGTGAAATTTTCTTTCACAAGGAATGTTTCTGTTTTATGGTATTCCGAATTTGATTTTTGCTTTCTCTTTTTCCCAGTTCGGCTAAACATTCTTGATATTGAGCGGGTGTCAGCAGATTTCGCTGTTTTAAGGAGAGAAGGATGCCTTTCTGCAAGTTCAGAAAGAAAGCTGCATGCTCTTTTTCATTCAATTTTGGAAGCGGTTCACCGATATAGATAAATTCTCTGTGCGCCAAATTACCACCTCGTGGTGCAAGTATATGGGAGCTTACTTGTACCGGATAACAAATAAAAACAAAGTCTTTATGTTTTCAGCATTTATCCCATAACCCGATACTAACGGCGAGGGCTTTATCGATTTTCTGAATATAGGAATACGGCAGTCTGCCTAATCGGGCTTGCAGACGCTGCTTATACACGACATTTTTCGGCGATTTATAAACGGGGTAAGGGCATTTGTTTACAGATTGCTTACATTTGACACGCTTATGGGGTGGAAATTCAGAATTTGAAATATAAAGCTGCTTGACCTTTTGCCTTGCAAATTTTTTAAAACGAGAGCTGGCTGTTAAAGGAAAATTCAATAGATATTTGTAGAGTGTTCGGATTGATAAATGCTACTTCATGATGCTCTTTTGTCATTTAGTGTGATTTTGCTTGACTTAATTTGAAATTCTATTATTATTAAGTCAACTAAACGTTTAGAAATCATGTCTGGCAAAAAACAGTGATCGCTGTATAACCCTCTATGAATTTGCCTTTGTAGCTGAAAGGTGAGTTCATATATAGCATATAATTATATTTCACCAATTTAAAGGAGGAAAATCTATGAAACGCAAATTTGCCATTCTTTTGTCTGCCATGCTGCTCACGCAGGCGGTCTGCGGCTGCGACGGCGCGGCTTCTTCGGGCACGTCTTCCGCTTCGGCTTCAACGGGCAGCATCGAAAGCAAATCGAGCGAAAAAGCGGTGATCGTGACGGATGAGCAGGACTTTACGCACGAAAACGGCATAACGCGGCTTGCAAAAGAGATCTACGGCGATTTGAACGTTGAGTTTTTCGTCCTCTCCGAGGATACGCAGGAGCGCGAAACGCAGATCTCCTCCCTGCGCGTGGAGATCATGGCAGGCGGCGGGCCGGACGGCTATCTGCTTTCTTCCCCAACCTCAAACATGACTTTCAATGGTGAAGGTCACCCGGCCACGTTGTTCCCGGATGTGCAGCGCACCATGCAGTCCGGCGCTTTTCTGCCGCTTGACGACTATATAAAAGAAAGCGAATACCTCCGCTCCGAAGACCACTTTGCCCCTGTTTTCGATACCGGAAAAACCGACGAAGGACAGGTCGTGCTGCCTATCACGTACTACGCAAGCGTTTTTCTCCTCGATAAAGCACAGCTTGCCGACCCCGATTTCACCCCCAAAACATGGGATGAGCTTGTAAACTGTGAGGACACGGCCGTTCTGAAAGTTGTGCGCAACAACCTCTACACTTGGTGCGGCGCCGGAATTCCCCGTATTGCAGATTACGCCACCGAAAAAACAATTCTCACCGAGGAAAACCTCACCGCGCAGTTTGAAAATCTTCTTGCCATGCCTGCGTCGGAAAGCTTTGACGAGGAGACCGCACTGATCCAAAGCGGATCCTATGCGCAGACTGATGAAGGCATGGCGTATTACGCACAGAATAAAGACACCGTGAACGCCCTTGCCATCCCGAACACCGAAGGTGGCGTGACCGCGTTTATTACCTCCTACGCAGCCATCAATCGCAACAGCCCAAAGGCCGATGAGGTGTTCCGCTTCTTCGAGCTGTTGTTCAGCGACGAAGCGCAAATCGACACGGAAACCGTGAACGATGCGCGCGGTACGCTTTTGATGCTCGGCAACCTAAACAGTTTCTTGACGCACAAAAACGCCTATCTGCAGCCCGAGCTGCTTGAAAGCGTGCAAAGCCGCGTCAACGCTGTGCGGTTCTACTCCGTGATGGACTACACCATTTACGATACCGCCACGACCCTGACGTGGGAAGAAAACCCGGATTGCGCTGCCGCTGCGCACAGCGTGATAGAAGCGCTGCAAACCAGACTCTCTGAATAATGCGTTTTACAAAATTTATGCAAAATTCATTTACAAAGTTAGAAAAGTATAGTAAAATGTAATTACAAGTAAAAAGTGAAACATGGGGGGGAATTTTCATTCCCCCCGTCTCATATCCCCATAACGTGAAAGAGGTGTCTGATATGAAACGTAAGCTATCTGTTCTTTTGGCAGTGCTGCTTTGCACGCTCTCCCTTGCATCCTGCGGCGCGCCGCTTCCGCCTGCCGGCATTACGGAAAGCGCCGAGTCGAGCGGCAAAACCTCCGGCTCGTCTTCGTCCGGCACGGTGGATAAAGACGCCCTGCGCGTCTGCGTGGACTTAGAGTACCGCGCCGGCTACACAGAGGGCAAGACCCCGGAAAATGCGTTTTATAACCTGATGAACACCGTAAAAAGCCTCGGCGGGCCGGAAAACGTATCGTTTGAATACCTCCCCCGCGAGGGCACAGAGCGCGAAACGGCGCTCGACCGCGTCCGCACCGAGATTATGTCCGGCGGCGGCCCGGATATGTTCATCATCGCCTGCAACGGCGGCATCGATTACATGGCAGCAGACGTCGAAGCGCTGTTCCGTGTGCCCGAAAAAGCGATGGAAGCCGGGCTTTTTCTGCCGCTCGATGACTACATCCAAAACGCGCAGTTCATGGAGTGGAATAAGCTGAACGAGACCGTCATGGCGGCCGGCCGCACCGAACAGGGTCAAATGCTGCTGCCGATGACCTACACCTTCCCGCTGACCATGTTCCGCGAATCGGACGTAACGCTCACCACCACAGCGGAAACCACATGGCAGGACATGCTGAACGACAAAACGAACGTGCTCACTGCTGCCGCGAACTGGACTCCTACGATGGAAGAGCAGGAAAATTTTGAAAACCAGTGCGGCGGCCCGCTGCTCCCCTACATACTGGGCGACCTTGCCGATTACAGCAGTGAAAAGCTGCTCTTTACGGAAGACGAGCTTTTGCAGCGCATCACCGACGTTATAGAGTTGGATGTGCGCAATAAGAACGGCGAATTTGAAAATGTCCCGCCTTATTACCACTGGTTTGCATGCGGCGGCCTTACGGGCAGCGACTTTGCCGATCCGCATGTCAAGGTGCGCGACCAAGGCCCCATCACCATGGTGCCGCTCTATTCGGACGACGGCGGTATGACCGCAGCGGTCACGTCGTATGTCGCTATCAACCGCAGCACAAAGCACGCGGACGAAGCGTTCTTCCTCGCCGACCTTTTGCTGCGCAAAGAGACCCAGCTGTCCTCCGCGCTCTATTCCGAGTGGCTCGTATACAATGATTCCGTAGGCATCCCCGTTTATGCCGATGCCATGCAGGATACCAGCCCCGTAACGTGGCACGGCATGACCGATTGGCACATGAGTGCCGAAAACTACGAAAACTTCAGCGCCGCGCGCAGCCAGATCACCCGCGTTCGCTTCCAGGGCGGTTTGGAGGAAGCGCTTGTAAATTGCTACTATGCGTGCAGCGATGCCCGCTACCAAGACCCCAATGCCGACCTCGCGCCCATCATTGTCGAATGGTACAAGACCATGGAGCAGTGGGTGCAGGAATAAAATAAAAGGCGGTGCCTTATGAGAAAAGCTTTTCACGGATATATCCTGATCGCCCCGGTGATGATCGGCTGCCTTGTGTTCACGCTCATCCCGTTTGGTATTGTGCTGCGCTATTCGTTTACGCAGGGCTACGGCGCCGCCGGCATGTTCGTCGGTATGGAGCATTATACGAAGATGTTCCAAAACGACCTTTTCCGTCTGGCGTTTTTCAACACGATGAAGTTTTTAGCCATAGGGCTGCCGCTCATCATGCTGCTCTCCTACCTTTTGGCGCTCCTCATGCAAAAGCAGGCAGGTAAACACAAGCTCCTTAAATCTGTCTTTTTGTTTCCGTATATCATGCCCGTCGCCGGTACAGTCTTGCTCATCGATCTGCTTTTCGGCGAAAAGGGCGCTGTAAACGGCTTGTTTGCCGCGTTAAACCTGCCCATCGTCGAGTGGCTGAACGGCAAATACGCCTTCTGGGTCATGATCCTCATGTACCTCTGGAAAAACACGGGGTACAGCGTTATTCTGCTGCTCGCAGGGCTTGTCACCGTCCCCGCGGAGCAGTACGAATCCGCCGATCTCGACGGCGCTTCGGCGTTTCAGAAGTTCCGCTACATCACCACGCCGCAAATGTGGTATTCCGTGTTTTTCGCCCTGATCTTCTCCGTCATCAACGCATTTAAGTGCTTCCGCGAGATCTTTCTTATCGGCGGCGAGCACCCCGTGGATGAGCTTTACATGCTCCAGCATTTCATCAACAACTGCTTCAGCAACCTCAATTACCAGAAGCTCTCCGTGGCTTCGGTCTTATTGTTGATCGTCATTATCGTATTCTTTGGCTTATTCTATGCGTTTGTCAGCCGAAAGGAGGCGTTCCGCGAGTGAAACGGTTTTTCTCCGGGCTGTTTGCCGCTTTGGTCGTGGTGTTATCCGCTGCGCCGTTTTTGTACGTGTTCGTGCGCAGTTTTCTGTCGCCTAGCGGCGTTACGTTCCAGTATTATTACGACGTTTTTCTGGCTTCCCCAAAATATCTTTTCCGTTTTTGGAAAAGCATCGGTATGGCCGTGTGCATCGCCGCGGGGCAGCTTTTGATCTCCGTTTTTGCCGGGTTCGGGTTTGCAAAGTATAAGTTCCCGGGCCGCAACTTCCTTTTCTTCCTTTTAATGATCCTCATGACGCTGCCTGTGCAGGTCACGCTCGTGCCCGATTTCATCATGCTGGGCTACATGAACCTGCTGAATACCTACGCAGCGCTGATCTTACCGTCTATTATCGTGCCGCTCGGCACGTTTATTTTAACGCAAAGCTTTAAATCGATGCCGGACACCGTTCTGGATGCCGCCATGCTGGACGGCTGCGGCGTGCTGCGCATGTTGTTTTACGTCGTCTCGCCGATGAACAAAAGCGGCCTTGTGTGCGTTTTGCTGCTCTCCTTCCTCGACGCGTGGAACATGGTGGAGCAGCCCATCGCGTTTTTGAAAGAAGCCGAGCAGTACCCCATCTCGGTGGCGCTCGCCTATACACCGCCGAGCGAGACCTCCGTGCAGCTCGTCTGCTGCATTCTGGTCGTGCTGCCCGCGCTGTTCCTCTTCACCTTCTTCAACCGCGAGCTTGTGGAAGGCATCGTTTTAGCGGAGGTGAAGTGATATGAAACGCCGCGTTCTCTGCATTTTTGTTTTGATCTTATGGGGCCTCGTTTTCTGCACGATGCTTTCCGTGCGCATTGAGCAGCTCATGATCCCGGAAGTGGTGCTCACGCAAGCGGACGAAAACGAACCCTCCCCGCACATCGCGCTCGACTCCCTTTTCTTCGACGATACGGGCATGCACCTCTACCGCCCGAGAGAAGGCACCGGCTGGGAGACCGGCACGCGCATTTATGAAGAAGAAATCAATAATTATTCCGTGGGCGAAAATCAGCTTGATTTGAAGTTTTTCGGCAGCTATGTCCGTTACGCTTCAAAGCCCCTGCGCAGTGGCGACGAAATTTCAATCAAATCCGATTTGGAGAACCGGGACGACACATGGCTTGCCATATTCCCGGAGGGTATCCCGCAGCTTTCAGGCGCCCTCACACCGACCGCAGAAGCCGAAAACGCATTGCTGTTTAACGTGACGGACACCCCGCAGCCGTTTATGGCAGACCGCGCGAAAAGCACAATTTTACCCGTGACGGAACTCGCAAATGAAAACGCCGGCAGCTTTTACAGCCTTTCAGACGTTAAAAGCTTTCTTTCGCAGATGCCGCTTTTGGCCGCATTGCTTTCGCTCTCGCTTTTCGTGCTGATTTTGTGGATCTACTCCTTTATCCTCTCGCGCAGAGCGAAAGAGAACCGTGCAAAGCTCATTTTCCACGGTGTTTTAGGTGTTCTCGCCCTGCTCGCCGTGCCGCTTATCCTGCTGCACATCGCTCTGCCGTCCTCTCTCCTGCCGCAATACCGCATTACGGACGCCGCCTATTATATGCGGGAGTTTGGAGAGATTTTTTCCGCATTGAACATACTGGCAAAATCGAGTAGGGAATCAACAGAGCTACTTCAATATGCGGGAAAAATGCAAGCGATGACTCTTGTAATTGTTGGGTTCGGTATATTTTTAGGCGTTATATTTATTTTGATAGAAAGATTGGTAAGAAATAAATCGGTTAAGAAAGAGAAACAATAACTATATTATCATTAGTTTTTAAAGAGCTGATCTATTCGGGAATCACACCTGATATTGCTTTTTTGGATGTCGAAATGCCGGGGCGAAGTGGGATTCACGTCGGTGCGGAATTGATGCAAAAAAACGTGTATGTTAAGATCATTATTATCACTTCATTCCCCGATTATCTCGATGAAGCAATGGATTTCCATGTTTATCGGTATTTATCCAAACCTAAAAATCAAATTCGCCAATAAATCAACCAAAATAAGCGTTTTTTTGTCGTTTCATGATAAATGTATTGACTCGTTTCCGTTAATATGATATTTTAACAGCAAGTTAACCATATGAAAAATTTTGAAATATAAGGTTTGGCCAGAGTGTCATTTGACTTTAAAGGTAACGCGGTTTGTGATGGAATTACGATATCAGAAAAAATTCGGAATGGTTTTCAACTTTTCCTTTAGTTTATGATATGGAGAAATATATATGGTGATTTTGAAAGAAATGAACTACATTGTTTTGCGCAGCCGCGGGCGGACAGCGCTTTCTGTTTGCATTGCGGCGCTGCTTGTATGCTGCATGTCGTTTTACCTCGGCAGCATCCAGACGGCGGAGAGCGCGGAGGAAAATCTGGCGCAGGTCATCCCGGTGACGGCGCAGGTAGTCAGCCGCAGCGGCGCGCGCACCGTGGGGTTCGAGATCGACGAAAATCACTTTGCGAACCTCATGAAGGCGGACATCAAAGACGCGGTGTACACGGCCTCGGCGTGCGCGAATTTTCAGGAGCAGTACCGCGCGGAGGACGTGCAGGGCGCAGACACATCCGTGACGGCGGTGAGCGGGCTTTCGGCGCTCGTCGGCGTGACGGAGGAGAGCATCGCGTTTGAAAACGGGTACGACCTCTCGTTTTTGGAGCGCGCGGAGCCGCTGTGCGTGGTGAGCCAAAGCTACGCGGCGCAGTACGGGTTGAATTCGGGCGACACGCTCTCGATGCCGTTTTATGTGACGCGCTACAACGACGACGGCTTTTCGCTGCGGTACGAGCACCTCGGCATGCAGGGCGTGAAGATCATCGGCGTGTACGCGGACAGCGCCTCGGGCAGCGCGGTGCCGTGCAGCATGATCGTCTCTGTGCCGTGGCTGCAAACGGTCGTTGAGGATAATAACCTGCGGTTTTATTACAGCTCGTTCCGCTGTGCGCTGCGCGACCCGATGAAACTGAACGATTTTAAAGATGCCATGCGCGGCGCAGGCTTTGCAAAGCCCGACCCGAACGCGCTTGATGAGCGCCACGGCGACACGCTTGTGGTGGACGACCAGCTTTTCATTGAGACGGCAGAGAAGTTGGAGCAGAATTTGAAGGTGCTGCGGTGGTTTTTAGCGCCGTTTTTCGCGCTCGTCATTGTGCTTGTCACGCTGGTGACGTTTCTTTTGCTGCGCAGCACGCGGCGGGACATGGCGATCTCGCTTTCGCTTGGGCGGCCGAAGATTTTAAGCGGGTGCGCGTGCTTTTTCGGTATGCTCATCGCAAATGTGTGCGGCTGCGCGGTGGCGGTGCCCATATTACTTTGCACGGCGGGGCTTGCGCTCGGGCAGATTCTGACGATCTGCGGGCTGTACCTTGCGTCCTCGTGCGTGGGCGTTTTGCTGGCGCTCATTTTGCTCCTGCGTTTTGACGCACTGGAGCTTTTGACGAAAATCGATTAACGGAAAGGCGGCGTGAATATGGCTGTTTTAGCGGCGGAAAATGTGAGCTATACCTACCAGAGCAAATACCAGAAGGTGCAGGCGTTAAAAAATGTCTCCTGCACGTTTGAGGCGGGAAAATTCTACGCGATCATCGGGCAGTCCGGCAGCGGCAAAACGACACTGCTTTCCATGCTGGCGGGTCTCGGCACGCCGAGCGAGGGCGAGATCATTGCGAACGGAAAAACGCTGAAAGAAATCGGCAGCGAGCGGCACCGACGCGAGAACGTGACGGTGATCTACCAATCTTTCAACCTGTTCCCGACATTAAACATACTCGAAAATGTGATGTACCCGATGCAGATTATGAAGAAACCGACGAAAGAGGCGAAAGTACGGGCAAAGGAACTCCTAAGTTCGGTCGGCCTCGGCGATGTTGACCCGCGAAAGCTGCCGGCGATGCTCTCGGGCGGTCAGCAGCAGCGCGTCGCCATCGCACGGGCGCTGGCGTCCGACGCAAAAGTCATCCTCGCGGACGAACCGACGGGCAACCTCGATACGGAGAACGGCAAGGTCGTCATTGATCTGCTGAAAAAGCTCGTGAAAGACGAAAATTACTGCGTGATTGTCGTCACGCACGACCCGGGCATCGCGGCGCAGGCGGACATCGTCTACAAAATGCAGGACGGAAGGCTGGCAGTAGAATGTTAAAGAGCCTCAAACAACTCCTTCGCACGCCGGTAAAAGCTGTGCTGTTCTTCCTCCTGATGACCGCCGCCACGGCGCTTTTGGTGCTGGGGGCGAATTTGTGGGCACAGACACAGGCGCAAATAGATGCTGTGGAAAAGCAATTCACAACGCTTGGCACGGTAGAGCAAAAGCCGAACCGCACGCAGATGCGCACGGGGTGGAATGCCGCCGATGGGGCGTATTATAGCGAAGCCGAACCCGTGTATGATTCGGTGATCTCTGCCGATGTTCTGGATTTTGACGGCGCGAATTATTTGAAAGCGCCTGAAAAACGCCCGTATTACCTTGCGGATTTGCAGGGGCTTGCGGTGCGCGACGGCGGCACGGCGCTGTTTTACCCGGTGGTCGAATTCACGCCTGCCGAAACGGCGGTGCCGGATCACCCCATAAAAGTGTATGTGCAGCGATTTTTGTACCCGGAAGCGGAAAATCAGAACAACGAATATGAAATTTACGTTTGCGACCACTGGACGGAAAATCCCGCGCCACTGGAGGCAGGGAAAACATATGTGGCGTATACAAATGTGATCGCCAATCACCACGAAAACGCGAAAAGCTCCATTGAATACGCACTGATCGCGGCGGAGCGCTCCACACAGTGCGACGCAGGCGGAAATTTGCTTGAAAGCGATATGCAGACACGGACATTTGACGAAGTGACGGCAGGCTTTTACGAGACCGAGCGCGGGCAATATTGGCTGGAGCTTTCAAAGGCGCTTTCCATGTGGGACACGACCGCGCCTGTTTTGCCGGTTACAGATACGGCGCTGCTGCCGAGCTTTCACGACCGCACGGTGTATGTGCGGGAGGGGCGGACGTTTTCCGCGGAAGACCTCGAAAACGGTGCGGCGGTGTGTCTTGTTTCCGAAGAATTCGCGCGGAAAAACGGGCTTTCCATCGGCGATAAAGTGGAGCTGCCGCTTTACGGCGTGAACGAAAAAGATTCGCCGCATAGGACGTTCGGCGACGGCAGCGGTTTGCGCTCGTTTTCACTTTTGAACGCGCAGAACCGGGCTTATACGCCGTTTTGGACGGCGGAGTATGAGATCATCGGCACGTATTACAGCGTGGGCACATACGGAAAACCGGCGGGCTCCATCGAAATGGCGCTGAATTTGTTCCTCATTCCAGCAAGCTCGGTCAAGGCGGACTTTGCCGACAATATCGTAGACAGCGGACCGATGCAGCGCGCGACGACCTCCTTCCAAATCCCAAACGGCACGATCGACGACTACATGGCAGCGTATAACCGAAATGTTCCGGCGGAGGTTCGGGAGAATTTGGAGATCACGTTTGACGACAACGGGTACAGCCAGATCATCGGCGGTTTACTCAATATGCGGTACGTGGCGATCATTCTGTCCGCGGCGGGATTGCTTTCGGCACTGGCGATTTTGGTGTTGCTGCTCTATTTCTTCATCGTAAAACAGAAGAAGCGCACGGCGATCGAGCGAAGTTTAGGCATGAGCAAAAATCAGTGCCGCGTGTCGCTTGTTTCGGGCGTAGTGGTCTTGAGCGCTGTAGCGGTGATTTTGGGCACAGTTTGCAGTTCAGTGCTGTTTGACAAAGTGCAGACGCTCGATTTAACCGGGCAGAGCGAGCACACATTCAGCACGGAATACAGCCTTTGGGCGCGCGACGAAAATGCGGTGGAGACGGAGGACGCAGAGAACACGGGCGTTTTGAAAGTCGTCATTCCTGCAGCGATGATTTTGCTGACGGCGGGATTATCCGTGATTTTGGTGAACCGAAGTCTGAAATATGAATTAATTGAAATGCTGAACAAATAGCGACACTGGATTTTGGGAGGAAAACATGACTATTCATGAAATGCAAAACTTGAACCGAGCCACTATTGAACATGCTTCAAAAGTTATCGTGCCCGGCATGACGCTCATTGAGCTTCGTAAACTATGTGAGGAATATATGCTCTCCCACGGTGCGGATTCCTTTTGGTATTGAGATGTAGGTGCTTTTGTTTTCGCCGGTGATAAGACTACTGTATCCGTATCCGGTCGTGAGTATAAAACAGATGACCACATAATTGAGCCAAACGATATTATTACAATAGATTTAAGTCCACAGAGCAACTGCATTTGGGGCGATTACGCAAGAACTCTGATTGTAGAAAACGGTAAGATCGTCAAAGACGTAGAGCAAATACAGAATGATGAATGGCGAAATGGTCTTAAAATGGAAGTCTATCTGCATGAAGCTATGCTTGGTTTCGTGAATGAGAACACTAATTTTGAGGCGCTGTTCTACTACATAAACGATCAGATTAAAGCTCGTGGGTACGTCAACCTTGATTTTCTTGGAAATTTGGGTCATTCCATAGTTAAGGATAAAAAACACCGTATCTACATTGAAAAAGGAAACACGGAAAAACTGTCCGCTGTCGAAGCGTTCACTTTTGAACCGCATATCAGTTTGCCTGGGTCTTTATACGGATACAAAAAGGAAAATATATATGAATTCAACGGTGGTGTTTTGACCGAACTATAAACAAGAATGGAGAAGTGAAAATATAATTCAGGAGCTTCAATTACAGAACCAGTTATCGGGGCATTAGCAATAGGCGGTGGAGGAGATTGGTATGCGCTCCCTGTTCCGGGACAAAAGAATCGCTTTTATAATGGATTAGGCAGCTTCATAGGTATAGGAACGGGTGCAGGTGGAGAAATTCACACTGATTGGAGCGATACAAATAATGTGTTTGTGTTTAATATATTTAAATTGCTGGATAAGATAAAGTCATAAAAGGAGTGTGACTATGAAAAGAATAAGCAAAGTTCTAGTATTTCTATTGATGACTGTGACCTTTCCGCTTTTATGCATGCCAGCGGAGGCTGCGCTTTCTGGGGATTATTATTCTGATTCCGATGCAAAAGAGTTTTATGATTCTATTTCTTTTCGTGAGATTGAGCCAACGGAGAATATGGGAAAAATCGTAAGTTTTGACGTTGCAAATCAAATTCTATTGGCATTTAGCTCACAGAAAATAGCAGTCTGTGACACAAGCGGAAAAATTTTAAAGGCATTTGAATTTCAAACATATGGCAATTATTATGTACAGTGGTGCGGAGACGACATTCAGATTTACTTTGTGCGAGGTGATTCTTTACTGACTGTTACGCAAGATGGAGAATTGGTTTCGTGCATAGCGGTTAACCCTGACAGAGCAACAAACGAAACGAGTATTCAAAAGTTAGAGCACAAAACAACATGCGAGATTTCAGGCGTAACTTACAAAATTCAAAAAGGCAGACCAATGCTCGAGTTATTATCAGGGTACAAATATACCCAGATGGTAAAAATAGACAACACGGGGAGAGAGACGATATTATACGATTGTACTGCGCAATACAGTAGCGAGACACCCACAATAATTGTTTTGATTATCATGTGTTTTTTGATAATGTTTACGATTGTCATTTATTGGCAAAAGAATGGGCGAAAATCGCAATAAATCTCTGCATTGAAGGGAAGCTTAAGATAAATCGACTCAGTATATCGATGTTTGCTATCTTTATAGTCGTTGCACTAACTTCCTGTGCGCAGGTGGGTAGGACATTGTTTCGAATGTAGCTTGATTGCGATTCCGTATGGCATGACGATGACGTGGACGGGGCGGCAGCTGACAACGCTGACGCAAAACGGCAAGCAGAACACATATAAATACGACGTTGACGGCCTTCGCCTTGAAAAAACGGCGGGCGGCGTGACAACGCAGTATCAGTATGTGAACGGTCAGCTGTTGGGCGAAAAACGCTCGAACGGCGTGATCTTGCGGTATACTTACGATGCACTCGGTGTGCTGAGCGGCATGGAGGGCATTACAGAATGAGGTTAATAGCAATACTAAGTCCTACAGATAAGTGGGGGGACAAAAACTGAATATTCGAGGCTTAGAAAATTCCTTTTAAAAGATGGTTATATAAGAATTGGTCCAGAGGTATTTATGCGTGTAGTACAGAATAGAAAGGCTTCAGAGAAGCATTACCGAAGAATTGATGAAGTCAAACCTAAAACAGGTGTTGTAAGATTTACTAAGGCTTACCTAGAAGCAATATAATAATATTTACATGGTCACAGGAGAACCTGATTATCAAGAAAAAACAGTTAGTGTAAACTGCCATATAATAGATTTTGTAACCCCAAAATTGTATTATTGAAATCTATATATAGTATGATTGGCTATGGGGAATATAAGATGTAATACTTGAATGACCCGCCAAAAATGGTGCATCGTTCAACAGTGGTGTAAAGGAAAACGGTGGTTTTCCGTGAAGTTTTAATTTGAAAGGATAAAAAATATGAGAAAGAGATTATTTACATTAGGATTAGTTACAATTGTTACAGCATCAATGCTCGCAGGATGTGGAAGTAAAAACACAAACAGTGCTACTGCCACAGACACAACAGATACTACAGAGGCTTCAATGACAATTACTGAGAAAAAATGTATGCTGATTTTGCAAAGGGCTGTCCTGATTCATTTGAGCCATCAGGTGACTGGTCCAATGGATCAATGTTTAATGTAACATGGAGAAGAACCAGTTGTACTTATGAAGATGGCAAACTTCAGCTTACTATAGATAAAGATCCTAAAGGTGATAGCATCCCATATTCAGGAGCTGAGCTTCGTTCTAAAGATTTTTACGGATATGGAAGATATGAAGTATCTATGAAAGCTATTAAGAATGATGGTGTTGTATCGTCATTCTTCACTTATACAGGTCCTAGTGATAATAACCCATGGGATGAAATTGATGTAGAGATTCTTGGCAAGGATACCACACAGGTTCAGTTCAATTATTTTACAGATGGAAAGGGAAATCATGAGAAAATGGTGGATCTTGGATTTGATGCATCAGAAGATTTCCATACATATGCATTTGAGTGGAGAGAAGACAGTATTGACTGGTATGTAGATGGTGAGAAAGTGCATACTGCCACAGTTAATATTCCAGTTACAAGAAGTAAGATTATGATGAATGCATGGTGCGGTACTGGCGTAGATCAATGGCTTAAGGCTTTTGATGACAGCAAGCTTCCTATTACAGCAGAGTATCAGTGGATTTCCTATACTCCTTTTGAACAGTAAGTATAGAACTGGATATAATGAACAGCCCCCCATTTGTTAGACAGTATGATATACTATCTAACAAGTGGGGTGTTTTGCTATGCCAAAAGGAGTACCAAACAAACGATATACGCCGGAGTTCAAGAGAATGGTTGTAGAAACCATGAAAAAAGAACATCTGAGTATCCATGCAACGATGCAGGAATTCGGAATTAACGACCATAAAATTATAGAGCGCTGAGCGCATCGGTGAAGATGCGGCACCCGAAGTACGGGCAGGGTGTGTAGTCCCGCAGACCGAGGGAAAGGTAATCGTAGGGCGCGATGCCGAGGTCGGCGGTCTGGTAGAGCGAAGCGCCCAGCGCCGTGACCAGCACCGCGCCCTTGACCATTTGCGCCCTGCCTGCTGAAAAGTAATCAAGGGGCGGTTAAGCCGCCCACTGTAATAGATTTCTACCAGAGCTGTAATCAATTTGTGCATAACTCTTGACATTACCTATATACCAGTTTATAATGCATATAGCGGTCAGACAGAAACCATGCAGGCAAAATGGGCTAACCTGAAAAAATGGAAGAAGAAACATTTGCAAAAATTGTTATGGGAAAAGCAGATATCAGCGAATTTGATGCTTTTGTTGAAAACTGGAAGAATCAGGGTGGTGATCAGATTCTCAAAGAGATTAACGAAGAATTAAATAATAGCTCTGGTAATTGATTATAGGCAGTATGAATCATAAGTATTTATGATGGAGCGAGGAGAAAAGAGATATGAAGGATTTTGAAAATGATTTGATTTATTATCCTAATCCGGACCCGGTCAAGGAACCGAGATTTATTTTAAAATCTGTAGATGAATTGGAAAAATCAACAAAATACAGTGTTACCTGCAACGGAACAGAGCGTGTGGTATACCATACAGATTCGTTTGACTATGTTGTAGTAGTAGATAACGAAGCGTATGATCTGGAGATTTCAATCCATACACCATATGAAAAACTTGAAATCCGTCCGTCCAGCTTTGGCATAGTTCCTTTTGTAAAAGGAGAAACAGTCCATATCCATCTTGATGAACCGAGAAAGTTTACTGTAGAGACAGATGGTGGTCTTCATGATGCATTGTTTGTGCTTTGCTCGCACAGGATTGAGAAGCCGACGGATACCACCATCTGCTTTGAAAAGGGCAAGGTATATAATGTAGGAGTTCTTACCTTAAAGTCCAATGATACGGTTTACATAGAGGAAGGTGCTGTTGTATCAGGTTGTGTATACGCAGACCATTGTGACAATATTTCCATTGTAGGAAACGGAATTATCAACGGAGCCTGCTGGCATCTGCCGGACAGTAATGCACACCGTTTCTTTATCTATGCCAAGTGGTGTAATAATGTACTCTTAAAAGGCTTTACTGCTGTAGACGGTCCTTCCTGGCATGTAGTTCCTGCGGCGTGTGACCATGTTGTGATTGATGATATGAATATTATGTCGAGGATTGTAACGGGAGACGGTATTGATATTACGAGCAGCCAGGACGTAGAGGTAAAAAATTGCTTTATCCGTTCCACAGACGACAGTATCTGCATCAAATCCCAAAGATTGTTTGAAGATCCGTCAACGGTACGCGACGTAACAAAAGTGCGTGTTCACAATAACGTGATCTGGAATGCAGAACCCGGTAATGCCATAGAGCTTGGTTATGCCCTCCAGAGCGAAATCCACGACCTAGTATTTGAGGATTGTGATATTATACACTGCCAGTATGAAGGAAACATGGGTGGTGCGGCGATTTCCATCCATCAGGCAGATGGCGGCCATGTTCATGATATACATTATAAAAATATCAGAGTAGAGCAGGCAGAACAGAAATTGTTCGATATTAAGGTTCTGCTTTGCAAATATACGGAACAGCTTGCCAAAGGAGAGATTAATGATATCTATTTTGATAATATCCAGGTGCTGAACGGAGATATCCCGGTCTCCATGATCCGGGGGTATCAGACACCGACAGAAGAAGTACGTGTCCATGATGTCCATTTTGATAACATTACTTTTATGGGGAATAAGTGTGAAACCTGGCAGGATATGCGGCTTGTTACAGAACTGGCAAATGACATTTATGTCAATGGTGCCAGAATATGCAGACAGATGAAATTCTGAGAATATCACCATTTTTCTGGACACCGGTTCAAAATTGAATAATTAAGCTTCCATCATGGATGCTTCCCTGAATTTAGAGGGAGGCATCCATTTTGTTTTCGCTTGGATCCTGCTGTTATTGTAATAGTCGATATAATCAGCAATAGCTTTCTATTTCTAATATTAAAACTGGTTTTAGTATAGCATGAATCGAAGCATGCTATCAAGACCACTTTCTTGAGGGTTATGAAAAAATTTCGGAACAATGCCCTATTACTATCCCGACTTTTTAACTTCTTCAACACTTGAATTACGGAGGTACGGAAATGAAAGACATTACAAGTACGATTACCAAGCCCCTCGCCGTCCTCGGAGAGAATCGGCGGCACGATTTTCGTTGTCAACGCAATGCCCGCAGAGAACGCAAAGCATACACAGGAGGAGCTTGTAAAGGATCTGATTGCAAGAGAAGCAATGGCTTTGCAGGAAGCGGATGTTGCCTGATTGACTTTACGCACAACTCTACGCTTTGGAGATTTTTCAAAAAATATCTCAAAACCACTTGACAGAAGGGCTCACAGCAGCACAGGAACGCTCCCTGTTCAGCAGTGCCATTAACCCGGCTGAGTGCGACCGCATCATCACTCTTTCCACCTGCAGCTACGAGTTCTACAACGCACGATTTGTAGTCCTGGGAAAAATCTCTTGACTTGGGCCGTACATATGCTATCATAAAAGTAAAAACAGAAGGAAAAAGGAGTTATCCCATGAAAGTTCTTTTTATCGGCAACAGCCATACCTTTGTCCACTATGTTCCGGCCAGGACAGCGGAATTCTGCAAAAGTTACGGCCAGCCCATAGAGCCTGTCATGCTCACACATCCCGGTATGGGCCTGGATTGGCACCTGCGGCAGTCCCAGACTTACTTCAACCTTTTGTGGGGCGGCTATGACGCCGTAATCTTGCAGCACAACGCCCACCCCTTTCCGGGCAAGGAATCCCTGTTGGAGGCGGGGGAACAAATGGCAGCGATCACGCCGGAGGGTACGAAAATTTATCTGTACATGACCTGGAGCGAGAAAAGCAACCCGGCTGGGCAAGCGGCCATGAGCGCGGCTTATGAAGCTTTGGCAGAAAAGATCGACGCGACGATCTGTCCTGTGGGACGTATCTGGTGGCAGACCGCGGCGGCCCACCCGGATGAAGAACTCTATTTTGCCGATGGAGAACACAGCTCTGTGCTGGGCGCGTCCCTGGCAGCAGCGGTTATCGGGCGCACGCTGCTGGGCATGGAGGTCACGCCGGAGGGTTGCTATGCAGATGCCAAGAGCTTGGAAAGGATGTGGCTTGATCCCCGAATGATTGACTTGGTTTTGAAAAATGGAAAGCCGGACATGGCTTGAGGAGCAAAATTTATTTGGGTTCAACGCAAATTGCCCTGTTTCCCGAAAATACCGTAAAAGCACGCGAGGGTTTAACCTTGCGTGCTTTTTGTCAATATGATTTGGGCTCACGCCTTTTTACTGGGCGATAAAATACCGTCGCTCTCCCGCTGCCTGTTCCTGCTTGCTTCCGTCCGGCAGCTGTACAAGAGCCCGGCAGTTGGCCGGTATGGCGACCTCAAATTCCAGGCCTTCACTGCTGCGCTTCCACCCGCAGGAGACCTTTCCATAATTCAAAGCTGTATGCCAGCCTTGAGCAGGAAGATACAAAGGTCTGGCAATACAGTACAGATATGCTGTATCTGCTTTTTAAGCAGGAAGAAAAAACGGGGAAAATTGAATTTCCCGATGTGTAAGGAGGAGCAAGCATGAGCAAAGAAGCTGCTTTTTCGGTGTTTTGCCTTGAAAACTATAAAGCATATAAGTCTCTGACGGGCAAACAGACGGCAGAATTGTTTCGCCAGTATGGCGTATTTGACTACTTGAACGAGTTTTACGATGTTCTTCACACAACGGGCTATCAGTATATCAACCACGATATTGATATCTATCTGAAGTCCCGAAATGCCGTGATCACAGCATAATAGATTCATAATATACCAAGTTGTGAGTCTATTATCGGTGTCACGCTCCGATTCCCAATGGCAATTTAATATTCGTGTAAAAATCGGTGAAATTTTCTTTCACAATGAATGTTTCTGTTTTATGGTATTACAGATTTGATTTTTGCTTTCTCTTTTCCCCAGTTCGGCTAAACATTCTTGATATTGAGCGGGTGTCAGCAGATTTCGCTGCTTTAGGGAGAGAAGAATGCCTTTCTGCAAGTTCAGAAAGAAAGCTGCATGCTCCTTTTCATCCAATTTTGGAAGCGGTTCACCGATATAGATAAATTCTCTGTGCGCCAAATTACCACCTCGTGGTGCAAGTATATGGGAGCTTACTTGTACCGGATAACAAATAAAAACAAAGTCTTTATGTTTTCAGCATTTATCCCATAACCCGATACTGACAGCGAGGGCTTTATAGATGTTTACCACTACTTCCGGCGGGATATATGGTATATGTTTCACCTACATTCTGACATAAAAAAGCCGAGGGGCTTTCATAGTGAAAATCCCTCGGCTATGTAGTTATCTGCATAGGCGTTGACCGTTTTATTTGCAAATCTATTCTGTTGTATGTGACAAGTATTGGAGAATGTGCCTTTGTCAAAAAAATTAGAATTTGCGCGAACCCTTTTTTCGACGGAAGATATACAGATGTATTCGATTGCTATAATACGAACCTCTGCGCGATAAGCAATTTTTTCTGAAATCAGCCAATATTAAATAAAGTGAAAAGAAAGGTATTACAGTGCCCTCAGCAGAAATGCCATATACAATGGAAGCGTCAGAACTTGCCCCATGCGCCCAACATTATAGTCTCCAAGCTTGATGGCGCTGCTGACGTGATATTTTTCCGGATGATTCAAAATCGTCTTCGTACTCTTGATGTTGCCGGTCGCCGCTTTTACTTCCACGAGCGTACACTCGCCTTTGTAACGGATTACAAAATCTACTTCCAAGCCGGAATCCTTGTGAAAATAATAGAGTTTCCGTCCCATCTTTGTAAAAATATCGGCAATCAGGTTTTCAAAGATGGCACCTTTGTAGCCGAAAAGATTACCCTGCAGAATGTCATATTGCGTGCCGTCTTCCAGCATACTGACGAACAGACCCATATCGCGCATATATACCTTGAAAGTGTCCTCTTCGGCGTTGCCGTCCAGCGGCAGTTCGGTAATGGAGAGGTTATAGCAGCGGGAGATGATCCCTGCATCCTCGATCCATTGCAGGCTCCCGGCATATTTTGCAGCTGTGGAGCCTTTTCGGACAACAGAATACTGGAATTTCTTATTTTCCTTGGCTAACTGACGGGGGATGGACTGGAAGCACTCCTTGATGCGGGACTTGTCTTTCTTTTCCGCGTATTTCACCATGTCGTCTTCATAAGAACGCACGATGTCACGCTGGATACGCAGCACTTCGTTCATCTGCTTGCTGTCCACAAAAGTCTGTACCGCATCCGGCATTCCGCCGACGACGGCATATTGCAGCAGGAGCTGCTTCATGCGGCTGTGTAATGCGTCCGGCACCGGCGTTTCCGTATCCAATGCTTTTTGCAACATATCAATGACCGGCTCGGAGATCCCGTTTGCCCACAGGAATTCCTCAAAATCTAGCGGATACATATCAATTACGGTTTCCGAACCTACGGGAACTGATTTCGGCTCCTTGCCATAGCCTTTTACGCCGAGCAGAGAGCCGGTGCCGATCACATCGTACCGACCGTCGATCCGAAAGAATTTCAATGCGGTTCGGGCCTCAGGGCAGTCCTGTATCTCGTCCAGCACCAGAACGGTCTCTCCGGTCTCGAAAACCGCCTCTTTTCCAAGCAGTGCAGAAAGCAGCATGACGATGTTGTCAATGTCCAGAGACCCCGCAAAAACGGAAGCATAGTCCGGATTCTCGAAGAAATTCAGATAGACCACATGCTTATAATTTTTCTTAGCAAACTCCAGCACGGAAAAGGTTTTTCCGCACTGTCTGCATCCTTTAATGATCAATGGCTTGTGCCCCGGTGTGTTTTTCCATTCAGTCAATCGCTTTTCTATTTTTCGTTTTAACATCGCGGCTCCCTCCGAATCGTTTTCCTAACTTTGCGCATAGCATATCACAAATCGTGAACTTTTTCAAGGGACTTTGATTATGAATTGCAAACTTTTTCGGACGACTTTTTGCAAAAACTACGAAAATGCAACGCTTACTCCATGTTTTCAGCATTTATCCCATAACCCGATACTAACGGCGAGGGCTTTATCGATTTTCTGAATATAGGAATACGGCAGTCTGCCTAATCGGGCTTGCAGACGCTGCTTATCCAAAACACGTATTTGCTCAAGCAGAACGACGGAATCCGTGGTGAGATCGCCGAGCATGGGAATTTGTGCATGTGTAGGAAGTCCCGCCTTTTTATGTCTTCGGCTTGTAATCGGCGCCGCGATGACGGTGGGGATCTGAACGGCTACCGTCCCGTCACCTTCGATGAGTTGGTAGAAAATAACCGCAAATTTAAGGCCGAGCATGATGTGTAGAAGGCTGAAATAAGCTTCATCACTTTTATCTCGAAGCAAAAAGACTTACCGGTTTATAAAAAATTCCGTCGCAGTGGAAGCTGTGACGGAATTTTTTTAGTATGGATTTATAGATCGTAATTCTTTTTCAATTTTTTGAGGCTGCGGTGGATGCTGTTGCAAACGGCAGAAATTGTGTATCCCTCGGAGCGGGCAATTTCTGCGCAGCTCATGCAGAGAAAGTACCTTTTATAGATGCGCCGCTGCTGGGATGGGGTGAGCGTTCGGAACGCTTTTTGCAGCTTTCGGCGGCGCTCCTTTTGCTCCTGCAGATCTTCGGGCACTTCGTCGTTGAGTAAATTCCTTTCGTTTTCCGTAGTCAGGGCGTAATCTAAAGAGTAGTAGGCCTGATATCGACATAAGCGGCGCTGATACGCCTTTTCTTCCAATATGGAGCGGCGCATCATCTCCTCGATTTCATCCGAGACCGAAATTACAGAGTCTTCGGCGTAAAGCTCCGGGTAATATTCCCGCAGATTGATCTCTTTCATAGAAAATCAGGAGCGTTTGGTTTTCAGGCGGATGATGCCGTACAGAAACACGGATATTAAGAGAATGAGCAGAGCAAAAAGCAGCCCTTCCGTAAGCCCGTTTCGGTACTCATTCGTCCATGTAGATCGGTGAACAGCCGTGTCGGTGTGCTCAGGCTTCGCTTCTGACGGTTTAGAAGTGGAGAGCGTTTCGTCGGGGAAAATTCGATACCCGCGCACAAGCAGGCGGTGCGTATTCGTGCCGTATGGCGTGCAGGTCAGCAGCGTCAAAAGGTCTTCGCCGTCGATGATCTGAATGGCGTCGGTGTCACCGGGCGTTGTGACTGTGATTTTGTCTACCTCATACGTCAAAGTTTTATTCAGCACGTAAAGATAGACCAGATCGCCTTCTTTGACCTGATCCAGATCGGTGAACATTTTAGAATCTGCTCTGCCGGAGTGTGCGGCTAAAACGGCGTGCGTGCTTTTTCCGCCGACGGGCAGAGAAGAGCTCGGTAGGTGCCCTGCGCCCTTGCTGAGCTCGTTTTCTGTGCAGCCGTGATAGATCGGCAGGCGTATTTGAATGGATGGAATTTCCACATAGCCCATAATGCCGTCTTCGGTCGTGCAGAGAAGTTCGCCGTAGTCCGGGCGTTCTTCCTCATCGGTCTCGCCGGTAAAAAGGGCATCGTTATAGATTTCGGCTTGCTTGAATGCGTCGGTCAGATCGGCATCCTCAATTTTTGCAAGCGCCTTTTCGTACTCGGTCAAGACAACGGATCGTTTTTGCTCGGTATACCAGTTCCCGAACGCCGGGTATGCGGCTGCCCCGATGCCGATGAGGAAAAGAGCAAGAAAAAGAACGTGCAGCAAAATTCGCTTTTTGTGCATAAAAGTCTCCTTAATAAAACGGAGCCCGCCTGTAAGCTTCAACACAGGCGGGCTCGCTTGTTATGCTTTTTTAATCGTCAAACTTGTCTTTTTTCTTGAAAACCAGAAGCAGAGCAACCGCCGCGGCACTGAGCACGGCGAGAGTCATGCCGCCGGCTGCAAGAAGTGTGGTGCCGGCATCGCCGGTTTTCGGCAGGCGATACCCGCGCGTGTTCATCACACGGATCGGCACAATGGCGGAAGCAGAACCGTTATCGTCGTTCATGTCTTTGGCATTGCCGTTTTCAAACGCTTCGGCAGTCAGTTCGCTCTTTCCGCAGGTGCCGCAGATCTTGCCGGACTCTTTCACGCGGATTTCCACGGTGATGAAATTTCCAAGCAGCGTGTAATTTGCATCCGTGTTGATCTCCGTCACGCGGTAGATGTCGTCTTCAAGACCTTTTAAGAAAAGATGCCCGGAACTGCCGGGAGTCAAAACGGAAGCGTCGTCTTCCCTTTCGGCATGTCCGCTGACGAGGTAATTACCGTTATCATCGGAATTTGCGGTTACCCAATAACCGTCGGTCGTGTTGTAGAGCTTGAACTGCACCTTGGAATAATCGCCGAGGTTATCCGAGAACAGCTTTAAGAGGTCTAATCCGTACACGTAGAAATGGCAGTCGTCCGTTAAAGTGTCCGAATACGCCGTGTTGGTGCGCGACCACGTTAAGGTGACTGCGTTCGGGTTGCCAATGTCGCCATATACCGGCGTATCGGAGACGGAAGCCGTATATGTGATGCGCATGGTGCAGCCGGAATATCCGCGGTATAAGCTTGTGTTCGGATCATAAACCGCATCGCTGTTGTTGAGCTCCTCTAAGCCGGCGTCGGTCATTTTGATGCGCATGACGGATTCATCGCCCAAAGCGCTGTAAGAAACGGCAAATTTTCCGTCTTGCTCCGTCCAAACCGCCACGCGGCTTTCTTCGGTGCAGGATTTGTCGCTGAACCACTCCATGCGAACATCATTCTTGCGGTACGAAAGCCCGGCGCTCAGTGTGTCCGTGTACGTGTACTCGGAGAAAGAGGTGGCGCGGGACGTGATCGACGGCAGCGTGGAGAGAATCTGGTATTCGATCACGTCCCCGATGGAGCCGGTGGCGGTGTGCGCATAGCCGTCTGTGATTGAATCCGTGCCGTCGTTTTTGCCGGTATCGGCTTTGGACTCGCGCAGCGTCTTTTCAAGTGTCGGCGCGGTGCGCTCGTTTTTGGGGTAAACGGTAACGTCGTAGTTCCAGTTCATACCGTCAATGCTCGTCATCGGCAGTGAAAGCAGGAACGGTGCGGTGGTGTTGGAAACCGTTTCGGGAACCTGCGTTTCCACAAACAGATATAATCCCTGTTCGAGTTCCGCGGCCGAGGTGTGTCCTGTGCCGTCCGTTTCCGGCATAGAGGTGCCGTTTTGGCGGATAAAAGCTTCCAGTGCGTTTTTTGTTTGGCTTTCCGCTGTGTTCAGATGATCGGAAAGCGCATCGATCAAGGTATCCGAAGTGAAATACAAGTCGCCGCGGTCGGTTTTGTAGGCGTCTTCGGAAGTGAGATCAAGGCAATTCATAAGCGCGGTGGTTTTGTCGCCGCCCGGCAATTTATACAGCAGCATATTTTGATGTTCGCCGTCCTTTGTTTCGGCATGTACCGCAAGATCGGCGATTTTGGCGTAGCTGAATACAACGCCTTCGATGGCGTACGGCATCAGGGTGTTTTCCACGTTTTCGTCGGCATAACCGGTTGAAATGTACGTGTTGTCTCCCAGAACACCGTCTGCGTGCGCAGAGGTGAAATCGTATTTATAAAGCGATACGGATGCTTTTCTGTCGGTGTCGATCACGGCCTGCGGAACAGAAGCCGCCGAAACCGATAGGATGCCGGAGAGTAAAACCAGTGCGGCGGAGAGAACTGCGCCGAACTTTGTAAGTCGTTTTGCTTTCATAAAGTTGTCCTTTCAAAACTTTTCTTTCTGAACATATAGAAGACCGAATAAACCGATCACGGCGAAAACCATACCGATTGCGGCAGGTTGCATTCCGTTTCCGCCCGCGGCGGGAAGCTCAAATTGATGCCCGTTGACGGCGGTGATCGTAATATCCTGCTGCGGGGTGCCGTTTACGTCCTGCGGCAAAGTGCCTTCAAACAGCGGCTCGCCTAAAAGCTGAAAGTCGTTTTTGGTGCGCACTTCCGTGATGCGGTATAGGACGGTGACATTTTGGTTTTTAACTTGCAGACCGCTAAACGTAACCTTGCCGTCCTCGCCCGTTGTGAGCACACCGTCGGAAATCCCCTCGGACGTGCAGCTGCCGACGGAGATCGGATCCGTTTCTTTTCTTGCGCGGACCGGAGACCATGCCGTGCCACCGTCTACCGAGTATTGCAGCAGAAAAGAAACATCATTTAAGGCAGTGCCGTCCGGTGTGATTTTTCGGACGGAAACAGAGCCGACGCTCGGTGTGTTTTTGCGAGTGATTTGAATGATCTGCCGGTCTTTTTCAACGGTAAACGGGTACACGGTGGAATCCAATTCATACCCCTGCGGCGCGGAGATTTCGCGGTAGTACCCGGAGCGCAGGTCGGATACGATAATTTTGCCGTCTTTGCCGGTGGTTTCGGTCGCGATGACGTTTTTGTCGCTGTCCATGATCTCGAACACGGCGCCTGCAAGCGGTGCTTTGCCGTCTGCATCGACTTTGCAGATTTCGAGTGTGCCGCGGATCAGCGTGTTTTCAAACTGGACGGTCACACTGCCTTTGGCGGTCAGCGTAATCGTTTGCGGTTTCGGCTGACGGTAGGAGGACGGTGTGTTGACCTCGGTCACGGTGTACTGAATGAGCGTGCTCGTGTCTTCGCGAAAGACTGGCAGCTCGCTGATTTTGGCTGTACCGTTGTCGTCCGTTTTGACCGTTGCATTCCAGTTATCGGTATCTCTCGTGACTTTGAATGTGAAGCCGCTCTTCTTTCCGTCTTCGGAGGTCTTTTGAATAATCAGTTCACCGTAATTGATGCGTTCTGTTTGAAGGCGCAGATAGGCGGAAACGGTGGTTTGCCCGCCCGTAAAAGTCGCCATGCGCTGAATGGCGCTGTCTGCGCATTTCCAAACGGCAACGGCATTGGAGTTCCCGATGGAATAGCTTGCCGAATCGGTCACAATGCCGTTCGCGAACTCCTTTTGCGTTGTGACGGTGAGTTTATCTCCGCTGCGGGAGAAATTCACACCGCTTAGGGAAAAATCAAAGTGGCTCAGCACGTGGTTGCTGTCTGTTACGGTGGCGGTGTAGGCGGAACCGTTCCATTTGAGCTGGATCGCCGCAGTTTTTTGCGGATCGGCATTTGCAAAGCTTGGGATTTTGCATCCGTTCAGCAGCGCGTCTTTCAGCTCTGTATAGTACGTGCGAAATGCCGTGGGATTATAGGCATGCTTTGCCACAGTCTCCATTTCGGTATCTACGGTGCTGCTCCATGTCCAGTCGGTCGCGCTGTTTTGGACGATATAATTTTTGCAGGCAGCCCAGACCAAAAGCTGCATCACAGCCCATTTGGCGGTGTTTGCCTCGTAGTTGCCGACCTTACCGCCGCTTGGGTGAGTGTCACCCCAGCCGCTTTTGCTTAGACCGTTTGTTTCGGAAAAGCCCTGTGCGATGATTTGCCGAACGGTCTCCTGATTTGCAAAAGAGAGATCGGTCCAGCTGTAATCAATGTCGCCCCATTGCAGGAGCTCCTTATCCAAGCAATACGCCGGATAATAAACGGAATTTGTGACCATTGCTTTTGCGGGCAGCCCGCCCAATGTGCCGAAGATCGTGGTGGTTACGGAGGATTTCAGGGAGTAAAAATGCACTTTGGAGATACCGGCCTGCTGATTTGCCGCAGCGTAAGTGGCAACTTCCGAATCTTCCAAGTAAAAATCCCGGTCGCTTAGTGCGGCGTCTTCCTGTTGGGTTTTTTCCGGCGGAGCTTCGGATTCCGGCATACCGGCTTCGTCTGCAAACGCCGAGATCGACGCGGACCAGAGCAGCAGGCAGGCGGAAAGAAGCGCGCCGAGCCGCTTAGCGGTCGTTATCATTTGCATCACCTCTGGTTTTCTTTTTAATTAGGATATAATCCATGCCCCTGCGCACCTGACAATAGGTGCAGATGTCTTTTACGACCTGCATCTCGTCTGCTTTTCGGATGGTGTACTTCCCGGAAAGATAGAAGTCGGCGGCGCAGATCGGGCAAAGGCAGAGGACTTCCGCTTCGCGGGAACCTCTGTCGTTCGGTGATTTATTCATTTCATGTGTTTCACCCCGCTTATAATAAATTGGCAGTTCAATTTGCCCCGCCCCCGAGCTGCCAAGAGGAATTCTCAGGCCCGAAGCCCGAGAATTGCGTATTCGATTTTCAAGGTGCAGGAGGTCAAAATGACCTCTCACTTTTTACAAAGGAAAAATTCGACAATGTGTGCGCAGAAATTTTATTTTTCCATCAACTTTTTCGGCTTTTCGAGGATCTTAGCGGCTTTTCGGCTGATGTTGGACGGATGCACACCGTATTTTTTGGCGAGTTCTTTGCGGGAAACATGTTGAAAGAAGTACATACGGATGAATTCGGCATCGTCCGGGTCGAGTAAATGAAGGCAGGAGTACATCTTTTCAATCATGAGCCGGTCTTCGGTTTGCTGTTCAATGTCCGTGTTTTCATCGCGCAGCGGGATTTCCTCGGATTTAAGGTCTAAATTGCATAAAAAAGAGCGCTATCTAATTTTCTTAGATAGCGCTCACGTTCCTTCTCTCGGTAGAAGGCTTTGTAGGCGTCTTTGGAACTTCCAGCAGAACACCTTGTACCGGTATGAACCAGTGTGAAGCTTTGTAATTTTCAGTTGTGTTTCGTATGCGGCAAAACTCCGCATATGTAATTTGTACATATCCAACGTCTGTTTTGATATAGACGCATTTAGGCTCGTTTGACAATAGAATAACCTCCGATCAATTTGAATTCGATTTCAAATTGATCGGAGGCGGGGCGCGGGGAGCAGGAAAGTGGTGAAATACTCCGAAGATCGTAACCCCAGTAAAAATATAAGAACTATAGATGATGCAGAACACTAAACAGTTAAATATTCTGTTTTATTATATTGAATTTTTAAATTGCTTTGAATTAGCTTTAAGTTTTGTTTTGAATCTTTAAGAAAGGTGTTTTCTTCGTAAAAAATGAAAATTCGCAAGTTTGAATTAAAGAAATCCGGCACCAAATAAAAAAGACGATTTATGACTTTAGATGAACTCTCGAAAATATTTTGATCGATTGTATAAGCGGAGAAAAGTTCTTCAACGGATAGAGTGCGGCTGCCTTTTCGCCATTGCAAATAATATTCATATATTTCATCCTTTGTCATAATAGGTCACCACTTGTAAAAATACTTTTAGATAGGTTGAAGCCGCTTAAATTCGTTTTGATATCATTGCTGGCAATTGTAAAGCTGCAACTAGGATGATACCAAACCCTAAACTGATTCCCAAATTGGCTTTATGAAAAATAAAAAATAGAATTTCCAAAGTGATAATTGCCAACAATATTATTCGTGCGATTTTTCGGAATAAAGAGATTTCTTTGTCATTTAACTTCCTTTGTTCTGAGTCAATAGGACTAAGAGTGTAAACTGTTAGAATTGCAAGTACTTGAACAATGGCGAATACGAAGTAATTATGATTAGAGATAATAGTATTAACAGTTAATTGTGAAATTACTAATAATGCCGTAGAAGTTAAAAAGCATTTTATAGGAGAAGATAGGTGATATCCACCGCTAAATTTTCTAAGGAAAACAAATGGGACAATAAGAAAAAGACTCTCTATAGGCTTTCCCAATATAGTACCAATGAAAAAAGATAATGTAATAGGGAAAAAGGTTAGGAGGAAGGTGAAAATGGCATATTCATATAATTCTAATTCACTATCAGAAATGGCCCCTGACTTGAGGAGCCATTTTGATAATTGTTTTGATAAGTACTGCATTATTGAATTTTGCTGAACTTTGAGAGATTTGCGGGAGCTTTAGGCTGGTAAACCATAGCACAAGAATTTGAATTAGCAGCAATGAATAGAACGGCACTAAACATAGCAACACACGGCCCGGCTAGTTTGGAAAGAAGTTTTTTAATTTTACACATAAATAACCCATCCTTTGTTGAATATTATAAGGCAAATACCTTGTTTATTAGTATTCTATCATGCAATAAAAACGCGTTTCAATAAATTTGGCTCTAAACGACAAAAAACATAAGAAAACGGTTTATTATTACTTGTATTAACACTTTTATGTAGAAATAAAAGAATAGTTCTAAATATTCAGTAATTTTCTTAAGAAATTTAATATGTGACAGAATAGTTCTTTACAATATTGTTCATGAAGTAGCTCGAATTTGGTAAGATATACGAGGTGATTAATAATGAATTATGATTGTAGGACTATGGGAGAGCGGATTTCTCATCGGAGACAGACTCTCCATATTAAGCAGAACATTCTTGCTGAAAAACTGAATATTTCTAATAACCATCTGTCTTCTATAGAAAATGGTCGAGTATCACCAAGTTTCGATTTATTCGTCCAAATATGTAAAGAGCTTGAGGTAACTCCTGATTATTTACTACTGGGCGTAATGTATTCTAAAAACATTCCTAAAAGTATAGAAGATGGCTTGCGCTTGTGTACAAAAGAAGATTTGGATTTGATAAATGAGATTGTCCAGTTTTGTGTTAAAAGAGGATGTAAATAACAAAGAAGTGACAATTACGTTTTAATGTGGTATAATCAAACACAAAGAGTGTTTTGCTTATAGAAATTTATTTCATAACTTTAATACTTTGGAACAGTAATAAGAGAGGTGGAAAAACATGTATATCGTTGTCTGTGACGATGATCCGATTTTTTTATCTTCTATGGAAGTACGGATCCGGAATTTTTTCACCCATCGCTCTTTAAAATGCCCCACGGTTTCTTTGTTTCAAAATGGAGATGAGCTGTTGAAATCGGGAATCACACCTGATATTGCTTTTTTAGATGTTGAAATGCCGGGACGAAGTGGGATTCACGTCGGTGCGGAATTGATGCAAAAAAACGTGTATGTTAAGATCATTATTATCACTTCATTCCCCGATTATCTCGATGAAGCAATGGATTTCCATGTTTATCGGTATTTATCCAAACCTATTGACGAAAACAGATTTTGCCGCAGCTTATCGGCGGCGCTAAAGCAGCTTCATATGGAAACTGTATATATTCATGTGCGTACAGTGGACGGTGGTCTAAAGCTTCGCGCCGACGAGATCATTTGTGTTGAGAGAAGAAAAAATAAAGTTATGATTTCAACAACGACTGGTCAGATTATCACGGTAACAAATTTTGAAGAATTTTCGGAACAACTGCTTTCACTTCCGACGTTTTTCCAAACGCACCGCAGTTATATCGTCAATCTGAAGTACGTGTCACATTACAAAAAAGATGCCGTGCTTTTAACAGATAAGAGTATAACCGCCGAGGCTTATTTGACAAGGCGGAAGTTCACGGAGTTTCAGCGTGCTTATGCGCTGTATTTGGGGAGTTCGAGATGACACAAACGGTTTTTCTGGCTTTTGTATACGCTGCGGAAGCCATGATCGCATACATATATTTAAAGCGGCTCTTTACCGCAAAATTTTCGGCTCCGGTGACGATCTGCGGGTATTTTGTCTTGTATGCTGTTCTTTACGGCGTATCCATGGTGAACAGCGTGGCGCTGAATGTCGGCTGTTTTTTCTTGGGCAATTTGATCTGGCAGTTTTTCTTTTTTCAAAGCAGTTTGTTGATCTCGTTTATCCACAGCGGGATATTGACGGTTTTGATGACGGCGACAGAAATCATCGTGAATTTTCTTTTGCAGTTCTTTGCAAAGGATTATGCCGCATATACGTATAATCTGACGGTGTTTATCGCGCTGTGCGTACTCAGCAAAATTTTGTATTTTTGCGCAGTACAGGTTTGCACGCATATGCTGCGCCCAAGGCGAAACGGCGGTTCCGACCCGAAAGCGTTTTTGTTTTTGGCGTGCCTGCCCGTGGTGTCTTCGCTTGTCTCCGTCGCAGTGATCTACACGGGTTTAACGACCAAACTGGAGACGTTTACGGAGATCCTTTTGGCGGTAAGCGTCGTTTTTCTTCTGGCGGCAAATATTCTCGTTTTGATCGTTTATGACATGATCCAAAATATGCACGAAGAAAATCTCGCCATGCAGCTTGCTGCGGTACATGACCGTGCGGATCTGGAATTTTACAAAATGATGCAGCAGTCGCAGGCGAATCAAAGAATTTTGATCCATGATATCAAAAGGCATTTGTCCGCCATTTCAAGCTTGACAGAAGCCGGAGAGACCGACAGAGTGCGGCAGTATATAGCAGAGGTGGAAGCGCAGCCCGGTATGCAGAAAATGCCGCGCTACTGCGAAAATAACCTTTTGAATGTGATCTTAGCGCGGTACAGCAAGGTTTGTGCGGAAGGAAACATTGCGTTTTCTGTGGATATTCGCGCCAAAACTTTAAGCACGCTGAATGATTTTGAATTGACAACTATTTTCGATAACCTATTATCGAACGCAGCAGAAAGCGCAAAGGCATCCGAAAAGCGGGAGATCGATGTAGCTGTGTTTGCTCGCCCGGAGCAAAATAAAGACGTCATTTCGGTGGTGAATTCCTGCGATACACCACCTAAGAGCGACGGAAATGGCGTTTTCAGAACGAATAAGTCCGGTGAGGGGCATGGGTACGGACTGCAAAGTATTCAGAGAGTCGTCCATCAAAAAGGCGGAAGTTTTCACGCATTTTATGAAGATAAGAAAAGAAGATTTTATGTGATAATTGAAATTTAGCATAGGTTCAATTAATAGATATTGAAGTTTAAGCAAAGAAAGACCAACGTTTTTAACGCTGGTCTTTCTTTGCTTCTAAAAAATCAAATTTGCCAATAAATTAACCAAAATAAGTGTTTTTTTGTCGTTTCGGGATGAATATATTGACTTGTTTCTGATAATAAGATATTTTAACAACAAGTTAAGTGTATGAGAATTTTGAAATTTAAGGTTTTGCTAAGGGCGTCATTTGACTTTGAAGACAATTCAGTGTGTGATGAAATTCGATATCAAAAAACGAGTAGGTTTCGACTTTCTTTTAGTTTATGGAGCAATCCATATGGTGATTTTAAAAGAAAACAACTATATTGTTTTGCGCAACCGCGAGCGGACGGCGCGGAGAAGAGTTTACGGCTTTATTACATGCTTCGCTGTACGCAGCGCGATAAGGCCGCGCAATTTAAAAACTGATATCCTCATGACTGTATATCGTATTATAAACGGTTATAGAGAAAGTGTATTTTGAGTATTTGTGATAAGAAAAACTACATTACAGAAAATCTCTGTATTGAGAATGAGGGAAAGTTAACAATCAATTTTATAAAATTTTATAATATGTAACCATATTGAGTGATTTTCCGAGGAATAATTCAATGAATATAGTAGGTAGAATACTATCTTATTTAGTTCCGTTTAAAAAAAGAATTTTCTTTGCAGTTATTATTTTAATAATTGCAATTAGCATAGGCTTTTTACAGCCACTTGTTATTCAGAGAATTACAGACATAGGTATGGTTCAGAAAAACATGAACGCCATATTTCAATCGGCTGTGTTTTTGGGATTTTTAGTTATTTTGAATCAACTAATAGAGATGCTGCAAACAAAAATATTTGTTGAGATTCATAACCAATCTCTGTATTCAATATTTCATCAAACGTTTCAGAAGCTTATACATCTCAAAAGAAGTTACTTTGATGACAAAAATACAACTGAAATATTGAACTTTTTACAGATGGATGTTTTGCAGGTTGCCTCAATTACGGATCGATATGTTGTAGTGTGTTTAAGTTATATCTTCCGGATTGTCAGTGGACTCATTGGTCTGTGTATTATTAGTTGGAAGTTAGCACTAGTTGTTTTAGCGATGGTTCCAATCAAGTTCTTACTGGTGAGTTATCTATCAAAGAGGAGAAAATTGGCAACAGATGAGATGATAGAGTCCAGTAGGGCTTTTTCACGTTGGTTTGGTGACAATTTGAATGGAATTGACGAAATTAAGCTATGGAATCTATTCTTAGAAAAAGACAGAGAATTTCAAGAAAAGCAATCAAAGCTTTTAAACTCCGAAAAAAAAGGAACACTGATTGATGCATGGAATGTGTTTTGGGAGTCAATTTTAGAATGGGGAGTTACAATTCTTCTATATATATTAGGCGGAGCTCTGATTTGCACCGGGAGTTTAACCATTGGAGCTGCATTTGCTTTTATTAGTTATTCGGGATATGTAACCGGACCTGTATCTGCACTATTGAATTTGAAAATGTATTTTGCAAGACTAATACCGTCAGCAAAACGGTTGTTTAAGTTTTTAGATATGGATGTAGAAGAAGATAACGGTGCAAAAATACTAGAGAAAAATTCATCTAAAATTGAATTCAAAAACGTAGGATTTTCTTATGATAAAGCGCGTTGCATTTTGAAAGATGTTAACTTCTTTGCTAATCCGGGTGAGAAGATTGCCATAATAGGACAAAACGGAAGCGGAAAAACAACTATTTTGAATTTGTTGTTGAGATTCTATGAACCCAATCAAGGCGCAATTCTTGTTGACGGCATTGACATTAGGGGAATCCAGCTAAAGGATTTGAGAAATCTTTTTTCAGTAGTTAGTCAAGATCCATATCTTTTTTTAGGAGGAATAGAGGAGAATATTAATTTGTCAAAAAATTTCAATCAGCAACAAATATCTCTTGCGATGAAAGCGAGTGGTGTATCGGAATTTATGCGAAGAATGTCTGATGAAGACAAAAAACAAATTGGACAAAATGGTGCACGATTATCCGGTGGGGAAAAACAAAAAATAGCAGTTGCTCGTGCACTGCTTAAAGATGCACCGATAATAATTCTGGACGAAGCGACAGCTAATTTTGATGTTGAATCGGATCAATATCTTCATAACATAATTGTTAATGAGATGAAAAATAAAACGGTGATTATGATTACGCATCATTACGAAAACCTACAAGGGATGGATCGAGTATATAGATTGGAAAATGGAAGAGTTTCAGAAATTTTTTGAAATCTAAAATTAAAAGGAGGTATATGTTTGTCGTACATTGTATTCAAATCTGTTATGGATTTTTACTTGTTTGATAGGGAAAGCAGTCGATTAGTATCATTAACTTCTGAGGAAGTGGTTGCATTGTCAAGTAAAGACAGTGAAACTAAGGCTAAAATGGAAGAAAAGCTCAGAAAATATGGTGTGTGTTTTCCAACTAAGCTCCAAAAGATTGTTCATCCAGCAACAGATACATTAGAAGAACGATTAGCAGCAAATATGCACTATCTCGTTTTGCAAGTAACACAAAGTTGTAATTTGCGATGTGAATATTGTGCATATTCTGGAAATTACTATAATCGTAGTCATGAAGCTAATTATATGAGTGTTGAAGTTGCAAAGAAAGCAGTGGATTTTCTATTTGATCATTCTACTAATGCATTAGAAGTAGGAATAGGATTTTATGGTGGCGAACCATTACTAAATTTTAGCCTAATTAAAAAGATAATAGCATATATTGAAGAAAAATATTCTGGTAAGGCTGTTAGATATAATATGACGACAAATGCTACACTGCTCACAGATGAAATTATTGATTATTTAGTTGAAAAAGAATTCCAGCTGGTTTTTAGTATTGATGGCCCCAAAAAAATTCATGATATGAATCGAAGATTCTATAATGGCAAAGGTTCTTACGACATAGTTATGCAAAATTTGGAAAGAATAAAACTAAGATATCCGCAATTTTACAAGAAATGCAGAACGAATACTGTGCTTAGCCCGGAAAGTGATATAAACTGTGCGAAGAACTTTTTTGATACAGATGCTTTAATTGGACTCCTATCTTCACAAATGTCTATCATATCTCCATACGGAAGAAAAAATCAACTGACATACAACAAATTGGTTGAACTTGTGCAGGAGGAAGAGCATTTTAAATTATTTATGGAGCTTCTAAAATTAGGAAGCGAGCGTCATCATTCAATGCTCTATGATGGGTATATAGATGATCTTGAAACTATAAATAACCAAATAGAATTTAATGGACATTTACAACTATATGGACATCCAGGTGGACCATGTGTGATAGGAGAAAAAAGAGCCTTTGTTACTGTTTTAGGGGATATATATCCATGCGAAAAAGTTTGCGAGAACATTAGTATGTGTATCGGAAACATATACGAAGGCTTTGAGATTAATAGAGTTAAAGAATTGATGAATATTGCTCGGCTAACAGAAAATGAATGTAAATTGTGTTGGGCATTTGCTTTATGCAGTAGCTGTGTTGCAGCAGCGTACGATAATGGAAATGTATCTCGGAAGCAGAGGTTAAGTTGGTGTAAATCAATGAAAGAAGCGGCAATTCAGAAATTAGCAGATATTGCATTTTTAAAAGCACAAGAAGTCGATTTTACAAATGGGAGAATTATTTATAATGAAAAAGTTAGCGATATATCCGTATAATATTTGTTTTACCTGGTTATGTAGAAGCATTGTAGAAGGATGGAATTTGGAATATGAAGATGTTCAATTGTTTGCACCAGTCAGTCATGGATTAGAGGGTAAAGATGCAAGTGCTTTAGATGGAGGTGTACCTATAAAAAGAGTCGTACATTCATTAATAAATGTAATTAACAGTAATGATATTGATGAAATAATTATAGATTATGACGAGAGAATTCCCCTTCAGGATTATATCAAAATTGTAAAAGTGTTTTGTTCATATATACAAGTTTGTTTTACAAAGGCTATGTTTTTTAAGTATAAAGATTTATTACCAGAGAACGGAAAGGTACTTTTAAATAGTGAATATGCAGCAATAAATACTGCTGATAAATGTCAATTAATGGAAATGCCGGTGCCTGTAATTTTTGTTTTAGGAATTGATGACTGGTGTGGTAAAAATTTGCTAGCATTACAATTGAGAGAAAAGTTTAGCCGTGAAACTTATCGCGCTGTAGTAGTATCAAATATGAGTTTTGGAGAGACATGTGGGTGTGTTAGATTTCCAAATGTACTATTTGACAATATAGACCCGTCAAAGAAAATTGTATCACTTAATCAATGGATGTATAACCTTGCAAATAAAGAAAAGCCAGATGTTGTGATCATAGATATTCCTGGTGGAATAATGAAGCTAAACCCGTACAACTTTTCTGAATGGGGAGAATATGCGTATTTAATCGCGATGTCAATTCGTGCTGATCTAGGTTTGCTTTGTTTGCCGGCAAATTATCTTACTACTGAATATCTTGCGCATCTCGAAAGTATCTGTTTGTACAAGTATAACATCAGTCTATTAGCATTTGGAATGTCAAATGTAGATTTGTCTCTTGATCACGATACGAGAGAATTGATACATATAACATTACCGTATTCTCATACAAAAAAGGTTATTGATGATTATAGGAAAGCTGTTGACAACCCAAAAATAATTTTTTCCATATCGGATAAACGTGAAGTAAATGAACTTACTCAAAAAATGATAAAAACTATGGAACAAGATTTTAGGTGAAACAATGAAATTAGAAACTACGGTAGAAAAATTAATACGCCAAATTACGGGAATAGAAGTGATTGATAAGAAAACAAATGTGTTTGATAAACCTTATTTAATGCGAGCAAGAGATTTGGCGTATATGTGTGTTCAGATCGATCAAAAATTTCATATCAATTGGGATGTATTTTTGAGTAATTTACAAGAATATACTATTGAAGAAATTGTAAAGTTGCTTTACATGTCATTGGTTGATTAGTTGAGTTATCATGGTAAATCCATATGATAATAAATCTTGGAAGAAAACTAGTGCGGTCGTTATTGTAGTTTGGCTTCTAGAAAGGAGAATAAATAAGTGAAAAAATTAAATAAAAACCCAGAGACAAAAAAGTTTGATACTTTTTATGTGTTACGCTATTGTGCGTGTGGGGTGTGTGATTGCTCTTGCTCGTGCAGAACTGTTTCGGGTAGTAGCCCAAATAATTTTGCTGTAAGCAGTACACAGTCAACAACTAGCAATACTCAGGCTGTTATTACGGGAACGCCAACATTCTAAAACATCTAATTGCTTAAAATATAGCATATAAACTGGCTATCGAACCGCGGATAGCCAGTTTATCATATGAATTTTTAGCGCCACAAATTTGTGACTTTATGGAGACAATATAAATGAAAAATAAGATTATAAGCATACTAGTAGCTATTAATTTGCTTTGCCTTGCGGGCTGTGCTTCAAATGCGGATGATATTTACAGCAAAAATATGGCGGCGACGCCAGAGCCGAGCGTTTCTGCAGAAAGCGCGGAAAGCGAAGACGCGAATACACTTTCCGGCACATGGACGCTGGTGTGCCCGCAGTATTCCGCCGTGCATTACGAGCGGTTCAGCGGGCTGTTCGCGGAGGAAATTCCCGGCGTGACGGTGGAGACGGTGACGTACCCAGAGAACGGCTACCGCGAAAAGGTGCAGCTTGCGCTGGTGGGCGGCGAGGAGATCGATTTGCTGGACACACAGCTTTTATCTGTGCGCGACCTTGCAAACAGCGGGCTGGTGCGTGACCTCGGCGTGTTTTACGACAATAATGCGCAAGAAGATTATGTAAACATGGTGGACACATACCGCGTGGACGGAAAACTTTATGAAATGCCGGTCACGGTGTTGCCGATGGCGGTGTGGACGGACAAGAAAATGACAGAGTCGCTCGGTGTAGAGTTGCCGGAAACGTTGAGCTTTTCCACGCTGAATGACTGGACGCAGCAAGCAGAAAAAGGCTCGGAATACTACATGATCAAAGAGTACCCCAAGGCTTCTGCGGTCATGAACGAGCTTTCCGCGTTCTTGGATTTTGATGAGAAAACGGCGCGCTTCGACACACCGGAATGTGTGCAGCTTTTAGAAAATATGTACGATTTTGCGTTTGCGCCGGACAGCAACTACACGACTTCGGGTTCGGACAATTTCAGCGATTATTTTGCGGTGTATAACAGCGTGCCGAGCCCGTCTCTCGCGTTCCCGGTGGGGTACCCGAAAGAGACGGTGAACGACCCAAAACCGTTTGCACTCGAAAATGGCGACGTGTTATTGGAAAAATTCTGCACGCTTGCGATCCCGACGGAAAGTAAAAACGCTGAAAACGCGTGGACGTATATCGATTTTGTAACGGGCGACCTCACGGAGTATATCGATAACGTCACGGCGTGGTCGTATAGCATCAATCGCGCCTATGACCGCAATTTGACGGTATTGATGCTGCAGCGGCAGTTTAATTTCACAGAGGAAGAAGCCGAGAGCGCGCTCGAAAACTTTGATGCGATTATGGAAAAATATAATGCAATCCCGACGATCGATGACCGCTTGTATGCGCCCTTGTACGAAACGGTGAATGCGTACCTAACAGCGGACAAAGCGCCCGCGGAGGAAACGGCGGCGAAATTACAGGCGAGTGCAGAGCAGTATTTTGCGGAGTGACACAGCCCGAAAGGGGAGAGAACATGAAGAAGAATCGAAAAATCTACTGGTTGTTTTTGGCGCCGAGTTTGCTCGGTGTTGCGGTGTTTTACTGCGTTCCGTTTCTCTATGCGGCGTATTATGCGGTGATCGACAACATCGGCTCCGGGCAATTTGTGGGGCTGCAAAATTTTATCGACGTGCTGCAAAACGAGCTTTTCCGCACGGCGGCGAAAAATACGCTGATCTTCATGGCGCTGACGGTGCCGCTCGGCATGGCTTTGGCGCTTTTGACGGCGCTTTGCTTGCGGAAGATCAGCCGCGGGCGGCAGCTTTTATCGCTGTGCCTATTATTACCGCTTGTGGTGCCGAGCGGCACGGGCGCGTATTTTTGGAAGATCTTATTCGACCAAAACGGGCTTTTGATCCGCACGCTGGTGCTGTTCGGCGTGCCGCATGAATCGCTGATACAATTAAACGGGCGCATGGCGATTTTGGTATTCGTGTTTTTGTGGAAGACCGTGAGTTACAACACAATTCTGTTCTGGTCGGGACTCAACTGGATCCCGAAGACGTATTACGAGCAGATGGCTCTGGAGGGCGGCGGACACTTGGCACAGTTTCGGCAGGTGACGTGGATATACCTTGCGCCGACGACGTTCGTGGTGTTTTTGATGTCGGTCGTCAACGCGTTTAAGGTGTTCAAAGAAATTTACATGCTGTTCGGCGCGTACCCGGGACCGGATATTTACATGCTCCAGCACTACATGAACAATCTGTTCGCGGCGCTCAACCTGCCGCGGCTTTCGAGCATTGCGTACATTCTATTCGTGTGCATCGGCGCAGTGCTGCTCGTGGTGTTCCGTTTGCAAAAGCGCGTTTCGGACGCGCTGGAATAGGGGGCGAGCATGAAAAAATATTCTATTCCTTCCTACATATTTTTGGCTTTACTCGCAGGTGTAGCGATATTTCCGGTGCTGTTTGTCATTTCCAACTCATTTATGAGCAGTGCGGAGATCATCAGTCGGTATTCGGCGGAGATTTTGCCCGCAAACGAAGCGGATTTCGCTTCGCGCGGTGTGCATTTTGTGCGTGTGGGACTTCTCCCCGAACGGTTCGATTTAGGGCAGTACCGCGAGCTGTTTTTGAAAAGTCCGGGGTACCTGAGAATGTTCTGGAATTCCGTTGCAATCGTGATCCCGGTTTTGCTTGGGCAAACGATTTTGGCGCCGCTGACGGCGTATGGTTTTGAGCGTGTCATGTGGAAGCACAAGGAAGCACTGTTTCTTGTGTACATCGTCATCATGCTGATGCCGGCGCAGCTTTTGCTTGTGCCGAACTTCGTGGTGGCGGGTTGGCTGCATATTCGGGACAATGTGCTCGCGATTATATTACCGGCGGTGTTTCACCCGCTTGGCGTGGTGCTCATTCGGCAGCAGTTGAAAAATTTTCCGACCTCCTGCATAGAAGCTGCAGCGCTGGACGGCGCGGGGGCGTACCAAACGTACAGACTGATCGTGCGGCCAAATTTGTCCTCGGTCGTGGCGGCGTTGACCGTTTTGCTCTTTGCGGATAACTGGAATATCGTCGACCAAGCGGTGGTGTTTATTCGCAAAACGTATGAAAACCCGCTTTCCGTGTACCTTGCGAACGTGGTGTCGGAAGCGCCGGGCATATTCTTTGCGGTCTCCGTGTTTTATCTTATACCGGCGCTGCTGGTGTTTTTCCTCGGGCAGGATCATTTGATCGAGGGCGTTGTGCTCTCTGAGCTGAAAGTGTAGGTGCAAAATGAAGCGAAAAGTGAAGCTGCGCGTGAAAATCTTTTGCGCGCTCGGCGCGGTATATTTTCTGTTTGTGCTGTGCATGACGGTCTACGCACAGACCACGCACATAAACGCATTACCTACCGTAACGCTGATGCGTGTGGAAGACGGCGTTGTGCCGCGCGAAGCCGTTTATGGTAATCGGCAGAGAGGCTACCGCGTTTACACCGTAAAGCAGGAGGACGGCGCGTTCGGCAAGGCGTATTTTTTGCATGTTGTGGAATCGGAAAAGATCTTTTCGACCGAGCAGGAAGGCAAAGTGCTCATCGGTGCATTGCGCCGAGAAACGAACCCCGTGGCGTTTGAGATACATTTATCTGAAAATGAAATGCCGTATGAGGGCATGGAGGTGAAAATCGTGGGGTAGAAGTGGCAATTATAGATAATTATATAAGTAAAAATGAAGTTGCAAATCTAATTGGTAAAGATATAACCGTCATAGATGCTCATGGGAATTCAATCAAAGAATATAAGTGGGCTGAAATGACCCACGGAACAGTGTGTACATCTATTTTGGCAGAAAAATTTAAAGATGCAAATATTACGGCAGTTTCTTTAGGGGACTCACATATGGAAATCTCTTTAGAAGAGGTATGCTCAGCATTTCAGTTATTTGAAAAAAGTAATTTTAAATGTATTTGTTTGAGTATAGGAATTCATAATTGGATTCATCTACACGCATTATATAATATAACACAAAGAATAGTTTCTGATGGGATCCAGATTATAAGTTCTGGATCAAATGATGAAAAAATAACTTTTCCTGCTGCGTATCCGTGGGTGCTTGGTGTAAAGTACATGCCTTATATAAGTGGAATTAAGAGAATTTATAAATCTGAAGATGGATGTGATATAGCTACAGGATTTTTTAAATCACAAGTGTTAGAAAAACTAAGTATTAGAAATTCTTTTTTTATGACGAGAACATCAAGCATGGCTGTTCCATATGTTGCGTCTGAACTATATAAGTATAATTTTAATGTGCGTATACTTGATTACTTAAAAGAGTCAAAGTTGAAAGATGAAGGTAAAAACAGATTCATGAGTTTTAAAAATCCGTTAATTTATCTATATGGGGCTTGTAATATTTACAAACAACTTATATCTTTGTTTGTGCAAAATGAATATGAAATCGTATTTATGTCGGATTATATTAAAACTGATATATCTAGTATGCAATTTCATATTAATGGAGTAAATTCAATCAATAATCTAATACCGTACGTAGGTATTGCTGATGCAATAATTATTGATTCAATAAATATAATTGAAAATTTAGCTCGATTTGTTGATGTGTTTATATATGTAGGAGATAATACACCAGAGGAAATTTATAATAAAATTTTTGAACTGTTTGCATAGTAAGAAGTATAAAAATTAAGTTGAAAGTCGTATAGTGAAATTTAACTTGCAAGTTGATAGGGAGGATCTGAATGGATAAAGTTAGAAATACGTTTATTAAGGAAAAGGATGGTGATTTGCGGTTAATCCAGAGTGAATTGAAAGTTCAGTAAACAAGTATAAAATCAAAAAATAAGGAAGGTTTACAAAAGTAGTTTGGGGAGGAAACCAAAGTGAAAAAATTCATGCGCCCATGCGCAATATTCCTTAGTGTCGTCATGTTTTTGAATATGATGGACTTAGGCGTATTTGCGGAAACCGTACAAAAGGTGATGGACGAAAGTAACAATCCCTATTATATTGCGGATGAGGATAAAATTTATGATGAGGAATTAAGCTCAAATTCTGCCTGTATCGTGATGGAGCTGGAAGATAAGAGAGATGAAAACACCAAACAATTCCTCTTAAGTGATCATAGCGTTCAGGCAGTCATATATGCCCAGCCTGTTCATTATTTGGAAAACGGAGAATGGAAAGATATCGACAATTCGCTGCAATATGAAGGTAAAGCCTTTGAAGATGCGGCGGGATATACAAATGCGGCAAATGATTTTCAGGTTCGTTTTGCGGAACAAACGCTTCAGGATGAATTTATTTCGGTTCAGCAAGGCGAATATAAATTGGATTGGAAATATGTAGGGGCAACTGATGAAGTTACGCCAACTCCTACTTCTGTTCCTACTCCTGAGCCTACGGAAGAACCTGAATCCGAAATGCCGACGGAAAATGATGCGGAGAATAGCGCATCTGATCAGCCGTCCGACGAGGAGGAACCGGCTGATACAGACGAAGAAACTACTGCGGATCCTTTACTTGAGGATCAACAGACGATAAATGCTGCGGATGATGAAGCAACTGCTGTAACAGAAACAGACACCGACAAAATTGAATCATCCGAGACGGAATTCACAGACGAGTCTGCGTCATCAGAAATGCCGACGGCAGAACCGAGTTTTACACCGGAGCCAACGGAAACTCCAAACCCGGTGGTCTCTCCGGAGCCGATGGAGACACTAAGCCCGGAAAGCTCGCCGAAACCAAGTGGACCTCCGCTGCTTTTAAGCCATATTACAATATTGGACGAACCTGCGTTAATGATGGCGGCGCGTGAAGATGAATCGGGGAAAACAGTTGATGAAGCTGTTGCAGGCACAATGCAGGACGTTGAATCTAATGTGGTTTATAAAGAAGCATTGGAAGATACAGATTTCAAATATCAACTGGTAGGCAAAACATTAAAAGAAAATATTGTTGTTCACGAACGTAAAGACAGCTATGTTTATACATTTGAGCTGACGGCACAAGGCGTCACTTTATACTTAAACGAAGAAGAACGGACGATTTATGCGATTGACCCAAACACAGAGGAAAATGTATTCACCATTCCGGCTCCGATTATGTATGATGCAAGCGGAGTGAGCAGTACGGATGTTTCCTATGAACTGAAAGAGGCAGAAAACGGCAGCTATTTGTTTACGGTTATTGCGGACAGTGAATGGATCAACAGTAATGATCGTCAGTTCCCTGTGTCTATTGATCCGGTAGTTGCGACAGAAACGAAGGCATCGGTAAGAACAACTATGGTGGCTTCTGCGGTGCCGAATGAGAATTGCAGCGACCGATATGAGTGGTTTGTCGGAACAGATTCTTATTATTATGGAAGATGCTGGGATCTTTTGAATTTTGATATTCCTGCTTTAAATCCCGGTGATGTTGTAATCGATGCACAGATGCTGTTGGTATTACGCAGTAAGAGTTTCAGTAATACCGCAAGAGATATTCAAGTTAACGCTCATGAGGTTACGAGCAGTTGGACGCGCAATACCGTAACTTGGAACACAAAACCGTCTTATAATCCGCTTGTATACGATTATGATCTTGTAAAGACTACCGATCCTGAAGAAGGTTATACGCAAAAACGTTTCAATATTACAAAGGCTGTGCGCGGCTGGTATGCCGGAACAGCAAATAACGGTATTCTTTTAAAAGCAGAAGATGAATCTGTGGAAAATACCGGTAAGTTTATTCCGGAGAGGAATAATAATTATCCTGCCGGTTATTATCCGTATGTTTCCATTACATACAGAAACAATAAAGGCATAGAGCCGTATTGGGACTATACTACGGCAAGTGCCGGTACAGCTGGAACGCTTTCGGTTAATGATTTTACCGGAAATGCTGTTTTATCCCATACCGATGCGGCAACGAGCGGTCTTTTAATGCCGATATCGGTAACGCATGTGTACAACGGTTACATAGCAGGGCAGGATTTTACCGCACCTACGAAGTTTACGGATAAAATCAAACCTTTTGCCGGATACGGATGGAAGCTGAATCTATATCAGATGGTGCGATCTTCATCTGTGTACGGATTAAGCGGAGATTATCAAACAAAATGGCCGTATGTTTATACTGATGGCGACGGAACCGAACACTATTTCATGAAGACCGGCGATGGCAAATATAAAGATGAAGATGGTCTCGGTTTGGAACTGAAAACGATCAGCGGCGGGTATACGATCGGCGATGATAAAGGCGGGTTGATGACCTTTGACAGCAAAGGCAATCTGACCAAAATTCAGGATGCAAACGGCAATACGGCATCGCTGACCTATTCAAATGGCTTTATTACTCAAATCACAGATGGAGCAGGGCACGTTATTAAATTGGAGAATAACGGAACAAACCTGACCAAGGTTACAGACCCTTCCGGAAAGGCAACGACCTATACCTATTCCGGCGGTCTGCTCACGCGCATTACATATCCGGATGGTACACACAGCGACTACGCGTATGATGGAGACAATGCGCTTATTACAGCACAGTCTAAAAGCGGTGCGAAAATTACGTTGGCATATACCGATAAGACTTCCGGCAAACGCGTTTCTTCTTTGGAAGAATATGGTGTAGGTGGGGTGGCAGGTCAAAAACTAACATTTGATCGTGCCGAATATAACACAACAAAAATACGCAGCAGCGGAACAGACGGCGCATTCGGAAATGATGACGATATTATCACAACTATACGGTTTGATAATGCAGGCCGCACAACCGGGACGAGCGTTTCTACCGTTGGCGGAATTGATCTTGGGGCTTCTTCAAGTGTTCTGACCGCTGCAAACCCAAACAGCACAGGCAGTGATATTAAAACACTTAACCGCCTTTCCCGTGCGGCTTCTATTGGACAGTATACGGACAATCTGGTTAAGAACAGCAATTTCGATTCACTTACAGATTGGAACAGCGCAGCAATCGGAAGTGCGGCACAGACAGCTTCTGTAAGTACTTCAGAGCATTATATCGGAACAAGTGCTTTGTCGATTGTTACAACAAGCTGTCCGGCTAATGGAGCCGGGCGCGTTGGACAAACCTTTACCACATCTGTTCTGAAACCGGGACAGACATATACGGCCTCAGCCTATGTAAAAGTCCCAAAGAATATTACTACGTCGCAAAGCGGAGATTATGGCGCTGGTATCGGTGTTACGATGAACCGTTCCGGCAGTAGCGCACAAAATGTGTATTCAGAGTATATTCATACGCAAACCGATACAGCTATCAACAATGGTTGGCGCCGTGTTTCCGTAACATTTACTGTGCCGCAAGACGCAACGAATACACAGATTTCAATGTTGCTTTCCAATGGCGTTGGTACAGCGTATTTTGATGCCGTGCAGGTTGAACGCGGTGAAACGGCGAGTCCGTACAATGTGTTCCAGAATTCAGGCTTTGAATGCGGAGACGGAACAAACTGGTTTCCGGTCAGCATGGCGTCCGGAGACGGTGTCAGTTCGGATGCGGCACATAGCGGCAGCTATTCTTATAAAGTTTCCGGCAACGGTAAGACGAATAAATATTTTGTTCAGGAAGTGCCTGTGACCGGTTCTGTATATGACAGCTATATTGTCAGTGCTTGGGCAAAAGCAGATGCAGTGGCAGACCGAGATACAGAACGTGAATTCAAAGTAGATATCAAAATCGCATATACAGACGGCACAACACTTTGGAAAAAAGCGAGCTTTAATGCGACGGTTTCCGGCTGGCAACAGCTTGTTTTTGCGTTTGATTTGAACGGAACAGGCAACAGCGGAAAAACGCCGAAAAGTGTTCGTGCGGATATTTGCTATGAAAATCAGGCAAATGCAGTTTATTTTGATGACATTCAGCTGATTAAAGACGAATCGCAGGCATATACGTATGACAGCGACGGTAACTTGATTTCGGTGGTTAAAAATGCGGATCAGAAAGGTACGATGGAGTATTCCAACAATAATCTGATCAAAGAAACGGATGCCAAAGGTTATTCGTTTACATATACCTATGATGCGCACCACAATATGACAAGTGCTACGTCGCAGAATAATGTAAAGTATACCTATACGTATGATTCTAAGGGTAATGCGACGGATTTAAGTGTTACGAATAAAGCGGATTCCATGGAAATCAAAACGGAAGTGGAATATACGGCAAACGGAGCCTACGTGCAAAAACAGGTCGATGCACTCGGTGTGGCAAGTGCTGTGTACGATTATGATCAGACTTCCGGGCTATTGAAATCCGTTACAGACGGCAACGGTGTTTTGACCGGTTATAAGTACGACAGTAATGATCGGTTGACCAGTGTAACGCGCGGCGGCACAACGATCGGTTATACGTATGATAACAATACCAATTTTCTTTCTGCAATCGATCATAACGGATTCCAATATACATTTGGCTATGATGCTTTCGGAAACCGCACGCAGGTTCGTGCCGGTGAAAATTTGCTGAGCACTTATACGTACGGCGAAAATAACGGTGCGCTGCAAAGTGTAACTTACGGCAACGGGTTTACCGCGGGTTATAATTACAATGCGGCGGGACAGCTTGTATCCAAGAGCTATAACGGCGAGACTGTATATACTTGGAAATACGGAACGGCCGGAGAAGCGCAGGAACACGTTGACATCGAAAATTCTTTGCTCTATAATTACGATTATGACAGCACGGGAAGATTTATCCGTGAGGCTGCGTTTGAAAACGGTACGCGTCTGTATACTACGGAATACGGATACGATCTGCTGAATAACGTAACCAAAATTTCCAATGATGCGTATGGTTCCGTTATTACACAGAATTATACCTACGGAAAAGATAATCTGCCGACAAGCTATACGACATCGACGGGAATCCGTGTGGATTATCACAGAGATTCTTTGAATCGAATGTATGAGCAGGTGGTAAACACCGAGTCGAAGATCTATTCGTCGTATGCAAGATATTCTGCGACAGACAGAGGTTCAAGCCGGTACAGAAGCTATCTTGTCGGCTGGCAGTATATCGGCAACACTGCGATTCGCTACACGCGCGATAATAACGGCAATATCACGAAGATCGAAGAAGGCGTGCGAGACGGGCAGACATCAAACGGAAAGAACTATGCTGCCAAAGCATATTATCGGTATGATGACAACAATCAGCTGATTTGGGAGACAAGCGCTTACTCTAACAAAACACGCGAGTATACGTACTCCGGTGGAAACCTTGTTCAGGTTAAAGAGTGGGACAGCTTCATGCCGCCGAGCAGCGCAGCGGTGCAGACCTTTGCTCTCGGTTCGGAAGAACCGGAAAACAAGGAAATGCTCCCCTGCGATGAAAAATCCGGTTACGAAGTTACGGATACGGAAGTCATTGCCGATGAGCAGCCGGCAGAAGCTGTGAACGAAGCACCTGCCGAAGAAGTTGAAGAAAGCACTTTTGCCGAGTCGGAAGCGGAAACGCTTGCTGCCCGCGCGGCAACGGTTACGGGCAAAATTATTGCACCGGATGGCTTAAACATGCGTTCCGGCCCCGGCACAAGCTATGGCATACTGGTTTCTATTCCGTTTGGCGCTTCTGTAACGGTGTTGGATTCTTCTTCCAGCTGGTACAAAGTAACATACAGCGGTAAAACCGGGTATGTTCTCGGGCAGTATGTGCAGATCACATCGACAACGCCTACACCGAAACCCACGGCGGCGCCGACGGTCATCGGCACGGGCAAAATCACGGCGTCTGCCGGATTGAATATGCGTTCGGGGCCGGGAACAAGCTACGGCATTCTGATCTCTATTCCGTTCGGCGCGACGGTATCGGTACTGGATATATCGAACTCCAGTTGGTACAAGGTGACGTACAGCGGTAAGACGGGTTATGTATCTTCGCAGTACATACAGGTCACGCTGAACCCCACCCCAACACCGAAGCCGACCCCGACGCCCACGCCAAAGCCTACACCTACGCCGACTCCGACCCCAACGCCGAAACCGACTTCCACGCCTACGCCAAAGCCCACGCCGGTACCGGCGGCGAGAACGATACAGTACGGATATGCGCAGACGGGTTGGAAAGACCTGATGACGTCCTACAATGGGCAGAGCATCACGTATGATGAGATCGGCAATCCGCTGACCTACCGCGACGGCATGACGATGACGTGGGCGGGGCGGCAGCTGACAAGTCTGACGCAGAACGGCAAGCAGAACACATATAAATACGACGTTGACGGTCTGCGTCTTGAAAAAACGGCGGGCGGCGTGACAACGCAGTATCAGTATGTGAACGGTCAGCTGTTGGGCGAAAAACGCTCGAACGGCGTTGTGCTGCGGTATACCTACGATGCACTCGGTGTGCTGAGCGGCATCCAGTATAAAAACGCGGCAGGCGTTACAACAAACTACATCGTCCGCTGCACCCTTTCCGGCGACGTGGATCAGATTTACGACACCAAGGGCAACCTGCTTGCGCGGTACATCTACGACACATGGGGCGATACGCTCTCCGTTACCGATGCAAGCGGCAAAGCCATAACCGACCCGCTCCACATAGCCAACATCAACCCCATCCGCTACCGCGGCTACTACTACGATGCGGAGACAGGGCTGTACTATTTGCAGTCGAGGTATTATGATACCACAACACGTAGATTTTTGAATGCGGATGAGATTTTAGGCACGAATGCAGGTGCAGCATATAACCTCTTTGCATATTGCGGAAACAATCCCGTTAATATGAGTGATCCAACGGGTCATTGGCCTAAGCTAAGTAAGGTGCTTGCAGTAGTTGCTGCAGCGGCTGTTGCTGTTGCAGCGGTTGCGGTTATAGTGGCTACAGGTGGCGCGGCAGCACCAGCAGTGGCAATAGCAGGTGGAGGTTTTATATCCGCTGGAGTGGCAGGGACGGCTGCATCCGTTGCTACTGCCGCACTCGCTACTGCGGGAGTTTCTGCGGCTGCTGCTGCAGTGGTTAGTGTAGTTGAAAGAACAAATTATCAAGATCCGATACGAAACCAAAGTGTTTATGTAATGCGAAATAAAATAACGAATGAAGTTCAATATATCGGGCGAACTAACAATCCGACTCGAAGGCAAAAAGAGCATGAAAGGGATCCTTCTAAAGATAATTTAGGGCCTTTGGAAGTCAAATTTAGTGGATTGACAAAATTTGAAGCTCGTGTTATGGAACAGATGTTAATTTCCGCTTATTCAATGGAGAATTTGTTGAACGCTAGAAGAGAAATAGCTAAAGGAAATATAAATGGCTTAACTGGAAAAATAGAGAATATAATCAACATATTTGGCGGAGCGGTAGAAGATGAATTTTTGAATCTGATGGGACGGTGATCAAATGGGCGCATGGGGCACTTCTCTGTATGCAAACGATACAGCAAGCGATATTCGTGCCGATTATTTAGATAAGCTAAAACGCGGCAAGACAAATGAAGAAGCCACGCAAGAACTTATGGACGAAAACCGTGATATCATGGGGGATAGCGAGGAAGAACCGCTGTTTTGGTTCGCCTTAGCGGACACGCAGTGGAACTATGGAAGATTGATCCCCAAGGTAAAAGAAAAAGCCTTGCATTTCCTTGCTCAAGATGAAGAATTGCAGCGCTGGCAAGATTCTGGGCAAAAATTGATGGCATGGAAAAAGACGCTTAATACGCTGAAAGAGAAGCTGGAATCGCCGCAGCCTGATATGAAAAGAGTGTCAAAATATCGGCTCTATCAGTGTAAATGGCGATTGGGGGATGTTTTTGCGTATCGCTTTTCCAGTGATTACAGCTGTGAAAAAGGGTTTGAAGGGAAATACATCGCTTTTAGGAAGGTATCGGAAGACACTTGGTGGCCCGGTCATATCGTACCGGTGGTTCAGCTGTATGACAGGATATTTTGGGAGGTTCCGACTATAAATGAACTTTCCGGCTTGAATTTACTTCCTGCGTCATGTAGATGCTCAAATCCGAATGAAAAGCAAGCTTATGAAATTAAATTGCTGTCAGAATCGGAAAAGTCAATTCCGGCAGAGAATCTCACTTTTCTCGGAAATTTACCCGGAAACGATCTGATGCCTTTTCGTGGGCATAATTACTGGACAGGTTATCGTGCTGTCGGCTGGGAATCAAGCAAATACAACACGAAATTTGAGCATTATGTTATTGATGTGTATACAGCTTGGCATGGTTGACGCGCTGATGATAGGTGTACGCAAAGGAGCATTTAAATGAATCGAACCATAATGATATGTTTAGCGGTTCTGCTGGTGGCTTTGGGACTGACCGCCTGCACGCAGGCGGTCAGCAAAGCCGCCGCAGAGCAAAGCGCGGTGCCGGGTGCTGCGAACAGTGCGGAACAAAATGTACTGCCGGAAAGCACGGAACCGCCCGCGCCGGAAATGATTGATTTTGAAGTGAACCGATATGCCGTAACCGCCGGTGCCGCTGCGTATTTAAGCGGCGCGGAAGAACAATACAAGGCGCTTGTGGATGCGGTTTGCAGCAAAAAAGAAACGGAACCCTATACGGATGAAGATGCCGCAAAGCGTGCGGCGGAGGTCTTTGTCGAAACGCCGTACAGCGCTTTGGCGGAAGTAACCGCAAAAGACGGTGCTTTTCAAATTGCGTATACCGGCAGCGGGGATGCAGATACCTTTGATGCTGCCGTAAAAGCACTGGTAGAAAGCTGCGTATATAAAGATGCCAACGAAGCGGAAAAAGCGCTGAGCCTTTACCGCACGGTAGCTTCCGAGTTTGCGCAGGAAGGCGGCGAAAACGGTTCGCTCTATAAAACCGTCACAGAGCAAAAAGGCAGCGCAGAAGATTTAGCAAATGCGCTCACCTATTTGTTCGTGCAAAACGGAATTTCGGCTGACCGGGTTTCCGGCATGGTGGGCGAATCCGAACGCAGCTGGACAGCCGCAGAGCTAAGCGGAAATCGGTATCACTTCGATGCCGCAGCGGAAAAACACGCAACGGACGGACATGGTTTGCAGTATTTCGGCATGAGCGATGAAGCAAGAAGCAAAGCCGGAAGCCCTGCACCGTATACGATCGGTGAAGGCGGCTATGCAGTTCAGCAAGACACGCTCAGCACAGACACAAAGTTTGACGCTGTTTTTGCCGATGTAAAAGATTTCACCGTTGATGTCTACGGTCATTTTGTCTATCTTTCTACCGAGTCTTCCGAAGACGGCTACCAAAATTCCATCGGCACCGAAAGCTTTACGGCTGCGGTGGGATGAGTGCTTTTTGAAAATCAAATAGCTAAAAGCAAATCAGGGTACTGTGAATGAACGGTACCCTGATTTTTATGTACCAGCCGCCCAAATCAGGCGGCTGGTTTTCTACGGGTTCAAGATCCCATAGCCGAGAATTTCATAATACCCCACGGGATATTGGTTCTGGCGGCAGGTGTCGCCGGAGTTGCCCTCAATGGTGTAGACGATGCTGTTTTCACATTTTTCCACGATGCCGACGTGATCGGCTTCGCCGTCCTGCGGGCCGGATGCGCCGTTCGGGTCGTTCCAGTCAAAGAAAACGATCATGCCGGGAGCGGGCTCAACCGTATTATCCGCCCATTGCCCGCGGCTGCGGAACCATTCAACGCCGCCGACGCACCCGGCAAATTTCGGGGCGGTTCCCGTATCGAGATAGCCGCACTCATTAAAGCACCACGAAACAAAGCAGGCGCACCATTCCACACGGGAATCAAATCCGTACCACGACCAATAGGGCTCACCGCCCACATTGCCGACTTGCGACAGCGCTACCTTGACGATGGCATCATCTCCGGAATAAATGCCGTAAAGGACGGCAGACCACAACCTGCGATTTTCCTCGGCAAGCAGTTCGGAAAGCTGCTGCCGCTGGTCGGCGGTGAATTTAAAATGCTCTGCCATTTCCTCGGCGGTCTTGTGGCTGACCGTGATATAAAGGTAGGTGCGCGTGACCGTTGTAGTGGTTTCTACGATGTTCCCGTGGCCGTCGTCAGTTTCGGTGATGACCTCCTCGGTCTTGCTCTCGGTGCGGGAAGATAGCTCGTTCATCTGCCAGAAAATATCTTTGAGGATGGCTTTCTTGCTGTCGTCCACCGTGGCAACCTCCTGCGGATCATCGGGGTCGATGGTGGTTTTCACGGCATACACCGCCAGCACCTCCGGCCACACCGCACGGGAGCCGGACATTTCCAGCTCATCGTAGGTGAGATTTGCCCTTGTGATGTCGATCTGCGACTGATAGTCGGCGTTGATCTCCTGCACGGCCTGCCGCATGGTCTGTCCCGTGCCGCTGTCCTCACCGGAGAAAAAGATGCCGAAGCAAGAACCGACGATCAGCCCGATCACGCAAATCACAAGGATGATAACTACCGCAATCCACCCGCCCGCAGCGATGGCAGCAATTAGCGCCTTTGTTCCGCCAATGATGGCTTTGACGGCGGCAGTGGTAGCCTTGACCGCCGCCTTGATGCCTGCCGCAGTCGCTTTTGTTGCTGCACGGGCAGTCTGCGCCGCAGTTTTAGCGGCTTTTGCGGTGGCCTGTGCAGTTTTCTGTGCCGTTTTTGCCGCAGCCTGCGTCGTTTTTATAGTCGTCCGGGCGGTCTTGATGGTTTCCTGCGTGGTCTTGACGGCCGCTTTGCCTGTGGATTTTGCCGTCTGTTTGATGGTCTTGCAGCTGCGGTCTACCGTTTTGATCGTCTTTTGCGTAGCATCGGCAGAGCGGCGCACCCGCCGCATGGCGTCCTGCGCTTGCTTTTTCGGCAAGTCGGTTTTTCTTCGCTGAAAATAGTCCTTTGCCTTGGAGATATTCTCCTTGGTGTTTTTTACACCCTTGCGGCCGAACTTATCCAGCCCGTGAACAGTTTCGTGCGCCGCCGTTTCCGTCCCAGTTAAAGTGCGGTCGGCGGCGTATTCTTCGGGAGAGGATTCCGCCGCAAAAACGCTGTGCTCCGCCTTGTCCTTGGTGCGGACATAGGCATCCTTCATCCGCTCGGCGGCCACCGCCGATTTGTCGATTGCCTTTACCGTTTTCTTGACCGCATCTCTCGTTTTGATGTCAGACATGGCTTTACCTCTGCGCATTGCCGAACACGCCCTCGCCGGGGCGCGTCGTCATCAAGCGGTAAAGCTCGGTATCTTTGGGGAAACGGTTGATAAACGGCACCAGCGCCGAGCCGTACTTGATCAGCCCGCAGCCTGCGTCGGCATTGGTGACATAGCTCATCTGCTCGTCGGAAATGTTCAGGAGTTTCGAGAGCTTGGCGCGGTCGGAGAACGCCTGATTGAGCATGACTACGAACTCGGAGTTGGAGAGCATCGTGCTCGCCTGCACGGAATCCAGCAGGTATTCCACATTCTGCGTGATGGCGGTGGGATAACCGTTGCGCTTACGGAACTGCCGCCATGCGGAATTGAAGAAAATGCCGCTCTGCTCATTTTCAAAAACGACATGAAATTCGTCGATAAAGATGTGGGTGCGCTTGCCCTTCTTCCAGTTGAGGGTGACACGGTTGAGAATGGTGTCGGTGATCACCAGCAGTCCCGTCGACTTCAACTGCTCGCCAAGGCCGTGAATATCAAATACGACGATGCGCTTGTCGAGGTCAACGGTGCTTTCATGACCGAAAATATCGAGTGAGCCAGTGGTGAACAGCTCCAGCGACAAGGCGATCTCCTTGGCCTTTTCTTCGGGCTGTTCCAGCAGCTTGTTTCGAAGGTCGCAGAGTGTGGCGGGCTTGCCCGTTTGCTCGGCGTCCTGATACACCAGCGCCGTGCAGCGGTCGATGATGGATTTCTGCTGCGGGCCGACACCGGCCTTGTCGATCTGCTCCACAAGGGACATGATGAACTGCGATTTTTCCACGATGGGGTTGTTCTCGCCGTAGCCGTCCACCATATACATGGCGTTCAAACGATCTTTGCCGCCCGCCGCCATATGAATGACGGTCGCCGTTTCCTTGCCCAAAGCCGCCGCCAGCGCACCAAATTCGTTTTCCGGATCGCAGATCAGTACATCATCGGCAGTGTTGAGAATAAGAAAAGCGATCAGTTCCTTAGCGCTGAACGATTTGCCCGAACCGGGCACGCCCAACAGGAACGCCGATTGGTTCAGAAGATTTGCCTTATTGCACATGATGAGGTTGTGGGAGATGGCGTTCTCTCCGAAGTAAATGCCGCCCTTGTCCTGCACTTCCTGCACCTTAAAGGGCATGAATACCGCAAGGCTCTCGGTGGTGAGGGTGCGAAACGCATTGATTCTCCGTGTGCCGATGGGAAGGACAGTGTTCAGCCCATCGAACTGTTGGAATTTCAGCATGGCAAGCTGACACATATGCTTTCGCGCCACGGCAAGCACCGTTTCGGTGTCGATGTCGAGCTGCTTTTTGTCGTCGGCGGTAATGACCATCGTAATAACGGCAAGCATCATCCGCTGATCTCTTGTGGTCAGGTCGTCTAGAAATTCCTTGCTCTCTTTGCGCTGGAGCTCCATATCATAGGGGACGACGGCGGAGAAATTGTTGTTGGCGTTCTGCCTGCGCTGCCAGTTGGTGATGTTGGTTTCGATGCCGAGCAGACGGTTTTCCACCTCCCGCACGGCCTCGTCGGTGGGGATCGGCACAACATCGATCGACAGCATCATATTTCGGTTGAAGTCGGTCAGCTCCGTAACCATGTTGTCTTTGATATAGGAAGCATAGTCTTTCAGAAACAAGACTCGGCAGTATTTCTCGCCCAGCTTCAGACAGTCGCTGCTTTTCTCCATAAAGTCGGGGCAGATATAATCCTTAAAGTCGTGCCCCTTGCGCATCATATCCTGCGGGTCAAAGTGAAACGCCGCTTCTTCGCCCTGACGGTAGAAGTCGTGGAGCACCCGCAGCTTTTCGGCGGCGTCCAGCTCGGTACACTTGGAGCCGAGGGCGGTGAAATGAGCGATCAGGTCGGCGCCGATCCGGGCAAAGTAGGTGCGGGCTTCTTCGATGTCTTTCTTGCAGACTGACACCGTGATATACTTCTCCTGAATGATGCCGTTGGCGCCGGTGGCTTTATTAAGCAGCATTTGATTGTATTCCCGGCGGTACACATCGCAGGCGTCGCCCTGCATGGGCATCAAGATCGACTGCTCGAAATTCGCCCGGTTCAGCCTGCGGTTGTTGATGGTGATCTTCGTTGTCGCCCCGGAATCCAAACTGTTCAGCAGCTCCGAATAGGCAAGGAACATCTGCTCCTTGTCCTCGCGGCTTGCCACAAGGTAGTTGATGTCGGTAAACTGATAGGTCTTGGAAAAGCGACCGCCCACTTGAAAAATACCATCCTTCCAGATGCGGCGGATAGGGATCACATCCTGCACCTTGCGGGGCACGGTGTATCGCTCCTTGTCCTGTTTTAACAGGTTTTTCAGCGTTTTGATCATGATTTTCCTCCCTCCAATTTGTCTTTCAGCGCTTCGTAGTAGAGGTTCGATGATTCAAAGCGAAGCGCTTTCGGCTCTAACAGCTCCGAGCGCAGCCATGCCCAGAGGAATTGCTCTGCCGTCATGCCGTGGTAGGTGATAAAGCCCAGCGCCGCAAACGGTGCGGCACCGAGAATACACATCCAACTGACGGTTTCCGTCCCGAAGTGGGGTTTCAGCAGAAAGTACAGTCCCACGGCGACGAGAATCGCCAAGACAGAAAAAACGAACTGCCGCATGGACAGTCCGAAAAACATGGATTCCGTATAATTGCGGATCTCCCGATTGATTTTCACTTCCAAAATAATACCTCCTTGTGATTTGGGCATAAGAAAAACGCCTCCCGTACGGAAGGCGTTTAACTGTTGTTTATTGTAAGCTGGTTAAAAATTCAATGGCTTCATAGACGTTTGAAAAAGTCAGGCATTTCTGACAAAGCCAACGATTTCGCTCATCTGTATCCTCTAAACCGGGGAGTCCTTGTGACAATAAATTCAGAACGGTTTGCTTTGAATGAATAACGGCCTTCGGATAATTTTGCGCGATTCTTGCTGTTGTCGCAGTATCACCTTTTTGGTAATTCGGCTCTTTAGAAAGCAAACGTTCTATTACTCGCTGCTTTTCAGCGACGGTTTGGATCGGTGGCGTATACATTTCATAATGCAGCATCAGCCAATACTCAATGCAGCCGGTCGTCATCAGAAGCCGAACTTTGATTCCGGGCTTTTTACGTAGCGCGCGAAGACGCTTGATGATCTTCATGCGGGCATCCCATAAGCCAATATCTTTTGTTTCTACATCGAAGAAAAACCAAATCTCGTCTGTGACTTCGGCATAGTCTCGGTAGGCTTTGTCCTTTTTGAATTTCCCGTCTGCTTCCTCAAAAAGTCCGGTAGCGCTTGGCCGTTTGATGGACGCAACATCTTTGAATTCTTTCTTCAAAAAATCCGTATAAGCCTGTTCGCTTTCTCCTTCACAGAACACCACAATATATGGCTTTCTTCGTCTGGTGGGACGTGGCATTTATTCCACCTCCTCAATCTCAATATCCGGCGTGGCACCGTATTTTCCGACAAGGTAGCCTTTCCGAATATTCTCTGTTGTCCGAGTGGAAAATTCGCTGATGGTATACAGCTCAGAGATTCCGTTCTTATCACGTTTATCCACAAAGTACAGCTGATCTTTTCGGAGAAGTTCCAGATTCATCAATTCTGTATTGTGGGTCGTAAAGACGATCTGTGCGCCGTTGGGATTAGAAGCCTTGCTCTGAAATTTCGCAACGATATAATTTACCAGCATAGGGTGAAGCTCACGCTCCAGTTCATCTACCAATAAGATACCGCCGATGCGCAGGGCAGATTCGATTGCAGGAGCCAGTGCCATCAATTTACGTGTACCGTCTGACTCATCGGAAAGTTCCAGCGCGTAAGTCGCTTTCTGCCCGTTGCGATTTTCACCTTGGTGATTGGCCTTAGCAGAAACTTCACCCATTTTCAGACGTATTTCACTGTTGTTGGAGGTTTCGGCGAGGGTGTGCATAAACTGAACCAGAGCAGCCTTGATTTCCTCCGGGATATTATCCGGCAAGGATTCATTATCCTGAATCTCATTGCTGTTGACCTCAAACTGCATATCTTGAATGCCCAGATCTGCCGCTTTGGCATAGTCGGAAATCGCTTTCAGCATATTTTTATCTTCTGAATACTCAATCAGTTGACGGGGAATATCGGAATAATCCCGAGAGAAGAAAACCTGATCTCGAAACCAGCGCATCGCTGCAACACAAGCTACATCATTCATGGTGCACGCTACCGAGAAAAACAGCTGATTTTCAGCGACCATTTCACCGATTAAGGATCGTTTGTTTTTATCTTCTGTAAAGGAGAACTGCTGGTTTGTACGATTAAAGATCAGAGCTTTCTGCCCCTTAGGCGCGTGATATAGATATTCCGAATAAACCTTTTCTCGCGTAGCGGCAAAACCATACCAATATTTTACTCCGCCGAAAGTATATTCAAAAGAAAACTCAGTAGGTTCTTCTTTGGAATAGTCATTCAGTGCAAACGGATTGACAGGAATCGCGGCGCGCTCGTGCTGCGTTCTCTGCGCATTTCGGATAAACTGAACGGCCAGCCAAAAAGCGCGGATCACATTACTTTTACCTCCACCGTTTTTGCCGTAAATCGCAATAGCGGGAAGCAGCTTGGATTTTGAGGATAACGGAATCAAACAGTTTTTAAACGAGCTTAGCCCAGTTGCTTCCATAGAAAGCACCGCTTCATCACGAAAAGAACGGTAATTTTTGAAGCGAAATTCAATCAGCATTAAAATCACCTCCATGAATATTCATATTCAGTATAGCACAAATCGTGATAAATACAAGCGATAAAATCAAACGTTTTGATTTTTTACTGTCGATTTATGCAATTATACTTACAGCCCCATCATTTCACGCACAACACGGTTGGCCATTTTGACAGCGCCGACAAGCACCAGCATATTGAAAATCAGCTCGCCCACATACGACCACACTTGCGTCACCGCCGCAGCGTCGGGATCGACGACGGGCGGGCTGGATGCAAACAGGGAGAAAATGATGCAGGCCAGTACGATGATCGCGCCCTCCAAGCAAACGGCGGCATAACTCTTGATAAAGCTCTTACCGATGTTCTGCGACGGTTCGCCCGCAAAGGCCGAGAGCGGAACCGGCGCAATGGCCGTGTAGAGATAAAGTTTGAAAAATCTGCCGTACACGGTCATGATCATGATAAACGATAAGACCGTGATGAACAGCCCGCCGATCAAGGTCACTGTCCACAATGGGATGCTTTCAAAAAAGCCGCAGCTCTCCACGGCGGTCACAATCTCGGCGGGCAGCACGGTTTCCTGCGCTGCCCCAAAGCCTGCGGCGTTCATAATGGTGGAGATCAGCCCCTGCACGATGTTGAACAGGGCGATCATCAGCTCCAAGCCGTATGTGACGGCGGCTTTGGCGAGGGCAAAACGGATGAACACTTTCAGGGCGTGCTCCGGCCGTTTCAGCTCCGCAAAAGAACCGCAGGTTTTCATCACGCCCACTACAAAGAACAAAACGAGCAGCGCAAGACCAATGGCTTGCACCGCACCGTGGATACCGACGATCACATTCCAAATCGTGCCGCCCTTGAACTGCTCCGGCGACTGCGTAATGAGCTGCCAGATCTCCGCCAGCTTTTCGTTCCAAGTTTTGAGTGCATTCTCCAAATTCTGCACGATCCAGTTATCCGACATTGATCTCACCTCCCGTCAGCGCAATATCGCAGGCGACCTCGTTGCCCCAAACATCCCATCCGTCCGCTTTCTGACGGGCGAACAGCTCAACGCGGGGAAGATCACCCATCAGCTCAACAATACGCCGTCTTGCTTCTTCCGGTTTCTTGCTGTGTTCCTCGATGTGAGAAAGGATGACTTGATGAACCCCGGCCGAGCGGCGTTTCGGGTGGCCTTTGGTGGCAAGCATACAGAACTCCGCATTGGCTCTCGTCCAGTGTCCCATACCCCAAAACAGGCTGTCGGACTTGCGGTTCTGCTTGATCCATACGAAAGCCACCGTCTTATACGAAAAGCCCCATGCACGCATGACCGAAAAGCAGTCGTGCAGCAGCGGGATCGTTGTCCATAGAAACAATACGCAGTCATCTGCGGCAAGTGTGCCGACCGGCAGCGCCCGTATATCTTCCAGCGCCATTGTCGGGTAGTGGGATTCGGCGGAGCGCCCAAGCCCCTTTTTAGAATAGACCTTATATCGCCAAGGCGGGTCCGCGTAAATAATGCTGTATTTCTTCACAGCTTCCTCCTTTCCGGCAAATAGGGGCAGGCCGAAGTGACCTGCCCCGTGCGCCGTGTCGTTTATCTCCTGTCAGCCCGTGATCAGGTTCAGAATCTCTTTGGCAAAGGTGATGACGATGCCGCCTGCAAGGGTGAGAAAGCCGTTGCTGCGCTGGCTGGGATCGTGGGACTGGAACGAAAGTCCCACCTGCACGATGCCCCAGCCGAGCAGGATCAGACCGACTGCACGGATCAGACCGAAAATGAAATCGCTCAGGTTGTTCACAACGGCGATCGGGTCATTGGCGGCAAAGGCCGTTACGGAGCAGCCGAGCACAAGCGCAACCGACAGCACGGCGGCGCAGTAGAAACGAAAGCCCTTTCTGACCTTGCCGGGCACAGGCAGCTTGGTTGCAGTCTTTTTGGTGTTCTTCATGGGTTTATCCTCCTTGAGAATTGAATTAAAAAAGAGCCTCTATATCCTCGTCGGACAGAAGCTCATAATCGAGTGTGGGTTCATTGGGGGCGGATACGGTTTCGGCGGCAGCGCCTGCAAACGAGAGCGTCGCAACGGCATTTTCCGTCCCGCCGTGTTCATAGGGCGCTGCGCCGCCGTCCTCGGTCAGCGCAATGTTCGGGTGTTTCAGAATGTCGTATTTCTCATCCATCACCGGCCGCTCGCCACGGATAAACAAAAGGGCGTAACGGTTGTCCAGCATACGCACCTCGTCTGGCGTCAGAAGCTCTCTGCCGCTGATCTGATAGTTCGTGCTGTAATTGCCGTTGCGCCCGGATGATTTGCCGTAGGTGTTGGTGTCGATGGTGGATTTGCCGAGATAGGATTCCGAGATCAGCTTGTGGGTCGAAGTTTCGTTGCCGCCGAGATAAAGAAACTCATCGCAGTTGCCGAGTATCGACTCCCATTCCTTTTCAAACAGCGCCTTGAGCGCCGCCACATTTTGCAGAATGATCGATACATACACATTGCGGGAACGCATGACTGCAAGGATCTTGGAAAAGTCCTCCGGCAAACTGACATTGCTGAACTCGTCCATCAAGAAGTGAACGGGAACGGGCAGACTGCCGCCGTATTTGTGGTCGGCCAGATAGAATAGCTGTTGAAAAAGCTGGGTGTACAAAATGCTGACCAAAAAGTTAAAGCTGGTGTCATTGTCGGGGATCAGGGCAAAGAGCGCCACTTTCTTTTCTCCGAGGGACGGCAGATCCAGCTCGTCCGTAGCGGTCAGCGCCGCCAGCGAGGACAGATTGAATTTCTCTAACCTCGCCGCCAAAGTGATCTGAATGGATTTCAGCGTTTTGGCGCTGCCGGAATGATAGTCCTTGTAATACTTCACGGCGATATGGTCAGGCTTCCGCATCTCCAGCCGCTCAAACAGCTCGTCCAGCGGCGAGGTGTATTCGTCGCAGTCCTCCCGCACATCCGCCGCGCGCAGCATCTCCATGACCATCGGAAAATTCTGCTCGTCGGGCGGCGCTTCGTGTTTCAGATAGAAAATGAGAGCCAGCAGGAGCATAGATGCGGCCGTGTCCCAAAAAGGATCGTTGGACTGGCTGCCTTTCGGCGTGGTGCTTTTGAACAGATTGGTCACGAGCCGCTGCACATCGTTGTCGTCCCGCAGGTAGACAAACGGATTGTAGCAGTGGCTTTCCTCCATGTTCAGAAGATCCAGCACCCGCACCTCATAGCCCTTTTGTCGCAGCAGATGCCCCGTACTGCGCAGCAGCTCGCCTTTCGGGTCGAGCACGGTAAAGCTCGTGTTGGCCTGACACAGATTCGGTTTGGCGTAAAACCTCGTCTTGCCTGCGCCGCTGCCGCCGACAACGACCGTGTTGAGATTGCGGCGGTGCTTTCGTCCGTCCAGTCCCATCCGGACATTCTGCGTGAAGATCTTGTTGTCCTCCGGCTCGGCTGCCCGGTATTTTCGGTTGACGGTTCGGGCAGAGCCCCACTTGGCCGAACCGTGTTCCTCGCCTCGACGGTAATTGCGGCGGGACGATAGAATGACACCCACCGCAAGCCCGTAGGCACAAAGCAGAACGAGGACAGTTTTCAGACTGTCCCCGCAAAGCTCAATGTGAAATGGGTCGTTCATCACCGCGGGAAACCGGGCGACGATCTCCGGCAGGCCGCCGTGGGCGGCGGGGGCGATCAGCAGCCCCAGCCACACCACGGGGAGAATCCCGAACAGACAGAGGATAAGGGAAGTGTTTTTATCGTTCCTCATCTCGACCCCTTTCATCTTTATATGGGGTCCCCGCAAAGTCGTCAGACTTTGTGGGGAGAGGAGGAGCGACGGAGTGGTCGAGCTTTCGCTCGCTTGCGGGCGAAACGAGTGAACGCAGTCCGCGACGACGAGGAGCATCGATCACCTTCAAAAGAACTTCGTCAACAATATCGGTGGGGCGTTCTTCCTCCAGCAGATCGTTCCGCATTTCATTGAGGGCATTAACCACAACGCCGTGCTCATAGCGGTCAAGAGTCAATACCCGTTTTTCCTGTTTTCCCATCGTCATCGCTCCTGTTCACTCTGGCGGGGCGCTTTGTTCTGTTCCAGCGACCGCATCATTCTTGCGGAAATGTCATAGGCGGTGTCCCGGATGTCGGTCAGTTCGGCGCGGATCATCTGCGGGTCATCGGTGCGCAGAAAGTCGGCAGGCGCTTCAAAGGCATAGCCGCTCACATCCACACCGAACTCTTTGCCGAGAATATAGGAAACGCACTGTGCCTTGAAACCGGCGTTTTCTTCGGTGTATTCCTCGCCGGTCCGGGCAAGCTCCGCCTGCGCCAGCGCTTTGGACAGACCGCAGAACAGGTCGATTGCCGACAGACCACGGCGTACAAAAACGGCGTTTTGCTCACGGTCGTACACGGCATCCATGCCGTTCGGCAGCTCGTCCACGGACTGCACCGGTGCGGGGCGCTTGTAGATCAGGGCGTTCAGCAGCGCCCGTGCATCATGGGAAACCGCCTGCGGTGCTCTCGTTCGGGCGGTGGTCTGCGAGATGTCATAGACACGCTTGATGTTGTAGGACACGCCGATGCTGCCGTCGTCGCGGGTGTATTCACCGTTGGACTCGACGATCTTAATTGGATGGCCGAACTCCTGCCGCTTGATATACACGCCCTGATCCCGCCAGAAATCTTTGTCGCCAAGCCTGCGGGCGTCCGGCTTCGTGGCAAGAATCAGCAGGGCGTTGGTGGCAGAGTAGTTGCGGAAAGCCGCCTGCACATCCAGATACTCACGGAACTTGCCGCCGTCTGCACAGACCGCCTCGGCGGTGGCGTCGGTCAAAGCGTAAACCTCGTCACGCTCCGCCTTTTTCTTTGCCGCCCACGCCTCCTTGTCAAATTCGTCGGTCTGCGGGGTAGATTCAAAAATATCGTCAAAATTGTTCATCGGTCATCGCTCCTTTGCTTTCTTCGGTTTCTTTCGGGAAGGCTGCTTGTGGGTGGTAGTCGGCTGCTTTTTCGGCTCTTTCGCCGGGGTGGGTTCGGAAACGCCCGGCTCTGCCGCCTCTTTCTGCCTGCTCTCCCGAATTTCCCGCAGTTCTTCACGAACAGAGGGGCGTTCTTCGGGTGGCTTAACAGTACCCTCGGCGGTTCTGCTTTGCTTCTTTGAGATAGGCGCGGACGGACGGGATTTCTCCGTCTTTGCCGCCGCAGGGTTTGGGGATGCGTGTTCCTCCTTTTGAACGGGTGCGCCCAGCAGGTCATCCAGCAGGCGGTCGTCCGCCGCCTTATCGGGCTTCTCCTGCTCAGGGGCAGACGGAGCGGTTTTATCCACCTTGGCCTGTTCGATGTCCCGCTTGATGGAAACGGCATCGACCGTCGCCAGCTTGAACCGCTCCACAATGCGGTTGATCTTGGACGCATCCTCGGCGCGCACCATAATGTCTACCATACCGTCGGCAGAGCGCTCTTTGCCACGCAGGGCGCAGTAGACAACGCCGTACCGCTTGGCTTCCAACGCAAACTGTTTCAAATGTTCCTCGCTGACGGTGAACACTTTGAGTTCCTTGCCGCTTTTGAGCATAGCGGTCAAACGCTGCCTGCCTTTGGTCTTGTTCTTGTCTCTGTTTTTCAGAACAGTATAAATCATAGCGGCGATATTTTTCGCCGCAGAGCCGGTCAGCTTTAAGGCAACTTCCGTACCCTCTAAACTGATCCTTACAATCTGTTCTGCTGCGTCACCGGAATTGTACATGGTCGGTTTTCTCCTTTCCTTTGATATGCTCATCCTCTCGGACGGCTTTGATTTTCTCTTGGATAACGCCGGAGCGTTCGGCTATATCGTCACATAAAGACACCTCCTTTCGCAGAGTGGCAAGCTCTTTTGACAATGCGGATATTCGGTCTTTGATTTCCGCTGACTTTTCGGGATCGGCTTTGACTGCCGCCGTCCGCTGCAATTTGTAAAGCTGTTTTCGCTCAGCAGTCAGAGCGGCAATTTTGTCTTGCGCCTCGTCACGGTATGAAAAAAGCTGTTCGGCGGTATCAATACGATTTCGCACAAGCAGCCTTGTTTCGGCGGTGATGTCGTCCAGCTTTCGCAAATCCTCACGCAAGAGAAAATGAAGTCGCCGCCTATTTTGTTTCGGTTTGTTTTTCGGGAAGATCCCCAGCAGGTAGCAGTAGTGAAAATACAGCGCCCGAAACCCTGTGATTTTGCGGGTCTTTTTCAAGCTGCCGAACAAGCGAATCCGTATGACTTGACGGGTCGGTTCGGACGGTTTCTTTTCAGCTCGTGTCTGCGACAGAATCCGTCTGCGGATTTGTTCAATGGAATAGTCCTCACCGAAATTCCGTATCAGCCTTACAAAGCGTTCCTTGCCCGGCGGCCGTACAGAAATATCCTTGCCGATCTTGACCTCATAACCTTTCTTCCGCAGGTTATCGAAAAACTGCCGTTCAGTCATAGACTGCCGTATGGCTTCGTCAACATCGGCGCGTATTAGTCCCCGCCAAGTGGGGCGCTGTTCCTGCTCGGCGCGCCATTCGCCGTATTGCTTGGCTTTCCCGTACTGTGGGTTTTCAATCACCGATAAACGGTACTCACGGCAAAGCGCATCGGAAACGGTCTGCATATCGTGATAATCCTTTTTGGTGCGGTGATATTTGATTCCGTCCGCAAAGGAAACCGTGTTCAGCACAAAGTGATTGTGCAGGTGATTTTCTTTGTCAAGGTGGGTTGCAACAATCACCTGATAACGGTCGCCCCACAAACGGGCGGCGAGCTTCATCCCGATTTCGTGCGCCATTTCGGGGGTAGCCTCGCCGGGAGCAAAGGATTGATACCCGTGGTAGGCAACCGTCCCGTTTTCTTTGCCGAACCGTTTTTTCACGGCAAGCATTTCATCACGGGCGGTCGAGGGGGAGCAGTTGATACCCGACACAAAACGGTGAACCACGGCGCAGTCCTCGTTATCCGCTTTCTGCGTTTTTCGGGAATTGACCGCATAGCGGATGACATCGGAAAGCTCCTGCCCGTCCTGTTCGGTCATATCCTCGTCCGTGTAAAATTTCGGGTTCGTTGTTTTATCGGGGTTCTCCACATAGACGACCACCTTGCCGAGCCAGCCTTTCACACGCCAGATTGAAGTTGTCGCCATACCGTTATTTCATCGGGCGCGGCAGGATAACCGCCTCGGTGATTTTCTTGACAGCAGTATCAATCTTGCGGCAGGCCTCGTCGTATCTTTGCACATCGAGAACATTCAGGGTGTGCGCTTTGACGGCAATCTGATTGAGATTGTTGCCGATCCCGTGAAGCTCCCTCATCATGGCGTAGTAGTCGGGCGGCGGGGCGTCCTGCGGTTCAAGCCCATTTACCAAGTGCCGCAAATACGCCTCACGGGAAAGACCGCTGCGCTTCACTTTCTTTTGAAAAGCCTCGGCTTCCTTTTTGTCGAGCCAGAATTGAATGTGAACATTGCGTTTTCTCATATTTTCACCTCCGAATTGAGTTCGTTTTGAATTTCAACAATACGCTTGCCTACCGCATACACAACGGGAATCGTCACGCCGTTTCCGGCCTGCTTGTAAAGCTGGGCGTCGGAATTGACAGCGGCCGCTCGATCAAACATATCGTCCGAAAAGCCTTGCAGCCGCCAGCACTCACGGGGTGTCAGCTTGCGGATGCGTCCGCAGCTGAGCGGAATTGCGGAGCCATTTTCAGCTTTGGTCTGATCCGCTTCTTTTGCTCGCTTGACGGGCAAGGCATATTCGCAGGAATCGCAGGCGCAGAGATAAACGCCGTGCTTGTCCTGCGTGTTCAGGCAGAAAGCCGGTTCACCGCATTCCTTGAAGCGCCGTCCGTTCTGCCGCTTGTTTTCCCGGTCGGGAGTGAGGACGGCACGGCAGCCATAAAAAATACCGGAGCTTTCGCCCCGGTTGCTGATCCCGATCTTGTCATAGCCTGCGATCAGGCATTTGGTGTGCTCCTGCTCCAAGATTTTCGGCGTACCCCGTTTTAGTTGGATGAGCGCCGTTTCTTCGGTGCGGTCCGGGCACTCGCCGCTCATGCAGAGAACGCCGCTTTTGTCACCGCTGTGGTTGGTGATGCCGCTGTCATACCTTGCCTTGATACAGCGGGCGTGCTCGGTCAGCCTCGGTTCACCTTTGCACAGGTCGATGAAGTACATGCCCGTGCGCCCGGCAAAGCCGCCGCCCTCGCTCATCAGCGTACAGCTCACGCCTGCGGGATCATAGACCCGCTTGCCCTGCGTGCCGCCGATCAACTGTATAAGAGCCTTGCCGTCGCCTGCGGTGACAGGAAATACTTTTCGTCCACCCTCGGCTCTAAAATGTCGATAAGCGACAAGGTAGATGCGTTCCCGGTTTTGCGGAACGCCGTGGAAGCGTGAATTAAGCAGTCCGTATTCGATATGATAGCCGATTTCGGCCAACGAATGGAGAATGGTCGCAAAGTCCCATCCTCGATTAACGGAGAGCAGATTTTTAACATTTTCAAGGACAAGCCATTCGGGTCGATCTTCGGCAGGCGTGCCTTTGAGGAGTCTAACGATTTCAAAAAAGAGAGAGCTTCGTTTTCCGGCAAGCCCTCTTTGCCGGCCAGATACAGAAATGTCCTGACACGGGAATCCGCCTGCCCAGAGGTTGACTCTCGGCAGGTCGGCGGGCTCGGTTTTGGTGATGTCCTCGCCATACCACTCATCCTCCTTAATATCGTGGATCGCACGGTAGCTGCGGTCTGCAAATTTGTCGATCTCGCAGTGGCCTTTGCAGACCATACCGCAAAGCTCAAAGCCCTTGCGGAAACCGCCGACACCGCTGAAAAAGTCCAAAAAGGTCATGGGTTCGTTCACCGGCTGTGACCTCCTTCCGGGTATAAAAATATCGCCCTCCGCATGGGCGGGGACGAAAAGGGTTTCAGGGATTTCCCTGACAAGTGCCGTTGTGGTATCACAACGGCGATGCTTGCTGGTACAGTGCATGGCGTTTGTCCCATAGGCCGAACATTTTGCCACCGACCGAAATAACATCATCGCTCCTGCTCCGGCTGCGGGCGGTACGGGATGCCGAACAGCGTGCCGTTCATCCTCGCAAGGTGTTCGGGATAGCGAAACATCTTGCCGTAGCGGTCGATTTGCTCGTCGGAAAGACTAGCCAGATTTTCACCCCGGCAGTCGCAGATAAAGGCGGGGCCGAAGATGAAATCCACCATCACGCCATCGTCATTTTTCACGCTGCGGTTCGGGCGCATCCCATTGATCTTGCTTTCCTCATTGCATACGATACAGACCTGCTCCTCAAAGGGATAAAACGGCTCGATCAGACCGCCCACCGTTTTCTGCATCCCGGCAAGGGACGCATCGATCTCGGCCGCACGGGCGAGCTTGCCCGGTTCCAGCAGTACCACCTTGATTTTCTCGCTCATAATTGAAAACTCCTTTCATCGTTGAAAAATTAAATCGTTTATCGTTCTTTGCTCCTTTCTCTGCGCTTAGTGATGGGTAACCCCAGCCGCATACAAAGGCAGTCGTTGTAATCCTTGCCCTGCGGGGGCGGCTGAATGTCCACCGTGACCGCATATTTTCTCGGCAGCAGGGCCTTGATGGTTTCTGCGGCGATCCGTCCCGTAGTGTCGTTGTCAAGCCGCAGCACCACACGGCGGATATGGGGATGCTCGGCAAGATACCGCACCAATGCGGCGGGCAGACTGCTTTCCTCGATTTTCGCCCTTGGCTTGTAGACCCCGGCGAGGGAGAGCAGGTTTTCACTGCGCCAGCCCTTGCCGTCCAGCTTTTGCAGCGTCCCATAGGACAGCAGATCCACCGCCGACTCAAACAGGTGGAGCGTATCGCTTGCGGCCGCCGCAGGAATTCCAAAGGAATAGTGTTTGTCGCTGCCGTTGGTGTCCCCGATGAAGTCCGAGCCGATCCCACGCTGGTTAGCATAGCGGGGCTTTCCGTCTGCGTCCATGCCGACGAACACCACATTGTGATAGGGATAGCTTTCATAAAGGCGACCGGTTTGGATGCAGAAGTCGATCAACTCGTAGTCGATCCCTCTGCGGTGCAGATATTCGACGGCACGGGTGACGCTGCGGTTGGCCTGCGGCAGAAGCAACACCTTTTCTTTCAGCGCTTTCGGAGCCGGGGAAAAGGCGGGCGGCGTCGCTGACAGTTTCCCCATAATGGTTTCGACCGCCTGCGTAAAAGGCATCTCTTTAACCTTAATGAGATAGTCCAGTGCCGAGTAGCCGCCGATCCCACGGGAAAACCAGCACCATTTGCCGTTGGAGATTTTCAGGCTGTCGTGCTCACGGGTGCAGTAGGTGCCGCCCCCGAAATGCACCAGCTCCTGCGGTTCATAAGTCCGCAGATAGGTCAGCAAATCCATCTCACGAGCTCTCGCCACCACCTCCGGCGGGATATATGGCATATGTTTCACCTCCGTTCTGACATAAAAATAGCCGAGGGGCTTTCATAGTGAAAACCTCTCGGCTATGTAGTTATCTGCATATACTTTGACCGTTTTATATGCAGATAACAGAACTGTATATGCAGAAAACGGCAAGGGGTTTCCGTGCCCTCTGTTTCGATCGCTTTGATTTTTTGAGATAGGCCACGGCATTGGTATATCCGATATGTTGCCGTTTCATAGAAGTCTTTGATCTTTCAGAAGTTGGATACACATTTTTCCGACTTTTTCTACTGCGAATTCGCACATTTTTCTGACTTGGGAGGACAACGGCTTGCTATAACGCCCTGTTATAAAATAAACCGGACAGCTCTCACATGGATGAAAGCCGTCCGGCTATGCGATTATCTGCATATATCTCGACCATTTTATATGCTGAAACCGTTTAATAGTCCTTGCTCAGCAGAAAATCCGCCAAATGCACGATCTTGACTCCATTGACATTGCCGGTGACCAGTTCGTCCATCGTTACCACATATTTCGGATAGTTGTCTTTGATCTCAAGGAGATTGGCGACCTCACGGTCGGAACCCTCCGGCAGATTGCGGCATACCTGCACATAGATCCGCTCGTCCCGCCGTACGGCCACGAAGTCGATCTCCTTGGTGGCGTTTTTGCCGATATACACATCATAGCCCTTCCGGCGAAGCTCAAAGTACACGATGTTCTCCAGCATAGCGGCAACGGATTTCGGATTAAAGCCCATCATGCAGTATTTGAGAGAAGCGTCCGCAAGATAGAACTTCTCCTGCGTTTTCAAGACGGTCTTGCCCTGCATATCGTACCGCTGGCAGCGATAGATCACGAAAGCCTTTTCCAGCCACTCCAGATAGTTATAGACCGCTTCCACCGAAAGGGAGCGCCCTTCACCTTTCATGAGTTTTACGATGGCGTTGGCAGAAAAAGTCTTGCCGACATTTTCCACAACATACTTCACTACACGGTTAAACAAATCAAAGTTTGTAATATTATGCCGTCTTGTAATGTCGCTCGTGATAACGGAATTGTATATCCCCTCGACGATCTGATAGGACGAACGCTCATCGAAGTTTCCGAGCGCAACGATGGGAAAGCCACCCATGCGGATATATTCGTTCAAGAGTTCTTTCGGCGTGCGGCCGCTGTCCTTCTTAAACTCCAGATATTCGGCAAAGGACAGGGTAAAGACGGGGATGGAGATATAACGCCCCGTCAGATAGGTGGAGATTTCGCTGGACATCAGCTTAGAGTTGGAACCGGTCACATAGATGTCGGTATTGAAATCCTCCAGCAGACTGTTGACTGCCTTTTCCCAGCCGTCCACTTCCTGTACTTCGTCCAGCAGAAGATAGTAACGCTCGCTGTCGGTTATTTTCTCCTTGATGTTCCGGTACATCTGCTTGGCGGTCATGCCCTCGTCCAGTTCCTCCGAAGTATAGCGAAGGTGGATCACATGGTTTGCCGCAATGCCGTTACCGAACAGGTCGTCTTTTAACATATCCAAAATGGTCGATTTTCCGCAGCGGCGAATTCCGGCAAGGATCTTCACTAGTGGAACATCCCGATAGGTTTTCAGTATATCCAAATAGTAGGGTCTAACGATCATGGTATCGCCTCCTTACTATTAGTATAGCCAAAAACGCCGTTTCAATCAATAGTTTTTGCTGAAATTCCAGAAAAACTTCATGCTATGCATATCTTTTTCAATCTGCTTCGCATTTTTTCTAACATAAAAGCGGCGCAGATCTCTCTGCACCGCTTGCGTCGTTTAATATCAAAGGTGCAAATTTTATCGTTCGGGCTGTTCCGTCTGCCGTGGGGCTGCGGAGCGGATGGGGACGGCGGGCGAACTGATCCGATATTCTTCGGGGATGTTCTCGATGTCGCCGTCGTAGATGTCTACAAAGCGGCCGCCGTTTGACCGCACATATCCGTTATCTCCGAACACGCCGCCTTCTTCGTACCGAATATCCCGTCCGAAGCCCTCATAGTCGATATAGTTTGCCAGTGCGCCGAGATTGCTTGTGTCATAGTAGCCGCTTTCTTCAATCCAATAATAGCCGAGGTCGTAGTCGTTGTGTACACCGGCGAGAAAATCAAAGCAGTCCAAGTTTTCGGTCAGGTTGATCAGCTCCTGCACGCTGCCGGTGTTCTCACCCAAGTCCAAAACTGCCTGCCAAAATTCTTCGCTTTCCCGCAGTTCCATGATCTGCCCGGCAAGGTAGTTCAATTCGCTCAGGCTCTCGTATTCTCCGAGTACCTTGCCAATGGTCGCATCCGGGCAGTCATAGTCGGTGATGAACCATTCCTCATAGCGCCGCCCGATGCCGATGCGCTTGAAAACCGCTTGCATTTCTTCATTTGTCACGGGAAACTTCACCCATTCGCCTACCAAAAAGCCCTCGTTGTATTTGCCGAGGTTGGTGATAAAGGCTTCAAAGGCGCAGTCTCTTGTATCTGGTACATTCATCATAGCTGCCTCCGTTATCGCTCCTGCACCGGCGCCTGCCTGCGGGGGATGGGAAAGCTGTAAACATGGGCGATCTCGTCGCCCAGCCTGCGGGTCACTCTTGTAATGTCCGCACGGGTGGCAATGCCCCGGTAGAGTTTTTCTTTCAGATTGTCGATCTGCGTGTCACTCACGCCGTCCTTATAGGTGCGGTATAGATAATGGTTCGCGCCGTCGTGATGGATGGCATCACAGCGGAAGTCGCCGTTTTTATCCACATACCAAGTGCTGTAATCTATGTCCCGTTCGCTGTAAAGGCAGTCCCGGATATTGCCGCTCGGAATCTCCTTATATCCCATGCGGCGGCCGTGCCAAAGCCCCAGATCACCGACAACGAGAATGGGACGGGAGAGCTGAATGTCCAGATTGGAGCGCTCGTCGTCCAGATAGTCGCTGTTCAGCTCATACATTAGCTCCATGCGCTCGGCTTCGGTGAGGTCGGGGTACTGCTCCTCCAAGTCCTCCCGCCAGTCGTCGTAGTCAATGTCGTTGCTCCAAATGATGTGTCTGCCGTCCTTCATTGCGTCCGTCCCTCGCTTTCTGCCATCAGGAATTGTCCGAACTCGGTAAAGGCATACCAGTTCGTGCGGTCAAAGCGGCTCTCGTTGAATTGCCCTTTTGTGAGTACCCGCCCCTTGACCAGTTGTTTCAGGGCATAGCGGATCTCGTCGTAGGACAGGAACGGGAAAAATCCGGTCATCATCTGCACCGAACAGCGCACCCAAACCTTGCCCTCATGGAGCTGCGGCGATTCGGCACTTTTCTGCTCGATACAGTCCCAAAGGAAGCAGGCCAGCACCGCCGCATTAACTCCGTATTTTTTCGCTATGTCCGCATCAAAGAAATGAACCATAATTTTTTCCTCCGTTCGTTCTGAAAAACAAAAAGCAGCTTTTCAGCCGCCTTTCGGAAAATTTCTATACAGACCACCTATAGCTGTGATCTTTCTTTTTCGGGTAGTACAGGGAGTAACAGGGGGTGAGGTGTGGAGAGGGGGAGAAAGTTTGCGCAGCCGTTTCACTTCCGCAAAAGGGCAGACTTTCCCTAAGGCGTCCTGTTATCTTTCCTGATCGCGTCGGCGCTGCAAATGCCGATTGTAAAATTCCAGTGCTCGAATCACAAAATCAGTTTCCTGCCCTCGCGGAATCGATTTCGGAATGAGCCTCGTTATTCGCTCGTCGCGAAAAGCAGGCTTTTCACGTTGGTTCGGCTTTTCCTCCTGCATAATGGAAAGGATGACTTCTGCGGACAGCTTTCCGTCCCGGCTGAACTCTTTCATTTTGACGGCCTGCGCCAGCGACGGCGTGCAGTCCTCACGCTCCATCGTGTCGTATAGGCTCTGCTGCTGTTCTTTGGAGAGGTAGGAAAGCTCCACGGCGGGACGAAAAGCAATCTTGCCGCTGTCCACCATGTCCAGAACCGGCGGGATCAGCTCGGTCAGGCGGATATACCGCTGAATTTGTGATCTGCTGTCCGGGCTGCTTGCAGCCAGTTCCTCATTAGAACGGCTACCCTTTAACTTCGGCTCCAGTGGGGTCGAAGTTAAATCCGACCGCTGACCCTGCCGTTTTATGGCTTCCAGCTTCATCTTATAGGCAAATGCCTTTTCGGACGGTAAGATTGTTTCTCGCTGCAAATTGCTGTCCACCATGATGATCGTCGCTTCGTCATCAGTGAGGTTGCGGACGATGCAGGGCATTTCGGTGATCCCCGCCAGCGTTGCCGCACATTTTCGCCTGTGACCGGCGATCATCTCATAGCTGCCGTCCGCTTTGGGGCGGACAAGGGCAGGCACCAGCACACCGTACTGCTTTACGCTGTCTACCATCTCCGCCATAGCTTCGTCCTGCTTGACCTTGAACGGATGGTTGGGAAAGTCGGAGATGTCGGCGGGGTTCAGCGTGACGACCTTTTCAAGCTGCGCTTCCGCACGACTCTCGTCGGTGGAGAACAGATCATCGAGCGGCGTCATCCCTAAATCTCTCGGTTTTGCGCTCAAGCTCCAATACCTCCTTTGTCAGCGATCGGTATGCGGCAGCGACCTTGCCGTTCTTGTCGTGGGCAAAGATGCTCTTGCCTCGGCCGCTGGTTTCCGCGGCTCGAACGGAAAAGGGAATTTCCGTCCCAAACACACGGATCTTTTCGCCGTAGTGGGCACGCAGAGATGCGATGATCTCCTTGGCCTCGTTGGTGCGGCTGTCCACCATCGTGAACAGGATGCCGTCGATTTTCAACTTTGGGTTGATCTGCCTTTTAACCTTTGCGATGGACTGCATCAGCAGGTCAAGCCCCTTTGCCGAGAGATACGATGGCTGGGACGGGATGATCACGCTGTCCGCTGCGGCCAGTGCGTTGATCGGCATCATACCGAGCGACGGCATACAGTCAATGAGGATATAGTCGTAATGGGGCTTGACCGCATGGATATATGTCCGCAGCACGCTTTCCCGGCTCATGGCGTTGATCAGCCGAATCTCTATGCCGGACAGCTCAATGTTCGCCGGGAGCAGGTCAACGCCCTCGCCGTGGTGTAGAATACCGCAGCCGTCCGGAATAGGGGCATCGTTGATCACATTCTGCATGATGTCTGCCAGCGTAACGGGCAGCTCATCCGGCTTCGGGTAACCGAGGGATAGAGTCAAAGAGCCTTGCGCATCTGCGTCAATGAGCAGCACCCGCTTGTTCTGCCGGGCAAGCCCGATGCCGAGATTGGCGGTGGTCGTGGTTTTGCCTACACCACCCTTTTGGTTCGTCACCGCGATTACTTTGCAATTCGCCATATGGGTTTCCTCCTTTGCATAAATTTAGCCGCCTGCGATGAAGCAGACGGCTATGTAATATTAGGAACGATATAAATTCAAATGGTTGTAAAAACGAATTGATATTATTCCGATAAGATGTTATACTATAAGCATAAGCGAAAAGAAAATGTTATGTAGGCGGTGAACGCAATGGAATATATGAAAGTCACACAGGCTGCGGAACAATGGGGTATTTCTGACCGTAGGGTTCGTATTCTGTGCCAGCAGGGAAAAATTGAGGGCGTTATTCAAAAAGGGCGCTCCTATCTCATACCGTGCAATGCGGTAAAGCCGATTGACGGGCGCACCCTCCGTCATAAAACGGTATCGGAACAATATTTGCCGATGCTCTCCCGTATCGACAGTATAAAGGAACAGTTAGACCAGCGTCGCCCACTTACGACAGGTGAATTACAGCGATTGCAGGAAGAATTTTTGGTTGAATATACCTACAACTCAAATGCAATCGAGGGAAATACGCTGACCTTACAGGAAACTGCGCTTGTTTTAGAGGGAATTACGATCGATCGAAAGCCGCTGAAAGATCATTTAGAAGCTGTCGGACATAAGGACGCATTCCTTTATGTTCAAGACTTGGTGAAAGAAAAAGCTCCTTTTTCGGGGAGCATTATCAAACAGATTCACACGCTGGTTTTGATGGATCGACCGGGGGACCGCGGCGTTTATCGACGGATTTCTGTTAAAATTATGGGCGCATATCATACGCCGCCGGAGCCGGTTGTTGTTCCGGAACAGATGGAAAAGCTCGTAAAAGAGTTTTCAAAGAAAAAACTGCACCCGATTGAGAGTGCAGCGCTGTTTCATTTGAAATTTGAGGGTATTCACCCCTTTGTGGACGGCAACGGCCGCACAGGGCGTTTGATATTGAACCTGTTTCTTATGCAGAATGGCTATCCACCTATCAACGTGAAATTTGCAGACCGTAAACGGTATTATGAAGCATTTGATAGTTATTATCGTGATAACGATGCGGGGGCCATGGTTCAATTGATTGCCGAGTATGTAGAAGAAAGGCTAATCAGGTATATAGAAATTACGAATTAGGGAGGAATAGAAAATACGAGCACCATTGGTAAAGCCACGCTGCAGTCAGACGAAAACGGTTTGGTTACGCTTCAATGCGATAGGTGTAAAAGCAGATTCAAAATGGATTGTACTTATTTGAATGATGAACTGAGCGGGGATATTTGTTGCCCTGTGTGTGGAATATCAGAAGCGTTAAATACATCTTGGCCTCATGATCTACGGAGGATTGCCGCAGATCGTAAGTTTCCAGAGCGAACGACAGAAAGCAGAAAGTATATCGGTGCAAATCTGCTTGTCCGCAAACAGCAGAAACATATTTAACGGCGATCCTTACACAGCTAACGCTCATACAGAAGCAACTGCATACAGATTTACAATTCGTTTCGACTTAATATCTTCGATAAAATCAGGACTTTTTGAGTGTTTTGCATTATCGGAATCGCAACGCTTTTTTACAGACTTAAATTCGGTAAGACTATGTATTTTCAGTCCAAAACTCAACTGCTTGTCCTCCAAACAAGGACATCGGAGCATTTCTGTCACGTATGTAGGCACCGAAGAACTCGCTCATCTCGAGATGGTGGGGACAATCGTGTACCAGCTGACGCGGAATTTGACGCAGGAGGAGATTCAAAAGCAAGGCTTTGATGTGTATTTCATCGACCACACGACGGGCGTTTACCCGGCAGCGGCCTCCGGCGCGCCGTTCAGTGCGGCGAGCATCGCCGTAACGGGCGACACGCTGGCAGACATCAACGAAGACCTCGCCGCCGAGCAGAAGGCCCGCGTAACGTATGACAACATCCTGCGCTTTGCGGATGATCCCGATGTGCGCGACCCCATCAAGTTCCTGCGCGAGCGCGAGATTGTGCATTACCAGCGCTTCGGCGAGGGTTTGCGCATCGCGACCGATCGGCTTGATTCCAAAAACTTCTACGCGTTTAACCCCTCGTTCGACTAAACAAAAACGGGCGGCACTTTTTCGGTGCTTGCCCGTTTTTCCTATGGCTTACGGCGAATTTGTGACTTTTTAGACGATTTTGACGCAGGATTAGGAGGCAAAATACCCTGAATTTTCCTGCGAATGCGACAAATTCACGGGGGTTCGGGCGTAAATTTTTCCGTACTGTTACAAAGATTTAATGAAACGGCGAACTTTGCGGTAAAACACTGGCGATTTTCTGCACAGTGTGGTATACTAACTCTGTTTAATGCGAAAAAGTGCGGCTTTCCGCAACGGAAAAATTTGGCAGCGTGTGTTTGGGGTGCGGGCAAAGGCCGCACGCTATGCGCAAAAATGGAACGGCGCTGCACAGAAAGGGGCGAAGCCTCTGTGAAAAAAAGAATACTGCTCGGGCTGATCTCCGTTTTCAAAGCGCTGTATAACGCCGTGTACGCCGTCATGAAGCTGCGCCCCATGCAGAAAAAAGTCGTCATGATCAGCCGCCAGTCGAACAGCCAGCGGCCGGATTTTGAACAGCTCGGCGCAGAGATTGAAGCGCGTGATCCAGGGGTGCGTCTTGTGTATCTCTGCCGCGAAATGGGCGATACGCCGTTAGAGCTCCTGCGCTATTGTTTCCATTTGCTGCACTGCGCCGCGGAGCTTTCCACCGCGCATGTGTGCATCATAGACGGCTACTGCATCCCGGTCAGCGTGCTGCATCATCGTAAAGAGCTGCGCGTGGTGCAGGTCTGGCACGCGCTTGGCGCCATTAAGAAGTTTGGCAGGCAGGCGCTTTCCGTGCCCGGCGGGCGCGATAAAGAGCTTGCGGAGCGCATGGGGATGCATAAGCACTACGATGCCGTGCTCTGTGCGAGTCACCGTACAGCAAAAGCCTATGAGGAGGCGTTCGGCGTTTCTGCCGATAAAATGCGCGTGACCGGCGTGCCGCGTGTAGACGCCATTTTGAAAATGAATCGCGCGCGTTGCCGCCGCCGTTTTTTCGCGGCCTACCCGGAGCTGCGCGGGCAGAAGATTGTCCTATACGCGCCCACGTTCCGCGACGGCGAGCAAATGCCCGAGATTGAGCCGCTCATCACGGCGGCGGAAAAAATGGGTATGCTGCTCATCGTGCGGCTGCACCCACTCGACCGCGAGCGCTTGGAGCGCCGCCGTGTGCTGCCGAAATTCCGCGAGTGCCCGGAGTTCGGCACCTTCACGCTAATGGCAGTAGCAGACGCCGTCATCACGGACTATTCCGCTATTTCCATTGAGGCGAGCCTTATCAAAAAGCCGGTGTATTTCTACGTTTACGATTTAGAACGCTACAAGGAAACGCGCGGCCTCAACTTTGACCCGCTTGCAGAGATGCCGCACTGCGCATTCACAAAAGCCGAGCCTCTGGTCGACTGTATTCTCCACACGCCCTATGATTACGAAAAGCTCACCGCCTTCAGGAAAGAATTCGTGGAGACGGATGACACGAACAACACGCAGCGCTGTGTGGATCTTATAATGACTTTCCTTACAGAAGGGATAAATGATAGATAAAATGAAGTCAGAACGTAATTTTGATTCGATAAAAGTCAGCGTTATCGTTCCTGTATACAACGTTGAAGCGTATTTGGAGCGTTGCCTTGATTCCTTAGTGAAGCAAACGCTGGAAGAAATGGAGATCATTGTTGTCAACGACGGCACAAAGGATAATTCGCAGGCGATCATAGACCGTTATGCCGCAGCATATCCGCAGAAGGTGATAAGCCTCATCAAAGAAAACGGCGGACTATCCGATGCGCGCAACTACGGTATTCCGTATGCGCACGGTGAATACATCGGCTTTGTGGACAGCGATGACTATTTAAACGTGACTATGTACCAAAAGCTGTACGACCGCGCCGCTGAAACGGATTCGGACATTGTGGTTTGCGGCTATTACGGCATAGACGAAAATACCGAAACGCGGCGCTTTTTCCAGCGCGGCAGCACTCTGGAGTTTGGTGTGAGCCTGCACGAAAACCCGAAGCTTCTGTACACAAATGCACCGTATGCCTGGAATAAAATTTACCGCCGCGCCTTATTTGAGCGCACGGGGATACGCTTCCCGAAAGGGAAAATTTATGAGGACATTGCGACCATCTATCCGCTGATGCTGCATGCCAACCGAATCTCCAAAGTAAACGAGCCGCTGTACTACTATATTCTAAAGCGCGAAGGCGCAATCACGGCGACATTCTCCGAGAACATCCTGCAGATGTATGATTCGCTCGCAATCATGAACGAATACTATATTCGGGAAGGCGCATTCGAGGAGTTTAAAGAGGTGCTCGGCTTCATCAATTTGAAGCACACGATCCTGCGCTTCCGCGATTTTACGGCATATAAAGATAAAGACCTGCAGTTTAAAGTCGTCCGTAAGGGCTTTCAGCATCTGGATCACTATTTTGATGACTGGCGCAGAAACAAGGCGTTTTTTGACTTTTTCTTCTCCAAAAAACGGCTGATGGGCGCTTTGGCCAAGCACGAGCTCACGTGGTATCTTTACAGCATGATGCCGAATTCCGTGCTGCGCCTTTTGGGCAAAGCGGCAAAAACGATGCGCAAGGCTTTGACGGTTTTCTCAAAGCGCAGTTATTTGAATAAATACTACTACGTGCGCACGTGTAAAAAGAAGCCGCTTTGCGACAAGCAGGTGCTTTTTGAATCCTTCCACGGTACGAACCTAAATGATTCGCCGTTCGCGATGATGCGCGAGCTGGCAAAGGACCCGACGTTTACCATCTATTACACGTCGAAAAAAGAGCTGATGGGCGAGCACCGGAAGATATTAGATGCGTATGGGCTGAACCGTGTGCAGCTTATCCCGCTCGGCTCGAGAAAATACCAGAAGATTTTGGCAACGAGCCGATACCTTGTAAATAATGTGAGCTTTCCAACGTATTTTATCCGCCGTGAAGGGCAGGTCTATTTGAATACATGGCACGGAACGCCGCTGAAGACCCTCGGCAAAAAAATGGCGATGGGCATTCAGGATATGAGCAACATGCAGCGCAATTTCCTGCACAGCAGCTATCTTCTGCACCCGAACCGCTATACGATGGATCACATGATGGAAGATTACAACCTGAACCACCTCTATACGGGAAAGGTGATCCTGAGCGGGTACCCGCGCAACGCGATATTCTGGGATAAAGACGCGGCAGCGGCGGTGCGGAAGCAATACGGAATGGACGGCAAGGAAACCTTTGCCTACATGCCGACTTGGCGCGGCGCGATGAGCTCCGGCGCAAACAAGGGCGGGTACGAAGCGGAAGTGCGCGACCTGCTGACAAAGTTCGACAGCGCGCTGACGGATAAGCAGATCATGTACGTGAACCTGCATCCGCTTGTAAAAGACAAAGTGCCGATCGAAGGTTATAAGCACATTGTAAAATTCCCGGATGACGTGGACAGTTACAGCTTTTTGAATGCTGTGGACGTGCTGATTACGGACTATTCCAGCGTTTTCTTCGATTTTTCCATCACGCGCAAGCCAATCGTGCTCTTTATGTACGACTATGATGCGTACATGGCAGAGCGTGGCATGTATATGGATGTGCGCGACCTCCCGTTCCGCAAAATTTATACCATGAACGAAATGCTCGCATACCTGCACGAAAACGATAAACAGGCAGATGTGAACAGTGCGGCGTATGACGCGTATTATAAGATGTTTACAAATTACGATGCGCCGGATAATATTCAGAACCTGAACGACATGCTGTTCTACGGAAAAGCGCCGAAGTTTGAAGTGATCGATTATGCCGAAAACAAAAAGCGGCCGCGAAATGTTTATCTTGTCGGAAAGAACGACCATAAGGGTTGGGCGAAAGAGCTGGAACAGCAGCTGCATTCCATGGAAGCGCCCGTAGCGGTTTTCCTGCGCAGGGATTTCAACGAGCTCACCCTCAAGGAGCTGACCGATAAATATAACGATTGGCTGGATTACACCGTGATTGATACGCAGATGTTCCTTTCTTTGCCGGAAAACATCAAGCTGTTTTTCAGCAGAGAGCGTAATAAGTATAATTGCGATGCTGTTTTCGCGCGGGAAGTATTCCGTATTTTGCCGCATCTGAATATTCAAAGTGTAACGGCAGGCGATGACTCTTACAGAAACCGGAGCATTGAGCAAGCTGTAAAAAACGAAAGGAAAGGCTAAAACATGAAACGAGTATTGACCTACGGAACGTTTGACCTGCTGCATTACGGCCACATCAACCTTTTAAAGCGCGCAAAGGCACTGGGCGATTATCTTATCGTGGCGCTTTCCACGGATGAGTTCAACGCCGGCAAGGGCAAAAAAGCGTTTCACGATTATGAAACGCGCAAAATGATGCTCGAAGCCATTCGCTACGTTGACCTTGTCATTCCGGAGGAAAGCTGGGATCAAAAGATCAGCGATGTGAAGGACTACCATGTGGACGTAGTCGTTATGGGTAGTGACTGGGAAAACAGCGATCGCTTTGACTACCTCAAGGATTACTGCGAGCTCGTCTTCCTGCCGCGCACGCCGGGCATCTCCACCACGAAGATCAAGCACGACCTCGGCCTTGTAAACGAAAACGAAAATGCCGAAGCGCTTATGAACCACTGATTATACGCTTTCGCAAAAAGTTATTTATAAAAATAGCAGATATAAAACACGCTCCCGCTGCAGATACTTTAAAGAAGTAGGCAGGGGAGCGTGAATTTTTTTGAGAAAAGTTGGTCAAAAGGTTTTTATCGCCGTTACAGTTCGCTCTGTGTTACGCCGTCAAATCGACATACTCGCCTTTGACGAAGCCCAAAAGCTGATCCGGGTTTACGATGAGCTGCACGCCGCGCATACCGCCGCTGACGGCAATTGCATCAAACAGCATGGCGGTCTCGTCGATATACGTCGGGAACTCCTTCTTCATGCCCACGGGCGAGCAACCGCCGCGGATATAGCCGGTCGTCGGCAGCAAGTCTTTCACGTGCAGAAGCTCCACGGATTTATTTTTGCTGGCTCTGGCAGCTTTTTTGAGGTCTAATTCCTCCGCTACGGGGATGCAAAACACGACAAACCCGGTCTTATCGCCGCGCGCAACGAGCGTTTTGAACACCGTCTCATACGGCATGCCCACGGCGTCTGCCGCGTGTACGCCTGCGAGATCGGTCTCCTCAAATTCATATGTGCGCACCTCATAGGGAATCTTCGCGCTGTCCAGCATGCGCATGGCGTTCGTCTTTTTTACGCCGGAGCTCATGCTTCACCGAGCTCCTTCAGGATCATGTCGGCCGCCTGCTTTGCGCACTTGCGGTAGCCTTCTTCGGTCAGGTGCAGCATATCCGGGCACTTATAATAGTGCTCGTCTTCCTTGCACAGCGCGTAAAGGTCGTTCACCGGGATGTTTTCCTCTGCCATCAGCTTTTTGGCGGCGTTGTTATACAGCTCCACCCACTCGTTATTGTAGTTGATGCTGTCCGCCTGCGTGCCGGTGTTGTCTGCCGCCATGCCGGGCTCCAAAATCGGCGTGGTGGTCGCGAAGATGATCTTCGCGCCGTTTTCTCTGCACAGCTTGATGATGCGCTTTAAGAAGTGCACATATTCCTCAACGGGGTGCATGGCCTCCGTCATCGGAGCCTCAATGTTCATATCCCAGTAGCCGTTGTTCCAGTGTACCACGTCAAAATGGCCGTGATGCTTGAACATCTGGTTCGCCTGCCACAGCGTGTACGCAGCGAAGCGGCCGTTGTCCTCGGCGTCGTAAACGACCTCACACTTGCCGTCTAACTCTTCTTTTACATAATCGTCATAGCCCATGCGAATGGAATCGCCGAGCAAAAGCACTTTTTTCATTCTGAAAACCTCTTTTCGGGTAGATTTGCCAATAGAATTATACTGCCAAAACCGTGAAAATTCAAGATGCTTTCGGCAGTATACAAAAGGGCGTTGCGTTTCTCTGGAAAGCGTGGTATACTCTGCTTGTTTTTCTAAAAGGATCGAAAAAAGGAGCTGTGAAAAATGGGCAGATACGATGAAATGTTGGCGCGTTTTATGGCATTTGCCGAGCGTGAGCCGCGCATTTTGATGGGCGTGCAGGTCGGTTCCGGCGTGCGGAAAGACCGCCCGGCGGACGCCTACACGACGCAGTGGGTGCAGAACGCATTTGAAAATTAAACCCGCCAAACACAGCAAAACGGCACCGATGAAATCTGTCACCGGTGCCGTTCATTTTTAGGTTAGGGGAAAAGCTGACTTACTTCTTTTCCTGAATGTACTTGTCGATTGCAGCTGCGGCGGTCTTGCCTGCGCCCATGGCGAGGATAACCGTTGCGGCGCCCGTTACGGCGTCACCGCCTGCGTACACACCCTCGATGGAGGTGAGGCCGTGTTCGTCCGCAATGATCTGGCCGCGCTTCTGGGTCTCAAGACCCGGGGTGGTGACCTTCAGCAGCGGGTTCGGGGAAGTACCGAGGGACATGATAACGCAATCCATCGGAATATCGAATTCGCTGCCCTCAATGACGATCGGGCTGCGTCTGCCGGAAGCGTCCGGCTCGCCAAGCTCCATTTTTACGCAGCGAATACCGGCGACCCAGCCGTAATTCGGGTCACGCGGGTCGGTGACGTCCGTCGGCAAAATCTCTACCGGGTTCGTCAGCGTGTGGAAGATGATGCCCTCTTCCTCTGCGTGCTCCACTTCCTCCTTACGTGCCGGCAGTTCTGCCATGCCGCGGCGGTAGATGATGTACACGTTCTCCGCGCCGAGACGCTTTGCGGTTCTCGCGGCGTCCATGGCCACGTTACCGCCGCCGACAACTGCCACGTTTTTCGCGTGCTGGATCGGCGTAGTGGAATCATCGCGGTAAGCCTTCATCAGGTTGCTGCGGGTGAGGAATTCGTTTGCGGAGTACACACCCTTCAGGTTCTCGCCCGGGATGTTCATAAAGCGGGGAAGACCTGCACCCGTGCCGACAAACACGGCCTCGTAGCCGTACTCGTCCTTCAGCTCTTCAATCGTCAGGATACGACCGATAACCATATTGGTCTCCACCTTGACGCCGAGCGCCTTGAGGTTATCGACTTCCTTCTGCACGATGGACTTCGGCAGACGGAACTCCGGGATGCCGTACACGAGCACGCCGCCTGCAAGGTGCAGCGCTTCGTAAATCGTCACGTCGTAGCCCAGCTTTGCGAGGTCGCCCGCGCAGGTAAGACCCGCAGGGCCGGAACCGATAACGGCAACCTTGTGGCCGTTCTTCGGCGCGGTGATGGTGGCAACGGTAGCGTGTGCGTTGTGCCAGTCGGCAACAAAACGCTCCAAACGGCCGATGCCGACCGGTTCGCCTTTAATGCCGCGCACGCACTTGCCTTCGCACTGCGTCTCCTGCGGACAGACACGGCCGCAGACAGCCGGCAGGGAAGAGGACTGCGCAATAACCTGATACGCGCCCTCAAAGTCGTGCTCGGCGACCTTTTTGATGAATTCCGGAATATGAATATTGACCGGGCAGCCGGAAACGCACGGCATGTTCTTACAATTCAGGCAGCGCTGTGCTTCGTCCAGCGCCATTTCTTCGGTATAGCCCAGTGTGACCTCTTTAAAGTTCTTGTTGCGGACGTTCGGGTCCTGCGAGGGCATGGGGTTCTTTGTCATTCTCATGTTAGGCATGATCACTCAACCTCCTTCTTGAACAGGTTGCAGGCTTCCTCATAAGCGTGGCGCTCGAAAGAAGTGTAGCTGCGGGAGCGGCTCATCGCCTCGTCAAAATCGACCTCGTGGCCGTCAAAGTCCGGGCCGTCTACGCAGGCAAACTTCGTTTTGCCGCCAACGGTCAGGCGGCAGCCGCCGCACATGCCCGTGCCGTCTACCATGATCGGATTCATGGAAACAACGGTCTTCTGGTTGTATTCCTTTGTGGTGAGGCAGACGAACTTCATCATGATCAGCGGGCCGATGGCGATGACCTCGTCAAAACGCTCGCCGTTTTCAAGCAGCGTCTTCAGCGGGGCGGTGACATTGCCCTTTTCGCCGTAGGAGCCGTCGTCCGTCATCAGCGTGAAGTGGTCGGAGCAAGCCTTGAATTCGTCTTCCAGAATTACGAGATCCTGATTGCGGAAGCCGATGATAGAGGTGACTTCCGCGCCCATGGCGTGCAGCTCTTCGGCAATGGGCAGTGCGATGGCGCAGCCTACGCCGCCGCCGATAACGCAGACCTTCTTAAGACCGTCTACATGCGTTGGTACGCCAAGCGGGCCTACGAAGTCGTGCAGACATTCACCTTCGTTTAAGTGGTTGAGCTTTTCGGTCGTTGCGCCGACAATCTGAAAAATGATTGTAACGGTGCCCTTTTCGCGGTCATAGCCGGCAACGGTCAGCGGGATGCGCTCGCCGTTTTCGTCTACGCGCAGAATGATAAACTGGCCGGGCTTTGCTTTTTTCGCAATGAGCGGCGCCTCGATCTCCATCCGCGTCACTGTGGGGTTCAGCGGCTGTTTTTTAACGATCTTATACATACTTCAAAACCTTTCCCTTCAGGCATGTGCGCAGTTTGTGCGATTCTGCCTAAGTTTTGTCTGTGTCGGATGCCGGTTTTGCAATTTTTGCCTTTAAAACCTGCAAACGATACTATTATAACAGAGAAATATCAAAATTACAACGGGAAAAGACAGGAAATCCCTGCCGTGCGGCGATTTCCGAAGAAATACCGGGCGGCAGGGATAGAATGTCCTTTTACCGGACAGATGCCCGGGATGCGTTATAGATTGTCTTTATAGACTTAGAAGTCAACTTCCGTGTCGTAGTAGCAGCACTTAAGCAGCTTTTCCATCTCTTCCTGGCTGGGCTGACGCGGGTTGGAACCGGTGCAGGCATCGGCGATAGCGTTCTTTGCGATCTCCGGCAGTCTCTCAAGGAAGACGTTCTCCGGCACAAAGCCGTTCTCGGTCGGGAAGCTGTCCGGGCCGTAGTGCTTGATGCAATGCGGAATGTTCAGCTCGTCGTTCATGTTGCGCAGGTATTGGATGAGCAGCTGTACCTTCTCGTCGTCGTTGTTGCCACCGAGGTGCATGTAGTCGGCGATGACACCGTAACGCTTCTTTGCGGTCTCGTCCTTTGCGTTGAACGCGATGACCTTCGGCAGGTACATAGCGTTTGCAGCGCCGTGGATGATGTGTGCGCCGTAATCGGCAAACGCAGCGCCGGTCTTGTGTGCCATGGAGTGTACGATGCCGAGCAGAGCGTTGGAGAACGCCATACCGGCCAGACACTGTGCGTTGTGCATGTTGTCGCGGGCGGTCATATCGCCGTTATAGGACGGGATAAGGTCCTTCATGATCATCTCGATTGCGTGGATGGCGAGCGGGTCGGTGAAATCGCAGTTTGCGGTGGAAACATACGCTTCAATCGCATGGGTCATAGCATCCATACCGGTGTGCGCAACGAGCTTCTTCGGCATCGTCTCGGCAAGGTCCGGGTCAACGATGGCGACATCCGGGGTAATCTCGAAGTCAGCAATCGGGTACTTAATGCCCTTCTGATAATCGGTGATGATGGAGAATGCGGTTACTTCCGTTGCGGTGCCGGAAGTAGAGGAAATGGCGCAGAAGTGTGCCTTCTGGCGCAGCTTCGGCAGGCCGAAGACCTTGCACATATCCTCAAACGTAACGTCCGGGTATTCATATTTGATCCACATAGCTTTTGCGGCATCGATCGGAGAGCCGCCGCCCATCGCGATGATCCAATCCGGCTGGAACTCGATCATCTTCTGCGCACCCTTCATAACGGTCTCAACAGACGGGTCAGACTCAATGCCTTCAATCAGCTCGACCTCCATGCCGGCTTCCTTCAGATAGCCGACTGCACGGTCCAAAAAGCCGAAACGCTTCATGGAGCCGCCGCCTACACAAACAACAGCCTTCTTGCCTTCAAAATGCTTCAGTTCTTCCAAAGCACCCTTGCCATGATACAAATCGCGGGGAAGTGTAAATCTTGCCATAAGTCTATCGCCCTTTCTATGTGAAGCAATTTATCGCAAAGCTCGGTGGTTTGCACCACCTAACTTCTTTTTACGACTGTATTGTATATCAAAATTTTTGATTTGTTAAGTGTTAAATTTGCATATTGATATTTCTATATCGATATATATGTACTAAAAATGAACGGAGTGTTAGGGAACTATTTTGTTGTGTTTCACAGAGAGTTTGATAATAAAATGTCACGCAGAAGAAATACACATTCTGCGCGACATTTTTAACTTGCTTATGAAATTTGTTTCACGGTGCGTATACTATATATAAATACGGTATTGTCCTCGCGCGGATTCGGCACGAGCTCCGCTGTGAAGATCGCCTGTGGTTCCGCCTCGTTCTCGTCGCGGATGAGCGCTGCCGTCACGGTGTACACATCTCCGCTTTTCACACAGTCTTGTATGTCCACGGAAAAGCCGCCGCCGCTTATAGGCCGCGCATAGGTGTCGCTGTCTGCATCGTACGAAATCTCACCCGAAAGCGAGTCGGGAATATCCGGCAGGTCTTCATTTGCGGCGCTTTCGAATAGTCCGCTCACAATTTCTTCAATCACCCCGCGCGAGAGTACCAGCGCGCTGCCGGTCGTTTCTGCGCTGTAAAACGTCATGCCGCAGTTGTCCACCGCAAAGGCCGCGGTCTGCCAAAAGTAAACGGGATCATTCGCGTCGAACGCCATGCCGTTCATCTGCGCCAGAATGTGTGCTTCCAAAAGCGGCGCCATCGCTTCAATCTCCGCGGTAATCTCTGCGTTTTCGCTTACCTCGTTGCTTTCCGGTGCGGGAGATGCGGTGGATTTTACCGTCGGCTCAGTGGTAGGCGATGCCGTTGCGGTCGCTTCGGGGGAAGGCGTCGGCGTTTCCGCTACGTGCTCTGAAGCCGCCGCGCTGCGCACACTTTGTGTGTTTTCCGCTGTGCCGCAGGCGGCCGCAGAGAGCGCAAGCGCCGCAGAAAGCACGGAAGCTAAAATCGTTTTTCCAAGCTGCATATGGTTTTTCACTCCTTTCAGCCGTTTTTTAGTATAAGACACTTTTAGCACAAAACTGTGAACGCCGTTTGAATTTCGTGCATTGTGCAAAAATTTTTCATTTCCGTGAACATTTCGGAAATACGCTTTACAAATCGGGGTCTGTCATGTAAAATAAGTATAAGTATAAATCTGTGCATTTGCAAATTGAAAAAATTTGCGGGTGTGCGTCACAGGATATGGAATACTAAAGAATCGAGGATGAACGTATGAATTTGAAGTACAAAAGAGTTCTCTTAAAGCTCAGCGGCGAATCGCTTTCCGGAAAGATCGGTCACGGCATCGATTTTGACACCGTTGTCAAGATCTGCGAGCCCATCAAGAAGATCGTAGATATGGGCTGCGAGGTCGCCATCGTTGTGGGCGGCGGCAACTTCTGGCGCGGCAGAAGCAGCGGCAGCATGGACCGTACCCGTGCAGACCACATGGGCATGCTGGCTACGGTCATCAATGCACTCGGCGTGGCGGACGGTCTTGAGCAGGTCGGCCTTGATGTGCGCGTGCAGACAGCTATCGCCATGCAGGAGGTCGCAGAGCCGTACATCCGCAACCGTGCGGTGCGTCACCTTGAAAAAGGCCGCGTTGTCGTGTTTGGCTGCGGCACGGGTAACCCGTACTTCTCCACCGATACCGGCGCAGCGCTGCGCGGTGCAGAAATCGACGCCGAAGTCATCTTAAAGGCGACCATGGTCGACGGCGTTTACGACAGTGACCCGAAGAAGAACCCGAACGCAAAGAAGTACGATCATCTCACGTATATGGAAATCCTCAATCAGAACCTGCAGGTCATGGATATGACGGCCGCTTCCTTCTGTAACGACCGCGGCATCCCGTTCCTTGTGTTCAGCATTGAGGACCCGGAGAACATCGTCCGCGCCGTCTGCGGCGAAAACGTCGGCACGGTCATCACGAAGGACTAAAGCTTTTTAGGGGAGAAGCCTTGTGCGCCCTGATAAAGAGCACACAAAACGTATAATGAAATAACAGATAGGAGAATATACTTATGAAGGAAGTATTGGCAAAAGCAGAAAGCAAAATGGGCAAAACCATCGCGAGACTCGAAAGCGACTACGCCGCCATCCGCGCAGGCCGCGCAAACCCGGCTGTGCTCGATAAGGTCATGGTCGATTACTACGGCGCACCCACGCCGGTCAACCAGCTTGCAGCCGTTTCCGTTGCGGAGGCACGCGTGCTGACCATTCAGCCGTGGGACGGTTCCGTCTGCCGCGCCATTGAGCGCGCCATCCAGACCTCGGACATCGGCATCAACCCGCAGTCCGACGGCAAGACCATCCGCCTCATTTTCCCGCCGCTCACCGAAGAGAAGCGTAAGGATATCGTGAAGGACGTCAGCCACATGGCAGAAGAAGCAAAAATCGCCCTGCGTTCCATCCGCCGCGACGCTATGGAAAAGCTGAAGGCGATGAAGAAAGACGGCGAACTGACCGAGGACGACCTGAAGCAGGCGGAAAAGAAAACGCAGGAGCTGACGGATAAGTACGTAAAGCAGGCAGACGAACGCTCTGCCGCAAAGCAGAAGGAAGTTCTCACCCTGTAAGCAAAAGGAAGGCTCCGAAATGGCATTTGGAAGTAAAGAAAACAAAACGCCCGTGCAGGTGCCGGCACATATCGGCATCATCATGGACGGCAACGGTCGTTGGGCTAAAAAGCGTGGTCTGCCGCGTACGGCGGGCCACACGGCGGGCGCGCAGAATTTCCGCACCATCACGCGGTATGCATCGTCTATCGGTGTAAAATATCTCACGCTCTACGCGTTTTCCACGGAAAACTGGAGCCGCCCTGTAGACGAAGTCTCAGCGCTGATGAAGCTTTTCCACCAGTACCTCGAGGAAGCGCTGCGCGACTTCATGAATGAGAATATCCGGGTGCGCTTTATCGGCGATATTTCTGCTTTTGCGCCTGACTTACAGGCGCTCATTCATCGCGTGGAGGAAGCGAGCAGCGTGAAGACCGGCATGGTGCTGAACCTCGCCATGAACTACGGCGGCCGCGCAGAGATTACCCGCGCGGCACGCATTTTGGCAGAGCGCGTCAAAAACGGCGAGCTTTCGCCCGAGGACATCACGGAGGAAACGCTTTCCGGCGCTATGTACACCGCCGGCCAGCCTGACCCGGATCTCATCATCCGTCCAAGCGGCGAAGAGCGCATCTCAAACTTCCTTTTGTGGCAGAGCGCCTATACCGAATTTGAATATTTTGATATTCTCTGGCCGGATTTCAAGCCGAAGCACTTGGACGAAGCCATTGAAAAGTTCAACAGCAGACAACGCCGTTTCGGCGGTGTATGATTTTTTGCAGTGCGGGCGGCACATGCCGCCCTGTACCGCGTTTCTATTACATTCCGAACGGTGAAAGGAAACCATAGGTATATGAAGGACAGAGTTTTATCCGGTGTCACGCTGGTCGCATTTTTCATGGCAATCGTCGTGTTCAACCGCTCTTTTCCGCTGGCACTCAATATTGCCATTGCGTTTATCTCCGCGCTCGCTGTTTTTGAAGTCATCAAGGCGCTGGAACTTTCCGACCGCTGGTATATCACGGTTCCCAGCATGACAGCTGCCGTGCTGGTGCAGTTCTGTGAATTTCAGCAGGCAAATATCTTTATTTATTCCGCGTTCACGGCGTGCATTTTCTGCGCGCTGCTGCGCCACCACCGCGAGATCACTTTTAAAGAAATGGCCGTTGTGTACAGCATGGTCGTTTTGATCCCACTCGCGCTGCAGACTATCGTTCTGGTGCGCACGTTAAGCGACCAGCACGGCATGTTCTACGCGCTCGTGTGCGTATTCTCCGCATGGATTCCGGACGCAGGCGCGTTTTTCGCCGGCAAGATCTTCGGTAAGCACAAGCTGTGCCCGGAGATCAGCCCCAAAAAGACTGTGGAGGGTCTCATCGGCGGCGTGTTGTCCAGCGTCATCATTTTGCAGCTCGTGGGTCTCATTTTCACCTACGGCATTTACGGCGGCGAACGTCAGGCAAACTGGCTCTCGCTCTTAATCATCGGCTTTTTCGGCGCGTTTGTGTCCGTGCTCGGCGACCTCAGCTTTTCGCTTATTAAAAGAAGCTGCCACATCAAAGATTTCGGCAGCGTTATTCCGGGACACGGCGGTATTTTGGACCGTTTCGACAGCGTGATTTTCACCGCACCGTTTGTCTACATGGTAACGATGCTGCTGCCGATCGTGTCGTAAGAAAGGATGGGTCTGCATGAAAAAGTTAGCTTTGCTCGGCTCTACCGGGTCCATCGGCACACAGGCGCTCGACGTTGTGCGCTGTATACAAAAGGAAGGGAAGCACGCCGTTAAAGTGGAGGCGCTCGCTGCCCATTCCAATATTCGGCTTCTGGAAGAGCAGATCCGGGAATTTAAACCGCAAGCAGTTGCGGTTTTTGATTTGGAAGCGGCTTCTAAGCTTCGCGCCGCCGTCCGTGACCTCGATGTGAAGGTGTACAGCGGCATGGAGGGCCTTTGTGCCCTGACGGAGCTGGAAAGCGTTGATATCGTTTTAAACTCCGTCGTGGGCATGGTGGGTCTCAAGCCGACCTTAACGGCACTCGAAGCCAAAAAGCAGATGGCGCTTGCGAATAAGGAAACGCTCGTCGCAGGCGGTTCACTCGTCATGAAGACCGCCAAGGAAAACGGCATCGAAATTCTGCCCGTAGACAGCGAGCATTCTGCCATTTTCCAGTGTTTGCAGGGTATGTACAAAAAGTGCGACTTAAATAAAATCATCTTAACGGCGTCCGGCGGTCCGTTCTTCGGCAAAAAAGCCGGGGAGCTTCAGCATATCCGCCCCGCAGATGCCTTAAAGCACCCGAACTGGGACATGGGCGCGAAGGTCACCATAGACAGCTCCACGCTCATGAATAAGGGGCTTGAATTCATCGAAGCCAAGTGGCTTTTCGATATGGAGCCGGACGACATCGACGTCGTTGTGCACCGCGAAAGCATCGTGCACTCGCTCATTGAGTATAAAGACCACTCCGTCATCGCGCAGCTCGGCGTGCCGGATATGCGCATCCCCATCCAGTATGCGCTTACCTACCCGCGCCGCTTCCCGTCGCCCGTAAAGCAGTTGAATTTGGCTGATTGGCAGAAGCTGACGTTCTATGCGCCGGACGAAGAAACCTTCACGTGCTTTGGCGCGTGTAAGCGTGCCATTCGCCGCGGCGGTACACTGCCCGCGGCGGTCAACGGTGCAAACGAAGCCGCTGTTGCGCTGTTTTTAAAAGAAAAGATCGGCTGGCAGGACATCGGCGAGCTCGTGTGCCATGTAGCCGATACATTTGAAACCGCGCCCGTTACAAGCGTGGAGGACGTTTTGGAAGCCGACCGCAAAGCGCGCGCCTATGTGCTGGAGCGCTGCGGGGAGAGCGCAAGATGAGCACGGTGGTGCAGGGCATCCTGCTCGCCGTTATCGGCGTATTGCTCTTCGGGCTTATCATTTTCATCCACGAGTTCGGCCACTTTTTCACAGCGAAGCTGAGCCACGTGTGCGTCAACGAATTCTCCATCGGCATGGGGCCAAAGCTTTTCTCGTTCACCCGCGGTGAAACGCAGTATTCCCTGCGGCTTTTGCCCATCGGCGGCTACTGCGCCATGGAGGGTGAGGACGAAAAAAGTGACGACCCCCGCGCGTTTGGCAACCGTCCCGTTTGGCAGCGCATGATCGTGGTTGCGGCGGGCGGCATTATGAATATCCTGCTCGCCGTTTTGCTGATGATGGTCATCTGCGGACAGGAAGACCGCTACGCCACCATGCGGATCGCCGGTTTTGCGGAAAATTCCGCGTTTGAAGCCGCCGGCGTGGAGGTGGGCGACGTCATCACCTCCATTGACGGCTACACCGTCTGCACCGGGCAGGATCTTTCCTTTGCTTTAAGTATGGCGGCGCTTGATTCCACAGACGGCACCGCGGCGCTCGACCTTACCGTAAAGCGCGGCGAAGAGACCGTCACCTTTAACGATATGACCATCAACACAACATCTACGGACGGCAAGCAGTACCGCGCCGTGCTGGATTTCTACGTGTTGGGCGAAGAAAGAACGCCGTGGACGCTCATCAAAAACGCGTTTGCGGATACGTACTCCACCGTGCGTATGATCTTCAACAGCCTCATCGGCATAGTGACAGGCCGATTTGGATTTAGCGGGCTCGCGGGTCCGGTCGGTACGGCGCAGGCAGTCACGCAGGCCGCAAGCGCGGGGCTCAAGCAGAGCTTCGGCGCAGCGGTCAACAACATCGTGTACATCATGCTTGTGATCTCCGTGAACCTCGGCATCGTGAATTTACTGCCGCTGCCGGCGCTCGACGGCGGACGGCTCGTGTTCCTCATCATCGAAGCGATCTTCCGCAGGCCGGTTCCGGCAAAGTACGAACGCTGGGTGCACGCAGGCGGCTTTGCACTGCTTATCTGCCTGGTGCTCGCCGTCACGTTCCAGGACATCATGCGCATTGCAACAGGCGGATAAGGGAAAGGACGATACAATGAAACGCATTTCAAAACAGGTCATGGCGGGCAATGTGAAAATCGGCGGCGGCGCGCCCGTCACCGTGCAGTCCATGCTGAACGTGCCCTCCACCGATATAGAAGGCAGCGTGCGGCAGGCGGTCGCACTGGAAAAAGCCGGCTGCCAGATTCTCCGCGCCGCCATCCCCGATATGGACGCCGTGCGGCTGATCCCCGCCATCAAAGAGAAAATTTCCATTCCGCTCGTGGCGGATATTCATTTCGATTATAAGCTTGCGCTTGAGGCTGCAGCGGCGGGCGTGGATAAAATCCGCATCAATCCCGGCAACATCGGCGGCGATGACCGCGTAAAAGCCGTCGCGACCGTGTGCCGTGAAAAGAAAATTCCGATCCGCATCGGCGTCAATTCCGGTTCGGTCGAAAAGAGTATCCTCGCAAAGTACGGCGCGCCCACAGCGGAAGCGCTGTGCGAAAGCGCACTTTACCACGCGTCTTTGCTCGAAAAGTTCGATTTCACGGACATCGTCATCTCCCTGAAATCCTCCTCGGTCGATACGAATATCAAGGCGTATGAAAGGATTGCGGAGCGCTGCGATTACCCGCTGCACCTCGGCGTGACGGAAACCGGCACGCTGCGCATGGGGATCGTCAAGTCCGCCATCGGCATCGGCAGCCTTTTGCAGCGCGGCATCGGCGATACGCTGCGCGTTTCCCTGACGGCCGACCCCGCAGAGGAGATTCGCACCGGCCGCGATATTTTAAGCGCGCTCGGTCTGCGCGGCGGCGTAAAGCTTGTTTCCTGCCCCACCTGCGGCAGAACGCGTATCGACCTCATCGGCCTTGCCAATAAGGTCGAAAAGGCGCTCGAATACGTTGATAAGGACATCACCGTTGCCGTCATGGGCTGTGTCGTCAACGGCCCCGGCGAAGCGCGCGAGGCCGACCTTGGCGTCACCGGCGGCAAGGGAGAGGGTCTCATTTTCAAAAAAGGTCAGATCATCCGCAAGGTGCCGGAAGCTGAGCTTCTGGACGCCCTGATGGAAGAGATCGACAAGCTTTAATTTGCAATAAAACAGGCTGTGCCGGGCGGTACGGCCTTTTTGCATCATCTCACACCATAAAAACACAGACCATTCTACATAGGAGAGATGCACTTGAAAACATTAGGCGATCTGCTGAAAAGCGCCGGCTATACGCCGAAAGACGGCGTCGCTGCCGGTCAGATCGAAAAAATAGAGATACACAGGGAAAACCGTTTGGTGCGCCTGAAAACGAAGTTTGAAGCCTTCGTGCCGTACAGCGACCTGCGCGAGGTAAACGGTATGCTGCACGAGCGCATTCTGCCCGATATGCGCGTGGAGCTTGCCCCCGCATTCCCCGCTCAGGCGTGGCAGGAAAGCTGCGTTACCTCCGTTTTGGAGCGCGTGCGCGAGCTTGACGCAAGCTTAAACGGCACATTTAAAGACGCAGACTGCACCATAAACGAAAATACCCTTACAATAGAGCTGCTGCACGGCGGACTCAATCTGCTCGAAAAGCGCCATACCGACCGCGCCATCAGCGAAACGGTGCTGGAGTGGTTCAACGTGCCCGTTACGGTGACGTTCACGGGCAAAACAGAACTGCAAAACGGCGACGAATCCGTCATCGAGCGATTGCACGTCGAGGAAGAAAAGCGTGCGCGCGCCGCCGCCATCGAAGAAATGAACCGTTACGAAGCCGCCATGAAAGAGATAGCCGCGAAGCGCCGCGTCAGCGTGCGCGAGGGCAAATCGCTCATGCCGCAGATCGTTCTGGAGACCGCGCGCCCCATTCTCGGCAAGCTGCCGAAAAAGGAGCCGGTGCCGATTTCCGAAGCGACCATCGAAGCCGGACGTATCACCGTTTGGGGCGAGGTGTTCGACATTGAATCCCGCGAAACGCGTGACGGCTCCCGCAAAATTTATTCCATCGACATTACCGATTACACAAATTCCATCACGCTGAAGCTTATTCAGCAGGCGAACGACTGCGAAAAGATTGATGACATCAAAAAGGGTACGGCGCTGCTCGTGACGGGCTCCGTGGAGTACGATAAATACGACCGCGAAAACGTTATGCGCCCGAACACCATTTTCCGCGCGGAAATGGTGGAGGTCGTCGATACCGCCAAAGAAAAGCGCGTAGAGCTGCACCTGCATACGAACATGTCCGCCATGGACGGCATGACCCCTGCGGGAGAGCTTATCGACCGCGCCTATAAATGGGGGCAAAAGGCCCTCGCCATCACCGACCACGGCGTCGCGCAGGCGTTCCCGGATGCCATGAACGCGTGGCTCAAGATCAAGAAGGGCGGCGGCGAATTCAAGGTCATCTACGGCGTGGAAAGCTACTTTGTAAACGACCTCGTGCCCGCCGTCACCGGCGAGACCGATAAGCCGCTCCATACGGACTACATCTGCTTTGACCTCGAGACCACCGGCCTTTCTTCAAGCAAAGAACGCATCACGGAGATCGGCGCGGTACGCGTGCATAACGGCGAAATCACCGAATCTTTCAATACATTTGTCGACCCCGAAAAGCCCATTCCCGCAAAGATTACGGAACTCACCGGTATCACGGATGAAATGGTCGCGGGCGCACCGAAAGAGGAAGAAGCCGTGCGCAAATTCTTCGAGTTCTGCGGCGAAGACGTGATTCTTGTCGCGCACAACGCAAATTTTGATACCTCGTTCCTGCGCGCCGTGTGCAGCCGCCACGACATGACGTTCCCGTATGTGTATATCGATACGGTCGCCATGTGTCGCTCCATGCTGACGGACATCAAAAACTGCAAGCTCGATACGGTCGCGAAGTATTTAAAGCTAAAGCCCTTTAATCACCATCGCGCGTGCGACGATGCCGCCGTGCTCGGCGAGATTTTTATCAACCTCATCCAGCGCCTCGTCGATGATTTCAAGCTGACGGATGTCAAGCAGATCAACACCGCACTCGCGGGCGGCGACCCGAAAAAGCTGCCGACCTACCACCAGATCATTCTCGTTAAGAACTTGGTGGGTTTAAAGAATCTCTATAAGCTCATCTCGTTTGGCCACCTAAATTACTTCTATAAGCGTCCCCGCACGCCGAAAAGCGTTTTGAACCAGTACCGCGAGGGCCTCATCATCGGCTCCGCGTGCGAAGCGGGCGAGCTGTTCCGCGCCATTACGCGCGGCGAGCCGTGGGAAAAATTACTCGAGATTGCTTCCTACTACGATTACCTCGAAATCCAGCCGCTTGGCAATAACATGTTCATGGTGCGCAACGGCTCGTGCGATATCGAGCAGTTAAAAGAGTACAACCGCACCATTGTAAAGCTCGGCGAAAAGCTGAAAAAGCCCGTTGTCGCAACGGGAGACGTGCACTTCAAAGACCCGAAAGACGCCGCAGGCCGCGCCATTTTGATGGCGGGTCAGGGCTTCACGGATGCCGATGAGCAGGCGCCGCTCTACATGCGCACCACGGATGAAATGCTGAAAGAATTCGACTACCTCGGCAAAGAAAAAGCGTATGAGGTTGTCGTCACCAATACGAACAAGATCGCCGATATGATCGAGGAAATCCGCCCCATCCCGGAGGGCGTTTTCCCACCGTTTATCGACGGCGCAGAGGAGCAGCTGAACTCTATTACGTGGGCGCGCACCAAGGAAAAGTACGGTGACCCGCTGCCGGAGATCGTCGAAAAGCGATTAAAGCGCGAGCTCGGCTCCATCAATAAGCACGGCTTCTCCGTTTTGTACATGACGGCGCAAAAGCTTGTGGCAGACAGCGAAGCGCACGGCTATCTCGTCGGCTCGCGTGGCTCCGTCGGCTCGTCGTTTGTCGCGACCATGTCCGGCATCTCGGAGGTCAACCCGCTGGAGCCGCACTACATTTGCCCCAAGTGCAAATACAGCGAGTTCATCACGGACGGCAGCTACCTTTCCGGCTTTGATCTGCCGCCGAAAAAGTGCCCGCGCTGCGGCGAAGATCTCGACCGCGACGGCCACACCATCCCATTCGAGACGTTCCTCGGCTTTGACGGCGACAAAACGCCGGATATCGACCTCAACTTCTCCGGCGAATACCAAAGTGGTGCGCACCGCTATACGGAGACGCTGTTCGGCCGCGAAAACGTCTTCAAGGCCGGCACCATCGCAACCGTCGCGGATAAAACCGCGTTCGGCTACGTGAAAAAGTATGCCGAAGAACGTTCCCGCGTGCTTTCCCGCGCGGAGGAAAAACGCCTTTCTATTTCCTGCACGGGCATCAAGCGCACCACGGGCCAGCACCCGGGCGGCATGGTCGTCGTGCCAAAGGGCAAAGAGGTCTACGATTTCTGCCCGGTGCAGCACCCCGCAAACGACCAGAATTCCGATAACATCACCACGCACTTCGACTTCCATTCCATTCACGATACCATTTGTAAACTGGACGAGCTCGGCCACGATGTGCCGACCATCTACCGCTATCTCGAAGATTACACCGGCATTCCCGTCATGAAGGTCTCCATGAGCGACCCGGCGGTCATGTCGCTGTTTACGTCTACGGAAGCGCTCGGCGTCACGCCGGAGGACATCGGCTCGTTGACGGGCACGTTCTCTCTGCCGGAGTGCGGCACGCCGTTCGTGCGCCAAATGCTCATCGATGCCCAGCCGAAGACATTCTCCGACCTTCTGCAGGTCTCGGGTCTGTCCCACGGCACGGACGTTTGGATCGGCAACGCGCAGGACCTCATCAAAGACGGCACCTGCACCATCGCCACCGTCATCGGTACGCGAGACAGCATCATGACCTACTTGCTCCTAAAGGGCCTTGAGCCGAAAATGGCGTTTAAGATTATGGAAATCACCCGTAAGGGCAACGCGAAAAAGCTCTTCACGCAGGAGCACATCGCCGCCATGAAGGAGCACAACGTGCCGGATTGGTACATCGAGTCCTGCTATAAGATTAAGTACATGTTCCCGAAAGCGCACGCTGCCGCCTACATGATCGCGACGCTGCGCCTCGGCTGGTACAAGGTGCATTATCCTGTGGAATACTACGCGGCGTACTTTACCGTGCGCAGTGAAGATTTCGACGGCGCCACCGCCGTGCAGGGGCGTGCCGCCGTGCAGCGCCGTATGCGCGAGCTGGAGCAGAAGCAAAAGGAGCACCAGTCCACTGTCAAGGAGGACGCGGCGTATTCCACATTCCAGATCATCAATGAAATGCTGTGCCGCGGCATCGAGCTTTTGCCGGTTGACCTGTATAAATCCGATGCGAAAAAGTTCCTTGTCGAAGACGGCAAGATCCGTCTGCCGTTCTCGTCTCTGCCCGGTGTGGGCGAGGCGGCGGCGCACAGCTTGTATGAAGCGTGCACGGGTGGCGAGGAGTTCATCTCCATCGACGAAGTGCAGTCTCGCGCCAAGGTCTCCAGCGCTGTTATCGACGTTTTAAAAAGCGCCGGCGCACTGCAGGGTCTGCCGGACAGCAGCCAGACATCACTGTTTTAATGCCATTAGGCGGACGCAAGAAGTTGCTTCCGCCTTTCTGCATATCTATACGTATATACGTGTATACACAAAACGGGAAAAGTCTTGACAAGTGCATAGTTACATGATATTATTGTAACACGTCATTACATTAAAGCAAAAGGACGGTCGTTATGAAGAAGTTCAACAAGATCACGCCGGAGGGCACCAAGGATATTCTGTTTGAAGAGTGCCTTTCGCAGCGTACCGTGAGCGAGCGGCTCACGCATATATTCAAAATGCGCGGCTATAATGAGGTCATCACGCCCGGCATGGAATACTACGACGTGTTCGATGCCCCAAACGCCGCCATTCCCCAGTATGAGATGTATAAATCCACGGATAACAAAGGCAGGCTCATCGTGTTCCGTCCCGATTTAACACTGCCCATCGCGCGCCTTACTGCAACGCGGTTGCAGGCGATGGAAAAGCCCATTCGGCTTTACTATAACCAGCCGATCTACCGCAACCGCAAGGATCTTTCCGGTCGCAGCGACGAAACAACGCAGGCGGGTATCGAGCTTTTGGGTGCATCGGGGCTGAAAGCGGATATCGAGGTCATCGCTGCCGCTGTTGAGTCGCTTTCCGCGTGCACGGAAAACTTCCGCTTGGAGATCGGCAGCGCAAAGTTCTTCGGTGCGCTCGCCGATGAGCTGCCCGTCTCCGCAGATAAAAAAGAGGACATCCGCCAGACGATTGAGTCCAAAAACTACGCCGCTCTCGGTGATATGCTCGACGCACTCCCCCAATCCGTGTATACCGAAGCCATCAAAAAGCTGCCGCGCCTGTTCGGCGGGGCAGAGGTTTTCGCGGAAGCGGAGCAGTTCTGCAAAGGCCACCCCGTGCTTTCCGAAACGCTCGATTACATGCGCACGCTATATACTGCGCTGTCGTCGCTCGGCCTCGATGACCGCCTGATGGTCGATTTCGGCCTTGTGCAGCGCAATGATTACTACACCGGCGTCGTCTTCAGCGCCTATGTGGAAAACTACGGTGACGCCGTTTTAATGGGCGGCCGCTACGATACGCTTTTAAAGCAATTCGATGCCCCCATGCCCGCCATCGGCTTTGCCGCAAACGTCGATGCGCTGGCTTCTGTTTTGCTCGACGACGGCCGGATTGAAAGCGTGCCCACGCCGGACGTGCTCGTCCACGCGGAAAGCGGCGCGGAGATCAAAGCGCAGATGAAAATTCGCGAGCTGACAGCAAACGGCAAAATCTGCGAAAGCTCCGTGTTCGATACGGTAGACGAGGCCGAGCGCTACGCAAAGCGCCGCGGCATCCCGGAAGTCATCGTCCTTAGAGGGGAGGAAAACGCATGAAGCCATTAAGAATTGCCCTCACAAAAGGGCGCCTCGAAAAAGACACCGTGAACCTTTTGGAGCAGATCGGTCTTGATTGCACGCAAGTGCGCGAAAAAGGCAGGAGACTGATTCTTCCCGTTGGAAACGGCGAGATCGAAGTCGTTTTAGCCAAAGCTGCCGATGTCATCACTTACGTCGAAAACGGCGTGTGCGACCTCGGTGTCGTCGGCAAAGATACCATCATGGAAAACGGCAGTCATTTTTACGAAATCTTAGATCTTGGCTTCGGCCGCTGCCGCTTTGCGCTCGCCTGCCGCAAGGGTACGGATTTCTTCGGCGGCTACAAAGCGAAGACCGTCGCGTCCAAATACCCGAACGTCGCACGGCAGTTTTTTGAAAGCCGCGCCATGGACGTGCGCATCATCAAAATCGAGGGCTCCGTAGAGCTCGCCCCGCTGCTCGGCCTTGCAGACGGCATCGTCGATATCGTCGAGACCGGCACCACCTTAAAAGAAAACGGTCTGGAGGTCACGGAGACCATCGCCGGCATCTCGGCGCGTCTCATCGCAAACACCGCCAGCCTTAAAATGAGAAAGCAGGAGATTGAAGCGCTTGCCGCCCGCATGGAAGCGCAGATCGAAAAGAACAGGGAGGAGAAATCCGTATGATCCGTATTGCCAAAGGCGATAGAGCCTACTGTGAAGCGTTTATTCAAAGCCTTAAAGCCCGCGTCAGCGAAAACGACCGCAGCGTAGAGGATAAAGTGGCCGAAATTTTGAAGGACGTGCGCGATAACGGCGACGAAGCCGTGCGCCGCTATACGATGAAGTTCGACGGCTGGGCGCCGGAGAAAGCGGAGATCACAAAAGAGGAGATCGATGCACTCACCGCAGACTGCGACCCGGCGTTCATCGCTTCGATGGAGCGCGCCGCAGAAAATATCCGCGCGTTCCACGCCAGACAAAAGCAGCAAAGCCGCATCGACCCCTCGCCTACGGGTGTTCTGATGGGTCAGCGCGTGCGCGGCCTGCACAGGGTCGGCGTGTATGTGCCGGGCGGTACGGCAGCGTACCCGTCCTCTGTTTTGATGAACGTCATCCCGGCGAAAATTGCCGAAGTCGGCGAGATCGTCATGGTCACGCCGCCGGGACGTACCGGCAAGCCGGATAAAAACATTTTGGCCGCCGCAAGGATTGCCGGCGTAGATCGCGTGTTCCTCATCGGCGGCGCGCAGGCCGTCGCGGCGCTCGCCTACGGCACCGAGACCGTCCCGAAGGTTGATAAAGTCGTCGGCCCCGGCAACATTTTCGTCGCCACGGCAAAGAAATTACTGTACGGCACCATCGATATCGACATGATTGCCGGTCCAAGCGAAATTCTCGTCATTGCAGATAAAACCGCAAAGCCGGAGTTCTTGGCCGCCGACCTCATGAGTCAGGCGGAGCATGACCGCATGGCGTCCGCCATTCTCATTACCCCGGAGGAGGACCTTGCAAAGGCGACCGCCGCGGAGATCGAGCGCCAGATGCAGACGCTTTCGAGAAAAGACATTATTAAAGAATCCATCGAAAATTTCGGTGCAATTATTGTCTGTGAAAACATGACGGAAGCCGTCGATTTCGCAAACGAGCTCGCCCCGGAGCACCTTGAAGTCTGCTGCGAAAATCCGCTCGAATACATCGGCAAGCTCGATAACGCCGGTTCCGTGTTCCTCGGCAACTATTCTCCGGAGCCGCTCGGCGATTACTTCGCGGGCCCGAACCACGTGCTGCCCACCAGCGGCACGGCGCGTTTCTTCTCGCCGCTTTCCGTCGATGATTTTATCAAAAAATCGAGCTTTATCTACTATACGGAAGCGGAGCTTCTGAAAGCTGCCGACGACATCATCCGCATTGCCGAGACCGAAGAGCTGACCGCGCACGCGAATTCCATCGCCGTCCGCAAGAAAAAGTGACCCCGGAGGTAGTTTATGTATACGCTGAATGAAAAGATTCGCGATTTAGAGCCGTATGAACCCATTGCGGGCGAGTATAAAATTCGTCTGGACGCAAATGAATCGTTTCTGTGCCTGCCGGAATCCGTTATGGCGTCCGCTTTGCACGCCATAATGAGAGTGGAGCTCAACCGCTATCCGGATCCCACCGCAAAAGACCTGTGCGCCGCCTTTGCCAAAAGCTATAAGGTAAAGCCGGCGTGCGTTGCGGCGGGCAACGGCAGCGATGAGCTCATCAACGTCATTTTCCAGAGCTTTCTGATGAAGGGCGAGACCTACGCGACGCTCACGCCGGATTTTTCCATGTATGATTTTTACGGCTACGTTTCGGAATGCCGCGGCATCGAAATCAAAAAAGACGAAAATTTCACAATCGATATTGACAAGGTGATCGAAACCTGCAACAATGAGAACGTAAAGCTGCTCATTTTCAGCAACCCGTGCAATCCGACGTCCGTCGGCCTCACGCGCGAAGCCGTGCGCAAAATCATCAGGGGCGTCTCCGCGCTCGTCGTGCTCGACGAAGCCTATATGGATTTCTGGAACGAATCTATGCTCGGCGAATTTGAAAACTACGATAATTTACTCATCTTGAAAACGTGCTCCAAAGCATTCGGTCTCGCCGCGCTGCGCGTAGGCTTTGCCGTGGGCAACGAAAAGCTTCTCCGCGCCATCAAGGCTGTAAAGTCGCCGTATAATGTCAACGCCTGCTCGCAGAAAATGGCGGAAGCCGTGCTGAAAAACCGCGCGGAAGCCGATGCCGCCATCCGCAGATTGCTGCTTTCGCGAGACGAATTGCAGCAGAAATTCGACCGCATGGCGCAGCGCTTCCCGGAAAAGCTCCAAACGGTAAAGAGCGTTACGAACTTCGTCGTTCTGCGCACACCGTACGCAGAGGAGCTCTACGAGCGCCTTTTGGCCGAATCCATCGCGGTGCGGTACTTTAAAAACATGTCCGCCCTGCGCATCACGGCAGGCTCCACGGGCGAAAACGCAGTGGTCACAGAGCACATTCAGCGGTTCTTTGAAGAAAAAGAGCAAGCGTAAATCGGGCTTTAGGCCCTTTTAGGGGGAAACGATATGGAACGTGCGGCAACAGTTGTGCGCCAAACAAAAGAAACGAACATTGAGCTGACCTTGGGGCTTGACGGCGGCGAGGTTGTCGTCGATACCGGCGTGGGCTTTTTCGACCACATGCTCACGGCGCTTGCCGTGCACGGCGGCTTCGGCCTTCGGTTAAAAGCCGAGGGCGACTGGAATGTCGATTGCCACCACACGGTGGAAGATACCGGCATCGTGCTCGGCCGTGCGTTTAAGCAGGCGCTCGGCGACCGCAGCGGCATCGTGCGCTACGGCCATGCCATGATCCCTATGGATGAAGCGCTCGGCTTCTGCGCCGTAGATGTCAGCGGCCGCCCGTACCTTGTGTTCGACGCTGCGTTCCCACAGGAGCGCGTCGGCGATTTTGACACCTGCATGACGGAGGAATTTTTCCGCGCGCTTAGCGATAACGCCGGCTTCACGCTGCACCTGCGCTGCCCCTACGGCAAAAATTCTCACCATATGATCGAAGCGCTGTTCAAAGCTTGCGCGCACGCCCTGTGCGATGCCACAGCAGAAAACAGCACCGGCGCGGTGCTTTCCACCAAGGGCACGCTTTCGGAATAATTTGAAATTTTAACTTTTTTGCATACACGATAATTTGGAATGAATAAGGAAGGGATATAACATGATCATTTTACCGGCGATTGACCTCAAGGACGGCAAATGCGTCCGCCTGTTCCAGGGCGATTACGCCACGGCGGAGCAGGTGGCGGAGGATCCCGTCAAGACCGCGCAATCGTTTGAGGAGCAGGGCGCGCGCTGGGTGCACCTTGTCGATCTCGATGGCGCAAAGGCACGCCGCCCCGTAAACGACAGCACCGTTTTCTCCATTCGCGATAATGTCTCGATGAATATAGAAGTCGGCGGCGGTATCCGCGATATGGACACCGTGGAATATTATCTTTCGCACGGCATCAATCGCATCATTCTGGGCTCTGCGGCGCTGCACAGCCCGGAGTTCGTGCGCGAGGCCGTGAAAAAATACGGCAAAAAGATCGCCGTCGGCATTGATGCGTTAAAGGGCAAGGTGGCGGCAGAGGGCTGGACGGCTCAAAGCGAAGTGGATTACCTCGAAATGGCAAAGCGTATGGAAGACATCGGCGTGCGCTACCTCATCGTGACCGATATTTATAAGGACGGCACCATGAACGGCCCGAACCTCGTCATGCTCGATAAGGTCAACCGCGCCGTCAGCTGCAACATCATCGCAAGCGGCGGCGTCAGCAACTTAAAGGACATCGTAGACCTCAACGCCCTCGGCGTGTACGGCGCGATTGCGGGCAAATCCATTTATACGAAAGCGCTGGACTTAACGGCGGCCATCACCGCCAGTCAGCGCCTTTCCGGCAAATCGTTCAAGTGCAGCGAAGAAGAGGAAGACCATCTTGAGCGCTACTTCAAAAAATCGGAGCTCATCCCGTGCATCGTGCAGGAGGCCTCCACAAACGAAGTGCTCATGCTGGCATACATGAACCGCGAATCCATGGCGAAAACGCTGGGGACGGGCTACACGTGGTTTTACAGCCGCAGCCGCCAAACGCTGTGGAACAAGGGCGCAACGAGCGGCCATACGCAGAAAGTCATCAGCATGTATGCCGACTGCGACGACGATACACTGCTCGTAAAGGTCGTGCAGACGGGCGCGGCGTGCCACACCGGCAGCCACAGCTGCTTCTATAAAGAGATTGCAAGAAACTGACGGAGGGAACACTATGGACATTTTGCAGCAGCTTTATGATACCGTTTTGGAGCGCAAGGGTGAAAAGCAGGAGGGCTCCTACACCTGCTATCTCTTTGAGCAGGGGCTTGATAAGATCCTCAAAAAGTGCGGCGAAGAGTGCAGCGAAGTCATCATCGCTGCGAAAAACGGCAAAAAAGAGGACACCGTGGGCGAAATCAGCGACCTGCTCTATCACCTCACCGTCATGATGGTGAACGAGAACATCCCGCTTGACGATGTGCGCGCGGAGCTTAACCGTCGTCACGGCAAAACGGGTAACCTCAAAACTTTCCACAAGGTGGACCACAATACATGACACAAACTGAAAAACACGCACTTTGGGCGCAGGAAGAACAAAGCGCCGAAATGCACGGCTGGGATTTTTCGCACATCCGCGGGCGTGTAGTGGAAGCCCCGCTGCCGTGGGATTATAAGCAAAAGGTGCTCGATTTTTTAAAGCCGCAGTCCGTCATTTTGGATATGGGTACGGGCGGCGGAGAGTTCCTTTTGTCCCTGCGCCACCCGTTTTCGCAGACAAGCGTCACGGAAAGCTGGCAGCCGAATTTTGAGCTGTGCGAAAAAAAGTTAGCGCCGCTCGGCATCACCGTGCGCAAAACCGAAGAGGACAAACCTCTGCCGTTTGCGGATAACAGCTTTGACCTCGTTTTAAATCGTCACGATTTTTATGACGTAAACGAAGTGCGCCGCGTCCTAAAGCCCGGCGGATATTTTATCACGCAGCAGGTAGGCGGCAGCAACGACTTGCGCCTGCGCGTTTTGCTCGGCAATAACAAAACCGCCATGCCGAGCTTTAACCTTGAAAACGAGCTGCTGCGCTTCAAAAACGCCGGCTTTACGGTGAATTTCTGCGACCAGGCCTATGTAACCGACCACTATTTGGATGTCGGCGCACTCGTGTGGTACGCAAAGGTTCTGCCGTGGGAGTTCGGCAATTTCACAGTAGAAAGCTGCCTGCCGCAGCTCGATGCGCTCGACGCGCTGTGTGAAAAGCAAGGTTATATTCCAAGCGTGCAGCACCGCTTCATGCTCATTGTCCGCAACAGAAAGCCGAAAGAATAAGGGGGAAACCATGGCAGCCAACATTCGCTTTGCAACCGAAGCAGACATTCCGGTCATTTTAGAGTTTATCCATGCGCTCGCCGCGTATGAAAATATGGAAGATCAGGTCATTGTAACGCCGGAGCTTTTAAAAGAGTGGGTCTTCCAAAAGAAAAAAGCAGAGGTTTTCCTTGTTTCGGAGGACGAAAAGCCCGTGGGCTTTGCGCTTTTCTTCCACAATTTCTCCACGTGGCTCGGCCGCGCGGGCATTTATCTTGAGGATCTTTTCGTGCTGCCGGAATATCGCGGCAAGGGCTACGGCAAGCTGCTGTTAAAGCGCCTTGCGCGGCTCGCTTTGCAGCGCGGCTGCGGCAGACTGGAGTGGGCGTGCCTCGATTGGAACACCCCAAGCCGCAAGTTCTATGATTCCCTCGGCGCCGTGCGCATGGAGGAGTGGACAACGTACCGCCTGACGGGTGATGCACTTTTGTCCCTTGCGTCCAACATCTCACTCAAATAATTTCGCAAAAGCAAAGAGGCGGGCTGCGGCTCGTCTCTTTTTGTCGGTTCTGCGGCTTGCATTTATGCAGGAAAATGTGGTATGATATTTCCGCAATTTCACGAAGAATAGGGGAAAATGCAGAATGAAAAAAATTCTGTTCATTGCGACCGGCGGAACCATCGCTTCGGCGAAAACGGAAAACGGCCTCACGCCGGCGATTACATCGGATGAGCTTTTAAACGCCGTGCCGCAGGTGAAAAACCTGTGCGCAGTGGATACCGTGCAGCCGTACAGCTTAGACAGTACCAATATGTGTTGGAAGCAGTGGATCCACGTGGCGGAGATTATCCGCGATAACTATGCAAAGTACGACGGCTTTGTCATCGCCCACGGCACGGATACGTTGTCCTACGCGGCGGCCACGCTCTCGTATCTCATCCAGAAAAACGAAAAGCCCGTTGTTTTAACGGGTGCGCAGAAATCCATCGAGGTGCCGGACGGCGACGCGCGGCGCAATTTGTTTGAAGCGTTTGTATACGCCACAGATGCCCGTGCGTGCGGCACACACGTCGTTTTTAACGGGCACGTCATTGCAGGCACCCGCGCCAGAAAAACGCATACAAAGAGCTTTGACGCCTTTTCCAGCATCGATTTCCCGGACATCGGCGTGTTCTACGATAAAAAGCTCCTGTGCTATATTGATGAGCGCCCGGAGTGCCCCGGCGCGGTGTTCTACGATAAATTGGTGCCGGAGATTCTCTCTATTCGCGTCATCCCGGGCATGGACCCGTCCGTGTTCGATTACATCACCGCGCACTGCCGCGGCGTTGTCATCGAAAGCTTCGGCGTCGGCGGCATCCCGTACTACGGCGACAACGCGTTTGAGGAAAAGATCGCTGCGTTAATGGAAAACGGCGTGCGCGTCGTCATCACCACGCAGGTTCCGCACGAGGGCAGCAACCTTTCCGTCTACCGCGTGGGCCATATCATCAAGGAAAAATACCGCGTGCTCGAAGCTTCCAACATGACAACGGAAGCCGTCATCGCCAAAATGATGTGGGCACTGGCTTATTCCGACACCCGCGAGGAATTTGAAAAGCTCTTCTGCACCCCTGTAGGCAAAGACCAATTATAAATTGTATTCGCCTGCGGCGGGTGATATTGCCCTTCGGACAATGCAAGTGAAGCTTGCTATAACATTACAAAACAGAAGGCAGAGCGATGATGTGCTCTGCCTTCCGGTTTGTCCGTCATGTTTGTTTTTTCGCGGCTAATTTTTCGCGCTTCTTTTGCAGCATTGCAATGAGCTCGTCAATCATCGAAGCCGGGTCATCCGCCGTGTCGATCATTGCAGAGAGGAACGGCGCCACGAGCGCGGGATCCTGAATCGTCGTGTCGCGCAGCTGTAACTGGGTATACTCCTCCTCTGTCATGCACGGTGCAAAGGTGCGCGCATAATTGCGAAACGTCTTCACAAAGCCGGCCGGGGTAATCATCCCTTTTTTTAAAAGAGAGTTCACCATCAGGTGAATGTAGCTGTCCTTCCAGGTCTTCTGTGGGGAAAGCGCGACCATTTCCGCCGCGGAAAGCGCACGGTCCGTGTGCCACAAAAGATACATGACTTCGCTTTCGCTTTTTGTAAGCGCCGTCTTTTTCATATAAATCCGTAACCTCGCTTTAGTAGGAATTTGCGCAGGGTTTTATGGAGGTATTATATAATATAACGCTCGCGCTTGTCAATGTTTTGGGCAAAATTCAGTTGAAAAATTTTCCTATCAGCACTTTTGCAGATTGTCGAAAAGCAAAAACAAGAAAAAACCTATGACAAAGCCGCAAAGCCGCGCTGCGTTTTCCGCCTAATCATAAAAGTCGCAAAGCAAGGGAAAAGAAGCCCCAAAAACTCGTGCAGCACCGCTTTAAAAGGCAAATAAACGGCCCTAAACGGATTTTTTTGCAAAGAGAAACGGATTTCTTCTATTTTTCGGGAAAAAAGCCTTGACTTTTTTGCCCCCTGCCACTATAATTATTTGTGTTATTTCGTGCTAAGTAACAAATACAAACCCCTGCCTGATGGCGGATGGGAGGGATATAGATGGCTGAAATCAGAATCAAAGACAACGAATCTTTGGAGAGCGCACTCAGACGCTTTAAGAAGCAGTGCGCAAGAGCGGGCGTTATTCAGGAAGTTCGCAAGAGAGAGGCTTACGAAAAGCCTTCCGTTAAGCGCAAGAAGAAGTCCGAAGCAGCTCGCAAGCGCAAGTACAAATAATCAAACGTGAAGAAGCGGGCTTTTTGCCCGCTTTTTTGTGTAAACGGGTTTTTCCCGAGCAACACAGGAGGCAAAGACCGAAGCTATGGCGGTATTTAAACCGACCGGCACGCTCCACTGCGTGACGGAGCTTACGCCCGAGCTTTTAAAAGCGCTCAATGTGCACATGATCGTGCTCGATGTGGATAATACCATGTCGCCGCACGGCTCGCAGACGCCGTTTCCCGGCGTGCGGGCGTGGGCACAAAGCGTAACGGCAAGCGGCGTCAAGCTGATCGTTGTTTCCAACAATTACAAAAAACGTGTGGCGCCCTTTGCCGCGCAGTTCAATCTGCCGTTCGTTTCTTTCGCGTGCAAGCCGTTTCCGGTCGGCTACCTGCGCGCAAAGAAAATGGCCGGCACGCCCCGCAGGGAATGCCTTGTCGTGGGTGACCAGATCTTCACCGATATCCTCGGCGCAAACCTTTGCGGAATGCGGTCGGTTTTACTTGACCCCCTGTCGCCGGATCCTTCCGCCACGGTGCGCTTCAAGCGCAGTCTGGAAGGCTTTTTGCGCCCGCACTATACGCGGCTCACGGCCGGGGAAGAAACGGTAAAAAGCAAAGCATAAAGGGCACCTTTGGGTACACATTAGAAAGGGGAATTATCAATGAGCAATCCGATCGAACGTCTTACCAATTCTGTCATCGGCGGCGATAGCAAAAAAGCGGCGCTGATCGTTTCCGAAACGAACCTCTATTACCTCACGGCGTTCCCGTCCACAGACGGCGCACTGCTGCTCACTTCCGAGCAGGCTTATTATCTCCTCGATTTCCGTTACACCGAGGCCGCACGCGCCAAGGCGCAAAATGTGGAGGTTGTGGAGTTCACCTCGCTTAACGAAACCTATAAGACGCTTCTGAAAAAGCACGGCATCACCGAGGTGTACATGGAATACGCCGCTCTGCCCTACGGTCATGCGAAGCGTTTTGAGCAGCTCTCCGAAGAGTGCGGCGCTAAGGCGATTTTGAATACGACCTTGGACGATGCCATCCGCAAGCAGCGCATCGTCAAGAGCGATGAGGAAGTGAAGAGAATCTGTGACGCACAGGCCATCACAGACGCTACGTTTGAGCACATCCTCCCCTATATCAAGGAAGGCGTAACGGAGCGCGAAATCGCGCTGGAGATTGAGTTCTTCATGCGCAAAGAGGGTGCAGACGGCAATGCGTTCAACCCCATCGTTGTCACCGGCGCAAACGGCTCGCAGTGCCACGGCATTCCGGGCAACACACAGATCAAAAAAGGCGATCTCATCACCATGGATACCGGCGCTATGCTCGCGGGCTATCATTCCGATATGACCCGTACCGTCGCGCTCGGCTATGTAAACGATGAGCAGAGAGCCATCTACAACACGGTTTTAAAAGCACAGCTCGCCGTTATCGACGGCGCACGCCCGGGCATGCGCTGCTGCGATGTGGATAAGATCGCGCGCGACATCATCGAGACCCCGTACCCGAACACGTTCGGTCACGGCCTCGGCCACGGCGTAGGCTTCGAGATTCACGAGTGGCCGCGCTTCAATAAGACCGATGAGACCATCTGTGAGCCGGGCATGGTCATCACCGACGAGCCGGGCATCTACATCCCGGGCAAGTGCGGCGTGCGCATTGAAGACATGCTGCTCATCACAGATGACGGCTGCCGCAGCCTCACGCATTCCCCGAAGGAGCTCATCATCCTGTAAAATTTCCGAAAAAACGGAGAAACAGAACGGTTTTTTCTTGAAAAAAGCCACTTTCTGTTATACAATAGACCTAAGAAAAATTTGGAGGTATTATCTATATGGTAACCGCAGGCGATTTCAGAAACGGCGTCACCTTTGAAATGGACGGCAACGTTTACTCGATCATTGAATTCCAGCACGTCAAGCCCGGTAAGGGCGCGGCGTTCGTCCGCACCAAGATCCGCAACGTGATTTCCGGTGCCGTGACGGAAAAGACGTTCAACCCGAACGATAAGTATCCGACCGCTTTCATTGAGAGAAAGGACATGGAGTATCTCTACAATGACGGCGACCTGTACTATTTCATGGACAGCGAGACCTATGAGCAGCTGCCGATCAGCCCGAATGTCCTCGGCGACAACTTCCGCTTTGTGAAGGAAAACATGGTTTGCAAGGTGCTCTCCTACAAGGGCAACGTTTTTGGCATTGAGCCGCCGAACTTTGTTGAGCTTCAGGTTACGGAGACCGAGCCGGGCGTGAAGGGCGATACCGCTACGAACGTCACGAAGCCCGCTACGCTGGAGACCGGCGCAGAGATCAAGGTTCCGATCTTCATCAACGAAGGCGAAATGATCCGCGTCGATACCAGAACCGGCGAGTACATGGAGCGCGCATAAGCGTTTTTCCTTGTTCCATACGCCGAAACACCCGGGGCGAAAGCCCTACATTAGGCAGCGCGTTTGCCTGCCGGAAAGATAGGTGCAAGCATGACAAATTCCGAGAAAGCGGCATACATCCGCGGTTTGATGGAAGGCATGGATCTGGACCCGAATGCGAAGGAGACGAAGCTCTTCAACGCGATCGTTGACCTGCTCGATGACCTCTCCCTTTCCGTTGAGGAAATGGAAGACGCATACGATGAGCTCAGCGGCCAGGTAGACGAGATCGACGAAGACCTCGGCGAACTGGAAGAAGAGTTCTACGACATCGACGAGGACGAAGACGATGACGATGACGACGCATGGGAAGACGACGAAGACGAATGCTATTACGAAGTCACCTGCCCGAAGTGCGGCGATACCATCGAGCTCAACGAAGAAATGCTCGATGAGGGCTCCATCGATTGCCCGAACTGCGGCGAAACGCTGGAGTTCGACCTCGAAGAAGACGATTCCTGCGATTGCGGCGAAAACTGCGACTGCAATAAGGAATAATTTTCGGGTCATATAAACCTGTAAAGAACGGGAGAGTCGTTTTGACAACGCCAGATAAGGAAGTTTTTATGTAGGGTACGGTGTAACTCAGTAAAATGGGTTACACCGTTTTCCTTTGTTCTTATGCTACAAAGCGGAAGTCCTGCGGGTTTGCCCGTATTTCTTCCATCATAGCAAGGATTTCCTGTTCGGTAGGAATATCTATCATTCCCGCCGCCGTAAAGTAAATATCCACTTTCACATAACAGTGACCGCTTGACTTATCATTGTTGTGAACTTCAATACACTCAATTAGAGAATTTACAAGCGTTGGGGTAAGCTTCGTAATATCCGTCATTTCACGCAAGGTACGGAGTAAAAGCCTTAAATCCGTAACCTTTTGTTCGGTTTCCTGCAAGGTCTGCTGACTGTCGGCTACCTCCTGTATTAATGCTTTCTGCTCTTTTTCGTAGCTTTGAAGCATTTTAGAAAAGCGTTCGTCAGAGAGTATGCCTGTTGCGTTCTGCTCGAATACCTTTTCAATCAGGCGGTCAATTTCTGCAATTCTTCTTGTACCTTGCTCAACCGACTGCTGAAGCCTCTTGTATTCTTTCTTCCGCATTGCGTTGGTTTTCTTCGCCAGCATATACAGAAATACCGTCTCGTGGCACTTCACGAAATCCGCTAAACCGCTGATGGCTTCAAATACAATCTTTTCAAGCACTACATCTCGGATATAGTGGATTTTGCAAGTCCCTCTGCCGTCCTTATAGTTGGAACATCTCCAAAATTCCTGATTGCGTTTCAGGCTCTTTGCGGCGCAGAAATGCAGTTTTGCACCGCAATCGGGGCAATACACCAATCCCGAAAAAAGGCTTGTACTGCCTGTTGATGTCGGTCTGCGACGGTGCTGGCGAAGTTCCTGCACTCTTAACCATTGCTCCTCAGAGATTATCGGTTCTTGCATATTCGGAATTATCTGATGTTCTTCCGTAGGCTTGTAGATGGTCTTATGCACCTTGTAGCTGACGGTAGTGGTCTTGAAATTCACAGCACAACCTGTGTACTGTCTGTTTTCAAGAATGCCTACCACTGTTTTCTGATCCCAGTTATACGGATTAGCGGGTACTTTCTGTGCGTGTGGTCTGCCGATACTTTCATAATAGGCAGATGGAACGAGGATTTGTTCTTTCTCAAGTTGTCTTGCAATCTGTGACGGTCCAAGCCCTGCAAGGCAGAGAGCATAGATTTTGCGTACTATTTCAGCGGCAGGCTCGTCAATTACCCATTGCTTTTTATCAGTCTCGGATTTCTTGTACCCGAACGGAACTGTTGGCGAAACTCTTTCTCCGTGTTCCGCTTTGGATTGCCATACCGCACGGATTTTCTTTGAGGTCTGTGCCGCATACCACTCGTTGAAAATATTGTGAAAAGGCATCATCTCCACACCGTCGCCGGTCAGCGTGTCCACTCGCTCCTGTATAGCGATAAATCGGATACCAAGCGAGGGATATACCACCTGCGTCAGTCTGCCCATTTCCACCTGTTCACGACCGAAACGAGATAGGTCTTTTACAATAATTGTGCCGATTTCTCCGTTCTCCGCCATACGCTCCATACGCATAAAGTTCGGTCTTTGAAAGGTCGTACCCGATACGCCGTCGTCCACGAAAAACATTGTGTTGGTGTAACCCTCTTTGCGTGCATAGTCTTGTAAAATCTGTTTTTGATTCGTAATGGAATTGGATTCCTCGTCTTTATTATCGTCGTCAACCGATAACCTGCAATATAACGCTGTGATTTTTTCTTCTGCCTGCCTGTTTAATTTCGTTGCTGTTGTCATAAATTTTTTCTCCTTTCCGACAACAGGGCATAGCAAAGGCAAATATAGCTTACTATACCCTGCCATCTTTTTCTATTATGCGATTGTTAAATCAGTTTTTCGGACAGTATCAGTTCCTTGAATTGCTCCATTACGCATTGCTTGCCTTTGGGATTAAAATGCGTGGAGATTTCATAAGTTGTCCCACCGATTTTCATCGTAAAATTATCTTCACCGAAACGGCGCATCTTGCCGTAATCAAAAATGCAGTTCTTGCTTCGGGGCAGAAGATAATCCACAAGACAAGCAGGCTCAGCTTCGTCTATCGGTTCAGGCGGCTGAATATGCACAACCTCGTTGTTTGGATAAATATCAATCTTTTCCATTCTCGTCACCTTACCTTTCATCTCGGCTGTTTCGCCTGCGTTCCATTTTTCGCTGATTTTCATACAGCAGTTTCAGAATAGTATCGGTCATCTGCTTCTGCGTATAGTTCTTTGGGAAAAATCCCCTTAAATCCTGCACTTTAAAACTGATACGCTCTGTCTGATTGGCTTTTTCTTCCAACATAATCTCGTAAATGCTATCCGAAGAAAGAGTACCTTGCTGTGCGGCCTTCTTCATACGGATACTCTGTGCGTGGGAAGGTGTGCAGTCATTCAGGCTCATTGCGTCAAGCAATATTTTCTGCTGCTTTTCAGACAGATAGGAAAGCTCCACGGCGGGACTGAGTGCAATTATTCCCTCGTCAACTTTGTTAAGCAGTTCTGGGATAAGGTTCGTAAGACGGATATATCGGAACACTTGGTCACGGCTCTCGTTCTGCGTTTGGCCGATTTCGGCGGCGGTATCAGACTTTGTCGCAACTTGCGATAAAGTTAAACCTGTTCTTTTCCCCTGTGCTTTCATCGCTTCCATTTTCATTTTGTAGGCAAAGGCTTTTTCGCTGGGGAGTATCCGTTCACGGTGGAGATTGCTGTCTACAACCGCAATCATCGCTTCGTTTCGGTCAAGGGGGTAGATTAAAGCAGGAACTTCCGAAAGCCCTGCTTTGATGGCGGCGTGTAATCTGCGGTGTCCGCTAACCACTTCATATTCGTCCGTGTTCTCAATCGGTCGGACAATTAACGGAGAAATAATGCCCTGTGTTTTGATACTCTCAGCAAGCGCTTCCATATCTTCGTTATCAATTACCTTAAATGGATGTCCCTCAAAAGTACGGAGCTTATCCACTTTAATATTTGCCGCCTTTTTCCTCGGCGGGTTCATTGTATTTGTTGTATTTGTCATCGTTCAACCCTTCTTTCTTTGCATCGTATTGCTACGGCGTTTTCCATCTGTCGCTCGGTTTCTAATAGCTTTTCAAATCTCGGTATCTTCTCAAAAATTGCCTTTGCGGTGGATAATTCCTTACGCATAGTCTTGATTTTTGTTGAGATTTCTCTTGCCTGTGCGTTCAACTCTTCGCTTTTCTTATGGCGATTGCGGTTATATACCGACTGCCGTTCCTTTTCTAAAACAGAGATTTGTTCCCGTGTTTCACTGATAAACGAAACAAGCTCCTGCGGAGAATCAATCTGTTTCTCACATAGGAACTTGTATTCATCAAGGATTTTATTCAGTTTTACAACTTCCTGCCGCATTTCAGGTGAAAGCGGGCGGGGAGCAGCAGTGGCAATATTGTTGCCTGTAATCAGCCTGCAAAGCTCGATAATCAGGGCAAATAATACCTGTATGCCGTCCATACGCCGCATTTTGCGGTACTCGATTTCAAGCATAAGCAACGGCGTATATTTTGGTTTGTGGAACGGTACAAAACCGACATATCGTTGATTGTCAAGCAACCGTTCACGGATAGCGGTGGGAGTATATTCTTTGCCCAGCTTGTCTAAGCGCACCGCCCTTTGCCAGCTTGGTGTCTTTACGGAATAGTGAGCATAGTTTTCATCACGCTGTATCATATACCCCATATCCTTTAAGCGAATTTCAAAAGCTTTGAAATTGGTAGACTGGGCAAGTGCGGTATCAATATCCGCTTTCAAAAGCTCCCTGTGCGATAGTCCGCCGCTTTGCTTCAGCCAGTATTCCTTTTTCTTGCCGCCGTAAAAATTCGCTTCTTTCAAAACGCTTTTTCCATATTCTAAGCATACGGCGTCTGAGATTTCACGGAGCTTATGGTGGTCGGAGATGTGGTTTTCAAACTTCCTGCCGGTCTTAAAAGATACAGAATTTACTACAAAATGGTTGTGAAGATTATCGGTGTTGAGGTGGGTGGTAACAACAATTTCATACTCAGCACCCCACATACGCCTTGCAGTTTCCAGTCCGATTTTGTGCGCTTCTTTGGGAGTCACTTCGCCTGTCTGAAAGCTTTGATAACCATGATAGGCTACATTGCCACCAATTTTACCAAAGCGTTTCTTAGTTGCCGTCATACGCTCATAGGCTCGCTTGGCATTACAGTTGATACCGCTGACATACATACGCTCATCGGTCTTTTTATCGTTGGATACATACTGTAAAGCGGCGTACAAATCGCTGTCCACATACTTTTTGTCGATAGTTTTATCGGGATTTTCCGCATAATCAATGACTTCTTTTAGCCTGTCTTTAACAGGCCAGAATCCTGTAGTTGCCATTTACACCGCCAGCCTTTCCTTTTGCGGTAAGATTAACTCGGCGGTGATTTCATCAATCAGAGCAACTATTTTTTCTTCCGTTTCTGCTGTGATTTTGCCCTCCACAGCGATACAGAGTTCATCCAATTTGTCATTGAAAGAGAAGAACACTTCGGGCAAAACTGCTCTCGGCATATATCCCAAAGCACGCTGCCTAAGATATTCCGATACGGAAAGTCCGCACCTTTCGGCGTTACGCTCAATTAGATTTTTCTCTTTTTCGCTTACACGGATAAACAGATTTTTATTCTTAATTTCATTCATAACATCATTCCTTTCTTTGATTTTGTAAACGGGTTTTAGGGTGTCCCTAAAGAGTAATCGGCTCTCAAAGTCGATTTGAGCGGAAACTGTCAATACAGTTTCCCTGCTTGTTACGGTATGCGACACTTTTTCTGCCGCATATCGTCTGTTATTTTCCGCCGGTCTGCCTGAATGCAGTTCCTGCCCCGTCAAGCGGCGTTGTTTCGCTTACTCTCCGAAAGAGAGGTCATCGCAAAATCGTATCCCATTCAGCCGGTCATTCAGTTGTAACCGGCATTTCGGGCAACAAAAAAAGCCGGTACACAAACGTATACCGACCTGACAAAAGGATAGTCTTCTCCCTTTGCGTGTTTGGTATCACATTCATGTAACCGGCTTTGAAATTCAAAGTCGAAACCGTCCTTTACGCTTATCTGTTGCTGACAGTTCAAAGCAATTCAGAAGCGGCGGTGTTTTCGCTTAGCACATCGCAGCATTATCCGACTTAAAGTCGTCCCTTAAAAATTTGTGATTGAAATATGTATTCAGTTTTGTTTCTCCTATGGGAGTATTTTATTATACTTTAGAGAACAAGTGTTTGTCAATACTTTTTTGGAATTTATCGAATGTTTTTTCGGTAAGTTGGGAATACTATTTTGTTTAGGCAAAAAGATAACGCCGACAAACCGTGCTTGCTCACTTGTTCATCGGCTCTGTCTCCTATCTGGCTATTTGGTGATGTGTTGTCCTGCCCGAAAAACCGGAATTTAACCTTTCTTTTTGCCCAAATAGGCACAGGCAAATGCAACAAATAATCCCAGTAATATCCATGGAAATGCCGCACTAAAAAAATCAAAAAGCATTTTCAATTCCTTCCTTTCAATTACAATTTATCGCTTTACTATTCAGCTATGTATTTTTGCTCCAAATCCTTTAATAACCGATACCTGTAAATC